>Ga0247734_1000012_pt1 | contig 250795 bp, 221 predicted proteins | sample UWRJL103311B2_FD_180933 | JGI IMG/M metagenome (GOLD analysis project Ga0247734, IMG submission 180933) | Plant litter microbial communities from Arlington Agricultural Research Station in Wisconsin, United States - UWRJ-L103-311B-2 | ecosystem: Environmental > Terrestrial > Plant litter >...
GGCCATCATCTACGACCAGACCTGCGCCACCGAGAAACGTCGGCGGCGCAAACGCGGCACCATGAATGACCTGGACAAGCGCGTGCTGATCAACCCGGCGGTCTGTGAAGGCTGCGGCGATTGCGGGGTCAAGTCGGGTTGCCTGTCAGTGTTGCCAAAGGAAACCGCTCAGGGCCGCAAGCGCGAGATCGACCAGAACGCCTGCAACAAGGACTTCAGCTGCGTCGAAGGGTTTTGCCCAAGCTTCGTCACCGTCCACGGCGGCAAGCTGCGCAAACCGAGCCTGCCCACTCAGGTCAACGCCTTCGTGCAATTGCCCGAGCCGTCACTGCCGAGCCTGGACAAGCCTTTCAATATTCTGCTGCCAGGTGTTGGCGGCACCGGTGTGACCACCGTTGGCGCCATGCTGGGTTACGCCGCCAATCTGGAAGGCAAAGGCTGCAGCGTGCTGGATCAGGCCGGGCTCGCACAGAAATTCGGCCCCGTGGTCAGCCATATCCGGATTGCCGCGCGGCAGCAGGACTTGTTTGCCGTGCGCATCGCCGCGGGTGAAGCGCACCTACTGCTGGGCTGCGACTTGCTCGTGGCGTCCGGGCCGGATGCCATCGCCAAGCTCAACCCGACCTTTTCCCACGCAGTGGTCAACAGCCAGCAAACCCCGACCGCCGAGTTCACCCGCAATCCGGATGCCGAGTTTCCTGCAGAAGCCATGAAGCAGACGATTCGGGACGCAGTGGGCGCGGAGAAAACCCACTTCATCGAGGCCACTGACCTGGCCACCCGACTGCTAGGGGATACCATCGCCAGCAACCTGTTCATGCTCGGCTATGCCTTCCAGCTGGGTTTCATTCCGCTCAGCTCGGCGGCCATCGAAAAAGCCATCGAACTCAACGGCGTTGCGGTCAACCTCAATCAGCAGGCCTTCCTGTGGGGCCGCCGTGCAGCTCATGACCTGGCAGCGGTAAAACTGGCCGCACACCCCGAATCCCAGCAGCAGGAACCCCAGGTGCTGGATCAGGTGCAGCGGATCCAGGCCAATGTCGATGCACTCACTGACTATCAGAACGCAGCCTACGCCGAGGGCTATGTCCGCCTGGTTGAGCGGGTCCGCCACGCCGAAGCCCGGTTGTTCCCCGGCCAGCTTCCCGTACTGACAGAAGCGGTCGCCTTTAACTACTTCAAGCTACTGGCCTACAAGGACGAGTACGAAGTGGCGCGGCTCTACAGCAATGGCGATTTCACTCGCCAACTCCAGGCGCAGTTTGAAGGTGATTACCGGATCGAATTCCATCTGGCGCCTTCCTGGCTGGCCAAGCGCGACAAACAGACAGGCGTGCCGCGCAAGCGCAGCTTCGGCCCGTGGATGCTTGGCGCGTTCGGCGTACTGGCTAGGTTCAAGTTCTTGCGCGGTACGGTGCTGGACCCGTTTGGTCGCAGCCTTGAGCGCCAGCAGGAGCGGGCCCTGATCGACACCTACGTGAAAGACATCGAGCTGATCCTGCTCAACCTCAACGCCGTCAATCGCCATACCGCCCTGGAACTGGCGCGCTTGCCGGAGAAGATTCGCGGCTACGGTCACATCAAGGAAGCTGCCATGAAAGCTGCCAGCCTGCATGCGCAGCGCCTGCGCCATAGCCTGGTCACGGGCGAGGTGGAGTTGCCGAAGTTGTTTGAGGTAGCCGTTTAACCAGGTAATAGCGCGAGCCTCGGGCGCAGTGCCTTCTCAGGCACTGCGTTTCGAGGTGTTGGGGGCAAGTAACGTGCAGCTAAGTTCATGAGTTGTTAGTTAACGGAGGCGTGACGTTAAAATGACGTTTATTTAATGGCGCACTTGAAAAAGTCATGCGGTACTGTACGTCGAATGATCAAACAATCAGACGGGCGGAATATTTGTAACTATTAGATGTAAAGTCATAAAGCTTTGGCGGAAGAAGACGATAGGTTAGGTATCTCCCAGGAAATACGCCAATGATTCTTCGAAAGCTTAACCTCGCGCCTCGCTCTGCTTTATGTTTCGGATTCTTCTGTCTGATTATTGTTGCCATCGGATTACTGTCTCTCAAGCAGGCTTATTTACTGAACGCCGCTGAGAAATACGTCGAGACCAATGTGCTGCCCAGTATCAAACTCCTTGGCCTGCTGGACCGCGAATTTGTGGGGGTGCGCGGTAATAACGCACGCTTGAGAAACCCGCTGGAACCCCAGGAGCGCAAGGTCAAGGCGCTTTCTGATATCCAGCAATCCCGTTTACTGATCAGCGATTACGGTCAGTCCCTGAGTCAACTGATTGTGACCCCGCAAGGCCGTGAAGCATTTGAAAGTTTGAATCAGGCCCAGCGCGGCTATACCGTCTCTCAGGACCGTTACCTGGCTGCTATTGCAGCGGGTCAACTGGAAACAGCCGTCGCGATTTCAAACACTGAAATGAAAGAAGCTGCCGACCTTGTCGAGACGGCGCTGAAAAAACTTGTCGTGATCAATGACGGTAAAGCTCAAAAAGCCGGTAATGATGCCGATGACATTTATCAGGCAACTCTGATGATTGTCGGTATTTTAATCGCGGCGGGTGTAGTGGCGACGTTGGTGATCGCCACGTTGTATACCCGAAGTCTGACCCGGCCCATTGACGAGTCCTTGAATATTGCTGAACGCATTGCTGCCAATGACCTGAGCAAAGATATCGCGATTGAAGGCACCGACGAGCCGGCGCGTTTGATAAAAGCCCTGGCGGTAATGCAAACCAACTTGCGTAACGCCCTGGCATTGATTGGTGATTCGTCCACTCAGTTGGCCTCGACGTCAGAAGAAATGCACGCCGTTACTGAAGGCGCGTCTCGCACTATTCAGCGACAAGGCCATGAAATCGAAATGGCGGCCACGGCCGTCAATCAGATGAGTGCTGCCGTAGAAGAAGTGGCCAGCAATGCGGCCTCCACCTCGGTGCTGACTTCACAATCGAGCGAGGCGGCGATTGCCGGGCGGACGCAAGTCAACGAGACGGTCTCGGCCATCAACATCATGGTGGCGAATGTGCAGAGCACCTCGGCCGAGGTGCAAGTACTGGCGACCATGGCCACTGATATCAGCAAAGTACTTGATGTGATCCGCGCGATTGCCGAGCAGACCAACCTGCTGGCACTGAACGCCGCCATCGAAGCCGCCCGAGCGGGTGAGGCGGGTCGCGGCTTCGCGGTGGTGGCCGATGAAGTCAGGGCGCTGGCTCATCGCACCCAGCAGTCAACCCAGGAAATCGAGAAAATGGTCAGCTCGATCCAGTCCGGCACGAGCAATGCCGTCACCTCGATGCAGCAGACCAGCAGCCAGGCCACCAAGACCCTGGATATGGCCAACGGCGCGGGTCAGGTGCTGGTCAACATCACCGACTCGCTGACTCAGATCAACGAGCGCAACCTGATGATTGCCACCGCAGCCGAAGAGCAGGCGCAAGTGGCGCGGGAAGTTGATCGTAATCTGGTGAGTATTCGCGACCTTTCCAGTGAGACGTCTGCCGGCTCCAGCCAGACGGCGATTGCAACGGCCGAGCTGTCGCGCCTGGCCAGTGACCTCAGCCACCTGACCCGACAATTCAAGATGTAAAAGCCTGCCTCAGCCACGCGACGCATTGAGGGTGCTCAATGCGTCCTCCAGCTGTTGCGCACTGAAGGGCTTGGCGACGCACGGCTTGTCTCCCCAGGCCTCGGGGATGCCCAGGCGCCCGTAGCCGGAACAGAAGAGAAACGGGATGCCTCGCGCGGCAATGGCCGCGGCTATCGGGAACGAGGTGCCGCCGATGATGTTGATGTCCAGTATCGCCAGGTCGTAGGTGCCGCTCAGGGCGAACTGCAACCCGGCATCGAGTCGGCTGGCGTGAAAGGCCGTCGAGTAGCCCATGTCTTCAAGCATGTCTTCGATCAGCATCGCCAGCAGTGTCTCGTCTTCGACAATGAACACTGCCTCTGGTACTCCCGAGGCTGCACTCATAGCAGGGACTGCGTCGGTTCATCCCACGGGATGAGCATGGAACACAGCAGCCCTGATCCGGAAAACCGCACCTGGGCCGTGCCATTGAGCTCGCGCTCGATGCTGCGGCGGATCATGCGGAACCCGACGCCTTTTTCGTCGTCGATGTCCACGGCGGCATTGCCGGTCTCCAGCCAGTCGATTCTCAGTGTACGTGGGGTCTCTGCGAGGTTCAGGGCCGAAGTGATCGTCACATGCCCGTGGGGCTCGCGCAGAGCGCCATGTTGCAGGGCATTGGCCATCAGTTCGTGAAACACCATTGCCAGGGCCAGGGAGATTCTCGGATCAAGGGCAACCGAGTCGCCCTTGAAGGTGACATTGGCAGCGCCTCCGTCAGGCTTGCGGATCAGGTCGACCAGCTCAATCAGCTCGGCAGACACCCACTCGGCCCGCGCCAGCGCATCATGGGCCTGGCTGAGCGCGAAGAGGCGGGCCTCGAAGCTTTTGCGGAACGCGTCCAGGGACTGTGCCGTCTTCGCCGTCAGCGAGGCCATGGCCTGCACCGTCGACAGGGTGTTCTTGACCCGGTGGTTGAGTTCATTGAGCAGCGCCGTACGCGCCGCGCGGTCTTCCAGTTGTTGGCGTTCCAGCTTGGTGGAGATCGATTGCGCCAGGCGCTGGACGGTCCCGCTTTGCTTCAGGAAGGTGGTTTCTCCCGAGATGTCGGGCCCTGCGTAGGCCGGCAGGCTGAAGGTGAACACGCTGCCATTGCCCGGCTCGCTGGTTGCTCGCAGATCGCCGCCGTGAGCGGCAACAATGCCCTGGGCAATGTAGAGCCCCAGGCCACTGCCGCCCGGGTTGCCTTCCTTGATGGACCAGTAGCGCTTGAAGATGTGTGGCAAATAGTCGGCCGCGATACCGATTCCGTTATCACGGACATGGATCAGCACATCGGGTCCATCGGCGATGGCACCAATGGTTATCTGGCCCCCGACGGGGGTGAACTTGATGGCGTTGCCCACAAGGTTGGAGAGCACTTGGAAGACGCGCTCCGGATCGGCATTGACCATCAGCCCCGGAGCGGCCGAGCAATTGAACTCGATTTTCTTTTCCGTCGTCAGCGTGACGAGCAGGCTGCAGACTTCTTCCAGAAAACGCGGCACGCTCAGCGGGTGGCAGGACAGCTGGTAGCGCCCGCCATCTATCTTGGCGGTATCGAGCAGGTCCTCAAGCAGGCTGTTCATCCGCGTGGTGGCTTTTTCGATAGTGCCCAGCGCCCGCTGGATGTGACGGTTCTCGACGGTGGCGTCGCTGCTGGCCCATTTTTGCATCATCCCGCACTGCATGATGATGATCGACATGGGGTTGCGCAGGTCGTGGGAAACCACTGCCACCAGCTCATCGCGCAGGCGAACGGCTTCCTGCTCGCGATGCACCTGACGCTCCAGATCGTTTTCCAGTGCCGAGCGGCGCATGTCTTCAGCCGCATACAGGTCGCCTCTGGACCAGGGCTTGGCGATGCCGGTGACTTGCTCGTGCCACAGATCGAAGGACTGCCGGGGATGCAGGCGGTGGCTGGCCGAGCCAATCGGGGCGGGGCTCAGGTGCTGGGCTGGATTGCCGCTCCAATTCATGGTGGAGGTGAGCTGCGGGCGAAACCACATCACTGCGTTGACCACAGGCTTGGGCAGGATGAACGCGATGACGCCGCTGGCAACGTCACGAAAATCAGCGCTGGCGGGGTATTCCCGCTGGATGGAGTTGGTGTGAAAAATACCCAGGCCTTGAAGGCCGACGCGCTGATGCTGTGACTTCTGATCCGACATGCCCACATCACGTATCCAGAGGTACAGCGCGCTGACCTGCTCCTGGGTCGGGCACGAGCCGAACAAATGAACCCGGTCCTCGATCAACACCGCAGCACCTTGAGCCAGCGTCAGGGACTGGAGCCGCTCCGGCTTGCTCGCCAGTCCATCCAGAATGTCGTGATCAGCACGGCTCATGGCCACGGCCAGCTCACCCAGCAAGATGAGCTTGTCTTCACGCTCGCGCTGGATCTCAGAGGCGACGATGGCGACGATCCTGGCGGACAGCAGCTGGCCGATCAGCGCACAGGCGTCGCGGATTTCACGGGAGACCAAGAGTTTTTCAGAATGGCCGCAGGCGATCAGGCCCCACAACTGGCCGTTGTCGAGCAGCGAGATACTCATGGACGAGCGTACACCCATGTTTTTCAAGTATTCGCAGTGCACCGGCGACACGCTTCGCAGCGATGAGAATCCCAGGTCAAGCGCTTGCCCTGTTATCGGGTTGAGCAAAGGCACCAGCGGCACCGGCGTGTAAGTGGCATCCGGAATCACGCGGATCCAGTTCAACCGATAAAGCTCTCTGGCTTGCGCCGGTATGTCCGAAGCCGGGAAATTCAGGCCGCTGTAGCTGGGCAGGGTGCCGGTCAACGCTTGAGCGACGACTTTGCCATGGCCTTCAGGTTCAAAGCGGTAAATCATCACCCGGTCGTAGCCGGTCAGTGCCTGGAGTTCATGCACGCTGATATCAAACAGCGTCTCAAGGGTCGTGGCCGCCTGCAGGTTGCGCATCACCCGGGTAATCAGCCTCGACTGGTCCTGGGGGGTGTCGACAAAGGGCTCCAGCTCAATGATCAGCACGTCGTCGTTTTTATGCAGCGAGGCGCTGTAGCAGGTGCCGCCAATCGTCAGACGGATCGGGTCGCTTTCCAGTCTGGGTGGGCCGGTGCAGGCTTGGGCGATGAGCAATGACTGCTCCATCGGGATCAACGCCGACAGCGGCTGGCCCAACAGCTCACTGCTGTCCAGACCCAGCTCTCGGGCGCAATTGGCGCTGATCTGGTCGATACACAGCGGCTGGCCGCTCAGCACGAGCATGACGCCATGGGGCTGGATCGCTCCCGGGACCCGGATGGGCTCACGAGCGCAGTCGGCCAGTGCAGCTTCCAGCTTTGCCGCAGGGCTTGCGTCGTGGGTGAAATCGGTCATGGCGCAAATCCGGTGATGTTTCAGTCGGAAACAGCCAGACGCTGCTCACGTTGTACGCAGTGCATGAAGCAAGAAAATCTGGCGTGCAGACAGAGTGATGCCATTCGAGCGATGGCAGTGTGCACGACGGAAAATGCAGCGGGCAGCATCAGGAAGTTGGCTGCCGCGCCTGGGTGATCAGTCATGAGCGCTCGGGCCGCAGGGCTCAAAGCGCCCACCATAACAGGTGATGGGCGCGACGACGGGTTTCTTTGTTCAAACGCCCCCTTCAGCACTCTGCTGCGGAGTCTCGTTATCAAGGTCTTGTAACGCCACCAGAACCGTTCCTTCACTGACCATCTCACCCTCACGGCAGTGCACGGCAGTGATGACCCCGCAGGTGCTGGCCCGAACGTTGTGTTCCATTTTCATGGCTTCGAGCACCACCAGTTGTGCACCCGCTTCGACGCGTTGGCCGACCTCGACCAGCACCCGAACGATGCTGCCGTTCATGGGTGCGGTCAGGCCGCCTTGAGGCGTGTGGCTGGCGTCGGCGGCGGCAATCGGGTCGTGGCGCGTGACGGCGTGCAGATCACCGGCCCACTTCAGGTAAAGCGTATTGCCATGGCGAACGCTCAGGGGAGTGCTGATCGCGTTGGCGTGCTTACTGAGCCGAACCACCTGGTGCTGGCCAGCGCAGGTCAGGTGTATGTCGATTTCGTGCGGCAGGCCAAAGCGCAATCCGTTTAGCGCTGACCACGGCGAGTGCCGGTCGTCATTCCGTGCGCTACTGGCCTCGCTCTGAATGAACGCTGTGCCAGCAGCCTGCCAGAATTGCTCGGACAATTCAGTCGGCTGCGGCAGCAATTGCGCCTGATGTCGCGGAATGAAGTCGGTATCCAGCTCGGCGGCGGCAAAGCCTGGGTGAGCAATGATACGGCGCAGGAACGGCAGGTTGGTTTTCACGCCGCCCACCATGAATTCGTCAAGCATCGCCAACAGCCGCAAGCGCGCCTGCTCCCGGTTTTCACCCCAGGCGATGAGCTTGCCGAGCATCGGGTCGTAGAACGGCGACACGCTGTCGCCTTGCTCAACGCCGCTGTCGACCCTGCGCCCGGCCCCGGCAGCGCTTTCGCGATACACCTGCAGGGTGCCCGTGGCGGGGAGAAACTCATTGTCGGGGTCTTCAGCGTAAAGGCGCACTTCAATGGCGTGCCCGTGCAGAGGCACTTCGGCCTGGGTCAAGGGCAACACTTCGCCTTGCGCCACCCGCAATTGCCACTCCACCAGATCCAGCCCCGTAATGGCTTCTGTCACCGGATGCTCGACCTGCAGGCGGGTATTCATTTCCATGAAGAAAAAATCGCCCCGTGCATCGAGCAAAAACTCCACGGTCCCGGCCCCCACATAGCCGATGCTCTGCGCCGCGCGGACAGCGGCTTCCCCCATGGCGGCGCGCAGTGACGGGCTGAGGCCGGGGGCAGGGGCTTCTTCGACGACCTTTTGATGGCGGCGCTGGATCGAGCAATCCCGTTCGTTGAGGTAGAGGCAGTGACCGTGCTGATCGGCGAACACCTGGATTTCCACGTGACGGGGCTTGAGCAGGTATTTTTCCACCAGCATCTGAGCATTGCCAAACGAAGATGCCGCTTCGCGCTGCGCCGAGGCCAATGCATCGGCCATGTCAGCGGCGCGCTCCACCACTTTCATCCCCTTGCCGCCACCCCCGGCCGTGGCCTTGAGCAGTACGGGGTAGCCGATGCGTTCGGCGGCGTCGCGGAAGGTCTGCGCATCCTGAGCCTGGCCGTGATAACCCGGGACCAGTGGCACCCCGGCTTGCTCCATGAGCGCCTTGGCGGCGGATTTGCTACCCATGGCGTCAATGGCAGAAGCCGGTGGACCCAGGAAAATCAGCCCGGCGTTTTCCACGGCCCTGGCAAAGTCGGCGTTTTCCGAGAGGAAGCCATAGCCGGGGTGAATCGCCTGCGCGCCGCTGACCCGAGCGGCTTCGATGATCTTGTCGATCTGCAGATAGCTGTCTGCGGCTTTGCTGCCGCCCAGATCAATGCGGATATCGGCTTCGCGGCTATGCCGGGCGTTTTTATCAATGGCGCTGTGCACGGCGACGGTGGTCAGGCCCAGGGTTTTGGCGGTGCGCATGATGCGGCAGGCAATCTCGCCGCGATTGGCGACCAGCACGGTGTTCAGGGCGGGTGCGCTCATGAGCGAGACTCCTTGGCGGTTTCCAGGGTCCATGTTGGCGAGCGCTTTTCCAGAAAGGCGCGCAAGCCCTCCTGGCCTTCGGCGCTGACCCGGATGCGGGCAATCGTGTTTTCGCACTCTTGACGCAGGACCGGAGTCAGGACGCCGCTGCCGACTTCGCGCAGCAGGCCCTTGCTAGCGCGCATGGCCTGTGGGCTGTTGAGCAGCAGGTTGTCGATCCAGTGCTGAACCTGCTGTTCCAGTTCTTCGGGCCGGTAGCATTCGGCAAGCAGGCCGATCTCCCTCGCACGCAAGCCACCAAAGCGTTCGGCGGTCAGGGCATAGCGCCGGGCCGCGCGTTCGCCCATCGCCTGCACCACGAACGGGCTGATGACCGCCGGGGCCAGGCCGATGCGAACTTCTGACAGGCAGAACTGCGCGTCCTCGCTGCCGATGGCCATGTCGCAACAGCTGACCAGCCCCACCGCGCCCCCAAATGCAGCGCCCTGAATCACCGCCAGGGTCGGCATGCTCAGGCTGGCCAGGGCGTACATCAGCTCGGCCAGTTGGTGGGCGTCCTTGAGGTTGCTGGCGTAATCCAGATCAGCCGATTGCTGCATCCAGGCCAGATCCGCTCCGGCACTGAAGTGCTTGCCTCGGCCGCGCAGCAGCAAAAAACGCACTGTGTCGTCGGCTTGCAGCCGGTTCAGCACGCTGATCAGTTCGCCAATCATCTGCCCATTGAAGGCGTTGTTCTTTTCCGGGCGGTTCAGCCACAGCGTGGCGAAGCCCCTGGGGTCGTGCAGCAGTTCTACGCTTTGCAAGTCAGTCATGATCGTTCCTTGGATCACATGCGGAACAGGCCGAAGGTGGTCGGTTCGATGGGCGCATTCAGCGAGGCAGAGAGGGCGAGGGCGAGGATGTCCCGGGTCTGCGCCGGGTCGATCACGCCGTCGTCCCACAAACGTGCGCTGGAGTAGTACGGATGGCCTTGATGCTCGTATTGGTCGAGGATCGGCTGTTTGATCTGCGCCTGCTGCTCGGCCGTGAAGGCTTCGCCGCTGCGTTCGGCCTGCTCGCGTTTGACCTGCACCAATACGCCTGCCGCCTGTTCGCCACCCATCACGCCGATCCGCGCGTTGGGCCACATCCACAGAAAGCGTGGGTCATAGGCCCGGCCACACATGCCGTAGTTACCGGCCCCGAAGCTGCCGCCGATGATCACTGTGAACTTGGGCACCTTCGCGCAGGCCACCGCCGTCACCAGCTTGGCACCGTGCTTGGCGATACCACCTGCTTCGTACTTCTGGCCGACCATGAAACCGGTGATGTTCTGCAGGAACACCAGCGGGATGCCACGCTGGCAAGCCAGCTCGATGAAGTGCGCGCCTTTCTGCGCGGCCTCGGCGAACAGGATGCCGTTGTTGGCCAGAATCGCGACGGGGTAGCCGTGCAGGCGCGCGAAGCCGCAGACCAGGGTGGTCCCGAACAAGGCTTTGAATTCATCGAACAGCGAGCCGTCCACCAGCCGCGCGATGACCTCGCGGACATCGAACGGCTGCTTGGCATCCGCCGGGATCACGCCATACAACTCCTCGGCGGCATACAGCGGGCTGACGGGCTCGACCGCGTTCAGCTCGCCCAGCTTGCGCCAGTTGAGGTTGGCGATGCTGCGCCTGGCCAGTTCAAGGGCATGCTCGTCGTTGTCGGCGTAGTGATCGGCGACCCCTGATGTGCGGCAATGCACGTCGGCGCCCCCCAGGTCCTCGGCGCTGACCACTTCGCCAGTCGCGGCCTTGACCAGCGGCGGTCCGGCGAGAAAGATCGTCGCCTGCTGGCGCACCATGATCGCTTCGTCTGCCATGGCGGGTACGTAAGCTCCGCCTGCGGTGCAGGAGCCCATGACGACGGCAATCTGCGGGATGCCCTGGGCGCTCATGTTCGCCTGATTGAAGAAGATCCTGCCGAAATGCTCACGATCCGGAAACACTTCGTCCTGACGCGGCAGGTTGGCGCCACCGGAGTCCACCAGGTAGATGCAGGGCAGGCGGTTCTGCTGGGCGATGGTTTGTGCCCGCAGGTGTTTTTTGACGGTCAGCGGGTAATAAGAACCGCCTTTGACCGTCGCGTCGTTGGCGATGATCATGCACTCAACGCCTTCAACGCGGCCGATACCGGCAATGACCCCGGCAGCCGGGACGTCTTCGTCGTACACGTCCAGGGCGGCCAGCTGGCCGATTTCCAGAAATGGCGAGCCACTGTCGAGCAGACGATTGATCCGCTGGCGAGGCAACAGCTTGCCCCGCGAAGTATGCCGCTCCTGGGCTTTGGGCCCGCCGCCTTGCTGGACTCTGCCCAGTAGCGTGCGCAGGGCGTTGACTTGCTCCAGGAGGTTGTCGCTGTTGAGGGCGAACTCACTAGAGCGGGTGTTGATACGAGACTGAAGAATGGTCATGGCTACTCCGTAGCAGCGGCAAGCTCTAAGCTGCAAGCCGCAAGATGAGTGTGCTTGCCGCTTGAAGCTTGCCGCTCGCAGCTGCTTTTATTTCGACTCATTGAAAAGCTCACGCCCAATCAGCATCCGGCGGATCTCGCTGGTCCCGGCGCCGATCTCGTAGAGTTTGGCGTCGCGCAGCAGTCGGCCAGCCGGGAATTCATTGATGTAGCCGTTGCCGCCCAGAATCTGGATCGTCTCCAGGGCCATCTGCGTCGCGCGCTCGGCGCTGTAGAGGATCACGCCTGCGGCGTCCTTGCGGGTGGTTTCGCCTCGCTCGCAGGCTTGGGCGACGGCATACAGGTAGGCGCGGCTGGCGTTGAGCTGGGTGTACATGTCAGCGATCTTGCCCCGGATCAGCTGAAATTCGCCGATGCTCTGGCCGAATTGCTTGCGGTCATGGATATAGGGCACGACCACGTCCATGCAGGCCTGCATGATCCCGGTCGGTCCGCCAGCAAGTACCACGCGCTCGTAATCCAGCCCGCTCATCAGCACCTTCACGCCACCGTCCAGGGCGCCGAGCAGGTTTTCTTCCGGGACCGCTACGTCGTCGAAAAACAGCTCGCAGGTGTTGGAGCCGCGCATGCCCAGCTTGTCGAACTTGTTGCCACGGGAAAACCCTTTCCAGTCGCGCTCGACGATGAATGCGCTGATGCCATGGGCGCCTTTTTGCAGGTCGGTTTTGGCGTAGATCACATAGGTGTTGGCGTCCGGCCCGTTGGTGATCCAAGTCTTGCTGCCATTGAGGATGAAGTGATCGCCACGCTTCTCGGCCCGCAGCTTCATCGACACCACATCAGAGCCCGCATTGGGTTCACTCATGGCCAACGCCCCCACATGCTCGCCGCTGATGAGGCGGGGCAGGTACTGGGCTTTCTGCGCGGCGGTACCATTGCGGTTGATCTGATTCACGCACAGGTTCGAATGCGCCCCGTATGACAACGCCACCGACGCCGAGCCACGACTGATTTCCTCCATGGCCACCACATGCGCCAGATACCCCAGCCCGGCGCCGCCATAGTGCTCGTCAACGGTAATGCCCAACAGGCCCATGTCGCCGAACTTGCGCCACATATCAGCCGGGAACAGATTGTCCCGATCGATCTGCGCAGCGCGGGGAGTAATTTCAGCCGTGACGAAGGACTGAACCTGATCACGCAACATATCAATCGTTTCGCCCAGAGCGAAGTTGAGGCTGGGGTAACTCATGGGTAGCGTTCCTTTTTATTGTAGGACAAGTCGCTATGACCTTTACGTTAACGTAAGCCTAGGGGAGTGGCTGTGTCAACGGTACCAGGGCTGAAATGAATGAGCTGTGGGAGTGCCCACGTCGTCCGGACGCCGAGCTGTCGCGCAGCAAACACAGAACCTGTGGGAGCGAGCTTGCTCGCGAAGGCAATGTTCCTGCCTTCAGAAATATATGCCGATGTCCCGGCCTCTTCGCGAGCAAGCTCGCTCCCACGGTATGGGGGCGCGTGCGCGTGGGAGGTGCATTTTGCTGAATCCCAGACAGCAGAAAGGGGAGCCTGGGCTCCCCTTCAAATTACTGCATGCTCTTTATTATTGTTGGGCGGCCTGTTGTTGTTTTTGGTGGCCGTACCCTTGTCGCTGTTTTTGAGCGATCCCCATTCGGGATCAAGAGCAAACGTATTTTTTTGAGCGCTGATGCTGCTTCTATCCCTGCCTTTACAGCAGTGATCCAACCAGTGGGACGCTACCTGAAGGTAGTTTTATTGTTCTCTGGCCGGTTGCGAGGTTCTCTTTCAAGGCCCTCCGAAAAGCGATCCACTCCAAAAAAATCTGTTAGCTGCGCCTCTGTCCGTGTTGTTCTTGTTATGTCAGAGCCGTACATGTTGTTTTTATTGGGTTACTGCATATTTTTTGTTTTTGTTGTACCGGAGATATAGCAGGAGCCGTGCCAGTTTTTGCAAAGCCCCATAAATCAGGGGTTTGGGGAGCCCGGGGAGCTGGCGAAGGATAAATATTCGTCAGTATTTGTTTCCGTGTTACCCGTTTTTCCGCAAATGCCGGGGGAGGGTAACACTCTGTGACAACATGTCGCACCTGCCCTGTGCCTTTTATCCGATCAGCCGCGCTTTGGCCACTCGCGAACCGTTTGGCCGCCCCAGGACCTCGGATATCCGCTGGCCTGCCAGGATCAACCGCTCCAGATCGACACCGGTTTCGATGTCCAACCCTTGCAACAGATACAGCACGTCTTCGCTGGCGACATTGCCGCTGGCACCTTTGGCGTAAGGGCAACCGCCCAGGCCCGCTACCGAGCTGTCGAACACCTGGATACCTTCAAGCAGGCTGGCGTAGATGTTGGCCAGCGCCTGACCATAGGTGTCATGGAAATGCCCGGCGATCTTGCCGCGCGGAATCTGCCTGGCTACTTCCTCGATCAACGTTCGGGTCGCGCCTGGGGTGCCGACGCCAATGGTGTCGCCCAGCGACACTTCATAGCAGCCCATGTCGATCAGCTCATTGGCCACCGCGGCCACCTGCTGCGGGGCGATCTTTCCGTCGTAAGGGCAGCCCAGTACACAGGACACATAGCCGCGCACCTGAATCCCGTGCAGCCGTGCCGCCTGCATGATCGGCGCGAAACGTTCGAGGCTTTCGCTGATCGAGCAGTTGATATTGCGTTGCGAGAAGGCCTCCGAGGCGGCGGCGAAGACGGCCACTTCTCTGGCACCTGCGGCGAGGGCGTCCTCAAAACCTCGCAGGTTGGGCGTCAGCGCTGAGTAGGTCACCCCGTCACGACGCGCTACGCCGGCAAAGACCTCAGCAGAGCCCGCCATCTGCGGGACCCATTTGGGGGACACGAAACTGCCTACTTCGATATGGCTGAGCCCGGCGCTGGCCAGGTCGTCCACCAGCTGGATCTTGTCGGCCGTGCTGATGGATTGCGCTTCGTTTTGCAGGCCATCCCTGGGACCCACCTCGACCAGGCGCACTTTCTTGGGGATATGCATAGCCGACTCCTTCCTCGAATGGTTCGAGATTCAGTCTGTAATTGTTTGATCTTTCTGATTTTCAGTCAGAGCTACTTTACAGCGCTCTTCAGCCGTATCCAGTTCGATCTGCATCTGCCTGATATCCAGCAGCTGTTGTTCAAGCTGCGCCCGGCGCTCGCCAATCTTGCCCAACATGGTGCGCAACTGCTTGTGGTTGCCGCCGCTGGGCTCGTACAGCTCGATGAGTTCTCGACATTCTGCGAGGGAGAAACCGATGCGCTTGCCGCGCAGAATCAGTTTCAGGGTGACTTTGTCCCGGTTCGAATAGATCCGCTCAAGGCCGCGTCTTTCGGGGGCCAGCATGCCTTGCTCTTCATAGAAACGGATGGTGCGGGTAGTGATGTCCAGCTCGCGAGCGAGATCGGAAATGCTGTAGGTCTGGCTGATCATTGGCGGGCTCGACGGATAAGCGAAGGGCTAAACCTAAGGCGTCCTTTACGTTAACGTCAAGCTTGAGGTGAGGCTAGGGTCGTCCGACCCGTAGGAGCGGCTTCAGCCGCGAGGGGCCAGGATAGTCGATGCATATCCGTGGCCAGGGCATTGCCTTCGCGGCTAAAGTCGCTCCTACGGAGGTCTATTTATCACCTAATAACAAACAGTTGAATCACGAATATCATGCTGTTTCGAGCTTGTTTTCCTGCGCCGTCACCTGCTGACACAGCTCGATCATCTGCTCTCGCATCCAGCGATTGGCCGGGTCCTGGTCAGTGCTTTCGTGCCAGTAGAGATGGGTTTCGACTGAAGGCACATCATGTACCGGCAGCGGGAAATAGCGCAGTTCATGACGCTTGGCGAAGCGTTCCGGGACGGTCATGACCATGTCGGTCTGCTGCAGCACCTGCGAGGCCATCAGGTAATGCTGCGAACGCAGGGCGATCTTGCGCTGGATGCCCATTTTGCCCAGTGCGAGGTCGACATAGCCCAGCCCGCTGCGGCGGCTGGAGATGTGGATGTGGGTCAGCCCCAGGTAATCGTCAAGCTTGAACGCCTCGCGGTTCGCCAGCGGATGGCCTTTGCGCATGGCGCAGACGTATTTGTCTTCCATGAGCTTCACGTGGCGCACCTGAGGATCGGTATTGAGGGGCGCATCCACCGCAAAGTCCAGGCGGCCGGCCGCCAGCTCCTTGGTGGTTTCCCGGCGCTTGGAGAGGAAGCTCTCGATGGTGACGTTCGGTGCCAGACGTTTGAGGCGCTGGAACAGCGGCGGCAGAATCACTGCTTCGGTGAGGTCAGTCATGCTGATGCGGTAATTCTTGTTGGCCTGCAGCGGGTTGAAGATGCGGCTTTCCTGCACCGAAACGCGCAGCAGCGACAGCGCACTGCGCACCGGGCCGATGATGTTCTGGGCCATGGGTGTAGGCACCATGCCTTGCGCGGTACGTACAAACAGCGGGTCGTTGAAGGTCTCGCGCAGGCGCGCCAGAGCATTGGAAACGGCGGGCTGAGTAATGCCCACGATCTGACCTGCGCGGGTGAGGTTGGCTTCGGTGTAAATCGCGTCGAAGACAATGAATAGGTTGAGATCGACCTTGCTCAGGTTCATGCCGTGCCCCTTTTTTTCCTGTTTTTATAGTGCCGCTCTTGTGCCGGAGCGTGGGCGGATCATATATCGGTTATGAATGTTTATACACGCCGAGAATAGATTAGATAAATGTTGCTGCCGGGCCTAGCATCGGTGCATGACCTAACAAACCTCATCGGAAGGTAGCCCCAGATGGATTTTGCTTACTCTGCGAAGGTTCAGGAACTGCGCGAACGCGTGACCGCGTTCATGGACGCCTATGTGTATCCCGCTGAGCCGGTGTTCGAACGCCAGGTGGCCGAGGACGACCGTTGGCAGCCCACGGCAATCATGGAAGAGCTCAAGGCCCGGGCCAAGGCCGAGGGCCTGTGGAACCTGTTTTTACCGGAATCCGAGTTAGGCGCTGGGCTGAGCAACCTTGAATACGCGCCCCTGGCGGAAATCATGGGCCGCTCGCTGCTGGGCCCTGAGCCCTTCAACTGCTCCGCGCCGGACACCGGCAACATGGAAGTGCTGGTGCGTTATGCCAACGAAGCGCAGAAGCAGCAGTGGCTGGAGCCTTTGCTGCGCGGCGAGATACGCTCGGCGTTTGCCATGACCGAGCCGGACGTGGCCTCATCCGACGCCACCAATATGGCCGCGCGCGCCGAGCGGCAGGGCGATGAGTGGGTGATCAATGGGCGTAAATGGTGGACGTCAGGCGCCTGTGACCCGCGTTGCAAGATGCTGATCTTCATGGGCCTGAGCAACCCGGACGGGCCACGCCACCAACAGCATTCCATGATCCTGGTGCCCACCGACGCGCCCGGTTTGAAGATCGTGCGTCCGCTCCCCGTGTTTGGCTACGACGATGCGCCCCACGGGCATGCCGAAGTGCTCTTCGAAAACGTGCGGGTGCCTTACGAGAACGTATTGCTGGGAGAAGGCCGCGGCTTTGAAATTGCTCAGGGCCGCCTGGGTCCGGGGCGCATTCACCACTGCATGCGTTCAATCGGCATGGCCGAGCGCGCCCTTGAGTTGATGTGCAAGCGTGCCGTCAGCCGTGTAGCGTTCGGCCGACCTCTGGCGCGGTTGGGCGCCAATGTCGACAAGATTGCCGATTCACGCATGGAGATCGACATGGCGAGGCTGCTGACGCTCAAAGCGGCCTACATGATGGACACCGTGGGCAACAAAGTCGCGAAAAGCGAAATCGCCCAGATCAAGGTCGTCGCGCCTAATGTGGCGTTGCGGGTGATAGACCGGGCGATCCAGATGCATGGCGGGGCGGGGGTTTCCAATGATTTCCCGCTGGCTTACATGTACGCCATGCAACGCACCCTGCGCCTGGCCGACGGCCCGGATGAAGTGCACCGCGCGGCGATTGGCAAGTTCGAGATTGGCAAGTATGTGCCCAGGGAGATGCTGCGGGGGTGAAGCAGCCTGTTGAACTGGAACACGACCCTGTGGGAGCGAATTCATTCGCGAAGGCAATGTTCAGACCGATGAAGATGCGTCGGATGTACTTGCCTATCGCGAATGAATTCGCTCCCACAGGTCCTGGAACCTTCCTCAGGCTGGATATAACCCCTGCAGGAGCCCCCTGCAGGAGCGAACTTGTTCGCGAGGCGTTGGTACTGACGATAGATAACCGTCGCCTTCCAGACCGTCTCGCCAACAAGTTGGCTCCTACAGGTAATCAGCGCTGCAACTTCCAGTGTAGAGCTGCACTCTGACTTGCAGCTTGCAGCTTGCAGCTTGCAGCTCCGGGCTACCGGTTATTCGTCATACCCCAGATTCGGCGCCAGCCAGCGTTCGGTGACGCTCAGGTCCTGGCCTTTGCGGGCGGTGTAGCTTTCGACCTGATCCTTGTCGACCTTGCCTACAGCGAAATACTGCGCCTGAGGGTGGGCGAAGTACCAGCCGCTGACGGCCGCTGCCGGGAACATCGCGTAGTGCTCGGTGAGGAACACGCCGCTCTTGCCTGGCTCGCCATTGGGCATCGGGTCCAGCAGTTGGAACAGGGTGCCTTTTTCCGTGTGGTCAGGGCAGGCCGGGTAGCCCGGAGCAGGGCGGATGCCGACGTATTGCTCCTTGATGAGCTCGTCGTTGCCCAGTTGCTCATCCTTGGCATAGCCCCAGTACTCTTTACGCACCTGCTGGTGCAGCCATTCTGCGCAGGCTTCAGCCAAGCGATCTGCCAGGGCCTTGACCATGATTGCGTTGTAATCATCGCCAACGTCCTGATAAGCCTTGGACACTTCTTCCGCGCCGATCCCGGCGGTGGTGATGAAGCCACCCACGTAGTCGGTCACGCCGCTGTCTTTGGGGGCAACAAAGTCCGCCAGAGAGAAGTTCGGCTTGCCATCGGTCTTGATGATCTGCTGGCGCAAGTGGTGCAGCTTGGCCAAGGGCTGGCCGTCATCGCCGTAGACTTCCAGGTCGTCGTTATCAATCTGATTGGCAGGCCAGAAACCAAACACGGCCCGGGCGCTTATCAGCTTTTCATCGATCAGTTTGCGCAGCAGTTGTTGAGCATCGGCAAACAGTGACGTTGCCGCTTCACCCACCACTTCATCGGTGAGGATCCGCGGGTATTTGCCAGCCAGGTCCCAAGAGATGAAGAACGGCGTCCAGTCGATGTATTCGGCCAGCACGTCCAGGTCGATGTTTTCCAGCACCTTGGCGCCCGTAAAGGTCGGCTTCACAGGTGCGTAAGCCGCCCAGTCGAACTGCGGCTTCTTGGCCACTGCCGCGCCGTAGCTCAGGCGCTCGGTACGCGCACTGCGGGCCGACGTACGCTCGCGGACTTCGATGTATTCCAGACGAGTCTTCTCGATGAACGCCGGTTTCAGCTCTTTGGACAGCAACTGCGTCGCCACGCCCACGGCACGGGAGGCGTCAGTCACATAGATCACCGCGTCATTACTGTACTTGGGCTCGATCTTCACGGCGGTGTGCGCCTTGGAGGTGGTCGCGCCGCCGATCATCAGGGGCAGGTGGAAGTCCTGACGCTGCATTTCCCGGGCGACATGGACCATTTCATCCAGTGACGGGGTGATCAGGCCAGACAAGCCGATGATGTCGCACTTCTGCTCTTTGGCGACCTGCAGGATCTTCTCCGCAGGCACCATCACGCCCAGGTCGACGATGTCATAGCCGTTGCAACCCAGCACCACGCCGACAATGTTCTTGCCGATGTCGTGCACATCGCCCTTGACCGTGGCCATCAGGATCTTGCCCTTGGCCTCCGGCTTGTCGCCTTTTTCCAGCTCGATGAACGGGATCAAGTGGGCAACGGCCTGCTTCATTACGCGAGCGGACTTGACCACTTGCGGCAGGAACATTTTCCCCGAGCCGAACAGGTCGCCGACGATATTCATGCCAGACATCAGCGGGCCTTCGATGACTTCAATCGGGCGCGCGAAGGACTGACGGGACTCTTCAGTGTCTTCAACGATGTGCGTGGTAATGCCTTTGACCAGCGCGTGTTCCAGACGCTTGTTCACCGGCCAGCCACGCCATTCTTCGGTCTCAGCCTCTTTTACGCTGCCATCGCCTTTGAACTTGTCGGCAATGGCCAGCAACGCATCGGTGCCTTCCGGGTTGCGGTTGAGCACCACGTCTTCAACGCAGTCGCGCAGCTCGGCGGGGATCTGGTCGTAGATTTCAAGCTGTCCGGCGTTGACGATACCCATGCTCAGGCCGTTGCGGATCGCATGCAGCAGGAACACCGAGTGGATGGCCTCGCGCACCGGGTTATTGCCCCGGAACGAGAACGACACGTTGGACACGCCGCCGGAGGTCAGCGCGTACGGCAGCTCGTCGCGGATGTAGGCACAGGCGTTGATGAAGTCGACGGCGTAGTTGTTGTGCTCTTCGATACCGGTGGCGATGGCGAAAATGTTCGGATCAAAAATGATGTCTTCCGGCGGGAAGCCCACTTCGTTGACCAGGATGTCGTAGGAGCGTTTGCAGATTTCTTTCTTGCGCGCTTCGGTGTCGGCCTGACCGGCTTCATCGAACGCCATCACCACCACGGCCGCGCCATAGCGCTTGCACAGTTTGGCGTGATGAATGAACTGCTCGACGCCTTCCTTCATGCTGATGGAGTTGACGATGCCTTTGCCCTGAATGCACTTCAGACCCGCCTCGATCACCTCCCATTTCGAGGAGTCGATCATGATCGGTACCCGGGAGATGTCCGGCTCGCCTGCGATCAGGTTGAGGAAGGTCACCATCGCCTTCTTCGAGTCGAGCATCCCTTCGTCCATGTTGATGTCGATCACCTGGGCACCGGCTTCGACCTGCTGCAGGGCGACTTCCAGGGCTTCGGTGTAGTTGTCTTCACGGATCAGGCGGGCAAAACGGGCGGAGCCGGTGATGTTGGTCCGCTCGCCGACGTTAACGAACAGCGACTGGCGATCGATGGTGAACGGCTCAAGGCCGGACAGGCGACAGGCTTTCGGGATGTCCGGAATCTGGCGCGGGGCGTAACCGGCGACGGCTTCGGCAATCGCCTTGATGTGCCCCGGCGTCGTACCGCAGCAACCGCCGACGATGTTCAGGAAGCCACTTTGGGCGAATTCTTCGATGATTTTCGCGGTCTGGCTTGGCAACTCGTCGTATTCGCCGAATTCATTAGGCAGACCCGCGTTAGGGTGTGCGGAAACGTACGTGCTGGCCTTGTTTGACAGCTCTTGCAGGTACGGACGCAGGTCGCTGGCACCCAGGGCGCAGTTCAGGCCCACGGAAATCGGCTTGGCGTGGCTGATGGAGTTCCAGAACGCTTCAGTGGTCTGGCCGGACAGGGTACGGCCGGACGCATCGGTGATGGTCCCGGATATCATGATCGGCAACTCGAAACCGATCTCTTCGAACACGCCCTGCACGGCAAAAATCGCGGCCTTGGCGTTGAGGGTGTCGAAGATGGTCTCGATCAGGATCAGGTCCGCGCCGCCTTCGATCAGGCCGCGGGTCGCTTCGGTGTAGTTGTCTACCAGCTCATCGAAGGTGACGTTGCGATAGCCGGGGTTGTTGACGTCTGGCGACAGCGAGCAGGTGCGGCTGGTCGGGCCCAGTACGCCGGCGACGAAGCGGGGCTTGTCCGGGGTTTCCTGGGTCTTGGCGTCAGCCACCTTGCGCGCCAGGCGGGCGCCTTCTACGTTCAGTTCGTAGACGATCTCTTCCATGCCGTAGTCGGCCTGGGAAACCTGGGTGGCGTTGAAGGTGTTGGTTTCGAGAATGTCGGCCCCGGCATCCAGATACGCCTTCTCGATGGCACCGATCACGTCAGGCCGGGTCAGGATCAACAGGTCGTTGTTGCCCTTGACGTCACTTGGCCAATCCGCGAAGCGCTTGCCGCGATAATCTTCTTCTTCAAGGCGATAGCTCTGGATCATGGTGCCCATGCCGCCGTCAAGAATCAGGATCCTCTGCTGGAGAGCTTGCTGGAGAGCATGGAGACGGGCGCTGCGATCAGACATAGGGCTACCTGGAAAGGTCGATACAGAAAGGCCGAAATGATAACAAACCCGAGCACTTTTAGTGTTGATAAGACATTTTCATGAATCTGGCTCATGTTGCAGCCCGCAATCAAGTCATAGCGCGCTGCATTGTGGGAGCGAGCGGGGTAGCGCTCCACCTTTCCCGCGAAAGCGGTTTGCCTCATCCACCGCTGTTCGCAGCCTTCGGCAGCTCCTACACATTTGGTGTTTTTTCAGATGCACCTCCATTTTGTAGGAGCTGTCCGAGGTTACGAGGGCTGCGATGGCGGTGTGCCTGACGCACCCCTGTTCGTAGCCATCACGCTCGCACATACATCGGGCCAATCCGACACGCAAGCCACACCCGACATGGCCTGCGGCCATCTACCGTTGACCGGAAAACAGCGGTTTTTCACGACCTTTTTTGAATAACGGCGGTCCGACGCCCTGAGTGTTCAGGTGGCCGCTCGTTGTCTGGCTGCCTGGTGTGTTGTTCAAAAGCCAAGAGGTTCGTGATGTTGATTTCGGTTCAAGCCCTGCGGGCACTCGCCGCGTGGGTTGTTGTGTGTCACCACTTCATGCAGATTTTTTTCAACTTTCACGCCAGTGGGCCCATTGGCGATTTCTTCGTCACCAAGGGCGCGGTGGGTGTCGATATCTTCTTTGTCATCAGTGGTCTGGTGATTTTTCTCTCTACTCAGAACAGCGAAATGCCCGCCGGGCGCTTCATGCTCAACCGGATTATCCGGATTGTCCCCGCATACTGGTTCTACACCGCCGCCATGGGCCTGCTGTTGCTGGTGGCCGCGCCGTTGTTGCCACATCAGGTGATCAACTGGCAGACCTTCATGCTCTCGCTGTTCTTCATTCCAGCGGAAAACCCCGGTGGCTATGGCCTGTACCCGACCCTGAACGTGGGGTGGACGCTGAACTACGAGATGTTCTTCTATCTATTGTTCTCCGCGGTGTTCCTGTTCAAGCAGCGCCATCGGCCGTTGATCGTCGCCGCTGCGTTGTTTGCCGTGTGCGAGGTGCTGGCGCGCTCTGGGCTGATCAGCCGCTTTTACGGCAATGACATCATCTACGAATTCCTGCTGGGCATAGGCATCGGCATCATCTATCGCAAGGGCTGGATCAAAGAAGGCTTCTGGCTACCTCTATTGGGCGTGGCGACCGGTCTGGTGGTCATTTACCACCTCTCGGCCGACAATCAGCGGCTGCTCACCTGGGGCCTGCCAAGTGCGCTGATCGTGTTGTCGTGCATCGCCATGGAGCCGGTCTTTCGGGGCAACCGGGCGCTTAAAGTGCTGGGCGACTGTTCGTATTCGGTTTATCTCCTGCACGTGCTGGTGCTGTACGGCGGCTGGCTGGCCTCCAAACACTACAACCTTAATCCGTACTTGGTGTTTGCCATCTGTGTGCCGGTGATCGGCCTTGGGGCGTGGCTCAGTTATGAGTGGATCGAGAAGAGCCTGTATCACCGGATGAAGGGTTGGCTGGATCGGCGCCGGGCTGAAAATGCTTCTCAGGTGCTTTCCTGACAAAAATACTAGGACTTTGTAGGATGCATTCGATTGGCGTAAACTGCCCGCACGTCTGCGAGGAATTTTCATGACCGCTATCACTATTACCGATGCTGCCCACGACTACTTGGCTGATCTGCTGGAAAAGCAGAATGCCCCGGGTATCGGCATCCGCGTGTTTATCACCCAGCCTGGCACCCAGTACGCTGAAACCTGCATTGCCTACTGCAAGCCGGGCGAAGAAAAACCTGACGACAAGGCCATTGGCCTGAAAAGCTTCACGGCCTGGATCGACGGGTTCAGTGAAGCCTTTCTTGATGATGCCGTTGTCGATTACGCCACCGATCGAATGGGCGGCCAGTTGACCATCAAGGCGCCAAACGCCAAAGTCCCCACGGTCAGTGCTGACAGCCCGATCAACGATCGCATCAATTATTACCTGCAAACCGAGATCAACCCGGGCCTCGCCAGCCACGGCGGTCAGGTCACCCTGATCGATGTGATTGAAGAGGAATCGCAGAACATCGCGGTTCTGCAGTTCGGCGGCGGTTGCCAGGGTTGCGGGCAAGCTGACGTGACCTTGCGTGAAGGCATCGAGCGCACTTTGCTCGAACGCATTCCCGAGTTGACCGGCGTACGTGACGTGACCGACCACACCCAGAAAGAGCACGCTTATTACTAAGCGGTCTCTTTACTGATCAAAAGCCCCGACGTGTTCGGGGTTTTTTGTGGGTGTTTCAGCCATATCGGGTCCTGTAGGAGCCAACTTGTTGGCGAGGCGGTCGTCCTGCGTAATCAGGTAGATCGGCTCGCGAACAAGTTCGCTCCTACAGATATCCGGCGCACTTACTTCCTGTACAGATGCGCATGCCCAGCCCGATACAGCGACGATTCACTGAACGCATCGCTGGCCAACACTCGTCCCACCAGTATCAGCGCAGTCCTGCGAAATCCTTTCTCCGCAACCTTCGCTTCAATGTCCGCCAGCGTCCCCACGACCCAGTCCTGATCCGGCCAGCTGGCGCGATGGACCACGGCGATCGGGCAGTCGGCGCCGTAGTGCGGGGTCAGTTCGGCGACGATTTTCGGCAGGTTGTTCACCCCCAGGTGAATCGCCATGGTTGCTTTGTGTTGCGCCAGTGCGGCCAGGGATTCGCCTTCGGGCATTGAAGTCTTGTCGGCATAGCGGGTCAGGATCACGCTCTGGGAAATATCCGGCAGGGTCAGCTCGGTTTCCAGCAGCGCTGCGCAGGCCGCCGTGGCGGTCACGCCGGGGATGATTTCGAACGGGATGCCCAGCTCGCGCAGGTGGCGAATCTGTTCGCCAATGGCGCCATACAGGCTCGGGTCGCCGGAATGAACACGGGCCACATCCTGGCCCTGTTCATGAGCGGATTTCATCAAGGCGATGATCTGTTCCAGGTGCAGTTCAGCACTATTGCTCACTTGCACCGCCTGATGACCTTCCAGAACGGCCGTCGGCACCAGCGACCCCGCGTAGATGATGACCGGGCAACTGCGGATCAGGCGCTGGCCTTTGACTGTGATCAGCTCAGGATCGCCGGGACCTGCGCCGATGAAAAAAACCGTCATGGGGGCTCCAGATACAAAAGAGGGTAAAGGCGCGGATTATCGGTCAATCGGCAGGCTGATAGCCAAGGCGAAAGTGGCTTGAGGGCATTTTTGTCGGGTGATGAGCAATTGCGCCGCGCCTGTTTCTGCGGCCAGGGCCAACGCAGCGCTTTCCGCCACGCCGTAGCAACCGCTGTGCTCGAATGCCAGCAATGAGCGATGGCTCAGTTGCGCCTCGTAGACGGACAAGTGTTCAGCGCTGAAAAAACTCAAAGGTAGGCCAAGCTCTACCGCTAATTGCAACAGCCCTGGCTCGTCGGCCTTCTTGTCGATAGAGGCGAGGGCGCTGATGTCCTCCAAGGCCAGGCCGACGGCGTGCAGGTTTCGCGCAATCAACTCGCGCAACACCTGCGCCGTGCAGCCGCGCTGACAGCCAAGGCCGACGACTCGCGTCGGCCTGATGGGCTCAAGCCTGATCAAGGTCAGGATTGTGTCGGCGGAACAACCAGGCGCTAATCACACCCAGAGCGATCCAGAACAGCGCATTGGTCAGCAGCGAAGCGATTTTGAATTGCGACTCCAACGCTTCAGGCGCCAGGCTCTCATGCACTTGGGGTTGGGGCGCGCCGATCACGTGAGGCACCACCAGAATCGCCACGCCCAGTACTTTGAGCAGCCAGTGCTGGCCGAACACGATCAAGGCCAGGGCGACCGCGGTTGACGCTGACGTGCCAACCCACCAGATCTGCCGTTGAACCAGATCAGCCGCGGCAGTACCCGGCAACTCAGGAGGCAGGCCCAGGGTCGGGGCGAGGGTGAACACCGCGAAACCGGCCAGCCCCCAGAGCACGCCCTGGGAGGTTTTACCCGGTGCGCGAAGGGTATAGAGCGCGGCCAGCATCAGGGCGAAACCCACGGCGACCACCAGATTGCCGCCGGTGGTCGAAAGAATGCGCTGCCAGCCATCTTCCGGCGACCAGGCTTCTTCGTTATGCACATGACCGGCAGGCGCAGCGTCGCCGTGGGCGTGCTCATGGACCTGCTCGACAGGAGCGTTTTCATAGGTTTCAGCTTGCAGAATCAGCGGTGCAACCCAGAAGCTTTGCAGCAGGGTCAACAGCAATGCCGCGAGCAGGCCGGTGAAGCCTGCGGTTTGAGCGATTCGCTTGAACATGGCTTCAAACTCTCAATGGCAAGGAAAGGCGGCGCTGTGACGGGTGTCGTGGGCAGCATTGTGCACGGCATCAATGTGCGAGAAACCGGCGAAGTAGACCAGGCATGCGCCAAGGATCGCAGCGCCGATGGCGGCGGTCAGGCGTTGGCTCTGGGTGGCGGTGCGGCTGGAAGACTGGCTTGTGGCGCTGATCGACATGGCATTTCCCTCTTCAATGTCGGCAAGTGGGCGTGCGCATGGAAAGCCCGCTGACGAAAAGTCAGCAGGGTTCAACAGCGCCCGCCCACCGCGGGTTTAGTCATTACTGTGTTTCGGGCCGGTCTCCGGGCTTGCGAGGGGTGGAACGCAGAACGTCCGACCTGCAAGAGTCGCCTTCCCATGCCGTTGATCGGCACAGTGGCTGTGACTCCACACTCGCTTACCGTTGCGGGGGCAGCGCCGGACTTGCACAAGCTCAAGGCTTGAGCGCACCGGTTTCCCGTTTCACCCTGTGAAGGGCACCCGTAACAAGGCGTGTAGGAGAGCATGGCGCTGTGCGCAACGTCAATCAGTTGATTGACCTGCCCGCGGCCACTGCGTAGCCTTGCGGGTTCGAGGTTCTCCGGCCCGTCTTTGACGCGGTCAGGAGCTAAGAAGGGAACGCGGTCATGCCGCGGCTGCCCCCGCAACTGTGAACGGTTATCTTCATCGCTCAGCCACTGCCAACCGCGGGAAGGCGCGATGACGGCTCCCAGCCATTGCCCAGCCAATGAAGGGAGCGCCGTAAGCCAGGAGACCTGCCTCGATCCGGGCTATGTATAGCGCCCGACGAATTCTCACTACAACCGGGCGGGGTGATCCGGTGGCGAATCCAGCCTGTGCCAGGGCGCAAGGTTTTCGTCCCGTTTGCCCGCCGTATTGCCAAGGGGCATCCGATGAAAACACTGGCCAAGCTTCCCGTCACCATCGTCACCGGCTTCCTGGGCTCGGGTAAAACCACCTTGCTGCGCCACATGCTCGACAACGCCGAAGGGCGCCGCATCGCCGTGATCGTCAACGAATTTGGCGAACTGGGCATCGACGGCGAAATCCTCAAGCAATGCACCATCGGCTGCAGCGAAGAAGAAGCGGTCGGCCGCGTCTATGAGCTGGCCAACGGTTGCCTGTGCTGCACGGTGCAGGAAGAATTCTTCCCGGTGATGCGCGAACTGGTTGCCCGTCGTGGCGACCTGGACCACATCCTCATCGAAACCTCGGGCCTGGCCCTGCCAAAGCCTCTGGTGCAAGCCTTTCAGTGGCCGGAAATCCGCAACGCCTGCACCGTTGACGCCGTGATCACCGTGGTCGACAGCCCGGCGGTATTGGCAGGCACCTTTGCGGCCTTCCCTGATCAGGTCGATGCGCAGCGCAAACTGGACCCGAACCTGGACCACGAATCACCGCTGCACGAGCTGTTCGCCGATCAACTGGCCAGCGCCGACCTGGTGATTCTCAACAAGGCCGACATGATCGACGCGGCAGGCCTGGCCGCCGTGCGTGCCGAAGTTTCGGAAGAGCTGCCGCCAGCGGTCAAGGTCATCGAAGCCAGCAGCGGTCGCCTGCCGATCAGCGTACTGCTGGGCCTGGGTGCGGAATCCGAGCTGCATATCGACGCTCGCAAGACCCACCACGATCATCACGAAGGCGATGACCATGACGACCACGATCATGACGCCTTCGATTCGATCTCGATCAAACTGCCGCAAGCCGATGAAAGCCTGCTGCTCGACGCCCTGACTCAACTGGTGGTGCAGCACGGCATCCTGCGGGTCAAAGGCTTCGCCGCCATCCCGGGTAAGCCCATGCGTTTGCTGATCCAGGGTGTAGGCACGCGCTTCGACAAGCATTTCGACCGTGCCTGGGGCAAAGACGAAGAGCGCGCGACCCACCTGGTGCTGATTGGCCAGAAGCTGGATGCCGCGGCCCTCGAAAGCCAATTGCGCGCTGCGCTCGTCGGCTGACCCATGCATTTACTGAGAACCCAGCCCGGTGGCTTTGTCCCGGACGACAGCATTGCCGACCTTGGCCAGACACCCGCCGAGCTGGTGATTCTCTGTAGTGGTGATTCAAGCCTGGCGCTGCTGGCCGAGGCTGCGCAGCAACTGCCTGACGACTACCCGAGCTTGCGCCTGGCCAACCCGATGCAGGTGCAGAATCATTCCTCGGTCGACCTGTACGTCGAAGACGTTCTGCAGCACGCCAAGGTGATCCTGATTTCACTGCATGGCGGCATCGGTTACTGGCGTTACGGCGTCGAGCGGCTGCTGGAACTGGCCGCGCGCGGGGTGCAGGTGATCATGGTGCCTGGTTGTGATAACCACGACCCGGAACTGCAGGAGCGCAGCACCGCGCCCGCTGAGGATTGCCACCGGCTCTGGCAGTTCCTGCGCCAGGGCGGCATGCACAATGCACTGGACTTCTATCGCTGCCTGGCCAGCCGCATGCTCGGTCGCGATTACCCGTGGGCCGAGCCGCAGCCTTTGCCGCGCACCGCTGTTTACCATCCCCAAGGTGTGAGCGCTGATCCTGCGGTGTGGCAAGCCCAGTGGTCCGCCGACCAGCCCGTGGCGGCGCTGCTGTTTTATCGCTCGCACTTGCAGGCTGCCAATACGGCGTTCATCGATGAGTTCTGCGCGCGCTTGCAGGCTCAAGGCCTTAATCCACTGCCGATAGCCGTTGCCAGCCTGAAAGAGGCGGGCTGTTTGAAGGTCGTGGAGGACTGGCTGGATGAGGTCGGTGCCGAGCTGATCATCAACACCACCGGTTTTGCCCAGTCCAGTCCGGAAGCACCGCATCTACGGCCGTTTCGGCGCAATGTGCCGGTGATTCAAGCCATCTGTGCCCAGGACAACGAACCCGGCTGGCGCGCCAGCGAGCAGGGGCTCGGTGCTCGTGATTTGGCCATGCACATCGCCTTGCCGGAACTGGACGGGCGGATCATCAGCAGACCCATCAGCTTCAAGGACTTGGCCTGGCATAGCGAGCGCAGCCAGTCGGATGTGGTCTGCTACCGGGCTCAGCCGGAACGCATGGACTTTGTCGCTGAACTGGCCCGGCGCTGGATTTTGCTGGGCCGTACGGCCAACACCGACAAGCGCGTTGCGTTGATTCTGGCTAATTACCCGACTCGCGACGGCCGGATTGGCAATGGTGTCGGTCTGGATACGCCTGCCGCTGCGTTGAATATCCTGCGCGCCATGCAAGACACGGGTTACCCGGTCGCCGATCTGCCCGAAAGCGGTACGGCGCTGATCCATCAGCTGCTGGGCGGCGTGACCAACGATCTGGACAGCATCGACCTGCGCCCCTGTGAACAGAGCATGGCGCTGGATGAATACACCGCAGCGTTTGAGCAATTACCCGCCGCCAATCGGCAAGCAGTCATTGACCGCTGGGGCGCACCCCAGGCCGACCCGATGTTCCGCAGCGGGCGGATGATGATCGCCGGGTTGCGGCTGGGCCTGACCTTCGTCGGCATTCAGCCCGCCCGTGGCTATCAAGTGGACGCCAGTGCGGTGTACCACGACCCGGATCTGGTGCCGCCCCATGGTTATCTGGCGTTCTATTTCTGGTTGCGCAAAGCCTATGGCGCCCATGCCGTGGTGCATGTGGGCAAGCACGGCAACCTGGAGTGGCTCCCGGGCAAGGGCGTCGGGCTTTCCGAAACCTGCTGGCCGGATGCGATTCTCGGGCCGATGCCGAATATCTATCCGTTCATCGTTAACGATCCGGGCGAGGGTGCTCAGGCCAAGCGTCGCACCCAGGCGGTGATCATCGACCACTTGATGCCGCCGCTGACCCGCGCTGAAACCTACGGGCCATTGCGCGACCTGGAATTGCTGGCCGACGAATATTATGAAGCCCAGTTGCTGGATCCGCGCCGCGCCCTTGAGTTGCAGCGCGACATCCTCAAGCTGGTGCATGAAACCCATATCGATCAGGAGCTGGCGCTTGATGGCTCTCTCAAGGACGACAATGCCGCCCTGTGGCTGCCGCGTCTGGACACCTACCTGTGTGACTTGAAGGAATCACAGATCCGCGACGGGCTGCACATTTTCGGCGAATCCCCCAGTGGCCGTTTGCGCATCGACACGCTGCTGGCGTTGCTGCGTATCCCACGTGGCGATGGCCGTGGCGCGCAGTCGAGCCTATTGCGGGCATTGAGCAAGGGTTTCGAGCTGGGTTTCGATCCGCTGGACTGTGAGTTGGCTGAGCCGTGGGTCGGCCCCAGGCCGTCGGCCCTGCTGGACATGAGCATTGATCCTTGGCGTACGGCAGGCGACGCCCGCGAGCGACTGGAACTGTACGCCGGCTGGTTGATTGAGCAGGTCATCAACGGTGGAGAATACACATTACCCTTTGAATTCAATGAACTGGCTCTCATTGTTGAGCATTTGCATGAAGTCGTTGCGCCGCGTCTTGACGCGTGTGGCCCGGCCGAAATGCAAGGCTTGCTGGATGCACTGAGTGGGCGTTTCGTGCCCGCAGGCCCTAGCGGCGCGCCGAGTCGCGGGCGCCTGGATGTGCTGCCGACCGGGCGCAACTTCTTCTCGGTCGATGTGCGCAACCTGCCGACCACCACGGCTTGGCGGATTGGTTTTCAATCGGCAAATCTTTTGCTGGAGAGGCACTTACAAGATTATGGTGATCATTTACGTCAGCTGGGGCTCTCGGTCTGGGGGACGGCCACCATGCGCACCGGCGGCGATGATATCGCTCAGGCCATGGCGCTGATGGGCGTGCGCCCGGTGTGGGCCACGGGCAGTCAGCGGGTCGACGACTTTGAGATCCTGCCCCTGAGCCTGCTCGATCGCCCACGTGTGGACGTGACCCTGCGGGTGTCGGGTTTCTTCCGTGACGCCTTCGCCAACCTGATTCGTCTGTTCGATGCAGCGGTGCAGGCCGTTGCTGCACTGGACGAGCCCGATGACATGAACCCGCTGGCCGCCAAGGTCCGCGAAGAGCGCGCCGTGCTGCAAAGCCAGGGCATGGATGCCGAGCACGCTTCACGCCAAGCCGGCTGGCGCGTATTTGGTGCCAAGCCCGGCGCTTATGGTGCCGGAGTACAAGGCGCGATTGACGCTCGCTTGTGGCAAAGTCGCGAGGACCTGGCCGAGGTTTACCTGAACTGGGGCGGCTACGCCTATGGCGCGAGTGATGAAGGCACACCCGCCCGTGAACGGTTCGCCAAGCGTCTGTCTCAGGTGCAGGCCGTGGTGCAGAACCAGGACAACCGTGAACACGATCTACTCGATTCCAATGACTATTACCAGTTTCAAGGCGGCATGCTCGCGGCGGCTGAAAGTCTCAGCGGGCAAAAGACCGCCAGCTATCACGGCGATCATAGCCAGCCCGATCTGCCGAAGATTCGCACCCTCAAGGAAGAACTCAACCGAGTGATCCGCTCCCGTGCCGCCAATCCCAAGTGGATCGAGGGGGTCAAGCGCCATGGTTACAAGGGCGCGTTCGAGATGGCGGCGACCGTGGATTTCCTGTTTGCCTTTGATGCCACCACCGAACTGATCGACGATCACCAATACGCACTGCTGGCCGATGCCTACCTGCTTGATCCATCGACCCGTGAATTCATTCAGCAACACAACCCGGACGCCTTGCGGGACATGACTGAACGCATGCTCGAAGCTCAACAGCGTGGCCTCTGGCAGGCGCCGGGTGACTACCGCGAGGCGCTGGAAGGCCTGTTGCTGGACATAGAAGAGACTTGATGACGACGTTACCTGATACGCCTCATTTCCCGCTGGCTGCGGTGGTTGCGGCCGACGACTTGAAACTCGCGCTGTGCCTGACCGCCATTGACCCGAAAATCGGCGGTGTGCTGATCGAAGGGCCGCGGGGCATGGCCAAATCGACCCTGGCCCGAGGCCTGGCGGATCTGTTGGCCAGCGGCCAGTTCGTCACCTTGCCGCTGGGCGCCACCGAAGAGCGGCTGGTGGGCACGCTGGATCTTGACGCCGCACTAGGCGAGGGGCGTGCGCAGTTTTCACCGGGCGTGCTGGCCAAGGCCGATGGCGGGGTGTTGTACGTCGATGAAGTGAACCTGCTGGCCGATCATCTGGTGGACCTGCTGCTGGACGTCGCTGCCAGCGGGGTCAACCTGGTGGAACGCGATGGCATCTCCCATCGCCATGCGGCGCGCTTTGTACTGATCGGCACCATGAACCCGGAAGAAGGCGAGTTACGTCCCCAATTGCTCGACCGCTTCGGCCTGAACGTTGCGCTGAGTGGCCAGACCTTGCCAGTGCAGCGCGGGCAGATCATCCGTCGGCGTCTTGAGTTCGACGCCGACCCGCTTGGGTTCTGCCAGCAGTGGCAGGGCGAGCAGGACGCGTTGAAGCAGCGCTGCGAACAGGCGCGCCAGATGCTTGATGCCATTGAGCTGGATGACGCTTCATTGACCCTCATTACCGAACGCTGCTTTGCCGCCGGGGTGGATGGCCTGCGTGCTGATCTGGTCTGGATGAGGGCGGCGCGGGCCCATGCCGCATGGCGCGGGGCAAGCGCAATCGCCGAGCAGGACATCGACGCCGTTGCCGAGTTTGCCTTGCGCCATCGCCGTCGCGACGGTTCACCGCCTCGGGACGAGCCTGCACCACAAGACAGCCCGTCGCCCTCGACGCCACCCAGCGAACCGGATCAGGCGCAGGGTCAGGGCCACTGGGGCCAATTACCTGCCCAACCGATGGCCGTGGGCGTCCGACGTGAAGTGCCGAGCTGGCCAAAAAAGCCCTAGGCATCCGTCCTCGCGCGGCATCGGGGACGGGTGCCAGACCCCGATCCGGCACCTTGACCGGCGGCAAAACCGGCGCTCTACGCGGAGGCAAGGACGGCGCCATCGCTTGGGTGCCCACCTTGCTGGCTGGCCGCCCCAAGCGCCGAGCCGATCTGATCCGCAAGCCTCGCAGCCAGAAAGCCAACGAGCTGTGGCTGGTCATTGTCGATGCTTCGGCTTCCACCCGACGCCATCAAGCGTTGAGCCAGGCCAAAGGGCTGTTGGCGCAGGTTTTCGATGATGCCTACCGACAGCGGATCCGCTTGGCGCTGCTGACGGCCAATGGCAATACACCCCGCTGGCAGCATCAGGGCCTCAAGGCATCAGCGGCACTGAAACCCTGGCTCGACGCGCTGGGCGCGGGCGGCGGAACGCCGTTGTTTGCCGCTTTCGAGCAGGCGAGCCAATGGCTTGAACAACGCAGGAAAAAACACCCGGCTGAACAACAGCGGGTATTGGTGATGACCGATGGCCGCGTCAAGGACCTGCCGCCGATGCACCCGTTCGACTGTCCGGGGTTGCTGATCGACATCGAAAGCGGGCCGATTCGCTTGCGCAAAGCAGCGCAAATGGCCGAGATGCTGGGGTTGGAGTATCAACACATAGAGCGACTGAGCAAGTCGTAGAACAGCTGTAGAAATTGCTGAAGGCGCGAATTACGCGGTGTCAGGCCTATCGATTCGCAGCCTTCGGCAGCTCCTACAGGTCATGAGTGATGGGATCGGGCGCCGCAGCTGACGGGCCTGCCCCCATACAACGGCTGTAGGAAGTGACCATGGCTTTTTGGTCGCTGCGCAACACTTGTAGGAGCCAACTTGTTGGCGAGAGCGGGCTGCTCGGTAGGACAGGAAGGCCCCCTCGCGAACAAGTTCGCTCCTACAGGTGTACCGCGGCGTTGTTGATGCGGCGCCTCAGACGACACGTAGCTCTCGCTCTTGATCTGCTCTTGATCTTGATCTTGATCTTAAGCGCCCTGTCAAACCACGCTGGCCGGAATTCGATATTGAGGCGGCGGGCAAACCGGCATGGATGCCGGTTTAGCCGCACTGGGCCAGGGATGGCCCTTTGCGGCGGCCCGCCGAATCAATGTCGGATTACGGGCATGCCGAGCCTAGGCGAGGGACCGAGTGGTGGGGCACAGACCTTTTGGTTACTTTTGGGGCGTTTGCCAAAAGTGACCCGCTGTAAGAGCGGAACCCTAAGCAGCCGTTACCGCAGCAACGGATATGTCCGCAAAACCAATTTCGCTGGCTTCAAATCGCACAAAGGCCGACGATCAGGCCGGCATCGTCCAAGGCTCAAGACGATACCCCTCATTACTGATCTCAGCCCGAGCCTGCTCCAGCGCACTGGCCAACTGCTTCGGATCAGAATAAGTACTGCGCGCCAACTGACGACGGCCAATACGCGTACTCGTGCGGTCAATAACCGTCAGGCTCAACTCACCGTTGCCATCCTGCGGCGCCCAGGCGACACATTGAAAAGGTTCAAAAGCGTGTCCAGCGATCAGCAATGCATCGTTGAAGCGCAATGGGGCGTTCATGGTCTATTCCTCAAAATGCCCATATCAATGTCGAACGCCGTCGGTTGGGCTTACCGCTCGGCTGGATACTTGTGTTGATGACAAACCACCCCCGTCAAGTCACACACGCGGACATTTATTTTCGGATTTTTTACACATCCCGCGTAATCAGCTGGCTGCAGCCCGGTGCCCGATAAGCGCTGCGCCGTTTCAATCTCTCTCACCTGAAGCCGGTCAGCCGTTTAATTCCATTTGGGTCTGGACCCTATAGTCAAACGGTACAAGGAGCCGTCAAAAAGTTGCTAATGTTCAAGTCGTGATCGCCAACTAATTGTTTATAAATAGTTTTATCACGGTCAATTTCCAGTCATGGCGCCAGGGAACTCATATGCATGAATCGGCACCACCATCGCGACGTTTATTAGTTATCGATCCTTATGACGACTTTCATCAGCTCACGCCTGTTCTTCGCGAAGCCGGATGGGACGTCAACAGCACTACCCTCGACGCAGCGGCAGGACATCAGTGTGACGTCGGTCTGATCCGGCTCATGCCTCACCATTTCGAACAGCTGGAGGCTGTCAAGGATCTGATCGCTCGCAGCCAGACCGAGTGGATTGCAGTGTTAAGCGCCGAGGATCTGCGCCGGGAGAAACTCGGCGATTTCGTCTGCGAATGGTTTTTTGATTTCCACCTTCTGCCGTTCGACACTGCGCGGATGCAGATCGCGCTGGGCCGCGCGTTTGGCACGTCCCGAATGCGTGCGCAGGGCACCGGCTATGTCTGTGGCCCGGAGCACGAAATGCTCGGTGAAAGCCGCCCGATTCGTGAGCTGCGCAGGCTTCTGAGCAAACTGGCGCCGACCGAGTCGCCGGTGTTGATTCGCGGCGAGCGGGGCACCGGCAAGGAGCTGGTCGCCCGTACGCTGCACATGCAGTCGCAACGACGCCATAAGCCTTTCGTGGCGATCAACTGCGGGACGATCCCCGAGCATTTGCTGCACGTCGAACTGTTCGGCCATGAAAAGGGCGCGTTCGAGGGTGCCAACGAATTGAAAATCGGCCGGATCGAGATGGCCGACGGCGGCACCTTGTTCCTCGACGAAATCGGTGACTTGCCCATGGAGGTGCAGGCCCACTTGTTGCGCTTCCTCCAGGAAAAACACCTTGAACGCATCGGCGGGCGTGAACCGATACCGATTGACGTGCGCGTGCTGGCCGCCACCCATGTGGATCTGGAGGCGGCCATCCGCAAAAAAAGTTTCCGGGAAGACCTGTACTACCGCTTGAACGTGCTGCAGGTCGGCACCGCACCGTTAAGGGAAAGGCATGGCGACCTGGCGCTGTTGGCCAATCACTTTGCGCATTTCTACAGCCAGGAAACCGGCAGGCGCGTGCGTAATTTCAGTCAGGATGCGCTGGTCGCCATGGGCAAGCATGACTGGCCGGGCAATGTGCGCGAACTGGCCAACCGGGTCCGTCGTGGGCTGGTGCTGGCCGAAGGCAGGCAGATTGAGGCTGCTGATCTGGGCCTGATGGGCGAGGACGATCTGGTCAGCAGCATGGGCACGCTGGATGAGTACAAGTCACGGGCAGAGCGTCAGGCGTTGTGCGATGTACTGACCCGGCACAGCGACAACCTGAGTGTCGCGGCCAAAGTCCTGGGTGTTTCGCGACCGACGTTTTACCGGTTGCTGCATAAACACCAGATCCGTTGAGCCTGGGTGTTCAGGCTTCTTCCAGCAAACGCTGCACCGCCGTAAACGCTTGCGCACGGCGCTGTTGCCAATCTCCGCCAACCACCTCATGGGGCTGACCATACTGTTGCAGCCAGCGCAGGCTGTCGGCAAAAAAAGCCTGGCGCTGGGCCAGGTCGGGCTGGCAGCGTTGGCCGTCGCCGACCCATTCCACACCTTCCGGCGCCAGCAGCAGGTGCAAATCGTAGTGGCGCGCCAGCAATGCCGCTTCGACCCATTCCGGGCAATCGCCAAATAACGTCAGGCTCCAGAGTCTGTTGCTCAACAGATGCGTGTCGAGAATCAGCAACTCGGGGGCGCTGGCCCGTGCGGCGTCCTCACTGTCCAGCTGGCCCTGGACGATGGCCGGGATATCCGCGTAAACGGTGTCGCGCTGGTGCTGCTCGATGAATGATCGAACGTATTCACCCACCAGCGTGCCACCAAAGCGGTTTTGAATTTCTGCCGCCAACCAGCTCTTGCCACTGGACTCGGGGCCTGCCAGCACCAGGACCTTCATGGTTGCCGCTCCTTGGGTTTGAAAAAGGGCGTAGGAAACGCGTGGGTGTAGAAAAGCGGCGTGGATTGTAAGCGGTTAATGCCCGGGATGCATGGGCCAGCGTGTTGCAGTGACACTGCCGGGTGCCTGATAGAGCGCGTCAGTCATCCATGCGTTGGGCGTCAACAGCGCAGCGTCAGGGTTCAATGGGAGCGCACGCTCTGCAGGTCTGTTAGGATCGCCGCGCCCGTCACAGCAGAGCTGTGCAGCCAGCGCATTCAGCTGCGGTTCACCGTTGGCCGGGTATATTCGCACCGGTTGAAAAAAGACAAGACTTACAGGCTCGCCAGGCGCGGCCTTCATTGGGGGAATGATGGATCTTTGGACCGCCGCTCAGGCATTGATTCTCGGGATTGTTGAGGGGCTGACAGAGTTTCTGCCGATTTCCAGTACCGGACACCAGATCATCGTCGCCGATTTGATCGACTTTGGTGGCGAACGGGCGATGGCCTTCAACATCATCATTCAGCTCGGCGCGATTCTGGCCGTGGTGTGGGAATTCCGGCGCAAGATCATGGACGTGGTCATCGGCTTGCCAAAACAGCGGCAGGCCCAGCGTTTTACCGTCAACCTGCTGATCGCGTTTTTGCCGGCCGTGGTATTGGGCGTGCTGTTCGCCGACTGGATCCATGAGTACCTGTTCAACCCGATCACGGTGGCGACGGCGTTGGTGATCGGTGGCGTGATCATGCTGTGGGCCGAGCGCCGCGAGCATGTGGTGCATGCCGAAAGTGTTGATGACATGACCTGGGTCGACGCCTTGAAAGTCGGCTGCGCCCAGTGCCTGGCGATGATTCCGGGGACGTCCCGTTCGGGCTCGACCATCATCGGCGGTTTGTTGTTTGGTCTGTCACGCAAGACGGCCACCGAGTTTTCGTTCTTTCTGGCCATGCCGACCATGGTCGGGGCGGCGGTGTACTCGGGCTATAAGTACCACCACCTGTTTCAGCCAGCGGATTTCCCGGTGTTCGCGATAGGCTTCATCACCTCGTTCATTTTCGCGATGATCGCTGTGCGTGGCTTGCTCAAGTTCATCGCCACCCACAGCTATGCGGTGTTTGCCTGGTATCGCATCGCCTTCGGCCTGTTGATCCTCGCCACCTGGCAGTTCGGCTGGATCGACTGGACCTCGGTCAAGGGCTGATATTCATGAACCAGCAGCCACGAAACGAAAAAAGGCCCGTCGCCAGCCCGCGGCGTTTTGTGCAACTCAAATGGCTGGTGTGGCTGGCGGTCTGTGCATTGCCGATGATCGGCGCCGGGTCGTTGGCGCTTAATGCGATCTGGTTGCCACTGGCAATTTACGTGGTGATGAGTTTGCTGGCTCTGTTCCTGTACTGGCGCGATAAGCGCCAGGCCAGAGCAGGCGGCTGGCGCACTCCGGAAAAGGTTCTGCATGGCGTGGAACTGCTGGGCGGCTGGCCGGGCGCCTTGATCGCGCAGCAAGTGTGGCGGCACAAAACCCGCAAGGTGTCGTTTCAGTTGGTGTTCTGGCTGATTGTGCTGTTGCACCAGGTGTTCTGGATTGACCGGTTATTGCTGGGCGGGAATTACCTGGCGCGGCATTTTGCGTAGGAAATGTCCCCGTTTCATCGGAGAAACTGCGGCCTTGTAGGAGCTGCCCGAGGTTACGAGGGCTGCGAAGACGGTTTGCCTGACACGCCGCTGTTCGCAGCCTTCGGCAGCTCCTACAGGTATTTGCGTTCATTCGCAAAAACTGCGCCGTTGTAGGAGCTGCCCGAGGTTACGAGGGCTGCGAACGCGGTTTGTCAGATACATTGCGGCTATTACGGCAGCCTCAACCCGATCTGCCGTTTCTTGGGCAGCTTGCCCACCACCAGTTGATGCGAACGGGTCAGCAGGTCTCGCAGTTCGTTGTCACTGAGGGAGTAGGGCACGGCCACGCTGATCCAGTGCGCCCTGGCCAGGTAGGGCGCCGGACTCACGCCAGGCCGGTCCACGTAGCCAAGGAACAGCTCCGGCGCGACCTTGAATGACAAACCTTTGCCTGCCAGGTCCATGACCGCGAACATTTTCTTCTCGACCACGGAAAACACCCGCACGCCGCCCCATTTGTAATCCTCCCGAGCGCCGGGTAGTTGCAGACAGAATTTTGCGACATTTTCAGTGAGCATGGTTTCCCTCTTGTTTCTACGGCTCGGGGGTACGTGGCCAGCCATAATCGGCCTTGAATGCTGTGCTCAGATGTTCAATCCACGCCCGTACCGCTGGCAACATGCCTCGCCGCTGTGTGTAAGCAACCTGCAGGTTGCCGCCGGGCAGCGACCAGTCTGGCAACAATTGGACGAGTTGTCCGCTGCTCAGCTCGTTGTGGCAGTCCATCAGCGGCAACATCGTGAAGCCCAATCCCAGCAGTGCGGCGTTCTTGCGAATGGGAAAATCATCCACCACCAATCGCGGCTCCAGTGCCACGTCGCACTGATCACCGTCCCGATGCCTCAGTTGGAAGTGCACCTTGCGGTCCGCTTCTGCCGCGCCCAGCACAGGCAGCGTGGCAAGGTCGCGCGGATGTTCGAGGCTGTGACCGGAGATCAGTGCGGGAGAGGCGACCAGCATCGTACTGGCGGGTAATAGCTGACGCACGATGAGGTGGGGATCTTCGTCGCCGATATCACGTACGCGTAACGCCACGTCGACGCCTTCGTTGACCAGATCTATCCGGCGATTGACCAGAATCAGTTCCAGCTGCACCAGCGGATGCTGGATCAAGAAGTCATTGACCACGCTCGACAGGTTCCAGTGAACCATGCCGACGGGGCAGGAAACCCGCAGCCGTCCCCGGGGCTCGGCAGTCAGGGACGCCACGGCTTCATCGGCCATTTCGGCCTCCAGCAGCATGGCCTGACAATGGCTCAGGTAGCGTTCGCCCATGGCAGTCAGCGCCAGTTTGCGAGTTGTCCGCTGCAGCAGGCTGGCACCCAGACGCGCTTCCAGCTCGGCGATCCGCCGGGAGAGACGCGACTTGGGGATACCCAATACACGCCCTGCGGCAGCGAAACCTCCGGCTTCAACCACCTTGGCGAAATAGTACAGATCGTTAAGGTCCTGCATGGTGAACTCGATTGTCCTGTGAGTAGGACAAGCTATCGCATTATTGCCGACTAATCAGCTATTGGTTGTGCGGGTAGGATGATCGCCACTTGTTCGCCCGCTCAGCGGCGACGTTCATTCAGGAAATTGTCCTATGAAACTCTTGCACATTGATTCCAGCATCCTTGGTGATCACTCCGCTTCGCGACAACTCAGCCGCAGTGTGGTCCAGGCCTTCAGCGCCGCGGATAGCGATACGCAGATTACCTACCGCGACCTCGCCAGTGAGGCACTGGGGCACTTTTCAGCGGGTACGCTGGCCGCTGCCGGTACGCCGGAAGAAGGCCGCGATGCTGCTCAACAGCAGGAAGTTGCCAACAACGAAGCGACGTTGCAGGAATTCCTTGATGCCGACGTGGTTGTCATCGGCGCGCCCATGTACAACTTCACCATCCCGAGCCAGCTCAAGGCCTGGATCGATCGCATCACCGTCGCCGGCCGTACCTTCCGTTACACCGAATCCGGCGCAGAAGGGCTGTGTGGTGGCAAGCAAGTGATCATCGTGTCCACCGCCGGCGGCTTGCATATTGGCCAACCGAGCAGTGTGGGTCATGAAGACTTCTTGAAAGTGCTGTTTGGTTTCATCGGTGTGACCGACCTGAAATTCGTTTTCGCCCACGGCCTGGCCTACGGCGAAGAACCCCGCGCCAATGCCATGACCTCCGCGCAGAAACAGATTGCTGAAGAGTTGTTTGCGGCCTGAGGGGAGAGAAGGTGTTGTCAGGCCGGCCTGCGCAGCCTTCGGTATTGCGCTACTTCGGACACATTGTGGTCTTGTAGGAGCTGACCGAGGTTACGAGGGCTGCGAAAGCGGCTTGCCTGACACACCGCTGTTCGCAGCCTTCGGCAGCTCCTACAGGTTCGGGGTGTGCCTGAAACAACGCGGGCATGAGCTGACCGAGGTTACGAGGGCTGCGAAGGCAGTGTCTCAGATATAGCGCTGTCGTGGCTTCGCGCCGGTCTCAACGAATTAAGCCGTACCGACCGATTTACACAACATCTGGCCTGCCTTGTGCACTAATCCGTAAATCGCGACTCTTAATTTCTGTACGCCAGTACGGCGGGGTTCGCGCCAGAGCATGAAGCTCGGGTCCCTATGCCGCTAACGCGTTCGGTTTGGTCATGTCGGATTACGAAGGTTGGGCCTTGCGATGGTACGTCTTTGTGCATTACTGATGGTTTCCCTGCTGGGCGGCATGGTTTCGGTGCACGCATTCGCCGAAGAGCAATGGAGTGTTGGATACCACACGCTGACGTTCCCCGACCCGCTGGACTCCCAGCCGATGCATGCCCTCGCGTTTTACCCCTCCACTGACGAAGAACACACCAGCAAGGTCCAGGGCTACTGGATCGACGCGACGCCCGATGCTGCCATCGCCATGGGCCGTTTTCCGCTGATTCTGCTTTCCCACGGCAACACCGGCACGCCGCTGGCACTGCATGACCTGGCCACGTCTCTGGCGCGCCAAGGCTTTGTCGTGGTGGCGGTGGTGCATCCGGGTGATAACGATCGGGATCACAGCCGTCTGGGCAGCCTCAGCAATCTGTATGGTCGACCCTTGCAAATATCCGAAGCGATCAGCGCCGCGCTGCTGGATCCGCGCTTGTCGCCTTACCTGAGTGCCGAGCAGGTGGGCGTCATCGGTTATTCCGCGGGGGGCGAGACCGCCCTGATTCTGGCCGGTGCCGAGCCTGACCTGAAGCGCTTGAAAACCTATTGCACCGAGCGGCCTCAGGATCGCGATGCCTGCAAGACCCAGGGCGAATTGCTGCTGGACCGCGATGACTTGCACGCTCAGGCCGACCCACGGGTGGGTGCCTTGATGCTCATGGCGCCGCTGACTTTGATGTTTGGCCGCAACACGCTGTCAGACGTGCATGTGCCCGTGCTGCTGTACAGCGGCGACGATGACGAGTTGCTGGCCGTGGACAAGAATGCCGAAGCCCTGGCGCGCAAGTTGCCGCAGACGCCGGAGTACAAGTTACTGGCCGGGGCAGGGCACTTTGTCTTCATGGCACCGTGCACTGACGAGCAGCGCGCTACCACGCCGATCCTCTGCAATGACCGTGAAGGTGTGGATCGCGAAGACATTCACCGCAACCTGAGTGCCGAAGCCGTACGCTTTTTCGAGGATGCCCTGGGTATGCCTGACTTGAGCAATGCCGGTCTGCAAACGGCCCATCAGCAGTGAGCCGCGATTGACCTAATCGGCCAGGGTGCGAAGGTAGTCGGCAAAGCCGCCGCTGGCCCGCGCATTCAATCGGATGCTGGTGGTCACCCGTGGGCGACAGCTCCAGGCGATACGCGCGCCGCTCAGTTCCAACTGACGAATCAACTGCACATCTTCATGGCACGCCAGCGGCGGGAAGCCGCCCGCCAGGGTGTAGGCCTCTGCGCTGACCCCGAGATTGGCACCGTGGATATGCCGGTGGCCGTCGCGTTGCTGATAGCGCTGCTGATAACGAATTTGCGCCTCAAGAGGGATGTCATCACCCCACTGGCCGGGCGTCACCGTGCCGCAGACGGCGTCGGCGTCCAGCGCCAGTTGCTCCACCAGCCAGTCGGGCGCCACGCTGCTGTCGCCGTCCGTGCAGGCAATCCAGCGAGCGCCCCGTTCCAGCAGCAACGTCGCACCCGCGGCACGCGCCTGGCCGACATTGCGCACTGACACTTCCAGCGTGGCGACGTCGTGTTGGCGCGCCACATCGGCCGAGGCATCGGTGCAACTGTCGAGTACCACCAGTATCAGCACCGGCTCCCGGGCGAGGGCGGGATGGCGACCCGCTTCAAGGACCGTGCGCAGGCACTCATCCAGCAACTGCTCTTCGTTGTGTACCGGTATCAGCACGCCGATCATCGTAGAAGCTCCTTTTCTGCAACGGATTGCGGGTCTCGGCTCCAGAGGTCGAGAAGGAAATCGGGTTCCTGATGGCTGAATAGCCTGGGCATCTGCAGCCGCTGATCAAGAATGCTGTGAACCTGCTGCGCGTCCAGCGGGCAGCCTTCAATGGTTGGCCGCCAGTGACAGGCGAGCAACTGACCAGTATCGGTCAGTGAGGCGAGGGCGCAATCGATCCAGCGGTTGAGGTCGGTTTCGTCCAGGTAATAGCCCAATTCGCTGAGCACGATCAGGTCGAAGCGTTCATCCGGCCATTGTTCCGGCAACCGCGCCTGAATCACGGTGACGTGGTCCAGGCCGTTCAGGCGCTGGCGTGCCAGGCCCACGGCAGCGACGCAGGTGTCACACGCCAGCAAGCGCTCGGCGCGGGTCGCAAGGTCAGCGCTGAGTTCGCCATTGGCGCACCCAGGCTCAAAAACCGACGCGTAGCGTTCACGTGGCAATGCCGCCAGGGTCAGGGCGCGTTTGCGCCGCTCGTACCAGCGCTGCTTGAACGCCCAAGGGTCGTCGTTGCCCTCGAACAGCTCGTCGAAGTAGCTGTCGGCGACGCTCACACGAACACCACTTCAAAAGGTTGCAGCAAACGCTCCATGGCAAGCGGCGACAGCACTGGCTCAAGACCAATCAGCGGATCGCCCTCAAGCTGGCTGGCGAAGGCGTGCACGGCATGGCGTTTGCGGGCAATGGTCACCGGGTCGAGCAATACCTTGCGGGCTCGTTCCCAAGGCAGGCGCTCGTCTTCGGGCGACGCCCAGTGCCAGGCCCAGATCGGCACTTCATGGAATGACGCGCCGACTGCTTCTGCCGCCCGTGCACTGGCACGGCCCACCGCTTCGTGATCGGCGTGTCCATCCAGCGACCAGGTTGCGAATACCACGTCGCTGGGGCTCAGGTAGCGCTTGAGGTAATCGACCAGTGCGTCTTCCTGCTCGGCCACGCTGGTATCGCCGAAACCACCGCGTATCCATTGCAGGCTGTGCAGGGGCAGATCCAGACGGCGCAATGCCTCGGCGCTCTCCTGAGGTCGGATAACGCTGAGGCGCTCCGCAGGCCACAGGTCCGAGCCCGGATGGCTGGCGCTGCCATCGGTGACCGAGATCAGCTTCAAGGGCCGGTCCAGTTGCGCCAGCTGACGCATCAGGCCACCGCAGCCCAGTACTTCGTCATCCGGGTGAGGCGCGATGATGACGGCCCGGCAATTGATCGGCACCAGCATGTCGGCGCTGATCACCGGCAGCTGGGCGAGTTTCCTGGAGCTGTTCCAGGCCTGCAGCGAGGTGCCGCTGCCCGTGATGGGGTTGTCCGTCATAACGTCCATGTCCTTGAAGGCGGGGTTGCCGTGTGAGCGGCGCTAAGCCGTCCGAGCGCTGCCAAATCCCGTTCGGCATGGCTCTGACGTAGAAAAACCGGTAGGTCGGCCATCAGTCGGGCAAAGTGCGCGTCCTTGCAATAAGGACCCGCGCCCAGGGCGTGGCCAACGTGGGTGATGATCTGTTCGGCGCTGTGTTCGATAGCCGCGCGACTACGGCGGGCCAGCAACTCAGCGTTGTCTTGTGGGGCTTGATCAATACAGTGTGCAGCGTGTTGCAAAACATTGATGGCGCTGTGCAGCGCGGTATCAACGGCGCCCAGATGAGCCTGGCCGTGGGGTTCGTCGTGTTTGATGACGTGTTGCAGCAGCCTTGAAGCAATAGCCCGGGACGCGCCGTACCAGCAGGCCGCGATGCCGATGCCACCTTGCCAAAAGCCAGCACGCTGGATATACGAGTCCGGTTCACCCACGGCGATGCCGTGCGCGGCCTCGAACTGAACCTCGACGCTGCCCGTGGCGGCCATGCCCACGGCCCGCCAACCTTCCTGAGTGACGCTGACCCCCGGCTGACGCATGTCGACGGCCACCAATTGCTGCTGGCCGTCTTCATTCCAGCAGGTCACCAGCCCATGGCTGACAACCGCTGCGCCGGAGCACCAGGCCTTGCGTCCGTTCAGTTTTACCGATGGACCGGTGCCACTGACTTGAACCCTGGCCTGAGGCGGTTCCGCTGCCCACATTCCCCATGTGGTACCAGGCTCGGCCAATACCGAGCCCGGCCCTTTAGAGCCTGCGCCTTCAGGACCCAGCTCTTGCATGATGGCCAATGCGTCGGTGTGGCCCTCATACAGTTTGCACAGGCCCAGGTCATGACCTGCAACGCAGGCCAGGCTGCGCCAGCGGTCAAGTGTCTGACCGCTGGCCGGGAGTGGCAGTTGATCCAGCCCTTCGTCAACCAGCGCCTGCAAGCACTCGCCCAGCGCGCGCGTGTCGGCATAGCCGTGCTTGCGCCAGTCGAGAAACTCGCTCAGCGCCTGACTCATGGCTGCTCGTCGTGCTGCAGTTCAAACAGCAACAGTGAACGCGCGGTGACGGTGTAGTGCGTACCGAAACCAAACTGTTCCTTGGCTTTCATGTCCGGCTGATTGGTGTCAACCAGGCAGGTCCAGTGCGCGCCTTCCGGGACTTCCGGCAGGGTGAAGTTGACACCGTCATGGTGCGAGTTGACGGCCAGCAGCAAGGTTGCGTCCGCGCCAGGGCGACGAATGCCGGTCTCTTGGGCGCGGCCGTCCATCAGCATGCCCAGGCAGCGCGCGTTAGCGTCCTCCCACTGCTCGATGCCCATCTCGGTGCCATCCGGCGACAGCCAGGTAACGTCCTTGACGCCGATTTCCTCGTTGTAATCGCCCACCAGGAAGCGGCTACGACGCAGGATCGGGTACGTCTGACGCAGCTTGATGATGCGTTTGACGAACTTGAGCAACGCCTTGCCGTCTTCATCCAGATCCCAGTTGACCCAGCCAATCTCGCTGTCCTGGCAATAGGCGTTGTTGTTGCCATGCTGAGTGCGGGCAAATTCGTCACCGGCAACTACCATCGGCGTGCCTTGGGCGAAAATCAGTGTGGCGAAGAAGTTACGCATCTGGCGCAGGCGCAGTGCGTTGATTTCCGGATCGTCCGATGGGCCTTCGACGCCATGGTTCCAGGACAGGTTGTTGTTGCTGCCGTCCTGATTGTTTTCGTCGTTGGCTTCGTTGTGCTTGTCGTTGTACGACACAAGGTCATGCAATGTGAAACCATCGTGGGCGGTGATGAAGTTCACCGACGCCTGAGGTCTGCGGCCGCGCTGGTTGAACATGTTCCCGGAGGCTGTCATGCGCCCGGCGAAGTCCGCCAGTTGGCCTTCATCGCCTTTCCAGAAAGCGCGAACGGTGTCGCGGAATTTATCGTTCCACTCCATCCAGCCCGGCGGGAAACCACCCACTTGATAGCCACCCGGGCCGCAATCCCAAGGCTCGGCGATCAGTTTGACCTGGCGCAGGACCGGGTCCTGACGGCACGCCACCAGGAAGCTGTGGCGCTCATCAAAGCCATCGTGATAGCGGCCCAGAATGGTTGCCAGGTCGAAGCGGAAGCCGTCGACGTGCATTTCCGACGCCCAGTAACGCAGGGAGTCAGTGACCATCTGCAGGACACAAGGGTGGCTCAGGTCCAGCGTGTTACCGGTGCCGGAATCGTTGATGTAGTAACGCTTGTCGTCGGGCATCAGGCGGTAGTACGACGCGTTGTCGATACCGCGCATGGAGAGGGTCGGGCCCAGCTCGTTACCTTCAGCGGTGTGGTTGTAGACCACGTCGAGAATCACTTCCAGGCCGGCATGGTGCATGTGCGCAACCATTTCCTTGAACTCGGCGATTTTGCCGTGGGCCAGGTAGCGCGGATCCGGGGCGAAGAAGGCGATGCTGTTGTAGCCCCAATAGTTGGTCATGCCTTTTTGCAGCAAGTGCTGGTCGTTCACGAATGCGTGAATCGGCAGCAACTCGACGGAGGTCACGCCCAGCTTGCGGATGTGATCAATCACGTCGGCAACCATCAGGCCCGAGAACGTACCTTTGAGTTCATCAGGCACGGACGGGTGACGCATGGTGAAACCACGGGTGTGGGTTTCGTAAAGGATGGTCTTGTCCCAAGGCACACCGACGCGCTGATCGCGACCCCAGGTGTAGGCCTCGTCGATGACTTTGCTCTTGGGCACGAACGGCGCGCTGTCGCGCTCGTCGAAACTCAGGTCGCCGTCTTCATGGCCGATGGTGTAGCCGAACAGGGCTTCAGACCATTTCAGTTCGCCCACCAGCTGTTTGGCGTAGGGGTCGATCAGCAATTTGTTGTGGTTGAAACGGTGGCCATTCTGCGGATCGTAAGGACCGTACACGCGGTAGCCGTAGATTAGCCCCGGGTGGGCGTCGGGCAGGTAACCGTGGTAGATCTCGTCGGTGTATTCCGGCAGCTCGATGCGCTCGAGTTCCACTTCACCGGTGGAGTCAAACAGGCAAAGCTCTACTTTGGTGGCGTTGGCCGAGAACAGGGCGAAGTTGACGCCCAGACCATCCCAGTTGGCGCCCAGCGGAAAGGGTAGACCTTCACGAATGCGCGAGACAGTCGGCTCTGCCTGCTCAGCCCCGGCCGATCCGGCCTTGGAGCTGTCGTTAGTGTTTTTAGACTGCGTGCTCATTTTGCATTCCTGGTGTCTGATGTTTTTCGGGGCGGCCGAAACCGCAGTCGAAGCACAAGGGCTTCGACCAATAATAGAAACTGGAGCTGAGGAAGACCGCAGATCACGACTCTGAATGAGCGATCACTGCGGCCCGAAACTTCACCCTGAGTAATTCAAGGTGCCTAAGGTTTACGAGGCTTCTTCGGTGCTGGCTTCGCCGGTTGCTCGGCCTGAGTCGATGCCGCTGGCGGCTTTGGCTTCACCGCAGGCTTGGCTGCCGGCTTGGCCGACGGGGCAGGCTTGGCAGCAGATTTGGCTGCCGGTGCCGCAGCAGGCTTGCTCGCTTTACCGGGTGCAGGCTTGGGATCTGCCGCGCCATCAACCTTTGGCAGCTTCGGCTTGGTAGCCTTGCGTGCTGAAGATTTATCCGGAGCCAAGGCCTCGGCTTCAGCCAGCTTGCGGGCCATTTCCCAATGGCGCTCATCTTGACCAGAGGGCTGACCTTCCGATTCCCATATCTGATACGCAAACTCGCGAATTCGCTTTTCGTCGGCACTCATCTCGACACTCCCAGGTATTACATAGTTTGAATAAACACGTTGACTGAAAACTCATTGAGCGCCGCACTGAGCAGCAACTCCTTGTCAGTTGTGACTACAGCGTCTGAAAAAAGTCCCTTCCATCTTTGATCTGAATCCGCGAACGGTAAGACAACCCGTGTATCACCCCAATTTGAAGCATTGATGAATGGAGTTTGCGCTGTGCCCAATAGTTCATTGAACAAGCGCGGCACGATGACGATGGCTTGCTGCGGATTCTGTTTGTCGTCAGACACCCGTGCAAATGCCAGTACCTGTTCAGCGTGGCTGCCCAGCACCTCCAGCGGCACATACTGCCCGGCGCTGAACAATGCCGGGTGTTTGGCCCGCAGATTAAGCACTTCTGCAATGAGCGCCTGTTTCACCCGCCCATCCTGCCAGTGACTCAGCAGCTCACTGAGCGGCACCGACTGACCCAGCGCCTGGGCCCGAGCGGCATAGTCCACCGGGCGACGGTTATCCGGGTCAACGAGACTGAAATCCCAGTTCTCGGTGCCCTGGTACAGATCCGGCACGCCTGGCGCTGTGATACGAAGCAAGGTTTGCGCCAGGCTGTTCAGCGCACCGGCGGTGGCGATACGGTTCGCGGTAGCACCCAGGGACTGGCGCAGCGCCACGCCTTCATCGCTCAGCAGAATGCTGTGCAGAAACTCTCGGCATGCGCGTTCATAGGGCTCATTGGCGGCGCTCCAGCTGCTTTGCAATTTGGCTTCACGCAGTGCTTTTTCCTGCCATTTCGTCAAGCGTTCAGCATAGGCACTCAGCGCTTCTTCGCCTTCCAGCTCCAGTGGCCAGCTGCCGAGCATCGCCTGATAAAGCATCAGCTCGTCGCCAGCGCTGATCATCGGTTCGCTGTCGCCCTTGAGGGGCACTGCCAGCTGACGCCAGCGTTCCACCTGCTCGGCGTACCAGCCCGCACATTCGCTGAGCACGGCCAGGCGAGTGCGGGTGTCTTCGCCACGTTTGTGGTCGTGGGTCGCGGTGGTCAGCAGGTTGTCCGGGAAGGTGGCAAGGCGACTCACGCAGGCATCGTGAAAGGCCTGGACAGGTGCACTGAAATGCTGCGGATGAAAGCCTACATCGTTGCGCGACAGCAGCACGGCGCTGCGGTAGAACGAGGTGTCTTCCACTGACTTGGCTGCCACGGGGGAGGTCAATTGCTGGAAGCGCACGCAGGCATTCTTGTACAGCTTGCGCGTGCGACCACGCGGCAGTTGCCGCCATGACTCGCCACCGAGCCAGCGTTGCAAGTAATCGAGGACCGGCCAGTCGCCTTCGCTCAAGGTCGTGCGCGCGCCTTCCATGGCCTGCTGGAAGAAGCGGTCGTCTTCGGCGGAACGGCCGCAGACGCTGATGTACGTGCGATAGATCGGGAAGTTCACCACCAGCGCCAACAACGCGCGGCGGATGGCGCCCAGCGTCAGGTCACGGCTCATCAAGTCACTGCGCGCCACCTGGAGCAGCGACTGGGCGACGTTTTCAAAGTCGCCTGCCAGCGTGCCATGCAGCACCAGATCCCGTGCTTCCAGAACCTCTTGGTCAAAGTCAGCGGTACGCCCGCTCAACCGACTCCACAACTCACCCAGTGGCTCGGCGCCTTTGGGGTCGTGTTGCAGCAGCGACACCTGGTTCATGAATTCATAGCCGGTGGTGCCGTCTACGCCCCAGTCTTTGGCGAGCTGCTCGTCAGGGCCGAGGATCTTCTCGACGAAAATCGGCACATGGGTCAGCTCGGTGCCAGCCGGGCGGGCCGCGAGCAGGCCGTTGACCCGACGGCGCAGTTTGCGGCAGTAGCCGCGGGGGTTCGCCAGGCCGTCGATATGGTCGATGCGCAGCCCGTCCACCAGGCCTTCGGCGATCATCTCGAAGATCTTGCCGTGGGTCGCCTCGAACACGTTGGGCCGCTCGACACGCAGGCCGCCCAGCTCGTTGATATCGAAGAAGCGCCGCCAGTTGATGTCATCGCCCGCCGTGCGCCAGCTGGCGAGCCGGTAGTGCTGGCGTTCGAGCAACTGATGCAGGCGTTCGAAACCTTCCGGCGTGGTCGAATCAAAATGACTGATGTTCTGCTCGATGGCCTTGAGAATGGCGTCATCTTTCGCCAGTTCCGCCAGTTCGGAGCGGGCCTGACGCGCGCGTTCATAGGCCTGTGGGAATTGATCCAGGGCGGCGAAGCGCTTGCTCAATTCGTCCAGCAGCGGGTTGTCGTCGGACTGCAGCAACGGCCCGTAGGTGCCGGGGTTGACCGGGAAGTGATGCTGATAGTGCTCGATGTAAAACAGGCCGTGCTGCGCATCGAATCGCAGCGGGATTTCCCCAGCCTGCAACACGGTGCCGTAATCGGTACTCAGGAACGGCAGCAGCAGTTGCCCTTCAAGCAGCGGGTCAGGAGAGTTCCACTGAATGTCGAAAAAGTCCGCGTACGGGCTGCGACGGCCCCATTCCAGCAGGTCGAGCCACCACGGGTTATCAGCACCGCCGACCGCCATGTGGTTGGACACGATGTCCAGGATCAGCCCCATGCCGTGTTCGCGCAGGGCTTCGACCAGGCGCCGCAAGGCGGGTTCGCCGCCCAGCTCCGGGTTGATGATTCGTGGGTCGACCACGTCGTAGCCGTGCATCGAGCCGGCGCGGGCCTTGAGCAGTGGCGACGCGTAAACGTGGCTGATACCCAGGCTGGCGAAGTAGGGCACCAGCGGCACGGCGTCATCGAGGGTGAAATCTTTATGAAATTGCAGGCGTTGTGTGGCGCGCAGCGGTTGCAGTGGCTGACTCATTGATCACGCTCCGCAGCTCGCAGGCGCGCCTGGGACAACAGCTCGACACGGCGAGCAACGGTTTCATCATCCATGAGCGATGCACTGAATGCCGGAATACGGCGCCTCCAGTTCGGGTGGCTTTCGGTGTTGCCTGGCAGGTTGAATTGTTCGGTAAGCCCCATGGCGTCCTCTATTGGCAACAGCACCAGCGGCGCCCGGGTATGCCCCAGGTAGCGCACGCTGGCGTCGATCATCTGCTCGGTTTCAGAATGCTGATCATTGAAATTGTCTGAATTCTGACTCAAGGCGTTACGCAGACCGTCGCGCTCGCGTTTACGGTCATTGCGCCAGCTCTGCGCCTGCTCTTCATCGACCATGCCCAGGCGCAGGTTCCAGCCGATATCGTTCTCGGCCAGCCAGCCTGCCAGGGTGGGCAAGTCATGGGTGCTGGTGGTCGCCAGCGCCTGGTCTGACCAGTCCAGAATGGGTTTGAAATGCGCGTCATTTTGTTCGAACAGCAGCACGCGCATGCCGAGAATGGCCCGAGCCGAGAGTTTCTCGTGCAGGCCTTCCGGCACGGTGCCCAGGTCTTCACCCAGCACGATTGCCTTGTGGCGCCAGGATTCGAGGCTCAACAGCCGGAGCATGTCGTCCAGCGGGTAGTTGAGGTAAGCCCCTTCGCTGGCAGGCGCGCCCAACGGCACCACCCAAAGACGCTGCAGGCCCATGACGTGGTCGATGCGCAGGCCTCCTGCGTGGGCGAAATTGGCCCGCAGCATCTCGATAAACGCGCGAAAGCCATTGCGTTTCAGGCCTTCGGGCGAAAACGCGGAGATCCCCCAGCTTTGTCCGGCGCGGTTCAGGATGTCCGGCGGTGCGCCCACGGTCAGCGCGGAGAGCAATTCGTCCTGACGACTCCACGCCTGGCTGCCTGCGCCGTCAGCACCGACAGCCAGGTCGGCAATCAGACCGACGCGCATGCCGCCGCTGCGGGCAGCGATCTGGGCACGTTCAAGGCCGCGAGCCATCAACCATTGGGCAAATGCGTGAAAGCTGATCTGCGGGCCATGATTGGCGGCAAAGCGGGCAATTTCATCGCTGCGCGGATCCTTGAAGGCGGTTGGCCATTCATGCCAGTTTTCACTCATGCCAAGCCGCGCGCACTCGCCGCGAATTGCTTCGAAGCGGCAGTGGTTTTCCAGCGCCTCGCCGCCGTTATGGCGGAAGCTGTTGAAATCTTCATGCAGCGGATGATCGCTGGCACTGAAGCTATCGTAGAGCTTGTGAAGAATCTTCCACTTCACGCTGGCCGCGGCTGGCCAGTCGATCAGAGGCAGCTCTTCCAGGCGTTTGAGCTCTTGGCCCAGCCCGGATTCTTCAATGGCCAGGCGCCAGGCCCGTTCGCCGAGAATCGTGCCGGGCGAACAGTAAAGGCTGTTCAGAAACAGCCGGCTGGAGGGCGAGTAGGGGCTGTAACGATGCGGATCATTGGCGAACATCGCGTGCACCGGGCTGATCGCCAAGGCGTCGGCGCCGCGTTCGCCTGCCGAGCGGGCAAAGCTTTCCAGCGCTTGAGTGTCGCCAAAGCCACCGTCGCCTTCACGACGCAGGCCATACAGCTGTACGGTCAGGCCCCAGGCCCGAGGCACTTCAGTGTTGGTGGCCATGGCCATGCTGAAACAACTGGGCGGCGCAACGGCGATGGTCACGTGTTGACCGGCGATGCTCAGCTGTTGATAGCCCACCGGCGCCAGCGCGGGCAGGGTAGCCCCGGCCGTCAAGGCGGCGTCGATGCTGGCGCCGTCTTCAAGGTGCAGCACAAACGGCGTGCCAGGCTCGAACCAGGCGCTCAGGTCCAGGTTGCTGCCATGATCAACCGTTAGCAGGGGCGGGGGCGTTGGCTGATGATGGGCGTTCTTCAGCTTTTGCAGGCTGGCGTCAATCTCTTCATTGCTGCGCGCCGGGTAGCCAAGGCTTTCCAGCACGTTACTCAACACCTCAGGGCTGACGCGTTGCGCTCGGCCGTTGGCGTCGATCCAGTCGACTGACAGCCCGGCTTCGGTCGCCAGGTGCTCCAGTTGATCATTGCTCATCCTGTTCCTCCAGAACATCGGTTGCTATCAGGCTGACAATGGCCGTGTATGGATTGAGGATGCCCCGTCGGGAAAGTTCTGCCGCATGTGGCAGGGTTTCAAAAAGAACGCTGCCAACGTCCCACTCATGGGTGGTCACGGCATGTTCTGTGAGGTTTAGGTCGATGCGCAGCACCGCGCCGTCGGCCATGCGCCAACGGGCCAGCACTGCGCCCTCGGCGAGGACTTCGGCACCCAGCGCCTGAGCGCCAGGCAGGCGCGGCATGATCTGACTGTGGCGGATCGCCAACAGCTGCTGATAAAGGGCCAGCCAGGCCTGGTGGTCAGCGCCTTTGTCGGTTTCCAGCAGCGCAGCATCGAAAGCAGGCTTGGACGCCTCGAAGGTGGCTGGGGCATTGGGGTCGGGGATGTGTTCGCGCTTTTCTTCGTCGGCAAATGCCGCGAAGTCTGCGAACTCGGCGCGTCGGCCTTCACGTACGGCATCAGCCAGTTCGCCGTGGTGATCGGTGAAAAACAGGAACGGCTCACTTGCGGCCCATTCATCGCCCATGAACATCAGCGGAATCATCGGCGACAACAGCAAGAGAGCCGTGGCAGCACGCAGCGCCGGGCCGTGGCAGATCTGCGGCAGCCGTTCGCCATAGGCGCGATTGCCGATCTGGTCATGGTTCTGCAGGAACAGCACAAACGCGCTGGGTGGCAGATGGCCGCTGGGCTCGCCGCGGGTATGCCCGTGCCGGGTGCTTTCACCCTGATAGACAAAACCCTGGCTGAGCAGCGTTGCCAGCTTATTGGTGGCCTGGTGGGCAAAGTCGGAGTAATAGGCGTCCGTCTCGCCGGTGAGCAGAACATGCAGGGTGTTGTGCCCGTCATCGTTCCACTGTGCATCGAAGCCTTGCTCCAGCAGGCTGGCCTGGTTGAATTCGTTCTCCAGATTCAGCCAGACATGGCGCGGCGCGTCGATGTGCTGGTGAATCTTCTGCGCGATCTCTGTCAGAAACGTTGAATCGTTGATCGCGTGCACGGCGTCCAGACGCAGCCCGTCGAAGCGATACTCCAGCAGCCACATCAGGGCGTTGTCGATGAAGAAATCGCGCACTTCGCGACGACGGAAGTCAATGGCGTCGCCCCAGGGCGTCTTCACATCGCTGCGGAAGAAACCTTTGGCGTAGCGGCCCAGGTAATTGCCATCCGGGCCGAAGTGGTTGTAGACCACGTCAAGAATGACCATCAAGCCAAAGCCGTGGGCGGTGTCGATCAGGTGTTTGAGCTGTTCAGGCGTGCCATAGGACGACTGCGGCGCGTAGGGCAGAACGCCGTCGTAACCCCAGTTACGTTCGCCCGGAAACTGCGCGATGGGCATCAGCTCGATAGCGGTGACGCCCAACTCGGAGAGGCGCTTGAGATGAGTTTCCACTCCTGCGTAGCCGCCCAGAGCGCCCACGTGCAGTTCGTAGATCACCGCTTCCTGCCAGGGACGACCCTGCCAGTCGGTGTTCTGCCATTTGTAAGCGAGAGGGTCGACGACCACGCTTGAAGAGTGGACGTCTGAGGATTGAGCGCGGGAGGCGGGGTCGGGGACTTCGATCTCCCCATCAATGTTGTAGCGGTAGCGAGTACCCGCTGGGCAGCGGGTCTCCAGGATGAACCAACCTTCGTTTTGCGGGAGCATGGCCAGAGACTGGCCACCCTCGATTTCAATACTTACGTAGTAGGCATCCGGCGCCCAGAGGGCGAACCGAGTGAGTCCAGAATCCAGCAGAACGGCGCCGTGGCGCCAGTTCTCTTCCGTGCGCAGAGGCATCCGTTGACCCCTTAATCAGTTCAATAGTGAAGTGAAGCACCCACATTCTTTTTCAACAGGTCCTGATAAAGCTCTGCGTAAGGCTCTACCGCTTGGTGCCAGTTGAAGGGTGCCGCCATCGCGCGGCAGCGCATGGCATTAATCAGCGAAGGGTTGGAGAACACTTTGAAGGCTCGGTTCAATGCTTCTTTGTAGCTTTCGACCGTTGACTCATCGAACAGGAAACCGGTGACGCCATCTTCAATGGTGTCAGCCAGGCCACCGGTGTTACGGGCAACCGGCAGCGAGCCAAAACGCTGGGCATACATCTGACTCAGGCCGCACGGCTCGTAGCGTGAAGGCATCAGCAGAAAGTCACTGCCGGCGAACATGCGACGGGCATCGGTTTCATTGAAGCCGATTCGCACGCCAATTCGGCCGGGGTAGCGCAATGCCAACTCGCGCATGGCGTCTTCTTCTTCCGGCTCACCGCGACCGATGATCGCGATCTGACCACCCTGGTTGACGATGTGCTCGGCCACACCAATGGTCAGGTCCAGACCCTTCTGGTAGACCAGACGCGATACCACGGCGAACAGCGGCCCGGTGGACGGATCAAGTTCGAACAGCTCACGCACGTGATCGGCGTTGATTTCCTTGCGCTGCCATTCGTTGGGCGCGAAATGGCAAATCAGATGTTCATCGGTCGCGGCGTCCCAGCTGGCGTCGATCCCGTTCGGGATGCCGCTGAGTTGCCCGCGATCGGCTTTGCTCTGCAGGAAGCCTTCCAGGCCGCAACCGAATTCCGGGGTGGTGATTTCTTTCGCGTAAGTCGCGCTCACCGTGGTGATGTGGCTGGCGTAGGCCATGCCAGCCTTGATAAATGACAACTTGCCATAGAACTCCATCCCGTCAGCGCCCAGGGCCTCGTCTGGAATACCCAGCTCGCGGCTCGATGCGGTGCTGACCGTGCCTTGGTAGGCCAGGTTGTGGATGGTGAAAATGCTTGGCGTGGTCTGACCGCGCCAGCGCATGTAGGCAGGCGCAAGGCCGGCTGGCCAGTCGTGGGCGTGCACCAGCTCAGGGCACCACTGGGTCTTGACTGCGCCAGCTGCGAAATCGGCAGCGGCCAGGCCCAGACGGGCAAAGCGAATATGGTTATCGGACCAGTCGCGGCCGTTGCTGTCGGCGTAAGGCGTACCTTCGCGCTCGTACAGCTCGGGGCAGATCAATACATAGATGACCAAGCCATCTTTCATGTCCATACGGCCAATCTTGCAAGGCGGCAGTGCTGCGTGGCCGCCCAACTGGCTGATGACATGGATCGGGTTACCGCTATTGAGGACCTGTGGATAGCCGGGTATCAGCACACGGACATCGTGCAGGTGACGCATGGCTCGCGGCAGCGCGGCAGACACATCGCCCAAACCCCCGGTTTTAACCAGGTCAGCCAGCTCAGAGGTGACGAACAAGACTTTGCGCTTGTGAGTCGCCACGATGGTTGGCTGTGAAACAGGCAGTTGCAGCAGTGGAACGCTCGTCGTAGCGAAGACCGGCAGATGAGTCAGCTCGCTGGCCGGCTGATTAAAACTCTCTCCCTTCTGGGTTTTGACAGCGGCGCTAATCATCGTTTTCTCCCATTTAATACAGTGTAAGTACTGCACTCGAATTGTTATTGGCCATGTCCTATGGCCAGGCACAAATGTACTACGCAAGATCAGTACCGATTTACTGTTTGCGCGATCGCTGGACAGGCTGGCAGCACTCCATTGGCGGGGCTAACCCACAGCATAGGCGCTCTATTCACCTGACCTGTGGCTGTTTCAGAAGTTTCGACTTTTTTTGTAGGAAATGTCTGGAATGGGCTTCGCAAGCCGGCGTTGCGCAAGGCGTTTCAGGGGCTGGAGGGTCCTCAGAGCGTGCCTGGGCATTTTTAGCGTGTTCTCGCCGCTCATTATTCAAGCCTTTACCATTCATCGGATTGTTCGACAATCACCCCGGTTGGCGAGCGCGGCTTCCAGTTTCGGCCCGAAAATCAATCCATTGCGCTCGCTAACCTTGGTGAGTGCGTTTTCTCGGTGCGCCTGCCGTCCTATCCCGGTGCGTTTCGAGACTTTCCCTACAGAGGTCGCGGAACATTTTTCAGCGAGGCGCGATAGAATCCACGGCCCGGCTCGCCCCAAGGCGGCTTATTCGAATTTGATCACCGCACGAGGATGAGATGGATACCCCAGAGGTTTTGGTGCTGCAGGCTAGTTACACAAACCCGGTGCATGCCGAGGCGGTTGGCTTCTTGTTGAATGCCTATGCCGAAGACGTCATGGGCGGCGGGGCGTCGATCCCCCTGGACACCCAGCAGCAGCTGGCTATTGAGCTGGCCAAAAGACCTCACGCATTCAGTGTGCTGGCGTTCATCTCCGGCGAACCTGTGGGTCTGGTGAATTGCTTCGAAGGCTTCTCGACATTTCAGTGCCGCCCTTTGGTCAACATTCACGACGTGGCCGTCGTGGCACGATACCGAGGGCTGGGCATCAGTCAGAAGATGCTTGCCAAGGTCGAGGAAATCGCCCGTCAGCGTGGCTGTTGCAAACTGACCCTCGAAGTGCTGGAAGGCAATACCATCGCTCAGAACGCCTACCGCAAGCTCGGCTTTGCCGGGTATGAACTGGACCCTGTCATGGGCCAGGCAATGTTCTGGCAGAAAGCGCTTTGATGCACTCCCGATAACCGAGGCCTGTGCGCCTGTGTGGCGTGCGGTCTCGACTGTGGCAGGCGCGCAAAAAGTCGTGCGCTGACGTCAGGAACGTTACGGCAAGTGCCGGGTCGGAATTTTCAGAGGCGGGGAGTGTGCTGCATAAGGGCAAGCCAGCAGGTCGGGCTTGCCACTCTATTGCGCAGAAGCGGGGTCTTATCTAGTCGGGCTATCGAGCGACGCGTTGCCCGCTATAGGCATTGCAAGGCTTCGATATCCGGGGCAGGATCAAGCGCTCAGGGCGGTGCTGGAGGAGCCCATAAATTGCGATTGCTGCAACATCAGGCTCAGATGAGCGACCTTTTTCTGCAATTGTTCGCGCTCTTCTTTAAGCTGGCGCAGTTCGTCACGGCGCACGGTGACGTAAAGGGTTTGTGGTGCAGTAGCTGGAAGTAATGTGCCCATTGCTCACCTCGCAAATGGCGGATTCAAACCTGAGAAGGTCCATGGCAAATGCTATCGATGCTCGAATCGCCTCTGCTTACCTCTCTATCGGCGCCGATTCTGATTTCTTTTGGAAAAAAAAGGAACTTTTTTATTTTTAATTGTCGCGAACGTTTCTTGATCGCTACAACGTGATTGTCAGACTGGCCGGAAAACCGCTGCCCAGACGCCTGATAACCCCGCTGGGCGCTGCACTGATCTACCCTCAGGCTGGCACCCGCACAGGGGTGCGCTATAAAATGAGGCACTTTTTTACAATTTATGGAGCATCAGCACATGCAACTTGGAATCATCGGACTGGGCCGTATGGGTGGCAACATCGCGCGGCGCCTGATGCTCAATGGTCACACCACGGTTGTTTATGATCGCGATGAAGCGTCGCGCAATGCGCTTGCCCAGGAAGGATCGACAGCGGTTGCAGACCTTTCAGCACTGGTCGCCGCCATGGACAAGCCTCGCGCCGTGTGGGTGATGCTGCCTGCAGGTGATCCGACCGAAGAGACCATCAACGTACTGGCCGGTCTTCTGGATGCAGACGACGTGATCATCGACGGTGGCAACACCTTCTATAAGGACGACGTGCGCCGGGCCAAGGCCCTGACCGAAAAAGGTCTGCACTATGTCGACGTCGGCACCTCCGGCGGCGTCTGGGGGCTGGAGCGCGGTTACTGCATGATGATCGGCGGTGAAGCCGATGTGGTGCAGCGTCTTGACCCGCTGTTTGAGACCCTCGCGCCAGGCTATGGCTCGGTTGAGCGCACCAAGGGCCGCAGCTCCACGGATGATCGTGCCGAGCGCGGCTACATTCACGCAGGCCCGGCCGGTTCCGGCCACTTCGTGAAGATGATTCACAACGGTATCGAGTACGGCATGATGCAGGCCTTCGCGGAAGGCTTCGATATCCTCAAGCAGAAGAACTCCGAGAACCTGCCACCTGAGCAACGCTTCGACCTGAACATGGCCGATATCGCGGAAGTATGGCGCCGTGGCAGCGTTGTGTCATCGTGGTTGCTCGACCTGACCGCCGACGCTCTGGCCACCGATCCGCAGCTCGATGCTTATTCCGGAGCAGTGGCTGACAGTGGTGAAGGGCGTTGGACCATCGAAGCGGCCATGGAGCAGGCGGTGCCCGTTCCAGTATTGTCCAGCGCGTTGTTTGCCCGTTTCCGCTCGCGGCAGAAAAGCTCGTATGCCGACAAAATGCTTTCCGCCATGCGTTTCGGCTTTGGTGGCCATAAAGAGGGCCCTAAATAATGGGGACAACCCAGAGCAGTACCGAGCCAAAGCCTGAAGTCGCGCCGCCTACCACGCTGTTTCTGTTCGGTGCCCATGGAGATCTGGTCAAGCGCCTGCTGATGCCGGCGCTTTATAACCTGACTCGCGATGGTCTGGTTGACAAGGGCCTGCACATTGTCGGCGTCGATCACAATGCAATCAGCGACGCAGACTTTGCCAAGAAGCTGGAGGATTTCATTCGCCAGGAGGCAGCCAGCAAAGTCACCGCTGGCGGCAATGACCCTCTGGATCCCGCGCTCTGGGCTGATCTGGCGAGCCGTATCAGCTACGTGGAGGGCGACTTTCTCGACGATTCCACCTATGCCGATATCGCCGCCAAAATCGAAAGCACCGGCAGTGGCAATGCGGTGTTCTACCTGGCGACGGCGCCGCGATTCTTCAGCGAAGTGGCCACCCGGCTCGGCAGCTCAGGCTTGCTGGCCGAAACCCCGGAGCAGTTTCGCCGGGTGGTGATCGAAAAGCCGTTTGGTTCTGATCTGGCCAGTGCAGTGGAGTTGAACGCTTGCCTGCTCAAAGTGATGAGCGAAAAGCAGATCTACCGCATCGACCACTATCTGGGTAAGGAAACGGTTCAGAACATTCTCGTCAGCCGTTTTTCCAATGCGCTGTTCGAATCGTTCTGGAATAACCACTACATCGATCACGTGCAGATCACGGCGGCCGAAACCGTGGGCGTCGAGACTCGGGGTAGTTTCTACGAAAACACCGGTGCGCTGCGCGATATGGTGCCCAACCATTTGTTCCAGCTGCTGGCAATGGTCGCGATGGAGCCGCCTGCAGCATTTGGTGCCGACGCCATTCGAGGCGAGAAAGCCAAGGTCATTGGCGCCATCCGGCCATGGTCGGAGTTGGAAGCCTTGGCCAATTCGGTGCGCGGGCAATATTCCCGGGGCAATAAGGACGGTGCCGAGATCCCCGGTTATCGCCAGGAGAACAAGGTCGATCCGGAGAGCACCACTGAAACCTACGTGGCGCTCAAGGTGATGATCGATAACTGGCGCTGGGTAGGGGTTCCCTTCTACCTGCGAACCGGCAAACGCATGAGTGCGCGTAGCACGGAAATCGCCATCTCCTTCAAACCCGCGCCTTATGCGCAGTTCCGTGATACTGAGGTGGACAAGCTCAAGCCGAACTTCCTGCGTATCCAGATCCAGCCGAACGAAGGCATGTGGTTTGACCTCTACGCCAAGCGTCCGGGGCCGACCCTGCACATGGAAGACATCGAGTTGGGTTTCGAATACAACGAGTTTTTCGAAATGCAGCCGTCCACCGGCTACGAAACGCTGATTTATGACTGCCTCACCGGGGATCAGACGCTGTTCCAGCGGGCTGACAATATCGAAAACGGCTGGCGTGCAGTTCAGCCGTTCCTGGACGCCTGGCAAAAGCACCCGCAGGTGGAACTGTACGCAGTCGGCGAAGACGGGCCGTTTGCGGCCGATGACTTGATGGCGCTCGATGGACGGGAATGGCGGGATATCAATGGCTGACACACACCGCGACATCCAGTTTCTGCTTTCGGATATCGACGGCACGCTTCTGCGGCCTGACCACAGCCTGAGCCAAGCCAATATAGACGCCGTTTCCCGCTTGCGGGGGGCGGGCGTGCTGTTCACCGTTGCCAGCAGCAGGCCTCCGCGGGCCATGCGTCAGCAGATCGAAGCCCTGGGTATCGATCTGCCGACCGTTGGCTTCAACGGCGGCAATATCGTCAATGCGGATGGCAGCCTGTTGCTTGCCCACCGCATTGATGAAGATGCGGCTCGTACCACCCTGGAATTGTTTGCCCGGCATGCCGTTGCCGTTTGGGTATTCGCCGATGATCAATGGTTTCTGACCGACCCGGCCGGGGATTATGTCGAGCACGAACGCACGACGCTGGGCTATGAGCCGGTTCAAGTGCAGAGCTTTGAGCCTTATCTGAATCGGATCGACAAGATTGTCGCAGCCAGCACCGACTTCGAGTTGCTCAAGGTGCTTGAAAGCCAGCTCAACCCCTTGATCGAGGGCTTGGCGCATGCAGCGCGCTCGCAGTCCTATTACCTGGACGTGACGGCACTGGACGCCAATAAAGGCAACGCCTTGATCACGCTGGCAGCACAGCTTGGCGTCGACATGGCACACACGGCGGCCATCGGCGATGGCGGCAATGATGTTGCCATGTTCAAGCAGGCGGGCGTCTCGATTGCCATGGGCCAGGCCGAGGAGGCGGTGCGCAGTCAGGCCAGTCACGTGACCGGCAGCAACCTCGAAGACGGGGTTGCCACAGCTATAGATCGCTACATCCTGGCCCGTTGAACCCTGCAGCGCCGCCATCCGGCGCTGGCAATTACAACCAGACCACGGCGGACGTTTGATTATGGCTGCACGGATTGAAGACTACGCACTGCTCGGCAACTGCAAGACGGCCGCCCTGGTCTCAAGAGACGGCTCACTGGACTGGTTGTGTTTCCCGCGTTTCGATTCCCCGGCCTGCTTTGCGGCGCTGCTGGGTGACAGCGACAACGGGCGCTGGAAAATCGCGCCTGTGGCCCAGTCGGTGAAAACCGAGCGGCGTTACCGCGAAGGCACGCTGATTCTGGAAACCCTGTTGGAAACAGACACCGGACGCGCGATGCTCATCGACTTCATGCCGGTGGACCTGGGCAGTCAGATGGTACGGATCGTCGTCGGCCTGGAAGGGCAGGTGTCGTTCGACATGGACCTGGCTATTCGCTTTGACTACGGCAGCAGCGTGCCATGGGTCGAAAACCACGGTGGTCACTTGCTGACCGCTGTGGCAGGGCCCGACATGCTGGTGCTGCGCACACCAGAGCCGTTGCAGGCTCATGATCACCACACCGGCAGCCATTTCCACATTGATGCGGGCGAGCGTGAAGCCTTTGTGCTCAGCCATCAGCCCTCCAATGAGCCGGTTCAGGAGGGCATTGACCCGGAGCAGGCGCTACGGGACACCGAGCGATTCTGGCTGGAGTTCTCCGACCGCTGCCCCGATGTCGGGCCATGGACTGAGCAGGTCAAACGCTCGCTGATCACTCTCAAAGCCATGACTTACCAGCCCACGGGAGGCATCGTCGCGGCTGTTACGACTTCGCTGCCCGAGCAACTGGGGGGTGAACGAAACTGGGACTACCGTTATTGCTGGTTACGTGATGCCACCATGACGCTGCTGGCCTTCATGAACCTGGGCTATTTCGAGGAGGCGGCCGCCTGGCGCGAATGGCTGATGCGTGCCGTGGCGGGTAATCCCGAGCAGATCCAGATCATGTACGGCCTGGGCGGTGAGCGTCGGCTCCCTGAGTTCGAATTGCCCTGGCTCAGCGGTTACGAGGGTTCGCGCCCGGTTCGTATCGGCAACGGCGCTGCCACGCAGATGCAGCTGGATGTCTACGGCGAGGTGGCCGATGCGATGATTCAGGCCCTCAAAGGGGGGTTGCCGCGTCCGCCGCGCAGCATCGAAATCTCCAAGGTCATCATGCCGTTCCTGGAAACGGTCTGGCACCTTCCGGACCGCGGGATCTGGGAGATTCGCTCGGAGCCGCGCCACTTTACCCATTCGAAGGTCATGACCTGGGTCGCGTTTGATCGCAATGCCAAGCTGATCGCCCAGACCGCACAAAGCGATGAGGAGCGAGCGCTGGCCCGGCATTATCGTGAGGTTGCCGATCAGATTCACGCCGACGTATGCCAGCATGGTTACGATGCCGAGCTGGGCAGCTTCACCCAGACCTATGGCGCCCCGGCGCTGGATGCCAGTTTGCTGCAGATCGCGTTGACCGGATTTCTGCCGGCCGATGACCCCAGGGTGGTTGGCACGGTCGCCGCCATCGAGCGCAGCCTGATCGAAGACGGCTTGCTGTTGCGCTACGACACCGATCACAGCACCGATGGCGTTGCCGGTCGCGAAGGGACTTTCCTGGTCTGTTCGTTCTGGTTGGCGGACGTGTACGTGCTGATGGGCCGGGAGGAAGACGCCGCTGCGCTGTTCGATCGCCTGTGCGGGCTATGCAATGACCTGGGCTTGCTGGCCGAGCAATACGACACCCATGACAAGCGCATGTTGGGTAATTTCCCTCAGGCCTTCAGCCACATCGGGATCATCAACACCGCGCTCAATCTGCATCGCGTGGTATGCCCCGTGAGAGCCCGGGCGGCCGCTGAGGCGGATACCGTGCAGTAACGAGTTACATGGCCTTTCTGAAGGTGAAGTTGATTCGTTGCTCGCCCAATTGGGGGTGGTAGCCAGGCTTGACAGGCAGCACGCCATGAAAGCGCAAGCGATCTTCGCCACCCCAGACCACGACGTCGCCGTGCAGCAAGTTGATGCGCTGAGCTTTGTCCTGGCGGGCGAAACCGCCAAACAGAAAAACCGCTGGCAACCCCAGCGAGACTGAAACTACCGGCCACTGCAATTGCTGTTCGTCTTTGTCCTGATGCATGGACATCTTCGCTCCGGGCACATACCGGTTGATCAGGCATGCGTCCGGCGTGAAGCCTGGGAAGCCACCTTCCAGGGCCGATGTCTGGGCCAGCTCCATGAACACATCAGGTATGGCTGGCCAGGGCAGGCCGGTCTGCGGATCAACAGGCGTGTAGCGATAGCCTTTGCGATCGGTCATCCAGCCGTAATTGCCGCAACTGGTGAGCGCGGCTGACATGGTGAAACCGCCGGGGGTCACCATGTGCCGGAACGGCGCCTGCGCCAGCACGGATTCAAGGGCCAGAAGCAGGCGCTCGATCCGGGGCAGGGCGAAGCCGCGCAGCACGAAGGCGTGCTGTCCGATCTGTTCGGTCGACGCCGGTGGGGTCGGTGCGTCGGCGAACAGATCCAGCGTGACGGGCGTGGTGCTTTCTCGTTTCATATGGCAGTCGGCAAGGCTGTTACAGGGCTTTGCTGACTTTGACGTCGGTGATCTCGTCGCCGCTCTGGCCGTGCATCTTTTCCAGTGCGCTCCTTGCTTCATCAACCGATGCCGACTGTAATTGGGCGAACTCGAAACGGCGCTCGCCGTTGAGTTTGTAGCTGACCGCGTATTTGGTGGTTCGAGGGGCTGGCGTACTCACGTTGACTCCTTGCAAATGGCTTAGCTCAGTCGGGAAGCTGAACGGCGAACGATTTTGATCGAGTGAGTAAAGGTAGTCTTGCGCCCACCGTTGGAATCCATCTTGCGACCCGACGTGTCGATGGTGATGTTCCAGAAGCCGGTGCTCGGCGCAGCGATTTTAGCGGGGAACCGGTCGAATGCGCCGCCGTGATAAGTGTGGCGTCCGCCGTTCTTGAAGCTGCGGAAATTGGAGTCGTTCATCAGGCGAATATTGCAGAGCTGGGAACACTCGATGACGACCAGATCGTCTTCATTGAGGTGCTCGCGCTGGTGTACGAATTTCATGGATGTCTCCGACGTGAAGGCGTTTTGCAAAAAGTCGAAACGATAGCATGACGCGTGGTGCATTTACCGGCGAATGAGCTTTTATTGCAGTCTTGGGCGGGAAAATGACCTTCTCGGGGATTTAATCTTCCTCAAGCTTGTCGTAGCACCTTTATTGGGAGGATTGTATGAAATTGGCCGTCGTGATTTTGGCTCTGGCGATGACTGGCTGTGCCACTGTCGCAGATATCGAACATACCCCAGCCACCATGAGTGTCATGTCCGGAAAAAGCCCGAAAGAGTACGCTGCGTGCTTTGTCGGCAAGATCTCTGAAAGTCGCAAGCCGCCGGTGGTGATGGACCATCATGATGGCTTGCGGGTCATTGTGGCGCAGAAGCTCAGCAAGGACCCGGCAGCCATTCTGGACATTGAAAGCCGATCCAACGGCAGCTCAATCAAGGTTTACGAGCGCCTGTCCAATCTGCCGATTCGGCCAAAAGACGTCCAGGCTGCTGCGACCCACTGCATTTCCGGCTGATCATTGCTTGTGATCTGAACCCGTCTATCACCGCGTTGGCGATGATTGATTTGCCATTGCGCAGGTTGCATAGCGACTACTTGCACACCACCAGTACGCTGCGGCTTTTATAGTTGCCCACATCGACGCCCAGGGTTTTATCGCTCTCCCTGGGTTGCGGCGTGCCGTCCGTGCCGACGATTTCGTAGCCGGTGCCCGCGCAAGAGGCGTCGGCTTTTTCGTAGCAGCTGGCCCAGGACATCGCTTCCCCGGAGCAGTCGATGCTCAGGCCTTGCTTGCCGTTTTTCAGATAGGTGTTGGAGGACGTTGCGCAGCCTGCCAGGCCCAGTACAGCAATAATGGACAACAATCGGATCATGTTTTTGCGCTTCACAAGAGGGGTCAAAAGTAAGGTTATGGGTTCGACTGAATTGAAGTGCCATCGTTCCGGCATCATTGTAGACAGTTGACGCAAGCATCGCCTGGGCGATTATTTATCGCCGCGACGCCGAGCGGCCTTGGGTTGATCCTGCAGAACGGCAGCGACTTCAATCGCGGCGCTTTCGCTGGCAAAAGGTCCGGCAATGGCTTCAGCGTTTGCGGCGCAGACCCACCACTGACCGTCCTTGAGTTGATTGATTGAATAGCCGTTTACGGTTTTGACATCTGCCATCGAAGTGGGTCCTGAACTTGGGTTTGAAGCCGCGCATGATAAAGCCCAGCGTGCCGGGCTGTCGCCTGCGGTTTGCTGTCAGCGCGGCGGTAATAATTGCTGCGCGCGATAAGCGCAGTGCGCTACGCTTCACGTCGTGGTTCTCTCACGACGAGGGACATAAAAGCAGTTGTTCTGCTGATCGGCGCGGTGTGAAATCCGTCGATCAGTCGGTAGAGTCGGCAGCATTCAGCGTGCTCCAGTCACCACAATATATGCGATTGGGCGGAACTATCTGCTCAGGGATCTCTCTACCATGGCATCGCAACGGCCAGTGGCGGGGCATTGTAAGCTAGCCCCCGCCTGATTAGACTGCCTCGCTAACGCCAACAGCCCCTTATAAAGGACTTTTATGATCAAGAAATGCTTGTTCCCAGCAGCCGGTTACGGCACTCGCTTTTTGCCAGCGACCAAAGCCATGCCCAAAGAGATGCTGCCGGTGGTCAACAAGCCACTGATCCAATACGGCGTGGAAGAAGCACTTGATGCAGGCTTGAATGAAATTTCCATCGTAACGGGTCGTGGCAAACGCGCACTGGAAGACCACTTCGATATCAGCTACGAGCTGGAAAACCAGATCAAAGGCACCGACAAGGAAAAATACCTGGTCGGCATCCGTCGCCTGATCGACGAGTGCAGCTTCTCTTACACCCGTCAGACTGAAATGAAAGGCCTGGGCCATGCGATCCTCAGCGGTCGTCCGCTGATCGGCAACGAATCGTTTGCCGTGGTACTGGCCGATGACCTGTGTGTGAACCTGGAAGGCGAAGGCGTCCTGGCCCAGATGGTCAAGCTGCACAAGCACTACGGTTGCTCGATCGTCGCCATTCAGGAAGTCGATCCAGCTGAAACCCATAAATACGGTGTGATCGCAGGCGAAGAAATCAAGCCTGGCTTGTTCCGTGTGACCGACATGGTTGAAAAACCAAAGCCGGAAGACGCACCTTCGAACCTGGCGATCATCGGTCGCTACATCCTGACGCCGGACATCTTCGAGAAGATCGAAGCCACCGAGCCAGGCAAAGGCGGCGAGATCCAGATTACCGACGCCCTGATGAAGCAGGCTGCCGAAGGTAACGTGCTGGCCTATAAATTCCAGGGCACGCGTTTCGACTGCGGTGGCGCTGAAGGCTACATCGAAGCAACCAACTTCTGCTTCGAGCACTTCTACAAAAAAGGCAGCTAAGGGCCCCAGCTCATTCAGGCCTGCTGCTGAGCAAAGCCACCTTCGGGTGGCTTTGTCGTATCTGGCTGATATGCTGTGTTTCTGCTCAGGAGATTCAAATGGCTTACGATTTCGACCTCTTCGTGATTGGTGCGGGTTCCGGCGGTGTGCGCGCGGGACGTTTTGCGGCAGGCTTTGGCGCCCGTGTGGCCGTAGCGGAGAGCCGCTATCTGGGCGGTACCTGCGTCAACGTGGGCTGTGTGCCGAAAAAACTGCTGGTGTATGGCGCTCATTATTCCGAGGAATTCGAGCAGGCCAAGAGCTTCGGCTGGTCTGTCAGCGAGCCCGACTTTGACTGGGCGACGCTGATTGCCAACAAGGATCGCCAGATCCATCACCTCAACGGGATTTACCGCAACCTGCTGGTCAACAGCGGTGTCACGCTGCTCGAAGGCCACGCCAGACTGACAGGCCCCCATGAGGTTGAGGTCAACGGCAAACGTTACAGCGCCGAACACGTCCTGATTGCTACCGGCGGCTGGCCGCAGGTGCCTGATATTCCAGGGCGCGAACACGCCATTACCTCGAATGAAGCGTTCTTTCTGCCTCAATTGCCAAAGCGGATCATCGTGGTGGGTGGTGGTTACATCGCGGTTGAATTTGCTTCGATTTTCCACGGACTGGGTGCTGACACCACGCTCATGTATCGCGGTGAAATGTTCTTGCGCGGCTTTGATGGCAGCATTCGTGAGCATTTGCACGAAGAGCTGGTCAAGCGCGGCATGGACGTGCGTTTCAATGCCGACATCGAGCGTATCGAGAAGCAGGCGGACGGTAGCCTTCAGGTAGTCCTGAAAGATGGCAGCACCGCCAATGCCGATTGCGTGTTCTACGCAACCGGGCGCCGACCGATGCTCGACAACCTCGGCCTGGACACTGTCGACGTCAAGTTGAACAAGGACGGTTTCATTCAGGTCGACGACAACTATCAAACCAGTGAGCCTTCGATCCTGGCCCTGGGCGATGTCATTGGCCGGGTTCAACTGACGCCCGTGGCCCTGGCCGAAGGCATGGCCGTGGCGCGGCGACTGTTCAAGCCTGAAGAGTTTCGTCCGGTGGACTACCGCCACATTCCGACTGCGGTTTTCAGCCTGCCCAACATCGGCACGGTAGGCCTCACTGAAGAAGAGGCGCGCAAGGCGGGGCACGAGGTGCAGGTTTTTGAAAGCCGCTTCCGTCCCATGAAGCTGACCCTGACCGACAATCAGGAACGCACCCTCATGAAACTGGTGGTCGATGCCGCTACCGACGTCGTTCTGGGCTGCCACATGGTCGGTCCCGATGCAGGGGAGATTGTGCAAAGCCTGGCGATTGCCTTGAAGGCGGGCGCCACCAAGCGCGTCTTTGACGACACCATTGGCGTGCACCCGACCCTGGCCGAAGAATTCGTCACCATGCGCTCTCCGGTCGCGCGGTAGGCGTCAGCTATCAGGTAAAGCCGCCCGGAATTCAGGATGAAACCCGGGCTGACTCGATTTTCCAGGAGGACAACCGTCGCGATGAAACGCAAACATCACTGGGCAGCACTGCCATTGAACTCTGCCGAACACGATCCGCAACCCATGCGCAACATTGACGCCTTGCTTGAAAGCGAGCGGCAATTTCGCACGCTGGCCGATAACATGAGCCAGCTGGCCTGGACGGCTGACGCCGCCGGCAGTATCTATTGGTACAACGAGCGCTGGTACGAATACACCGGCTCCTCGCTGGAAGCCATGCTCGCCCTGGGCTGGCGTTCCGTTCATCACCCGGATCATATCGAGCGGGTTTCGGCCAGGCTTTCCCACTGCTTTGCGACAGGCTCGATCTGGGAGGACACCTTTCCGCTGCGGGGCAAGGGCGGCGGCTACAGCTGGTTTCTGGCCCGGGCGCTGCCCATTCGGGATGAGCACGGCCACATCACTCACTGGCTGGGCACCAACACCGACATCACTGCGCAGGTCAACGCCGAAGACGCTCTGCGCGAGCTCAATGAAAGCCTGGAACTGAGGGTTGCCGAACGCACGCGGGAACTGGCGAGCACCAACGAGTTGCTCAAGGTCGAAATGGCTGAGCGTGAGCAAGCTGAAGAAGCCTTGCGTCATGCGCAAAAGATGGACGCCATCGGCCAGCTCACGGGCGGCATCGCTCACGACTTCAACAACATGCTCACTGGCGTGCTGGGCGCTCTGGACCTGATCCAGCGCAGAGTGGCGGCGGGGCGTGTGTCCGAAATTGATCGGTACATCAACGCCGCCATGACCTCGGCCAATCGCGCCGCAGCCTTGACCCATCGGTTGCTGGCGTTCGCCAGGCGGCAGTCCCTCAACAACAGCGCCGTGGACGTCAACCGCATGGTTCACTCCATGGAAGAACTGGTGCGACGGACCCTGGGGGAAAGCATTGAGCTGCAGATCCGCTTGGGTGGCGAGCTGCGCCGGGCCCAGACCGACGAGCATCAGCTGGAAAATGCGCTGCTCAATCTGGTCATCAATGCCCGCGATGCCATGCCCGAGGGGGGGCGTCTTTCGATTCTCAGCACGAATGTCACGCTCGCTACGCCGCAGGGAGCGATGACTGCGGGCGACTATGTGCAGTTGTGCGTCGAAGATACCGGCAGTGGCATGTCAGCGGAGTTGCTGGAGAAGGTGTTCGATCCTTTCTTCACCACCAAGCCTATTGGCCAGGGCACGGGGCTGGGGTTGTCCATGGTCTACGGCTTCGTCAAGCAGACCGGTGGGCATGTGTTGATCGATAGCCATGAGGGTGTTGGCACGCGTGTGGAGTTGTACCTGCCTTGCCATCACCACAATGCTCAAGGCAGCGAGCAGGTGCTCGATACCGGGGTTACTCCGCGAGCGGGTCATGGGGAAAGCGTGCTGGTCGTTGAAGATGAGGAGGCGGTGCGCATGCTGGTGGTGGATGCATTGCGCGAGCTGGGTTACACCATGCTCGAAGCGTGCGACAGCAAGTCGGCGTTGCCACTGTTGCAGGGCGCGCGCCGCATTGACCTGCTGGTGAGCGATGTGGGGTTGCCCGGTTTGAACGGTCGACAGCTCGCGGAAATCGCCCGGCAGTACAGGCCTGGCTTGCAGGTCCTGTTCATGACTGGCTATGCCCGCGACGCGGAGATTCGTGGTGAGTTCCTGGATGACGGGATGGACCTGTTGACCAAGCCGTTTACCGTGGATGAACTGGCGCTTCGGGTGCGCACGATGCTGGAGCATCCGCGTCGGGTTTGATTGTTCCCGATATATAGCGATGCGGTGAGCCTGATGCACCGCTGTTCGCAGCCTGCGGCAGCTCCTACAGGTTTTGCGTTTCGTCGGATTCACCTCGGTCCTGTAGGAGCTGCCCGAGGTTACGAGGGCTGCGAAAGCGGTTTGTATGGCATGCCACAAGAACGTGTGGTTATTCAGCAGGCTCCTGCGGCGGGGTGTCTTCGTTCACAACTGCCGACTGCGTCGCGCGGAGGTTGTCCAGGGCCAGCTCGGTCTTGATCAGGATCAGCTCCAGCACTCGACTCTGCTGCTCGGTATCGGTGACGCGTTGCTTGAGGTCGGTGCTTTCCTGTTGTGCGCTTCGCAGGCGCTCGTCCAGTACTGCGCAACGAGCCTCGGCCTGCTGAATATGTTGCGCTGCGTCGCGTGCCTGGTTACTGAGGCTGCTCGCTTGAGTCTGGCAGTTATGCAGTTCTCGTTGTGTGCTGCGGTTTTCCGCCAGCAGCCGCTCGTTGTCGCGATTGAGTTGGGTGATCTCTTCCTGGCGCCCGATGGCACTCTGTTGCGCCTGACGTAACTCCATCTGCAACTGTTGAACTTGTGTTTCATGGCGTCGCTGTTCTTGCTCGCGCTGCTCTTTGATGGCGTTGCGGTAATGTTCAAGCGCATCACGGGCGTGCAGGTGCTTTTCTTCCAGTGAGCGGATTTGCCCGTCCTTGTCCTGCAGGCGCACCTCCATGTCCTGCGTAGCCTGGAGCAAGCGGGCAGTGTGGGTCTGTTCAGCCTGCAACTGTTCGCGGGTGGCATTCAGGGCTGCGGTCTGCTGCTCAAGCAACCGGCTCTCCCGGGTAAGCAACTCTTCTCGCTCCGCCAGCTTTGTCCCGGTCTGCTCAACGATGGCCTGCAAAGCTGAGCGCTGTTGTTCAAAAGTCGTCTGCGCCGCATCGACGCGTTCCTGGGCCTGGCCATTCAAGCGCTGCGCGAGGCGGGCGACCAGCTCGCTGAGTTCATCGCCAATATCCGCCTGTAACGGACCCGTGCGGCTGTCGCTTTCATCCAGCTCGCGAAGGTAGCGATGGATAGTAGTTTTCGAGCCTGTATTGCCCATTTCAATACGTACCGCATCAATGCTCGGGTGTTCGCCCCGGGCGATCAATGCTGCGCGTGCAGTTTGAACCACCGCCTTATTCACGCCGCCCCGAGCCATGTGTATCTCCTACGATTACGTACTGTGGTATGTATCATGTAATTACATACTATTTAAGTGCACAAACTCAACGTTAATTTCTGGTTATTAAGACGTGATATTGGCGTATTATCCCGTGTCATCAGGTTTTCCCCTCCCGGAAAGCCGATTTCAGTACGCAAAGGCAGGCATGCAGGACGACATCAATCGCTACATCGACGCCGCAACCCGGGACATCACCCGACGTAGCTATCGGGCGTCGATTGAACATTTCGAAGTGAGCTGGGGTGGCTTCCTGCCTGCCACCAGCGACAGCGTGGCGCGGTATCTGGCCAGTTACGCGGGAGTGTTATCGGTGAATACGCTCAAGCTGCGCCTGTCTGCATTGGCGCAATGGCACACCAGCCAGGGATTTTCCGACCCGACCAAAGCCCCGGTGGTACGCAAAGTTCTCAAAGGCATTCGTGCCCTGCATCCCGCCCAGGAGAAACAGGCTGAACCCCTGCAGTTGCTGCATCTTGAACAGGTGATCAACTGGCTCAGCCATGAAGCCGAACAGGCGAGTGCGCAGCACGACACGGCGGCGGTGCTGCGCTGTCGGCGTGACACGGCGCTGATTCTGCTGGGCTTCTGGCGAGGTTTTCGCAGCGATGAGCTGTGTCGCTTGCAGGTCGAGGACGTCAAGGCGCTGGCCGGCTCAGGTATCAGCCTGTATTTGCCGCGCAGCAAAGGCGATCGGGACAACCTTGGCCGAACCTACCAGACCCCCGCCTTGCGCCGGCTGTGCCCGGTGCAGGCGTATATCGACTGGATCAACTGTGCGGCGCTGGTCCGCGGCCCGGTGTTCAGGGGCATTGATCGGTGGGGCAATCTGGGCGAGCGGGGTCTGCACGCCAACAGCGTCATCCCGCTGCTGCGCGATGCCCTGGAACGCTCGGGTATACCCGCGCAGGCGTACACCAGCCATTCGCTGCGTCGCGGTTTTGCCACATGGGCGCATCACAATGGCTGGGATCTCAAGTCGCTGATGAGCTATGTCGGCTGGAAGGACATGAAATCGGCCATGCGCTACGTCGAGGTCACCCCGTTCATGACTGGCTTGGGGGACGCAGCAGCAAGTCCGATTTCTTCTATTAATAAACATCTCATATAGTGAAAACCAATCAGCAGCATCAGGTTTGCCAATGAGACCCTGCCTGCGATTGTGCGTAAGCTCCACTTCATCGAATTCAAACCCCTTCACACACCCTCAGGAGATTCACCGATGCCTATCATCAACAGCCAGGTAAAACCGTTCAAAGCCACTGCATTCAAAAACGGCGAATTCGTCGACGTTTCTGAAGCTGACTTTAAAGGCAAGTGGTCTGTCGTGTTCTTCTACCCAGCTGACTTCACCTTCGTTTGCCCAACTGAACTGGAAGACCTGGCCGACAACTACGCCACGTTCCAGAAGCTGGGCGTTGAGATCTACAGCGTGTCGACCGATACCCACTTCGCACACGCTGCATGGCACAACACCTCGCCAGCAATCGGCAAAATCCAGTACACCATGATCGGCGACCCAACCCTGCAGATCTCCCGTAACTTCGACGTGCTGATCGAAGAAGCGGGTCTGGCTGACCGTGGCACCTTCGTGATCAACCCGGAAGGTCAGATCAAAATCGTGGAACTGAACGACGGCGGCGTTGGCCGTGACGCTTCCGAGCTGCTGCGCAAAATCAAGGCTGCTCAGTACGTCGCTGCTCACCCAGGCGAAGTTTGCCCAGCCAAATGGCAGGAAGGCGAGGCCACTCTGGCCCCGTCCCTGGACCTGGTCGGCAAGATCTAAGTCGGATGTTTCGGCTAGGGGCGTCGAGCTCTTGAGCAAGTAAACCGCTTCGCCCCTAAAAACGCCCGGGCGACCATCGCCTGGGCGTTGTTTTTTCTACTCCGGTAAATCTTAGTCAAAGGAAATTGCCCGCATGTTGGACGCCAATCTTAAAGCCCAGTTGAAGTCGTATCTGGAACGGGTCACCCGCCCAATCGAGATCGTCGCGTCCCTTGATGACGGCGCGAAATCCCAAGAAATGCTGGCGTTGCTCAATGACGTGATCAGCGTTTCGAAAGACATCACCCTCAATGACAGCGGCACCGATGCGCGTACGCCATCGTTCTCGCTTAATAGCCCGGGACAAGACATCAGCCTGCGATTCGCCGGTATCCCGATGGGCCACGAATTTACCTCACTGGTGCTGGCGCTGCTGCAAGTGGGCGGCTACCCGTCCAAAGCCAGTGCGGACACCATTGAACAAGTCCGCTCCCTGCAGGGCGACTTCAGGTTCGAAACCTATTTTTCTCAGTCGTGTCAGAACTGCCCGGATGTTGTCCAGGCGTTGAACCTGATGGCCGTGCTGAACCCCAACATCAAGCACGTCGCCATCGACGGTGCACTGTTCCAGGCGGAAGTCACGGATCGCCAGATCATGTCGGTGCCTAGCATCTACCTGAACGGCGAGCTGTTTGGTCAAGGCCGTATGGGCCTGGAAGAAATTCTCGCCAAGATCGACACCGGCGCCGGTGCTCGTCAGGCAGAAAAACTCAATAGCAAAGAGGCCTTCGACGTTCTGGTGGTTGGCGGCGGACCAGCCGGTTCGGCTGCTGCGGTTTATGCAGCACGTAAAGGCATTCGTACTGGCGTCGCGGCTGAACGTTTCGGCGGTCAGGTGCTGGACACCATGGCCATCGAAAACTTTATTTCCGTGCAGCACACCGAAGGCCCGAAGCTAGCGGTTGCCCTCGAAGAACACGTCAAGCAGTACGAAGTCGACATCATGAACCTGCAGCGCGCCGAGCAGCTGATCCCGGGCAAAGACGGCGCACTGCATGAAGTGAAGTTCGCAGGCGGCGCCAGCCTGAAGACCAAAACCGTCATCCTGGCCACCGGTGCGCGCTGGAGGGAAATGAATGTCCCTGGCGAGCAGCAATACCGCAACAAGGGCGTGGCGTACTGCCCGCACTGCGACGGTCCGCTGTTCAAAGGCAAGCGTGTGGCCGTCATTGGCGGCGGTAACTCAGGCGTTGAAGCGGCCATCGACCTGGCCGGTATCGTGTCCCACGTGACGCTGCTTGAGTTCGACGTGCAACTGCGCGCCGATGCGGTGCTGCAGCGCAAGCTGACCAGCCTGCCAAACGTGACCGTGATCACTAACGCCCAGACCACTGAAGTCACGGGTGATGAGCAGAAGGTCAACGGCCTGCGTTACAAGAACCGTCTGAACAACGAAGAAGTCACTGTCGATCTGGAAGGCATCTTCGTTCAGATTGGTTTGCTGCCCAACACCGACTGGCTCAAGGGCACTATCGAGCTGTCGCCTCGCGGCGAAATTGTGGTGGACTCCCGTGGCGAGACATCCATCCCTGGCATCTTTGCCGCCGGTGACGTGACCACCACGCCGTACAAGCAGATCATCATTGCTCTGGGGGAGGGCGCCAAAGCCTCTCTGAGCGCATTCGATCACTTGATCCGCACGTCCGCGCCAGCCTGATAGTCGGCCAGCGTAAAAAAAGGGCCTCATGAGAAATCATGAGGCCCTTTTTTGTATCAGCTGTCAGCCGATCCAGATATCACAGCGGCGTAGGTTGAATGATTTCAACCCAGTAGCCGTCCGGGTCCTTGATGAAGGCCAGGCTGTTCATGCGGCCGTCGGCCAGGCGCTTCTGAAAGTCCACGCCCAGCGCTTCAAAGCGCTCACAGGCCACGTGTACGTCGGGCACCGAGATGCAGATGTGGCCAAAGCCACGGGGATCGGTGTTGCCGTTGTGATAGGCGAACGACGCGTCTTTCTCGGTGCCGTGGTTGTGGGTCAGTTCGAGAATGCCAGGGATCGACTTCATCCATTGCGTACGTGCCGCGTCGTCGGCAGGGATTTGCGCCTTGTCGACCAGTGCCAGGAAGTACAGGCTGAACTCGGCTTCGGCGAAGTCACGCTTTTCAACCAGGCTGAAGCCCAGCACGCGGGTATAGAAGTCGAGTGAGGCGGTGATGTCCTTGACGCGCAGCATGGTGTGGTTGAACACGAACCGCTGGGTGGCAGTCTCAGGTTCGGCGGTCACGCCAGGGAAGGTGTTGAGGTCTTGCAAGCTCATGAATATCTCCGCTTGAGGTCTGAAGGTTTTACCAAATGATACGGGGCGACATTCCCGATGCCAAACGCACAGGCCTACAACGCGCTATTGGCTCTTGTTCGCGGCCGCCTGGGCGGTCAGACTTTGCGATCTATGTGCCTGAGTGATGCCCATCATGATTGACCCGCTCTGCAGAAATTCATTCATTGCGTCGTGCCTGATGCTTGCACTGGGGTGCAGCCAGGCTCAGGCGGCTGTGATCGTCTGGCCCAGCGGCTGGCAAGTGGAGGACCTGTCCGGCGCCAAGGACGCTGCGCAGTCCCGGCAACGGGCCGCCAAGCTGGATGAGGCAGGTAACCCGTTGATGGTCATGGAGCTGACTCAGTCGACGTTGGCGCCCGGCCACGAGGTCAATGTCGAAGGTGTGCTGTTGGAGATGCGCAAATCGGTGCAGGTCAATTTTGCGCACAGTGGTTTCCAGAGCGTATGCACCCGGGTCAGGGAAACGAAGCTCAGCACGGTGCCGGCGCTGGAAACCACCTGCACCATCACCCAGAACGGCGTTCACGTAATGACCCAGACGCTGGTTGCCGCCGCCAATAAAGAAGCCGCGTGGTCGCTGTCCTATGCTGGGTCAGCAGAGGGCTACACTGCAATCAAGGCTGAGGCCCTGCAGATTCGCGATGGGCTGATCCTGAGCGCGCCATAGTAAGAGGTGCTGGATCCCGAATTTCAGGCAAAAAGAAGCCCGCCGAAGCGGGCATTGGGGCGCTAATCCTTTAGCAGCCTGTATCTTGTGGCAGCCCGTGTGAAAAAAACGTGAATATTTCCAGAAAATATTCTGGAACGTTCGTACTGATAATATCGGAATATTCTTACAGATAAGAGCGACAATGCTGGTTGTTATGAAGCGTGAATTACTGTCGGTATAGACTTTACGACTAAAACAAAAAGACTAATCTGCTTAATTCAGCTGCTGTTAACTACAGTTGTTCGCCAGTGAATGAACGAATTATACGGACTTGAACGATGTTGAACGCTGCAGATTCAATAGTTATCAGGGAGTTATGAAGGGGTTTTATATCCTGACGTCAGATAATTGTCAGGCAATAAAAAGCCCCGCACAGGCGGGGCTTTTTATACTGCGTACATCGATCAAGCGCGCAGCCATGAGTCAACGGTGTCGACACCGTATTGCTCTTTCCAGGATTTCAGCCCGCGGTGGTTGCCACCTTTGGTTTCGATCAACTCGCCTGTGTGCGGGTTCTGGTAAACCTTGACCACACGGGCGCGGCGGCGCTTGGGCCCCGTCGCCAATGGCTGTGCCGACGAGCCTTTAGGGTCGAGAATGGCGATGATGTCGCGCAAACCCTTGCCATAGGTGCTCATCAGGCCCTGGAGCTTCTGTTCGAATTCGATCTCCTTTTTAAGGCCAGCGTCATTCTTCAGGGACTCAAGCTGGGCCAGCTGTTCCTGAAGGGCTTTTTCTGCTGCACGAAACTCGGCAAGTCTGGACAAATAACATACTCCGACGGTGATTGGCTGTTACCAGCGTCATAAAGGGACAAGACAAGAACGCTTGGCGGATTCGCTCATTTCATGCCTACCCAGGGTAGGCGCGCGTTCACCTGATGACACTAAGGTCTCCTGTCTTTCGCCTCGTTGAAAAGGTAGTAGTAAACAGTAGCGGGTAAATAATGCACGTTTTTTTCGAGTTAGAAAATAGTTTTGATGCAATTAACAAGGGCACGGACTGAAATAAAGTGACGGCCACCGCGCCGCTGTACGTTAAGTTGGCAAATCAGTTTGTAAGTAATTTCTGATATTAGTGACTCTCAAAGATAGATCGATTTGAGTGATTTTTCCCTCAACGGCGTCAAAGGCCCTGTTGCAATTCCGGGTCATCGGGGTTCTGTTGCTCAAGTTCGGCCTGCAGGACCTGGACCTTTTGGAGTTGACCATTTTCCTTCCAGTACCCAATCAGCAGGACTCGCGCACGGCGGTTGGCGGGCTGGCGCTGGAGGATTTCGGCCAATTGTTTCTGAGCGGCTTCCAGTTCATTGAGATCATGCAGGGCAACGGCCAGGTCATAGCGGTAGCCGATATTATCGGGGCCCAGTTCAACCGCCTTGGCGAATGCCAGCAGGGCGAACTCGCTCTGGTCATGTGCCAGCAGCCATCTGCCAAGCGCATGTTGCAGGCGTGAGGCATCAGGATGCTGTTCCAGCAGTTGCCCGAGAACCTGACGCGCCCGCTCGGTTTGACCCTGCTTGTCGAGCAGGTCCACGTAAGCGACCGCCAGCTGGAGGTTCCTGGGTTCGGCCAAAATGGCCTGCTGCAATGTGACCAGGGCGGCGGCCGGATCGCCACTGTGCTCAAGCAGTCTGGCCAATTGCAGCTGGTTGTCGGCCGACGGGGCCTGTTTTGCCAGGCGACTGCGCCAAGCCGCGACAGCGTCCTGCAAGGCGGAGTAGTACAGGCCCAGTTCATCGGGGGTGAGGTCCAGCAAGGCGTTGACCGCATGCCCGCGCACGGCGAGGTCAGGGTCATCCAGCAATGGGCCGAGCAAGACACTGCGTTTGCCATCTGGAATCAGTGCCAATGCGGCATCAATGGCGGCTTCGCGCACCAGGGGCGAATCATGGCGCAGGTCCGTGCTCAAAAGCTTCAGGGCCTGGGGGCTGGGGTAATTGCCCAGTTCGGCCAGCAGGCTGGCACGACGGATTTCGGACAGGTCATTGCGCGCCAGCTGCTGATAAAGCACTCGCGCGGCACCGGGCTGGCCGTTGTGGGCCTGTTCGAGGGCTTGCTCGTAGGTATGGCTGAGCGTCTGCACCACAGGCGGCGCCGTGCTGGTGTTCCAGGCAAGGATGCCGACCGCCAGCACCAGAGCCAACAACCCGAGGGCCAGTCTCAACTGCCTGCGACGGCCGGTTTTGAGCTGCAGGAAATAGCCCCGTAAAGGCGTTTTAGACATACCTGTATCCATTTTTTGCGCGGCTTGCAGCTTCGAGCAGTGACCGCTGACTGTCAAACGTCAATCCTGCGAGTCGAGCGTATCGCCACATGCAAAAAGCCCCGCGACTCAAGAGTAGCGGGGCTCTGGGCTTATTGCGATATGACCCGTGATCAGGCCTGTGGCTGCCAGCCACCGCCCATGGCTTTGTAGATTGCGACGATCCCGTGGTACAGATCGATTTCTGCCTGCGCCTGGGAATCTTCAGCGGCCAGACGTTCGCGCTCGGCATCGAGCAGCACCAGAAAATCAGCCGTGCCTTCGCGATACTGCACCGACGCCAGATTGGCGGCTGCCCGGCTGGCTTCACTCTGGCGGATCAGAGACAGCAGACGCTGCTGACGTTTGTCGTAGTCGCTGAACGCGTTCTCCGACTCTTCCAGGGCAAGCAGCACTTGCTGTTCATAGTTGGCCAGCGCGCCTTCAGCGTCTGCATCAGCGCCACGAATTCTGGCGCGCACGCTGCCCAGATCAAAGGCGGCCCAGGTGATGCTCGGGCCCAGCGCCCAGGCTTTGGCGGCCGACGATCCGATCTGCGAACCGCGCCCGGCGGTGAAGCCCAGAAACCCGCTCAGGCTGACCCGGGGGAACAGATCCGCTGTGGCCACGCCGATGTTTGCCGTTGACGATGCCAGTTGACGTTCGGCTGCACGCACATCAGGGCGATGACGCAGCACCTGGGTCGGATCACCGATCGCCAGTGCTTTGGCAATCGCTGGCAGTTTCGCCGGGCTCAGGTCAACACTCAGGCTTTCCGGGCGCTCGCCGAGCAAGGTCGCGATGCGGTTGCGCTGGCGGACCTGTTCGGCCTGCAACTGCGGAACCGATGCTTCCACCGCCGCCAGACGCGCATCGGCACGTACCACGTCCAGTTCATTGCCCACGCCTGCATCACGCAGTTGCGCCGTGACCCCGCGAGAGTCCTGCTGGTTTTTCAGATTCTCCCGCGCAATGCTTTCGCGCAGTTGTGCGCCACGCAGCTGGCCGTAAGCATCCACCACTTCTGCCGTCAGGGTGACCTGCAACTGATAGAGGTTGGCTTCGGCGACATCCTGATCAGCGTCGCTGGCTTCCAGTTGGCGCTGGATTCGGCCGAACAGGTCCAGTTCCCAGGCCATGTCCAGGCCCAGGTCGTAGCGCTCGCTTTTAACCCGGCGCTCGGTGATGCCCGGCTGTTGCCCTTTGGCCTGATCACTGCTGACCCGGCTGGTGACCACGGGCATGGCGTCATTGCTGACGTCGTCGCGGATGGCCCGTGCCGCTTTCAGGCGAGCAAAGGCTACGCGCAGTTCGCGGTTGCCGTTAAGGGAGCGGGACACCAATTGATTGAGTGTCGGGTCGTCAAATTGCTGCCACCAGACGGTTTCCAGATGGCTGCGGTCGTAGTTGCCCTTGGCAGCGGCAGCGACTTTCGCCGGGGCCGTCTCAGGTGCCTTGTAATCCGGGCCCACTGCGCAGGCCGCAAGGGCCAGCACCAGCAGGCTGGGCATGAACAGCTTCAACGATTTCATCAATGCGCCTCCGGTTTCAGGTTCTGCAGGCGCTCGGCCCTGGCCGCTTTACGGGCATCCTGACGTTCAACAAAATTACGGATCAACACGTAGAACACCGGCGTCAGCAACAGGCCGAAGAAGGTCACCCCGAGCATGCCGGAGAACACCGCAACACCCATGGCGTGGCGCATTTCAGCACCGGCCCCGCTGGAGAACACCAGAGGTACCACGCCCATGATGAACGCGAAGGAGGTCATCAGAATCGGCCGCAGACGCAGGCGGCAAGCTTCCAGTACTGCTTCGAGAGGGCTCATGCCTTCGCTCTGTTTGTCCTTGGCGAACTCGACGATCAGAATCGCGTTCTTGCATGCCAGACCCACCAGAACAATCAATCCGATCTGGGTAAAGATGTTGTTGTCGCCCCCGGACAGAATCACCCCGGTGATGGCCGACAGGAGCGTCATCGGAACGATCAGGATCACCGCCAGTGGCAGGCTCCAGCTTTCGTACTGGGCTGCCAGTACCAGGAAGGCCAGCAGAACGCAGAGCGGGAAGACCAACAACGCCGTGTTACCGGAGAGGATTTGCTGATAGGTAATCTCGGTCCACTCGTAGGTCATGCCGTTGGGCAATTCATCCTTGAGCAATTTCTCCATGGCGGCCTGGGCTTGACCCGAGCTGTAGCCAGGTGCCGCTGCGCCGTTGATTTCAGCGGTGATGAAACCGTTGTAGTGCATGACGCGATCCGGGCCTGCGGTGTCGCTGACCTTGATGAAGGACGCCAGGGGCACCATCTCGCCCAGGTTATTGCGCACCTTCAATTGACCGATCTGGTCGGCATCCTGACGGAATTGCTGTTCAGCCTGAACGTTGACCTGGTATGTGCGGCCGAAACGGTTGAAGTCATTGGCATACAGCGAACCGAGGTAAACCTGCAGGGTGTCAAAGATGTCGCTGATGGCCACGCCGTGGGTCTTGGCTTTTTCTCGGTCGATGGCTGCATCGACCTGAGGCACGTTGACGGTGTAGCTGGTGAACAGCGCCGCCAGTTCTGGCACGTTCTGGCTCTTGGCGATGACGTTCATCGTCTCTTTATAGAGCTCGTCGTAGCCCAGGTTCCCACGGTCTTCGATCTGCAGGCGGAAACCACCAATGGTGCCCAACCCCTGAACCGGCGGCGGTGGGAAGATCGCCATATAGGCGTCCTCGATGGCCGCATATTTGCCATTCAGTGCACCCGCGATGGCGCCTGCAGACTGGCTGGCCTCCTTGCGCTGATCGAAGGGCTTGAGGGTAACGAACACGATCCCGGCGTTGGGGCTGTTAGTGAAGCCGTTGATCGACAATCCCGGGAACGCGATGGCGGCTTCCACGCCGTCCTGCTTGAGGGCGATGTCCGACATACGCTTGATCACGTCTTCGGTGCGGTCCAGGCTCGCGGCATCCGGAAGCTGAGCAAAGGCGACCAGGTACTGCTTGTCCTGAGGCGGCACAAAACCGGTCGGCGTGGTGGCGAAGCCGAAATACGTCAGCACCATCAGGCCTGCATAAAGAATCAGCGCAATCCCGCTGCCCCGGATCACACGACCGACAACCCCGACGTAGCTATTACTGGCACGGGCGAATACCCGGTTGAACGGACGGAACAACCAGCCACCCAGAATCCGGTCAAGGAAGCGGGAAAAACGGTCCCTGGGTGCGTCGTGGGCTTGCAGCAGCACCGCAGACAACGCCGGTGAAAGGGTCAGGGAGTTGAACGCCGAGATCACGGTGGAGATGGCGATGGTCAGCGCAAACTGTTTATAGAACTGCCCGGTCAGGCCGGAAATGAATGCTGCCGGTACAAAAACCGCGCACAGCACCAGCGCGGTGGCGATGATCGGCCCCGTAACCTCCCGCATGGCGATCTTGGTGGCTTCCACCGGGTTGTGCCCAAGCTCGATGTTTCGCTCGACGTTTTCCACGACGACGATGGCATCGTCCACCACGATACCGATGGCCAGTACCAGCCCGAACAGCGAGAGTGCGTTCAGCGAGAATCCGAACATGTGCATCACGGCGAAGGTGCCGATCAGCGAAACCGGAACGGCCACCAGCGGGATGATTGAGGCGCGCCAGGTTTGCAGGAACAGGATGACCACCAGCACCACAAGGATCAGCGCTTCGAACAAGGTGTGAACCACCGCTTCGATGGAACCCCGGACAAACACGGTGGGGTCATAGGCGATGGCGTAATCCATGCCTTCGGGGAAGCCTTTCTTCAATTCCGCCATCTTCGCCCGGACATCATTGGAGATGTCGATGGCGTTGGAGCCTGGACGCTGGAAAATCGGAATGGCAACAGCGGGCTGGTTATCCAGCAGCGAGCGCAGTGCATATTGATTGGAGCCCAGTTCAATCCGTGCCACGTCCCGCAGGCGAGTGATCTCGCCGTCGGCACCGGCGCGAATCACGATGTTTTCAAATTCCTCTTCGGTGACCAATCGGCCCTGAGTGTTAACCGACATCTGAAAACTGGTGGCGCTAGGCGAGGGCGGGGCGCCCAGTTGCCCGGCGGCGACCTGACGGTTCTGCTCGCGAATCGCGTTAACCACATCCGTGGCAGTCAGGTTGCGTGAAGCGGTCTTGTTGGGATCCAGCCAGACCCGCAACGAGTAATCGCCCATGCCGAACAACTGCACGTCACCGACACCGCCCAGGCGCGCCAGCTCATCCTTGATGTTGAGGATGGCGTAGTTGGACAGGTACAGCATGTCGTAGCGTTTATCCGGCGACGTCAGGTGGACCACCATGGTCAGATCGGGCGAAGCCTTATCCACGGTGATACCGATGCGCGTCACTTCCTCGGGAAGTTTCGGCTCGGTTCGGGTCACGCGGTTCTGCACCTGCACCTGCGCGTTGTCCAGGTCAGTGCCCAGAGCGAAGGTGATGGTCAGGGTGATTTTGCCGTCAGCGGTGGATTGCGAGGACATGTACAGCATGTTCTCGACACCGGTGATGGCTTGTTCCAGCGGCGCCGCCACGGTTTCGCCGATGACTTTCGGGTTGGCACCCGGGAAGTTGGCGCGAACGACGACTGTGGGTGGCACCACTTCCGGGTATTCGCTGATGGGCAACTGGAAGAGGGAGATGGAGCCTGCGATCAGGATCATCAGCGACAGCACTGCCGCAAAGATCGGACGCGAGATAAAGAATTGAGAGAAATTCATCAGTGGAGTCCCTTAACCGCGCGGCGCTGTGATGCCGGCAACTTTGACAGCTGCTTTGGGCGTCACTTGCGGCAGGTTGCTGGCTTCAAGAGCCTGGCGTTGTTTGAGGAGCGCGGCGAGGGTGTCGGCGCTGGCCATGGGGGTCATTTCCGGGGTCACCGGCTGGCCAGGGCGCACCCGTTGCAAGCCCTTGACCACGATGGTGTCGTCTTTATTCAGGCCGCTGCGCACGATGCGCAGACCTTCGACTTTGGGCCCCAGCTCCACCGGGCGATAGGCGGATTTGTTGTCCTTGTCGATGACCAGCACGAATTTCTTGCCCAGGTCAGTGCCCACAGCTTCGTCATTGATCAGTACTGCGGAGTAAACCCCGCTGCCCACCAGCTTGACCCGCGCATACAGGCCCGGGGTGAAGCTGCCGTCGGCGTTGTCGAATACGGCACGGCCGCGAATGGTGCCGGTACGCGGGTTGACCTGGTTGTCGACGAAGTTCATCTGGCCCTGATGCGGGTTGCCGACTTCATTGGACAGCCCCAGATACACCGGGGTGGTCTGGCCGCGTTGGCCTTTGCGGGCCAGGTCCGCGTACTTGAGGAAGACGCGCTCGTCCGCATCGAAGTAGGCGTACACCTTGTCGGTCGACACAACGCTGGTCAGGGCCGTGACATCGGCGGTCACAATATTGCCCGCGGTGATTTCGGCGCGGCTGACCCGGCCACTGATGGGCGCCGTCACGCGGGTGAAGCTCAGGTTCAGTTTGGCGAGGTCCAGCTGCGCCTGAATGGCGGCTACACCGGCGCGGGCTTCTTGTGCCGTGGTGGTGCGCGAGTCGGCCAGTTCGGCGGAAATCGCGTTGTTGGTCCGTAGACGCTCACCCCGTTGGGCTTCATTCTCGGTGCGGTTGGACGTGGCACGCGCCTGTTGCAGCTGGGCTTCGAGGCGACGAACTTCTGACTGGAACGGGCGAGGGTCGATCTGGAACAGCAGGTCGCCTTTCTTGACCAATGCGCCGTCAGTGAAGGCAACCGCGTCAATCTGGCCGGACACCCTTGGGCGTATTTCAACGGTTTCCGGTGCTTCGAGCCGCCCCGTGAACTCATCCCATTCATTGACAGGTTGTTCCAGTACCTTGGCAACGCTGACCTTGGCGGCTGCCGGGGCCACGGTGGCCTCGGGTGTCTTGCCGCAGGCACTTATCACCACCAGAGCCAACGCGGCAAGGGGGAAGCGCAAATGATTGAATGTCTGAGCCATGGGGAAATCCGCCAGTGTTAATTAGATGGGCGGATTCTGTTCCCGGGGGTGGTATTGCACGAATCGAATGAGGCAAAGATCAATATCACTCGGAATGATATTGAGTATCTCTATGACGGTAACAATCACGCTGGCATTGATAGTTACAGCGCTCAGCGCGTCGCAACCACCGGTAAACAGACTTCGAACCGTGCGCCACCCAGCGGTGACGAGTCGACAACAAGCGTACCGCCCTGACACTCCATGGCACGTCGGCTGATCGCCAGCCCAAGACCAAAGCCACCGGTTTCACGGTCACGGCTTCGGTCCATGCGATAGAACGGCTCGAAAACCCGTTGCCGTTCCTGTTCAGGAATGCCGATGCCATCGTCCTCGACGGTAAAGATCAGGCCCGATGTACGATGAATGTGGGCACTGAAGCGAACGGTCTGGTTGCAATAGCGAATCGCATTGTTGATCAGGTTTTGCAGGGCGCGGGCCGTGAGGCGCGGGTCAAGCACAAACCGCTCGGCGCCGACGTCCAGCTGCAGGATCAGGTCAAACTGGCGGCGCTCCTGTTCGGCGATGAAGCTGCCCAGCACGCTGTCCAGATACGCCTGTACCGGCACTTCCTGCAAGTCCGGAAGTTGATACGGTGATTGCAGGCGAGTGTAGGACAACAACTCGTCGATCAGCGAATCCAGCTCTCGAACGTGGCCCAGCATCTGCTCGAGGCGCAGCCGGGTGGGCGCCTCCAGTGGGTCGGCCATGACCAGCGCCATGCCGAACTCCAGCCTGGACAACGGCGTACGTAATTCGTGTGAAACGGCGTTGAGCAGCTCCTGTTGCTGGTTGATCAGCCCTTCAATGTCCTGAGCCATCTTGTCGAACACCTGGGCCAGCTCGCCGATGTTCGAACGCGGCGAGATCTGCGTGCGTTCGGCCAGATTTCCATTTCCGAGGCGCATGGCAGTGCGTTTGAGCCGCTGCAGGTCGCGCCAATGAGGCCTTGCCCAGAGCCACAGGCAGCCGAGCAGGGCCGCCCCCACCAGAATGTTCATCAGCCAGTAAATGATGTTGATGTCCACGGGAGGGTCCGGTGACACCAGCTCGATCACCTGATCCCCCGGCAGCAAGGTCAGGGCCGTGCCCCACTCGCCGTAGTAGCCACGGCGCACAGCGTTTTTGCCTTGGCGGAGTTCGGCGCGTTCGCTGTCGCTCAGGCTGACATCGTTCAACGGGATGACCCGCAATTGCAGCGGGGCGAAATCCTCATGCAGCTCGCGCTCCAGGGCGGGCCAGGCGTCCAGCGGTGTTTGACTGAAGCGGACCTGGATCAGCCGCAATGTGCCCTTGGCTTGCTGCTGGTTATAGACGGCGGTGCGCTCATCGAACAGCTTGAGGACCAGCTCCGGGACGACATAAAGGGCAGCGCCGTAGGTCACCAGCATGATCAGGTACAGCCGGGCGAGCATCTTGAACATGTGATTGGCCAACTATCGACGTCAGAAAAAAAGGGGCGCTGTGCAAGTTACTCATCCCACTCGGCGCGGCTGAGCAGGTAACCCTTGCCCCACACGGTTTTGATCTTGCGCGGTTCGGCGGGATCGTCTTCGAACTTGCGCCGCAGTTTGGAAATGGCGACATCCACTGAGCGGTCGACGCCGTTGAACTCGATGCCCCGCAGTTGCCCGATGAGCTGGTCGCGGCTCAAGACTTCACCCACATGGCTGGCAAGCACGTGTAGCAGGTTGTATTCGCCAGACGACAGCTCCACGTCCTGAGCCCGCCATTGCACTTGGCGCTCCGCCAGATCAATGGTCAGTTGGCCGAGCACGATTTTCTGCTGGTCATCACGCTGCCGAGGCGTGGCAGTGCTGCGGCGCAACAGGGTACGGATTCGCGCGAGCAGCACTCTGGGCTCACAGGGTTTGGCCACGTAATCATCGGCGCCCGTTTCCAGGCCCAGGATCTGGTCATCGCTGTTGTCGCGCGCGGTAAGCATGATGATCGGCAAGCCCGGCGCTTCGTCGCGTAATTGACGGCACACGTGCAGGCCATCGAGGCCTGGCAGCATGAGGTCGAGAATCACAAGGTCGGGGCGCAAACGCAGCAGGCTGTCCAGCGCGCGATCACCTCGGTTGACCACCGCCACTTCGTAATCGAAGCGCTGCAGGTAGCTGGCAATCAGCTCAGACAGCGCGGCGTCATCCTCGACAAGCATTATTCGGGTCATTCTGGGGGGCCGTTTCGCGGGAGGTGGCTAGCATGGCGTGATCTTCGAGTGAACGCCATCCTGATGTCCGTGCTTCATGGCGGCTACCCACAGTCGCCATATCGGAACAGAGAGTTTGTGACGAAAACCCTGCGCGCTGTTCACACTGATAATTCCCATGAAACGTGCCTTATCTGCCATTTAAGCGTTTAAAACACTTTATAAGGGAATCAGGAAGCGCGAACTCTGCGCCTGGATCAGTTAGAAAACTGGGCCAGTCCGGCTTGTTTGTTTCGGCTATTTTCTGGCGGGCAACCCTATGACGCGGCCGAGGAGTTTGGGTCTCGGCAGCTCTGACTGTGCTGCGGTTATCGCGTCAAGTCTCTCCTGCGTGGCCTCGGTAAACGGGGTTGCATGCGGGCCAGCCAGGTCAACGTGCAGCAGCATCTGCTCATTGCCGGCCAGCTCTGTGTCATCGCCGACCCTATGCAAGCTGTGATAGAGATGCAGACGTTTTGCGTCGTGGGCGATCAGTTGGGTATGCACCTCAACCTCGGCGCCGAGTTTCACTTCGTGCAGGTAATTGAGGTGCACCTCCAGGGTGAACAACGAATGGCCGCTGGCTTCGCGGTTATCGCCATCGAGGCCCAGAATGTCCATCAGCGCGTCGGTGGCGTAGCTGAAGATCAGCAGATAGAAAGCGTCACGCAGGTGGCCGTTGTAGTCGACCCAGGCAGGCTGGACTTGGGTGGTGTAGGTGGTCAGTGCTGGCATGTCAGCGATTCCGGGTCAGTGTTCGGTCAGATGTGGGCGCTGGCTTGCTGGCAGTGGCAATACACAATTGTCGGTCGCCGTACAAGGTAAGCCAGCTCCCAGAGGGTTATTCGGTAAAGCTCATGCCGTGCCTGGCTTTGGTCGTCTGCACCGCCTCCAGCACGGCAAGCAGGCAATCATCACGGTAGCGTTCCAGCTGCGAAATGCTGCGTTCACCGAGCTGATCGCGGGTGCCGTCGACCACATCGTCGATCAATTTATCGGTCAGTTCCGGCGCTTGCAGGTAGGTCCATGGCAACTGCAACGCCGGGCCGAACTGTGCCATGAAGTGGCGCATGCCCGCGTCGCCACCTGCCAATGTGTAGGTGAGAAAGGTGCCCATGAATGACCAGCGCAACCCGGCGCCGAAGCGAATCGCATCATCGATTTCGCCGGTGGTCGCCACACCGTCGTTGACCAGGTGCAGCGCCTCGCGCCACAGCGCTTCGAGCAAGCGGTCAGCGATAAAACCGGGGACTTCCTTGCGCACATGCAGCGGGCGCATGCCGAGGGATTCATACACCTTGATCGCCGCTTGAATAGCCGCCGGAGCGGTATTTTTGCCGCCTACCACCTCCACCAACGGCAGCAGGTACACCGGATTGAATGGGTGACCGACCACGCAGCGTTCCGGGTGAGTGGAACCTTCGTAGAACGCACTGGGCAACAGGCCGGACGTACTTGAAGCAATCAACACATTGGGCCTGGCCGCCGCGCTGATCCTGCTGTGCAGATCCAGTTTCAGTTCCAGGCGTTCCGGGGCGCTTTCCTGGATGAAGTCGGCGTCTCCCACGCATTCTTCGACAGTGGCGACAAAGCGCAGACGGGTCTGGCATGCACCGGGTGCCAGGCCCTGTTGCTCCAGGGCGCCCCAGGCATTGGCGACACGCTGGCGCAGCGCTGCTTCGGCGCCCGGCGCCGGGTCCCAGGCGACCACATCCAAACCATGGGCGAGGGCGCGCGATACCCAGCCGCTGCCGATGACGCCGCTGCCCAGAGCAGCGAAGGTTTTGATTTCAGTGATAAAGCTCATGGCGACGTTCCCGAAAAGTGCGGTGATTCAATGTACAAGCCAACCCAATGTCATTCAGGCGTTAGCCGCGCTGGGTAAGGCCCATCTTGATGCGGCCTTCTGCCGGGGTCATGACCCGCGCGCCCAGGCGACTGAGGATTTCACTGGCGCGTTCCACCAGCTGGCCGTTGGTGGCAAGCACGCCTTTGTCCAGCCACAGGTTGTCTTCCAGGCCGACTCGCACGTTGCCGCCCAGCAACACCGCTTGCGCGGCCATCGGCATTTGCATGCGGCCAATGCCAAAGCCGGCCCACACCGCGTCGGCGGGGAGGTTATCGACCATGGCTTTCATGGTGGTGGTGTCAGCGGGTGCCCCCCATGGGATACCCAGGCACAGCTGGAACAGCGGGTTATCGAGCAGGCCTTCCTTGATCATCTGTTTGGCGAACCAGAGGTGGCCGGTGTCGAAAATTTCCAGCTCAGCCTTCACGCCCAGCTCCTGGATACGTTTGGCGCCGGCACGCAGTTGCGCCGGGGTGGACACATAAATAGTGTCGCCATCGCCGAAGTTCAGGGTGCCGCAGTCAAGGGTGCAGATTTCCGGCAGCAGTTCCTCGACGTGGGCCAGGCGTGTCAGCGGGCCGACAAGGTCGGTATTGGGGCCAAACTCCATCGGGCGCTCACCGCCGCCAATCTCGAGATCGCCACCCATGCCAGCGGTCAGGTTGACGATGATGTCAATGTCCGCCTCGCGGATGCGCTCCATGACTTCCCGGTACAGCGCCACGTCGCGACTGAATTTGCCGGTCTGTGGGTCACGCACATGGCAGTGCACCACCGTGGCACCTGCCTTGGCGGCTTCCACGGCGGCGGCCGCGATTTGTTTGGGCGTGACCGGAACGTGCGGGCTTCTGGCGCTCGTGTCGCCAGCACCGGTGAGTGCGCAGGTGATGATGACGTCGTGGTTCATGAGGTGGGTTCCTTACAGGCGTGGGGATGCTGTTCGCGGCCGGGGAGGACCGCGAAACGGCCGTTCAAATCAAAGTTATTTATTGCTCAGTTGAAGGTTTGTCGCAGCCGGTTTGCCGTCAAAGGTGGTGACGCCTTCCAGCCATCGCGCCTGGTCTTGCGGATGATCCTTGAGCCACTGCCTGGCGGACTCGAAGGCGTCCTTGTGATCCAGCAGTGGTTGCATCATCCGGCTCTCGTCGGCGGAGGTGTAGGTCAGGTTAGTCAGCAACTTATGCACGTTCGGGCACTGCTCGGCGTACGTCGGCGAAGTGACGGTCCATACGGTGGCCATGCCCTCGTTCGGGCCCAAAGCGTTGTCGCTGCCACTGAGGTAAGTCATCGCCACGTTGACGTTCATCGGGTGCGGCGCCCAGCCGAAAAACACCACGGCCTCCTTGCGCCGCACGGCGCGGTCCACGGCGGCGAGCATGCCGGCTTCGCTGGACTCCACCAATTGGAACTTGCCCAGGCCGAACTGGTTTTTGGCGATCATCGCCTTGATCTGGGTATTGGCGCCCGAACCCGGCTCGATGCCGTAGATCTTGCCGCCCAGCTCCTTCTCGAACCTGGCGATATCGGCAAAGGTCTTCAGGCCCTTGTCCGCCAGATAAGTCGGCACGGCGAGGGTGGCACGGGCATCTTCCAGGCTTGGTTTGTCGAGGACTTTGAGCTGCTTTGCCTCGACAAACGGCGTAATGGTCTGGGTCATCAGCGGGTTCCAGTAGCCCAGGAACAGGTCAAGACGCTGGTCCCGAATGCCAGCGAAGATAATCTGCTGAGAAGCGGTGGTCTGTTTGGTTTTATAGCCGAGGCCGTCGAGCAGCACTTGGGTCATGGCGCTGGTGGCGATCACGTCGGTCCAGTTCACCACGCCCATGCGCACGTTCTGGCATGAAGCGGCATCAGCTGCCATTACGTGGGTGCTCAAAATAGCGCTGGCTGTGAGTGCAAGCACGCTGCGGCTAATCAGTTGGTTCATGGTGGGCCCTCGGCAGATTGTTATTGTGGGGTTTCGGCGTCTTTGTGCGCCGTGAGATCAAATTACCCGGCCTGGAAGGCGGCGAAACGCACGGCGGCGACCAGCTTTTGCACTGCAGCGACCTGCCCCCCCTTGAAGCCAACCCTGAACGCGAGTATCACAGTGCCACGCTGACGGTCCGATGAGAGCGCCACCATGGCCCAGGATTTCTATTTTTTGTTGATGCCGGGGTTCTCGGCGATTGGCTTTATCTCCGCGATGGAGCCGCTGCGCGTGGCCAACCGCTTTGGCGGCGAGCTGTACCGCTGGCACGTATTGAGCGCCGACGGTGGCGCGGTACTGGCGAGCAATGGCATGTCGGTTAACGTAGACGGGGCGCTGGGGTCGCTGAAAAAAGGAACAACCTTGCTGGTGGTGGCCGGTTTTGAACCCCTACAGTTCGCCACCCCGGCACTGACGCAATGGCTGCGTCGCCTTGACCATGATGGCGTGACCCTGGGCGCTATCGACACCGGCGCTTGCGTGCTCGCCGAGGCCGGCTTGCTTGACGGCTATCGCCTGACCCTGCACTGGGAGGCTATCGACGCGTTTAAAGAGTCGTATCCGCAGCTCACCGTGACCCAGGAACTGTTCGAGATCGACCGCCGCCGCATCACCTGCGCGGGCGGCACCGCGTCCATCGATCTGATGCTCGACCTGATCGCCCAGGCCCACGGCCCCGAGCTGGCGATTCAGGTCTCCGAACAATTCGTCCTCGGCCGCATTCGCACGCGCAAAGATCATCAACGCATGCAGATCGCCACGCGCTATGGCATCACCAACAAGAAATTGGTCCAGGTGATCGGCGAGATGGAACAGTGCACCGAACCGCCGCTGAGCACGTTGGCGCTGGCCGAGACGATCAAAGTCACCCGGCGCCAGCTGGAGCGCTTGTTTCGCCTGCACCTGAACGACACACCGAGCAACTTCTATCTGGGCCTGCGCCTTGAGAAAGCTCGGCAACTGCTGCGTCAAAGCGGTCTGAGCGTGCTGGAAGTGAGCATCGCCTGCGGGTTTGAATCGCCGTCGTATTTCACACGCAGCTATCGAGCGCGGTTCGCGAAATGCCCTAGGGAGGATCGGCGGCGGGAAGGGAATGGAGCTCCACGGTCGGTAATCAGCAGAAATGATCAGACAGGCAGCCCGACCGACGAGGTTTAAAGACTGTCTGGATCCCCAAAAAACATCTGAATCCTCGACCGCAACCAGCGCTCCCCCGGATCGTTATCCTGTGAGCCGCGCCAGGCCATGTGCAGTTCGAAGGTCTGGGTCTCGATGGGCAACGGTTCAGCGCGTACGCCCCCGGCGGCGGCCAGTACGGCCGCGGCGTAATCGGGCACGGTGGCGATGATGTCGGTGCCGGTCAGCAGGGTAGCCAGGCCATTGAACTGCGGCACGGCCAGTACCACGTGCCGTTTGCAGCCAAGTTTTTCCAGGTGTTCGTCGATGAAGCCGCCCAGGTCGCCCGCGTAGGACACTAGCGCATGCGGGCGCGAGCAGAAGTCTTCCAGGCTCAACGCCCCCGGCATGCTGTCTGCACGCAGGAGCACGGGCTTGCTGCGGCGCAGCACTTTGCGCTTGGCGTTGGCGGGCAGGTCATTGGTGTAGCTGACGCCGATGGAAATCTCGCCGGACGCCAACAGTGCAGGCATCAGGATGTAATTGACCCGTCGCACCACCAGCACAATGCCGGGCGCTTCCGAACGCAGGCGCTTCAACAGGGCGGGCAGCAGGGCGAATTCGACTTCATCCGACAGGCCGATGCGAAACACCGCAGTGCTGGTGGCCGGATCGAACTCCGAAGCACGGCTGACAGCGGTGGAAATGGAATCCAGCGCAGGCGACAGCAAGGCAAAGATCTCGGTGGCGCGGGCGGTGGGCTCCATGCTTCGGCCGGTGCGCACGAACAGCGGATCGTCGAACAGGCCGCGCAGCCGCGAGAGCGCCGCGCTGATCGCAGGTTGCCCGAGGAACAGCTTTTCGGCCGCACGGGTGACGCTGCGTTCATGCATCAGGGTTTCAAAAACGATGAGCAAATTGAGGTCGACGCGACGCAGGTCGTTGCGATTCATGGCGGGATATCTCGGCCGTTGGTCGTTGCAGTTGTACGAAAGCGCGTCACAGTCTGTCGGAATGAGCTGTGATGCAGGGGTGAATAGTACGAGCAAATGCTGGTTCTGCGCATGGATAAATTCACTGGCTGCTGGCGACCCCGACTATTCGAGGCGTTCACGCTGCCGATCAAGGCTTGCCATCATAGGTTGCATTGTCGGGCTGACATGCGAACAATGGCCGCCCATGAGCGCGTGAAGCGTCGCCGATTGCCCCGCAGAATTCCCTACGCATTTCAGGGACAATCGATGACAAGCATGTCGACTATTAATAGCCACTGATAGTGTTACCGGCAGAGCCCGGATAGAGTTCATGGCATCAAGGTTTTCTAGGCGAGGTTCGAAATGTCCCGCACGATTCGTTTTCATCAGTTTGGTCCGGCCGAGGTGCTCAAGATTGAAGAGCATCCTGCTGCGTTGCCTGGTCCCGGTGAGGTTCAGGTGCGTGTTCAGGCAATAGGCATCAGCTGGTATGACGTGCTCTGGCGGCAAAACCTGGCTTCATCCCAGGCGCGGCTGCCTGCTGGCATTGGTCATGAAATGGCCGGTGTGGTGACGGCGCTGGGCGAGGGTGTCAATGACCTGAACGTGGGTGACAAGGTCGCCAGCTTTCCGGCGGCGGATCCCAACGAGCACCCGGTGTACGGCGAAGTGATTGTGCTGCCGCGTACTTCTCTGACGCGTTATCCGGACGTTCTGACGCCGGTTGAGGCCAGCGTTCACTACACGCCGCTGCTGGTTGCGTACTTTGCTTATGTCGACCTGGCACGCATCAAGCCTGGGCAGACCGCCCTGGTGACCGATGCCAGCCATTGCGCCGGGCCGTCTTTCGTTCAGTTGGGCAAGGCGTTGGGCGTGCGCGTCATCGCGGCGACCAAAACCGATGATGCCCGCGAGTACCTGCTTGCCCTGGGCGCCGAGAAGGTGGTGGTCACGGAAGAGCAGGACCTGCTGATGGCCATCAACAAGTACACCGATGGCCGTGGCGTGGACGTGGTGCTCGATGGTCTGGGCGGTCCGCAGATGTCGATCATGGGTGACGTGCTCGCACCGCGCGGTAGCCTGGTGCTCTATGGCCTGCAAGGTGGCAATCAGACGCCGTTCCCGGCCTGCGCCGCTTTTCAGAAGAACATCCAGTTCTTCGTGCATTGCCTGGGCAATTTTACCGGCAAGCCCGAGTTGGGCATTTCCCAGGACGCCGACGCCTTGCAGCGCGCCTTGCGCGACATCAATCAGCTGACGGCCGACCGGGTGCTTGAACCGCTCCAGACTCGTGTCTTCCCGTTCAGTGACGTGGTGCAGGCGCATCGTTACATGGATGGCTGCCCGATTGGTGGTCGTGCAGTGCTGGAAGTCGAATCCGTCTGATTGCACGGGATCCACAGCACGCCGCACTTTCGCTAGGCCTTGATGCCTTCCTCACCAGGAAGGCATTTTATTTTGTGCGTTCTTATTTTCCTCGCCACGCCTGACTCTTAAGGCAGGTTTAAAAAACGTTAGTGTTTTAAACTCAATACTCGTCACTGGACGAGCTAATTAAACGCCGCTATCAACTCCACTGCCTACATGCGCATCCAGATGGCTTTTAATTAAGTTGGAAGTGCAGCAACTGGAAGCTGCCGTGCCCGTGACTGATGCGACGCCGGTCATGCCTGGCTGTGTCTGCGAGCTTTGTCTGGCGTGGCTTGGGAGCGTATCTGCGCTCATTGAAAATAAACGCATATGTGTAGTTTATAACTGTTTAACTTTAGGCTTTAACGGCCATCGCATAATGTGACGCATGTCTTGTAATTACAAAATTATGACTGATAATGGCGGGGCACTTACCACTCAGGGAATGAGTTATGGTCCATCATCCGCTATTTAACCTGTTCACTTGTAAGTCCTTCGCCCGCACAGTATGGGAGGGCGTCAGCGCATGAGTTCTATTCACGAACAAGCCATGAATTATGTATATCAGCAAGTCTTGCAGCGCTTGCTGAGTTACTTCACCCGTGCCGAACGGACCGCCTTGCAACTGCTGATCCAGCGCCTGATTGTCGCGGCCGGAGGAATTGAGCGGATTGCCAGCTTCAAGGTGCTGGTGCCGTTCAGTGGCGGCAAAGACAGCGCCTACACAGTGGCCTTGCTCCGTGCAGCCCAACTGAGCATTGCCGGTCGCTCGCCTGCCACCTTCCATCTGCGTGTGGCGAACATGCGCCATCCAGGCATGACACCTGCGGTGATGGACAACATTCACAGAACCTACTGCGCGCTGTTTCTGCACGATGATCCCCGGGTCGAGTTGCTGGTGGTGGAAGGCGAACACGTGCAGCCGTTCGAACCGGATTTGCCGGTTTCGGCTGCCATTCGGGAATTGAGTCGCTCGGACATGCTGGTCAGCGGGCATATTTCCGCAGGCGACGGCCGCACCACGTTCTGCAACAGCTGCTATTTGAACATCGCCGGATTTTTCTCTCGGGCGACAGGCTGGGGCAGCGGGGTCGATGCGGTAGTCAGTGGCGATCCGCGCAAGGAACAAAAGCAGTACGTCACCTGGATCATGCGTCTGGCGCCGCGCAGTGGCTACCGTCTGAGCGATTGGGGCAATCAGAACTTCAATGGCATGCTCAAGATCATTGAGGGCATCGGTCAGGCCTATCATCAAGAGTTGTATGGCGAGGGAGGTGACGTGCCTTCAGGTTTCGTCAGGCCCTTCAGCGGCGCGAACAAGGCCGTGGTCCCGTCCTTCATCAGCATCGCCGATCTGATCCCCAGCAGTACGGAAGATCACTGGAAGCTGCTGACCGACTTCCTGGGCTTTCGCTTCGAGGACCTGGCGTTCAGCTTCAGCGAGTCCGACTGCGCCAACCCGTTGCTGATGGCGCATATGCGCGGCCTGAAAGTCCAGTATGTGCAGGGCCGCAGTTACGCCGAAGGCATCGGCGAATACCTGCAGCTGGCCAAAGTGCTGATGCGCAGAAAGGCCATGCCCCAGCGCCTGATCGAACAGGCCCTTGGCGCCTATAACGGCGACGAAAAAATCGCTGCGCGCCGGGCACTGGCGACCCAGTTCGCCCAGGAAGGTTATGGCCTGAACGAGGCGCAGCTGATTTGCCTGGTCTTTTCGCCCTTCGTCAATGAAGGGCGGGAACTGGAAGCGTTTCTGCGCCGCTGCCACCCGGGCATGCTGGTGGCGATACCGGATTTGCATCGTGCCTTGCAGGGCCAGGGCGCACCGGATCAAGTGCTGCAATGGCTGGTGGATATCAGCGGGCTGACGCTTGAAGGCTTGCAAAGCCTGTATCTCAAACGCCGCGTGGACTTCAACGACAAGGGCTCGCTGATTGCGAGGGTGCGCGCCGCTGACCCCGACAAACGAGAAATCATGACCGTTGACGCCGAGACGGGCGAGCCTGTGGTCGAGATGCTGTCCGGGCGTTGAGCAGCGGACTGGATGGCTTTGATCGATGGCCGTCGATCCATTTATGTTTGCCAGTACGGGTGAGGGCTGTTATCTGTATGCCCATCCAGTAAACGACCCTGATGGCATTCTTTGGCTGTGGCACTTCCTCTTGCTGTAAACGCTGACCCACCGCGCTCCCTCGCACCTGATCTGGCTGACCAGTCTTTTTATGGCGTCGCCGTCCGCGCGTTGTGTGAGTTCACGGCCAAGGGTGGGGACTTGGATTTGCGGTTTACGCCATCACCCACGGCCCAGGAAGGCATCGCCGGGCATCGGGTGGTGGCATCGCGACGCGGCGCGGATTACCAGACAGAAGTGCCATTGGCGGGCGAGTACCTGCAATTGCGGGTCAGGGGCAGGGCGGACGGCTACGATCCGGTGTTGAATCAGCTGGAGGAGGTCAAAACCTATCGCGGTGATCTCGACGCCATGCCTGACAACCACCGCCAGTTGCACTGGGCGCAGGCCAAGGTCTACGGCTGGTTGCTGTGTCAGCAGTTGCAGCTGAGCGAAGTCAATCTGGCCCTGGTGTATTTCAATATCGTCACCGAGCAGGAGACGCTGCTGCGCGAACGCTTCACGGCAGCCACCCTGCAGGCGTTCTTTGAGCAACATTGCGGGATCTTCCTGAAGTGGGCGCAACAGGAACTGGCCCATACCGGCGAGCGCAATCATGCCTGTGAGGGGCTGAGCTTCCCCCATTCAGCCTTTCGGACCGGGCAGCGGCATCTGGCCGAATCGGTGTACAAAGCCGTGAGTACCGGTCGTTGCCTGATGGCTCAGGCGCCCACCGGTATCGGCAAAACCATCGGTACGCTGTTCCCGATGCTCAAGGCCACCTCGCCCCAGAAGCTCGACAAGATTTTCTTCCTGACCGCAAAAACGCCGGGCCGCAAGCTGGCACTGGATGCGCTTTCGGTCATTCGTCACAGCGCACCGCAGCTCACACTTCGCGTGCTGGAGCTGGTCGCGCGTGACAAGGCCTGCGAACACCTGGACAAAGCCTGCAACGGCGACTCATGCCCACTGGCCAGCGGCTTTTACGATCGCCTGCCCGCAGCACGCAGCGCGGCGGCGGCAGCAAAATGGCTGGACCAGGCGGGGATGCGCGCGATCGCCCTGGAGCACGAGGTATGCCCGTATTACCTCAGCCAGGAAATGGCGCGTTGGGCCGATGTGGTGATCGCCGATTACAACTATTACTTCGACCTCAATGCCTTGTTGTTCGGGCTTGGCCAGTTCAATCAATGGCGGGTCGCGGTGCTGGTGGACGAGGCCCACAACATGGTCGAGCGGGCGCGGCAAATGTACAGCGCCAGCCTCGATCAACAGGCGTTGAATGCCCTGCGCCAGAGCGCACCCGAGCCGCTGAAAAAGTCGTTGCAGCGGCTCAATCGAGAGTGGAACGCCCTGCATAAGACGCAACTGGCGCCTTACCAGGCTTATCCCGGCACCCCGGGCAAGCTGTTGCAGAGTCTGAATCTGTGCATTACCGCGATGGGTGATTATTTCAACGAGCACCCTCAGGCCGTGGGGGGTGACCTGCAGAGCTTTTACTTCGACGCGATCGGCTTCGCGCGGATTGCCGAGTTGTTCGATGAGCATTTCATCTTCGATATCAGCAAGCGGGACGTGGGCAAGCGTAGCCTGTCGCGCCTGTGCCTGCGCAATGTGGTGCCCGCCGGGTTCATCCGCCCCCGGCTGACCGCTGCCCGCAGCAGCGTATTGTTCTCCGCCACCCTGAGCCCGCGTCACTACTACGCCGACTTGCTGGGTTTGCCGGCCGATACGGCATGGATCGACGTCGAGTCGCCTTTCAGCCGCGAGCAGCTACAAGTGCGCATCGTCAGTCAGATATCCACGCGGTTTAATCACCGACAGGCTTCACTGGCGCCGATCGTGCAATTGATGGCCGAACAGTTTGAAAAACGTCCGGGCAACTACCTGGCGTTTTTCAGCAGCTTTGATTATCTGCAGCAAGTGGTGGAGCTGATGCAGCAGACGCACCCGCACATCACCTTCTGGCAACAGGCGCGGGGCATGAGCGAAGGCGAGCGGCAGGCTTTTCTTGAGCGTTTCACCCTGCACAGCCAGGGCATCGGTTTTGCCGTGCTCGGTGGCGCTTTTGGCGAAGGGATCGATTTGCCCGGCGCCCGATTGATCGGTGCCTTTATTGCCACCCTGGGCCTGGCGCAGTTGAACCCGATCAATGAACAGCTCAAACAGCGCATGGCTGCATTGTTCGGTGCAGGCTACGATTACACCTACCTTTACCCCGGCGTGCAGAAAGTCGTGCAGGCGGCGGGGCGGGTCATCCGCAGTCAGCAGGACAGCGGCGTGGTGATGTTGATCGATGACCGTTTCGCCGAGCGCAAGGTGCAGCAATTGCTTCCGCGCTGGTGGCAGCTCTGACTGCCCAGGCACTTGGGGCGCTTAGGAGTACTTAGGGATCGATAGCCGAGCACAGCGGTCAAACTGCCAGTAAACTGCCGCGCCGCTGATCATTTTTCTTACGTCACTACAGCAGCCAGCTCTATATCTATTTTCAATTCATGGAGGTTGTATGAGTCTCAGTCCCTTCGCCGGCAAGCTGGCACCGGCTCAATTGCTGGTTGATATTCCTCGACTGGTCACCGCCTACTACACCGGCCAGCCCGATGCAGCCGTGTCGACTCAACGCGTGGCCTTTGGCACCTCTGGCCATCGTGGCAGCTCGTTCGAGTTGAGTTTCAACGAGTGGCACGTGCTGGCGATCAGCCAGGCGATATGTCTCTACCGTCAAGCCAATGGCATTGATGGTCCGCTGTTTCTCGGCGCTGATACCCACGCGCTGTCCACGCCTGCTGCGGCCACTGCGCTGGAAGTACTGGCCGCCAACGGCGTGCAGGTGATGATTTCCGAGGGTGACGAATTCACCCCGACGCCTGCGGTTTCCCACGCGATCATCTGTTACAACCGTGGCCGCACCACAGGCCTGGCCGACGGCATCTTGATTACCCCGTCGCATAACCCGCCTGAAAGTGGTGGTTTCAAATACAACCCGCCCAATGGTGGCCCGGCAGACAGCCACATCACCAAGTGGATCGAGGCCAAGGCCAACGAACTGCTGGCCGAGAAAGTGCTGGGCGTGAGCCGCATGAGCCACGAGAAAGCGCTGCGCGCCGACACGACCCACCGTCACGATTACCTCAATACCTATGTGGCTGACCTGAAAAACGTCATCGACATGGACGCCATTCGCGATGCCGGCCTGCGCCTGGGCGTTGATCCGCTGGGTGGAGCAGGGGTCAATTACTGGTCGGCGATTGGCGAGCATTACGGCTTGAACCTGGATGTGGTCAACCAATTCGTTGATCCGACCTTCCGCTTCATGTGCGTGGATTGGGACGGCAAGATCCGCATGGACCCGTCGTCCAACTTCGCCATGCAGGGCTTGATTGGCCTCAAGGATCGCTATCAGGTGGCGTTCGCCTGCGACCCGGATCACGATCGTCACGGCATTGTTACCCCGAGCGGTGGCCTGCTGGCGCCGAACAATTATCTGGCAGTGTCCATCGATTATCTGTTCCAGAATCGCCCGCAATGGCGTGCAGATGCAGCCATCGGCAAGACCGTGGTCAGCAGCGGCATGATTGACCGCGTGGCCGCTCGCCTGGGTCGGCGGCTCTATGAAGTCCCGGTGGGCTTCAAGTTCTTCGCTGAAGGTCTGTTCGAGGGCTCGCTGGGCTTTGGGGGTGAAGAAAGTGCTGGTGCATCGTTCCTGCGCAAGGACGGCACGGTCTGGACCACTGACAAGGACGGTTTGATTCCGGCCTTGCTGGCTGCAGAAATCACCGCACGCAAGGGCCGTGACCCGAGCGAAATCTACCAGGCGCTGACCCAGGAACTGGGCGAGCCGTTCTCGACCCGTGTCGAAGCCAAGGCCAGCCCTGAGCAGAAGGCCGCCCTGGGCAAACTGTCGCCGGATCAGGTCAAGTCCACCGAACTGGCAGGCGAGGCCATTCAGAGCGTGCTCAGCCATGCACCGGGTAACAACCAGGCGATTGGCGGCTTGAAAGTCATCACCGAGAACGGCTGGTTCGCCGCGCGTCCGTCGGGTACTGAGGATATCTACAAGATCTACGCTGAAAGCTTTGTCGGCGAAGAGCACCTCAAGCGCTTGGTGGCGGAAGCTCAGGTGTTGGTGGATGCGGCGATTGCTTGATGAATGAGTGCCAATCCCGTAGGAGCGGCTTCAGCCGCGAAGGGGGCGGTACATCCCATGTGTTGGTTTGAATGGGATACTGCTTTCGCGGCTAAAGCCGCTCCTACGGACGCCGCCTTTGCCATCGCCACGTGACAACAAAAGCCCGGACTCGCGAGAGCCCGGGCTTTTTGTTGGGTTGCGGTCAGCGCTGGATCACGCCACGTCCACCAGCACGACTTCGCTGTCTTCGAGGGCGGTAACCCGCAGTAAGCGTTCGTCTTCCACAGCGATGCCGTCCCGTGCCACAGCTTTCAGGCCGTTGACTTCAATGCTGCCGGTTGCAGGAACCAGATAAACACGACGCCCAGCGTCCAGGTGGTATTCGGCGGTTTCCCCAGCCTTGAGGTTGGCAGCGACCAGGCGTGCATCGGCGCGGATCCGCAAGCTCACGTCATCCCCCGATTTGCCACTGGCCAGGGTCACGAAGCCTTCACGATCGCCTTTGGGAAACGGTTTGGCGCCCCACGAAGGTGCCGTGCCGGTTTCGTTGGGCATGATCCAGATCTGGAAGATCCTGGTGGCCGTGGATTCCATGTTGTATTCGCTGTGAGCAATACCGGTGCCCGCGCTCATCACCTGCACATCGCCTGCTTCGGTGCGGCCTTTGTTACCCAGGTTGTCTTCGTGGGTAATCGCGCCTTCACGAACGTAGGTGATGATTTCCATGTCCCGGTGCGAGTGTTTCGGGAAGCCGGTGCCCGCCTGAATCACGTCATCATTCCAGACCCGCAGTTGGCCCCAGTTCATGCGTTGGGTGTCGTAGTACTCGGCAAAGGAGAAATGGTGGTGTGCGTCCAGCCAGCCGTGGTTGGCGCCGCCCAAGGTGTTGAAAGGTCGTAATTGCAGCATGGTGTGGCCTCCTGAGCAGGGCCGGGTTATTGAATGAGCCCGGGCTGCTGAACGTTGTTCGGTTGTCGATGGCCGCTATGATTGATCAAATTATTATCGATAAATAGCGCAATTAATCGCTGTAATCTATCTCATAAACCGATGATAAAAAGACGCTGTATTCTCCACTCCACCTGCACTTGATCGGCTAATCGCCTGAAGGCAAAGCATTTAACTGGAGCTGAGCGGTGAATCGGGCGACCATACGCGCCTTCTGCAAATCATCCGCCTGGAGCCTGCGTGCCAGACCATCTGCCTGTTGATGCCCTTCCTGAACACGAGCCTGAACTGACCCCCACGCACCAGCTGCCTTTGCTCAAGCGCCTGGCTTCACGTTTGCTGGGCGGGGGTCTGAATCGCCTGCGGGCGCAGCATCAACCGTCGTGGAAACAGGGCCACGCCGACGGCTATCTCAATGGTCATCAGCACGGGGCAGAAGAGGGCTATACCGAAGGGCATCTGGACGGTATCGAAGAAGGCCGGCGGGTATTGGTGATACGCGACACGCGGCCACAGGAACACCGTGGGCCCAAGGTCGACGACCATCTGTTCGATGACTGGCGTTTGCCGCTCAGCGCCGAGCTGAAAAAACGCATCAAGGCCGACGTGGCGCTCAAGCTCCCGGCACACGGGCAACCCAGTGCGGCGCAATGGAAGATGATCTTCAGCGAGACGCCGTCGACCTGCGTGATAGCCGGAGCAGGCGCGGGCAAGTCCACCTCGCTGGTGTTGCGCATCCTGCTGCTGGTGCATTACCTGGACTTCGAGCTGGACGCCATGACCGTGGTGACTTTCACCCGTGAGTCGCGCAAAGACTTCGTCAATAAATTGATGGAGATATTTGCCCTCTGGGGTCGCGATCTCAGCCCGCAACAGGCCCGCGCGCTGGTGCGCACCTTTCACTCCAGAATCCTGCCCCTGGTGCGCAGCATGCCGGGCCTTGAGCAGCTCGGTGCTTTCGAGAACCTGGGGACTCAAGCCGCTGCGGGTCTGGAAGAAGGCGCTGACAGCAACCCCTTCGACCTGCGCATCAATGATGCCCAGCGTCAGCAATTGAACCTGTGCTACCGCGACCTGTATGCCAGCAATCAGCGCTTTCGCGAGGTCATGGCGCCGCTGCACCGTCAGGCCCTGCAGCTCAAGGAACTGGAGCGCGATCACCCGGATGTGCAAAAACGCGTGACCGTCACTGAGCTGTCAGCCAAGCGCGATGAAGAACTCTGCGACCTCATCGAGGACTTGTGGATTCGCGCCAAGGCGTGGCCGATCAAGGGCATCGAACCGATGCGCCAGACCGTCGAAATCAACGGCTTCGGCTTTCATCTGCATGGCTACAGCGCAGAGCTCGACGCCTGGATCGTGCTGGGCTACGACCCGTCCGAGAACCAGCAGATGAAGCGTGCCGACGGCAAATTGCCGGTCTGGGCCGAGTGGGTCATCAAGCGCACCTTGTTTCAGGCGTTCTGCCGTAAACCGGTGATCTGGCTGGACAGCTACGAGGCGGGGAGTCGGGTGCTGCAATCGTTATCCGGGGCGGCAGTGGCCGGGCCGGGTTTCGATTACAAGGTCAAAGGTGAGCTGGGCTCGGCCCCGCTGCTCGACTGCTTTGTCGCGGCCGCGAGTTTTATCGAAAACCTGGGGCTGGACGTCCCGGCGGCGGTGGCCGAGATGAGTTTTGCGGACAACGACCCGGACCGCTTCTTTTTTGAAGCCCTGAGCCTGTTCTGGAAGGCCTTCGAGAACCACCTGTTGACCCAGACGCCGCCGGTCATGACCTACAACCGGATGTTCGCGCTGTTTGGCGAGAACGCCCCGGAAAACCTGAAGCTGGTGGCCGATGAACAGCTAAGGCCCATGGCGCACTTGATGATCGACGAGTTTCAGGACGTATCGCCGCAAATTGTTTCATGGGTACGGGCCAGCCTGCGCGAGATTCGTCGCCGGGGGCCCGACTTGCACACAGGTCGCAGCGCGCAACACTCATCGCTGCTGTGCGTGGGCGATGACTGGCAATCGATTTATGGCTGGCGCGGCAGCTCTCCGAAATACTTCATGGAGTTCATCAAAGAGTTTCCGTCACCCGCGTCCACCAAGGTGCTGCTGACCGACAACTACCGCAGCCATCAGTACATCATCGATGCGGCAGAACATATCGTGCGCGCCGCGCCTGCCATTGCCGGTAAGAAGGCTCGGGCCAGTGGCGCCGAACAGCCATTGTTGCCCGTCACGGTGCTGGACCGTGACGACGAGGCCTTGGCTTCGCGTGTCATTGCGCACTACAAGGCAGGTGATTCGATTCTGCTGCTGTATCGCAAGGGCAGCGAAAAGGCGGTGTTTACCGAGCAATTGCAGGCCCTTGTGGATGCCGATTATGCGCTGGCGCCTGCCGCGCGGCGTTTCAAGCAGTTGACCTACCACAGCGCCAAAGGCTTGCAGGCCGACGCTGTGTTTTTGCTCGGGGATTGCCAGCACCTGACCCAGTCGCCCTACAAGAACCAGCTGTATCGGCTGGCGGGGCTGGGCAGTGCGGCAGAGACTGATGGATTCGACAAGGCCCAGCGCGATGAGGTGTTACGCCTGGCCTACGTCGCCATCACCCGCGCGGTGCGCCACTGTTATTGGTACATCGACGCCAGCGCCCGTGATGCAGTGAACGCCAGCAAGGCGTCTGATCGCATTGATTCGAGCAAGCCGTTCTTTGAAGACCTGCGCAGTGGACGCCGCTCATAGCCGCTTATAACAGACCCGAGACCCGAGGCGGGATGAAACATTCCAGCTCCGCCTCGATGGCTTCAATGATCAGTTCCACCTCGGTCGCATTCATCACGGTGGCGCACGGCAAGCCGGCAATCGCGATGACGGTCTCGCCGCTGGCCCGGTCAAACAGGCGAGCGACCATGCTGCAGGGTGCGTCCATGGTGGCTTCGAAGCCCACTGGATGGAAGTACCAGCGCATTAGCTGACAGGCGTTGGGGAACGTGACTTTATTCATTGAACCCACCTCTTTCAAACGAGCACATGCGTAAGCTCACATCGGAGGCAAGGGAGCTGTCGTGGGTGTTTCCTACAATTCAATCGGACAGTCCTTACGTGTTTCAAAAATAGCACTGTTGCAGGATCCGGCAGCATTTTTCTGCCCGGCGTTCAGAAAACTTGCTGATTCATGATCTCCGTCATGCTGGTTATGCCTTTTGTCACACTCGACAGTCCGTTTTGGAACCTTTTGCGCTGACCTGCGCATGAATCATCGTTTTAGCCTACACCCGAATGAAGGGTCCGGTCCTTCGGCTTGGCGACGCCGGTAGAAGTGGGATGTCGATAAAATAAAAATCTATTTGTCTTCAATTAACCCTCAAGCAATGCCGATTGACTTGTGGTGCTGCTTTGCGAAGATTTTTCTCGTAGGAGCGGCTTCAGCCGCGAGGGGCCCGGACGGTCCCGCACATCTTTCGCGGCTAAAGCCGCTCCTACGAGGACCGTGTCTGCTGCGCGACAGCGCAATCAAGAATGCGCAGGCGCCCGGCATTCATCACCCTGGTCTGGGGCAGCCTTGGGCGTCTGGTCGGGCCTGAGCATCAACGTCAGGAATACCGACACCAGCAGCGAGCCACTCATAAAGAGGTACGACGCACTCAAGGTGCCCGTCACACCATTCAAATAACCCACCAGATAAGAACCAGCGAAAGAACCCAGTGCCCCGAGGCTGTTGATCAGTGCCATGGCGCCGCCAGCGACGTTGGCCGGGAGGATTTCCGGGACAATGGCGAAAAACGGCCCATAGGGTGCGTACATGCAGGCACCGGCGATGACCAGCAACGAGTAGGACCACCAGAAGTGCTCGGTACCCAGCGCGTAGGAGCCGTAGAACGCAATCGCCGCCAGCAACAGGGGAGGCCAGACGAACAGCTTGCGCTTCTGCAGTTTGTCCGAGGCCCAGGACACCGCGATCATGCCAATCACCGCCGCCAGATAAGGCAGCGCCGACAGCCAGCCAGCCTCGACCATGTCCATCTGCATGCCTTTCTTGAGGATGGTCGGCAGCCACAGCACAAAGCCATAAACCCCGATGCTCCAGCAAAAATATTGCGCGGCCAGTAGCAGCACTTTGGGTGAGCGGAACGCTTCGGCGTAATTCTTCACCGGTTTGATGCCGACTTGCTCGGCATCCAGTCGGGCTTGCAGTTCGGCTTTTTCAGCATCGCTCAGCCATTTGGCCTGCGCAGGGCGCTCATCCACCAGGCGCCACCAGATGAATGCCCAGATCACCGCGGGCAAACCTTCAACGATGAACATCCAGCGCCAGCTGAAATGTGCCACCAGATAACCCGATACCACGGACATCCAGAGCATGGTGACCGGGTTGCCGAGGATCAGCACGGTATTGGCTCGCGAGCGCTCGGCCCGGGTGAACCAATAGCAGAGGTAGACCAGCATCGCCGGCATGACCGCCGCTTCAACCACGCCCAGCAGAAAGCGGATGACGATCAACATGTAGGCGTTGGACACAATGCCCGTCAGCGTCGCCAGGCTGCCCCAGAGGATCAGGCTGACGAAAATCAGCTTCTTCACACTGCGTTTCTGGGCGTAGATCGCACCCGGCACTTGAAAGAAGAAGTAACCCAGGAAAAACAAGGCCCCGAGCAGCGAGGACATGCCCGGCGTGATGTTCAGGTCCTCGGCCATGCCTGAGGCGGCGGCGAAACCATAGTTGGCGCGATCCAGATAGGCCAGGCTGTAGGTGATGAAGACAATGGGCATGATCAGCAGCCAACGGCGTTTGAGCCCACCGGTTTTGATCGTATCGAGCAAGCGGTCCATGTGATTCTCCTGAGCTTGTTGTTTTTTTCGCAGCAGGTTGTTGTGTCTGTCTTTGAAGCCTTTGAATCGAAGTCAGACCGGTTCGGGCAGCGGGCTTTGGCTGTTGAGCGCAGCCAGTAACGCTGCACGTGACGGCAGGCCTTCCATGTCGCCGCGGCTCTGAACCGCCTGGCTGCCGACCCAGTTGCCACGCGCAACGGCCTGGGCAAAGCCCTGATTTTCCAGCAGCGCGCTGATCACCCCGACGGCAAACCCGTCGCCAGCCCCCACCGTGTCGATGACCTTGCGCACGGGTACGGCGGCCACAAAACCCTGGTCCAGGGCCGTGCGGTAATAAGCGCCGTTGGCGCCCAGTTTGATGATCACCGCTTCCACGCCCAGGTCCAGATAGAACGCTGCGATGTCGGCAGGTGCTTCCCGGCCGGTCAGCAGCATGCCTTCGCTCAGGCCGGGCAATACCCAATGAGCGAGGCTGGCCAAGGCATTGATTTCGCGGATCATGGTGCTTTCGCTGGACCACAGCGACGGGCGCAGGTTGGGGTCGAAGGACACGCTGCGTCCGGCCTGATGCATGCGGGTCATCAGCTCTCTGGACAACTCGCGGGTGCTGTCCGACAACGCCGCTGGAATGCCCGTGGCATGCAGGTGTCGAGCGCTGAGCAACCGGGGATCAAGGTCGGCAACCGACAGATGACTGGCCGCCGAGCCTTTGCGGAAATACTCCACGGTGGGGTCAGCGCCTTCAAGCTCCAGGGATTTGAACTGAAAACCGGTGGGGTGTTGCTCATCGGTGGTGACGTACTGACAACTGACGCCTTCACGCGTAAGGCTGTCGGTGACGAAGCGCCCCAGTGAGTCATTACCCACGCGGCTGAGCCAGGCGACGTTGAAGCCCAGCCTCGACAACCCTATGGCCACATTGCTGTCAGCCCCGGCAATACGTTTTTCGAAGTGGCTGACCTGAGCCAGATCGCCGCTTTGCTCGGCGACGAACATGGCCATGGTTTCGCCGAATGAAAGAATGTCGAGCTTAGACATGGTCAGCGACCTCGGGTTGAGCGGTAGTTAATTCGCCACAAAGGCCTGCGAGCAGAGTGACCTGTTGCCGAGTCACGGCCAGCAGGTCCGAGCCTTGCAATGGATATTCGATGGCACGCGGCACGCCTGGGTTCATATAGCCCAGCAATTGTCGCCAGTGTGGGAGGTCATGGGGTTGCGGCGGGGTGGCGTTGAGCTTGCCGGTTGCCGCGCGGTGGACCGCCTTGAAGTGCACATATTCGACATAACCGCCCAGCTGCTGCGCCGCGTGCAGTGCGGACTGGTCTTGCCATTGCCAGTTGCCGACATCAAAGGTCATGCCGACGGGTAGGTTCAATTCGGTGACAGCCCGGAAGAAACGCACAAAGGCTTCGATCTTCCCGCCGTGGGCGGTCTGGTCGTTCTCCACCAACAAGCGCACCGGCTGTGCGGCCAGTTGCTCTGCGAGGGCTGTCAAATCGCAACGCTCATGGAAATGGCCCAGCGACACCTTCAACCAGCGGGCACCGGCCAGTGCTGCGCGCTGCAACGTGGCAGACAACTGCGGATTGGGAGCCGACACGTTGGGCAACCACAGCTCCACAGGAGACGAATACAGGCACTCAAGTGCCTGGGCCTGGACCGCCCAGGCCAGGGCAGGCAAGGATTCATGGGTAAAGAGTTCTTCGCGCAGTTCAATGCGCACCGCCCCGGCCATGGCCACCAGGTCCACAAAAGAGGCCTGACCCTGCTGGCGAACCACATCGGCGCCGAAGCTGGACAGGCTGATGGATACGGGATTCACGTTCATTGTTATTGTCCTCTGAAACCGGTTTCATTTTAGTGTGCGATAAAGCCAAGCCTGCTCTGGCAAACCGGTGGATCAGCTGCGCGGTCGGGTGGAGCCGCGAATAATCAGTCGGGCCGGGAAGTCGAAATGCCGGCTGGGGGATTGATCCCCGCGCAAACGATTGAGCAGGCATTCAAATGCGGTGACGCCAATGTCGTGGGTCGGTTGTGCCAGCGAGGTGATCCCGGTGCCCACTAGTGGGTACCAGTCCAGCTCGTCCAGGGCGATCAACCCGATGTCGTCAAACAGCGCTTTGCCCATGTCGCGCAGCAAGCGCGTGCAGGTCAGGGTGGCGACCCCGTTGGCGGTAAACAGGGCCTTGGGGCCGATGCCTGGCGTGTCGAGAAACGCCTTCAAACGAACGGCGAACTCAGCGTCGGTTTCCAGCACCTGGCCGCGCAACTGCGGGCGGCTGGCCACCAACGAGGTGAAGGCCTCGCGCCGCTCCAGGCGCGAGCTGGTGCCATCCTGCTGCTCGGTGACGAACAGAAGATCGCGATAGCCGGCGTCTTCCAGGTGATCAATGGCTTGTAGCACTGCAGCGGGGTTGTTCAGGCCGACCAGGTCGCTTTCCAGTTGGTCGACCTTGCGATCCACAAGGACCATGGGCAACTCGCGGTGCAAGTCGCGCAGTTCATCGCGATGGTGCCCCAAAGTGTTCACGATCAAGCCTTCAATGTTGTAGGAACGCAAGGCAGCAAGGTGCAGCTGTTCCTGCTGGTCATCGCGATCGGTATTGCACACCACCAGGCTGTAGCCATGGCGGCGGCAGGCAGTTTCAACACCGTGCATGACGGCAATGGAGTAGGGGTTGCGAATGTCAGCGAGCAGCATGCCAATCAAGCGCGTGCGGCCACGCTTGAGCCCACGGGCCATCTGGTTGGGCCGGTAGCCGAGGGTTTCGATGGCTTGTTCGATGCGCAGGGCAATGGCGTCGGACAGCAAGGAGCGGTCTTCGCCGATGAAGCGCGAGACGCTGGCCTTGGACACTCCGGCGAGGTCGGCGACGTCATTCATGGTGACCCGAGCACGCGCGGTCGGAGGGAAACTACTCACATTCAGCACCCTGTTGGATTTATTGGAGGGCTTGTCTGGTTTGCTTTAGAGCCTCATGAATCAGGCTCTGAAAACGGTTTCAGGAAAACACCAAAGGCAAAGCGTCGTCAATACAACATCTGATGAAAGGTTCTTAATGGCCGTAACAAGGTTGTCATCAAGCACTGGCAAACGGCATGCTGGCGCATCACTTGTAAGCGGATATGACTGAATATGGCTTCGGCTTCTCGCACTGCAAACCTGATGTCGCGTCGATCTGCGATTGTTCTGGCGCTGTGCCTGCCCAGCGATGTGTTGCTTTACCTGCTGTTGCCGCTGCATGCCGAAGCGTTCGGCATCACCTTGGCCCAAGCCGGTGTGTTGTTGGCGGCCAATCGACTGGTGAGGATTTTTGGCTACAGCTATGTGGTGCGGTATTACGCCCGCTTCGGTGATCGGCCCACTGTCATGCTGGCGGCCGCAACGGCTGCGGTGTGTGCCCTGGGCAATAGTTTTATCAGTGGTTTCTGGTGGCTGTTGATTCTGCGTCTGGGCTGGGGCCTGGCCTATGCGGCGATGAACCTCTCAACCCAAGTGCTGGCGACCTCCGACCCTGCCGGTGCAGCGCATCGCTCCGGGCGCTCGCGGGCATTTGTCGCCATCGGGCCGATGATTGCGCTGCCGCTGGGAGCGCTGATCAGTATGGAGTTCGGCCCGCGAATCATCTTTGTGCTGCTGGCCGGCGCTTCGCTGGTGGGCTGGTGGGTCGCACGGGGCTTGCCCGGCACCGGTCACCTGATGCCTGCGCCCACGGGGCGGCGTTTCAAAGCCCCCGACAGTGTGGCGGTCTGGTCATTCATTGAAGGCGTGGCGCTGGATGGTTTGTTCATCTTTGGTCTTGCCCTGCAGGCGCAGACGGTCATGGGCGGTGACGCCGTGCTGGTGGCGGGCGTTCTGCTGGCTTTGCGCTACGTATCGGAGATGCTGTTGAGCCCCCTGGGTGGCCGCGCCGCCGAGCAGTTTGGCGCGGTGCGCATGCTGGTGATTTTCTCAGTGCTGACCGGCATTGCGCTGACCGCCTTCGGTTCGCACTGGCTGATTCTGGGAGCGGGAGGGGTGTTGATCCTTCGAGCTGTGCAGCTGCCGCTGGTGACCACCCTGGTCGCGCAGCGCAATCCTGGGCCGGGTCGCGTCCAGGCATTGGCCGCCAATGCGGTCTGGCGCGATGTCGGGGCCGGTGTCGGTCCGTTATTGGCCGGGTTGTTATTACCCGTGACGTCGGCGGTATGGGTGTATGCTCTGGCGGGTTTGGCGGTGGCAGTGAGCGCCGTGTTCGTCAGTTTGCGCAGGTGAGTGATTGATTAAGCAGCTTTTTTGGGGCGTTTTTGCAACCAAATGGCTCATTTCCACTCATATGCACACATCAACAAGATCGACATATTCGAGCGTTAGGCTGTGGAACGGTTCAAGCATTCGTTTCGGAGCGCTTGATAAAGGAGTTGTCAGGGTAGCGGACCAGTCATGGAGGCATTTCACGCTACGCACCTCAACGCCCGCTCATAAAATGAGAATCATGACTATTTTCAAAGCCCCCGTTAGCAGCCGATTCAAGCGACGCTGTGCTTTCTTGCTCGTGCCGGCACTGGTAATTGCCTCCTCGGTTGCACTGTTCAGCATCGGCAGAGGCGTGCATGCCGAACCCAAGAACGGCACTCAGACACTGGTGTTCATGCGTCACGCGGAAAAACCTTCCATGGGTCTGGGCCAGCTCAACTGCCAGGGTCTGAACCGCGCCATTGACCTTTCCGAGCTGCTGCCGCGCCAATTTGGCAAAGCCAACTTCATTTTTGCCGCCAACCCCAGTCGGCATGTGGAAGAGGGCGAAGGCGACCTTTCCTACAGCTATCTACGCCCCTTGATGACCGTTGGCCCCAGTGCCATCAAGCTTGGTCTGCCCATCAATATCGATTATGGCGCCAATGACACCGGTGATCTGGCTGACGAGCTGATGCGCGACAAGTATCACGACGCGACGATCTACACCGCCTGGTCCCACGGTTATCTGCCGGAATTGATCAACAAAGTGGCTGAAGAAGCGTCCGGCAAAAAGATCAAATTGCTCGATGACTGGACCGGCGATGATTTCGACTCGGTGTTGGTGCTGACCCTCAGGTGGAACAACGGCAAGGCCAGCATCGAATACGAAAACTACAAACAGGGCCTGAACGACGGCGCTGAGGGTTGCCCGAGCTAACGCCCGATAAGGTTCTTGCCCACTGACGACAGACGGCTCTGGTCAGATAAAGCACAGTGGAGTACAAATGTACTCCATGAGCACATTATCTCCCCGCCGTAATGCCATCCTGACTTTTATCCGCGAGCGTATCGCGCAGCAAGGTCAATCCCCGAGCCTGGCCGAAATCTCCGAAGCCTTTGGTTTTGCTTCGCGCAGTGTGGCCCGCAAACACATCATTGCCCTGACTGAAGCCGGTCTGATTGAAGTCATGCCCAATCAGGCCCGTGGCATTCGGCTGGTCGAGCACGAACCGCGCCCCGAACTGCTGTCGATCCCGGTGCTGGGCAGGGTGGCGGCGGGTGCGCCGATTGGCCCGGACGTCGATCACCATGACACTTTGCTGCTCGATCGCGGCACCTTCTCCCGGGTGCCGGATTACCTGTTGCGGGTGCAGGGTGATTCGATGATCGAAGACGGCATCCTCGATGGCGATCTGGTGGGCGTGCATCGCAGCAGTGACGCCCATGACGGGCAGATTGTCGTGGCGCGACTGGACGGCGAAGTCACCATCAAGCGCCTGCACAAGGGCAGCGCGGCAATCAGCTTGCTGCCACGCAATCCGGCCTATGCCCCCATCATTGTTCAACCGACCCAGGACTTCGCCATTGAAGGTGTGTTCTGCGGTCTGGTAAGGCGTGCATGATGGGCGCCGTTGTCAGCCTTGAGTCGCTGCTCGACGAGCGACGGGTCTGGAAAGGCCGACAAGAAGTCGCGCCCGTCAGCCTGCAACCCACCGGGCATCCTGCTCTGGACGCGGCGTTGCCCACTGGCGGCTGGCCTGCCGCTGCACTGACGGAAATTCTCGTTGCCGCCGATGGCAGCGGCGAGTTGCGTCTGCTCTGGCCCACACTGGCACGCCTGGCCGATAGCGGCGAGCGCCTGGTGCTGGTAGCGCCGCCCTATATTCCTTACCCGCAAGCCTGGCTGGCGGCCGGGATCGACATGCGTCAATTGACCGTGATTCAGGCGCGTGAGCGTGATGCCCTGTGGGCTGCGGAACAATGCCTGCGCTCGGGCAGCTGTGGCGCGGTGTTGTGTTGGCCAGGCCTTGTGGACGACCGGGCCTTGCGCCGTTTGCAGGTGGCGGCTGAAACCGGGCAAACCCTGGCGTTCGCCTGTCGCCCGCAGGCCGCGGCAAGCAACCCGTCGCCTGCAGCCTTGCGGATCGCCATTGACACCCGGCCTCAGCAATTACGGGTACTCAAATGTCGCGGTGGGCTGGCACCACCGGCGCCCATTCCCTTCACCGCTAACGCTTGAGGTTGCCATGTTGTGGGCCTGTGTCCTGTTGCCCCAGTTGGCGCTGGACGGCGTCATGCGTCGTCGACCCAACCCCGAAGAGCCTTTGGCCTTGCTCACGGGCACGGCCGGGCGACGGGTTCTGCAAACGGTCAATCCGGCAGCCCGTGCCTTGGGGTTGCGAGCCGGCCAGTCGCTGATCAGTGCACAAATGCTGGTCCGGGAGTTCGCCACCGTTGAGGTCGATCCCGCTCACACCGAGCAGCTACAGCTGTTATTGGCCGCCTGGGCTTACGGTTTCAGCTCTCAGGTCAGCCTCAAGTACCCGCGCGCGTTGTTGATGGAAATCGAGTCAAGCCTGGGGTTGTTCGGCCCATGGCCGGTCTTCGAGGCGCGCCTGCGCAAAGAGCTGAGCGCTCTGGGTTTCAGCCACCGTATCGTGGTCGCGCCCAATCCGGTGGCGGCACGCATGTTGGCCAATGCCCATGACGGGCTGTCGATTGTCGATGCAGGCCAGTTGCGTCAGGCGCTGGAGCTGATGTCCCTGGATCGCATTGGCTTGAGCCGCGATGTGGCGACGGCCTTCTCGCGCATGGGGTTGCGTTGCCTGCGCGAAGTATTGACGCTGCCTCGGCATACCCTGGCCCGGCGGTTCCCCGCGCAGGTTTTGCAACACTTGGATAACCTGCTCGGCGAACGCCCGGTGGCGGTGGAGTGCTATACGCCGCCGGATTATTTCGATGCGCGTATCGAGCTGAATTTTGACGTCGAGTCGCATCAGGCACTGTTATTTCCCCTCAAGCGCCTGGTCAGTGACCTCGCGGCTTTTCTGGCCGGGCGTGACAGCGGTGTGCAACGCTTCGGTCTCTACCTTGAGCATCACGATGGGCCTGACACCCTTGTCCCGGTGGGGTTGCTCAGCGCCGAGCGCGAAGCGGGCATGTTGTTCGAGTTGGCACGTGGGCGACTGGAGCAGATTCAGGTGCGCTCGCCCGTGCATGCCGTGCGCTTGCAGGCTCGGGATTTACCGGCGTTCGTACCGGTGCACAGGCAGCTGTTCGATGAGCGCCCCCAGCAGGCCTTGCCCTGGGAGCAACTGCGCGAACGCTTGCGCGCCCGGCTCGGGGACGACTCGGTGAGCAGCCTGCGCATGCACGCCGATCATCGACCTGAATGCGCCTGGCAGCCGCAGGCCCACAACAACGTCCAGTCAGTGGCGCCTTCGGTTCCTCGACCCGGCTGGTTGCTGGCAACGCCGCAGCCTTTGCCTGACAGCCACACCCGGATCCTTGCCGGACCAGAAAGGATCGAGTCCGGCTGGTGGGACGGTGGCGATGTGCGGCGTGATTATTACCTGATCGAAACCAGAACCGGCCAGCGAGGCTGGGCCTACCGCTCGGTAGGCGACAACGGCGATTTACTGCTGCACGGCTGGTTCGCATGAGCACCGGGTATGCCGAGCTGCATTGCCTGTCGAATTTCAGCTTCCAGCGCGGAGCTTCCAGCGCGCTCGAATTGTTCGAGCGAGCCAAGGCGCATGGCTACACGGCGCTGGCCATCACCGACGAATGCACCCTGGCGGGGATTGTCCGGGCCTGGCAAGCCGCAAAAAAGTCTGAGCTGGCACTAATCGTCGGCAGCGAAATGCAGATTCACGAAGGGCCCAAGGTCGTCCTGCTGGTGGAAAACCTGGCCGGTTATCAAGCCCTGTGCCAGATGATTACCGTGGCCCGCCGTCGGACGAAAAAGGGTGAATACCTGCTGTTGCGCGATGACTTCAATGCGCCTCTGGAGGGCGTGCTGGGTCTATGGCTGGCAGATGCCGATCAACCCGAGTCCACCCTGATCGAGCAGGGCCACTGGTTGCGCAGCCGGTTTGCCAACAACCTGTGGCTATCGGTCGAGTTGCATCACGGGCCTGATGATCAGCAGCGTCTGAACAGGCTGCTGGGTTTGAGCGATAGGTTGCAGATCCCGGCCACGGCCAGTGGGGATGTGCACATGCATGCCCGTGGCCGTCGTGCCTTGCAGGACACCATCACTGCAATCCGCCATCACACCACGGTCGCAGCAGCCGGTCATCACCTGTTTCCCAATGGCGAACGGCACCTGCGGCCGCTCAATGTGCTGGCCCAGCTGTATCCCGAGGCATTGCTGGCCCAGACCCGGCACATTGCCCAGCGCTGCCACTTCCACCTGGGCCAACTGCGTTACGAATACCCTCATGAATTGGTGCCCAAAGGCGAGACCCCGGCGTCATGGCTCCGGCAGTTGACCGAGCGTGGCGCGCTCAAACGCTGGCCCCAAGGTCCCAAAGCCGCGACTCGCGCCCAGATCGAAAAAGAACTGAGCCTGATCAGCGAGATGAAATTCGACAGCTACTTCCTGACGGTTCATGACATCGTCGAGTTTGCCCGCGCGCGAAACATTCTCTGCCAGGGCCGTGGCTCGGCAGCCAACTCGGTGGTGTGTTTTGCCCTTGGCATTACTGAGCTGAACCCGGAAACCAGCAACCTGCTGTTCGAGCGGTTCATTTCCCGAGAGCGCAACGAGCCGCCGGACATTGATGTGGACTTTGAACACGAGCGCCGGGAGGAAGTCCTGCAATACGTGTTCGACCGTTATGGCCGGGGCAGGGCGGCACTCACTGCCGTGGCCAGTACTTACCACGGCACGGGGGCGGTGCGGGACGTGGCCAAGGTCCTGGGTTTGCCCCCCGATCAGATCAACGTGCTGGCCGGGTGCTTCAGTCGCTGGAGTGACGATCTGCCTTCCGAAGCGCGCCTGCGCGAGAGCGGTTTTGATCCCGACACCCCCGTACTGCGCCGGATCCTGACCCTGACCCGGGAGCTGATCGGTTTTCCCCGCCACTTGTCCCAGCACCCTGGCGGCTTTGTGATTTCCGAACATCCGCTGCACACGCTGGTTCCGGTGGAAAACGCAGCCATGGCCGATCGCACCATTATTCAATGGGACAAGGACGATCTGGACGCCGTCGGGTTGCTCAAGGTGGATATCCTCGCCCTGGGCATGCTCAGCGCCTTGCGTCGTACCTTTGATCTGGTGCGCCGTTATCGGGGTGATGACTGGACACTCGCCACATTGCCTGCCGATGACCCCGAGACTTACGAAATGATCGGCCGGGCCGACACCATTGGCGTGTTCCAGATTGAATCCCGGGCGCAGATGGCCATGCTGCCACGCATGAAGCCCAAGAAGTTTTACGACCTGGTGATCGAAGTGGCCATCGTCCGGCCGGGCCCGATTCAGGGGGACATGGTGCATCCTTACCTGCGACGGCGTAACAAAGAAGAAGCCGTGACCTACCCGGCCAAGCTGGAGAAGGTTTTCGAGCGAACCTTGGGCGTGCCGCTGTTCCAGGAGCAGGTCATGGAAGTGGCGATCATTGCCGCAGATTACACCCCCGGCGAAGCCGATGAGTTACGCCGTTCAATGGCCGCCTGGAAGCGCCACGGAGGGCTGGAACCGCACCGTATCCGCTTGGCTGAGCGTATGAAAGCCAATGGCTACGAGCCCGAATTCATCCACCGCATCTTCGAACAGATCAAAGGCTTTGGCAGCTATGGGTTCCCGGAATCCCATGCGGCCAGCTTTGCCTTGCTGACCTACGCCAGTTGCTGGCTCAAGTGCCATGAGCCCGCAGCCTTTGCTTGCGCCTTGATCAACAGCTGGCCCATGGGTTTCTATAGCCCGGATCAGATCCTGCAAGATGCACGCCGCCACCACATCGAAATCCGCCCGGTGGACATCCGCTACAGCGATTGGGATTGCAGCCTTGAGCTGGTCGAGCATCAGGAGCGCCATCGCTCGCTGGCCATTCGTATGGGCCTGCGTATGGTTCGCGGGTTTCGTGAAGAAGACGCCAAGCGTATCGAGTCGGCCCGAGCCAGTAGAGGGTTCAGTGACGTCACCGACCTGAGCCTGCGCGCGCAGCTGGACAGCCGGGCACGCGAGGCCCTGGCCGATGCCGGTGCCTTGCGCGGTCTGGCTGGGCATCGTCATCGGGCGCGCTGGGAAGTGGCGGGGGTCGAGGTGCAGTATCCGCTGTTCGGGCCGGAGCTGACCGCCGAAGAGCCACAGGTTGCGCTGCCGTTGCCCAGCGTCACTCAGGATCTGGCGGCTGATTACGCCATGACCGGCACGACCTTGGGGCCGCACCCGCTGACGTTGCTACGACGCCAACTGGCCGCCAAGCGCTTTCGCAGTTCCAGCGATTTACTGACGCTTGAGCATGGGCGCCCGGTCAGCATTGCCGGACTGGTAGTAGGCAGGCAGCGGCCAGGCACGGCCAGTGGGGTGACGTTTGTCACGCTTGAAGACGAGTTCGGCATGATCAACGTGGTGGTATGGCGCGACCTGGCGGAGCGTCAGCGCAAAGTACTGGTCGGGTCTCGGCTGTTACAGGTATTCGGGCGACTGGAATCGCAGAGCGGGGTCCGGCATGTGATTGCGCAACGGCTTTATGATCTGACGCCGTTGCTGACCGGGCTGGATGTGCGCAGTCGGGACTTCAAATGAAAGCAGCGGTCAGAACAGGTCTGGCGCGCTGCAAAGTCAGCGTGTCTGGCTCGCGGTTTCGTTTGACGGTGCGCCGTCAGCGCTGAGCTTGCCGCACACACCGTCGAGCAACTGAGTGATGGTCCAGGGCTTGGCGATGAACAGCACGTCCTGGGGAAGCTGATCGCTACCCGGCGTACCGTGACCGGACATCACAACGATGGGCATCGACGGCCATTGCGCGGCAACCAGATTCGCCAGTGCTATACCGTCCATGGTCCCGGGCATACGCACGTCAGTGAGCAACAAGGAGACCTGGTCGGCATGGGCTTGAAGGTACTCGAGCGCTTGATCTGCGTTTTCAACAGACTCAGTCCTGAAACCGCCTTCGAACTCAAGAATCTCCTGAACGAAGTCGCGGATCATTGGTTCATCCTCGACAATCAACACCAGACTTGCTGTTGCCAAGGGCTCCCCATACTGCGGTGATTGAGTCATTACATGTTCCCTCAAGCTAATCATTTAAAATCGTGACGCAGTGCGCCGTTGGATCCATTCGGCCGCCTCTGATCATCTGAACAAAACAAACTCGAAAAAATTCATTTTTTTATAAAAAACGATGAGTTGCAGATGATCGGCGGTATTAGACGCGTTTAACAGTTAAACAATAGAAAAATGCCATGAGTACTTAAAAAACTGCCTCCGACTCTCAGCCACCCTTTACCCAAAACACACACCAAACCCATGAACCCGGCCTGATTGATTGCGGTTAAACTGCTGCCCGCCATTGCCGATTAACAGCAACGGTTAGCGCCCATGCATGGATGTGCTCGTGCGCTATCGTTTCAGTCGTTAGCCGGGCAGACGCACCTTGATGAAAATACTCTTCACACGTATCACCGGCCTTGCCATCGTTGCCGGGCTGGCGGGGTGTATCGCATCCCCGATACCACTGACAGCAGAGACCGCGCAAAGGTTGCAGGACCGGCCGCCGATTCGTTTTTTACTGACCTTCGATGACGGCCCCAGCGCCTCGGGATTTGCCAACCCGACCTTGCAAGTCCTCGACAGCCTTGCCCACAACCCCGTGCAAAACGGCATCAAAGCCGTGTTTTTCGTGCAGACCGGTGCGGCCCGTGCAGGCGGCAGCGACCGGGGCCGCAGAGTGATGCGTCGCGAGTCTGCCCAAGGGCATATCCTGGGTTTCCACACCGGCACGCCTTCACATACCAACCATCGCTCGCTGAGCCCCGAAGCCCTGGAGCAATCGCTGGTCAGCGGCAGTGCAGCCATTGCCGCGATCACCGGTGCGCCACCTTCGTTGCTGCGACCGCCTTTCTGGAACTACGACAAACGCACCTTCGCCGCTTATCAACTGCATCAGATGCACGTGCTGCTCACCGACGTCAGCGCCAATGACGGCAAGATCTGGGGCTTCAATGCCAGCCCACGCAGGCGCTCGCACATGCTCCGGGAAATGTCCGAGGTGCGCGAGCAAGTGGCCAAGGGTGCATTGCCCAGCGTGGATGGCGTGGTGCCGATTGTCGTGACCTTCCACGACCTGAATCGCTACACCGCACGGCACACCCGGGAATACCTGCAGATACTGCTCGACAGCGCGAATGCCAATGGCCTGAAAGTGGATGCCAGGCCGTTCTACGACGACTCCGCTCAGTTGCAGCGTGCAGCCATGCTCAGAACGGTGCAAACCAGTTCGGTGCCTGTGCATCTGCCGGGGATGTGGGGCTGGATCTGGGGTAATGACGCGCAATAAAAAAGGCGACCCTGAGGTCGCCTTTTTCAAATCATCGGCTGATCAATAACGCTCAAGCCAGTGAGCGTAAGGCGCAGGCAGGGTCCAGGAGGCGCGATCAACACCCAGTTCCTTGGCGGCCAGGTACGCCCAGTGCGGGTTGGCCAGGTGCGCTCTGCCGACCATGACCAGGTCCAGCTGACCGTCCTTGACCACTTGCTCAGCGATAGCCGGGGTGCCGAAGCCCCAGGCCGATGACACCGGGATACCGGCTTCACGGCGAACGCGTTCAGCAATCGGGCCCATGAAAGACGGCGCCCATGGAATGTTGGTTTCCGGGATGGTGAAACCGATGCTGACGCTCAGCATGTCCAGGCCCGCCGCTTTGAACTGGCGGGTCAGCTCGATGGACTCAAGCAGGGTCTGCTCATCGCGGCCGTCGAATTCCAGCACGCCGAAACGGGCCGTCAACGGCAGATGCTCTGGCCACACGTCGCGAACGGCGGCGAGGGTTTCCAGCAGGAAGCGGCTGCGGTTTTCAAAACTGCCGCCATAGGCGTCATCACGTTTGTTGGAATGCTCGGAGAAGAACGTCTGCGCCAGGTAGCCGTGGGCGAAGTGCAATTCCAGCCATTCAAAACCGGCGTCGCGGGCGCGGCGAGCGGCGGCAACGAAGTCGTCGCGAACCCGGGCGATGTCATCCAGGGTCATGGCGTCAGGGACTTTTGGCAGGTTGGCGCCATAGGCAATGGAGGAGGGCGCAATGGTCTGCCAGCCGCGAGCGTCGTCAGCGGCAATATGGTCGTCGCCTTCCCATGGGCGGTTGGCGCTGGCTTTACGACCGGCGTGGGCAATCTGGATGCCCGGTACCGAGCCTGCTGCCTTGATGGCTTGCACGACGGGGACGAAGGCCTGAGCCAATTCGTCGTTCCAGATCCCGGTGCAGCCTGGGGTGATGCGACCCTCAGGTGAAACGGCTGTCGCTTCAACGATCACCAGACCAGCGCCGCCACGGGCGATGGCTGCCAGGTGAACTTTGTGCCAATCGTTGATCAAACCATCGATGGCGGAGTATTGGCACATCGGCGGAACGGCAATGCGATTGCGCAGGGTGATGTCTTTCAGGGTGTACGGCTGGAACAAAGCGGACATGCTGATACCTCAGGATTTGGCGAATTCGATTGTTCGATACTATTCGAACTATGGCTGATTCGTAAACCCCTGTGTATGATTCACTTCATGCGCCCATTCAAACATCCCCCCGCCAGTGACTTTACCCTTGAGCGATTGTTTTATGCCTTGAGCGACCCGGTGCGTCTGGACATCGTCCGCCGCCTTGGTCGCGTCGCGCAAGCGACCTGCGGCGAGCTGGATGGCGGCCGACCCAAGTCGAGCATGTCCCATCATTTCCGGGTCCTGCGCGATTCGGGGCTGGTGCGAACCCAGAGCGTTGGAACGACGCACATGAACGCCTTGCGCCTGGACGATATGGAAAGTCGCTTTCCGGGTTTACTGCCCATGATCCTTGCCCAACAGACGTGAGGCAGATTTGACAGGCCAGAACGTTGGCCGGAGTTGTAGATGAAATTCATACACCAGCGTGAACACCTCAACGAAGACGACATCGTTGTGATCCAGGCCTCCCAGGCCTGCAACATTCGTCTGATGAGCGATGCAAACTTTCGCAGCTTCAAGAATGGCGGCCGCCACACCTACCATGGCGGCGCCTTCGACAGCTTCCCGGCGAAAATCACCGTGCCGAGCAGCGGCTACTGGAACATCACCCTCGACACGGTCACACGCCGTGCGATCAGCGTGACGCGCAAGCCGACACTGACCCATTCGATCAAGATCATTCGCAGATCCTGACGCTTCTCTGCTGAAATCCGGCCTGCGGCTTCGCCCATGAATTTAGCGCTGAATGCGCTCGACGATGGCGTTGAGCAGCACATCGCAGCCCATGCGGGCGTCGTCGGGGAAGATGTCTTCAGCCTCGTTGTGACTCAGGCCGCCGACACACGGAATGAACACCATGGTGGTCGGACAGTGACGTGCCAGCAGGATGGCGTCATGACCGGCGCCGCTGACGATGTCCTGATGGGGGTAGCCCAGCGCCTGGACAGCCCTGCGCACGGCCGCCACGCACTCAGGGTCGAAGGGCGTTGCCGGGCTGAGCCAGTGACGCTGAATCTCCAGGGTCAGGCCCCGAGCCTCGGCGATCTGAGCAAATCGCTCCTGCACTTGCAGTTCCATGGCGGCAATCTGCTCGTCCTGGTGATGACGCAAATCCACCGTGAAGTTCACACTGCCAGCAATGGTGTTGCGCGAAGACTTCGCAATGCTCAGCTGGCCGATGGTCACCAGGCCTTTGGGGGCGAATGCTTCGGCCAGCGCTTCGAGCTGCGAGGCCATTTGCGCAACCCCGAACAACGCGTCCTTGCGCAGTTTCATCGGGGTGGTGCCGGCGTGGGCGCTCTGACCCTGGACGTGCACGTCCAGCCAACAAATGGCCTGGCCACCGGTCACGATGCCCACCGGCAGACCGTTGTCTTCCAGGATCGGCCCCTGTTCGATATGCGCTTCAAAATAGGCGTCAAAGGCTCTTTCGAATGCCAGCTCACCGGTATGGCCGGTCGCTTCCAGCGCCTGGGCAACGCTGATGCCGTCGACGTCCCTGGCGTTCAGGGCGGTTTGGAGCGGCAGGATGCCAGTGAAGACGGCCGAACCAAACATGGCCGGGGTAAATCGTGCGCCTTCTTCGTTGGTCCATACCGCAATCTCGATCGGGCGCTGGCTCTGAATTCCTTGTTCGTTGAGGCAGCGAACCACTTCCAGACCGCACAAGACGCCATAGATACCATCGAACCGGCCGCCTTTGGGCTGCGTATCCAGATGGCTGCCCATGACAATGGGCGCCAGGCTGTCGTCAAGTCCGGCGCGGCGGGCGAACAGGTTGCCGATGGCATCAAAGCCCAGGGTCATGCCTTCAGCGCGGCACCAGCCCATGAACAATTCGCGGCCTGCTGCATCTTCTGCTGACAACGCCAGCCGACAGTTGCCACCCTTGGCCGTGGCGCCCACTTTGGCCATGTCCATGAGGCTGCCCCAGAGGCGTTCGCCGTTGCATTTCAATACGTTCATCAATAAGCCTCTTGCGTGGTGCTCAGTAACCCAGGTCCGGGTCCACCAGGTTATTCAGGGGTTGGCCGTTGATCAGGCGGCGAGCGTTTTCGGCCACCTGACGAGCGATACAGTCGTGGGAGGCAGATGAGGCCATGTGCGGCGTGATGATGACCCCCGGCATGTGCCAGAGTCGTTCATCGACGGGCAGCGGCTCACGCTCGAACACATCCAGCACCGCGCCACGCAGTTGGCCGCTGGCCAGGGCTTGCGCCAGGTCATCGGCAATCAAGTGCTGGCCGCGCCCGACGTTGACGATCACGGCCCCGGGACTCAGCGCGGCGAAGGTCCGGGCGCAGAGAATCCCGCGAGTGGCATCGGTCAACGGCAGCAGGTTGATCAACATGTCAAGACCGTCGAGGAAACCCTCGAACTGATCATCGCCGTGTTGACAGCTGACGCCAGGCAACTGCCGCTGGCTGCGGGCCCAGCCACGGATGGCATAACCGGCAGTGGCCAGATCCGTAGCGATTGCCGCGCCGAGTGAACCCAGGCCCATGACCCCGACCTTGTACTCCGAGGCCGGGCGCTGCGGGTGGCGCTGCCAGACAGGTTGACGCTGTTGCGCCGCGACTCGGTCGAAGTCACGGTGGAAATTAAGCACGGCCCAGCGCACGTATTCGGTCATGCCCTGGCGATGGTCCGGATCGACCACCCGGCAGGCAGGCACATCGGGCCGGCCTGGATCGGTCTGCAAGTGATCGACACCGGCCGCCACCGAATGCACCAGGCGCAGGTTGGGCAGGCGGCTCATGCTGCCCGCCGGTGGATACCAGCACGCAGCGATCTGGGCATGCACTGCCAAGGGATCATCGGCGAGGACGACTTGCAGCTCGGGTGCCTGGCGTGCAAACGCGGCTTGCAGCTGATGGAGCAAATCGATATCGCTGGTCAATAGCACGACAGTCATCATGAGCAGTAGGACTCGCGCTGTTCTTCGATCAGGGTCAGCGTCGCCTTCCAGCTGAGCTGGATGATTTCTTCGGCTTCCTCACGATCAAACTGCTGGGCGGCCAGTCGGCAGACCTCTTCGCTGGGCCTGATCAGCTGGCTATTGCCGGACAGGGCTTGAATCTGCGCCTGGCAGGCGCGTTCCAGGAAGTGCAACTCGTGGAAAGCATGCGCGACACTTTTGCCCCCGACCAGCAAGCCGTGGTTGCGCAGGATCATCGCTTTGTGGGTACCCAGATCGGCCACCAGACACTCACGCTCATCCATCGACAGCGCGATACCTTCATAGGTGTGATAAGCCAGCTTGCCGTAGAACTTCAAAGCGTGTTGCGTGATGGGCAGCAAGCCGTGCTCCTGCGCCGACACCGCCATACCGGCAGCCGTATGGGTATGGATCACGCAGTTCAGGTCTGCTCGAGCCATGTGAATCGCTGAGTGGATCACGAAACCGGCGGCATTGACCCGGCTGTTCTCCACGTCGCCGTTGACCACTTGGCCATGCTCATCGATACGCACCAGATCGCTGGCTTTCATGCGATCAAAGATCACCCCATAGCGGTTGATCAAAAAGTGATGCTCGGGCCCGGGGATGCGCAGGCTGATGTGCGTGTCGATCAGGTCCGTCATGCGAAAGTGCGCCACCAGCCGATACAGTGCGGCCAGGTCACAACGGGCTTGCCATTCCACGGCATCAATAGAGTCAGGGGTGTTCATGAAGGCTCCTTATTGAACGCTGGCTTTTGAAGGGCTGGCGTTGCGCCGGTGTCACCACGCAGACGCGCAAGCCCGCAGACGCCAAACAGCGACAGGCCCGCCAGCAAGCTGAAGAAAATCGCCAGAGGCAGCCATTGCCCGGCGTAGTGGGTGGCCAGCAAAGTGCCGATGATGGGGGTCGTGCCGCCCGCGATGGCGCAGATCAGTTGATAGGCGATGGAGATACCGCTGTAGCGCAGGTGCGCGGGGAAGGCCTGGGCCATGTACCCGGCAATCACGGCGTACAGGGCCGACAGGGTTATCACGGCCATGGCGATACCTAGGGTCATCAACGCTAGGTTCTGGGTACCGACCAATACGAACATCGGGTAGGGCATGACCATCGACAGCAGGGCCGCGAGCTTGAGGAAGCGACCTTCGCCAATACGCTCGGCCAGCAGCGCGCTCAGCGGTTGGGAGATGAATTGCAGAATCGTTACGATGAACAGGCAATCCAGAATCGTCCCCCGGGAGATGCCCTGGTATTGCGTGACGTAGGTGATCATGAAGGTGTTGGTGAAAAAGAACCCCGCTGAGCCAATCGTTACGGCGCAGGCCGCGAAGAAAATCTGTCTCCAGCAGGTGCGTATCACGTCCAGCACTGGGTATTTGGCGGTTTCGCCTTTCTCGGCTACGGCTTTGAATTCCGGCGACTCATCGACACCAAAGCGAATCACCAGGCCGATCAGCATCAGCACACCGCTGGCCAGAAACGGCAGGCGCCAGCCCCAATCGGCAAACTCGGCAGGTTCCAGTGAGGTCACCAGGCGGAAGGCGATCAGTGCCAGCAGCAAACCGGCAGGGCTGCCCAGTTGCGCAAACGAGGCATAGAACGTCTTGCGTCCCTTGGGGGCGTGTTCGCTGGCCATCAATACTGCGCCACCCCATTCACCGCCGACCGAGATGCCCTGAATAATGCGCAGTACCACCAGACCGATCGGCGCCCAGATGCCCGCGCTGGCATAGCTGGGTAACAGGCCGATGCCGGTGGTTGCCAGGCCCATCAGCAACATCGTGAACAACAGCATCTTCTTGCGACCCAGGCGATCACCCAGGTGACCAAAGACCATTCCAGCCATTGGCCGGGCGATAAAGCCAACGGCAAAGGTACCGAATGCAGCCAGCGTACTGAGTGCCGGGTTTTCACTGGGGAAGAACACCCGGCCCAGAATCAGCGCAGCCGCTGTGGCATAGATATAGAAATCGTAGAACTCGACGGTGGTCCCGACGAATGCAGCGGCTGCCGCACGACGCGACTGATTGCTGGTGGTTTGCATGCAAGGCCCTTTTATCATTGGCTTTCTGGCAGGGATTCAAGGCAGATCACGAGGCGCTCTATAGGCGCTTACCGGCTTTATCGCTTACCGGTTATGATTAATCAATTTTCTAATACTAATTCTCGGTATTAGCCTGGCTACTAATGGTGAGCGAATGAGTGACAACGACCGGATCGAGGCTGAGGCTCAATGGAAGGGGCGGCGCTTTCTGAACGACCGACTCGACTGGAACCTGCTGCGCACGTACCTGGCCATCGGGCAAGAGCGCAGCATCAGCCGGGCGGCCGCGCGGCTGTTCGTCACCCAATCGGCGGTCAGTCAATCGCTCAAGCGTCTGGAAGAGCAGCTCGATTGCGCGCTGATCCTGCGCAGAGGCCCGCGCTTCGACCTCACTCAAGCAGGGGAGGAAGTGTTGACCATCGCCCAGGAGATGTATGGCAATGTCACGCGCCTGGGCACGGCAGTCGAGGACGCGGTGGAAGATGTGGTGGGCAAGGTGCGCGTGCTGTCGATCAGTCTGGTGCAGTCAGCGCTTTACGATGAGTTTCTGGCTGACTTCCACCAGCAACATCCCCGTGTCGAGCTGGAGGTCGAGGTGATGCGCAGCTCGGATATTCTGAGCTCGTTAAACCAGAAAACCGCCAGCGTCGGGGTCGGGCTGTGCCGCTTCCCTCAACCCAAACTCGAGCGTGTGCCGATGATGCACCAACGCTATGCGTTTTTCTGCGGCAAGCGTCACCGGCTGTTCGGCCAGCGACGGCTGACGCTGGAAGAGTTGAAGGGGGAGAATTTTGTCAGCTTCACCAGCGATCAGATTGGCGGCAACCTGTCGTCGCTGACAGTGTTTCGGGATCAGCAGGGCTTTACCGGCAAGGTCGTGGCGTCCTCTTCCAGCTTTGAAGAGATCCGCCGTTTGATCATTGCGGGCTATGGTATTGGCTGTCTGCCGGAGCACTTGGTGGACATCGATCTGCACAACGGGCTGATCTGGCGCTTGCCACCTGCGGAGGGGGTTGTCGATGTCGACGTGTTTCTCATGTGGAACCGCGAGCAACGCATGACCCGCGCTGAGACGGTGTTTCTGGAGTCGTTTCAGCGTGCGATTGATCTTGGGGCGTTACCTCAGAACCTGTAGGAGCCAACTTGTTGGCGAGGCAATGTATCAGGCAATCAAGTTTTGACTCCTTGTATGTCTGTAGTTTTGACGAATCAAAGCACTGCGCCTTGAATCGGGTAGCAACAACAGCATCCGGGCGCTTCTGAGTCAGGTTCCGTCCTGACGGCCGGGTCACTTTTGGTGCCAAAAGTAACCAAAACCTCTGCGCTGGCGTACGGCCCCCGCTTCGCGGCGGTTCCTTCGCTCCGGCACCGTGGGGCGGGCACGCGCCAACGGGCCATCCATGGCCCAGCGGCGCTCGCTCGGCATCCATGCCGAGCGACCCACCCCACGGCACCTCCACTCAGCCTCCCGACGCGCATTTTGCGTCGTCTGGGAAATTGCGGCAGGAAAAGCAAAAGCAAATCTGCTTTGCAGATTTCTCCAGCGTGACTTCACTTCTTCCTGACTCACACGCTGCTTTTGATTCGGGGGGCTGCGCAAAATTTATGAGCGACACAAATTGCGACTTGTGGCCGGCCGAGCGCAGGTATTGCGAAGTGCGGCTCTCTTGTTTAAAGGCAGCGGCAAGGATGCCGGTTTAGCCGCATCGGGCCAAGGATGGCCCATTGCGGCGGCCCACGGAGCAATGCCGGAGCGAGGGAAGTCTGAGCCTTGGCGAAGACCCGGACAAAGGAGCGGGAGCGTTTTGCTTACTTTCGACTGGGCCGGCATTCCGGCTCTATCAAAAGTGAGGCGCCGTAAGGGCGCAAAGGTGAATCAGCGTCGCCGCCGCTGCTGGATATGCATGGTTGCAGGGCTCCCCAAGAGAGTATCTACAGCCTGCATGTTTATTTCTTGATCGCACTTCCCCAACTCTGCGAATCATGGAAAAACGCCTGGGCATTGTCTGCCAGGGTTTCCAGGTGGTAGCCGCCTTCCTGCACGATGACGCAGGGCAGGCTGAGGCTGCGGATTCGTTCGCCCAGTCGCGCGAAGCCTTCGCGGGTTACCGCCACTTGGCTCTGTGGGTCGTGTTCATAGATATCGAACCCGAGTGACAGCACCAGCACCTGGGCGTCGAAGCCTTTTACCGCGTCCAGCGCCCGCTCCAGCTTGTCCATGAACACCGCTTCGCTGGAGCCGTGGGGCATCGGGAAATTGATGTTGAATCCGGTTCCGGCGCCGGCGCCTTGTTCGTCCTCGAAACCGGCAACGCCAGGGTAGAAATTCTCGGGGTCGCCATGAATGGAGGCGTAGAGCACATCGTCACGATCGTAAAAGATTTCCTGAATGCCTTGGCCATGGTGCATGTCGGTATCCAGCACGGCGACGCGTTGGAAGCCTTCGCGTAAAACCTGCGCCGCCACTGCCGCGCTGTTGACGTAGCAGAAACCACCGGCAGCCTCGGCGCGGGCATGATGCCCCGGCGGGCGGCAGAGCGCATACGCGGCAGGTGCACCGTCGAGCACAGCCTTGGCTGCGGCCACTGCGCTTTGCGCGGACCAATACGCTGAACGCCAGGTATTTTCGCCGACCGGACAACTGCCGTCGGCCAGGTAGCGCGCCGCCTGGGCAAGAATGCCTCGCAAAGCATTGGGCTCGCGCACGAAGATATTGGACATCACCTCATCGCCCCAGTCTTCGGGCATTTGCTTCCAGTTGGCGTGCGCGCTTTCGAGGAATGTCAGGTACGCCGCGCTGTGCACCGCCAGCAGAGGTTCGAGGCCAAAATCAGCAGGTTCCTCGATGGTGAACCCGAGCGTGTCTACAGCCTGGAGCAGGTTTTGCGCCCGCTGGGGGACTTCCTGTGGGGTGCGCATTTGTCCGCGCGAGTAATAGCTTTTCGGAAAGTGAAGGAGCTGTTCAGGGTGAAAGAAACTGAGCATGGGTATTCCTCATTCAAATGGGGCAGGCCATCAGGCTTCGCGAGCGTTTTCGAGTCGGAAAGCGGTGGCATGTCGCTTCGCCAGGGCCAATACGCAGACCAGTGACGTCCCAGCGATCAGGGTGTAGAACACTGCCATCGGCCACCATTGACCCGGATAGGAGTGCGCCAGCCAGGTGCCGATCAGCGGCGTCAGGCCACCGGCCAGCGCGCCGCACACCTGGTAGGCAATAGAGATGGCGGTGTAACGCACCCGGGTTTCGAACATGCCGCTGACGTAACCGGCGATCACCGCGTAAAACGACGCCATGCAGACCACCGCCAACGCGATCCCGGCAATGATCAACGGGGCCTGGCCACTGCTGACCAGAATGAACATCGGATAAGGCGACGCCATTGCCAGCACCGTCACTGCGCACAGAAAGCGCGTGGCACCGACTTTCTCTGCAATCCAGGCGGCCAATGGCTGAATACAGAACTGAATAATGGCCACGACGAACAGGCATTCCAGGATCAACGACCGAGGCAGGCCCAATTGCTGGGTGCTGTAGGCGATCATGAAGGTGTTGGTGAAATACACCCCCGCGATGCCCAGGGTATTGGCACCGATGCACAGCAGCAGAGGGCGCCAGGACGTCTTCAGTACTTCAAGCACCGGTGCTTGTTGCTTGCGACCGGATTTGACGAAATCCAGACGCGCCTGCTCTTTGTTATCCAGAAACTCGGGAGACTCGTTGACGCCCAGCCGAATCGCCAGGCCCACGATCAGTAAGGCTGCACTGGCCAGGAACGGCAGGCGCCAGCCCCAACTCATCAGGTCTTCTTCAGGCAGACGTGTCACCGCGCTGAAAGCCAGCAGCGACAGGATCAAGCCTGCGGGGCTGCCCAGTTGAGCGAAGGAGGCGAAAAAGTTACGCCGACCTTTAGGCGCATGTTCGCCCGCCATCAGAACCGCGCCACCCCATTCACCGCCCACTGCGATGCCTTGCACCACGCGTAGCAACACCAGCAACACGGGCGCTGCGGCACCAATCTGCGCGTAAGTGGGGAGCAGGCCGATACAGATGGTGACCACGCCCATCATCACCAGGGTGATGACCAGGGATTTCTTGCGGCCGATGCGGTCGCCGATATGCCCGAACACCACACCACCCAAGGGCCGAGCAAAGAAGCCCACCGCAAAGGTGCCGAACGCGGCCATGGTGCTGAACAGCTTGTCGTCCGAAGGGAAAAACAGCTGGCCGAATACCAGTGCGGCAGCGGTGGCATAAATGTAAAAGTCGTACCACTCGATCATGGTCCCGACGAATGCGGCGGCAGCGGCCCGGCGCGGCTGCGGGGAAGCAGAAAGCTTCATGTCACACTCCATTGGTTAGTTTTGTTGGCAGGAGAAAGGGTGCAGCGAGGCCACTCTGTCGGCGGCTGTGAAATGATTTTTTGCCGCCGGAGCATAATCAGTCAAATTTCTATTTATTATGCGAACTATAAACAGGAATTATAGTGAGGCTGGCCGTGACAGATCCTTCTCGTGACATCCCTTCATTGCTCAATGACCGTCTGGACTGGAACCTGCTGCGCACCTTTCGGGTCATCGGCCAAGAGCTGAGCATCAGCCGCGCCGCCGCACGCATGCACTTGACCCAGCCAGCGGTGAGCCAGGCCCTCAAGCGTCTCGAAGAACAACTGGGCTGCCAGCTGATTGCCCGACGCGGCCCTCGTTTTGACCTGACGGAAGCGGGGGTGAAGATTTTCGCCCTGGCCGGGGAGATGTACGGGCATGTGTCCCAGGTCAGCAATACCCTGCAGATGCCGGGTGACGAGGTGATCGGTAAAGTCCGGCTGCTGATGATCAGCCGCATCGTGTCGGCCAACTTCGATAATTTCCTCACCGAGTTCCATCGCAGCCACCCCCGAGTGGACCTTGAAGTGGACGTCATGCGCAGCTCTGACATCGTCAGTGCACTGCTGGAAAAGACCGCGACCCTCGGGCTGAGCCTCAATCGCCGGGCACAGCCTCGTCTGGAACAGCGCCTGTTTCAGCGCCAGCGTTATGTGTTTTTCTGTGGCCGCAACCACCCGTTGTATGGCCGCACGGACTTGAGCCAGAGCGATTTGCAATCGGAAAACTTCGTCAGTTTCACCAGTGATCAGATCGGAGGAATGCTTTCGCCACTGACGATTTTTCGTGACCAACAAGGGTTTTCCGGGCGGATTGTCGCGTCCTCATCGAGCCTTGAAGAGATCCGCCGTCTGGTGATCGCCGGGCTTGGCTTGGGTTGCCTGCCTGAGCACGTTGTGGTCGAAGACGTTGCCCAGGGCCTGCTGTGGCGCGTACCGCCACTGGAAGGGGTCGCGGACGTGGACATCCACCTGTTGTGGAACCGGGACCAACGCATGAGCCGGGCGGAAACAGTCTTCATAGAAGGCCTGGCGGCGCGCCTGGAACGGCCCTGAGCCAAGCCTCACACCCCGCGCGTTGATACCGTAAGGTTATCGGTAATTGAGTATTTGTCATTGGAGTTTATCGCTGGCTGCCCCTAGCGTGAGGACTTCGCTGAACAGGAACTCAATAATAATGACGATAAAACTCACGCCCGCGAACACGCTCCCGGCTGATGGTCTGACGGGCACGTTGATTGGTCGCGCATGGATTCCCGGGGCTGTAGCAGGCCCGTCGCCCGTGGTCATTCGTGCCGAAGGCGTGTTTGATCTGTCCCGGCATTTCGCCACCCTGACTGATCTGCTCGAGCAGCCCGAGCCACTGGAGGCTGTGCGGGCAGCGGCAGGCGAGCGTGTCTGCAGCCTCGAACAGTTACTGGCCAATAACGGGCCCACCCCGGATGCCACTCAACCTTACCTGTTACCCCCTGTTGATTTGCAGGTCATCAAAGCGGCGGGTGTGACCTTTGCGGCGAGCATGATTGAACGGGTCATCGAGGAGCAGGCCGGGGGGGATGCCGCCAAAGCCGACGCGGTGCGCGCGGTGGTGCACAGCGCGATTGGCGATAACCTGCGCGCCATCAAGCCAGGCTCCGAGCAGGCCATGCGCTTGAAAGCGTTATTGATCGAGCAGGGGATGTGGTCGCAGTACCTGGAAGTCGGCATCGGCCCGGATGCCGAAATCTTCACCAAGGCGCCGGTACTGGCCGCTGTCGGCAGTGGGTGCGACGTCGGCATTCACCCTGGCTCGCACTGGAATAATCCTGAGCCCGAGATCGTGCTGACGGTCAACAGCCGTGGGCAGATTCTGGGCGCGACCCTGGGGAATGACGTCAATCTGCGCGACTTCGAGGGCCGCAGTGCGCTGCTGCTGGGCAAGGCCAAGGACAACAATGCTTCATGCTCGCTAGGGCCCTTCGTGCGGCTGTTTGACGAAACCTTCAGCCTCGACGATGTGCGCCGCTGCGTGGTTGATCTGGAAGTGCGAGGGCAGGACGGCTACGTGATGCGCGGCTCAAGCTCCATGGATCAGATCAGCCGTGACCCTGCGGACCTCGCCGGGCAGACGCTCAATGCCAATCACCAATACCCTGACGGCTTCGTGCTGTTCCTCGGTACCCTGTTCGCACCCACTGAAGACCGCGACCACCCTGGCGCAGGCTTTACGCATAAGCTGGGCGATCAGGTCAGCATCAGCAGCCCGTTGTTAGGCAGCCTGCATAACAGCGTGACCCACAGCAGCGACGCCGGGCAATGGACGTTCGGCGTGCGCGCCCTGTTCCAGAACCTGGCGGCGCGAGGACTGTTCTGACCCACACTCCAGAACGGCCATTCATAAAAACAAGAGAGAAACCGAACATGACTGACACACCCAAGCGTCCTCTGCGCAGCCAGCAATGGTTCGATGACCCGGACCATGCGGACATGACCGCGCTGTATGTCGAGCGCTACATGAACTACGGCCTGACCCGGGAAGAGTTGCAGTCCGGGCGGCCCATCATCGGCATCGCCCAGACCGGCAGCGACCTCACGCCGTGCAATCGCCACCACATCGAGCTGGCGCAACGGGTCAAGGCCGGGATTCGTGACGCCGGGGGGATTCCCATGGAGTTTCCGGTGCATCCGATCGCGGAACAGTCACGGCGGCCGACCGCGGCCCTGGACCGGAATCTGGCTTATCTGGGGCTGGTGGAAATCCTCCACGGCTACCCGCTCGATGGTGTGGTGCTGACGACCGGTTGCGACAAAACGACTCCGGCCTGCCTCATGGCCGCAGCGACCACTGACTTGCCGTCCATCGTGCTGTCTGGTGGGCCGATGCTCGACGGCTACCACAAGGGCCAGTTGATCGGTTCCGGCACCGTGCTCTGGCATGCGCGAAACCTGATGGCCGCAGGTGAAATCAACTACGAAGGCTTCATGGAAATGACCACAGCGGCGTCGCCGTCTGTTGGGCACTGCAACACCATGGGTACTGCGTTATCCATGAATGCGCTTGCCGAAGCGCTGGGTATGTCGCTGCCGGGTTGCGCCAGCATTCCCGCGCCGTACCGCGAGCGCGGGCAAATGGCGTATGCCACGGGCAAGCGTATTTGCGAGCTGGTGCGCCAGGATGTGCGGCCTTCACAGATCATGACCCGCGAGGCATTTGAAAATGCTATCGCCGTGGCCTCGGCACTGGGCGCATCGAGCAACTGCCCGCCGCACTTGATCGCCATTGCCCGGCACATGGGCGTGGAGCTGAGCCTCGATGACTGGCAGCGCATTGGCGAAGACGTGCCGTTGCTGGTCAACTGCATGCCGGCGGGCAAATACCTGGGTGAAAGCTTTCACCGGGCAGGGGGCGTGCCTGCTGTGATGCATGAACTGCAAAAAGCCGGGCGCCTGCATGAGCAATGCGCCACGGTCTCCGGCAGAAGCATTGGCGATATCGTCGCCACGGCGTTCGCCAGCGACGTGGACGTGATCTACCCGTATGACGCGCCGTTGAAGCATGGTGCGGGCTTTATCGTGCTCAGCGGCAACTTCTTCGACAGCGCGATCATGAAGATGTCAGTGGTGGGGGAGGCGTTTCGCAAAACCTACCTGTCCGAACCCGGCGCGGAAAACACCTTTGAAGCCAGGGCTATCGTGTTCGAAGGGCCGGAGGATTATCACGCACGCATCAACGACCCCGAACTGGACATCGACGAGCGCTGCATTCTGGTCATCCGCGGTGCAGGGACGGTGGGTTACCCAGGCAGCGCCGAGGTGGTGAACATGGCGCCGCCCGCACGTTTGATCAAGCAGGGCATCGATTCGCTGCCTTGTCTGGGCGACGGGCGCCAGAGCGGCACCTCGGCAAGCCCTTCGATCCTCAATATGTCGCCGGAAGCGGCGGTGGGCGGTGGTCTGGCGCTGCTGCGCACCAATGACCGTCTGCGGGTTGATCTCAATTCCCGTTCGGTCAATGTGCTGGTGTCCGATGAAGAGATGGCCGAACGGCGTCTGGCCTGGGCCCCCAGCTATCCGGCGTCGCAAACACCCTGGCAGGAACTCTATCGCCAACTGGTGGGGCAGTTGTCTACCGGCGGTTGCCTGGAACCTGCCACCCTGCATCTGAAAGTGATCGCGCGCACCGGAGGAGAACCGCGTCACTCCCATTGAGTGGCTGCAAAAGCAAACGAGGGCTGCGAATGGCGGGGTGTCAGACACCCCTCATTCGCAGCCCTCGCTCAGTTAGCGACTCAAGCCCTATCGTCAGCTGCCACTTCTTCGGTGATGACCACCCGCTCAAAGCGGCCGGCCAGTACCAGGTAGCTGAAGATCCCGATCAAGCCATGGGCGGCGACGAACCACAGGGCAGAGTTGAACGAGCCCGTGGTGGCAACGAAGTAGCCAATGACCACCGGGGTGATGATCCCGGCGACATTACCAATGCCGTTGAACACGCCGCCACTCAACCCGACCATGCCTTTGGGCGCGGTGTCGGACAACACCGCCCAGCCCACGGCCGCCAGGCCTTTGCCGAAGAACGCCAGCGCCATCAGCGCGATCACCATCCAGTTGGCGTCCACGTAGTTGGCCGACACCAGGCTCGAGGCCAGGGCCATGCCGATGACAAAAGGCGTCTTGCGCGCCTTGGAAGGATGCACGCCACGGCGGATCAGGTAATCGGAGACCACGCCACCCAGTACGCCACCGGAGAAGCCGCAAATCGCGGGCATGGCCGCCACCCAGCCGGCTTCCATGATGGTCATGCCCCGGCCTTTGATCAGGTAGATCGGAAACCAGGTGATAAAGAAATAGGTGAGGGCGGTGATGCAGTACTGCCCCAGATAGATCGCCCACAGCGTACGGTTGTTGAACAGCTGCTTGACTTCTTTCATCTTGAGTTTAGGTTTTTGCGACTTGCGGGTGGCTTCAAGGTCCACCAGTGCGCCGCCATCCCTCATGTATTGCAGCTCGCGCTCACTGAGCCTGGAGTCGCTTAAAGGCTCCTGATACAGCGCAAACCAGAACACCGTGGCCACCAGACCCAACGCGCCCATCCAGATAAACACATGTTCCCAGCCCCAGGAGTGGGTCAGCCAGGCCATCAGCGGAGCGAACACCACCACCGCCATGTATTGCGCGGAGTTGAACAGCGCCGAAGCGGTGCCTCGCTCGCTGGTCGGGAACCAGCAGGACACGATTCGGTTGTTGGCCGGGAACGCCGGGGATTCCACCAGGCCGAGCATGAAGCGCATGCCGAACAGCGCAATCGCGGCGGTCGAGCCTACCAGACCGATCCAGCCGACCGTCCCTTGCATCATGGTGAACAGCGACCAGAGGAACAGGCTGCAGCCGTAGACTCGGCGCGCGCCGAATTTGTCCAGCAACCAGCCGCCGGGGATTTGCCCCAGCGCGTAGGCCCAGGCGAACGCGGAAAAGATCATGCCCAGCATGATGGGGTCCAGGCCCAGATCCTTCACCACCCCCGTACCGGCGATGGACATGGTGGCCCGGTCGGCGTAGTTGAGGACGGTGACAATGAAGATCAACGCCAGAATGACAAACCGGCGACGGCCCACGTGGGCTTTCTCAAGCGGGACGGATATCGATGCGGTCTTGGAGGTCATGGTGCTCCCCAGCTTCCCTCACGGGGAAGTTTTTATTGTTGGAATGATTCTGTGGCAAGGTGCTCGGTGGTTCGGTGTATCAGCAAGCGACGGCGGTCGGCAAGCGTGAGCCCGCAAAACAGGCCTGCAGGTTGGCGAGCACGATTTCACCCATTTCAAGCCGGGTCTGTTCGGTGGCGCTGGCGCGGTGCGGCTGCAGCACTACGTTATCGAGTTGACGCAGCGCGAGGGGCACATTCGGCTCGTCAACGAACACGTCGAGCCCGGCGCCAGCGATGACACCGTTCTGCAATGCGCTGATCAGCGCCTGTTCATCCACCAGTTTGCCTCGCGCGACGTTGATCAGATATCCGGTGTGCCCCAGGGCCTGGAGCACTTCGCCGGTGATGATGGCTTTGCCCTGATCAGCAGAGGCCGCCAGGATCAGCACGTCGCTGCGTTTTGCCAGCTCAACCAGATCCGGGACAAAGTGATAACCGCTCTGGGGCTGCTCGATCAAGTCGGTGTAGTGGATCGACATGTCGAACGCCAGCGCGCGCTTGGCAATGGCATGGCCTACACGGCCCAGGCCGACGATCCCCAGCGAGATACCGGTGACCTTGCGGGCCAGCGGCTGTGCCACGCGGCCCCATTGACCGTCGCGCACAATACGCTCGCCGGTGCCCAGATCGCGCAGGGTCATGATCAGCAGCCCCATGCCCATGTCCGCGACATCATCGGTCAGTACCCCCGGCGTGGTGGTGACCTGCACCCCGCGTTGTGCTGCATTGACCAGGTCGACCGCATCTGTGCCGATACCGCTGATGGCGATGATTTGCAGCGCAGGCAGGCGATTCATGATGCTGTTGGGCAGGCCTTTCGCGCCGCCAGTAACGACCCCGCGAATGCAGTGCTGGACCTGGCCCAGAAACGCGTCCTGATCGGCTGCCTCATACAGGCGGTGCACGTTGTAAAGCTGGCAAAGTCGGGCGTCGATGAGATCCGGCACGGGTTGGGTCAGTAAAATGTGGATCTTCATGTGCGGTCCTTGAGTTGTTTTTATTGTTTCGGCTTCGTGTCCAGACAACAGCCACTGAGCGAGTGGACTTCAGAGTAGGAAAATCAACGATGCTGGTCTAACATTGATATTGGATCGATCAATTCAAGATTTGAATCATGGAACTGCACCAACTGCGTTGTTTCGTCATGGTTGCCGAAGAGCTTCACTTCGGTAAGGCCGCCAAACGCCTGTTCATGACCCAGCCGCCTCTGAGCCGGCAGATCCAGATGCTTGAGCGCTCGCTGGGCGTCACGCTGCTCGAACGCAGCAACAAGTCCGTGCAACTGACCGTGGCCGGTCAACACTTCCTGCGCGATGCCCGGCATGTATTGGCATATACCGAACAGGCCGGGACCGCTGCCAGGCGTCTGGCACGCGGCGAAGCAGGGCACTTGCATGTGGGTTTCACGGCCGTCAGCGGTTACAGCCTGATCCCGGGTTTGTTGGGCCACAGCGCCGAGCGACTGCTCAATGTGGGCTTTGAGCTGCATGAAATGGTCTCGGGTGCACAGACCGAGGCCTTGGGCGCGAGCATGATCGATGTCGGTTTCGTGCGCCGTGCCGCGCCGCACCTGGGGTTTGACTCGGAATTGATTCGCAGCGAGCGGCTACTGGTCGCGATGTGTAACACCCATCCCTTGGCCCAGCGCAAATCCGTGAAGATGTCCGAACTGGATCGCCAGCCTTTCATCATGTATTCCCCCGATGAAGGCCGCTATTTCTACGATTGCATTGTCGGACTGTTTGCCATGGCCGGGGTTGCGCCCCAGTACCAGCATTACCTGGGGCAGACGCATTCAATCCTCGGGCTGGTGCGCGCAGGGCTCGGCATCGCCATCGTGCCGGCCGCGGCGCGAGAACTTTACCTGGGTAATCTGCACTTTTGTCTGATCGAAGACGAGCAGCCGCTGGCAGAAATCTACATGGTTTCCAGAAAGGACAATGACAACCCGGTGCTGCAACCTTTTCTGCGCATGGCGCTGGATTACTTCCGGTCCATTGGGTGACGGCACGTCGGATGCGTGACCGTTCGTGCAGTAGGCTGAAAACCTTGTGAGCCTGTGAGGTCTCACCTGCAGCAGGGCAGTCTCATCAACTATGCGTGACTGTCCTGGCCTTTCGCGGCTGAAGCCGCTCCTGAGAGGTCCGTTTCATCTCTTCCACGTCCAGCAAGGAGAAGATCATGCTCAGTTATGTGTATATCGGCGCCAATGACGTAGAGGCTTCGGGGCGGTTTTACGATGCTGTTCTTGCCCCGTTGGGCTATGAAAAAGAGTTTGGCGACGACCAGTATTGTTTCTCGCTGCCGGAAGCTGAAGACAAGTCCAACGGGCCGGGGACCATACACGTCGCGAAGCCTTTTGACGGCCAGCCCGCCAATGCCGGAAATGGCGTGATGCTGGCGTTTGCCGCCGCAGAAAAGGCGACGGTCGACGCCGCCTATACCGCCGGGCTTGCCAACGGCGGCACCGATGACGGCGCGCCGGGTTATCGGGAACGGTATGACGACGATTTTTATGTCGCTTATCTGCGCGACCCGTTGGGCAACAAGATCGCGGTATTTTTCATCGGCTGAACTGGCGGGCCATGAAGGCAGGGCGGCGTTGGGTCAGTCGCCACCCTTCATGCGACGCGCGATCAGGTAAACCCCGAAGCCCACCAGGGCTGTGGCGGCACCGATGTAGCCAGTGCTGGTCCAGCCCAGCCCGGCCGTAATCGCCATGCCACCAAACCAAGGCCCCAGTGCATTGGCCAGGTTAAACGCCGCATGGTTGGACGCCGCCGCCAGGCTCGGTGCTTCGTGGGCGATGTCCATCAAGCGAATCTGCAAGGGCGCGGCCAGAGCCACCATGGTGCCCACCAGACCAATGCTCAACATCACGCTCCACAGCGCACCCGCAGCGAACGGGAAGAACAGCAACACGGCCATCGACCAGAGCAGCAGCACGCCGACTGCCCGGAACTGCATACGATCGAACAGTTTGCCGCCCACGATATTGCCGATAATGCCGCCCACACCAAAGGCTGCCAGCGCAAAGGGGATCCACTGCGGCGTGACGCGGGTCACTTCGAGCATGGTCGGTGCCAGGTAACTGAACACGCAGAACATGCCGGCAAAGCCGATGGCACCGATGGCCAGTGCCATCCACACCTGGGGTTTGGTAAAGGCGCGCAGCTCCTTGCGTGGATCACTGCGCGGCTCATCTCGACGGTCCGGCACAAAGTGCCAGACCAGCCCGATCGTGCACAGCGCGATTAAACCGACCAAGGCAAATGCAGAGCGCCAGCCGAAAAACTGGCCGAGGAGGGTGGCGATGGGGTTGCCCAACAGCATCGCCAGGGTCAAGCCCATCATTACCCGCGCCACGGCGCCCGCCCGTTTATTGGACGGCACCATGCTGGACGCCACGACGGCGGCAATCCCGAAATAAGCCCCGTGGGGCAAACCGCTGATAAAACGAAAGGCAACCAGGCTGCCAAACGTCGGCGTGAACGCCGTGGCCATGTTACCCAGCGCGTACAGCGCCATGAGCCACAGCAGCATGTGCTTGCGCAGCAGCTTGGCGCCGAGAATGGCCAGAAGCGGCGCACCGACCATCACGCCCAGTGCGTAGGCGCTGATGGCATGGCCCACCTGAGGCTCGCTCAGCTGCAGGTTGTTGGCGATGTCAGGCATCAATCCCATGATCGCGAATTCGCCGGTACCAATGGCGAAAGCGCCCACGGCCATGGCAGCTTCCATTTTGGTCGCAGCGCGCGAGGACAACACGTGTCCGGGTGTTTGCTGGATAGACATGCGTCGTTCCGTATTCAAAAGGTCTAGAAGGTAGATCGACGATGCTCATCAAACAACGACGAAGCCGTCTAGAACCGGCGCTGCTCAGATAGTTCCGAGTGTTGAGTGATTGGGCGGTGCCAGTCTGGACGTCATGCCAGCTCAGTGCAGGAAATAAACGACCGCGCTATTGCTTGAGCCAGGATGGCAATTCAGACGCAGGGCAATAGGTGAAAGACGTCGCCTTTACGCCTTCGCCTGCGACAAAGGTCAGTGCGTCCTGAATAAGGATCGATTCACGAGCAACCACGCGAGGACCCTCGCCGGCAGGCGTATCAATGCACGATTGGTCGACGCTGTAACGCTTACCGGTTTTTTTAATGACCTTCGCAACGCAAGCATGGGTAGCGGAGCCATGGATGCCCTTGCCGTCATAAATACGTATTCCGGCATTCGCCGGGTCGGCACATTCTTGACCTTTGGCAACGTAAACGCCGGGCTTGAGTGGGAAGACGCCGCCCGGCTTTGGCGTGTTATCAGAGCTGGCAAGCGCGCAACCTGAAGTAAGGGAGCAGACGGTGATGGTGGCGATCGCTAACAAATTCTTGAACATTAAAAGCCCTTGTATTGCAGGTAGATGGCGGGATTCGGTGTTAGCCACGTGTCGACACGAAGGATGGCCCGTTGGAAGAGTGGATGCCAGTAAGAGATTCATCGAATCAGTGGCTCAGACAGTTCGTAGACATCTATGCCACACCTTTAATTAACAGAGGGGCTATGTCAGATGCTCATAAGTCGCTTACAGGGTCAGCTACTGCTGACCTAACGCTTCAGAAATGAATGCGGCTGTTTATGAAGTCAGAGAGGGGATGACTCACCAGCGAAGTCGACATGGGCTGGGCCGCGAGTCGGCCCAGGCCCTCCGTGCTCTATGTCGGCGCGATCGAGACTCAAGCCACACCAAGCCTGAACGAATAGCCATGTTGAAGCTCCAATTCGGTCCGCCAAATAAATGGCGACTTATTTTTGGTCTGGTTGCTGGTCTTTATGTTTCGATAAATAAGACAAAAGATTGACAGCGATACGGATATAAACAATCATTACGCCACTATCTAATGGCCTTGAGCCATTGCTTTGCTTGCTCTGCTCTTACGACTTATCACGCCTTTCGCATGGATGATGTTGTCCATTCGCGTGCCGATAACGTTCGCCTGCTGGAGTGGTTTTACGCACACGCGTTTTATAGGTCCAGTCAGTCAAGAGTGAGTTATGGAGAAGGATTCCCCTGGTGCCCGAGTCTGCTCGGCCGTTAAACAGCTTTTGGCTGTTTTGACCGTATTTGTTCCGGTCTCTGGCGTTCAGGCAGCACCCGCGCAGTTTTCCAGCGTGGTCTTCTGGTATGCGGATAAACCGCCGCTTGCCGAGTTGGCTCAGTTTGATTGGGCGGTGGTCGAGCCGGGGCATCTTGGTGCTGCGGACGTCAAAGCGCTGCGCGTTCGCGGTGGTTTGCCATTCGCTTATCTCTCGGTGGGCGAGTTCCATGGCGGTCAGCCTGAACTCGACGCCGCAGCGTTGTCCGGCGCCGTCAGTTCCATGCGCAACAGTGCCTGGAACAGCCAGGTCATGAACCTTGAATCACCCGCCTGGCGTGAGCATGTGTTCAGCCGCGCTGCCGCATTGCGTGCCCAGGGTTATGCCGGCCTGTTTCTCGATACCCTCGACAGTTTTCAGCTATTGCCCGAAGCGGAACGTGAAGCGCAGCGTCTGGCGCTGGTCAGCCTGTTGCGCGAACTGCATCAGCGTCAGCCGCAGTTGAAGCTGTTTTTCAACCGGGGTTTCGAAGTGTTGCGTGACCTGCAGGGTCTGGCGGCCGCCGTAGCCGTGGAGTCGATTCACGCGGGTTGGGATGCCGCCAACCAGCGTTTTCGCCCGGTTCCCGAAGCTGATCGGCAGTGGCTGGAAAGTCAGTTGCAACCCTTGCGCGCCCAGGACATTACGCTGGTGGCCATCGACTACTTGCCCGCCGAGCGGCATGAAGAAGCACGACAACTGGTCAAGCGTCTGCGCGCAGAAGGTTTTGTGCCCTACATAGCGCCTCCCGATCTGGGTTCGATGGGCGTTGGCAGTATCGAACTCACTCATGAAGCAGGCCAGTGATGCGTAAGGCCACCGCGCCGAGTCGCTTACTCAACCCTTGGGCTTTGGCTGCCGTGGCGATTGCCGTGAGCGGTGTGCTCTGGGCAACCTTCCAGCGTGAAGAAGTGTTCCAGCCTGATGGCCGTGAGCCCGATGCGGTTTCGGCCAACTATGCCGAGTTGTTGTTGGCGGCTCACCCGGAAGATGATCGCCTGCGTTTGCAGTTGGTGGATCTGTTGATTCGGCTGGGTGATTACCCCAAGGCGCGTCAGCATCTCGATGCCTGGATTTCGCCGCAGCCGCAAGCACAGGCGTTTTATCGCCTTGAACTCGACGCACTGGTGGCCGTGCAGAATCATGATCCGGTCGCACAGCAGGGCTTGCTCGAACGGCTGAAGAAAGTCGATCACAGCACCCTGGCGCTGCCGCAATTGCAGGCGCTGGCCCGTCTGGCGTTGTCGTTGCAGGCACCGGCGTTCGCCGCTGGGGTCTTTGAAGACATCGCCCGGCGCGATCCCGAGCAGCGTCGGGCGTCGCTGATGTCTGCCGCGCAGTGGTACCTGGCGGGCGAGCAACCGGGGCCCGCGGCGGACGTTTATCTGCAGCTCAAGGACGACAACAACTTCGTCGCCGAGCGCCGTCAATACGCGCAGTTGGCCTTCGACGCTTTGCTGGCAGCCAATCGCGGCGAACAAGCGGCGCAGGTCCTTGCTGACGAGCTGGACCGACTCAACGACCCCCGCACCGATGCAGCCTGGCTGGAGCAGGGCGTCATCGTCGCGGTGCAGAGCAAACGCTTTGATCTGGCGCAGCGCATCCTGGCTCAATGGCGCGTAATACAGCCGGACAATCCGCAGATCCTGGTTCAGGACTTCAACATGCGGCTGGCGTTTGATGACTTGCCGGGCGCCTGGAAAAGCGGCCAGCAATTGCTTGAGAAAACCCCTCAGGATGCGCAGCGGCTGGAGCAGATGGCCAGACTCGGCGAATGGCGCAATGAGCCGCAAGCCGCGCTGGACTACTGGATTCGTTTACTCAACCTGCGTGAAGACCCGCAAACCCGCGAGCACGCCTGGCGTCTGGCCAGCCAGCAAGCCGATTTTGCGCGGATGATCCCCTTGCTCGCCGAGATCATGACCCGGCGCGCCCTGACCGACGTCGAACTCGATGCGCTGTTGTACGGCTACGAAGCGCAGGGCAATCAAGCCCAGGCGGCGACCTGGCTGACCGGCTATGTGAGCAAGTACCCCAAGCAGCGTCAGGCCTGGACTCGCTTGCTGCAAAACCTGGAGAACAACGGGCAATTCGCCGCCAAGGCGCAGGCCTATAACGAGCTGTCCAAACGTTTTGCGCTGACCACGCCCGAGCGCGTCGACTGGGCCGGCACTTACCTGAAGCTCGCCGACAAGCAGGCGGCCTGGAATGTGCTGCAAGTGGATAACCGCGCCATCACCTACGAGCCTTACTGGCGCACCCGGGCGATTCTGGCCTGGGACCTCAAGCGTGATGGCGAGCTGCAAGTCGCGCTGGAAAAACTCCTGGCACTCAAAGGCTCCCTGGATGTTGGCGAACAGAGCCAGCTCATCACCTTGTACGGCCTGACCGATCCACAGCGCGCGCTGGATCTGGCGGTCGCCAGCTGGAAGCGTGATCGTGATCCGCAACGCCTGGTGCAAGCCTTACAGCTGGCGCAAGAACTTCAGGACTGGCTGCAAGTGGCTGCCTTGCTCAAGGACGCCGAGCATTACCCGGCCGCTGACAATCAAGCGCAAGTGCTGGCGATTCGCGGCACGTTCGCCACCCGCGAAGGGCGCAACGACGAGGCGCAGCGCCTGTACCTCAAGGGCCTGGCGCTGTACCCGGAAGACAACCTGTTCCGCGAGCGCTTGATGTGGCTCTACGTGGATCAAGGCCGCACGGCTGATCTCAAACCGTTGCTCACCACGTGGCGGGCACGGGCGCGCCAGGACCAGACCTTGTGGCTGCCGTTCGCCAGCGCGAGCCAGATGCTCGGGCGCGGCAGCGAAGCCTTGGCCTGGTACCGGATGTACCTGAAAAAGAACCCGGATGACCGGCTGGTGCAAGCGGCGTATGCCGATGCGCTGCACAGTGCGGGTTATCTGGACATGGCCCAGCGCCTGCGTTTCAAACTATTGCGCAGCCCCGAAAGCGAACAGCTCAAGCCTTCATCGCAACACTACGCGGTGTGGCTGCGCTTGATGGCCAGCAGTTATTCGCCGCGCATCGCCGAACAGAAGGCGTTGCAATGGCAGGACGGTTCGCCGGCCATGCTCAGCCTGTGGTTCGAGCGGCTGATGGCGCGGCTGGATGCGACGAACCAGTCCGCGCAGAAAGACCAATGGCTGGAATGGGCGCAGGCTCAAGGGTTGCGCGTTGACCGTTACGAACACATTCAGCAAGCCTTGCGCAGCCGCAACAAAGCCCAGGTGCAAACGCTACTGGCGCGCAGCGATCTTGATCCGGCGCAGCGCACCCAGGCGTTGATTCGCCTTGGGCGCCTGGCCGAAGCGTTGGATACCAGCCTCTCGGCACTCGGCGAAGACCAGCCGGCCATCGTCCGTGAGCAACTGCGACGCCAGGCTGTGGCCATTCAGGAAAGCACGCCTCAGGGCGCGAAACTGTCCTGGCGTGAGCAGGATTTCGGCGGCCTGGCGTTCAACGCGGCGCGTGTGCAGGTTGCCCACAATCTGGGTGATCAGTGGTACGCCGATGTGCAGCTGGAGCAGGGCACCTACGAGAGCAATCAGCTGGTTTCATCACGCCTGGGTCAGGAGCGCAATGCGGCCGTGGCCCTCAAGCGTCGGGTGGAAAACGGCAACTATACGCTGTCCGCCGACACCAGTCAGCGCAAGGACCAAGACCGCAATGGCCTGGCCGTGGCGCGGACCTGGCAGTTGGGCGAACGCGACGCTCTCGAAGCGGGCGTCGACTGGCATCGCAAGAGCGAAGACAGCGGCCTGATGCGCGCCTTTGGTCAGCACGACAGCGTCTGGCTAGGCGGGCGTCACGGCTTTTCGGCCCGGGACCAGGTCAGCTGGCAAGTGGCGCAGAAATCCTTCTCGACCCGTGACGGCGATTCGCTGGGCAACGGGCAGGCGCTGAAGATGGAGTACGGCCATCGGCTGCAATTCGAGGGCCCCAGCTGGACCTTGCGCAGTGGCGTCGATTATCAGCGCAACCAGCTCAACAGCCGCGAGCTGGATGCCTTGTCCAGTCGCAACGGCGGCGCGGTGAAGCATCAGGACTCGCTCGATCCACGCACGGTAATTGCCAGCGACTTGCTGCAAAGCCGTTACGGGCAGCTGTATGTCGGCAGTTCATGGAGCCGCGGCATGCCCGGCGCCCTTAACAGCAGCGTGCCGATGTACAGCTGGCTGGTGGACGTGGCGGCGGGGTGGCAATGGACCGATCAGACCTTCAACTACGGCATCAATACCGGGATCGGCTTTGAAGTGCTGGGCAACGATCAACTGGCCCTGACGGTCGGCTACCAGTCTGCGCCACAAGGTGGCGACGGCAAGGCAGGCGGAACACTGGGTATGAGCTACGGCGTGCGTTTCGGACGCTGATTATCGACGGTTTACAGGGGAATACCGATGCACGTAATTCGTAACATAAGTCTGGCGTTGACGGTCCTGCTGGTCGCCGGCTGCGCGAGCTTCACCGGCGAGTCCGGGCCGAACCTGCCGCGCACTGCCAAGTGGGGCATCGTGCCGATGGTCAACTATTCGCAGACCCCGCAAGCGGGCGAGCGCAGCGAGCAGATCCTGCTCAGCGTTTTGAGTAGCCGCGGCTTGCATCCACGGGTTTACCCGGTCAGCACTCAGGGCGAACAAGCGTTGATGGATGACAACGAGCGCCTGGCCGGAGCCCTGGAGTGGGCACGCGCGCAGAAGCTCGATTACGTGGTGTCCGGCAGCGTTGAAGAATGGCAGTACAAGAACGGTCTGGATGGCGAGCCGGCCGTGGGCATCAGCCTGCGCGTGCTGCAAGCCAGCAACGGCCAGGTGCTGTGGAGCAAAAGCGGCGCACGTGCCGGCTGGTCTCGCGAAAGCCTGGCCGGTACCGCACAACAGGTGCTCGATAAACTTGTCGGCGCCCTCGGGTTCGAGTGATTGCATGAACTCTCCACACATGGATTACAACCTGGCGCCCAGTGCCAGCGGCCGGGTGTCCTGGCTCGAAACCCTGATTGTGACCGGTGCCGCCATCGGCCTGGGACTGTGGCTGACGCCGCATGATCCGCTGCAAATGCACGCAGGTTTCCCTTGGCCTGTATTGGCGCCGGTGCTGCTTGGCGTTCGTTATGGCTTCGTGCGCGGCATGGTCAGTGCCGGCTTGCTGGTGTTGGCCTTGTTTGCGCTGCGCTACAGCGGCCATTCGGGCTACGCCGAGATCGATCCGTCGTTCATTGTTGGCGTGCTGGTCTGCGGCATGCTGGTTGGTGAAGTGCGCGATCTCTGGGAGCGGCGTTTGCAGCGGTTGCAGATGGCCAACGATTACCGCCAGTACCGCCTTGATGATTTCACCCGCGCGCATCAGATTCTGCGCGTCTCCCACGACCTTTTAGAACAGCGCGTGGCGGGCAGCGATCAGAGCCTGCGCAGTTCGTTGTTGGGCCTGCGTGACAAGCTGCGCATTACCAGCGATGAGCGTAATGCGCTGGGCGTTCTGGCCGAACCGATCATTGCCATGCTTGGCCAGTACGGTTCTTTGCGCGTCGCCGGGTTGTACCGCGTCGACGAGCGCGGGCAGGTCATGCCAGAAGCATTGGCGACCATCGGCGTGATGGGGCCGCTGGACACCCGCGATGATTTGGTCAAGTTGTGCCTGGAGCGCGGCGAGCTGGTCAGCGTGCGCCAGGCACTGATCGATACCGGGGACTCTGCGCACTTTTCCTCGCTGCAGGCCTGCGTGCCCTTGATCAATGCCCAGGGCCAATTGCTGGCGGTCCTGGCCGTTCGCCAAATGCCGTTCTTTGCCTTTCAGGACCGGACGCTGAGCCTGTTGGCGTTGCTTGCCGGGCACACCGCCGACCTGTTGCACCCTGATCGTCAGGTCTTGCAACTGCCCGATGCCCACGCCCAGCACTTCACCCTGCAACTCAAACGCTCGCTGGCGGATGTCGAGCAGCACGGTCTGCTGGCCGGTCTGTTCGCCTTTGAACTGACCCGCGCAAATGACGAGCTGTCGCGTCTGTTTGAACGCAGCCAACGCGGTCTGGACCTGCATTTGCCGGTGCGCAACAGCCGAGGCAACCGGCTGTTGCTGGTGCTCTTGCCGTTGACCAGCCCTGAAGGCACTCAAGGTTACCTGGGGCGCATCAACCTGTTGCTGCGCGAGCATTTTGGCAGTGAAAGCGATTTGACCCGCCTCGGCGTTGAGGTTCTGCCGTTCAACCTGGAGCCGGGCTGTGATCGCAGCGACCTGCGTAATTTCCTATTCAACGAGTGTGGTTTGAATGATCAGCAAGTGGCTGTTTAGCAGCGCCCTGGTATTGGAAGCGGGCGGTTGGACGGGCCTGTTGAGCCCCGAGCCAATCGCCCATCCATTGATGGTGTTTCTGCCCAGTCACGCGCTGGCGTGCTTGCTGCTGTGCGCGGCGATCTGGCGCTCGCTGCCCAGTCGTTACCGTTATCCCTTGCCGTGGAGCCCACTGTTTATCTTCAGCCTGGCGTTCTTTATTCCGGGAATGGGCATCGTGGGTGTCGTGGCGGCTATTTTTCCGGCGCTGTACCTGCCCCGCAAACGCGGTGAGCAAGCCTGGCAATCGGTGGGCATTCCGGGTTTGCCGTTCCAGGCACAACAGCAATTGCATTCGCCGTTTTTTGCCGATGGTGGTTTGCAGGATGTATTGCGACATGCGCCGGATCCCGATCAGCGTTTGAGTGCGTTGCTGGCCTCACGCCGGATTCCGGGCAAGGAAGCGGTGCCGATCCTCAAGCTGGCGCTGGCCGACCCGAGCGATGACGTGCGGTTGTTGGCGTACTCGATGCTCGACAAGCAGGAAAGCGATATCAATCTGCGCATCCAGATGGCGCTAAGGCAGCTGTCCGAGGGTTCTGTACAGGGGGAGGGCGCGCTGCATGGCACGCTGGCCCGCTGGTATTGGGAGCTGGCTTACCTGGGACTGACTCAGGGCAGCGTGCTTGAACACGTTCTCAATCAGGCCCGCGAACATGCTGAAAAAGGCTTGCAGGCGGGAGAGGGCGGCGAGCTGTTTCTACTGGCGGGGCGCATTGCCCTGGAACTGCGCGACATCGAGCGCGCCGAGGTGCTGCTCAATCAAGCGCAGGAACACAGCATGGGTAGCGCGCAGATCCTGCCGTTCCGTGCCGAGCTGGCATTTGAAGCCGGGCGTTATCACGACATCCCGAGCCTGCTGGCCAGCCTCCCCGAAGAAACCCGTCAGCGCCCGCTATTTGCCGCGCTGATAAGGAGCTGGAAATGAAGCGCTCACACATCACACCGACGGCCGATATCTGCCTGCTGCTCGAAGGCACCTGGCCGTATGTGCGCGGCGGTGTCTCGAGCTGGATTCACCAGATGATTCTCGGCCTGCCGGAGCTGACCTTCACCGTCATGTTCATTGGCGGCCAGCGTCAGGCGTACTCGGGTCGGCGTTATGAAATCCCGCCGAATGTGCTGCACATCGAAGAAGTGTTCCTGGAAGACGCCACGCATTCGGTCGACAGCCGCCGCTCGCCGCGCGAGGCCGACGAGCAGCAATTGCAGGACATGTACCGCCTGCTGCATCACCCGGACGCGCCGTCCACCGAACTGGGCGAGCGGGTGCTGGAATCCATCGCCCAGGGTCATCTGACGCTCGATGACGTGCTGCGCAGCCGCAGTAGCTGGACGGCATTGAGTGAAGGTTATCGCCAGCATTGCGCGGACCCGTCGTTCATCAATTATTTCTGGACGCTGCGCTCGATGCAGTCGCCGTTGCTGATGCTCGCCGAAGCGGCGCAAAAAATGCCGCGCGCTCGTGTCCTGCACGCGATTTCCACCGGTTACGCCGGGCTGCTGGGTTGCATTCTCAAGCAACGCTGGCAGTGCCCGTTTCTGCTCAGTGAGCACGGGATCTATACCAAGGAACGCAAGATCGACCTGGCTCAGGCCAGCTGGGTGGCCGAAAGCTCCGGTCACGCCCTGAACCGCAGTCTCGACGCCAGCTCTGGCTATATCCGCGCGCTGTGGGTGCGCTTTTTCGAGCGTCTGGGCCAGCTGACTTACAACAGCGCCGATCACATCATTGCCCTGTACGACGGCAACCGCCAGCGCCAGATCAAGGACGGCGCCGACCCGGCTCGCACGCAAGTCATCCCCAACGGCATCGACCTGCCACGCTGGGCCTCGGTGCTGGAATCCCGGCCTGCGGGCATTGCGCCGGTGGTGGGGTTGATCGGGCGCGTGGTGCCGATCAAGGACATCAAGACCTTCCTGCGCGCCATGCGTGGCGTGATGAGTGTCATGCCCGAAGTCGAGGGCTGGATCGTCGGGCCAGAAGAAGAGGACAGGGAATACGTCAGCGAGTGCCGCAGCTTGATGGCCAGTCTTGGCCTGGAGGGCAGGGTGCATTTTCTGGGTTTCCAGAATATCCAGAACATCTTGCCGCAATTGGGCCTGATGGTGCTGACCTCGATCAGCGAGGCACAACCGTTGGTGATTCTCGAAGCCTGGGCCGCGGGTACGCCGGTGGTCAGCACGGACGTCGGCTCTTGCCGGGAAATGATCGAAGGCGGCAGCGCCGAGGATCGCGACCTCGGTCACGCCGGAAAAATCGTCGCGATTGCCGACCCACAAGCGACCAGTGCGGCGATTCTCGAATTATTGCGCAGCCCGCAACGCTGGCAGGCGGCTCAGGCCAGCGGCTTGTTGCGGGTCAATCATTACTACACCGAGGCCTTGATGTTGCAGCGTTATCGCGACCTGTATCACGCCGCCATGGAGAACAACTGACATGGCAGGCATTGGTTTCGAACTGCGCAAGATCCTGTCGCGCGATTCCTACACCGCGACGCTGCGCGCTTATTTATACGCCGGCCTGATCAGCTCGGGGCCGTGGGTGTTGTCGATCATCAGCGTGATGCTGGTGGGGGTCATCAGTGTCGGGATGCTGCTGCCCAATGCCCTGGTCGGGCAGTTTCTGGTGACAGTGACTTACCTGATGGCCAGCTCGTTGATTCTCACGGGCGGCGTGCAGCTGTTGTTCACGCGTTTTGTGTCCGATCGTCTGTTCGACCGCGAATACGAGAAAATCCTGCCCAACCTGCTGGGCGTGCTGCTGTTGATCACGCTGGGTTCCGGCGTGCTGGGCGTCATCATCCTGGGCGTATTGTTCGATGAGCCGCTGATCTATCAAGTGCTGGTGCTGGCCAACTTTGTGGTGCTGTGCAACTTGTGGCTGGTGATCGTGTTCATTTCCGGGATGAAGGCCTATAACCGGATCTTGCTGGTCATGGCCGTGGGCTATTCGCTGATGGTGGCGAGTGCTTATGTCCTGAGCTTCCTGCAGATGCCGGGTTTGCTGCTCGCATTATTGATCGGGCACAGCACGCTGCTGTTCATATTCCTCTACGACGTGCTGCGCGAATACCGCGCAGAGCAGTTGATTGCCTTCGATTTCCTCGACAACCGTCAGGTGTTCGTGAGCCTGCTGGCGACCGGGTTTTTCTACAATCTGGGCATCTGGATCGACAAGATTCTGTTCTGGTTCAACCCCGGAACCTCCAATCTGGTGGTCGGTCCGTTGCGCGCTTCAATCCTGTACGACATGCCGATTTTCCTCGCCTACCTGGCGATCATCCCCGGTATGGCGGTGTTTCTGGTACGCATCGAAACCGACTTCGCCCACTGGTACGAACGTTTGTTCCGGGCGATTTGCGACGGCGAAACCCTACAGCACATCGGCCAGCTGAAAACCGAAATGACCCTGTCGATTCGTCAGGGTCTGCTGGAAATCTGCAAGGTTCAGGGCCTGACCGTGGTGCTGTTATTCCTCTTCGCCCCTCGCTTGCTGGAGTGGCTGGGGATCTCCAGTTACTACCTGCCGCTGTTTTACATCGACGTGATCGGGGTGAGCATTCAGGTGGTGTTCATGGCGTTGCTCAACGTGTTTTTCTACCTCGACAAACGCGTCATCGTCCTGCAATTGACCGTACTGTTCGCCGCCCTCAACGCCAGCCTGACCTTACTCAGCCAACACATCGGCCCGAGCTTCTTCGGCTACGGGTTCACCTTGTCATTGCTGGTGTGCGTACTGATCGCGCTGCACCTTCTGGCCAGAGCACTGGATGATCTGGAGTACGACACGTTTATGCTGGGCAGGTGAGGAGGGGAAGGGGAGTCGGCCCGGATGAATTATCCGGGGCGACTGGCCGTGGGTTGCTGCGCAGCAGCTGCCTATTCAACGTGCTAACGGTCTTACGAATGAAAATGTCGCATGCGGCTACTGCCTACCGGTCTTGATGCTCACAACATTCTTCCTGGGCGGCTCGCCAAACAGCCGTTTATATTCTCGACCAAATTGATTGGCACTTTCATAGCCGACCATTAAAGCGGCTTGGATAACATCGCAACCTTCAACCAGCATCAGGCGTTGTGCCTCGTCTAAACGCAGACGCTTCTGATATTGCAGGGGGCTGAGCGTCGTTATTTTCTTAAAATATTTATATAAAGTGGAGGGCGCCATATTCAACTTCCCGGCCAATTTATCTACCTGCAATGTTTCCCGATAATTATCCCGAAGCCACATGATCGCCTGATCGACTTTATTACTTTGAGAGCCGACTGCATTCAGAAGTCGAAGCTGATATCCAAAGGGTGTTGTGAGCAGTCGGTAGTGAATTTCTTGAGATATTAGCGCTCCCAATGCCTTCGCGTGCTCCGGCTTATCGAGTAATTCAAGCATTCGTAAAAAAGCATCAAGCAATTCTGGGCTGAGTTCTTGTACCGCTGCGCCAGCCGCAGTCTCGGAATTATATTCAATCGGCTGTGGGGTTTTAGCAGCTAATGCGGCCATCAAGTGTTTGTCCAGGTCCAGGGAAAGTGACAGGTAGGGCATATCGGGGGTCGCTTCCAGGAGACAGCTGGTGACGGGCATGTTCACGCCGGCGATGAAACAGGTGTATTCGCCGAATGAAAAATCATTGATACCCATACGAACCCACTTCCTCCCCTGTACTGCGACAATCAGTATCGGCTTGTAGAACTGTGGCTTTGCCGTATCTGAATGGTCGTAACGGTGCAGCGTAAAACCCTCAATAGGCGTTGGGAAGCGGCCCGCCTCAGGGAGAAGTTCACGCACTCCGTCCCTGAGCGCCACGCGGCCATCTTCAGCTGCAAAGCGATAGTTTTTAATCAATTATTATCTCCTTTGCAGGAATATTGGGATAAGACCCATGCTTTCGGGCTGCCATGCGAAATTATGACATACGTGGAAAGCGCAGAGCATTGGAAATCCGACACGTAGAGAATCAGGCAGTAAACGTGTAGAAACGTGACTATTGTCTTTAACTGGCTTTTGCGAGCATAGCCAAAGTTAAAAAACTGCCTAAGCACTCGAATTCATAAATTGCAAATCACCCACACCCTCAAGTCGGACTCACTCATATGCCAAACGCCAATATCGAACGTAAAAATTACGCAGCACTTCCTCCCGCTGTGGGCCCATATTCGCACGCAGTGAAAAATGGAAATACGCTCTATTTGTCTGGTTTTACTGCCTTCGGAACTGAGGCTCAAGGGCAGAGCCTTGAAAAACAGGCCAATGCTATTTTAGAGCTGATTAAAACGGTTGCCGCAGAGGAGGGCACCGACATGTCTTCACTGTTGAAAGTGACTATATTCATCACCGACTTCAGTCAGGCCGGCGAACTGCGCAAGGTGCTGGGGCAGCACTATGATGGGCATCTCCCTGCCAGCTCCCTGGTCGAAGTTTCCAAATTGTTTTCCCCTGAACTGAATATCGAAATTGAAGCTATTTTCGGCCTGTAACAGGTCTGTGGAGGCGGCTTTGCATGTTTGAACAGCGTGCAAACCGCCCTCAAACAGGCCATAGCCATCGAAAAGCAGCCCAATTGTGCAGATCCTTGGTGAAGGATAAACCGAGCGATCCTGGCGCGAGACGCTGACAGGACTTTCAGCCCCTGTGGGCTCGATCAGACCCACAATGAAAGTGAGGGAAAAGCGCTGACCCTCGATAGACCCGAGCGTCATGTGCTCCGGTCGAATGCCGATCACAACCTAGTGTGATGACGGCAGGTCGATCCTGCCGAGGCAATCCGCTTTGCGATTGCCGCGCCATTTCAGTTACAGCAACCGAATCGGTTATTACTGGGTGACAGACCCATTCCGAAACGCTGCACAGTTCGCGAGTTATCTGGGGGGATACTTCGGCAAAAGGATTGGTGATCGCTGCGATAGCCCATGTCCTGAGGCACTCCCATGGGAATGCGCCGCCTGCTGAGGTGGAAGACGGTGGGCGTTGAGGGGGACGTGTGAAAACCGTAGCGGTCACGAGACGACAGGCATTGATCAGCTACAGGTAATGTAGTGAGATCTTTGATTTAACATAATATACATTATGCGTACCCATGGGTTTCACCGTGGGGGTGCTTCTGCTGATCATTTGGCCCACAGCGAAGCCCCATCGACCACAGCTTCTATCAGGTACGTCTCGGATTCCTCTAGAAAAATAAAACCAGCCTGCGGCCTCGGTTACTCGTTGATACGCCTGGCAAGGCTATTGGCGCTGTCGATCAATACCCGGCGATAGTCATTGTAATTACTCTTCGCATCGGCACGCGGCGCCACGATGCACAGGGTCGCAATGGCAATGCCCTTGGGGTCTTTGACCGGTGCTGCGAAGCAATGGGTGAACGTGTCGGCCACGCTATCGAAGGAGAAAAAACCATCGACACCGGCTTGACGGATTTCGCCCAGAAATTGTTCCAGCGACAAACGCTCACCGTTGGGCAGGATGAAGTCATCGTGGTCTATCAGGTCGATGATTGCCTGGTCGCTCAAATGCGCCAGCAACAGGCGCCCGGACGCGGTCCACGGGATCGGGGCGTTTTCACCGATGTCTGAGGAGATGCGAAAATGCCGCTCGCCCTCTTTCATCAGGGCCACCGTGTATTTGCGCCCGTTGAGCAGGCACATCTGCGCGGTTTCACGGGTCTGGCTGACGATTTCCTGGAGGGCATGATCGGCCTCGCGGGTCAGGTCGAAATGGCGCAAATGCGCTTGTCCGAGGAAGTAGAGCTGACGACCGAGGTAGACGTGACCGTCCTTGCCAACAGGTTCAAGGATGCGCCGCTCCAGCAGCGAGGCCACCAGTTCGTAGACCGTGGATTTGGGGCTGCCGATGCCGCTGGCGATTTCATTCGGACGCAATGGCTGGCCGATCTCCTTGAGGAAATCGAGGATATCGAACGCCCGGTCCAGCCCCCGTGCCCGGCGCTTGATGGTGTCTTCGGTCATGTCAGTGTTTCCCAATCAAATTCCCCCTTGGGAGCTGCCGCAAGCTGTGAGCTTCTGATAGTGCCTTTGTGGCATGTCCAAAAGGGTCAGAAGATCGCAGCTTTCGGCCGCTCATGCAAAAGCGAGCGCCGTGTTCAGGGCTTTTTCTTGTAGGCGATGCAGTCGATCTCAACTTTGCAGTCGACCATCATGTTCGCCTGCACACAGGCCCGTGCGGGTGCATGCTCACTTTTAAAGTACTCCGAGAACACCTTGTTGAAACTCGTGAAATCCCGCGGATCTTCCAGCCACACTCCGGTACGGACCACATCTTCGAGGCCATAACCGGCCTCTTCGAGGATCGCGATCAGGTTCTTCATGGTCTGGTGAGTCTGTTCGACGATACCACCCGCAATGATCTCGCCCTCCACCGCCGGCACCTGACCAGAAACGTGCAGCCAGCCATCGGCTTCAACAGCGCGTGCAAAAGGACGAGGCGTGCCGCCAGCGGCGGTGCTGCCGGTGCCGTAACGAGTAATGCTCATGAGTGTTTTTCCTGTTTAAAGTGTGAAACTTATTTTGAATAAATCAGAACCGCGTGTTCTTGAGAAACTCGGCCAGACGCGGTGATTGCGGGCGTTCGAACAATTCCTTGGGTGGCCCCTGCTCTTCGATACGCCCCTGATTCATGAAGACGATCTTGTCCGAGACCTCGAAAGCGAAGCGCATTTCGTGGGTCACGAGCAGCATGGTCATGCCCTCGTCTGCCAGGCCCTTGATCACGCTCAGCACTTCGCCGACCAGTTCCGGGTCAAGGGCCGAGGTCACTTCGTCAAACAGCATCAGGCTCGGGTTCATCGCAATCGCCCGGGCGATCGCCACACGCTGTTGCTGGCCGCCGGACAGCTGGCCGGGAAAGTGATCGCGGCGCTCCAGCAGGCCGACACGCTCCAGCCACTTCTCGGCCAGGGCCACAGCCTGGTCCTTGTGCAGCTTCTTGACCTTCAACAGACCCAGCGTGATGTTTTGCAACGCCGTAAGGTGCGGGAACAGGTTGAACTGCTGGAACGCCATGCCGGTCATCGCGCGATGGTGGGCAATGACTTTATCTGAGTGCCGGACGCGCTTGCCGTTGACTTCGTCATAGCCGATGGACTGGCCATCGAGCACGATCTGCCCGCCCTGAAACTCTTCGAGCATGTTCACGCAACGCAGCAGCGTGGTCTTGCCCGAGCCGCTGGAACCGATCAGCGTCACCACGTTGCCGCGTTGCATGGTCAGGTCGACGCCCTTGAGCACCTCGAGCTTGCCGTATTGTTTGTGCAGACCGCGAATGTCCAGCAGCGTCTGGCCATTTTGAGGGTCTTTTACGTTAGTGAGTGCAGTTTGAGTCATGGCAAGGCCACCCGCTTTTCAATGTGCCGGCCGAGTAATTCGATGGCGTAGTTGATGACGAAAAACAGAAATCCGGCGAACAGGTAAAACTCGAGCGTCATGAACGTCCGGGCGATGATCTGTTGGGTACTGAGCAACAACTCGGCGACACCGATCACCGACAACAGCGTTGAAGCCTTGACGATCTCGGTGGACGAGTTGACCCAGGTCGGCAAAATCTGCCGCAGTGCCTGAGGTAACAGCACGTAACCGAGGGCTTGATAAAATGTCAGGCCGATCGCCTTGCTCGCTTCCATCTGACCGCTTGGCAGTGCTTGCAATGCACCGCGCACAATCTCGGCGACGTGGGAGCCGCAGAACAGGGTCAGGCCCAATGCGCCAGCCTGGAACGCGCTGATCTGCCAGCCCAGTGCCGGCGCCATATAGAAGCAGGCCAACACCAGCACAAATACCGGCGTGCCGCGAATGATGTCCACGTAAAAACGGAACGGCGCGCGCATCCAGACATTGCCGTAGGTCAACACCAGACCGGCGACAATGCCCACCATCGTGCCCAGCAGAATCGCCAGTGCCGACACTTGCACACTGGTCAAAAAGCCTTGCCACAGGACTTCGCGGGCAACCCACAACTCATGCAACCAACTGGGTGATTCGTACATGGGGCCTCCTATCGGCGGATCGCCAGACGCTGCTCGAGGTAACGCAGCATCATGGCAATGAGGTAACAGGCAGCAACGTAGAGCGCTGTGGTCACCATCCAGGTTTCAATCACCCGGTAGCTCTCGACATTGATCTTGCGCGCGTAATAAGTCAGCTCCGGCACGGCAATCGCCGCCGCCAGTGACGTGTCCTTGAACAGCGAAATGAAATTGTTGGAAAGCGCCGGCAGCACATTGCGCAGCATCACCGGGACGGTGACATAAGCTTTGACCTGCCATTCGCTCAGACCGATGGCAAGTCCGGCTTCACGCTGGCCCTTGGGAATGCTCAACAGACCGCCACGGAACACTTCGGTCAGATACGCCCCGGCGTACAGCGACAGCGTAATGATGAATGACGGAATTTTATCCAGACGAATCCCGAGGCCTGGCAAAGCGAAGTAGATCAACAGGATCAACACCAGAATCGGCGTGTTACGGACCACCGTCACATAGATCGACGCCAGCACCCGTAACGCGCGATGCTTTGACAGCAACGCAAACGCCATCATCAGGCCGATCACGCAACCGATGGCGATCGACACCAGCGCCAGCTCCAGGCCCAGTCCGAGCCCCGCCAGCAAGGTGTCGAAATCGCGCCACACGGCGGCAAAATTCAACTGATAGTTCATGGTCAGCGGTACCTTGAGCGGGGCGACTCATCACCGCCCCGCTCTCTCGGGATTATTTGAATTCGACAGGGAAACCGATGGCTGGCGTAGGCAGATCCACACCGAACCACTGCTTGAAGGACGCCGCGTAAGCCGGGAACTCGACGCCGGTCATGGCTTCATGCAAGGCGGTGTTGACGAAGTTCAGCCAGTCCTGATCGCCGCGCTTTACGGCACAGGCGTAGGTTTGCGGGCTCCAGGCGTAACTCGGGCTACGATAGCGGCCTGGGTTCTGCACCATCAGGTATTTAACCGACGATTGATCAGTGGCCGCTGCATCGGCCCGGCCGGAGTTCACGGCCTGGTACATCAAGTCCACGCTGTCGTACTGATCGACCTTGGCGCTGGGCAACGCCTGATGCACCAGTTCTTCGGCGTACACGTTCTGCAACACCGCCACCGTCACCTTGTCACCCGCCGCTTTCAGGTCTTCGATTTCCTTGTAATTGCTTTTGGCCGGCAGCAGCAGGCCGACGCCTTCACGGTAGTAAGGCAACGTGAACGCAACCTGCTGCGCACGGCTGGCGGTCACGGTGATGAACTGGCAACTGATGTCGACTTTGTCAGTCAGTAGATTGGGAATCCGCGCATCGGACGACTGCACCACGTACTCGACCTTGGCCGGGTCGTTGAACAAACCCTTGGCAATCATGTGCCCGATGTCGATATCAAAACCCTGCAACTTGCCATCCGCACCCTGAAAGTGCCATGGCGCATTGGTACTGCCCGTCCCCACGATCAATTTCCCGCGGGCCAGCACGCTATCGAGCTTGCTGTCCGCCGCCTGAGCCACGCCCATGGCGGCAGCCGAAGCTGCACAGAGAAAAACACACGCTTTAAACAAGGAAGGTCGGCGATGCATGGCAAGCACTCCAGGAGGATGTTTATTCCGCTATAGTGGAACATGGTATGTAACAACGGAATAGACAGCAGAAAGCGTGCCACCGGCCAGGGTGGGAATGCTGAAGGGCACTAAAAGGCTCTATGAATCATAGGGATGCGAGAAGTTGTTGAATCAGGGTCAGGAAAGTGAAAGGCGGGAACCGCTACCAATGGCTACGGCAGATGGGGAGCATGTTCACATTGGGTGCGGGTGTGCCCGTTTGTGTGGCGTCCCTGCAGCGAGCTACCTGGAGAAACCCGCCCCCCGCTCTGGCCCGGCGGCATCTCCCGCCGCCGCAGCCAGGCACACCCGATGGCGGATCTGTGGGATCGAATGAGGACGATACCTTCGGCTTCCAGTAAAACCACGCGCGCGCCCCACTGCGCGCCAGCTCCAAAGCGGTTGTCAGCAGGTATAAACGCCTTCTACAGGGCACCCTCCCGACGCACCCTGTCACTCAGCGTCTCGCGCTGTTCGTTGAGGGGCGAGATCAATGACAAATCATCACGGATACACGCCGTGCCATGCCCCGGCCCGATCATGCGCAACGGCGGGCGCTCCTGGCTGCACGCAGGTAACACATAAGGGCACCGGGTCCTGAACGCACAGCCGGAAGGGGGTGAAATCGGGCTCGGGATATCACCCTGCAATACGATACGCTGGCGGCGCTGACCCGGATCCGGCATCGGGATCGCCGACATCAGTGCTTCGGTATAAGGGTGGCGCGGGTTAATGAATAACTCCCGAGTCGGCGCCACTTCAACGATGCGCCCCAGGTACATCACCGCCACTCGGTCGGCAATGTGCCCGACCACGGCAAGGTCGTGGGTCACGAACAGCATCGTCAGGTTCATTTGCCGGCGAATGCGCGAAAACAGGTTGAGCACCTGTGCCTGAACCGACACGTCCAGCGCCGACACCGGCTCATCGGCCATGATGAATTCCGGTTCCAGGGTCAAGGCCCGGGCAATGCCGATACGCTGACGCTGGCCGCCGGAAAATTCGTGGGGATAGCGGTCCAGATACTGAGCGGGAAGCCCTACCGTTTCCAAAGCCTGTAGCGCTTTTTCACGGCGACCCTGGGCGTCCAGTTCCTTGCTGTGAAAACGCAGGGGCATGCCGAGAATCTCGCTGACGGTCATGCGCGGATTCAGCGAACCATAAGGGTCCTGAAAGACCATCTGCATGCGCTTGCGCCAGGGCTTGAGCAAGCGGTCGTTGAATGGGGTGATTTCGGTGTTATCGAAAACGATATGCCCGTCAGTGGGCGGATCGAGCATCATCAGGCTGCGACCCAGGGTACTCTTGCCTGAACCGCTCTCGCCCACCAGACCCAACACTTCACCACGTGCGATGGACAGGTCGACGCCATCCACGGCCTTTACCAGATTGTCATCACGACCCCGGCTGCTGACGAACAACTTCTTGCGCACCGGGAAGTATTTCTTAAGACCAATGGCCTCGATCAAAGGGGGTTGTTTCATCGTGCGCCTCCCTGGACGACTGCAAGATTGTCGGGCAGTTCTTGCCAGCGAACACAACGCAGCTGATGGCCCTGTTCCACTTCTTCAAGTGCAGGCGCCAGGCTGTCGCAGCGTCCGGCAATGCTGAAGGCACAGCGCGGATGGAACGCGCAACCGGCTGGCGGGGCCGCCGGGTCCGGGACAAAACCCGCAATGGTGCCCAGATCGCCCTGCCCCAACCCGGCATGTTCGAAACGCGGCACGGCGGCGAGCAGACCCCGCGTGTAAGGCATGCGCGGCGATGACAGCACTTGGGCAACACTGCCCTGCTCCACGATTCGCCCGGCATACATCACCATCACTCGGTCGGCAATTTCCGCCACGACTCCGAAGTTATGAGTGATGAACAGAATCGCCATGCCGTTCTTCTTTTGCAGGTTGCGCAACAGGTCGAGAATCTGGGCCTGCACCGTGACGTCCAGCGCGGTAGTCGGCTCATCGGCGATCAACACGTCAGGCTCCATGGCCAGTGCAATCGCGATCATCACCCGCTGGCGCATGCCGCCGGACAACTCATGAGGAAAGCACTCCATGCGTTGCGCGGGTTCAGGAATGCCCACCTGCTCCAGCAATGCCAACGCCCGGGCCCGTGCCTGGGCTTTGCTCAGGTGGTCGTGAAAGCGAATCGCCTCGGCAATCTGATCACCGATTCTGTGCACCGGGTTAAGCGAAGTCAGCGGCTCCTGAAAGATCATCGCCACCCGGTTGCCGCGCACGTGGCGCATCTGCTGTTCGCTCATCGCCACCAGATCGATCGCATTTCCGTTGCTGTCAGCCACCACGGCGCTGCCTTCGATGCGGGTCTTGGGCGCCTGGGCCAACAGCTTCATGACCGCAAGGCTGGTGACGCTCTTGCCGGAACCGCTCTCCCCGACCAGCGCCAAAGTCTCGCCAGCACGGATGCTGAAGTTGATGTCGTGTACCACCGGCACATAGCCGTCGCCCCGGCGAAAGGCGACGCTGAGGCCGGACACGTCGATCTTTTCATCTGCGTTCATTTCAGGTCACTCCTGCCGTCCAGCGCATCGCGCAGACCGTCACCGATGAAATTGAAACTGGTCACTGCCAGGGTGATCGCCAGGCCGGGAATGATTGCCAGCCACGGGGCTTTGCCCAGGTACTGCTGCGCGGCGTTGAGCATGTTGCCCCAGCTCGGCAGCGGCGGCTGAATGCCATATCCGAGGAAACTGATGTACGCCTCCAGCAGGATGGCGTTGGCGATGGTCAGGGTCGCGGCGACGATAATCGGGCCGATGGCATTCGGCACCAGCTCGCGAAACATGATCCAGCGATTGCTTGCGCCTACCATGCGCGCCGCCAGGGTGAAATCCCGCTCGCGCAACGAGCGAATCTCGGCCTCGACGATGCGGGAGATTTCCATCCAGCTGGTCACCGCGATGATGAGGGTGATCATCATCGGGCTGGGCTTGATGAACGCGGCCAGCACCAGCACCAGAAACACGCTGGGGAACGACAGGAAGGCATCGACGAAGCGCATCAGCGCGGCCCCGATCCAGCCTCGGTAGTATCCGGCAACCACACCGATCAGAGTGCCGATCACGGTGCTGATCAGCATCGCGAAAAAACCCACCAGCAACGAAATCCGCCCGGCATTGAGCAGCCGTGCGGCGGTGTCCCGGCCCAGGGCGTCGGTGCCCAGATAGTGATTGCCGGTCAACGGTGGCGCGAAGCGATTGCGGACGTCGATGGACAGGTCGTTGTAGGGCAGCAGCCAGGGCCCGAACACGCAGGCCAGCACCAACAGGGTAATCATCACCACCCCAAGCACCGCCAGCTTGTGGCGCATGAAGCGCGCAAGGGTCGGGTTACTGAACCAGACCAGACGGCGGGATGACGGCAGATACGTCGCAGCAGTAGCCATGTGCAATGCTCCTTTTAACCGAGTCGGACGCGGGGGTCTGCAACGCCCACCAGCAGATCCGCAAGCAGATTGCCGAGCAGCACCAGAATGGCCGAGAACATCAGAATGCCCATGATCACCGGGTAGTCGCTGTAGCCCAGGCTGTCGAGAAACAGCCGACCCATGCCCGGCCAGGTGAACACCGTTTCGGTCACCAGCGCCCCACCGAGAATCGTCGGGATTTGCAGCCCCGCCAGGGTGATCATCGGCAACAAGGCGTTGCGAATCACGTGATGGGTCAACACCCGTCGATACGGCAGGCCTTTGGCGCGGGCCGTGCGCACGAAGTCCTGATCAATGACGTCCAGGGTCGCCGAGCGCATGTAGCGGCTCCAGATCGCTACGTTGACCAGCGCCAGAACCGCCACCGGCAGAATCAGGTGGATCGCGTAATCACCCAGGGATTCGTCACCGATGGTGTACATGTTGCCCGCTGGCAACCAGCCCAGGTGCAGGGAAAACAGGAAGATCGCCACCAGGCCAAACCAGAACGTCGGGATCGACAACGCCACCATCGCCCCCACCGTGGCCAGGGTGTCGAACACCGAATAGCGGCGCACCGCGCCCAGCACCCCGACCCAGGTGCCGACGATCACCGACAGGACAGTGGCGGTGCCCATCAACAACAGCGTGGCGGGCAGATGACCGGCGATAACGCTGAGCACCGGCCGGCCATCGCGGAACGAATGGCCCCAGTCGCCGATGAACAGCCGGGTGAACCACTCGAAGTACTGCACCATCAGCGGACGATTAAGGCCCATCTGCTCGGCGATGCGATCCAGCTCGGCCTGACTCATGCCGGGGTTGAGGGCAAATTGTGACATCGGTCCACCCGGTGCCAGGTTCAGCACAATGAACCCGATCAGTGACACCAGCACCAGAACGATTGCGCTCTGGCCCAGGCGATTGAGAATGTATTGGGGCATGGCGTATTCCTTCTGAAAGCAGAACTGCGCCCGGCGAAACTGCCGGACGCTGGGGCCGTCAGGTCCAGGACCAGGTGTTCACGTTCCACGGTTCGATACGCAGATTGATGTTGCCGGCAAAGCCCTTGAGTTTTGACTTGTAGCCACGCACGTAGGCGTACTGAAACAGCGGCAGGATCGGCAGCTCGTCACGGATGATCTGCTGAACCTGCACGTACACTGCCTTGCGCTGCGCCACGTCCTGCAGGGAGGCGCCCTGCGCCAGCAAGGCATCGACCTTGGCATTGCTGTATTGCGTGGTGTTCTGCCCGGCGCCGCCCTTGGCGCTGATCGAGCTGGAGCCAAAGTAATCCCGGGTGTCGGGGTCGGCGCCGGTGAGGAAGTTGATGCCCACCACCACCGAATCGAACTTCGATTGCATCCAGTATTCACCCCACATGACCGCTGGCGGCAGGTTGGAAATTTTCATCTCCACGCCGATGGCCAGCCAGGTCTGCTGCATGAATTGCTGGGCCTGCTCGCGAATTTGATTGCCCGCAGTGGTGGAGTTGGTGAACGACAGGCGCACCCCGGCCTTTTCCCGAATCCCGCCAGCGCCCGGCTTCCAGCCTGCCTCATCGAGAATCTTGTTGGCTTCATCGATGTTGAAGCTCTGCTTGTGCAAGTCAGGGTTGTAGTACGCCGACTGCTGCGGCATGTAGGTTTCGGTGGGCAGTACCAGCCCGTAATACAGCTCATCGATGATGGTTTTCTTGTCGATGGCCAGGTACAGCGCCTTGCGCACTGCCGGATCCTTGAACTGCGGGCGATCCATGTTCAAGGCCACTGACTCCACCGTCGCCACCGGCAGAATCACCACTTTGCGGTCGGCCAGCCCTTTGGCTTCCTCATAGTGATCCGGGGTAATGCCCTGCATGGCGGTGACGTCGATGTCGCCGGTCTTGAACTGGGTATAGAGCACGGTCAGGTCAGGGATGTACTTGAAAATGACGCTGTCGATCTGCGCAGCCGTGCCGTAGTAATCGGGGTTGGCCTTGAGCTGGATATGATCACCGGCCACGCGGTTGGCCCATTTGAACGGCCCGGTGCCGATGGGCGCATTGTTGAAGGGCGCGCTGTTCACGTCCGCAGCGGCGGACAGCACGTGCTTGGGCACCATGAACGTCCACGACAGAATCGATGCGTAAGGGGCGTAGGATTTTTCCATGCGCCAATGGATTTCAGTGGGAGATACCACGGTGATATCGCGCACCAGATCATGACCGGCGCGACGGCCGCTGCGGAAGTTGGGAGACACGATCAGCTCCAGGGTGTATTTCACATCTTCGGCGGTGAAGGGTTTGCCGTCGTGCCATTTGACGTCATCGCGCAGCTTGACCTTCCACTGCAAACCGTCGGCCGAAATCCCGCCATTGGCGACGGTGGGCACTTCCACGGCAAGCGCCGGGGTGAACTCGCCACTCGGGGAAATTCCGAACAGCGGATCGAAGACGTTCCAGTGAATGCCCTCGTCCACTTCGATATGCGGCATGTGCGGGTTGAAGACGGTCGGTTCCTGGGAGAGCCCGATAATGACCTGGCCGCTGGCCGTGGATTTCATGGCCGCGAAGGACTGGCTTGAGCGACCCAGCGGCAGCATCACGCCCGCCGCGCCAATAATGGCCATCGCCAACGCCTGGCGCCGAGTGAGATTGAGCAGGCTGTTACCTTTTTCCGAATCATCGCGCTGCGACATGCTGAAGCTCCTGTAGAGATAAAGGCAGGTGGCTTGCGCCTGAAGTCGTGTAAGCGATGAAACCTGGCTCGATCGATCGAGCTTCTAGGCTGGTGCGTGATAGGCCCTCAATAAACCGCTATCTGGATTGAAATTCTTCTCTGTGGGAGCGAGCTTGCTCGCGAAGAGGCCGGGACATCGGCATATTTTTCTGAAGGCAGAAACATTGCCTTCGCGAGCAAGCTCGCTCCCACAGGTCCTGTGTTTGCTGCACGACAGTGCGGCGTCTGGACGACGAGGGAGCTCCCACAGTCCTCCTCTCAAAATCCGGAAACAGGTTTTGGAGTCGAGCCATCGCTAAAGCGCGACAGGCTGAATGCCTTGATATCGACAATGGGCGTCTCGCCTGTCACCAGATTGGCCATCAACCGCCCTGCCGCTGGCCCGATGCCGAAACCGTGGCCGGAGAAACCGGTAGCGATGAAAAACCCCGGCACCGCGTCCACGGCGGAGATCACCGGCACCGCATCAGGGGTGACGTCGATCATGCCGCCCCAGCGCTGGGCGATGCGTACGTTGCTGAATATCGGGAAGGCTTTGGTCAGGCTCTCCAATGCCCGGTTCGATTGACTGATGGACGGAACCGGATCCAGCACCCGGCGGTATTCAAACGGACTGGCTTCGTCCAGCGCCCAGCGCCGAGGCAGTACTGCTTCCTGGAAAAAGCGCTGACCAAAACGCAGTGACAACGACGCATGTTCATGCTTGAACGCGGGCCAGAACTGCCGCGCATGGCGAAACGAATCCGGCACAATGTCGGCAATGTTTTCATGGCCAGAGGCGACGGTGTAGCCGCCATCCTGGCGCTTGCGTACGGCAAAATCGTTGGCCCAGATTGCCGATTGTGGTCCCCCCTCCAGAGGCGTGGTGCGGATCACCGAATTGAGCACCTTCAATTGCGGCAGGTGCACACTCAGCGGCGAGCAGAACAGGCTGGACCAGGCACCGCCCGCCAGCACCACCGACGAACAGGCAATCGGCCCACGCTCGGTGATGACACCGCTGACCCGCCCCGCTGAGCGCTCGATCCCCCGCACCGCGCACTCGGTCAGAATGAACGCGCCCTTGGCCCGAGCGGCTTCGGCAATCGCGGGTGCCGCTTGTTGCGGCTCTGCCCGACCGTCATCAGGCGTATACAGCGCGCCCTTGACCCGCAAGCGGTTCACCTCTGGCAATAGACTGCCCAATTCCGCGCCGGAGACCATTCGCGCGCTGACCGGGTACTGCTCCAGATTGCGCTTCCAACGCTCGTGCTCTTCGTAACTCTTGTCGTCGGCACAGGTGAACAGAATGCCTGCACGTGTATAGCCGACATCTTTGCCAATGCGCGCAGCCAGACCGTCCCACAATGGCAAAGCGTGAGCCATTAATGGCAGCTCGCGTGGGTCCCGACGGGAAATACGCACCCAGCCCCAGTTGCGGCTCGATTGTTCATGACCGATACCACCCTTCTCACACAGCGCCACTTTCAGGCCGCGCTCGGCCAACTCCAATGCCGTCGACACGCCAATGATTCCGCCACCGATCACCACCACATCAACGCGATCAGGAAGCTGTTCGTCACCCTGCACGGGTACCACCCGAGGCCCGGGCATCAGTAGCTGTCATCCAGTTGGCAGTTGATATTGAGCTCCGCGACGCTGGCTTCGTTAGGCATGTCGAGCAAGGTGCCAATCAACAATGCCAGGTCAGCAGGGGCTGTCATGTGTGCGTCCTCGCGGGTGGTCAAGCCTCGGGCCATATCAGTGGCGACGAAGCCTGGACAGATCGCCGTGGCGCGGATACCCAGGTCCCAACCGCTGTGGCGCAAGCCGTGAGCCAGGCCCAGGGCGGCGAACTTGCTGACTGAATACAGGCTGGAAGCGGCGGACTTCACCCGTTTGCCCGACAGCGACGCCATGATGATCACGCGTCCCCTGCCGCTGACGCTCAAGGCACTCCATGCCGCCGCCGCGAGCCGACGCGGCGCCTTGACGTTGACATCCAGCAGCGCGTCCATGTCGTCCTCGTCGGCTTCGACCACGGTTTTGCGGATCATCAGGCCCGCGTTGGCGACCACGGCATCGATCCGCCCGAAACGCTCCAGCGCTGCGGCAACCCACCGCGCTTCGCCAGCGGTGTCGGTGGCGTCGTAGGTCACCACCTGGACTGAGTCGCTGTCGTGCCAGGGTGCCGCCGTTGGCGTGCGCATGCCCAACGAAACACTCCAGCCGTTACTCACCAGTTGCCTGGCAATCGCTTCACCAATCCCGCGATTGGCACCGGAAATCAGCGCGACGCGTTGTTGTTGCATGAGTGTTCTCCTTCAATTCAGTCAACTGTGCGGCTCAGAAAATACTCAAGGCCTGAAACTTGCAGAGCAATAACTGACCCGAGCCCGGCGACCATCACTGGCGGCACTGACGTCAGCCCGGGCTGAGCACGGGCCAGTCATCGCCTGTTTCCAGGGAGAGCCAGACATGCCCCAAAGCGATTCATCTTCACCCCGAGCGCAACGTAGCGGTGACCGGTGCAGTACCCCTGGCACCCAAATGCTGGACCGCTCCTTTGAAATCCTCCAGGCCATTGCCGCTCGCGGAGAACTGGGAGCCAGTATTGAAACCCTGAGCGCCGAAACCCAATTGAGCCGAGCGACCTTGTACCGCCTGCTCAAAGCCATGAAGTCCTACGGGTTCGTACGCCTGCCGCGTCTGCGCGGGCACTATTTTCTCGGCTACGAACTGCTGTCCCTCGGCGCTCAGGCAGGCAACACCGGTGGTTTGCGAGAATACGCCCGCCCCGCCCTGATGCGGCTCTCGGAAACGTTTCAGGACAGCTTCTTTCTGTTTGTGCAGGACGGTTACTACGCCCTGTGCCTGGAAATCCAGGAGGGCCGCAACCCCACCGAGAGTTTTGCCCACTGCGTGGGTTCCCGGGTACTGAGCGGCGTCGGCCAAGGCTCGCTGGCCTTGCTGAGCAACATGCCCAATGCCAAGCGCAACGAAATCCTCAACCATAACGCCCCGAGGCTGCTGCGCCAGTACGGCATCACGATAAAGCAGGTGCGCGAGGCGCTGGACCAGTTTCGGCGCCAGGGTTTTACCTGTGGGCTCAGCGATAAGATTCTTCCGCTGTACACCGGGATTGCCGTTCCGATTCGAAACACAGAAGGCGAACTGATCGGGGCATTGAGCAGCGCCCTGCCGACCTCGCGCCTGACCGAGCACTATCAGTTGCGGCTGGTAGGAGCGATGCAGCGCGAAGCCGATATCATTGCCCAACGCTTCAGCACGCCGCTCCAATTGACGGCAGACCACCCTGAAGAGCCGGGCACTCACCGGGCGAATCTCGAAAAACGAAACGGTGTCGGGCTGACCAGCGGTTGATCGCCAGTGATCAGGTCCGCCATCAAGTGCCCGGCCCCAGGCCCGATCCCGAAACCATGCCCGGAGAATCCGGTGGCCAGGTAAAAGCCGGGAAGCGACGCCACTTCATTTATCACCGGGACGATGTCGGGTGTCACGTCGATCAGGCCCGCCCAGCGCTGCTCGATCTTCGCCCCGGCAAAAACCGGGAACTGTTCGACGATCATCTTCAATGCCTGATCGAGAAAAGCGTCCACGGGTTTGGGGTCATAGAGGCGCTGGGTTTCGAACGGCGTCGGCTGGTCATTGCGCCAGCGGCCTGGGGTGTTGATTTCCTGCCAGGTCTGGCCCGTGACACGCAACCGGTACTCTTGATGATGCGCCTTGACCATTGGCAGAAAATCCGGGAAGTAGCGAAAGCTGTCCGGGACCAGGGACGCGATATTGGTGTTACGCATCGCGACGGTATAGCCGCCGTCGGCGCGCTTCCTGAAAGCCATTTTTTCCGTCGCCACGGCACAGTCCGGGCCACCCGCGATAGGCCCGGTGCGCATCACCGAACCCAGCACTTTAAGTTGTGGCAGCCGAATACCCAGGTTGCGGCAGAACAGACTCGACCATGCACCTGCCGCCAGCACGACCGTCTTGCACTTGATTTCCCCCAGTTCGGTGACCACGGAACTGACTTGGCCCGCCTCTGTTTCAAGTCCTCGGGCGGCGCAGCGGGTGAAGAGCCTGGCGCCCAGCGCACGGGCGCCTTCGGCGATGGCTGCAGTGGCGATGTCGGGTTCGGCGCGTCCATCGGTGGCGGTATACAGCGCGCCTTTCCAGGAAAGCGGGCTCTTGGTCCCGAGCCGGGCAGCGATCTGGGCGGCATCCAGCCACTGGGCTTCAACCCCCATGGGTTTGGCCTGCGCCAGCCATGACTCCTTGTCGCGGATTTCCTGCTCGGACTCACAGGCGTAGAGGATGCCGGCGCGAGTAAAGCCAGTGTCGTGCCGCAGCCGCATGGGCCAGCTGTCCCACAGTTTCAAACTGGCGATTGCCAGCGGGATTTCCGCGATATCGCGCCCCATGGTACGAACCCAACCCCAGTTCCGTGAGGACTGTTCGTGGGCAATACCACTTTTCTCCACCAACACCACCGAGACGCCACGCTCAGCCAAAAAGTAGGCCGTACACACGCCTACAATTCCACCCCCGATAATCACCACATCGGTACTTTTGGGCAGTGGATGATCACTGTCGACTTGAGAGATTTGCGGGTACATGGGAATGCCTGCGACGATCATTACCCAAGGTTTACTCCCCGGGCAAAACAGCGGCAAGCCTTGGCATGACGAATAGCGCCATGCTCTCACATGGTGAGATCAAATCAGTGGATCGGGTGGTAAAAGTGGGTATTACCCTGCCCGCCTACGAGAACTGCGAAGACGAAAAGCGCGCCTGCCCGGTCAAGCGCCTGCCCATGAGAGAGCGTACGTGACACTGCCAACCGCAGTCAGGCGAGCCGAGATGCCCCGGCCCGCCTGAGACCATCAGCTCTGGCAGAAGCGAATGCGGTTGCCGAACGGATCATAAACCTCGAGAAGCTTGCCCCAGTCCTGCTGAACAATATCCGGACGTCCGTAGCCATAACGCTTGGCGATCAACTCATCACGCAGGGCTTCGATGTTGTGCATCGGGACAAAGGTCGTCGAACCCGGGCTCGCATCGCCATGGTGCTCGGATAGATGAAGCTGCAGGCCGTTACGGCTGATGCCCAGGTACAGCGGCAGGTCTGCTTCGAATCGATGCTCGAAGTCGACGCTGAACCCGAGGAAATCAAGGTAGAACTCGCGGGCCTTGGCTTCGTCGAAGATGCGCAGGATGGGAATGGCTTTTTCGAAGGTCGGGCCCTGGGGTTCTTCGTCCGCCAGTAACGCGGACGCGGTGTTCCAGTCCTTGTATCCCAACTGCTGGGCGACCAGTTCGAGTGCCGTGGAATGGCTCACTTCCTGATCGCGGCCCTGCAACGAAGCACGCAGGGTTTTAGCCATCTGCTTGGCTTTCTGAATGGACAACATGATGCCTCCTGGAGTCGAAGCCTATGGGTGCTCGCGTTGCCAAACCTCGACTATCAAGAGAGATGCGATAGGCGTTGGAAGAACATGCTTTCACCTTTCCTTGCGGAGCGAGCGGCGGGCAGCATCGGCCGACGTCGATAGTACACATCCGCGCGGCAGGAAAACAGCGTCGCGAGCGGTCGAGGTTTGACGACTGTTGCTATCAGACAGGCGCTGACTGTAGCTACCGCTCTCTTGAGCGCGCGACTAAGTTCGTGATTCCAACCCACGGAGTCATGACCATGCCGGATGCTGCCAGCCTCTATCTGTTTGTCGTCGCCGCGTTGCTGTTGTTGATCGTACCGGGGCCGAACATGGCGTTCGTCACCAGCCATGCACTGGCTCAGGGTTGGCGCGCAGGGTTCGCGGCTGCGTTGGGTATCGGCCTCGCGGATTTGCTGCTGACGGCTTTGGTGAGTGCCGGGGTCGGGGCAATGGTCATGAGTTGGGCGCCCGCCTTTGATGTGCTGCGAGTAGCGGGCGCGTGTTACTTGATCTGGATCGCCTGGCAGGCGCTGAAAACCCCTGAGGCTGCGCCGGGTGTTCAGCCGACGATCACTTCGGCCCGCAAAATCTTTGCCCAGGCCACCTTGAACAGTCTATTGAATCCCAAGGGCTTGCTGTTCTTCATGGTGTTCCTGCCGCAGTTTGTCAGCGTGAAAGCGGGCAATGTCAGCCTCCAGCTGATTTTTCTGGGCGTGCTGCTGGCGCTGATTTCCCTGGTCTTCCATACGCTGCTGGGTGTCTGCGCCGGGCAACTGAAGGGCAAACTGGGGCGCGGGCGCGTCTATGCCCGCCTGACCAAATATGGCTTTGCCGGTGTGATGGCTGCGTTGGCGGCACGTCTGTTGTTTCTTGATCGTCAGGCTTGATGCTCAAGAGGCTGGTTCGAGTGCTGCGCTGCCCATAAACTAGGCCGCATTTCCAACTGCCGGTGAAAGCAAATGTTTGAAGTGACTGAGGCGTCCATTGCCGATCTGCGTGCTGCGCTGGAGTCAGGGCAAGTCACTGCGGTCGATCTGGTGCAGGCGTACCTGGCGCGGATCGACGCCTACGATGGCCTCGATACACCAACGGCTCTGAACGCTGTTGTGGTCCGTAACCCCGAGGCGCTCGCAGAGGCTCGGACATCTGATGAGCGTCGCGCCAAAGGCCAGTTGCTTGGGCCGCTTGATGGTATCCCCTACACCGCCAAGGACAGTTACCTGGTCAAAGGCCTCACGGCGGCGTCCGGGAGCCCGGCGTTCGCCAGCCTCGTGGCCCAACGTGACGCCTTCACCATCTCTCGTCTTCGCGCATCCGGCGCCATCTGCCTGGGCAAGACCAACATGCCGCCCATGGCCAACGGTGGCATGCAACGCGGAGTGTATGGCCGCGCCGAAAGCCCCTATAACGCTGATTACCTGACCGCACCCTTCGCCTCGGGCTCGTCCAATGGCGCAGGCACCGCCACGGCGGCCAGCTTTGCAGCGTTCGGTATGGCTGAAGAAACCTGGTCAAGCGGTCGCGGCCCGGCGTCCAATAATGGGCTGTGTGCCTACACGCCATCGCGTGGTGTGATTTCGGTGCGCGGTAACTGGCCGCTGACGCCGACCATGGATGTGGTGGTGCCTTACGCCAGAACCATGGCTGATCTGCTCGAAGTGCTGGACGTGATTGTGGCCCCGGACCCCGACACCCGCGGCGATCTCTGGCGCATGCAACCTTGGGTGACGCTGCCCAGCGTCGATGCGGTAAGGCCTGCGTCGTATGCCGAACTGGCTGCGTCGTCCGATGCGCTGGCAGGTAAGCGTCTGGGTGTGCCGCGCATGTTTATCAACGCTGATCCCGAAGCCGGCACCTCTGAAAAGCCCGGTATCGGCGGCCCGACCGGCCAGCGCATTCACACCCGGCCCAGCGTAATGGCGCTGTGGCAACAGGCGCGCAGCGCCCTTGAAGCCGCCGGTGCCGAGGTCATTGAAGTGGATTTCCCAATGGTTTCCAATTGCGAGGGCGATCGTCCGGGAGCACCGACGGTGTTTACGCGCGGGTTGGTATCCAGGGAGTTTATGCATCACGAGTTGTGGGACTTGTCGGCCTGGGCGTTCGATGACTTTCTGCGCGCCAATGGCGACCCAACGTTGAATCGCTTGGCAGACGTTGATGGACCGAAGATTTTCCCACACGACCCCGGCACCCTGCCCAACCGCGAGGACGATCTGGCTGCCGGGATGGACGAATACGTGCGCATGGCCCAGCGCGGCATCACCCCCTGGGACGAAATCCCAACCCTGCCCGACGGCTTGCGCGGGCTGGAAGAAACCCGGCGAATTGATCTTGAGGAATGGATGCAGGGCCTTGGTCTTGATGCGGTGCTGTTCCCGACCGTGGCGGATGTGGGCCCGGCAGATGCTGATATCAATCTGCGGTCCGCTGACATCGCCTGGAGCAATGGTGTGTGGGTCGCCAATGGCAATCTGGCGATCCGGCACTTGGGTGTTCCCACCGTCACGGTCCCCATGGGTGTGATGGCGGATATTGGCATGCCTGTCGGACTGACGTTTGCCGGGCGTGGTTACGACGATTCCAACCTGCTGCGCCTGGCGTCTGCGTTCGAGTCCACCGGCGCGAAACGAATGATCCCGCCACGCACGCCGCCGCTGACACCTGCGTGAATACCACCGGCCAGATGTTCGGAGTTTAAACAAAGCCGAGCGACCGACAGTCGCCTGGCTCGAACCCTGGTTCGTGGCTCACTTCCAATCTGTACGCCCCGCACATCGCCGGGCAAAGGAGATTGCCATGCAAACCAGCACTGAGCTTCAAGGGGGTATGGATCCACTGCCAACATCGGATGATCCGTTGAGTCCGGGGCGCACCGACATTAACCCGAGTGATCAGCCAGGGGTTGATGAACTGCCCGACAACGAAGGGGCAATACCTCTGGACCCCGACGACGACACGCCTGTCGAGGAGGAAATGCACGACATTGATCCCGCCAATGCGGAGTTCGACAATCAGCCCAATCCGCGTTAACGGGCGCAATGAACTACACGCTTCACCCGCGGCTCCGAAGGACCGGGGCCACTCATCTACGGCCGTTTCGACGCCTTTTGGCCGCGAGCGGTCGCATCTCGGTGTACGCGAGTTCTGCAACGCGCAGACCGTCTGGCTGGATCGAAACTGAGCTACCCTTTGGGCGAATCGTTGTTGACGCGTTAGCCGTGAGGGGTCTGAAGCTTGCAGAATCACCAGCATCCGCTGATCCGCCGCGTCGCCAGGGCCATCAACGCCCAGGTCGACGAACTGTATCCGGCGTTGGCGGGTTTCGCGTTGTTCTTTTGCCTGTTCTGCGGTTACTTCATGCTGCGGCCGATTCGCGAAGCCATGGGCATTCAAGCCGGTGTCGAGCATTTGCAGTGGCTGTTCACGGCGACCTTTGTCGTGATGTTGGTCGCGGTGCCGTTACTGGGCTGGCTGAATTCCAGCGTGCCACGTGTGCAATTTCTGAACTGGGTCTTCGGTTTTTTCAGCCTCAACCTGCTGCTGTTCGCCGTGACATTTGCCCTGGCTGACGACAGCGTCTGGCTGGCGAGAAGCTTTTACGTGTGGATCTCGGTCTACAACCTCTATGTGGTGTCTGTGGCGTGGAGCCTGATGGCCGATGTCTTCGACGGCAACCAGGCGCGACGCTTGTTTGCTTTCATTGCGGCCGGTGCCAGCGTCGGCGGGCTGATCGGCCCTTTGATCAGCGCCCTGACCATCGGCCTGATCGGAACGCCCGGCCTGACCTTGATCAGCGCAGTGTTATTGCTGGTAGCGTTGAGCCTGAAACGCTATCTGATGCGTTGGCGCGATGACGGCGGTGCGGGTCGACCAGGCGCGGAGCCCAGCGAAAGCCCGCGCCGACCGGTCGCCGGCAACCCGTTCAGCGGCATGACCCGGGTGCTGCGCTCGCCTTACCTGTTGGCGGTGTGCCTGTTTGTCCTGCTGTTGGCCACGGCCAGCACTTTTCTGTATTTCGAGCAGGCGCGTCTGGTGGAGCAACACTTCCCCTCCCGTGAAGAACGGGTGCGAGTGTTCGGCTTGCTGGATTTTGCCGTGCAGGCTGGCGCACTGGGCTGTCAGGTGTTCATCACCGGGCGCATTGCGCAACGCTTCGGCGTGGGGATTTTGCTGGCGGCGGTCCCCGCGCTGGTGTGCGTGGGTTTCGTCGGCCTGGCCCTGGCGCCGAGCTTTGCCATGCTCGCCGGGCTGATGATCGTGCGGCGCATCGGCGAATATGCATTCATCCGCCCCGGCCGCGAAATGCTCTTTGCGCCCCTGGACGCAGAGACCAAGTACAAGGCCAAGAACTTCATCGATACCGTGGTCTATCGCGGCGGCGACGCCATCAGTGGGTGGGCGAAAAGCCTACTCGACGCCCTGGGACAAGGCGTGGTGGTGGCAGCGGTAGTCGGTGCCCTGTGCGCCGCCCTCTGGACGCTGACCGGCTGGTACCTGGGACGACGGGCCGACAGCGCGGCTGTCAGGCCCACCGGGACCTGATCAGGCCAGTTCGAACAGCACGTCCTGAGCGCCTTACCACAAGGTTTTCACGCCCAGCGCCCGCAGGTTTTCCTTGCCCTCAACGATGGTCAGAAAGTGATTACCCGCCAACTGGCCCATCTTCGCGGCAAAGCAGCATGAGCCGTAGGCAATCAGGATTTCGGTTTCGCTGTAGGGCCCTGGATAGAACAGGATGTCCCCGACCGAGGGGTGGCTGGTGTGGTTTTCGAACCCGATGGGCTGCTCGTCGAGCAACAATTGATACTCGCCCAACGGCACCCAGCAGCCTTCGCCGCTCCAGCGCACATGGATCAGCTTCTGCCGATAAGGCAGCAAGTGAACGAACGCCGCCACGGTGTGCGGCGCATCGGGGTTGGTCTCGGCCAGAAACTCATGGCCGCCGGCGGTGATTTTGATCATGGTCATTTGCAACTACGCTCCCTGGATGAATCAAGACGCTTCGGACTGAAGCCTGACCTTTGCCGCTGGCGCAGGCTCGGGCACCAACAGGCGCACTTCAAAACAGCAGCCGGTGGGCACGCGGCTTTCCAGGGTGACCGTCCAGCCCTGATGAGTGCAGATGCGCTGCACCAGTGACAACCCGAGCCCCAGGCCTTCACCGCGTTGCTCGTCGCCGCGCACAAAGGGCTGGAACATCGCCTGCTGTTTTTCCAGCGGGATGCCGATGCCACTGTCAGAGACCGTGAAACTGCTGCCACTGAGGCTCAGGCAGATAAAACCCGAGTCGGTGTAGTGCCAGGCATTGCGCAACAGATTGCCCATTACCGACTGCAGCAACGTGGCGTTGTGCAGATGCGGGGACTGGTCACCGCGCTCGTAGCGCAGGGTCAGGCCTTTTTCTTCAATGGGTTTGCGCCAGGTATCGATCAATTCGTCCGCCACCGCGGTCAGGGTCGAGCGCGGCCCGCGGCCACCCCCTTCACTTTCGATGCGCGCCAGCAGCAGGAAGGTTTCGACCAGTTGGCGCATGCCCTCACTGGCCCGGGCGATGCGCACCACCTGATTGTGCGAACGTGTATCGATGTTGGGGTTTTCCAGCAGCAGTTCGCAGGAGCTGGCCAGCACCATCAACGGGGTGCGCAGTTCGTGGCTGACGTCGCTGGTGAACATCTTTTCGCGCTTGAGCGCAGCGCGCAGGCGGCCCAGGGTGGCGTCGAATGACACCGCCAGCTCACCCACTTCATCGTGTGCGTAGCCGGGTGCCAGCGCTGGCGCGACCTCCATGATCTGATCGTGGTGCCTGACCTGCCCCGCCAGCTTGACCACTGGCGCCATGACCCGCTGCGCCAGCAATCGGCCCAGCAGCAAAGCCAGCAACACACTGAGCACAAAGCCCACCAGCACGATGCCAAACAGAATGCGTTCGCGCTGCAGCGTGGCAGACCGGTCACGCAGCAGCACGTATTGACGGCCATCCACCACGTCGACCATGGCGTAATAACTGACCTGATCCTTGACCAGTTGGTGAAAGCCGGGCGGGAGATCCTTGAGGTCGTCGGGCATCTGCAAAATGCCGGTCGTGCCCTGCACGTAGAACAGCGAGTCCTTTTCCGGGCGATGGCTCCAGTTGCTGACGTCGTCCATCAGCAGCAGGCGATGAAGATCGCCGCCCATGGACAGCGTCGTGAGCTTCTTGCCCACCAGATGGACTGTCATCACGATGCCAGCGGCAAAGATCAGCGCAACCAGAGTACTCATCAGCGTGAAGACGATGACAATGCGCTGTTTGAGGCTGTGTTTGATATCCATGCACTTTCCGAAGACGGGACGACAATTGCGCGAAGCAAGAAAGGCCAGTATCAGGCCAGAGATGTCGTTATTTCGTCAACGGATGATGCACGGCGGTGTTGAGGGTCTGTAGGAAACCAGAATACGTGCGGGTAGAAGTACCCCTGTGGGAGCGAGCTTGCTCGCGAAGAGGTCGTCACAGCCCATGCATTAACGACGGCTGAAATACTACCCTCTCAAGCAAACTCGCTTCCACAGCTGGCTTAAAACGCCGGAACTGCGCTCACCACCCGCAACGCCAGGCCTTCATAGGCATCCAGGGTAATAGTGAACTCACCTTCCTCGGTCAGGTCACCCTCGACCCGCTCGTTGATGATGTCCACCACCGGGCCAGGCGCAATACCGGCCAGATGCAGGGTTTCCACCACCGGCTCGGAGCTGAAGTTCAGGGCGGTGATCTGCGTGCCCTTCCCGGCTGGCAACTCGTGAACCATGATCAGCAGGCCAGGATGCTCCACATCCGGGATCAGGATCTGCTTGCTGGCGGCGATGTCATAGGCGCGACGCACGGCCAGGATCTTTTTCAATTGCGAGGCGAACGAATCCGGGCGCTGCAGCTGACTGATCAGGCTGCCGTACAGCGAACGCGGCCTTGGCATGTTGCCAGCCGAGAACTCGGCTTCCGGGTCCAGATCCACCAGGTCGTAGGCACCGCGATGGATCCAGCGGGTGTCGCCGTCCTGCATCAAGTGCTGTACCTGCTCGGCAGGCAATGGCAGTGCCCCCACCAGATCCCAGCCTGACAGGGCAAAAACACCCGGCTGCATGGCATTGAACATCACCAGCAGCAGGTGAATGTGCTGGATCTGCTGGATATCGGCGTCGGTGATGGCTTCAAGGTCGCGAATCCCCAAGGCCGCCGTGATGATGCTCGCGGTGGTGCAGGACACGCCGTTGGTGACGAACTTCAGGTTGTAGGGCGCGTGCTCACCCGCCAGACGCTCGTACATTTCTTCGCGGATGTGTTCGCGCAGGATGTTGCCGGGCAAGGTCTGGCCTTGATAGTGATAGGTGTCATGAGCGTGGAGCGTCCAGAAATGCACCAGCTCAAGGGTCAGCTCGTCATGGTTTTGCAGCGCGTGGATCAACGACGCCGGGTCGATACCGAATGCATGCACCTGACGCAACATGAGGCGCAGGAACTCGGTGGTCCCGGTCAGCAACGCATGTTGATAGGCCGGGCGCGAGATGAAGTCATAGGACAGGTCGGCGCCACCGTGGGACATGGCCGCGATGTCGTCCAGGGTCAGGTTCAATTCCTGGAAACTGAAACCGCCGGCCTTGCGAATAGCCCCGCCGATCAACTGATTGCCGGTAATCGACAATGGGTGGCTCTCGGACCAGGCATTGCCCTCGGCCTTACGCTCCACACCGAGAAAGCCGTTGGCGTCCAGACGCAAGACCCGCGCGCCCATCACGTCAATGGCATGCAGCGCATCGCCAATGATCATCTGCTGCGCCGCGAAGCTTGGGTCCAGCCAGTTCAATGAAGGCTGGCCTTCCTTGAAGTAGTGCAGGTACACCCAGCGCCGAGCCTTGCCGTCCACACCCTGAACAATACCGGTGGCGCTCCAGTCGGTTTCCTTGACGCCGGGTTCGAAGAAGATCACCCGCTGCAATTGCCCGACGATGTAATGCTTGTCCTTGAGGACATCCACCACATCAGGCATGAGGTTGACCGCATCGCGCCCCGCCGGGATATCCGGCAGCAAATGCCAGTCTTCCTCACGAATTTCGACCATGTGGTACAGGCCGGGATAATCCTCGTAAGCCATTTCCGCCAGGCGGAAGTCAGCGCCTTTGCCAGTATGGGACGGGATCACGTCATCGATCAGCACCGCGTTATGCGCGGCGGCAATGCGGCTCAGGCTCAGCAACTGCGCGTCAGTGCCCAGATCAGGGTCAATGCCGAAGCTGATCCGGTCGAAATTGCCGTCAATGCTTGGGGTACGTTGCCGGCCTTGCAGGCCACCAGAGGTTTTCAGCGGGCCGTTGTGGATGCCCTGAATGCCGATTTCCGAGAGCGCGTGCCACAGGGCTTCATCTCCCAGTGCTTCGAGGACCGTGCCGCCTTCGCGGGTGATGATCGAGGCCGGGTAGGCGGTAAACCAGACCGAGGCGATGGCCGAAGCGTCTCGCGGGCGTGCCTGGGCGAAGGGGCGTTGCCACAGCCTGCCCTGGCCTGAGTAAAGTTTGGCGCGTTGTCTGGCGGCATTGAGCATCGATTGCTCGATCAGCCAGTCGACGTATTGCTTGTCCGGTGTCGTCATAAAGTGCAGTCATCCGCGTCAAGTCAGTCGGGTCGAAACCATCGGAGTGATCTGAGCTGGTTCGATTCTGTCTTTCAGTTAGCTTGACTGTATGAGCGCCACCGGTGGCAATCGTTGCATTGGGATGCAGGTTAATTCGGGGATCACATCAGACGGTGGGCGTTTGATGAAGGAACTTCCCCTGCGTTTCGATCAGTGATTCTCGGTCCAGTCGAAGTCCAGCTGTTGCGCGGTGCGTTTCGCCAGCTTGCGGTTATGCAGTCGCTCCACCAGGTGCAGGCTCATGTCGATCCCGGCGGAAATACCGGCCGAGGTCACGAAGCCGCCTTCATCGACCCAGCGCAGTGTGCTCAGCACGTCCAGGGACGGGAACATTGTCTTGAGCTCATCCAGGTCCTCCCAGTGAGTGGTGACCTGCTTGCCGTCCAGCTTGCCCGTTTTCGCCAACAGGAACGCCCCCGTGCACACCGATGCGACGATCCGCTCAGGTGCCGACTGGCCGCTGATCCAATAGATGACATCAGGCTTTTCCAGCTCGGCAGTCACCACACCGCCGGGGATGATCAGGCAATCCATCACCGGATGGTCGCTGATGGAGTAATCAGGGAAAACCTTGAGCCCGGCCCGAGCCGTGACCGGCGCGGTGGTTCGGCCAATCGTGAATACCGTGAACAAGGCCCGATCATCCAGGCTGTTGCGCAGGTGCATGCGGGTTGCCGTGGTGAATACTTCGTAGGGGCCTGCGAAATCCAGAACTTCGACGTCATCAAAGACGTAGATACCGATGTTGATTGACACGTGTTGACTCCTGCATCGCTTGTGCGAGTTCCGGCAAAAATAGTGAGGCTGACGCCCTGCTCCAATGGTCAGGGTAACCAGTCCCTCTAACCCGGACCACTGGAGTAAATGCCAATATCCGGTAACATCGCGCCATGAAAAATCATCTCGTCGTTGCCCTCATTTATAACCAGCTGTGCACCTTCGAATTTGGCTGCACGGTTGAGGTGTTTGCGCTCAAACGCCCTGAACTGGGGGTGAGCTGGTACGAGTTCGCCACCTACGCCGTGGATGAGGGGCCGATCACCGCAGCGGGCGGTATCACCATCGTGCCCACCGCTGGCGAGGCGCTGCTGGAAAACGCCGACACTATCATCGTGCCCGGCTGGCGCGGGGTGGATGCGCCCGTGCCGCCCAGGTTGATCGCCCAACTGCAGGCCGCCCATGCACGCGGCGCCCGGATCTGCTCGATCTGCACTGGCGCCTTCGTGCTGGCGGCGGCGGGTTTGCTCGAAGGCAAGCGCGTCACCACCCACTGGCGGTACACCGACCTGCTGGCGAGCATGTACCCGCAGCTGACCATTCAACCTAACGAGCTGTACGTGGATCAGGGCCAGATTGTGACCGCTGCCGGGTCTGCCGCAGGGCTGGACATGATGCTGCACCTGGTGCGCAACGATCATGGCGCACGCGTCGCCAATATGGTGGCCCAGCGCATGGTGATCCCTCCCCATCGCGAAGGCGGCCAGTCGCAGTACGCATCGCGCCAGCTGGTGTCCTCCAGCGACGGGCCGATCTCCAAGGTCATGGACTGGATACGCAGCGATCTGCAACGCCAGCGCAGCATCAGGGAAATGGCCGAACACGCCGCCGTCAGTACCCGCACCCTGCACCGCAGCTTTATGGACAGCACTGGGTTGTCACCCTACGACTGGCTGCTGGGTGAACGCATCGCCTACGCCAAGGAGTTGCTGGAATCCTCCAACATGCGCCTGACCGAAGTGGTTGAGGTCGCCGGTTTCGGCTCTGAAGAATCCCTGCGACGGCACTTTCGTAACCTGGTTGGCATCAGCCCCAGCCGCTATCGCAAGCAATTCTCCCGGGCGTGACGCTTTAGACGGCCGGGTTTGAAGGCAGCCGTGGACATTAGCTGGAATCGATAATAGTCACTATCAATCATGCTGATAATTGGATCTGCAACGCCGGTGTTAGGGTTGTCGGCGATGAAGAACATGTTTCAGCCGCTTGTTGAATCCGCATCAACGGGCGGTCGAATACCTGCTCCGCTTCATCACTCCTTTGGTTAGAAACTTTCAGCCACCCCACTTCGGTGAGGTGGCTTTTTTTTGCCTGCGTTTATGCGGGTAGCCCGCCCCGGAATGACCTGAATGCTGGAGTCCATTGAGCGTTTCTGGTCTAGTAGCCCGCTGGACACTCGATAACGCTCTCTATTCGATTCACGTAAACAGGTAATTTTTAATGTCTGCCTCAGGTTTCAACCGGTTTATCTGCTCCGCTACCCTCCTCCTTTCCCTTGGCATGAGCGGGATTGCCTCGGCCCACGCACACCTGGAAAGCCAGTTGCCCGCTGCCGACAGCACCGTGAGCAGCCCCAAGGAGTTGCGCCTGCACTTCAGCGAGGGCGTTGAAGAGAAATTCACCAAGATCGCTATCACGTCGGTCGCTGCCAGTGGCAAGAACGTCGTTGAGCCGGTGCCCGCCGTTGCCACTGACCCCGCGGACAAGAAGGTGCTGATCGTCACCCCTGGCGCGCCCCTGGCCCCGGGCGAGTACAAAGTGGAATGGCATGCCGTGTCAGTGGACACCCATAAAAGTGAAGGCAGCTATAAATTCACGGTCAGCCCATAACGCATGCAGACCGCGCTCATTGTTTGCCGACTGGTGCATTTCTGGACGGTATTGATGCTGTTCGGCCTGTGCTTTTCCCGGCTTCTACTGGGGTCGAGCCTTGAGCGCGCATTGCCAAACCTCCCTGGCCTGCGACTCACGCGAGGGTTATGCGTGTTCTCACTGCTAAGCGCCGGAGTCTGGCTGCTGTTGATTGCGGCCAGCATGACGGGCAGTTGGGCTGAAGGGATGGCGGCTGACACGCTGCTCCTGGTACTGGGCAGCACGGCGTTCGGCAAGGTCTGGTTGTGGCACCTGGCGTTCAACGGGCTATTGCTGATCATGTTGCTGCGCAGTCGGTTGCCCCCCGCGAGGCTGCACCTGGCGATGGTCTTCCTGATGGTGGCAACGCTTGCCCCGGTCGGGCATGTGGCGATGTTCGACGGGCTGTTCGGTCGGGTGATGATTGCCAATCAGTTGCTGCACCTGTGTGCGATAGGCGCCTGGCTGGGCGGGCTCGGCTTGCTTCTGCTGCTCATCCAGCAGCGAACAGTCGCCAGCGAGATGCGGGCAATCCTGCTGCGATTCAGCGGGCTGGGCTACGTCATGGTGGCGTTGATCATCGCCACCGGCTTGATCAATGTCCGGGCTATGAGCGGCGCACTGTGGCCCCAACCAGCATTCTCCGGTTTCGGGCTGATTCTGGCGGTGAAGCTGTGCATGGTGCTGGCCATGCTGGCCCTGGCGCTGTTCAACCGGCTGATGCTCAACCGCAACGACTGGCGACCGGGCGTGCTGCGTATCAGCATCCTCTGTGAATCACTGTTCGGCATTGCCGCGCTGCTGGCGGTGTCGCTGTTAGGTACACTGCCGCCCATGCAAGTCAGTTGAAAAAGTTTGACCGCAAGACCCGGAGTGCCAGGCCTGCGTGGCCACATTAAGCTGGGCACTTCCACACCCGCGAAAGGTTAGACGGCCATGACCACCCACAGGATTGCATCGACATCGGTGTGTGCCACTCAGGACGACCCGCGCTGGGCGGCCGTGCTGGCTCGGGATGCGCGCGCCGACGGGCAGTTTGTCTACGCTGTACGAACCACCGGGGTCTATTGCCGGCCCAGCAGCCTGTCGCGCCTGCCGCATCCGGGTAATGTGGTGTTTTTCGACACCGCCGCCGCAGCAGAAGCGGCAGGCTTTCGGCCCAGCAAGCGTGCCGCTGCCGATCAGAGTGGTATCGCGCAACAGCACGCTGCACTGGTCGCCCAGGCCTGTCGCCGCATCGAACAGGCGGAGGTCGCGCCAAGCCTGTCGCAATTGGCATTTGATGCCGGGATGAGCACCTATCACTTCCATCGGGTGTTCAAGGCGCTCACCGGGGTCACGCCCAAGGGCTATGCCAATGCGCACCGGGCCAGCAAAGTCCGCCAGCACCTGGTAGCCGGTAGCTCGGTGACCGATGCGCTGTACGAAGCCGGTTTCAACTCCAATAGCCGCTTTTACGCGACGGCTGACGCTGTGCTGGGGATGAAGCCGAGTCAGTTCCGCAAGGCAGGCAGCGAGGCGCACATTCATTTTGCGGTCGGAGAATGTTCATTGGGTTCAATTCTGGTGGCGCAAAGCGAGCGTGGCGTGTGTGCCATTCTGCTGGGCGATGATGCCGATTTGCTGGTGCGCAACTTCCAGGACCAGTTTCGCAATGCGTCGTTGATCGGCGCCGATCATGATTTCGAGCAGATGGTTGCCAAGGTCGTGGGCTTCATCGAAGCGCCGGGGCTGGGCCTCGACCTGCCGCTGGACATGCGCGGCACAGCGTTTCAGCAGCGGGTATGGCGTGCACTGCAGGACATACCGCCTGGCAGCACCGCCAGTTACGCCGAGATCGCCAGGCGCATGGGCGCACCCAAGTCGTTCCGCGCAGTCGCTCAAGCGTGCGGTGCCAACAACATTGCGGTGGCGATCCCTTGTCATCGAGTGGTGCGCAGTGACGGCAACCTGTCGGGCTACCGCTGGGGCGTGGAGCGTAAACAGCTGTTGCTGGAGCGCGAATCCAAGCCCTAGCGATGGCGATGGCGATGCAATGAATAAATCGCCATCGGGGCCTGCGAACTTAGCGCCTTACGTCCACCACCACCCTGCCGCGCACCTTGCCCGCCAGTAACTGTGGGGCAAGGTCAATCACTTCGCTCAAACCAATCTCGCGGCTGATCTTCGGCAACAATGCTAGGTCAAGGTCAGTGGCCAGACGTCTCCATGCCTCGATACGATCCGCGCGCGGGCGTGTAACGCTGTCGATGCCCGCCAGGGTGATACCGCGCAGAATGAACGGTGCGACCGAGGCCGGGAAGTCCATACCCTGCGCCAACCCGCAGGCCGCCACCGTGCCGCGATAACGGGTCGCCGCGCAGATGTTGGCCAGGGTGTGGCTGCCAATAGAGTCAATCGCCCCGGCCCAGCGTTCTTTGACCAGGGGCCGACCCGGCTCCGAGAGCGTCCCACGATCAATAATCTCGGCTGCGCCCAGAGCCTCCAGGTATTCGTGCTCGTTAACCCTGCCGGTTGACGCCACCACTCGATAGCCAAGACGCGCCAGGATCGCGACGGCAAAGCTGCCGACGCCGCCATTTGCGCCCGTGACCAGCACCTCGCCGTCGCCGGGTTTGACGCCGTTATTCTCCAGCGCCATGACGGCCAGCATCGCTGTGTAGCCCGCCGTGCCAATCGCCATGGCCTGTGCCGACGTGAATGCCGCTGGCAACGGGATCAGCCACTTGCCCTGCAGGCGGGCCTTTTCCGCCAGCCCACCCCAATGCCCCTCGCCAACGCCCCAGCCGTTGAGCACCACCTGATCGCCGGGGGCGAAGCCCGGGTCGCTGCTGACAGTGACGGTGCCCGCCAGGTCCACGCCAGGCACCATGGGGAAACTGCGGACGATGGGGCCGTTGCCAGTAATGGCCAGGGCGTCCTTGTAATTGAGGGTGCTGTGGGAAATGTCGATGCTGACATCCCCCACAGGCAGCGCCTCTTCGTTCAGCTCGCTCAGGGTTGCGTGGTAACCGGCGTCGTCTTTTTCAATCAAGATGCCTTTGAACATGTTCGCCTCCTATTTAGACCGATCGTCTTTAATTAGTCGAATGTAAAAAGCTACAGCGGCAGACCCCGCAGAAACCCGCGGATGAAGGTATTGAGCGGCTCATCATTGCCCACCAGCTTGGCGCGCAGCACGGCCCCTTCCCAACCGATCCAGAAGAACGCCGCCAGTTCGTCACAGTCCGCGCTGTTTGCCAGTTCCCCCTTGCTCTGGGCCGCTGCAAAACAGTGGCTCAGACGCTTTTGCCAATCGAGGAAAATCTTCTCCAGCGCTTCCCGAAAACCCTCCGGGAGCATGCCGGCTTCCTGGCCAAGATTGCCCACCAGGCAGCCGCGGCGATATTCATGGCGGGCCATCGCTGCTTTAGCGCTTTGCACGAACCCCACCAGGCGCTCAAGGGGGCTCAGTGCCTCGTTCAGCAGCCAACGGTCCAGCCGCAGTGCGAAGTAATCGGCGTAATGCGCCAGTACGGCGCGGCCATACGCGTCTTTGCTCGGGAAATAGTGGTAGAACGAACCCTTGGGTACACCTACCTGCTTGAGGATGTAATCGATGCCGGTGGCCATGAAACCCTGCTCGGTCAACACCTCGACGCCGCAGCGTATCAGTGCCTCACGGGTTTCCAGATTATCCCGGTCAATCTTGGGCGGCCTTCCGGGGCGGCGGGGTTTAACGGCATTTTCTGTCATGGCTTGAATACTAGACCGATCGTCTCTTATGTCAATCAACGCTTCAGGGCGGTTGCCAAATAGCATTCAGGCCCGCTCAATAGCACTCCACTCTTTCAGCAGGGAACCGTCACATGAACGCTTGGCCAGATACGCGTCTGCTGCTCCTTTTCGGCATTGAACTGCCGATTATCCAGGCGCCCATGGCGGGTGCCGTTGGCTCGGCCATGGCGATCGCGGTGGGCAATGCAGGCGGTCTGGCGTCATTACCCTGTGCGATGCTCAGCCCGCAGCAGATTCGTGATGAAGTTGCCCTTATCCGGCAGCACAGCAACGCGCCGCTGAACCTCAATTTCTTCTGTCACCAGCCGCCGCAGGACGATCCTGAAAGCCACCGACGCTGGAAAAATCTGTTGCAGCCTTACTACCAGGAACTGGGGGCCGACTTCGAGGCAGCCACTCCGGTCTCCATTCGTGCGCCCTTTGATGCCTCGACCTGTGAACTGGTTGAAGCGCTCAAGCCCGAGGTGGTCAGCTTCCACTTCGGTCTACCCCAGGCTGCATTGCTGACGCGGGTGAAAGCGACCGGCGCCACGGTGATTTCATCGGCCACCACGGTCGACGAAGCGATCTGGCTGGAGGCCCACGGTTGCGATGCGATTATTGCCATGGGCTACGAGGCGGGAGGTCATCGCGGGATGTTTCTCAGCAGTGAACTGACCACGCAGGTCGGCACGCTGGCCCTGGTGCCGCAAATCGTCGACGCAGTAAGCGTGCCGGTCATCGCTGCCGGTGGCATCGGCGATGGGCGAGGCATTGCCGCTGCATTCATGCTGGGCGCGGCGGCGGTACAGATGGGCACCGCTTACCTGTTCTGCCCGGAGGCCAAGGTCAGCAAGCCGCACTACCAGGCGCTACGCACCGCCAAGGACAGCGAAACCGCACTGACTAACCTCTTCACCGGCAGGCCTGCGCGAGGGATCGTTAATCGGATCATGGCCGAGCTGGGGCCGATGTGCGACGCGGCACCGGCCTTCCCCCTGGCAGGCGGAGCGCTGAGCCCCTTGCGCGCCATCGCCGAGCCGCTGGGCAATGGTGGTTTCATGAACCTGTGGGCCGGTCAGGCGGTGGGGCTCAAACATGAGCGGTCGGCTCATGATTTGACGTTGCAGCTTGCCCATGACGCGCTGGCAAAGTTGAACCGATCCTGAAACTTAGCTTCCCTGGCTGAGAGGCTCGCTATATATTTATTTATATAGCGATTGGCGCATCCCTTTCATACCGCCCTGCCAATGCCAATCTCCTCACCACTGCCCGGAGCTTCAATGTCTTTTACCCCTCAACGTCTGGCCCTCAAATCCCTTGCTGGCGTGGTGGCGGCGCTCGCCATCAACACCGCGTTCGCGGATGAAGTTCAGGTGGCCGTGGCCGCTAACTTCACGGCGCCCATCCAGGCGATCGCCAACGATTTCGAGAAAGACACCGGGCACAAGCTGGTCGCCGCCTTTGGTGCCACCGGGCAGATCTATACGCAAATCAAAAACGGCGCGCCGTTCGAGGTATTCCTCTCCGCCGACGACAGCACCCCGGCCAAGCTTGAACAAGAAGGCGACACCGTTAAAGGTTCACGCTTCACCTATGCAATAGGCACGCTAGCCTTGTGGTCCGCCAAGGAAAGTTATGTGGACAGCAACGGCGATGTGCTCAAGGGCAATACTTTCGAGCATCTGTCCATCGCCAACCCGAAGACCGCGCCTTATGGCCTGGCAGCGACCCAAGTGCTGGCCAAGCTCGGCCTGACCGATGCCACAAAATCCAAACTCGTCGAAGGTCAGAGCATCTCTCAGGCGTATCAGTTTGTGTCCACCGGTAACGCTGAACTGGGCTTCGTCGCACTGTCCCAGATCTATAAGGACGGCAAAGTCAGCAACGGCTCGGCCTGGATCGTCCCTGCGCAAATGCATGACCCCATCAAGCAGGACGCGGTGATTCTCAACAAAGGCAAAGACAACGTCGCCGCCAAGGCGCTGGTGGAATACCTCAAAGGCCCGAAAGCCGCCGCGGTGATCAAATCCTTCGGCTATCAACTGTAAATGCCTCTGGACGCAACCGATCTGGCCGCCATCTGGCTGACCTTGAAGCTGGCGTCGCTGACGACCGTTATTCTGCTGATTGTCGGCACGCCTATCGCCTGGTGGCTGGTGCGAACACGCTCCTGGCTCAGAGGCCCGGTGGGTGCGATTGTCGCATTGCCACTGGTGCTGCCGCCGACGGTCATCGGCTTTTACCTGCTGCTGTTGCTGGGGCCTAATGGTCCGGTGGGTCAATTGACCCAGAGCCTTGGGCTGGGGACCTTGACCTTCAGTTTTACCGGACTGGTGATTGGCTCCGTGCTGTACTCCATGCCGTTCGTGGTACAGCCGCTGCAAAACGCCTTCGCCGCGATTGGCACCCGCCCGCTCGAAGTCGCCGCCACCCTGCGCGCAAGCCCGCTGGATACCTTTTTTTGCGTGGTGCTGCCGTTGGCCAGGCCGGGTTTCATCACCGGCGCCATTCTCGGTTTTGCCCACACAGTGGGCGAATTCGGCGTGGTGTTGATGATTGGCGGCAACATTCCTGACAAGACCCGCGTGGTGTCGGTGCAGATCTTCGATCATGTGGAATCCATGGAGTACCTGCAGGCGCACTGGCTGGCCGGGGCCATGCTGGTGTTTTCCTTTGTGGTGCTTCTGGCGCTTTATTCCAGTGGCAAGAACAAAGCAGGCTGGGGCTGATCGATGAGTTCGACGTTGCAGATCCGGTTATCGGTGACCTATCCGGAATTTTCCCTGAATGTGGACCTGTCCCTGCCGGGGCGCGGTGTCACGGCGCTGTTTGGCCACTCCGGTTCCGGCAAAACCACCTGCCTGCGCTGTATCGCGGGCCTCGAAAAGCCCTCCCAGGGTTTTATTCGCATCAATGATGAAGTCTGGCAAGACAGCGCCAACGGGGTGTTCGTCCCTGCGCACCAGCGTGCCTTGGGTTATGTCTTTCAGGAAGCGAGCCTGTTTGCGCACTTGACAGTGCGCGGCAACCTGGAGTTCGGGCTCAAGCGCATCCCCAGGCACGCGCGCCACGTGGAACTGCAGCACGCCACGCAACTGCTGGGCATCGAGCATTTGCTGGAGCGGCGGCCAGACAAACTGTCCGGCGGCGAACGGCAGCGGGTTGGCATTGCCCGCGCCTTGCTGACCAGCCCTCGCCTGCTGCTGCTCGATGAGCCATTGGCGGCATTGGATGCCCAGCGTAAAGGCGAGATCCTGCCCTACCTTGAGCGTCTGCACGACGAGCTGGAAATCCCCGTTCTGTATGTCAGCCACTCCCAGGATGAAGTGGCGCGCCTGGCTGATCATCTGGTTCTGATGAATGATGGCAAGGCCGTTGCCAGCGGGCCCATTGGCGAAACCCTGGCGCGGCTTGACCTGCCGCTGGCGATGGACGAGGACGCTGGAGTGGTGATCGAGGGCGCTGTGATTGCCTTCGACCCGGGCTATCAATTGCTCACCGTGCAACTGCCGGGTAGCGACCTGCATATTCGCGTCGCCCATACGCCGCTGGAGCCCGGCAAGCGCCTGCGCTTCAAGGTTCAGGCCCGGGATGTCAGCCTGAGCCTGCAGCCGGAGGGGCAAAGCAGCATCCTGAATCGCTTGCCCGTCACCGTCGTCGAGGAAGTCGCGGCACAGAACGCGGCCCACGTGTTGCTACGTCTGGATGCGGCAGGCACGCCTCTGCTGGCGCGCATCACCCGCTACTCTCGGGATCAGATGCGATTGATACCGGGTCAACGGCTATGGGCGCAGATCAAATCCGTGGCGGTGCTGGCTTGAAGTAAATACTGGGCACCCCTGCAGATTGACGCGGTCAACCCACTAACTGCCCAGTGGATTGCTGCCATGCCTGATTCGAGCCTGATCGCCCAATTACCGCCTGACCTTCATTATGTGGAAGACACTCAGGCGGGTTTTACCCGGAAAATCCTGCGCGGCAAGTTTGTCTATTTCGACACTGAAGGCCAGCGCGTACGCGATGAAGCAGAGATCAAGCGCATCAATGCTTTAGTCATACCGCCCGCCTATACCGATGTCTGGATCTGCCCCGATCCTCGCGGCCACTTGCAAGCCACCGGCCGCGACGCGCGGGGCCGCAAACAATACCGCTATCACCCGCGCTGGAGGGAGATCCGCGACGAAAACAAATACTCGCGCATGATCGAGTTCGGCCTGGCGTTGCCCAAGGTTCGCAAGCAACTTGAAGCTCAACTGGCCGAGCCAGGGATCGGTCGCGACAAGGTCATGGCGACCGTCATCTCGTTGCTCGACGCGACGCTGATTCGTATCGGTAATAGCCAATACGCAAGGGACAACCGCTCTTATGGGCTGACCACATTGCGCAACAAGCACGTCGTGGTACGCGGCAATGCCATTCTTTTCCAGTTCCGCGGCAAGAGTGGCGTCGAGCATCAGATCAGCGTTACTGATCGCCGACTCGCTCGGGTCATCAAGCGTTGCATGGAATTGCCGGGACAGAATCTGTTCCAGTACCTGGACGACAACGGCGAACGCCATACCGTGAGTTCTTCAGACATCAACGCGTACTTGCAGCGTCTGACCGGCGCCGACTTCACGGCCAAGGATTACCGCACCTGGGCCGGCAGCGCCCTGGCCCTGGCGACCCTGCGCAAGCTGCACTGGGAGCCGGAAGCCGATGCGAAAAAGCATATCGTCGACATGGTCAAGGCAGTGGCGCGTCAGTTGGGCAATACACCCGCTATCTGCCGCAAATGCTACATCCACCCTGCCGTACTTGAAGGGTTCATGCAGGGCCAACTGGCGTTACTGCCCCGCACTCGACAACGCAAAGGGCTGCGTGTCGAAGAGGTTGCGCTGGCCAGCTTCCTGCAAAGTCTGGCGCAGAGTGTTGTAAGTGAGGAGCCTGAAAAGAGTTGAGGCCGCAACTAAGCGGCAACTAGTTACTGAGCGTCTGTTTGCGGGGCTCGACTTCCTTGCCATTGACCATGTAGGTGTTAGACAGCTCCTGGATGGTGCTGATGAAGTGTCGAGCGGCATGCTGGACTTCGGTCAACAGTGCGTCAGGCTCACCGCCCGCGCGCTCGATCCGCGCCAGGGCATTGTCTATCTGCATGTTTGGAGAATGCCGGCTGGTCAGGACATACAGGACATCAACGCCCGCACCCGCCAACGCAGCCAGATAGTCGGCCTTTGGCAGCCTGTCGCCGCTTTCGTATTTACCCTGAGCGTTGGCGGCAACGCCGCCAATCTGCCCCATTTCCCGTTGAGACAAGCCTAGACGCCTGCGCTCCTGCCTCAACCGTGTGCCAATTTCACTCATGGATCTATTAACTCCGCTGTATCTGACCTGATCAGGTCTCATCCCAAACTGACGCCAATTAGAACGCCAAGCGGCATCGACAAACAACTACCGTTTGCACTAGTAGCACTAGTCCTACATAAAAAATGCACTGCTTCCTACGCTACGCGTCGACAGGGAGCACATTCGCTAAAGAGGAGCATTCGCACTAGTTGCAAGCCAATGATGAGCTGCGCTATGACTCTGCGAGCACGCGCTCAAGCGAACAGCGCGATGGATGGAACGATCTCACGCCTCGCCGCATCGTATTGAGATACCCCTGCCGGAGACGCCCCATGCCCAATGACAAAGCCATCGTGAAAGGCAACAATCTCAACGACCCGGATCCGCGCCCGGCCGACGCAGCCGATCATGACGAGCGAACCCAGGAAACCCGCGAGGAAGAATCGCAAACGGGAGACAGGCAAGACGTCGAAGGCCATACCCCGAAGCTCCCCGCTCGATAAAAGCAGAATGACTCTCCGTTGAACCGGGCGGCTGCCCAAGTGCAGCCTCCGATGCCACAGGCGTGCGCAGTGCCGTGTCGCCGTTTGCCCACGACAAGGTTGGATAATGACTTCACAGCGCAACACACCCGATGCAGACACGTTGATGGGTACTCCTGCGCAGCCCTTCAGTGGCTTTGTTCGAGTACGCGGTGCCCGTGAGCACAATCTGAAAAACATCGACATTGATATCCCCCGCGACGCCCTGGTGGTGTTCACCGGTGTTTCAGGCTCCGGCAAATCGTCCCTGGCTTTCTCGACGTTGTACGCCGAGGCTCAGCGCCGCTATTTCGAGTCCGTGGCGCCGTATGCCAGGCGCCTGATCGATCAGGTGGGCGTACCCGATGTAGATTCCATTGAGGGCTTGCCTCCGGCTGTGGCTCTGCAACAACAGCGCGGCACACCCAGCGCTCGCTCGTCGGTGGGCAGCGTGACGACCTTGTCCAGTCTGATCCGCATGCTGTATTCCCGGGCAGGCAGCTACCCCGATGGCCAGGCCATGCTGTATGCCGAAGACTTTTCCCCCAATACGCCGCAGGGCGCCTGCCCGCAATGCCACGGGCTTGGCCGGGTGTACGAGGTCACCGAGCAGTCGATGGTCCCGGATGATTCGCTGACCATTCGCCAGCGCGCCATCGCGGCGTGGCCCAGCGCCTGGCAAGGGCAAAACCTGCGCGACATCCTGGTCACGCTGGGCTACGACGTCGATATTCCCTGGCGAGACCTGCCGAAAAAGCAGCGAGACTGGATCCTGTTCACGGAAGAACAGCCCACAGCGCCTGTCTATGCAGGCTTGACCCCTCAAGAAACGCGCAAAGCCCTCAAGCTCAAACTTGAGCCGAGCTACCAAGGCACTTTCACCGGCGCCCGGCGCTACGTGCTGCACACCTTTACGCATTCGCAAAGTGCGCTGATGAAGAAGCGTGTGGCGCAGTTCATGATTGGCAGCCCCTGCTCGCTGTGTCAGGGCAAACGCCTGACGCAGGCGGCGCTCTCGGTCAAATTTGCAGGGCTTGATATTGGCGAGCTGTCGCAGATGTCGCTCTTGCAACTGGCAGCAGTCCTGAAACCCGTGGCGGCGCAGACGTTTGTCGATACCGACGAGCCAGACGGCCAAGCCATCAGTGCGGCGCAGGCCAAGGCTGCGCGCAAGCAACGCGCGGCTAAAGGCAGCTCGACCCATGACGCTGCGCCGGATGTGCGTCTTACGCCGAATCTGTCCATCGAAAAACGCATCGCAGCGCAACGCATCGCGCAAGATTTGCTGGCCCGGGTGCACACCCTCACCGACTTGGGGCTCGGCTATCTGTCGCTGGAACGCAGCACGCCGACCCTGTCTTCGGGTGAACTGCAGCGTTTGAGGCTGGCCACGCAACTGGGCTCCCAGCTATTTGGCGTCATCTACGTGCTCGACGAACCTTCTGCGGGCTTGCACCCGGCAGACGGCGAGGCACTGTTCGTGGCCTTGCAGCGGTTAAAAGCCGCAGGCAACTCGCTGTTTGTGGTCGAGCACGACCTGGAGACCATGCGCCGGGCTGACTGGCTGGTGGACGTCGGACCTGCCGCCGGAGAGCAAGGCGGTCGCATTCTCTACAGCGGGCCTCCAGCTGGCCTGGCAGAAATCGAGGAGTCAAAAACGCGGGTCCATTTGTTTGACGATCATGAACGCCTCGAGCCCGCCCGCCGCGAAGCCAACGGTTGGCTACGGCTGGAAGGCGTGACCCGCAACAACCTCAACGACCTCAGCGCTGCATTCCCTCTGGGCTGCTTCACTGCCGTGACCGGTGTGTCCGGTTCTGGCAAATCCAGCCTGGTCAGCCATTCGTTACTGGAACTGGTCGGCGCGCACCTGGGGCACTTCGTCGACAGCAACGAGACTGAAGTTCCAAGCCTGGAGGATGATGCCCCACAGTTCAGCAGTGGCCGCGTGGTCGACGGGCTGCAAGCGATCAAGCGTCTGGTGAAAGTCGATCAGAAACCCATTGGACGAACCCCGCGCTCCAACCTTGCGACCTACACAGGCTTGTTCGATCAGGTGCGCAAGCTGTTCGCCGCCACCGATGAGTCACGAGAAAAAGGCTACGACGCTGGCCAGTTCTCGTTCAACGTTGCCAAAGGTCGCTGCCCGGTGTGCGAAGGGGAAGGCTTTGTCAGCGTCGAGCTGCTGTTCATGCCAAGCGTCTACGCGCCCTGCCCGACCTGCCATGGCGCGCGCTATAACCCGCAAACCCTGACCGTAGAGTGGCAGGGCTTGAACATCGCGCAGGTACTGCAACTCACGGTTGATCAGGCGCTGGTGCAATTTGCCAGCGAACCCGCCGTGATGCGCCCGCTGACGGCACTGCGGGACATTGGCCTGGGCTATTTGCGTCTGGGCCAGCCGGCGACCGAACTGTCCGGCGGCGAAGCCCAGCGCATCAAGCTAGCCACGGAGCTACAGCGCACCCAGCGCGGCGCCACGCTCTATGTGCTGGACGAACCGACCACCGGCCTGCACCCAACCGACGTGGATCGCCTGCTCCTGCAACTCAACACCCTGGTTGATGCCGGTAACACCGTGGTGGTGGTTGAACATGAGATGCGCGTCGTGGCCCAAAGCGACTGGGTCATAGACATCGGCCCCGGCGCGGGAGATAAAGGCGGTTCGATCGTGGCAAGCGGCACGCCTGCCGAAGTCGCAGCCGTGTCTGAAAGCCGCACGGCGCCATTTCTGGCTCGGGCTCTCAATGGCTAAGCGCCCCTGAGCCGCAGATCTTTTCTGCACACGCCCACCGGTATCAACCCACGACGGTGGGCTGGACCTTGAGCAAGATCTTGTCTTATTTCAATATCTTGCGGGCTTGCTTCAGAGGGGATGGGTGTATATATTCCCTGCTCTTCAGCGCTACCGCCCCGATGGCGAAATTGGTAGACGCAAGGGACTTAAAATCCCTCGTCCTTTGGACGTGCCGGTTCGACCCCGGCTCGGGGCACCATTTATAGAACAAAGGCTTACGTGCTTTCGGTGCGTAGGCCTTTGTTGTTTTTGGTGCGTGAACTCGAACTTCACTACGCAATTCCTGACTTCCCCACCGGTTTCTGAGACTTGGGGCCCACTCCCCGAAGGTCTGCCACTCCGCGGAAGTCGCCAAATCTCTTGTCGCCCCCCCAACTGAATACCGCAATCTTACAAAGATGCTGAGGAAACGATGATTATCTCAGGCAAGCAAATCGACGCCGCAAAAACAATGGTCAAATAAAGCGACGACTCTCCTGCAGTGCATGACCATAACGACTGCATTCGCGCTGCTTATGAATGGCTGGACGCCCAGCGCAAAACTAAGACGGCATCACGACGAGGACTGCCCCTGAAGCACATGATTGAGCAGTGGGCCGATCGATACATTTCGCGATCGGACTTAGACGTTGCGGCCCTCATTACCCAGATATCAAAGCGACCTATCCGCGATGCAACTTTGAAGAGCATCTCACGAAGCTATCCAAAATCATACTCAGGTATCTATCTAGGCCTGACACGCTGGCGTACGACCCAGATGATCGAGTCTCGGTTTACACCCAATCAGAATGAGTAATTGTCCCATTTTCCCCTTTGGCCCTTGATTTACTGACGCACAGACATCATTACGACATCACCTCATTTCGAGGTCTTGAACATGGAGTCGTGTATGCCCGCGTTGTTAAAGAAGGATTTGAAGGAAAAGTACAAATGGACCACCTCTGAGGGTGATGACGCACACCTCATCCATGATGACGCGAAACACCTTAGCCGTGAAGAAGGCTACGAGATGCTCCTTTTTCTCAATAAATTAGGGCTTGAAAACGGGACATATGTCTACGGAACGGGATCCGACGTGACAAAGGAAGGTCGCCTGAAAATTGAATGGATGCTGAAAAACCATTTTGAGTCCACTGCTCCGGGGCGTTACACAGTACTGGCCTGGATCAATGCTCATTTTGCAGCGTTGTCGAAGATATACCCGCACTAACCTAGCGAGCTTGGCGCCAAGTCGGAGAATTTGACGCCAAGCTACATATGAAGCGGCACAAGAGTAGCTGTGGGCTTCCACCATGAGTTCGGAAAATGACAGAATATATCCACCGCAATAAGAGGACTTTCAATGCGACTATTCAAATACCTCCATCCCGATAGGGTCGATGTTCTCGCAGGGAAAACAATAAGTTTCTCACAGCCAGAAAACCTTAACGACCCCTTTGAGATGAAGCCGCCCATTGACGAGCCTGACTTCATGGCCCAGGTCAACGAATACTCCAAAGTAGAGCTTAATAAGCTCATTGATCAAAAAATCCGTGACGAATTCACAGGTCAGGAACTGCGGCGCTTGGGAAGGGATAAAGTAGCGCATTTGAGGTATCAATTCAAAAAACAATTTATTTCCATGGCAAAAACCAGCCTACCTAAGGTGAATGAAGCGCTTCACGGCGGGGCCCAGAAGGCCATCGGAGTTCTTTGTTTATCCGAGAGGCAAGACGATATATTAATGTGGGCTCACTATACAAACTCGCACGAAGGTTACGTCATAGAATTTGACCCCATGCATTCTTTCTTTAATGCGCGGCGCAGTAGTAACGACGACTTACGACATCTTAGGCAGATAAAATATGCAGATAGCCGACCCACTCTGTCTCACAAGTCGATGGCCGACATGGCTGCGTTTCTGACAAAGAGCAAACATTGGGAGTATGAAAAAGAATGGCGTATGATGGTGGCAATCACGGATAGTACATACACCGTAGAACTTCCAGATAAAACGATAAATTTATTCGCTTTTCCTGCGGAGGCAGTGAAATCTGTGACGCTAGGCTGTAGGGCTTCAAGCAAGACCGTTGATGCGATATTTTCCGCCCTTGATAGCGATTCATACCTAAGCAAAGTTCCTGTTTTTCGAGCAGTAGCTGACAAGACTCAATTTCGTTTAAATATACTCTCCACCGATAGGATAAGTTAACCAGCCAGGCTTATATAGAAGGGTTATATCTGATGAAAGTCACTGTCTGGTTGCTTGTGAACGCTTCACATGCTAATCCTGCCAACTTCGCCCTGTTATAAGCCTCCGCCAACTCTCCCACTCTCTGATCAGCCCTTGCGAGCAGATCGTGGAGCACCATGGCGGCGCGGGTGGTTGCCTGGCTCCGCTCGGCAGCTCCGGTATCGACGGGGCACTGGTTGGGCATGGCTGTCAGTTGTTTCGCTTCGCTGCGCAACCGCTGGCCAGCGCGATCAGCGTCAGCAGCATCCATCACCGCGCTTTCGATTTGTTCTCTTGCATGCCTTCCTATCTAGTTCGCTGCCAGTTGGCGGCGTTGTTCTTCTGTGCGGGCGGTGCTCTCCGCTTTTGCCCGGCCCTTGGTCTTTTCGGCAACATGTTCGGCCCACCTCGTTTTCCACTTCGCTTCTGTGACTGTTAAGCCGTGGCTGTAGGAGCCGTAGAGCTCCAATGCAGCAGCCAGCAAAGTGAAGGTGCCGGAGAGACTTGATCCGGAAATGCTCACGCCAAAGCCCGCCTTACACCTTCATCGATGATCGAGATTGAATAAGGGTTGCGACCGTTTTCGTGGACGATGATCCCTACAACGACCACGCGCAGTACGTTCGGGTTTTGGATGTCGATGCGGTCTGTAGGCCATGCAATTAACGCAGACCAGGTATTTGTTTTCGGGGATATGAGGATATCGACGACCTGCCGATGTGTGCTGAGAAACATTCGGGGCAGTGGCTAGTGGTGGTGCGAATTAAAAGCATGTAGTTGATAGCAAATCGTTCTTAAAGATTTCTGAGCTTATAAGCTCAGCCGCCTCGCAATCTCCTACAACTAATTCAGCGCATTCCGCGCTAAATAATAAGGAGATAAACATGTACCGCTCACTGACTATAGCTACAGCTCTCCTGCTTTCTGGCTGTGCATTATTTCAAAAACAGCCAGAAGTCAGAGAACTGTCATTTGAAACCGCGATGACACAGCTGGGCAAAGGGCTTAAGGCTTTGAAAACAGCGGAGGGGGATATGACAACGGGTCTGATTGCTGCTGACGGGTCTGTCACCTTTAATATTTCTGCCAGCTCAAAGCAAGATGGAAACCTGAAAATTGATTTCGCCAGGCCAGTTGGGGAAGGTGTGACCACCAGCACCACCATCGGTGGCGGAGTCTCGTCTACGGCGACATCGCAGAGTGGAAACACTATCACCCTAAAATTCGTCAATTTGCTTGCCCTCCCAAAAGATACCCTAGGCGGCAAAGGCACATTGAAGGAAGCGACTGGTTTCTTTGGGCTTGCTGATGGAGCTGGCAGAGTCGGTGCCAGGCCTGCTCCCGGTGAGCCCGGATATAAGCCGCCCGTGATCTTTAGCATCCAAGAGCAAATAAAATATTTACAGAGTGAAGTAGACAGATTGAAAACGTTGACTGTGCAACCGCGCGACACCAAATGACATCAAACACAACCCGCTCAGGTGGCGGGTTTCGTCATTGGGGCATAGCTCGCAATATAGAGAAGTTGCACCGCAATAAGGCGCTATCTGACTTCGGCAGCCTTGTCCGTCCCCCCCCAAAAAAGCGGATCTGACAGACACCCAAACTTGGCGACGTAACCGGGAGGGAATAAAGTCGTTCACGTACCCACGAACCGAGGAGAAGCCCATTGGATCTTGAAGACAGCTCGTATGTGACCACCCTGCAGGCGCTTGAGGCCCTCTATGGCCCCATTGCACGGCCTTCAATGACCAAAGAGGTTGACCACATTCACCCGGTCTACAGACCCTTTATCGAGGCGGCGCCTTTCGCCATTCTCGCCTCCTCGGGCAGTGGCGGGCTGGACGCTTCTCCCCGTGGCGACGCTGCTGGCTTTGTTCATGTCGAAGACAGCAAAACCCTCTATTTGCCCGACCGACGTGGCAACAATCGAATCGATACGTTGCGCAATATTGTCGAGGATCCAAGGGTCGCCCTGTTATTCCTCGTGCCGGGGGTTGGGGAGACTTTGCGAGTCAATGGCACTGCACAGATATCCGTTGATCCAGACTTGCTGACGCGTTTCGCGGTGAATGGCCAACCGCCAAAGTCGGTGCTTCGCCTCAACGTGACCAGTGTTTATTTTCAATGCAGCAGAGCGGTTATCCGGGCGGGTCTGTGGGATGCATCAAAGCACCTGGAGCGCAGTGCCTTGCCGACAGCGGGTCAAATCCTCACGCAGATCTCGCAAGCGGAAATCGATGGCGAGGCTTACGACCGGGCCTTGCCTGGACGTATCGCCGATACCTTGTATTGAGTCTGGCCGCTCGTACTGCCATAAAAAACCGCACCCGGGCAGGTGCGGTTTTTATGGTTAACGCTACTGCATTACCGCAGGGTCAGACCTCTTCATCCTGGAATGCCTGCTCTCGCTTTTTGCGAAACGCGGGCAACACCATCATCACCAACAGGATTGCCGACGCCGCGAATAACACGGCGCTGATGGGCCTCTCGATCAGCACACCAGGGTCGCCCTGGGAAATCAGCAGCGCCCGGCGCAGGTTGGTTTCCAGCAATGGCCCCAGGACAAAGCCCAGCAACAGCGGGCCTGGCTCGCACTTGGCCTTGCGAAACAGGTAGCCGAGCAAACCGAAGATGATCACCAAGGCCACGTCGAATCCGCGGTTGTTGACGCTGTACACCCCCACGCAGCAGAACAGCAGAATCGCCGGGAACAGAAGGCGATACGGCACCCTCAGCAGCCTCACCCACAAGCCGATCAAGGGTAGATTGATAACCAGCAGCATGACGTTGCCGATCCACATGCTGGCGATCAGGCCCCAGAACAGTGCCGGCTGATTGGTAATCACCGAAGGCCCCGGGGTGATGCCGTGAATCATCATGGCACCCAGCATCATTGCCATGATCGAGTTTGAAGGGATGCCCAGGGTCAGCAGCGGAATGAACGACGACTGCGCCCCCGCGTTATTGGCCGCTTCTGGTGCCGCCACGCCCTCGACCAGACCGGTTCCGAATTTCTCCGGGGTCTTGGACATCTTCTTTTCCAGGGAATAGGCACTAAAGGCACTCAGGGTTGCGCCACCGCCGGGCAGCACACCGAGAAACGTGCCTAGCGCTGTGCCTCTGAGCGTTGCCGGCCAGGCTTTGCGAAAGTCCTCGCGAGTGGGCCACAGGCGGGAGATTTTGCCAGCCAACGAGCCTCTGGCCTCGCTTGATTCCAGATTGACTGCGATCTCTGCGATACCGAACAGGCCGACAGCGATGACCACGAAGTCGATGCCGTCATAGAGGTCGGTGGAACCAAAGGTCAGGCGCGTAGAGCCGCTGCTGACGTCGATGCCGACCATGCCCAACAGCAAGCCAATACAGACCATGCCCACGGCCTTGATCACCGACCCACTGGCCAGAATCGTGGCCGCTAAAAGGCCGAAGACGGTCAATGCCACATATTCAGCCGGCCCGAAGGACAGGGCGAATTTTGACAGCACCGGACCCGCGACCGCCAGGGCGATGGTCGCCACGGTACCGGCGAAAAACGAGGCCAGCGCTGCGGTTGCCAGCGCGGCACCGGCACGTCCTTGCTTGGCCATGGCGTGACCATCAAGCGCGGTGACCACCGCCGAGGCTTCACCCGGCAGGTTGACCAGGATGGCGGTGGTCGATCCTCCGTATTGCGCTCCATAGAAAATACCGGCCAGCATGATCAGCGCAGCCAGGGGTGGCAAAAAGTAGGTAATCGGCAACAGGATCGCCACGGTTGCCGTGGGACCAATGCCGGGCAGCACGCCGATCAGCGTACCCAGCAAGGCACCGATCAGACAGAACGCCAGATTGGTTGGGCTCAGGGCTTCCGAGAAACCCAGATAAAGCGCATCAAAGAACTCCATCAGAAAGGCCCCACCGGCATTTGGACATCAAGTCCGTAGATGAATACGAGCAGACCGAACAGCGTCAATACCGCGCTTGAAATGAGAGCTTCACGAAGGCGCCACTCTTTATCCGCCATGCTGCCGAAAAGGATCAGCCCCGCCGCTGCGATGACAAACCCTGCCACTTCGGCCGCCAGCGCAAAACCAGCCACTGAGCCCAGCAGGATCAACAGCGGTCGCAACACGACGGCGTCGATGGGCTCAGCGTGCTTGAACAGACCGATCAGGCCTACCACGACGCCGAGCACGATCACCAGCGAACCGATCATCATGGGCATGAAGCCCGGCCCCATCATCGCTGCACTGCCAACGGAAAGATCCCGGGTCGACCACAGCACCAACGCTCCCAGCCCAATGAATATCGCACTGGCCAGCAGGTCGGGGCGATTGCCCCGAACGGCTATGTTCACTGAACCCATGGCGATACGCTCCAGAGCGTTTTGAAGCGCTCGATCTGCGCAGGCATCTGAGCGGACCAGTCTTCACCGGAGAGGTAGGCGATCGGCAAGGACAGGTCCTTGGCCTGTTTGAGGAAGGCGGGATCTTCCAATACGTCTTTCACGGCCAGGGACATGCGCTTGGCGATGTCATCGGGCACTTTGGCAGGCGCCGCGATACCTCGCTCGGACGCCATGACCAGGTCGACGCCCTGCTCCTTTGCCGTAGGCAAGTCGGGTTGCTGGGGCATACGTTCGGCGGAGAACTGTGCCAGCACGCGGTAGCGGTTATCACCGTTCAGCTCACTGATGTTCTGACCCGCGGAGCTGATGTGACCGCCCATCACAGCCGTGCTGGCCTCGGACGCGCCAGCAAAGGGCACGTGGGTGAGCTGGATGCCTGCCAATGTGTCGAGTTGCACCATCATCAAGTGATCATCGGTTCCCACACCGGACGTCCCAACCGACAACTTGCCGGGGGCAGCCTTGGCAGCCTGAATGAAATCGGCAAGGGTTTTGTAGGGAGAATCGTTGGGGACGGCCAGAACGGTGGGGTCATCGACGATACGCGCCACGGGGCGAATCGAGTCTGCCGCATAACCGACTTTGCGTTGCACGCGGGTACTCAGGAAACCGGGGGTATTGATGAACGCGAAGGTGTAGCCGTCGGGCCTGGCCTTGCTCAGCGCGGTATAGGCAATCTCGCCTGCAGCGCCCGGGCGGTTGACGATAACGATTTTGGCGCCGAGGCGTTTTTCAAGGTAAGGCTGCATGGTGCGCGCCATGACGTCGGTGCTGCCACCCGGTGCGTAAGCCACCAGAAACTCGATGGGACGGTCTTCAGGCCAGGCTGCGTGAGCGTTCAGCGAGCAGAGCGTGAGGCCCAGAAGTGCTGCAGACAAAGCGGATTTACAGGTTTTCATGAAGGGTTCCTCTGTTGTTTTTATGTGAGGCAACAAGTATTCGACGTCATCAAATAATGTGTATTTTTAGAATCACATTTCGATAAAGCCAATTCAACGTCGAATCAGACCCCGAATACCAGCGCTGAATTATTTGCACACACATTTTTGCAACAGCGTTTCGTTATGATAGATTCAGTGGGTAGCTGTCGCCCCGAGCGTCAGCATCGCCCAATAAAAATAAAGGTCGCCACAATGTCTCTATCTCGTCGCCAGGTACTCAAAGCTGGAGGGGTTCTAGGCGCTGCCCTTTCCCTGAAGGCTATCGCCAATGTCCCGCTCGGCAGCGGCGATACGCCCCCGACCCTCAGGCCCGCGGCCGGCAGTGTCGACTGCCACATGCACCTGTATGACAGCCGCTACCCCGCCTCTCCGACCGCCACGCTGTTTCCACCGGATGCCTCACTGGAAGACTACCGGGCGGTGCAGCAACGCCTTGGCATGACCCGGATGGTCATCGTCACGCCATCGACCTACGGCACCGACAACCGCATCATGCTCGACGGCCTGCGTCGAAGCCGTGGCGATGCCCGCGGTGTGGCCGTGGTCGATGGATCAATCAGCGACGCCGAACTGACGGCCTTGCATGACGCAGGGGTACGCGGCATCCGGTTCAATCTCAGCGTTGGTAAAGCCGGCCTGGGCGATCTTGAGCGCTTGTCGGCGCGGGTTCATGAGCTGGGATGGAATGTCCAGTTCGCCACCGGGCCGCTACTCAGCGAACTAGAATCGCGGCTGGCCAGGTTGCCCGGCAATCTGGTGATCGATCATTTCGGGCACGTCCCCCAACCTGAGGGCGTGAACTCGGCGGCATTCGCCTCCCTGGGGCGACTTCTGGACAGCGGCAGATGCTGGGTGAAGTTGTCTGCGCCCTACCTGCGCTCCAAAACCGGGGCGCCCGATTATGAAGATGTGGGCAAGGTCGCCCGAGCGCTTATCGAGCACAACGCCGAGCGTATGCTGTGGGGTAGCGACTGGCCGCATCCGACGCAGTCCGCCAGTGAAAAACCCGATGACGCGCGGGTGCTGGACCTGCTGTCCGGCTGGGCGCCGGACGAAAAGACGCAAACGATGATCCTGCGTGACAATCCGGTTTCGCTCTATGGTTTCTGACGTGCCCCCTATTGTTCAGGCGTAAAAAAACCGCCACCAGGGCGGTTTTTTGCAACTGTGTTATCGAAACGCGGAGGTCACTGCGCCTGGAGGGCTTTGGCCGCCTCAATAACACGCTTTTGGCTGTCCATTGCTTTAGCAGCGGCAGCACTGTAGAGGGCGCGCTTCTGCTCGACCGAGATGCTTCGGAGGAAGTCAGACATCGAGATGGGTTTCACCGCTGCCTCGTCTTTCATGGGTTGACCTCGGTTAACGATTTCTTGAGTACGTCGGGATCATAGTTATGCAGGGTCATCGCGTCAATCTCATCAACTGCCAGGTCAATTCCGATATCCGCAGTATCACCGTCGTTATTTTTCACAATCACATCCACCTGCAATAGGGTACCGAACTCTGCCTTCAGGCTGCACACCGTCGATTTAGCGGCAAAAAATTGCCGAACGAACTCATCGCAGGGGATGTTGCGTCCTTCAGTCACTTCGCGAGCGACGACAAACCGCCAGGCCAGCTCAGGCTTTTGATAGACGTAGACGATCTGGGTCTGCCTTCCTCTTTTGATTGAGCGCTCAATATTTCGTCGAGCGACCGAGAGGTTGGCCAGCGTGCCGTCCAGAAGAAAGGATTGTCGCTGGTCAAGGACCAGATCAACCAACCGTTCGACAATTTTTGAAACCGCTTTTTGAAACAACGCAGAATTTGAACCGGTGTAGTCCGGGAAGTGGTCTCTTAGTCATCAGGATCGATTCTCAACGTATTCGAACCATAGCTCTGCAACAGCGCATGAACGCTTTGGACACCTCGGTTTTACCTGCGCCCGGTGAGCCGGCCATAAATACCGACATAGGAACCTCTTCCTCGGGATACTTGGCCTTGCAGGCTATCGCTCTGGCGATTTCCGTTCTGTGCTTCTTGGCAAACTCAATCGCCCGAAGCTCTATCGCCAATTCGTCTGCCGTCATAACCAGTCTCATCGTCTGCGCTGAGGGCACTGTATCACTAGCCTCGGCTTAGCTTTTCCTGTGGCCTTGCACAATCTTAGGCTTGGTTTGAGATTGAGCCGCTTATGAGCGCGACACCAGAGGAGTCTGCCGGGAGTTTCGAAACCATCTCCTTTCTCGTTGCCAAAAAAAAACCCGAAGACGTTAGTCTTCGGGTTTTTCAAGAGTGGAGGCCGAGGTCGGAATCGAACCGGCGTAAGCGGATTTGCAATCCGCGGCATAACCATTTTGCTACTCGGCCTCATGACATTCAGTGTCCAAACTTCAAACACTCAATGCTTACAACTCTGGAGCAGGAAGCAGAATCTTGACTTGCTTCCAACCCTTTGAAATCTATAAGTTTTTTGCAGTTCCCGATTCGGGAATGGACGCAATTCTGGACTGCTTCGCCCGAGGTGTCAAGGAATGGCATGAAAAAAATCGTACTGAACACCGATCAGGCAGACGTCCCCTGTTTGATAGCCACCAGTCGCCAAGCGCTCTGCTGGTCGCTTGGTGGTTGAGGGGTACGGGCTTCAGGCGTGGAATTTCCCGTGGGTGCAATCAAACGGTGACGCCCGGTCACTGATCGGGCCTCTTCTTACAGCCATGGGATGCGACTTAAGCCGCTGGTCGCTTAACCCCCTGCATCAGTAAAACCTCATGGCGACAGGATGAGTCACTGGCTAACAGGGCACAGGTTTTTCAAGCCAGTGCTTGCGCTGTTAATCCATTACATCTTCCGGGAAAGCAATCATGGAAATGACACTCTTCTGGCTCGCCGCCGCTGTGATAACGCTGCTGATTGACTGTTGGCTAGTGGTCAGTATCTGGCGCAGTAACAAAAGTACCAGTACCAAGTCCGGCTGGGCGTTGATTGTGGTGCTGTTGCCAATTATTGGCTGGGTGATCTGGGGCGTTGCTGGTCCGCGTGGTGTGGTACGGGCGCCCTCTTCGTCTGAACACAGCAAGGGCTGATGCCGTATGACGGAAAGACGGAACGTTGCGAAAGATCGTTGCGTCGAAATCCATGAGCCGTCCGTGAGGGCGTCATTTCTTCGAACTACAGGGAAAGCAGACATGAATAAGATCTTTCACATCAGCGCACTGGCCGTAGCTTTGGCATTGGGTGGCCAGGGGGCATTTGCCGCTCAGGACGCAGATGATTTCGTCGAAGATGCATCTGCAAAAGGTGTAGCCGAAGTTGAGGCTGGCAAGTTAGCGGAAGAGAAAGGCACCTCAGCAGACGTCAAGGCTTTTGCTCAGATGATGGTCAAGGATCACACGACTGCCAATCAGGAGCTCAAGGCCATTGCACAAGCCAAGAATCTTGAAATATCCGACGATGCTCAACTTCTGGACAAGGCCAAAGCCATGATCCTTGAGTTGCGCGGCGCCAGTTCCTTCGACCGGGCCTATGCCAATAATCAGGTGAAGGCGCACGAGGCAACTATCAAGTTGTTCGAGGAGCAGGCCGCTAACGGTGAAGACCCACAGCTCAAAGCCTTTGCCGAGAAGATGTTGCCAGCGCTCAACAAACACCTTGAGCACGCTAGAGAACTCGCCAAGGCAACAGGCGCTGATGCCGCAAAAACCAACTAAGCCAGCTTTGATGCTGGAACCCTCTCGGCGCGCCCATGATGTTGGGCAGCGCCAAGAGGTGGCAAACCAGTCCTAAAGAATCGGTTTACCTCCTGTAACCCCATACCGGGTGCCCGATATATAGCTGCCCTCGTCAGAAGCGAGCAAGACATAGATCGGCGCAACTTCCACCGGCTGCCCCGGCCGTTTCATTGGCGTCTGCGACCCAAAGCTCTTGACCTGCTCATCGGTCATCGTCGCAACAATCAAGGGTGTCCAGATCGGCCCCGGCGCCACGCTGTTAACCCGAATCCCTCGCTCGCCCAGCATCTGCGCCAGTCCAGCGGTGAAATTGGCGATAGCTCCTTTAGTGGTGGCATAGACCAGCAGGCTTTCGTTAGGCATATCCGAATTGACTGAGCTGGTGTTGATGATCGAGCTGCCCGGCGCCATGGACGGCAATGCAGCCTTGCAGATGCGAAACATGGCCGTGATGTTGATATCGAAGGTCTTCAACCATTCTTCATCGCTGATCTCTTCCAGCGTTTCATGGGTCATCTGGAACGCGGCGTTATTGACCAGCACATCGATACGCCCGAACTGCTCAACGGTTTTATCAACGATGGACGTGCACTGCGCTTTTTGGGCCAGGTCTCCCGGCAACAGCAGGCATTGCCTGCCCGCCTCTCTGACCCAGTGCGCGGTTTCCTCGGCGTCCTCATGCTCATCAAGATAGGAGATGGCCACATCAGCGCCTTCACGCGCGAAGGCAATGGCCACCGCTCTGCCGATACCGCTGTCACCGCCTGTAATCAGCGCGATCTTGTGTGTAAGCCGTCCGGACCCCTTGTAGCTGGTCTCTCCACAATCGGGCAGCGGGTTCATCTTCTTTTGACTGCCTGGCACCGGCTGGCGCTGTGGCGCGAAGGGTGGCTTGGGATACTCGACCATTTCAGTCTCCTCTGAGGTGATATAGCGTTCATGAGGTGGACTGCCAGGGATTCCTGCGAGTTCGCACTTTTTTACGAGCGGCCAGGGTTGCGCAATTCCCATCCGCCAGAGGGCCCGCGCTCTGCTCCAGCCTGGTCTACCCTTCAGCTGCGACGAACGCTGGCTTAGACAAAAGCAAATTCCCCTAACGCACCCGTGACTGCAACCTGTAATGCGCTGCAAATAACAAAAACAACAACAGCCCAAAGAGGCCTTTCCATGCACAAGATCAAGTTGCATAACCTCACACTGCGTCTTCTCATCAGCGCCGCCATGGGGCTCTCCACGCTTCCCGCCTTCGCTGACGCTGCAAAGCCAGAAACCCTCAAGATCGGCATCACGACTTTCATGTCGGGCTCGGCTTCCGTATTCGGCATGCCAGCCAAAGAAGCCGCAGAGATGTATATCCAGGAGCTGAACGCAGCGGGTGGCATCGACGGAGTGAAGATCGAGCCGACCTATATTGATGAAGGTGTGGGGGGCGACCGGCTTCTTTCTGAATATCGCCGGGTTGTGCAGGAACAGGGCGCGAAAGTGATGCTGGCGTCTATCTCCAGCGGCAACTGCAATACCCTGGCTCCGGTGGCCGAAGACTTGAAAGTGGTCAACATTCTTTGGGATTGCGGGACTGAAAAAGCCCTGGAAGGCCACGGCTATAAGTATGTCTTCCGCACCCAGGCCAACGCGGTGACCGAGATGGTTGCCAGCGTGCTTTATCTGCTCAAGACCAAGCCGGACTTCAAAACCATCGCGGTGGTCAATCAGGACTATGCCTGGGGCCGTGATTCCTGGGAAATCTTCAGCGCGACCCTCAAACAACTCAAGCCAGACGTCAAAGTTGTCGCCGAACTGTTTCCCAAATTCGGCGCCTCGGACTTCTCCGCCGAGGTCAGCCGTCTGCAAGTACTTCGCCCTGATGTGGTCTTGAGTACGTCATGGGGCGGCGATCTGGATACCTTTATCCGTCAAGCCAGCCAGCGCGGCCTGCTACGCACGTCGCAGTTCTTCCTGCCGCTGGGCGAAACTTCTCTGGAGCGACTGGCTGGCGTGCTGCCGGACGGCGTACTGATTGGCGCGCGCGGCGATCATTATTTCCTGCACCCGCAATATGTCAGCGATGCGCGGCACAAAGCATTCGTCGAGAAGTTCAAGGCGCGCACCGGGTCTTATCCGATTTACTCGGTCTACCACATGATTCAGGCGCTGGACGGCATGAGCACGGCCTACCGCAAAGCCATCGCCACCAACGGTGGAAAGTGGCCTGACGAAGAGCAACTGGCCAGTGCGTTTCGTGGCCTGGCCTTTCGTGGCTTGACCAGCGAGATACGGATCAGGCCTGAAGATGGCCAAGGACTTGAAACTCAGTTGTTCGGCATCACCACGGCCAGCGCTGATTACAAATTCAAGGTCCTGAAAGACATCATGCTGGTGCAAGCAGACCGCATCACCACCCCGGCGGGCCAGAAGTCTTCCGAGTGGGTCAAGACGGTGACCCCGGCCCTGCTCGATGAAGTCCAGCCAGCCAGCGCCAAGCCATGAGTCGCGATATTTTCATCCTGGCGCTGCTGGACGGCGTGTCCTACGCGGGGCTGCTGTTTCTGGTGGCGCTGGGCCTGACTTTCATCTTTGGCGTGGTGCGCATCCTCAACGTGGCTCACGGCAGTCTGTATGCCTTTGGTGGATACGGTGCCGCCTCGCTGGGATTGTGGCTGGGTCAGGGCAGCGAATCGGCTTTCTTCTCGGTGGTCTTGTTGATCACTGGTGCGATAGCCGTCGGCATCGTCATGGGCACGATCCTGATGCTGCTGCTCAAGAAATTCCAGGACCGCGACCCGATCCTGCAACTGCTGGTCACCTTCGGCGCCTTCATGATCTTCGAGGACGTGCAACGCTTGGTCTGGGGCACCCAGCCTTACTTCGTTGCCGATGTCGTCAACCAGATGGGCACGTCTGAGTTGATGGGCGTTGTGTACATGAACTATCAGCTGCTGTTTGTCCCGGGCACTGCGGTGGTCGTGTACTTCGCCCTCAAGTGGTTTCTCAATCGGACCCTGACTGGCAAGCAGATCGTGGCAGTCACACACGACCGTGAAGTCGCCACCGCCATGGGCATCAACGCCAAGCGGATTGCCTACCTGACCTTCGTGGTCGGCGCGGTGCTCGGCGCGCTCGGTGGCGCACTGGCCTCACCGACTACGTCTCTGGTGCCGGGCATTGGCGCGGACATGATCGTGCTTTCTTTCGCCGTGGTAGCCAGCGCGGGCCTGGGGCAAATCACCGGGGCACTACTGACCGCCCTGATGATCGGCCTGTCGCGGTCCTTCTGCGTGTACCTCGCGCCTGAGATGGAAGTCGTCATGCCCTATCTGATCATGGTCCTGGTGCTTCTGGCTCGGCCGCAAGGTCTGTTCACCGTGGTTCAGGCGAGGAAAATCTGATGCGTTCTTTAATCCTTGCAAGCGTTTCTGTCGTTGTGGTCATGGGGCTGGCGCTGGCGTTTCCCTGGCTGAAACTGCCGTTGATCCTCGGCCTTTGTTATGGCCTGGCAGCCCTTGGCATTGTCGTGTTGCTTCGGGCGGGGCAAATCTCGTTCGGTCATGCCATGTATGCCTGCATCGCCGGGTACGTGGTGGCGTTTCTCGGTCAGCGGTATCCAGGGTTGGACGGCATGCTGTTGATCCTGGCGGGCACTGTTGCCAGTGTGCTGGCGAGCATGCTCATCGGCGCCTTCGTTGTGCGTTACCGCGAGATTTTCTTCGGCATGCTCAATCTGGCCATCTCCATGGTGCTGTTCACGGTGCTGGGCAAGTTTTATAACCTGACCGGGGGCACCGACGGCCTGCGTATCAGCCGCCCAGACATGCTGGGGTTTCACCTTGAGCGTGCGCCATTCGAGATGTTCCTGCTGGTGCTCGTGTTAGTGGTCTCGCTGCTGGTGATCTTCGGTGTGCAACGCTTTTTCGAATCCAGCTCGGGTCAGGCGCTTTCAGCCATCAAGACCAATGAAACGCGCCTGGAATATCTCGGTGTTTCAGCCCGCAAAGTGCTGTGGAAGGGCTACGTGCTGTCGGCCTCTCTGTGTGGATTATCAGGATCGTTGTTCGGCCTGTCTCAAGGCCTGGTGACGCCAGAAATGGGTTACTGGCTGCGTTCTGGCGAGTTTGTGTTCATCGCCATCCTTGGCGGCGCCGGGCATGCCGCCGGGGCCTTCGTCGGCGCCCTGCTCTACGAATTTCTCAAGATGTACGCGGCGGCACTGGTCAGTGGCTCGTGGCAGTTGGTGCTGGGTGTAATTCTGATCGTAATCATTTACTTCCTGCCCAAAGGGCTGACCGGCCTGTTGCGCAAACGTAAAGCCCTCGCAGGAGGTGGCGTATGACCGCCCTGCTACAGACACAAAACCTGACCCTGGCGTTCGGCGGTCTGGTGGTGGCCAACGGTATCGATTTCCGCCTGGATGAAGGCGAGCGTCTGGCGGTGATTGGCCAGAACGGCGCCGGGAAAACCACCTTCATCAACATCTGCACCGGCCTGCTCAAGCCCAACGCAGGCAGCGTGAGCTTTGCAGGCAACGACATTACCGGGCACTCGCCGCGCAGCATTGTGCGACGCGGCATGGCCCGCTCCTTCCAGTTGCCGCAACTGTTTCTCGAACACAGCGTTCGCGAATGCCTGCAATTGGCGGCCGTGGCCCGGCAGGGGAATCTATCCCTGTGGCAGAGACTGGCCAGCGCAAGCTCGGACCAGGAAATCGACCGCATGCTGGACCTGATCTGCCTGCGCGATCGCCAGGATGAGCTGTGCATCACCTTGCCTGAAGGTCAGCGCAAGCTGCTGGATGTGGGCATGTCGCTGATGCTCAACCCTCGCCTGCTGATTCTTGATGAACCCACCAGCGGCGTGTCGACCCAGGAAAAACACGGCGTCATGGAAATCCTCATGCGCGCGCTGGACGAGCAACGGGTGACGGCGATCTTCGTCGAGCATGACGTGGACATCGTCAAACGCTACGCCACCCGCGTCGCCGCCTGGATCAATGGCGCCATCGCCGCAGACGGATCGCCCGCCAGTGTGCTGGCTGATCCAACAGTCAAGCGCGAGGTACTCGGGATATGAACAACTCCATCATGCTGACGCTGAGCAACGTCAGTGCCGACATCCTGCGGGTGCCGATTCTGCGCGGCATCCATGCCGAACTGCCCAAAGGCAGCATCGTTGCTGTGGTCGGTCGTAACGGTGCCGGCAAGACCACGCTGTTGCGCACCATCATGGGTTTGGTCCCGCTCAAGGAAGGCCAGGTCCTGTTCGACGGCGAAGACCTCGCCCGTGTGCCAGCCCACGGCCGGGCGAGGCTGGGGATTGGCTACGCACCCCAGGAACGGGTGATGTTCCCCACGTTGTCGGTGGAAGAAAACCTGCGCCTGCCCTGCCAGGTCGCGGGTATGAACAAACAGGCGGTGAGTGACCGTCTTGAACTGACACTGGATGTGGTTCCGCAACTGCGGCCCATGCTTGAACGCTCCGGCGCAGCCCTTTCCGGCGGCCAGGGAAAAATCGCCGCGCTGGGCAGAGCCCTGATGATCGGCACCCGCCTGATCCTGCTGGATGAGCCGTTTCAGGGGTTGGCTCCGGCACTGGCCACTGAATACAGCAACGCACTCAAGCGTCTGCAGGAGCGCTTGCCGGAGCTGTGCATTCTGGTCACCGAATCCAACGGCAGCCTGCTCAAGGATGTTCCCGATCAGATTCTGCACATCGAGCGCGGCGAGCTTTCACTGATCGACTCGTCCGCCGCTTCATCGTCAGACCCTTGCAACAATCAGCCCATGGAGGCCCATCAATGACGGCGCTATTTATCAACGGCGAACAAGTCCCGGCCACTGGCGGGCAAAAAATTGCGGTGTACTCCCCCGTCACAGGCCAGGCCTACGCCGAGATTGCTCGCGGCCAACCGCAAGATATTGATCGCGCTGTGGCTGCTGCCCGCGCCGCATTAGACGGCCAATGGGGCACGCTCAGCGCCACCGAGCGCGGACGCATTCTGGTTCGCATCGGTAACAGCGTGCTGGACCATATTGAGGAGTTGGCCGAGATCGAAGCCAGGGACACCGGCAAGCCTCTGGCGCTGGCGCGCAAAGATATAGAAGCCCTGGCGCGCTACTTCGAGTTTTATGGCGGCGCGGCGGACAAAGTTCATGGCGAGGTCATTCCGTACCTGTCGGGGTACTCGGTCAACGTGGTCCGCGAACGCTGTGGCGTTGTCGGGCATATCATTCCATGGAATTACCCTGCACAAATGCTCGGCCGGACCATTGCCCCGGCACTGGCCATGGGCAATGCCTCGGTGGTCAAACCCGCCGAAGACGCCTGCATGACCTCACTGCGTTTCGCCGAGCTGGCCACCGAAGCGGGTCTGCCAGCAGGCGCGCTGAATATCGTCACTGGTTACGGCCGCGAAGCCGGTGCCGCGCTGGCGGGCCATCCCGGCATCAACCTGATTACGTTTACCGGGTCGCCTGAAGTCGGGGTCACCATTCAGACCGCTGCTGCCGCGAACCATGTGAAGTGCGTGCTGGAACTGGGCGGCAAGTGCCCACAAGTGGTGTTTGCCGACGCTGATCTGGACAAGGCAGTGCCGGTGATCGTTGGCGCAATTATCCAGAACGCAGGCCAGACCTGTTCGGCGGGGAGCCGCCTGCTGGTACAGCGCGAGATCTATGACCAAGTGGTTGAGCGAGTGGCGGCGCGTTTTCGCGAAATGCGAGTCGGATTGCCCGAAACTTCACCAGATTGCGGCCCGATCATTACCGGCGCGCAGTTCGGCCGGGTCAAGCAATTCATCCAGGAATGCAAGGACAGCCAGTTGCCGGTCATTGCCGAGGCGCTGATGGACGACGACCTGCCACAAGACGGCTACTACGTGCGGCCCGTGGTTTTCGGCCCCGTGCCCCGTGATCACAAGCTGGCTCGTCAGGAAGTGTTCGGCCCGGTGCTGGCGGTGCTGCCGTTTGACGATGAAGACGACGCCGTCGCCCTGGCCAATGGCACCGACTATGGGCTTGTGGCGTCGGTCTGGAGTGAAAACGGCGCACGCCAGCAACGCATGGCCAAACGCCTGGAAGGTGGTCAGGTGTTCATCAACTGTTACGGCGCGGGCGGTGGCGTGGAGTTGCCCTTTGGTGGCATCCGCAAAAGTGGGCATGGCCGGGAGAAAGGCCTGCTGGCCCTGGACGAATTCAGCATCACCAAAACGGTAGTCAGCCACCACGGCTGAATCAAACCGGACCCAGTTTCTAAAAGCCAATAGATTCTAAAAGCCAATAACGGAGAACAACATGGCTCAGCTCAATAACAAGATTGCCATTGTCACCGGCGCCGCCAGCGGGTTTGGCGCGTGCATTGCCCGGCGTTACGTCGAAGAAGGTGCCAAGGTTGTTTTAGCGGACATCAATTACGAAGCCGCTTATGCATTGGCGACTGAATTGGGCAGCAACGCCATCGCAGCCGGGTGCGACGTGACCAGCGCTGAGCAAGTGCAGGCCGCCGTCGACCTGTGCGTGAACACCTTCGGTGTGCCCGATGTGGTGGTCAACAATGCTGGCACGACCCATCGCAATCAGCCGCTGATGGATGTCGACGAAAAGACCTTCGACCGGGTGTTTGCCGTGAACGTGAAGTCGATTTTCCACATGACCAAAGCCATCGTGCCGCTGATGCGCGAACGCAAAAGCGGCTCGATCATCAACGTCGGTTCGGTGGCCGGGATTCGGCCACGGCCGGGGCTGACCTGGTACAACGGCTCCAAGGGCGCGGTGAATTTGCTTTCCAAGTCGCTGGCGGTGGAGCTTGGACCAGACGGCATCCGCGTCAATAACATCTGCCCGGTCATGGGCGAGACGGCGCTGCTTGAAGACTTCATGGGCATGCCGGACACCCCGGAGAACCGTCAGAAGTTCCTGGCGTCGATCCCCTTGGGACGTCTATCCAAGCCCAGCGATGTTGCTGCCGTAGCGGTTTTCCTGGCCACTGACGATGCAGCCTTCCTCAATGGCGTCGAACTGCCCGTGGACGGCGGTCGGGTAGTCTGATCGACCATCAAGAGAATAAGGAGATCATCGATGCATATGCGCGCCGCCGTACTGGAAAAAATGGGCGCTCCAGCGCCCTACGCCGTCAGCAAGCCATTGAGTATTCAGGACGTGGAGCTGCAAGCTCCCGGCCCCGGTGAGGTGCTGATCCGTATCGCCGCTGCGGGAATTTGTCACTCTGACCTGTCGGTGATTCAGGGAGTCAGACCCCGCCCGCTGCCTATGGTCATGGGGCACGAAGCCTCTGGCGTGGTAGAAGCTGTCGGGCCTTATGTCTACGATCTGGCGCCTGGCGATCATGTGGTTACCGTGTTCGTTGCCACTTGCGGGCATTGCGTTTCGTGTTCCAGTGGTCGCCCGGCACTCTGCGAGCCGGGCTCGGTGGCAGGCGCTGGCGGTACGCTGCTGCGCGGCACGCGACGCCTTGCGGCAAAGGGTCAGGTGCTGAATCACCATAACGGGGTTTCCTGCTTTGCCGAGTACGCTACGGTGTCCGCTCATTCGCTGGTCAAGATCGACCCGAGCATTGCCCTGGAAAACGCCGCGCTGTTTGGCTGCGCGGTGTTGACCGGTGTTGGCGCAGCCATCAATACTGCCCGGATTCAGTTGGGCAACACAGTGGCGATCGTCGGCCTGGGCGGGGTCGGCATGGCCGCATTGCTGGGCGCTTATGCGGCCGGCGCGGCACAGGTGATCGCCATCGACACCAATCCGGACAAGCTGGAGAAAGCCAAGGCGCTAGGCGCAACGGCGACCTTTAACGCACTGGATGAAGGTGTCGTCGAGCTCGTCCGGGAGTGGACGCATGGCGGTGTCGATGTGTCTCTGGAGTTCGCGGGGGCAGCGCCGGCACTGGATCTGGCCTGGCGCGTTGCCAGGCGCGGTGGTGAGGTTGTCACCGCAGGCCTCGCGCCACCGACAGCTACCTTTGCGGTTCCCATGGTCACTTTGGTGGCTGAGGAGCGCTCGTTAAAAGGCAGCTACATGGGCAGCAGCGTGCCGTCCCGGGATATCCCGCGTTATCTGGCGCTGTTCAAGCAGGGTCGGCTGCCCATCGATCAACTGGTCACGCACAGGCTTGGGCTGGATGACATCAATGTCGGTATGGACCGGTTACATGAGGGTCAGGCGATCCGCCAGGTGATTACCTTCTGAGCCACCTGCGCTCCCATGCCGGTCTTTAGGGTTGCGACGGTGGTTCGGCATCTGGCATCAACGTCGCAATCAGCGCCCTCACCGTGCCCGGCAAGGCATCCAGTTCGCGAACCAGAATGCTGCGCTCGCGCACGGCCCAGGGTTCGTCGAGATCGATGGTCACCAGTTGCATAGTGCGGCTGTGGCGAATGGCTGCGGACTCCGGAATGACGCCGATCCCCACTCCGGCTTCGACCATGCGACAAATCGCCTCGAAGCTGGAGACTTGAATCCTCAGGGACAGGCTCTTGCCGATTCGCTCGACGTGGTCACGTAGAAAACTGAGCAGCGTGCTGCCTTCGTGCAATCCAATGTGCTGAAACGCCAGGGTCTGTTTCAACGTGACTGTCTTATGGCTCGCCAGCTCGTGCCCAACCGGCACGATCAGCACCAGCCGGTCCGTGCTGAAGTGCATCACCTGCAAACCCGCGGCCTCCACCGGTCCGGCAATAATGCCCATGTCCGTGCTGCCATCAAGCACGCCGCGCACGATGTCCCTAGACAAGCGTTCTTGCAGGTCCACCGTCACGCCGGGGCGTTTGGCGAGAAACCCCGCCAGCACTTCCGGTAGAAACTCAGTCACCGCCGTAGTGTTGGCAAAAATGCGAATGTGGCCCGCCGAATCGGTGCCGAAATGGGTGAACTCGGCTTTGAGATAGTCCACCTGGCTCATGATCAAACGCGCATGCCGGAGCAGCTTGTGGCCCGCCGGTGTCAGTTCAACCCCTCGGCTATCGCGGTACAGCAGTCGGGTGTCGAGCTGCCCTTCCAGCGCCTTGATCCGCGCACTCGCCGCAGCCGGTGAGAGAAAAGCCCGGCGCGCCCCCTGGGTCAGGCTCGGGGATTCACCGATATGAATGAAGAGACGCAGATCAGCCAGATCGAAGTGCATGGTTGTGTCCGTACATGACCAGAGGCGTTCAGCATACATGAACGCCGGATTACGCAAATGCAAATTCTCAGAATGCCAAACGACTCGCATCATCTGCCCATAACAACAAAGACAGAGGCTACAGGGTTATGAATGCTTCAAGCACCCCGACGGATTTCAGTGCCTGGATTGGTCGTACCCAAGAGGCGGACGACGTGCTGAGCCGTAACCTGATCCAGCGCATCGCCGCGACGTTCGGTGAGGCAACACCGGCTGATGGCGATCCTCTCCCGCCTCTCTGGCAGTGGTGTTTTTTCCAGGAGCCAGCGTTTGAAAACCAGCTGGGGGCAGATGGGCATCCACAGCGCGGCGGCTTTCTCCCGCCTGCTGCCAATCGCAACCGGATGTGGGCCGGGGGTCGCGTCGAATTCTTTGAACCGCTGAAAGTTGGCGGCCCGGCCAAGCGTGTATCGACCCTGCTGAACGTCGAGGAAAAGCACGGTCGCACCGGTTCGCTGCTGTTCGTCACGGTGCGCCACGACTTCTCCCAGAATGGCCAACTGTGCGTGCGCGAAGAGCAGGACATCGTCTACCGCGAGCCCAACCCGCCCAAGCTCAACAGCGGCGCAGCGCCGGAACCGGGGGACTGGAGTGAAATCATCGTGCCCACCCCTACCCTGTTGTTCCGCTACTCCGCCGTGACCTTCAACGGCCACCGCATCCATTACGACTACCCCTACGTCACCGAGACCGAAGGCTACCCCGGCCTGGTGGTGCACGGCCCGATGATCGCGACTTTCAACCTACGCGCCTTCATCCGCGCTAATCCCGAGAAGCGCGTGCGGCATTTCGCCTATCGCGGGGTACGGCCGCTGAACGTGCCAACGCCATTTCATGTGGGTGGCCGCATCGTCGAAGCCGGCAAGGCGCAGCTCTGGGCCGGTAATGAAGACGGTGTCGCCCAGAGTGCAGAAGTGCAATTCGACTAATCCGCCAGCTACCGACATTCAAACAATGATCATGACCCCGACGACGGCAGGCCATGGCACCGAGGACAAGTAATGAATCCCTACGAAGACGAAGACCTCAATGCGATCCGTGAAGGCGTGCGTGCCCTCTGCGCGGAATTCGACGCCGCCTACTGGCGCAAGATCGATGAAGAAAAAGGCTTCCCCGAAACCTTCGTCAAGGCCCTGACCGACGCGGGCTGGCTGTCGGCGATGATCCCGACCGAGTACGGCGGTTCAGGTCTGGGATTGGCCGAAGCGTCGGTGATTCTTGAGGAGGTGAACGCATGCGGTGGCAATTCCGGCACCGTTCACGGCCAGATGTACAACATGTTCACCCTGCTGCGCCACGGCAGCGACGCGCAGAAAAGCTACTACCTGCCCAAACTCGCCAGTGGAGAACTGCGCCTGCAATCCATGGGCGTCACCGAACCCACCACCGGCACTGACACCACCAAGATCAAGACCACCGCAGTCAGACGAGGCGACAAATACGTCATCAACGGCCAGAAGGTGTGGATCTCCCGGGTTCAACATTCGGACCTGATGATCCTGCTGGCACGCACCACGCCCCTGGCCGAGGTGACGAAAAAATCTGAAGGCATGTCGATTTTCCTGGTCGATCTGCGCGAAGCCATCGGCAAGGGCCTGACGGTTCAACCCATCGCCAATATGGTCAACCATGAAACCAACGAGCTGTTCTTCGACAACCTGGAACTGCCTGCCGACAGCCTGATCGGCGAAGAAGGCAAAGGCTTCAAATACATCCTCGACGGCCTAAATGCCGAACGGACCCTGATCGCCTCCGAATGCATTGGCGACGGCCGCTGGTTCGTCGAAAAAGCCAGCGCTTATGCCCGTGATCGCGTGGTGTTCGGTCGGCCCATCGGGCAAAACCAGGGGGTGCAGTTCCCCATTGCAGAAGCCCACATCGAGATCGAAGCCGCCGACCTGATGCGCTGGCGCGCCTGTGAGGAATACGACAGCGGCAAAAATGCCGGGGCCAGCGCCAACATGGCCAAGTACCTGGCGGCCAAAGCCTCCTGGGAAGCCGCCAATGCCTGCCTGCAGACCCACGGTGGTTTCGGCTTCGCCTGCGAGTACGACGTGGAACGCAAATTCCGCGAAACACGGCTTTACCAGGTGGCACCGATCTCCACCAATCTGATTCTTTCCTACGTCGCCGAGCATTTGCTCGAACTGCCACGCAGCTTCTGAGGATTTGCCCATGAGCCATACCCAAGACCTGGCCGCGTTTCTCGCGGAGCTGAATTACGAGCAAATCCCCGGCAGCGTTCTCGATAGAACCGAAGACCTGTTTCTAGACTGGCTCGGGTCAGCGCTGGCCGGCCAGAATGCCCGCCCTATTCCGCTGTTCGAGCGTTACGCCCAGCGCATGGGGCCTGCCACCGGCAAGGCGAAGATTCTGGTCAGTGGACGCAATACCTCGCCCTACTTCGCGGCGCTGGTCAACGGCGCATCCTCTCACCTGGTTGAACAGGACGATTTGCACAATAGCTCGGTACTGCACCCGGCAACCGTGGTGTTTTCGGCGGTATTGGCAGCCGCTCAGGACTTGAACAAGTCCGGCAAAGATCTGCTGCTGGCCTCGGTCGCGGGTTACGAAGCGGGGATTCGCATCGGCGAATTCATGGGCCGTTCCCACTATCGAATTTTCCACACCACCGCCACTGTCGGCACTCTGGCTGCCGCCGTGGGTGTGGGCAAACTGCTGGGGTTCAACAAAGAGCAATTCATCAATCTGCTGGGTAATGCGGGCACTCAGGCCGCCGGTCTCTGGGAATTTCTGCGCGATGCGGCAGACTCCAAGCAGCTGCATACCGCCAAGGCCGCCGCCGACGGGTTGCTCGCGGCCTACATGACCGAAGACGGCCTGACCGGCGCGCGCAATATCCTCGAAGGCGATCAAGGCATGGCGGCGGGCATGTCCACTGACGCCAACCCAGCCTGCTTGTCGGATCGGCTGGGCACACGCTGGGCGCTGGTGGAAACCTCGTTCAAGTTTCACGCCTCCTGTCGCCACACCCATCCTGCCGCTGATGCCTTGCTGCACCTGATGCAACGCGAAGGCCTGAGCCATGAGCAGATCGCCAAGGTTGTCACCCGGGTGCATCAGGGCGCTATCGATGTGCTGGGCCGGGTGATTAAACCGACCACGGTGCATCAGGCGAAGTTTTCCATGGGGGCCGTATTGGGCCTGATTGCCGTACATGGCAGTGCGCAGTTGATCGAGTTTCGCGACCTGGCGCTGACTGATCCGGCTGTCGATACATTTCGCGAGAAAGTCAGCATGGAACTGGACCCTGAAGTTGATGCGGCCTACCCCGCACGCTGGCTGGGCCGGGTGATCGTCACCATTACAGACGGCCGCACGCTGAGCGCCGACATCGACGAGCCCAAGGGCGATCCCGGCAATACCCTGTCGCGAGTGGAGCTGGAGGCGAAGTTTCAGCGACTGCTGGCGTTCTCCGAGGCGCGTACTGAAGCGCAAGGCGAGGCGCTGATTGCCAGGGTATGGGCGCTGCGTGATGCGTCGAGCCTGGTGGATTTGATTTAAAGCACGAAGCCAGCACGCGCCTGGAGACGACACACCGCTTTCGCAGCCTTCGGCAGCGCCTACAGGTTCCAAGAGGTAAGAGACATGACTCAACTCAATCCCCGTCCACTGGACGGCATTACAGTCATCAGCCTGGAGCACGCCATCGCGGCGCCCTTCTGCACCCGGCAGCTCGCTGACCTGGGTGCGCGAGTGGTGAAGATCGAGCGCCCCGGCACCGGTGATTTCGCACGTGGTTATGACCAGCGGGTCGATGGCCTGGCTTCGCACTTCGTCTGGACCAACCGTTCCAAGGAAAGCCTGACCCTGGACCTGAAACAGGATCCCGCCGGGGCCATTCTTGAATCGTTGCTGGGCAAGGCTGACGTATTGGTGCAGAACCTCGCGCCGGGTGCCGCGTCACGCATGGGCCTGTCTTTCGAAGCGCTGCATGAGCGTTTTCCCAAACTCATCGTTTGCGATATTTCCGGTTACGGCGAAGGTGGGCCCTATGAAAAGAAAAAGGCCTACGACCTGCTGATCCAAAGCGAAGGCGGTTTTCTCTCGGTCACCGGAGGGCCGGGTGAAAACGACATGGCCAAAGCCGGTTGCTCTATTGCTGACATTGCGGCGGGCATGTACGCCTACACCGGCATTCTCTCGGCGCTCATGCTGCGGGATAAAACCGGGGTGGGCAGCCGCATTGACGTGTCGATGCTGGAAAGCCTGGTGGAATGGATGGGTTACCCGATGTATTACGCCTACAACGGTGCGCCGCCACCGCCGCGGGCCGGGGCTTCGCACTCGACTATCTACCCTTATGGACCGTTCCCCACCGGAGGTGGCGGGACCATCATGCTGGGTTTGCAGAACGAGCGTGAATGGGCGCTTTTCTGCGAAAAGGTCCTGCTGGACAAGGCGCTGGCCACAGACAAGCGTTTCTCTGCCAACTTCAAGCGCTCCGAAAATCGCGACGTGCTCCGGCAGATCATCGTTGATGGCTTTGCCTTGCTGTCGGTGGACGAAGTGGTCGCACGTCTGGAAGACGCGCAAATCGCCAATGCCCGGGTCAACGACATGCAGGGCGTCTGGGACCACCCGCAGCTCAAGGCCCGGGACAGTTGGCGCGAAGTGGACAGCCCTTCCGGAAAACTGCCGTCGCTGCTGCCACCTGGCCGCAATGCCGCCTTCACCCCGCGAATGGACGGCGTGCCAGCCTTGGGGCAGCACACCTGCGGCATTCTCGATGAACTGGGCATCACGGGCGAAGAACAGGCGCGGTTGGTTGCAGCCGGGGTGGTTTGAGCGGGATGGCAAGAACGACGCAGGACCTGTAGGTGATCACGAGCACTGCGAGGCAGCGATGGCCGCACCTCTGACAACCTGCAAACGCGACCTTCGTGGGAGCGAGCTTGCTCGCGATGGCAATGTCTCTACTCACCAATCTCTATCAAATTCACCGGGCCTTTCGCGAGCAAGCTCGCTCCCACCAGACAGCGCTGCGTCAACAGGCAATAAGAGGAATCATCCATGCCCCCATCCATCGTCCGCTCTGCGCTGTTCGTTCCGGGAAGTCGGCCTGAGCGGTTTACCAAGGCACTGACCGCAGGTGCCGATGCCGTCATCGTCGATTTCGAGGATGCGGTCGAAGAACCGCTCAAACGCCAGGCCCGGGACAACCTGCACGTTTTTCTGGATCAGAATCCGCAAGCGTCGGTCTGGGTGCGGGTCAACGCGCCAGAGCATCCCGAGCATGCAGCGGACCTGCGCTGGTGCGCCAGCCAACCGAGCGTCGCCGGGATTGTGTTGCCCAAGGTAGAAAGCGCCGCCCATGTGGCGACGGTCTGGCTGATGGGTAAACCCATCTGGCCGATCATCGAAAGCGCCAAAGGCCTGCTGGCCCTTGAACAGATCGCCCACAGCCAAGGCGTCGCGCGCTTGTCGTTCGGTAGCCTTGACCTTGCGCTCGACCTGAACCTCAACACCGGCACTGCTGCGGCACTGGGCTTTCTCGATCAGGCCCGAATGGCGGTGCAACTGCATTCCCGTGGCGCTAACCTGATGCCCCCGCTCGATGGTGTTTTCCCCGCCATTGGAGACTCCGACGGACTGGGACGGGCCGTGCGCCACGCCTATGACATGGGTTACGGCGGTGCGCTGTGCATTCATCCCAAGCAGATCCCGATCATTCATGCCGCCCTCGTCCCAAGCGCCGATGACCTGGCCTGGGCGCAGAAAGTCGTGCACGCAAGCACAGCCGCCCATGGCGCAGGCGCATTCCAACTGGACGGACAAATGATCGACGCCCCGGTGCTGCGACGCGCACAGCGGTTACTGGCATTGGCGACGGTGTAGGCAGGAACCCGCCGCCCTGTACACCAGCGGCTAATGTTGAAGTGCCTGCATCTGACCACCGCGTTCGGCGCTGACGAACACGGGGTTATACAAAAGCTGATTCTGCCTATGCCCGGCATTGGGCCATCGTAAGGTTTGCAACGCTTCAAAGGCGCCTGCCCGGCAGATGGGCCGCAACAGTCTATAAAGCTGAAATCCACTACAACAATAAAAAGGTGACATCGATGTTGAAGCTGACCAAGGCGCTAGTTTGCGCCGCTGTAGTCTCCATGACCGGCGTCGCTCAGGCGGCCGAGCCTGTAGTCATCAAGTTCGCTCATGTCGTGGCAGAGAACACGCCCAAAGGCCAGGGCGCCTTGATGTTCCAGAAACTGGTGGCTGCCGATCCGCAGCTAAAGGACAAAGTGAAGGTCGAGGTCTACCCGAACTCTTCGCTGTTTGGCGATGGCAAGGAGATGGAAGCCTTGTTGTTGGGCGACGTCCAGATGCTGGCGCCGTCCCTGGCCAAATTCGAGCACTACACCAAGCAGGTGCAGATCTTCGACCTGCCCTTTCTGTTCAACGACCTGGCAGCCGTTGACCGCTTTCAGCAAGGGCCTCAAGGTCAGGCATTGCTCAAGTCCATGGACGACAAAGGCATCCACGGCCTGGCTTATTGGCATAACGGCCTCAAGCAGCTGTCAGCGAACAAAAAAGTCATCCTGCCCAAGGACGCTCGTGGCCTGAAGTTTCGGGTCCAGGCTTCCAGTGTCCTCGAAGAGCAATTCAAGGCAGTACGCGCCAACCCTCGCAAGATGAGCTTCGCCGAGGTATATCAAGGCCTGCAGACCGGCACCGTGAATGGCACCGAGAACACCTGGTCCAACTACGAGAGCCAGAAGGTCAACGAAGTGCAGCCGTTCTTCACCGAGACCAACCATGGCCTGATCGACTACATGGTCATCACCAACTCCAAATTCTGGGACGGTCTGGCGCCGGATGTCCGCGCCGAGCTGCAAAAGATCATGGATCAGGTCACCGTCGAGGTGAACAAACAGGCAGAAGCCCTGAATCAGACTGCCAAGCAGAAGATCATCGACTCCAAAACCAGCGAAATCGACCCGCTGACCGAGGCACAACGTCAGGAATGGCGCGAGGCCATGAAGCCGGTCTGGGAGAAGTTCTCCGACGAAATCGGTGCTGATTTGATCAAGGCCGCTGACGCGTCGAACAAGGCGTCCTGAAGTTCGGCCCCTCGTTGAGGCGAGCGGGCTGCTCTGCAAGTGACGTCTGTGCGGCCACCCTGTACGGGGTGGCTGCCCTCTTTAGGTTTGGAGAATGCTTATGCAATCGCTCAGGCGAGTCTGGGAGCATTTCGAGGAAGGCATGATTGCCTTTCTGCTGGCTGCCATGACGCTGGTCACATTCATCTATGTGGCGCTCAACAACCTGTACACGATGTTCTACACCCTCAGCGATAAGTGGGCGTGGAGCAGTGACGCTTTCGCTTGGGTCGGCGATCACCTGATGGGCTACGCCCAGGAAATGACGTGGAGCGTCGCCCTGACCAAAGCGCTGTTTGGCTGGCTGATTTTCTTCGGCATTGCCTATGGCGTGCGCACCGCCGGCCATCTGGGTGTGGATGTGTTGGTCAAGAAAACCAGCAGACCGGTCCAGCGGATCCTGGCAATGCTGGCTTGTGCCTGCTGCCTGGCCTACGCCGGATTGTTCTTGATGGCGAGCATCAAATGGGTGTCAGCAATCCTGGTCGCCGGGATCGGCGCTGAGGATCTGGATCGCTATGGGATCAAGATCGGCCACATCGCGATCATCGTCCCCATTGGCTTTGCCCTGATCATCGCCCGCTATCTGGAAATCCTGTACCGCATCTACACCCATCAACAGACCGGTCTGGGTCTCGCGGATGAAGCCGCAGAAGCCACCAAACTAGCCAATCCAGCAGAGGAGCAACACTGATGACGGTGATCTGTCTGTTCCTGCTGCTGTTTGTCTTCATGTTCCTCGGCGTGCCCATTGCGATTTCCCTGGGCCTTGCCGGAGCGGTATCGATCCTGATGTTCAGCCCCGATTCCCTGAGTTCGCTGGCCATCAAGCTGTTCGAGACCTCCGACAGCTACACCTTCCTGGCGATTCCGTTCTTCCTGTTGTCTGGCGCCTTCATGACCACCGGCGGCGTGGCACAGCGGCTGATTGATTTTGCCAATGCCTGTGTCGGCCATATCCGGGGTGGTCTGGCCATCGCGGCGGTACTGGCGTGCATGTTGTTCGCGGCGTTGTCCGGCTCCTCTCCTGCAACAGTTGCCGCTGTGGGCTCGATTGCCGTCGCAGGCATGGTGCGTTCCGGCTACCCCAGGGAGTTCGGTGCGGGAATTATCTGTAATGCCGGCACCCTGGGCATTCTGATTCCGCCGTCGATTGTCATGGTGGTCTATGCCGCCGCCACCGAAACCTCCGTGGGCAAGCTGTTCATGGCAGGTGTCATACCCGGCATCATGCTCGGTGTGATCCTGATGGTGGTGATCTACATCGTCGCCCGGATCAAAAACCTTCCGGCCCAGCCCCGCGCGACCTTCCGTGAATGGCTGCATACCGCGCAACGGGCCTTCTGGGGCTTGCTGTTGCTGGTGATCATTCTGGGCGGGATCTACAGCGGCATGTTTACCCCTACTGAAGCTGCGGCCGTGGCTGCCGTGTATTCGGCCTTTATCGCGCTGTTCGTCTATAAGGACATGAGCCTCAAGGAATGCCCGAAGGTCTTGCTGGAGTCTGGCAGGCTGACGATCATGCTGCTGTTCATCATTGCCAACGCGATGCTGTTCGCCCATGTGCTGACCACTGAACAGATCCCGCAGCAGATTACTGCCTGGGTGCTCTCCGAAGGGCTGACGCCGATCGGCTTCCTGATCATGGTCAACATCGTGCTGCTGGTGGCCGGCAGCTTCATGGAGCCGTCGGCGATCATCCTGATCCTGGCGCCGATCTTCTTCCCGATTGCCATGAAGCTAGGCATCGACCCGATTCACTTGGGCATCATCATGGTGGTGAACATGGAAATCGGGCTGGTGCATCCGCCGGTGGGCCTGAACCTGTTCGTCACCTCGGCGGTGACCGGGTTGACTCTGGGCCAGACGATTCGAGCCGCCCTGCCCTGGTTGTTGATCCTGCTGATGTTCCTGATCCTCGTCACCTATGTGCCCTTTATCTCACTGGCGCTGCCGACCTGGCTGGGGATGCCTTAACAAAACCTGTTAACCAGGGGGCTCTTCCAGCGCTGGAAGTTGGAGGACTCCCCTGACTTGCTCCTGCAAACAGGCGGCAAACTGTGTGATGAGCTCGGCCCTATCCACTCACTGCACGCCGATCATTAAATGGCCTCAGGCAACCGCCTGGACACTGGCGCGTTCGGCTTCCAGTTCGCGCACCAGCGGCAGCACCCTGCGCCCGAAGTAGTCGACTTCTTCCTGGAAGTGCAGGAAAGCACTGAGTATCAGATCCACCCCAACCGCCTTGAGGGCGACGATTCGTTCGGCGATCTGCTTCGGCGTACCGATCAGGTTCGTCTTGAAACCATCGTTGTATTGCACCAGGTCCTCAAATGTTGACTTGGCCCAGTTGCCCTCGCCTTCCGGGCTGGCCTTACCGGCTTGTCGGGCAGCATCACCAAAGGCATTCACGGCCTCCGGGTCCGCCTGGTCGATGATTTGCGCGAGCACAGCGCGGGCTTCTTCCTCGGTATCGCGGGCAATGATGAAGGCGTTCACGCCAATTTTGACTGTGTGGTTATTGGCGGCTGCCTTGGCACGAATATCGTCAACCTGGGCCTTGATGCCTTCCACTGTATTGCCATTGGTGAAGTACCAGTCGGAGACACGTGCGGCCATGTCCCGTGCCGCGCGGGAGCTGCCGCCCTGGAACACTTCAGGCTGGCGCTGGATAGGTTTGGGTTTGAGGGTGTATTCAGTGGTGCGGTAAAAGTCGCCTCGGAAAGTGAAGTTATCCTGGGTCCAGATGCCTTTGATGGTCCGGATGAATTCTTCCGAACGACGATAACGCTCGTCATGTTCCAGCCAGTGCTCGCCCATCGCGGTGAACTCGCCCTTGAACCAGCCAGAAACAATGTTCACCGCTATGCGGCCGTTGGTTAACTGATCGATAGTCGCGACCTGCTTGGCGAGCAATACCGGTGTCCAGGGCCCAGGCAGCACGGCGGCGATCACTTTCAAGGTAGTAGTGGCGGCTAGCAGCGCGTGGCTGAAGGCAACGGACTCATGCTGGTATTCGGCCCCGTAACCCGCAGTGAAGCGAATCTGTGTCAGGCCATACTCAAAGCCGGCATTTTCAGCGATCTGCGCTAATTTTCGGTTGTAGTCGATATCCCAGCTGGTGCGTTGTTCGATCTTGCTGACCACAAGACCACCGCTGACATTGGGTACCCAGTAGGCGAATTTGATGTTCTCTTGGCTCATTGCATGTACTCCGGTAATTGAGCAATTCGAGGCGCTGCGGGACGACCTTGCTGAAGGTAGAGCAGCAACCATGCCAAGATATTTATCTATCAATTATCAATGAGTTAAAGACTTGTTCAGCCGCAGCGGCTGTTCTTCAGGAGACACGCTGTTGATCAGGTGTCGTTGTGCAGACAGTGAATGGATCTAACCACCGCAACCACAGCCCAGTGGCGCGAAACGCAAACTGTTGCCCGGCAAACACAACGCCAACACATTGCGTGCAGGGCAACATAGAAGCGTCACCCGACACCGGGCACATCCAGTCATCACGGGCGTCAGGCAGCACGGCATAACCTGTGCAACAGGTCTGGTCACGATGGTTGCTGGAACCATCTCTGTTACTGATAGGAAATAGCGATGACCGCACAACAACAGCATCTGCCAGCGACGTTTGCTGCTGATACCGACTATGAACAGCTGGCCGCGCGCTTTCGGCCGATCTTTGCGCGGATCGCCGAAGGCGCAGTGCAGCGCGAGAAAACCCGAAGCCTGCCGTTCGAGGCGATTGACTGGCTCAAGCACGCGGGCTTTGGGGCCGTACGGGTCCCCAAAGAGTTTGGCGGGAGCTCAGCTTCTCTCCCGCAGTTGATCCAGCTGCTGATTGAGTTAGCCACCGCCGACTCCAATCTGCCGCAAGCGCTACGGGGCCATTTCGCCTTTGTGGAAGACCGGCTCAATGCCCATGCCAACAGTTCTCAAGAGGTCTGGTTCAAACGGTTTGTGGCCGGTGAGTTGGTTGGCAACGCCTGGACAGAAGTCGGGGCAGTAAAGATCGGCGACGTCATGACCAAACTGACCCATCACGACGGGCAGTGGCGCGTGAACGGCACGAAGTACTACAGCACCGGCAGTATTTTTGCCGACTGGATTGACCTGTTCGCTCAGCGCGAACCCGACGGCACCCATGTGATTGCTGCCGTACGCACGCAACAGCCCGGCATAAAGCAGAGCGATGACTGGGATGGCTTCGGCCAGCGTACTACCGGCAGCGGCACCTCAGTGTTCGACAACGCGTTAGTGGACGCCGAGCATGTTTTCGACTTCGCCAGCCGCTTCAAATACCAGACCGCGTTCTATCAATTGGTACTGATTGCGGTGCTGGTCGGCAGCGGCCGCGCGGCGATAAGAGACACTGCGCAAGAAATACGCGAACGCACCCGTATTTTCAGTACCGGCAATGCCGACACCGTTGCCCAGGACGTGCAAGTGCAACAGGTCGTGGGCAAAGCCTCGGCGCAGGTCTACGCCGCACAAGCCGCTGCGATTCGTGCAGCTCAAGCAGCGCAACGGGCTTACCAGGCGCACTTTGGTACAAGCACCGAATCCGAAAAACAGGCCAATATTGCAGCCGAACTGGAATCCGCTCAGGCTCAGGTCGCCATCGCCGAATTGGTGCTGCGAGCGACCAGCGATTTATTCAATGCGCTGAGTGCTTCCGCCACCAGCACCAGTAAATCCCTGGATCGCCATTGGCGAAACGCCCGTACCGCCGCCAACCACAATCCACTGATCTATAAAGAACGCATCATTGGTGATTGGGAAATAAACGACACCGAACCGCCCTACGTTTGGCAAATTGGAGGGGGATCGAAGCCTGCAGATAAATAAGCCTGCGTTACCGTGCTGGTTTTTCCGACACAGCAGAAACGAAAAAAGGACCCGAATGTCCTTTTTTCTGTGGTTTGCAGCACTTGTTATAAATGCTGCAAACGCAATATTTGGAGCGGGAAACGAGACTCGAACTCGCGACCCCGACCTTGGCAAGGTCGTGCTCTACCAACTGAGCTATTCCCGCATCTTGGTGACGGGCGCTATTCTAACGTTTCAAATAGCTCCGTCAACCCTTTGTTTTAAAAACTTATTTTTTTTCTGCCGTGGTTTTCAGATGAGGCCACGCAGCTCTCAGGTACTGCACCATAGACCACAGGGTCAGGCCAGCCGCCAGCAACAGCAAGGTGTAACCCAGCAACACCCAGAAAGTGAACGCAGGTGGGTTGGCCAACAGAATGACCAACGCCAGCATCTGCGCCGCCGTCTTCCATTTGCCAAGGTTGGACACCGCCACTTGCGCCCGCGCACCCAGCTCCGCCATCCATTCGCGCAGTGCTGAAATGACGATTTCACGACCGATGATCACAGCCGCTGCCAGCGTCAGCCAGATGTTGGCATGGGCCTGCACCAGCAGGACCAGTGCAACCGCAACCATCAGTTTGTCGGCCACCGGGTCAAGAAAGGCGCCAAACGGCGTGCTTTGCTCAAGCCGACGGGCGAGATACCCATCCAGCCAATCAGTCGCCGCTGCAAAAGCGAACACCGTACTGGCGGCCATATAGCTCCAGTGATACGGCAAGTAAAACAGCAGAATGAAGATCGGAATCAGTAGGACACGTAGAACGGTGATCAGATTAGGGATATTCATCGGCACAACTTGCTACGAGGTGAGCGGGCATTCTACTCGCTGTGCAGGTTTGCATAAATCGACTCTGCAAGCTTTTTGCTGATTCCGGGTGCTTTTGCAATTTCTTCGATGCTGGCGCGGGCCAATTCCTGCAATCCGCCGAAGTGTTTGAGCAAGTCCCGACGCCTTGTCGGCCCTACGCCTGCCACCCCTTCAAGGGTTGACGTGCGACGGGTTTTGCCACGCCGGGCCCGGTGTCCGGTAATGGCAAAACGGTGGGCCTCATCCCGGATCTGCTGAATAAGGTGCAACGCCGGAGAATCCCCCGGCAAGGTGAATTCGTGGGCCGCGTCATTCAGGTACAGGGTTTCGAAACCCGCCTTGCGTGTCGCGCCCTTTGCCACCCCGAGCAAAATCAGATCAGGAACGGCCAGTTCGTTGAGCACGTCACGGGCCATGGACAATTGGCCCTTGCCGCCATCAACGAGCAGAATGTCGGGCAACTTGCCCTCCCCGTCCTTGAGCTTGCTGAAACGTCGGGTCAACGCCTGATGCATCGCCGCGTAGTCATCGCCAGCGGTGACGCCTTCAATGTTGTAGCGACGATAGTCGGCTTTGATCGGACCCTCCGGGCCGAACACCACGCAGGAAGCCACCGTCGCCTCGCCGCTGGAGTGGCTGATGTCGTAGCACTCAAGCCGCAGCGGCGGCTCATCCAGGTTCAGCACCTGCGCCAGCGCATCGAAGCGCGCGGCCACATGTTGTCGATTCGCCAACCGGGCTGCCAATGCCTGCTCGGCATTGGTTACTGCCATCTGCTGCCAGCGCGCACGAGTACCGCGCACCCGATGGCTGATCACCAGTTCGCGACCCCGTGACTCCTCGATGGCGTCGATCAAGGTCGGAAAGTCTTCATGCAATACGTTCACGATCACTTCGCCGGGCAGCTCACGATCCACACCGCCCAGGAAGTATTGCGACAGAAAGGCCGACATCACTTCGCCAACCTCTTCCTCGATGCCCACCTGCGGGAAGAAATTCTTGCTGCCCAGCACTCGCCCGCCCCGCACACTGATCAAATGCACACAGGCACCACCCGGGTTGACGAATGCCGCCACTACATCCACATCACCGGTGCCGCCGTCCATGCTTTGCTGGTCCTGGACGCGGCGCAGCAAGGCAATCTGGTCACGCAACTCGGCGGCGCGCTCAAAGTCCAGGCTCATGGCGGCCTTTTCCATGGAGGCATTCAATTCGTCAGTCAACGTGTTGCTGCGCCCTTCGAGAAACATCACTGAGTGACGCACATCCTCGGCATAGACCTCTGGCTCGACCAGGCCGACGCAGGGCCCTTTGCAGCGCTTGATCTGGTATTGCAGGCAGGGCCGAGTGCGGTTCTTGTAGTAGCTGTCCTCGCACTGGCGCACCAGAAAGGTTTTCTGCATCAGGCTCAGGCTTTCCCGAACCGCTCCGGCGCTGGGGTAAGGGCCGAAATAGCGACCCTTGAATTTCTTGGCACCACGGTGAATGCTCAGGCGCGGGAAATTGCCGTCCGAGAGATACACGTAAGGGTAGGATTTATCATCGCGCAGCAGGATGTTGTAAGGCGGACGCCATTCCTTGATCAGCGTCTGCTCAAGCAGCAGGGCCTCGGTCTCGTTCGCGGTAATCGTGGTTTCGATCTGCGCGATACGCGCCACCAAGGCACTGGTCTTGGGGGCGTGACCGGTCTTGCGAAAGTAGCTCGCCAGACGGTTCTTCAGATTTTTGGCTTTGCCCACGTAGAGCAGACGCGCCTCGGTATCGAACATTCGATACACGCCGGGGCGGCCGCTACAGGTGGCAAGAAAGGCACTGGGGTCAAACGGTTGGTTCATTTCAGGCGCTGGCATCGACCATGCCGTGACGTACCGCCAACAAAGCCAGCTCGACATCACTGCCGATCGAAAGCTTCTCAAAGATACGGTAACGGTAGGTATTAACGGTTTTAGGGGACAGGCACAGCTTATCGGAAATGGTCTGGACTTTCTGGCAGCCGACGATCATCAGGGCGATCTGTATCTCGCGTTCCGACAGCAGGTCAAACGGTGAGTTGTTCACCTGTGGCTGGAAAGACTTCAACGCCAATTGCTGAGCGATCTGCGGGCTGATGTAGCGCTGGCCGGCAAACACCAGGCGAATGGCCTGAACCATTTCGGCAAGCCCGGCACCCTTGGTCATGTAACCTGCAGCGCCGGCCTGCAGCAGGCGCGTCGGGAACGGGTCTTCTTCACAGACGGTCACCGCCACCACTTTTATTTCCGGATGGCTGCGCAACATTTTACGAGTGGCTTCAAGGCCGCCGATGCCTGGCATCTTGACGTCCATCAGCACCACATCGGGCTTCAATTCACGGGCCTTCTTCAGCGACTCTTCACCCGAGTCAGCCTGACCCACAACCTGCAGGCCGTCTATGTCGGACAACATACGGGTGATGCCTGTCCGAACAAGATCATGGTCATCGACTACTAGCACCTTAATCAAGCGGACACCTCGCGTAACGGTCATAACGAATGCTGGTCACCATAGCAAAAACAGAGAGCCGGACCTAGCGCCATGCAAGGTCTGGCTCTCATTAAGCGTAAAGCAGCTCCAATCGAGGCCGCCGCCTGGCTTATTTCAGCTGTCGTCGCGGCTATCGGATTTTGATTTGATTGAATAGGAGGCGGACAACTCGGCCATGGTCATGGTCAGCCGTTTGATCGCGTCCTGATCTTCTTTATGCAGGGTTCTGTAGCTGCCCAGCACCTTCTCCTCGGAAGTGCTGAGATTGTCCACGGGGACGGGAGTAGGTTTTCCGGTCAGGACATACAGAATGTCCACGCCCTTTGCCGCCACAGCGGCCAGGTAATCGGCTTTTGGCGCACGATCCCCGCTTTCGTACTTTCCTTGAGCATTAGCTTCAACACCGCCGATTTCGCCGAAAGCTCGCTGAGACAAGCCCAAGCGTTCTCTTTCTTTTCTTAGTCGGGCACCAATTCCACTCATTTGAATGCACATTCCTGTTGACCCCATCCTTACGAATGGTAGAATCACGATAAAATTAAACTGATTTGAACGGTTTTGAACTATGCCCGGAATACGCACCGCTGCACAAGCCAAGGCGTGGCTTGAACAACAAGGCAAATCTGTTCAAGAGTTTGCGCGCGAGAACAGCGTTGACCCGGCGACTACATATCAAGTATTAGCAGGTCGCAAGAAAGGCCGCCGTGGCGAATCCCACAAAGTTGCGGTGCTTTTAGGCATGAAGATTGGCATCATTCCCGAGGCTCCCGCGGCGCAGGGCGAGTCGCCCGCTGAGCAGGATTGATCAAGTGGCAGGCCTGATCACGCGGATTGAATTTGCGTCGCGCTGAAGCTGGCATCAGGCTGTTAGCTGAACCTGATTGATATTTCTTATTGAACAGCCAAGCCACGCTGAAGTAAGCTCGCCCGACTTAACGGAGAACCAGCATGTTGCCATCTACTTCACAGCAATCGCTGCAGACCGACGCCAAGCGTCTGGTTGCGGGCAGTGCTGAGTCCGTAGCAGTGGGCAGCGCTGTCGCAAACCGTCATTTTTATTTTGGGTACTGGTATAGCCACTGGCGCGCCTGATACCCATCCGGCGCCCAGATCAACGGGACGCCAACCAAGAGAATTCTCTACCCCCGGTCGGCTCCCCGACCGGGGGTTTTGTTTTTTCGGGCTTTGTAAAACGTTCTACACCCTGAATCTTTCTGATCGAACACGAGGATGCACCCATGACTTACCGCACTTATTACCGCTTCGACATCAGCTACGCCTGGCGATTTAGCACCCTCCGTTCGGGACCAGCAGCCGCCTCCGACCGGTCACTGTCAGGTGGCAAAACCCTTACGCCCCATTGTCGAACACCCCAGTAGGGCTGAGCGGGACAGACCCCGCCAGCCCAGGAAGCGAACATCATGAATTCATCCGTCGCCGTAAAACCATCCGACCTGTCGCACAGCCGTCTCACCCCACTCGACACTCGCCCGGCACCTCAACGCCTGCCCGGCACCCTTGAACTCAAAACCCGGCTGCCCCTCAGCAGCGCCTTGAGCGAGCAAGTTGCCGCCCACCGGCGTGCGGTGCGCGCCATTCTCGACGGCGAAGACTCCCGCCTCTTGCTGATCGTCGGCCCGTGCTCCCTTCATGACCCCCGCTCAGCCCTTGAATACGCCGAACGCCTGGCGGACCTGGCGGCACAGGTCAGTGACCAGCTGCTGTTGGTGATGCGCGCCTACGTTGAAAAGCCGCGAACCACCGTCGGCTGGAAAGGCATGGCCTACGACCCACAACTCGATGGCAGCGACGACATGGCCCAGGGCCTGTCGCTCTCACGGGAGCTGATGCTGGAGATGGTGCGGCTGGGCTTGCCAGTCGCGACGGAAATTCTGCAACCCATGGCCGCCGGGTACTTCGATGACGTGTTGAGCTGGGTCGCCATCGGCGCACGCACCACCGAGTCGCAGATCCACCGAGAAATGGCCAGCGGCCTGCCAATGCCGGTGGGCTTCAAAAATGGCACCGATGGCGGCGTTGCAGTCGCCAGCGATGCCATGCGCTCGGCGGCCCATGGTCATCGTCATTTCGGCATTGACCCGCATGGCCACCCGGCAATTATCGACACCCTGGGCAATCGCGACACCCATATAGTCTTGCGCGGCGGGCACAACGGCCCTAACTACGATCAGCACAGCGTGAGTCAGGTTCGAGCCGGTCTGGCCAGGCACCGGATAGCCGAGCGAATCATGGTTGATTGCAGCCACGCCAACAGCGGCAAAGACCCGCTTCGCCAGCCCCAGGTGTTCAACGATGTGCTTGAGCAACGCCTGCGAGGCGACCATTCGTTGATTGGCATGATGCTGGAAAGCCACCTCTATGAAGGGTGCCAAGCGATCAGCGATGACATGCGCTATGGGGTTTCAGTGACCGACGGTTGCCTGGGCTGGGAGGCGACTGAAGAACTGTTGCAAAGCGCAGTCCAGCGCCTGCGCTACAGATAAGCGATGCAGCACAAGACTTGGAAAAGAGACAGCGCCGGGGCGTTTCAAGCCTGGCGCGTAGCGCCCACCCGGAACTTTTATCGCAAATGCTTCCCTTAATCCGGTAGGCTCTTTCTTTTTTTTCACAGGAGTAATTCCAAATGCCTAAAGCCACTGCCCGCCACATCCTTGTTTCCAGCGAAGAAAAGTGCAACGAACTCAAGGCTCAGATCGAAGGCGGTGCTGATTTTGCTGAAGTCGCGAAATCCAACTCCAGCTGCCCTTCCAGCCGCCAGGGCGGTGATCTGGGTTCGTTCGGTCCAGGCCAGATGGTCAAGGAATTCGACACCGTCGTGTTCAGCGCGCCGGTCAATGTCGTCCAGGGCCCGGTGAAAACCCAGTTCGGTTACCACCTGCTGGAAGTGACCAGCCGCCAGGATTGATTCCTCGCTGTTGATTGCCTGAACGGCCCGCTGAAAAGCGGGCCGTTTTTGTTTGAGCCGCCCAATGCACCAATGACAGATTCATCCTACCCGCCTTCAATGCATCATCCAGTTACAAAGCCCGCCGCTATCCGGTAACGTGCAGCTACGCGCGAGCGACACATGAGAGTCGCTGCGCCGTGTAACCTTCGGACTTTTCTTCGATCAAGCCCTTAACCCTGATATTCGCCTGCGGACATCAGTCAGGATTCGTGTAATGCGTTTTGCTTCTCTTTCGCTGATCGCTGTCGTGCTGGTGCTGGGTTCAGGCCCGCAATCTTCATTCGCTGCCGGGCAACACGCGCTCACGGTCTATGGCGAAGCTCCACGCTATCCTGCCGATTTCGAGCACTTCGACTACGTCAATCCGGACGCGCCAAAGACGGGCAGCATGCGTCGTTCCGCCCAGGAGATCGGTCAGTTCGATCACCTGCTGCCCTATATCGATAAAGGCACTGGCGTTTCGCAGATCAACGGCATGCTCTATTCACCGCTAGCCGTTCGTTCACTGGATGAGCCTTACACCGTTTATGGTCTGGTGGCGCAGAAGATGGAGCGTGGCGCGGATGGCCTGTCGCTGCGGTTTTACCTCAATCCCAAAGCGCGCTTCGCCGACGGGTCGCCGATTACTGCCCAGGACGTACGCTACACCTACGACTTGCTGATGACCCAGGGCAGCCTCTCGTACCGCACCGAGTTTCAGGACATCAAAGGCGTGGAAGTCGAGTCGCCGACCCAGGTGCGCTTTGACTTCAAGAGCAGCGAGAGCCGTACCCTGCCCCTGGACCTTGCCTCCATGCCTGTTTTCCCCGAGCACTGGTGGAAAACCCGGGACTTTGCCGCTGGCGGCGGTTTCGAAGCACCACTGGGCAGTGGCCCGTACCGAGTCGCCAAGGTCGATCCGGGACGCAGCATTACCTTTGCCCGCAATCCAGACTGGTGGGCCAGGGATTTGCCTGTCAGTCGTGGCCTCTACAACTTCGACACCTTTACCGTCGAGTTTTTTGGCGATACCGACGTCGCCCGCCAGGTGCTCAAGGGCGGAGCCTATGACTACAACCGCGAATACTCGGCCACAGCTTATTCAATCCTGTACGACAGCCCTGCGCTGACTGACGGCCTGTTGCAGAAGGCCCACTTGGCGAAGGGTGCCGTCCAGAGCTCACAGGGATTTGTATTCAACCTGGACCGGCCGATGTTTCAGGATCGCCGGGTGCGTCAGGCGCTGGCCATGCTCTGGGATTTCGAATGGACCAACCGGCAGATGATGCGCAACATGTACATCCGCCAGAACAGCTACTTCTCCAATTCGAGCCTCGCGGCCTCCGAGCTGCCCACCGCTGCGGAGCTTAAAATCCTTGAGCCGCTGCGGGACAAGGTTCCGCCGGAAGTCTTCGACAGCGTCTTCCATACCCCTAAAACTGACGGCACGGGCTTCATCCGCGACAAACAGCTTCAGGCCCTGGCGTTGCTTCAGGCAGCAGGCTGGAAACCCGAGGGTGATCATTTGGTCAACGCCCAGGGCGAGCCGCTGAACTTCACCTTTCTCAATGCCCAGGCGGGTTTCGAAAAGATTCTGCTGCCGTATAAGCGCAACCTTGCGCAAATCGGCGTGGGCTTCGACATCCGCCGTATTGATTCGGCGCAATACCTAAACCGGGTCATGGCCCGGGATTACGACATGATCGTCACCGGCTACCCCGTATCGACCTCCCCCGGTATGGAGCTCTACAACAGCTTCGGCTCCAAGGGCGCCCGTGATCCGGGCTCGAGCAATTACATGGTGCTGCAGGATCCCGCCGTGGATGCGCTGATTGGCGGGCTGGTCGCGGCCGATCAGAAGTCCACCATGGTGGATTACGCCCACTGCCTGGACCGGGTGCTGCAGTGGGGTTTCTACTGGATCCCCAACTATTACCCGCCCGGCTCCTCAACCGTCTGGTGGAATCGGTTTGGCATTCCCAAGGTGCAAGCCAGCAACGCCGAGGCCATCGAAACCTGGTGGGAGATAAGCCCCGTGCCGCTGACCAACGCGCAATTCGCGGCCAAACGCGGCGCCTCGGCCATCGCTTCGGAGATGAAGTAAATGCTCGGTTATCTCTTGCGACGGCTGTTGCTGATCATCCCCACCTTGCTGTGCATTCTGCTGGTCAATTTCTTCATCGTGCAGGCCGCACCCGGCGGGCCGGTGGAACAGGCCATCGCCAAGCTGCAAGGTATCGGCGGCGCCAATGTCGGCAGTGCGGGTTCCGAGACGCTCAGCAGCAGCCCATCACGGGCAGCACGCGGGCTGGACCCGAAGCTGATCAAGGAAATCGAGCATCAATACGGTTTCGATAAACCGCTGCACGAACGCCTCTGGCTGATGCTGAAAAACTACGCTCGGCTGGATTTCGGCAACAGCTTCTTCCGGGGCGCTAGCGTCACTGACCTGATCCTGCAAAAGATGCCGGTGTCCATCTCCCTGGGCTTGTGGGCCACTTTACTGACGTACCTGATTTCCATTCCGCTGGGCATTCGCAAAGCCGTGCGTCATGGCAGCCAGTTCGACATCTGGAGCAGCACGGCAATCATCATCGGCTACGCCATGCCAGCGTTTCTGTTCGCCATGCTGCTGGTGGTGGTGTTTGCGGGCGGCACGTCGCTGCACTGGTTCCCGGTACGCGGGCTGGTGTCGGAAAATTTCGAGCAGATGAGCATGACGGGCAAGATCGCCGACTACTTCTGGCACCTGGTGCTGCCCGTTTCCTCCCTGGTGATTGGTGGTTTTGCGACGCTGACGATCCTCACCAAGAACTCGTTCCTCAACGAGGTGACCCGCCAGTACGTGGTCACCGCCAGGGCCAAAGGTCTGAGTGAGCGGCGCGTGCTGTACGGCCATGTGTTTCGCAATGCGATGCTGCTGGTGGTGGCGGGCATTCCCCAGGCGTTTATCAGCGTATTCTTCGCCGGTTCACTGCTGATCGAGGTGATCTTCTCCCTGGATGGGCTGGGCCGCATGAGCTACGAAGCGGCGGTGTCCAGGGATTACCCCGTGGTGTTCGGCTCGCTGTTCATCTTCACGCTGTTCGGCTTGCTGATCAAACTGGTGGGCGACATCTGTTACACGCTGGTGGACCCGCGAATCGACTTCAGCGCGAGGAACGCCTGATGCGCAGACTTTCTCCGCTGGCCCAGCGTCGTCTGGATCGTTTTCGCAGCAACCGTCGCGGCTGGTGGTCGTTGTGGCTGTTTTGCGGGTTGTTCGTGTTGAGCCTGGGCGGCGAACTGATCGCCAGCGACAAACCGCTGGTGGTCAGTTATCAGGGCTCGCTGTACTTCCCGGCATTGAAACGCTACACCGAGCAGGAATTCGGCGGCCAGCTGCCGTTTCAGCCGGACTACCGCAGTGATTACGTTCGCCAACTGATTGGCAAAGACGGCGGCTGGATGCTGTTCCCTCCGATCCCCTTCAGTGACGACACGCCCAACTACGATTTGAACCGCCCTGCCCCCAGCCCGCCCTCCAGCGAAAACTGGCTGGGCACCGACGATCAGGCCCGGGATGTGCTGGCCCGGGTAATTTTTGGCGCCCGCGTGTCGATCCTGTTTGCCTTGGCGCTGACCGCCATCAGCGCCCTGATCGGCATCACCGCCGGGGCATTGCAGGGCTATTACGGCGGCTGGATCGACCTGCTCGGTCAGCGTCTGCTGGAGGTCTGGTCCGGCTTGCCGGTGCTTTACCTGCTGATCATTCTGTCCGGTTTCGTCGAACCCAATTTCTGGTGGCTGCTGGGCATCATGGCGCTGTTTTCGTGGCTGGCGCTGGTGGATGTGGTGCGCGCCGAATTCCTCCGAGGCCGCAATCTGGAATACGTGAAGGCCGCCAGGGCACTGGGCCTGGGCGACCGAACGGTCATCGTGCGGCACATCCTGCCCAATGCCATGAATGCGACCTTGAGTTATTTGCCGTTCATCCTCACGGGTGCGATATCAACCCTGACCGCGCTGGATTTTCTCGGTTTCGGCATGCCCGCAGGCAGCGCCTCCCTGGGTGAGCTGATCGCCCAGGGCAAGCAGAACCTGCAAGCGCCCTGGCTCGGTCTGACGGCGTTCTTCACCCTGGCGCTGATACTGTCGCTGCTGGTTTTCATTGGCGAGGCGCTGCGCGATGCCTTTGACCCGAGGTCCTGAAATGTCAGACAACCTGATCGAAATCCGCGACCTGAGCGTCGCCTTCAACGGTCAGACCGTGGTCAGCCACCTGAGCCTGGATATCCGCCCCGGAGAATGCCTGGCGCTGGTGGGCGAATCCGGGTCCGGCAAGTCAGTGACCGCGCATTCGATCCTGCAACTGTTGCCCACTACTGGCACCGTGAGCACCGGCAGCATTACCTATCGGGGCCAGCAATTGCTGGGCGCCGACGGCAAGACCCTGCGCGAACTGCGTGGCAATCGCATCGCGATGATCTTCCAGGAGCCGATGACCTCCCTCAACCCGCTGCACACTGTGGCCAAGCAGATCGGCGAAACCCTGCTGCTGCACAAGGGCATGACCGGTCGCACGGCGCAGAAACGCATTCTCGAACTGCTCGAACTGGTGGGCATCCAGCACCCGCAGAAACGTCTCAAGGCTTACCCCCACGAGCTGTCTGGCGGGCAGCGCCAGCGGGTCATGATCGCCATGGCCCTGGCCTGTGAGCCGGAGCTGTTGATCGCCGATGAGCCCACCACCGCGCTGGACGTGACCGTGCAGCGCAAAATCCTGCTGCTGCTCAAGCAGCTCCAACAGCGCTTGAACATGTCGCTGTTACTGATCAGCCATGACCTGAATCTGGTCCACAGCATCGCCCAGCGAGTGTGCGTGATGCGTGCCGGTGAAATCGTCGAGCAGTCCAACTGCCATTCACTGTTCAAAGAACCGCAGCACCCGTACAGCAAACTGCTGCTCGACGCCGAACCCGCGGGCGAGCCGCTGCCTCGGGACAGCCGGGAAAAAGTGCTGGAAGTCGATAACCTGCGGGTCTGGTTCTCCCTGGGCGGCGGGATTTTCCGGCGGCACAAGGAATACCTCAAGGCCGTGGATGACATCAGCCTGAGCATCGAGCGCGGCAAAACCCTCGGCATCGTGGGCGAATCCGGCTCCGGCAAGTCGACACTTGGTCAGGCAATCCTGCGTCTTCTCGAATCGCGTGGCAGTATCCGCTTTCAGGGTCAGGGGCTGGATGGCCTGAATCAAAAGCAGATGCGGCCTTGGCGCAAACAGATGCAAGTGGTGTTTCAAGACCCCTACGGCAGCCTCAGCCCGCGGATGTCGGTGGCGCAGATCATCAGCGAGGGGCTTGAAGTGCACAGCCAGCTGGACCCGGTGCAATGCGAAGTCGAGGTGATTCGTGTGCTGGAGGAAGTCGGTATCGACCCGCAAAGTCGCCATCGCTACCCTCACGAATTCTCAGGCGGGCAGCGCCAGCGCATTGCCATCGCTCGGGCACTGGTGCTCAAGCCCGCGCTGATCCTGCTGGATGAACCGACCTCGGCACTGGATCGTACCGTTCAGAAACAAGTGGTGGCCTTGCTGCGGCAACTGCAGGAAAAACACGGCCTGACGTATCTGTTCATCAGCCACGACCTGGCCGTGGTCAAAGCCCTTGCTCACGATGTGATCGTGGTCAAGGATGGCAAAGTCGTCGAACGTGGCGCCAGCCACGACTTGTTCGACGCGCCGCAGCATCCTTACACCCAGGAACTGCTGGCGGCGGCACATCCGGGTTTCAACTGAATAAAGGGCATTCTGTGCGGCCAGACGCCGGTTTCAAATAACGGAGCCTTCCATGACAGAGCCCATGACAGATCCGATGAAAGACAGCCACAGCCTCAATGACTACCTGCGGGTCAGACAACTGGCGATTCGCTCGCTGTTCGAAATCATCGAGCAGTCCAGCGAGGGCACCGTGATTGTCGACAAGGACGCCAATATCGTCTGGATCAACGAACGTTACGCCCGGCGTTTTGGCTTGCAAGACGCCAGCGTTGCCCTGGGCCAGCCGTGCGAAAAGGTCATCCCCGGTAGCCTGTTGCGCCAGGTTGCAACCAATGGCCGACCGATTCTGCTGGACATGATGGACACCGCCAAAGACCCGCTGGTGGTCATGCGCCTGCCCATTCATGACGACGCAGGCGGGCTGATCGGTGCGATTGGTTTCGCCCTGTTTGGTGAATTGCAGGCCCTCTCCCCGCTGCTCAAGCGTTACCTGAGCATGCAGGAGGAACTGGCCTCGACGCGTTCGCTGCTGCGCGAGCGGCAAGCCAAGTACAGCTTTGCGCATTTCATTGGCACCAGCGCCGCCAGCCTTGAAGTCAAACGCCGGGCCCGGCGCAGCGCCAGTGCTGACTCCCCGGTGCTGCTGCTGGGCGAGACCGGCACTGGCAAGGAGTTGCTGGCCCACGCCATTCATAGTGCTTCGCCCCGGGCACACAAGGCGTTTGTCAGTATCAACAGTGCGGCGATCCCGGAGACCTTGCTCGAAGCAGAGTTTTTCGGCACCGCGCCGGGGGCGTTTACCGGCGCCGACCGCAAAGCGCGGCCCGGCAAGCTGCAGATCGCTCAGGGCGGTACGTTGTTTCTCGATGAAATCGGCGACATGCCGCTGCCGTTGCAAAGCAAGCTGCTGCGGGTGCTCCAGGAAAAAGAATACGAGCCGGTGGGCTCCAATCAGGTGGTCAAAAGCGACATCCGGCTGATTGCCGCCACTTCGACCGACCTCGAAGCGGCCATCAAGCGTGGGGAATTCCGCGCCGACCTGTATTACCGCCTGAGCGTGCTGCCTATCCAGGTCCCGCCCTTGCGTGAACGGCTGGATGATTTGCCCGCCCTGACTGAAGCCATTCTGGAAGAACTGCGCAGCCAGCACGAACTGGAACCCAGCGCCTTGACGCTGCTGGCACAGCACGCCTGGCCCGGCAATATCCGCGAATTGCGCAACGTGCTGGAACGCGCCGCGTTGCTCAGCGATGACCTGGTGCTGGACGCCAGGGAAATCCGCGCCGCCATCGGCAATCTCATCCCGCTAACCTGCTCTGCCAGGCTCGACCAAGGCCCCGCGACCTTCGAAACCTTCAGCCAGGCTCGCCAGCGCTTTGATCGGCAGATTATTGAACAGGCATTGCTGCAATGTGCGGGCAACGTGGTCAACGCGGCCAGCCAGTTGGGGCTGGGGCGCTCGACGCTGTACAAGAAGATGGCAGCTTTGGGCATTGTCGAGTCTCCGTAACGAGACAGCAGTCCCGAAAAAGAGATCGGCGCCCCTTCAGCGGTCAGCAGCTCTAACTCGCCACCTATCTTGATGCACGCGCCCTGCCCCACGCCTTGTAAGTCTCTTTAAGGAGACTGTTGCTCGCCCGCCCATCCTATCAAACCGAATAAACCCATAAAATTCAATGGTTTGACCATTTGGCACGGAAACCGCTACAGCGCCCGTGCGGCACCGCCGCAGCCGAAAACAATAACAATATGCCGACAGATTCCAGCACGCCTTACAGAGCGCGTTCGGCAGCCTCTGAGTTCGCTGGATTCCCAGGCCAGGAGACACTCGATGAGTGTGATCATCGCCTTGGCAGCCCTCGCGCTGTTGATGCTTGCTGCCTACCGTGGCTACAGCGTTATTCTTTTCGCGCCCATCGCTGCCATGGGCGCGGTATTGCTGACCGATCCCTCGGCCGTGGCGCCCGCCTTCACCGGGGTGTTCATGGACAAGATGGTGGGCTTCATCAAACTGTACTTTCCGGTGTTTCTGTTGGGCGCCGTGTTTGGCAAGTTGATCGAGCTGTCCGGTTTTTCCCGCGCAATTGTCGCGGCTGCCATCGACGTACTCGGTACCCGCCAGGCGATGCTGGTGATTGTGCTGGTCTGCGCACTGCTGACCTATGGCGGCGTGTCGCTGTTCGTGGTGGTGTTCGCGGTCTACCCGTTCGCTGCCGAAATGTTTCGCCAGAGCGATATTCCCAAACGGCTGATCCCCGCGACCATTGCCTTGGGCGCGTTCTCGTTCACCATGGACGCCCTGCCCGGCACGCCGCAGATCCAGAACATCATCCCGACCACCTTTTTCAACACCACGGCCTGGGCTGCACCCTGGCTGGGGGTGATCGGCACGATTTTCGTGTTCAGCGCCGGCATGCTGTACCTGCAGCGCCAGCGCAACAACGCACAGCGCGCAGGCGAAGGTTACGGCACTGAACTGCGCAACGAGCCGGAAACCGCCGAGGACATCAAGCTACCTAACCCGTGGATCGCCCTGTCGCCGTTACTATTGGTGGGCCTCATGAACCTGCTGTTCACCTGGTGGATCCCCCAGTGGTACGGCAAGACCCACACCCTGGCATTACCGGGCATGGCCACGCCGGTACAGACCGAAGTCGCCAAACTGACTGCCATCTGGGCGGTGGAAGCGGCGTTGCTGGTGGGCATTGTCATGGTGCTGGCGTTTGGCTTCACCGCCATCAAAAGCCGACTGGCCGAAGGCAGTAAGAGCGCGGTCAGCGGCGCATTGCTCGCTGCCATGAACACCGCCTCCGAATATGGCTTTGGCGCGGTCATCGCGTCGTTGCCTGGCTTTCTAGTCCTAGCGGATTGGCTGAAGAACATTCCCAACCCGCTGGTCAACGAAGCCATTACCGTGACCTTATTGGCCGGGATTACCGGTTCGGCTTCGGGCGGCATGAGCATTGCCCTGGCGGCGATGTCCACTACCTTCATCAGCGCCGCCAACGCCGCGAACATTCCACTGGAAGTTCTGCACCGCGTAGCGGCAATGGCCAGTGGCGGCATGGATACTCTGCCGCACAACGGCGCGGTGATCACCTTGCTGGCGGTCACCGGGTTGACCCACCGCGAGGCTTACATAGACATCTTTGGCATCACCATCATCAAGACCCTGGCGGTATTTGTGGTGATTGGCACCTTCTACGCCACTGGCATTGTGTGAGGCACTGAATATGAGTCTGCAAGGTAAAACGGCATTGGTAACCGGCTCTACCAGCGGCATTGGCCTGGGTATCGCCCTGAGCCTGGCCAAAGCGGGCGCTGACCTGATCCTCAATGGTTTTGGCGACGCCTCGGCCGTGGTCGCCGAGGTGGCGAAGTTCGGCGGCAAGGTGGGCCATCATCCGGCCGACGTCAGCAAGCCAGAGGAGATTGCGGACATGATCGCTTACGCCGAGCGCGAGTTTGGCGGAGTCGACATTCTGGTCAACAACGCCGGGATCCAGCACGTCGACACCGTCGAGGCGTTCCCGGTTGAGCGCTGGGACGCCATCATCGCGATCAACCTGTCTTCGGTGTTCCATAGCTCCCGGCTTTGCCTGCCGGGCATGCGCAGCAAGAACTGGGGGCGCATCGTCAACATCGCGTCGGTCCATGGGCTGGTGGGGTCCACCGGCAAGGCCGCCTATGTGGCAGCCAAGCACGGCGTGATCGGGCTGACCAAAGTCGTCGGGCTGGAAACAGCAACGACGCCTATTACCTGCAACGCGATTTGCCCCGGCTGGGTGTTGACGCCTTTGGTGCAGCAGCAGATCGACGACCGCGCCGCCGTTAGCGGCGACGCCGATCAGGCCAGGCATGACCTGCTGGCCGAGAAGCAACCCTCACTGGAGTTCGTGACGCCATCGCAATTGGGCGAGCTGGTGTTGTTTTTGTGCAGCGAGGCCGGGAGCCAGGTGCGCGGCGCGGCGTGGAATATTGATGGGGGGTGGTTGGCGAGGTAATGGCTCGACGCCCGTAGGAACTGCCGAAGGCTGCGAACAGCGGCAGGTCAGAGAATCCGCCTTCGCAGCCCTCGTAACCTCGGTCAACTCCTACAGGGCAGTGGTGTGTCTGACATGACGCAAAACCCTGTAGGAGCCAACTTGTTGGCGAGACGATAGTCCTGCATTGCTAGTGATTACGCCTCGTGAACACGTTCGCTCCTTGTATGTCTGTAGCTTCGGCGAATCAACGCATTGCGCCTTGAATCGAGTTTCAACACAGCATCCGGGTGCTGCTGAGTCAGGTTACGTCCTGACGGCCGGGTCACTTTTGGTGCCAAAAGTAACCAAAACCGCCCTGCTCCTTTGTCCGGGTCTTCGCCAAGGCTCAGACTTCCCTCGCTCCGACATTGCTCCGTGGGTCGCCGCAAAGGGCCATCCCTGGCCCAGTGCGGCTAAACCGGCATCCTTGCCGCTGCCTTTAAACAAAGAGCCGCACTGCGCAATATCTGCGCTCGGCCGGCCACAAGTCGCAATTTGTGTCGCCCCTACGTTTTGCGCAGGCCCCGAGAATCAAAAGCAGGGTGAGTCAGGAAGACGTCTTGCTGGAGAAATCTGCAAAGCATATTTGCTTTTTGCTTTGGATTTTCCTGCCTCGATTTCACAGACGACGCAAAATGCGCGTCGGGAGGCTGAGTGGAGGTGCCGTGGGGTGGGTCGCTCGGCATGGATGCCGAGCGAGCGCCGCTGGGCCATGGATGGCCCGTCGGCGCGTGCCCGCCCCACGATATCGGAGGGCGGAACCCCTGCGGTACAGGGGCTGACACCAGCGCAGAGGTTTTGGTTACTTTTGGCACCAAAAGTGACCCGGCCGTCAGGACGGAACCTGACTCAGCAGCACCCGGATGCTGTTGTTGCTACTAGATTTAAGGCTCACCATTCTGATTTACGTAAGCTACAGACATACAAGGAACTGCCGAAGGCTGCGAACAGCGGCAGGTCTGACAAACCGCCTTCGCAGCCCTCGTAACCTCGGTCAACTCCTACAAGGCAGTGGTGTGTCTGACATGACGCAAACCTTGTAGGAGCTGCCGTCTAACTCTGCCCACCCTGATCCCCTTCATCCACCAACCCCCAATCCGAAGGCCGGTTCGTGCCCACCGGCGGCGCCGGTGCGACTGTTGGCGCGGCGGTGACGCCTTCGCCATGCAGCTTGAGGCGCAGGCGCAAATTGTTCTTCGAGTCGGCGTACTTCACCGCTTCCTCTTCACTGATGATCCCGCCTGCGGTCAGCTCGAACAGCGCGCTGTCGAACGTCTGCATACCCAAGTGGCCGGACTTCTCCATGATGCCCTTGAGGTCATTGAGCTGGTTGCGCTGGATCAGGTCGCGAATGGTCGGCGTGCCCATCATCACTTCCACTGCCGCGCGACGTTTACCGTCCAGGGTTTTGACCAGGCGCTGGGACACGAACGCCTTGAGGTTATTGCTCAGGTCGTGCAGCAACTGCTCGCGGCGTTCTTCCGGGAAGAAATTGATGATCCGGTCCAGGGCCTGGTTGGCATTGTTGGCGTGCAGGGTTGAAATCGCCAGGTGCCCGGTGTCGGCAAACGCCAGCGCATGCTCCATGGTTTCCCGGTCACGGATCTCCCCGATCAGGATCACGTCGGGCGCCTGACGCAGAGTGTTCTTCAACGCCGAGTGAAAGCTGCGGGTGTCAACGCCGACTTCACGCTGGTTGACGATGGATTTCTTGTGGCGGTGGATGAACTCCACCGGGTCTTCAATAGTGATGATGTGGCCGCTGGCATTGCTGTTGCGGTAGTCGATCAGGGACGCCAGGGAGGTGGACTTGCCGGAACCCGTGGCGCCCACGAACAGCACCAGCCCGTGCTTCTCCATGATCACATCCAGCAGCACTGGCGGCAGATGCAGATCTTCAAACTTCGGGATATCGAGTTTGATGTTGCGCGCCACAATGGAAACTTCGTTGCGTTGCATGAAGATATTGATCCGGAAGCGCCCGATCCCGGCCATGGACACCGCAAGGTTCATCTCCAGCTCGCGATGAAAATCCTGCTGTTGCTCTTTGTCCATCAAGCCTTGGGCAATATCCCCGACCTGACCGGGTTTGAGCTTTTCCGTGCCAAGGGGTTTGAGCACCCCATTGAATTTGGCACAAGGCGGTGCGCCGGTAGAAAGATAAAGGTCCGATCCATCCTGGCTGGCCAGAATCTTCAACAACGCCGGGAAATCCATAAGCAACACCGCATGAATGATTGGACTGAAATAGAAACTGCACTGATTGCGCCCCTGACAACTGTTCAGCAGGCGAAGGCGCATAGCTTGGCGTCAGAACGGTGCCGGACGCAATCATTGATCCGTGCGGTTTTGCAACACGCAGTGCATCGGCGATACGAGTTGAGGCCCCACGTCTGCGCCTGTGTGATAATGGCCGCCGTTTTTATTCAGGCCCCCGACTCATGAAAGCCCAAGCCCGCCACATTCTGGTGAAAACCGCCGAAGAGGCCGAACAACTCAAACAGCGCATTGCCAAGGGCGAAGCTTTTGACGTACTGGCCAAAAAGCACTCCACCTGCCCGTCCGGCAAGCGCGGCGGCGACCTGGGTGAGGTCAGGCCGGGGCAGATGGTGGGGGCGATTGATCAGGTGATCTTCAAAAAACCACTGCGCACCGTGCACGGACCGATCAAGAGCAAGTTCGGCTACCACCTGGTCCAGGTGTTTTACCGGGACTGACGCCCGGCTGATTCAAAGGCCCGGCATCGCACTGTTGGCAATCAAGGCGCCGGGGTGCTGGATCACCACGCTCGCCAGCCGATGACCGGCTTCGGCTGCCTGAACCGGGCTACGGCCACGCAAGCGCATGGCCAGATAGGCGGCGCTGAACGAGTCGCCCGCGGCGGTGCTGTCGATCACTCGTGTCACCGGGCGCGCCGCGATCTCATGACGCTCGACCCCATCACCGTTCGCGCATTCAACCAGGCAACTCCCGGCCCCGCGCTTGATCACCACTTCGCTGATGCCCGCTTCCCGGTACACCGCCAGCACTTCTTCACTGTCGGCGTAGCCAAACAGCGCCTGCTCATCGTCCTCGGTCAACAGCGCAATATCCACGCAGGCCAGACAGGCTTTATACGCAGCTCGAGCCTGTTCTACCGAGGCCCAGAGCCGTGGCCGGTAATTGTTGTCGAACGCCACCCGCGTGCCACGCGCCCGCGCCTTGCCTAGCGCTTCGAGCAAACGTTCACGGCCGACTTCACCCAGCACCGCCAGGGTAATACCGCTCAGATACAGCACGTCATAATCGGACAGCAAGGCCAGAACCTCATCGCCGCCCGGCGTGGTGAAGCAATCGCGCACGGCGGCTTCATTACGCCAGTAGAGAAAGCGCCGCTCGCCCTTTGCGTCAGTCTGGATGCAATACAACCCCGGCAATCGTCCTGGCAGGCGCTGCACTTTACTCAGCCCGACGCCTTCTTGCGCCCAGCTTTGGCACATGGCATCGCTGAAGCTGTCGTCGCCCAGTGCCGTCACATAGTCGACCTGCGCGCCGCCCTTGAGCAGGCGCGCCAGGTAGACCGCCGTATTGAGCGTGTCGCCGCCAAAACTCTGTTGCAGGCTGCCGTTGGCATGCTGCTGCAACTCGATCATGCATTCGCCGATCAAGGCGATTCGTGGCTGGCTGTGAGTGATGAGTTCGCTCATGCGCGGTGCTCTCTAATGAGTACTGTCTGGATTAAAAGCAGGTATCGAACGATTCAATGACTTGCAACTGCTCGTCCACCAGGCAACCCGAACGCCACTTATCAAACGTCAGGCACGGGTGAGAGGAGCCGAACGCGATGATGTCGCCGACTTTCAACTCGCACCCCGGTGCGACGGTCATGAAGGCGTGTTGATCCATCACAGCCGTCACGCTGCAGGCACTGATGTCTTTGCCCTGATCTTGCAATGCCCCGGCTGCATAGAGGCGCAACGGGCTGGGCAGGCCTGCGTCATAAGCCACCTCGCGTTTACCCATGGCGATCACTGCCAGGCCGGGTTCTGGCAACGATTGCACATACGCCCAGATTTCCATGGCCGGCTGCAGGCCTTCCGTCAAATCGCTGCGGCGCTCAAGCACGCAGCACTGTGCTTCTTTATAGATGCCATGGTCATGCACCACATAGCTCCCGGGGCGCAACACTGCGAGGAATCGCTCACGCACCTGCTGTTCGTCAAAAGCTTCGGCAATCAGGTCGTACCAGGCCGAGCCCGACGCCGTGACGATAGGCCGATCCAGTGCAAACGCGCCCTGATCCTGCAACTGCACCGCCAGCCGCACCAGCGAGGCCGCGAACTCACGGATGCCGCTGACCGCCTGCTCGCCGTGGATCACGCCTTCGTAGCCTTCAATGCCGGTCAGGGCCAACGCCGGTTGCGCGGCGATGGCATCGGCCAGCGCCAGGACTTGCTGTTCAGTGCGACACCCGCAGCGGCCGCCCACCACGCCGTACTCAATCATCACGTTCAGGCGCAGGCCACGGGCAGCGAAAAACTCACCCAGGGCAGCGACGTTATCCGGGTGATCAACCATGCAATGGAAATCGAACATTGGGTCCGAGAGCATCTCGGCGATCAGCGCCATGTTCGGCGCGCCCACCAGCTGGTTGGCCATCAGGACCCGGCGCACGCCATGTGCATACGCCGCGCGGGTCTGGACCGCCGTTGCCAGGGTCATGCCCCACGCGCCCTCTTCCAGTTGCCGACGAAACAACGCAGGGACCATGCTGGTTTTGCCATGGGGCGCCAGCTCGGCGCCGCTGTTGCTGACAAAGGCCTGCATCCAGCGAATGTTGTGCTCCAGCGCCTGGCGATGGATCACCAGCGCAGGCAGGCTGACATCGCGCACCATATAGTCGCCCGGCGTCGCCGCGCCCTTCTCTACCTTTGCAATGCTCATAAGGTTCTCCGGATTGTGGTTATTCATGGCTGTTACTCGTTCAGACGGCGCGCGAGGCCGTTGGCACTGTCGATCAAGACCTGGCGGTAGGCGCTGTAGTGGTTTTTCGCGTCTTCTCGGGGCGCAACAATGCACAGGGTGGCAATGCACACGCCCTGGTTGTCTTTGACCGGGGCCGCGAAGCAGTGGGTGAAGGTATCGGCGACGCTGTCGAAGGAGAAAAATCCCTCTTCTCCTGCCTTGCGGATTTCGCCAAGGAACGTCGCCATGGGCAAACGCTGGCCGCCGGGCAGGATGAAATCATCGTCATCAATCAGCTCGGCGATGGCCTGATCAGACAGATGCGCCAACAGCAAGCGGCCAGACGCCGTCCAGGGAATAGGCGCGTTCTCGCCGATATTCGATGAGATGCGAAAATGCCGCTCGCCTTCCTGCATCAACGCCACCGTGTACTTGCGCCCGTTGAGCAGGCACATCTGCGCGGTTTCCCGGGTTTGCCTGACGATATCGTGAAGGCTGACCTGGGCTTCGCGGGTGAAGTCAAAATGGCGCAGATGTGCCTGGCCGAGAAAATACAGCTGGCGACCCAGGTACACATGGCCTTCAGCGCCCACGGGTTCGAGCATCCGCCGCTCCAGCAACGACGCCACCAGCTCGTAGACCGTGGACTTGGGGCTGTCGATGCCCTTGGCAATCTCATTGGGCCGCAGCGGCGCGCCGTGTTCCTTGAGGTAATCAAGAATATCGAACGCCCGATCCAGCCCGCGAGCCCGGCGTTTGATGGTGTCTTCGGTCATGGCTGAATCATCGGTTGGCGCTCATCGCAGGGTTCAGGGCTTTTTCTTGTAGGCGATGCAATCGATCTCGACCTTGCAGTCGACCATCATGTTGGCCTGAACGCAGGCGCGGGCGGGCGCATGTTCGGGTTTGAAATACTCACCGAAGACCTTGTTGAAACTCCAGAAATCTCGCGGGTCCTCCAGCCATACGCCCACACGCACGACGTCTTCAAGACCGTAACCGGCTTCGGTCAGGATGGCGACCAGATTGTCCATGGTCTTGCGCGTCTGCTCGACGATGCCACCGACAATGATTTCTCCTTCATGGGCCGGGACCTGGCCGGACACATGCAGCCAGCCATCGGCCTCCACTGCTCGGGCGAAGGGACGAGGCTGACCGCCACCGGCAACGCTTCCAGCGCCATAACGAGTGATGCTCATGGTAGTTCTCCCTGTATGGAATGGATCAGACTTAATGCTTACTCCGCTATAGCGGAATGCAATCTGCAATAGCGGACGACCCACCGAGTCTGCCATAAGCCGATCATGAAAAAAACCAACGCGTGCGCTTCATCGCTGTCTACTTCACCACAAGTCTGCTTCCATCAAGCAGCTACGCTGTACTCAATCGGCACGACTGACGCTGCCCGCACAAATGGAGATCCAATGGCCTTAGCAGAACATCCGCATCAAATCGCACTGGAAAAATTTCTGGCCGGGCATCCCGAGCTTGAACAGGAGCTTGAGCGCCTCAACCCGTTGGCCGCACAAGCGGCAGGGCTCACCCGTGAGCAATATCGAGAAGAACGCCTGCACGAAGCATTCGAAGAAGAGGCCGAACGGCTAGGATTATTTGCCTGGGAACTGACCTTGCAACTGACCGCCGAAAGCCCCGAAGCCTATGACGCCCAGCGCCGCGAGGTGCACAAGGAGGTCGCGCAGATGGCGGGCATGGAGTGGTCGCAATATTGCGAGCTGAATGGTCTGAAGTTTCAAGGCGAATGACCGTTCGTCGTCCGCAAGGGCACGCTGCCATCCAATAACTGACCAACATCAGGTACCGCTCATAAATAGGAGACGCACCATGATGAAGTCAAAGATGACTAGCCTAATGCTTGCAGGACTGCTTTCCATCTCTTTCGGGTCCGCGTTTGCTGCGGGCGAATCCGGCACTGGCCCTATCAAGCCTGAAACCGGCGGCGTGCAGAGCGGCTCTGCGATGCCACCAGGCACTCACCCGACCCCATCGAGCGGCAGCACCAAGAAGGCCGACGCTTACGGCCGCAGCTCCGACGAGGGCGCGGGCAAATCCGCTGACGGTGGTACCACCGGCAGCGCCGTGGGTAAAACCGGTGGTCCGAACAAAAACGGCCCTAATGGTACCGGCGGCGGCGCGGCAGGCTCTCCCGACAACTGAGTGTCAGCCACAGCGTTCCAGCTATAAAAAAGGCCCGGTCAATACCGGGCCTTTTGTGTGCTCGCTGCAAACCCTCAGCCTTATAGGCAAGTCGCCAGAGCGGCACCCCTTCGCTCTGCAGACTGGCTGGACGGCGGCGCGTAGTAACTGACCGCAGAACCTCCAGCCACAGGTTTCACGTCCACGAAGAATTCGGCACCGGTGTTGTAGATCGTGAAGCCATCCTTGCCTGACTGCATGAAGGCATCCGCTTCCATTCCCAGCAGCGCTTCATCCTGCCAGGCATATTCAATGCACTGGGCGACGACGGGCGCAGCCTTGTGGCTGGAATAGGTCTTGTAAGCGCCACCCAGACGAGTCTGATTCGACGGCGATGTGCATCCCGCCAATACCGCGAGGGACAGCACCGCAGGGACCAGCGCTGTAGGTAAAAGCTTCATGACATTCCTTGGGATAAAGAAACGAATTCTACACGGTCCGGCCTGGCGCATGATTGAGCATGCGCCCTGCTAGCGACCCTTACGCTTCAGTCAGTTGCTCTTCGTATTCTTTGACGTACTGGCCCGCCAGTGACTCTTTCTGCTTGTCATCAAGAATCTTGCCCGCCATCTGGAAGAACTTCTGCTCTTCTTCCTTCAAGTGATGGTGGACCTTCTCGGAAAGCTTCTTGGCCGTGGCCAGCCAGCTCGGGCTGGACATCTCGGTCTCATCCAGCTCTTCCATCATCTCGTCCATCTCGTGATGTTCAGAGATGGCGTGGCGACTCAGGTCGATGCCTTTATCGTGTTCCATCAGCGGGATATAGAAGAAACGCTCTTCAGCCGTCTCATGCGCCTGCAACTCAGCCTTGAGCTGCTTGTAGGCCTCTACGCGCTCGGCATTATCGCCGTGGGTCTGGACCAGAATGTCGGCATAGTTACGCTGGCGCTCATGGCTTTCGCGCAAGGCTTCAAAAATATTCACGGGCTCTACTCCAGGGACTGGCTTCCAATCCGGAAGCGACTCCTACTAGACAGCTGCACGAGAATGGCAGTTCAACATTATTGCGGAGGTGTGGGGAGTGGTGAAAAATGACGCCCCGCAGGATGAGTCAATCAGAGAGACAGAGGATGTTGCAAGACGACGGCCAATACCTGGAGCTTGAACAATTTCAGACTCGGAGTCTTGAGCGTGAACTTGCCGAGCTTGATGTGCTGATGAGCACCAAAGAGTCGTTTGCCAAGCGTATCGGCTTGCTGCCATTTGCAGCAGGCGCGGTGTCAGCAGCGGCCGCACTGGCTGTCATTCAACTTATCACCCACTTGTAAATCCCCCCTCTCAGGCCTTTAGCTTTCGGGGGCCTGCATACCGCCATACAACTGTCGCCTCACCTATGCGACAATGCGCGCCAAATTCGGCATGTATCCCGCATTCATTTCCAGTCATCCGGCCAGTGTGCCGCAGATGCTGGCTAGATATGGCCCAGAGAATGGCCTCGGAACCGAGCATCAAAGCCTCGGCGCGCAGAGACGAAAACGGGTATCAAATCGGTATCGGCTGCTAGCAGCCACCCCCAAGTTATTGAAAGGTAAGGTAATTGATCTCCACAGCTAACATCACCATGCAGTTTGGCGCCAAACCCCTGTTCGAGAATGTCTCGGTCAAGTTCGGGGCGGGTAACCGTTACGGCCTGATCGGCGCCAACGGCTGCGGCAAGTCCACCTTCATGAAGATCCTGGGCGGCGATCTGGAGCCTTCGGGTGGGCAGGTGATGCTTGAGCCGAACGTGCGCCTGGGTAAACTGCGCCAGGATCAGTTCGCCTACGAAGAATTCACCGTGCTCGACACCGTGATCATGGGTCACGAAGAGCTGTGGAAGGTCAAGGCCGAACGCGATCGTATCTACTCGCTGCCGGAAATGAGCGAAGAAGACGGCATGGCCGTGGCCGAGCTGGAAACCGAGTTCGCCGAAATGGACGGCTACACCGCCGAATCGCGCGCCGGTGAGTTGCTGCTGGGCCTGGGTATCGGCATCGAGCAGCATTTCGGTCCGATGAGCGAAGTGTCGCCGGGCTGGAAGCTGCGCGTTTTGCTCGCTCAGGCGCTGTTTTCCGATCCGGAAGTCCTGCTGCTCGACGAACCGACCAACCACCTGGACATCAACACCATTCGCTGGCTGGAAAATATCCTCACCCAGCGCAACAGCCTGATGATCATCATCTCTCACGACCGTCACTTCCTGAACAGCGTGTGCACCCACATGGCTGACCTGGATTACGGCGAGTTGCGCCTGTTCCCGGGTAACTACGACGAGTACATGACCGTGGCGACCCAGTCTCGCG
>Ga0247734_1000013_pt1 | contig 198822 bp, 169 predicted proteins | sample UWRJL103311B2_FD_180933 | JGI IMG/M metagenome (GOLD analysis project Ga0247734, IMG submission 180933) | Plant litter microbial communities from Arlington Agricultural Research Station in Wisconsin, United States - UWRJ-L103-311B-2 | ecosystem: Environmental > Terrestrial > Plant litter >...
CGGCATCGCCACGGGCGCGTTCCTCGATGACCCGCTCCAGTGCCGACACGGCAAAGGTCACGCCCGCCGCCTTCACGCACTGCAGGTCGATTGGGCTAAGCAGGCGCACAGCGGAAGCCCCGCTGCCAATGCCGAGACCTTCCAGCGGCCCCAACAATTCGCCGCCTGCAGTCGACACGGCGGTACGTGCGACCAACTCGGCAACCGTCGGTGCGAATTTCGACATGTCGAAAACCTCGCCACCTTCGATGAGGATGGGGCAGGGGCCATCGCCGCGATCGATCCGACCGACGAACCGTCCTTCTCGCCAATCTTCCGGCAGAGACGATGCGGGATCGAATGACTGGCTCACGGCAGGCTCCTTCCTGTGACGAGGCACCGCAGCGCCCACGTCTTCATTGCTCGCTCGGTTCGCTGGCCAACTTCAAGAAGCTCGTCAGCCTGCGAACCGATTGTGATAACGTTAACTTTGCCCGGATAGGCGGGCAATGGCGTCAATCCATCGATCGCCACTGCCCGCAGTCATATTCTGGGCGCTACGATCAGGCTTGTTTCCCATCCACCAAACGCGGCAATTGCAGCGGATTATCATTCTGCAACGCGCGCGGCAGAATAGCGTTGGGCAGATCCTGATAGCAGACCGGCCGCAAAAAGCGCTCGATCGCCGCCGCACCAACGGACGTGGAGCGCGGATCGCTCGTCGCCGGGAAAGGCCCGCCATGAACCATCGCATAGCTGACCTCGACACCCGTCGGCCAACCGTTTGCGAGGATGCGGCCAGCCTTGCGCTCGACCAGCGGCAGCAGCGTGCGGGCGGCCTCCGCATCGCCTTCGTCCATCTGGAAGGTCGCCGTGAGCTGACCTTCCATGCTTGCCACGACGGTCCGAAGCTCGTCCATGTCGCGCGCGCGGATGATCAGCGAAGCCGCGCCGAACACTTCGTGGGACAGCGCCGCATCGGCGATGAACTTTGACGCCTCGGTCACGAAGAGGGCGGCACGCCCGCGATTGCAGCCGGTGCCCTCGGCACCGCGAGCCACCGTCTCGACAGCATTATTCTCGCTGAGAGCCGATACGCCCTTGTCATAGGCGGCGTGGATTCCGCTGGTGAGCATCACCTGGGGCTGCGCGGCAGCGAGCGCCTCACCAGCCACGGCCACGAAATTGTCGAGATCCGGGCCGTCGATCGCGAGCACGATGCCGGGGTTCGTGCAGAACTGGCCGGAGCCCATGGTCAGCGACTGGACGTAGCCCTTCGCCAGTGCCTCACCGCGAGCTGCGAGCGCGGCGGGGAAAAGGATCACGGGATTGACGCTGGACATCTCGGCATAGACCGGGATTGGCTCCGCGCGATTGTTCGCGATGTTGACAAGGGCGAGGCCACCGCCGCGCGAGCCGGTGAAGCCGACAGCCTTGATGTTCGGGTTGGCCACCAGCGCGGCACCCAGTTCGTTCGCCGGACCCTGCACGAGGCTGAAAACGCCTTCGTGGAGGCCGCAGCTGGCAACCGCGTCGCGGATGGCGCGAGCGACCATCAGTGTCGTGCCCGGGTGGGCCGGATGTCCCTTGACGACGACGGGGCAGCCGGCGGCGAGGGCGGAGGCGGTGTCACCACCTGCGACCGAAAAAGCCAATGGAAAATTGGACGCGCCGAAGACGGCGACGGGGCCGATGGAGATGCGGCGCTGGCGCAGGTCGCTGCGCGGAAGTGGCTGGCGCTCAGGAAGCGCCGTATCGACCACGACACCGGCCCAGCGGCCCTGCCGAAGCACGGTCGCGAACAAGCGCAGCTGGCCCGTCGTGCGTCCTCGCTCGCCGGTCAGACGTGCTGGCGGCAGGCCGCTCTCCTGAACCGCGCGCTCCACGAGCGCGTCGCCGAGAGCCTCGATATTGTCGGCGATCGTTTCCAGGAAGCGGGCGCGCTGCTCGGGGTCGGTCTCGCGGAAGCTGTCGAACGCGGCGTCGGCGAGGCGGCACGCCTCAGCTACATCGTCCGCGCTGGACACCGAGAAAGCCGGCTCAATCGTCTCATTCGTCGAGGGGTTATAGCCGTGGAACACGTCGGTAGATGTGACGTCACGCGTACCGATCGGGAAACTGCCGTCCATCGATATCTCTCCTCAAGCGGGCATCGCCCGGTTAGCCCGGCCATGATAGCGGGCCGGCATTGCCGCAGCGGCCGCTTGTTCTTCAAGCCCGCGCGTCATAGCGTGCCCATCTGGGAGCGCTACCACAAAAATACTAGGCGGAGGCGAGATGACGAGCAAGGTCAAGGCGACGTTTCTGGCGCTGATCGGGGCATCCACGATCGGTGCCGCCAACCCTGCACCGCAGGCGAATTTCGATTGGGTGGAGTATCGCGGCGAGGAGCCGGGTGCCGCCGCCGGAGCCGATGAATATCACAATCCGATCCTGAGCGGCTTCTATTCCGATCCCAGCATCGTGCGCGTGGACAAGGATTTCTACCTCGTCACGTCCACGTTCAGCTGGTTCCCCGGCATACCGATCTTCCACAGCCGCGATCTTGTCCACTGGCAGCAGATCGGCAATGCGATCGATCGGCCGACGCAGCTGGATTTCAAGCGTCTCGGCATGTCACGCGGCGTCTTCGCGCCGGCGATCAGCCATCACGCCGGGCAATTCTACATCGTCAACACCTGCGTCGATTGCGGCGGCAATTTCGTCATCACCGCGACGAACCCGGCGGGGCCGTGGAGCGATCCTGTCTGGTTGCCGGATGTGCCCGGGATTGATCCTTCGCTGTTCTTCGACGATGACGGCTCGGCCTGGATCGTGAACAATCGCGAACCCGCCGGCCCCGCCACTTATAGCGGACATCGCGCCATCTGGATCCAGCGTTTCGACTGGCACACGCTGAAGACGACCGGGCAGCCCACGATGATCGTGGACGGTGGCGTCGATATCACGACCAAGCCTTCGTGGATCGAAGGACCGCATCTGCTGAAGCGGGAAGGGCGCTATTATCTATCGGCGGCCGAGGGCGGCACCAGCGTCAAACACAGCCAGGTCATCTTCGCGGCCGATCGCATCGAGGGGCCGTACAAGCCTGCGCCGGCCGCACGCGAGCCGATCCTTACCCAGCGCGATCTGGATCCCGCACGCCCGTTGCCCGTCACCTCCGCGGGGCATGCCGACATGATCGATATCGGCGGCGACACTTGGTGGGCGGTCTTCCTCGCCACGCGTCCCTACAAGGACAATTTGTACAATATTGGGCGGGAGACCTTTCTCCTGCCAGTCACTTGGCAGGACGGGTGGCCAACCATCCTTCCCCCTGGCAAGGCCATTCCGCTGATTGCCAAACGGCCGCCTCTGCCGCCCTTCGCGGCGCCGCCGACCGCCGGCAGCTTCGTTGCGCGCGACGAATTCACCGGGGCGAAGCTGGCTCCTTCGTGGATGATGATGCGCAGTCCCCGGCAGAATTGGTGGCGGGTCGTGGGCGGGACGTTATCGCTCGATCCCCAGACCGTGACGGTCGGGCAAAATGGCAATCCGAGCTTCCTTGGGCGGCGCCAACAGCATGGGGATGCCACGGTGACGACGCAGTTGCACTTTCTGCCCGGTGAAGGCGACGGCGCCGGCCTTGCCGCGCTCCAGAATGACGACTTCTTTCTGACGGAGGTCGTGACGCGGCGCGCAGGCCGACTGATGGTGGAAGTGCGCCGCCGGGCCGGCAAGAAAGATCCCACGGACGGGGTGCTGATCGCGGCAGTGCCGGCCACAAGCACCGCGAGTGAGCCGGTCCGCCTGCGGGTCCATGCGCGCGGCGGGAGTTACGATTTCGATTGGGCAGGGCGGACCGGGCCTTGGCGTGCGGTTGCGCACGATGTCGACGGTACGAACCTGAGCACGGAGAAGGCGGGCGGCTTCGTCGGAACGCTGATCGGGCCTTACGCCTTCAAGAAGTAAGGGCTTGCGAACGCGCTGGATCGATTGGGCTCAGTCGATCCAGCGCGCTGTCGTTTGCTGCGTCGCATCCAGTCCGATCAGACCGGCTGGAGGCCTTGCTCGACGATCTTGCGGATCAGATCGCGATTGCGCGGCAGATTGGCTCTCAGCTTTTGCGTGCGCGCGGCATTTTCCCGGAAGGCACGCTCCGCCGCCTTGGTATCGCGCGAGAGCGATCCCGCCGGCAATTCGCTGCGGAAGCCCATGCCGTACAGCACATATTGATAGCTCGCCGCCGGGAAGACCTCTTCCACGCGATCGAATTCATCGTGGAACCATGGCGTATCGTAGCGCCACAATTGGAGCAGATGCTGAAGCCGATCGGGAATGCCCTCGGCGCGGACATTGTCGCGCCAGAAATCACTGTCGGTTCGCTTGGTCAGCACATAATGGAGCTTCAGGAAATCGATGATCCGGCCCCAGCGATATCGGGTCGTGGCGTTGAAGCGTTCGGCGATGACATCCATCACTTCGCGGCAGGCCGGCATCTGCTCGGCGATCAGCTTGGCGGAAAGTTCGATCAAAACGATCGCACTCGCCTCCAGCGGCTCGAGGAAACCGGCGGCGAGCCCCACCGCGACACAGTTGTTCTTCCAGAACGTCTCGCGGTGGCCGGACCGGATCGCCAGCTTGCGAGCGGTCAGATTACGCGCGGCAGGACCGATATAGTCGCGCAACTCCTGCTCCGCCTGATCGACGCTGATATGGCTGCTGGAGAAAACATGCCCGATGCCGCGGCGGGTTGGCAGGCCGATATCCCAAATCCAGCCGGCGCTCTGGCCCGTGGAAACGGTGTGCGATGCCATTGCCGCATCTTCATCGTCATACGGAACCTGCATCGCCAGCGCGGTGTCGCAGAAGAGGACATCGCTGCAATCCTTGAAAGGCACGCCCAGCGTCTTACCGATCAGCAGGGCGGCGAAACCGGTGCAATCGACGAACATGTCGCCCGTGATGGTGCCGGCCTGCTCGGTATCCAGGGAGACGATGTCGCCTTTTTCGTCCAGCGCGACATCGCGCACGTCCGCGAGGACATGGCGCACGCCCAGCTTTCCGCAGCAATGCCGCTGGAGGAAGGATGCGAATTTGCCCGCGTCGAGATGGTAGGCGTAATTGGCGACCGCGTCATATTCGGGCGTGGTGATCGTCTTCGGAGCCAGCCCGTCATCGCACAGCGCGCCTTGCGGAGAGACTGCGTCGCAGAAGCTGATGTCGCCGCCGCTTTCCAGCCAGTGCGGGACGAGGTTCACCTGCTGGAACCCTTGAGGCAGCATTAGCGGGTGGTAATAAGCGTCATCCGGTGCACCGGTCGTCCAGCGGGCGAAGCGGGCGCCCTGTTTGAACGCGGCGTCGCATTCCCGGAAGAAGTCGGTTTCGGAAACGCCCATCTTGGAGAGCGTGGCCCGCAGCGTCGGCCAGGTGCCTTCGCCTACGCCGATGATGGGAGTGGTGGGTGATTCCACCAATGTCACGGTGAAGCCGTGCTCAGCCCGGCCAAGGTGCCGGGCGGCGATGACGCCGGCAGTAAGCCATCCGGCCGTGCCGCCGCCTACGATAACGATATTCTGAATTGGGCGCATTCAAAGACTTGTCTTTGAAAAGTTCGGGGATGTCGACCGGGTGGCCGACATCCCCGAAGTTGGGAGAACATCAGAGGCGGAAGCGAGCACCCAGCAGGTAGCGGCGTCCGTAATCGTAAACATCGAGCAGCTGGTTCTTGAACCGGCCATGCGTGCTCTGCTTGTTGTTGTTCACGTTCTGAATTTCACCGAAGACGCTGATATTCTGCGTGATGTCGTAGCTGCTCGAGAGGTCAAGCTGGAGGCTCTCGTTCACGAACGTCGGCTCGGCACCAAACTGGCCGGTGTTCTGGTTCTGGCCGAACTGCAGCAGATATTCGTCGCGCCAGTTAAGAGCGGCCCGGAACTGGAAGCCGTTCTTGTCGTAGAAGCCGACAAAGTTTGCAGAGTTGGCAAGGCCGGTAACGGCGAAGCCAGTCTGCGTGATGTCGGACTTATCGTAAGGCTTGTTCGTGTTCACGAAGGTGGCATTGGCCTGGAAGCCGAAGCCGGTATCCCCGAACACATGCTGCAAAGCGATTTCGACACCGCGAACCGTTGCGTCAGGTCCATTGACACGCTGTGAGACAGCGAACGTCGCTGGCGAGCCCGTGCTTGGATCAACCACGCCGTTGATGGTCTGACGGGTCACACCACCGACGATGAAGTTGCTGACGTTCTTCAGGAAGAAGTCGACCGCGAGGTACGAGTTGCGCTTGTAGTACCATTCCGCCGCGACATCGAAGTTGTCGGCGAGATAGGGCTTCAGGCTCGGATTGCCGCCGGTTGCCGTCAGTGCGTTGACGCGCTGGCCGCTGCCGACGTTCAGAACCGGCGTGAGCAGGTTCAGGCCGGGACGGGTAAGCGTGCGAGACGCATCGAACCGGAGCTGCAACTTATCCGTAATTTCCAGCCGCGCATCGAGCGAGGGAAGGAGATAGGAATAGTCGCTCTTCGTCGACACTGGACTCGTCGGCCCGAAGTTTACCGTCAGCAGCGTCGGATCCGCGGTGCTCGGAGAAATCGAGATGGGCAGACGACCCTGACCGGTCGAGTTCAGGTGCGTATTCTCGTTCCGCACACCGGCCGAGAAGTGGAACGGCATGCTCCCGATATCCGTGTCGTACGCGACGCTGAAGTAAAGCGCCCACGTCTTTTCACGAATGTCCTGAACGCTGCCCGGATCGAGCAGCTGATCGAACGTGCCGGTGAAACCGGTCACGTTGTTGAAGCCCGGGATCGGCTTGGTCTGAGGATTGCCCAGGCTGGTCAGGTAGTTCTGGTAATCAATCGGGCTGAACTTCAGCAACGTCGGCGGCAAGGCGCCATCGAAGCCCGAGATGAACTTGTTCAGGCTGATCGTGCCCTGATAGAGGCTGCCCGGCAGCGGCGCGACACCGGTCGAGCGGCCCGAAGGCGTGCCATAGCCGGCATAAGCCTGCCAGAAGTTGTTCGTGAACGTGCTCTCGTTCCGCAACCGGAAGCGGTCCTCGAGATATTGTCCACCAGCCTTGATCGTCAGGCCTTCCTGCTTCCAAACGGCAGTGAAGCGGCCCTGCTTTAGCTCATCCGAGTTCCGCTGCGTCGAGTTCACGGTAACGTGCGAACCGATCAGCGCCGGATTGGAGTAGTTTGCGGCGTTGCCAGCAGGACCGAAGACCGTCAGCGTCGGGAACGCCTTGGTGCTGGGTCCGCCGATCTGAAGGCCGGTGGTGGTCCCCAGCGTGCCGCCATAGCCGATGTCGGCACCTCGGCCGCCGTACTCGACGCCGGGGTTCAAGCGGCTCTTCGCATAGCTGCCGTCAGCTTCGAAGTGCAGGTTTTCGGTGGCGTCCCACTTGACGTTAAGGCCGGCCTGGTTCGTTTCCAGAACCTGCGTGTTTATGCCCGAGGTGAAGTCGGTCGGCGAGCCGGCCTGGATGAAGTTGAGCGGCTGACCATTGCTGTCCAGCTGCACGTTCCGAAGATCGCCCTGGTTGAACCAGACGCCCAGGCCGTAGGTGTTGGTGACGAGCTTCTGGCGCGAATAATTGTCGTCCAGAGTAACCGTCACGTCTTCGGTCGGGTGCCATTGAAGAGCCAGGCGACCGTCGTAACGCTCGTCCTTCACGCGGCTCTGTTCCACGGCATATTGCTGCGGGAACCAGCCGACGACGGTCTGGCGCTGCGACGCAGGAGCGCCGACCGCGGCAGTGGGTACGCAGGTTGCGGCGGTGCTGCCCTGCAACTGGCAAGGCGCGTAGAAACCACCATTCCAGCCGTTTACGCCGACGCGGTTCGTGTCCGTGTCGCGGCGCGTATAGATGAAGTCGGCGAGGATGCCGAACTTGTCGTCAGCAAAGGTGTCGCTGAGCAGAAGGCCGCCGGTCGGCACGATCTTGCCGGAACGATCCTGGATCGAGCCTGCGCCGGTCGCCGCAACCCGAAGGCCGGGATGATCGAAGGGCTTCGGGAATTCGATGTTGACCGTGGCGCCGATCGAGCTGGCCGTCAGCGTCAGGTCAGGCGTCTTCAACACGCTCAGCGTTCCGATGAAGTCGGAACCGACGGTGGAGAAGTCGATCTGGCGGTTGCCGGTCGCCGTCGAAATACGGCGGCCGTCGTACAACGTCGTGTTGAAGTCGCCACCGAAGCCGCGAACCGTGATGCCCGTGGCTTCACCGCGCGTACCGGAGCGCTGGATCGACACGCCCGGCAGACGCTGCAGCGATGCCGCGACGTTCGAATCAGGGAACTTGCCGATATCTTCCGCGGAGATCGCGTCGACAACGCCGGGCGATGCGCGCTTGATATCGAGATTGCGCTGGAGCGATCCACGCAGGCCGGTGACGACAATTTCTTCGCCAGAGGCAGTCGTAGCGCGCGCCGTATTGCCCTTGGCGGCGTCAGGCGAGCTGGCTTCGTCCTGCGGGCGTGCAGCCTGCGCTGCCGTGGTTGTGTTCGCCGTGACTGGAACTGCTGGCTGAACGCCGGCGCCTGGCTGTGCCTGGCTGTTCTGAAGATTCTGTGAATTCGCCTGCTGTGCGGCCGCTGGCATCGCTGCCGACAGCGCGATCAGGCTGCTGGCAGCTACGAGCACCCGCTTGGGCGTCAGCGCCCGCGAATGAACAGACAACGAATGATTGAGCACGATCATGTCCCCTCCTTTATGATCGCCCGGCTTGGCCCGGATCGATCTGTCCCCCCGGATCAAGCTGCTTATCGATCCATCCCAATTGGTGGGCTCGACTGCTTCAGGTCCGTTGTAGCGCTACCATAAGTCGGAGCTTAAGTGCCAGCAAGCCCTATTTATCGGGCGAAACGAGGGGATGTTCTTAATTGTATTAGTGGTGCAGCAATGCCACGGACATCTGCGCTATCGAGACAAATAAACGAGCAAGGGGAGCGACATGGCGGCATTGGAGTATCTCAATCCGGGCGCGCATAACGATCTGCGCGTGCAGCGCGCGACCGGTGCGGAACGGCATTTTGCGCAAGTGGTGCCGAGTGAGTTTGGCCGGATCGCTGCGCGGTGCCCGATTCTGTTCACCAAGCATGCCGAAACCGGCGCTTTCTATGCCGGCGCGTTGTTCGGTTTTTCGCAGGGTGAGAATCTGCTGGCGAGCAGCGCGGGAGAACTGGACGGAGCGGTCCCGTACGACTGGGAGCGCGAGGGTTTCTTCATCGTCGGCGACGATCTGGCGATCGACCGTGAGCATGGGCGCTTCCAGCGGCCAGACGGCGCGACATTGTTCGATGACGAGGGCCAGCCCAGCACCGCGCTTCGCAAAGTGCAACGTGCATTGGCGGCTTTGAAGGTAGGGCTCGAAGAAAGCGATGCGTTCGTCAAAGCGCTTCTGGAGCTTCGGCTGATCGAGTCGATCGATATCTCGCTCACTTTCGATGACGGTCAGACCGTCAATCTCGAAGGGCTGTATACGATCGGTCGCGATGGTTTGGCGGAGCTGGACGATGCTGCGGTCGTGGCTCTGTTCCGGTCCGGTTACTTGCAACTTGCCCAGATCATGATCGAATCGTTGAACCAGATTTCGCTCCTGGCGCGGCGCCGGAACGACCGCATCGCGGGGATCTAAAAGATGGTTGTCGCGGAACTCGCTGCGGGAGATGTCGCGACCGAGGCAGACTTCCGCCGCGTTGTTATCGAGCCTTGCCGACCGGTCGTGATCCGCAATCTCGTGGGCCGTTGGCAGGCGGTACGCAGCGCGCGCAAGTCTGTCGGCGCCATACAAGATTATCTTGCGCGATTGGCGTCGGATCGCCCCGCCGAGGCCTTTGTTGGCGATCCGGGGCTTGGCGGACGCTATTACTATGGGGAGAGCGCGGGGGGCTTCAACTTCGTTCGCCAGCCAATGTCTCTCCCGGAAGCGCTCGCCAGCATCGTCGATGCGATCGGTAAGGCCGATGCGCCGACGATCTATGTGGGATCGCTGCCCACCGACTCGTATCTGCCTGGATTTGCCGCCGAGAATGGCCTCGAAATCATCCCCGCCGCCGTTCGCCCTCGCATCTGGATCGGCCATCCATCGATTGCGGCCTGTCATCACGACAATTTCGACAATCTGGCCTGTGTCGTCGCCGGCGAGCGCCGCTTCACACTCTTCTCGCCCGATTCGATTGGTGATCTTTACGTTGGCCCGATCGATCATACGCTGGCGGGGCAGCCCATCAGTCTGGCGGCGGGCGCCGACCCCGATGATCCCCGCTATCCGCGTTTCGCAGCGATCCGCGGTAAGGCGCTTGTAACGACGCTCCTGCCTGGCGACGGCATCTATATTCCCAAGCTGTGGTGGCATCAGGTGGAGGCGACGGCGCCGTTCAACATTCTCGTCAATTATTGGTGGGATTCCTTCGCAGCCGGCCCCGATTCGCCGCATACGACGATGCTGCTGGCGATGGCGGCTATCGCCGAACGGCCCGCTGCCGAGAGAGAGGCGTGGCGCGCCTTCTTCGATCATTACGTTTTTCGTCCTGCGGGCCACCCTCTGGCGCATCTGCCGGAGAACCAGCACGGCATTCTGGCCGCAGGCGGGCAGGGGCGGTTGCGGGCGATTGTGATGCGCCTTCTGCGCCTATGATCTTGTCGGACTATAAGCGGCGGGCTAACGGCATTTCGTGGGTGCGGCGAGACGTTCGCCCGGCATTCGCGGACCGCACGAGAAAGAGGATGCCATGCCCACTTCGCTGATCCAGTATCGATCGTCCGATGGGAAGCGCGGCGTCGCCGCATTGATAGACGGCGCGGATCCGAAGCAGGTTGTTGGTGCGGCCAGCACTGTCGCGTTGGCGCGTGCGGCCCTCGCAGCCCGCCGCACGCTCGTGCAAGAGATCCAGCAAGCCGGCTTCGGCGAGACCGTCGATCTGACGAGCGTGACGCTACTGGCGCCGATTGACCATGCCGACCCGGCGCATCTGTTCGTGACCGGCACCGGCCTCACCCATCTCGGATCGGCCGAGGGCCGCGACAAGATGCACCGCGCCGCCGTCGAGAACCCGCAGCCGACAGATTCGATGAAAATGTTCCTGATGGGCGTCGAAGGGGGCAAACCTGCCGCTGGCAAAACGGGCGTTCAGCCGGAATGGTTTTACAAGGGAGACGGCTCGTCGCTGGCCGCTCCCGGTGAGCCGTTGCAGGCGCCTGCCTTCGCACTGGATGCGGGTGAGGAACCGGAGATTGCAGGCATCTATTTGATCGACAAGGACGGTACGCCGGTCCGCATCGGCTACGCGCTGGGCAACGAGTTTTCGGACCACGTGTGCGAACGCGGCAATTATCTCTGGCTGGCCCATTCCAAATTGCGGGCGGCCGCGCTCGGGCCGGAGCTGCTCCTCGGTGAATTGCCGGCGGACGTTCGGGGCACCAGCCGCATTCTTCGCAACGGTGCGGTGATCTGGGAAAAGCCGTTCCTTTCGGGCGAAGCGAACATGTCGCATTCGCTGGCGAACCTCGAGCATCACCACTTCAAATATGGCTTGTTCCGCCGCCCTGACGACGTTCATGTCCACTTCTTCGGCACGGCAACCTTGTCGTTCAGCGATGGTATCGTGACTGCACCGGGCGACGTGTTCGAGATCGAAGCGGCGCCATTCCGGTTGCCCGTACGCAATCCGATCGCGATTGCCGAAGCCGCACCCGTTTCCGTGAAGGTGATTTGAGTTGGCCGTGCGTATCGGCATCGTCGGCGTCGGCAAGATCGCGCAGGACCAGCATCTTCCTGCCATAGCCAACTCACCGGACTTTCAGCTCGCCGCTGCGGCCAGCCGCCATGGTAAGGTGGAAGGCGTCGCCAACTTCACCTCCATCGAGGAGATGATAGAGGACGCCCAGCTTGATGCGGTGGCGCTTTGTCAGCCGCCGCAGGTGCGCTTCGCGGCGGCCCGTCACGCCCTGGCGGCGGGCAAGCATGTCTTCCTTGAAAAACCACCGGGCGCGACGCTCGCCGAACTGCGTATCCTGACCGAGCTGGCCGATGCGAACGGTGTAACGTTGTTCGCCAGCTGGCACTCGCGGTACGCCCCCGGCGTGGCCCCCGCGAGTGAGTGGCTCGCGGGCAAGACGATCCGCTCGGTTACGATCGAATGGAAAGAGGATGTGCGCCACTGGCACCCCGGACAGGCATGGATCTGGCAGGCGGGCGGCATGGGCGTGTTCGATCCGGGGATCAACGCCTTGTCGATCGCCACCGCGATCTTGCCGCCTTTTTTCCTAAGCGAGGGCGTCATGGAAATGCCGGCGAATCGGTCGGCTCCTATCGCCGCCACGCTGGCGTTTCAGGATGGCAACGGCTTGCGCATCGATGCCGTGTTCGATTGGCGCCAGACAGGGCCACAGACCTGGGACATTCGCGCCGTTACCGATCAGGGCGAATTGCTCCTGTCGAAGGGCGGGAGCGAATTACGCATCGACGGGCAGCAGCAGGCTCTGCCACCGGAAGCGGAATATCCTGGCCTCTATGAACGCTTTGCCGCGCTGATCGCAGCGGGCCGGAGCGATGTGGATACCAGCCCGCTCTGCCACGTCGCTGACGCTTACTTGCGGTGCGAGCGCCGCACGGTCGAAGCGTTCGAGGATTGATCGATAAAGGCTCGCGTAGCGCGCGAGCCTTTATCAGGGGATTGCGATCTCGAACGGACCGATCGGCAGATCCGTATCGTCGACGACGTTGACGACGGGGTAATCGGCATAGGCGTAGCGCACGCGCGTTGCCGGCTTGGTCTCGCCGGTCAGGACGATGTCGCGTCCCGCCGCGCGGGCCGTGACGTACCGGCAGGTTCCGGGGGCGGCGGCGCACAGTTCGAAACCGGTCGCCATCGTGGCGCTGCGCGTGTGCAGCGCGCCGGCGACGTCGGTGAAGTGCAAGGTGATGGTGCCGTCCGGGGATCGCTCGGCAGTAGTGACGCGCGGCCCTGACGCCGATATCGCATCGCCATAGACGAGGGATTGCATGGCCCGCGCGAGCCGCTGTCCCACCTCATGCTTCTCGCCGGGATGGATATCCTTGGGATCGCCGAGATCGACGGTGATCGCCACCGCCGCGTGGCCATCCTGCTCCGCCACGCGCCGCTGTGCATCGCGAATATAGCCCCAGCCGCTCTCCTGCGGCGCGGTGGCGGGTTTGCCGTATGCGGAGAGCGAGGCGATTGCGAAGGGCAAAGCGGGCTGGCCGAACTGGCCACGCCATTCGCTCATCATCGCTTTCAGCCTGTCCGCATAGCCCGGTATGTCCGTATCGGATTCGCCCTGATACCAGGCGACGCCGGCCAACGCGGAATGGCCGAGCGGAGCGATCATGCCGTTATAGAGCGTGCCCGCGCCGGTAATGTCGTCCCACGGCGCGCGCGGCGTGGTGCCGAGCTTGCGATCGACGATCGCATATCGCCAGCCGTCGCCCAGCGGCACTTCGCTGCCGTCCGCGAAGATCAGCTTCATCGCCGAGGCGGGACCGGGCATGCCACCGGTGGCATAAGCGTTGGCGACGCTCACGGTGACGACGTTGCTGCCGGCGACGAATGTGCCGGCCGGAACGTGATAGACGCGCGGCTCGCCATTGCTGCTGCCGCCGATGGCCTTGCCGTTGATCCATGTCTGGTCGGCATCGTCGACCGGGCCCAGCAGGATCGTCGCCGTCTGCCGCGCCTGTGCGGGAGTCAGCGTCATCTGGTTGCGATACCAGAGCATACCCAGGAACTGATCCAGCTTCGGATCGCCCCACGCATTATAGTAGGCCACCTTGGGCACCGGCTTCCAGGCGAGCGCCGCTCCATCATGCCAGGGCTCGTGGCCGGCAGCGTCGCCGCTCTTCTGGCGCCACCAGGTTTCCCAGCGCGCGGCAACCATTCGGTTCGCTGCCGCCGGATCCTTGTCATAAAGCTTCAGCAGGTCTGCTTCGGAAGAACGTCCGGCGGCGCGCTGGGCATCGTCACCCATCCATGCCCCGATCTGCGAACCGCCCCAGCTGGAATGGATCGCACCGATCGGCACTTTCGCCGACTTTCGCAAAGCCTTGGTCATGTAGAAGCAGGCCGCCGAGAAGGGCAGGGAAGTCTGCGGGCCGGCCGGAGCCCATATCGGCCGATCGGCGAGCGTACCGAGCGGTTTGAGCTCTACCCGGTGCGGTATCGTCACCAGCCGCAATTGGTCGTCACCGGGGCCGTAGCGCGCCTCGTTGCTCTCCTGCATCCGCTCGACGGAGGCTTCCATGTTGCTTTGGCCCGAACACAGGAAGACATCGCCGATCAGAATGTCCCGCAGCATCTTGCCGCCGCTCGGCGCGCTGACGATGATTTCGTAGGGACCGCCCGCGATCATGGGCGGCAGTGTCACTCGGAACTGCCCCTCGCGATCGGTCTTGCTGGAACGCGCGACCCCGTTGAGAGCAACCGCGACCGTCTCGCCCGGCGTGGCGGTGCCCTCGACGACAATGGGCTGCCCGCGCTGGATGACGGCATGATCGCCCAAAATGCCGCCGATTACTGGCGCAGCCGCTGCCGGAACAGCGATTGCGGCAGAAGCAAAAGCCAGAGCCGCAATCCTGTTCCGTGTCATGACCTCTCCCGCGTGACGGTGCCTCTTGGCATTCGCCGGTCTTCCTAGTGGTTGTCGCGCGGCAGACCCATCGTTTGGGCGATCCGCTGGTACTTCTCGCTGCCCTCCAGGATCGCGCCGGTGTTGAGCTGGCCGACCACCGCGCGCTGCATTTCCTGCCACGGCGTCTGGGATGCCGGGTAGGGGAAGCCGCCGGATGCCTCCAGCGTGCGACGCCGTTCGCCCAGTTCCTCGTCCGAGATCAGCACGTCGGCCGAGCCCTTACGAAGATCAATGCGAACGCGATCGCCCGTGCGCAGCAGAGCCAGACCGCCCATAGCCGCCGCTTCGGGACTGGCGTTCAGGATAGAGGGGCTGCCGCTGGTGCCAGACTGACGGCCATCGCCGATGCACGGCAGCGCATGGACGCCCTCGCGGATCAGGTAAGCGGGTGGCCGCATGTTCACCACCTCGGCCGCACCCGGATAGCCGATCGGACCGGCTCCGCGCATGAACAGGAGCGTGTCAGGGGTGATGCCGGTCGCCGGATCGTCGATGCGGGCGTGGTAATCCTCCGGACCATCGAAGACGACCGCCGGCCCTTCGAACGCGTCCGGATTCGCCGGATCGGAAAGATAGCGATCGCGGAATTCGGGGCCGATAACACTCGTCTTCATGATGGCCGCGTCGAACAGATTGCCCTTGAGGACGATGAACCCGGCATCCTCCACCAGCGGCTCTTCGAACGGCCGGATAACGCGCGTGTCTTCGATCGTAGCATCGCGGCAATTGTCGCCCATCGTGCGGCCGTTCACCGTCAACGCCTGCTCGTGGATCAGGCCCTGCTTCATTAGCTGTGCCACCACGGCAGGGACGCCGCCCGCGCGATAATAATCCTCGCCCAGATATTCGCCGGCCGGCTGGAGGTTCACGAGCAGAGGCACATGGTGGCCATGTTCCTGCCAATCCGTGATATCGAGTTCCGCGCCCGCATGCCGCGCCAGCGCCGCAAGGTGGATCGGCGCGTTAGTGGAGCCACCGATTGCCGAATTGACCACGATCGCGTTCAGGAACGCCTCGCGCGTCAGGATGTCAGACGGCTTCAGGTCTTCCGCCACCATTTCGACGATCCGCTTGCCGGTCAGGTAGGCGACTTCCTGGCGATCGCGGTACGGGGCGGGAATAGCGGCCGAACCCGGGAGCATCATGCCCAGCGCTTCCGCCAGGCTGTTCATCGTGCTGGCGGTGCCCATCGTGTTGCAATAGCCGGTCGACGGTGCGGACGAGGCGACGAGCTTGATGAAACCATCATCGTCGATCTCGCCTGCGGCCAGCATCTCGCGTGCCTTCCAGACGATCGTCCCCGATCCGGTCCGCTCGCCCTTGTGCCAGCCATTGAGCATCGGCCCGACCGACAAGGCGATGGCGGGAATGTTCACGGTTGCCGCCGCCATCAGGCAGGCGGGCGTCGTCTTGTCGCAGCCGGTGGTCAGAACCACCGCATCCAGCGGATAGCCGTAGAGCAACTCGACAAGAGCGAGATAAGCCAGGTTGCGGTCGAGGCCGGCCGTCGGACGTTTGCCCGTCTCCTGAATAGGATGAACCGGAAATTCCAGGGCGATGCCACCTGCTTCGCGAATGCCCTCCCGCACACGCTCGGCCAGGACGAGGTGGTGGCGGTTGCATGGCGACAGATCGCTGCCGGTCTGCGCGATGCCGATGATCGGCTTGCCCGAACGGAGCTCCGCCAGGCTGAGGCCGAAGTTGAGATAGCGCTCCAGATAAAGCGCCGTCATGTCGATGTTTTCGGGATTATCGAACCAGGCGCGGCTACGAAGCAGGCGAGAGTTTTCAGTCATCAGTCTTTTGTCCGGGTTGCGGCTTAGCGACGAGCGTCGGCCGAGAAGCGATATACGATGATGTTGCGGTATGTCTGGCCGGGATCAAGCCGCGCTGAGCCGAACGTCGGCTGGTTCGGCGTGTCCGGGAAGGTCTGCGGCTCCATCGCGATGCCGTCACCTTGGCGATAGGCATGACGGGATTTTCCGACCGCCGATCCGTCCAGGTAATTGCCCGTGTACAGTTGCACGCCGGGCTGATTGGAGAGGATTTCAAGGACGCGTCCCGACGAAGGATCCTCCAGCCGGGCCTGCAGGCGAGGCGTGGCGGAGACGTCGCGGGCGATTACGTAATTTTCGTCATAGCCCTGGCCGAACACGATCTGGTCGTCGCTCGCATCGCGGATCCGCGAGCCGATCACGGTGGGCTTGCGGAAATCGAGCGGTGTTCCGGCGACCGGCCGGAAGGCGCCGGTCGGGATCAAGGTCCGATCCACCGGCGTGGTCGTTTCGGCGGGGATCGTCAGAATATTGTCGTAGACCGTACGGCCCTGACCCTCGCCTGCCAAATTCCAGAAGCTGTGATTGGTGAGGTTGACGATCGTCGGCTTGTCCGTCGTCGCCTTATATTCCAACGTCAGTTCATTCTTCTCGTTGAGCGAATAGGTGGCGGTCACCTGCAACGTGCCGGGATAGCCTTCCTCGCCATCAGCGCTGGTATAGCCGAGCGTGATGTGCGCGACCGGTCCGCCCGCGACTTCGATGATCTTCCAGGGACGCTTGTCGAAGCCCTTGACGCCACCGTGCAGCGCGTTGGTCATGTTGTTGAGCGCGAGCGTATATGGCTTGCCGTCAATCGAGAACTTGCCGCCGCGAATGCGGTTCGCATAGCGGCCGACGCTCGCGCCGAAGTAATTTGGCGCCTTGATATAGCCCGTCATGTCCGCATAGCCGAGGGCGACGTCCGCAGCGCGGCCCGCGCGATCGGGCACCGTTACGGATTGCAGGATCGCGCCGTAATTGATGATCCGCGCTTTCATGCCTTTGCCGTTGGAGAGCGTCACGACTTCGATGGGAGAGCCATCCGGCAATGTGCCGAACGAGGCGCGCTCGGCGGTCGCGGCGAAGGCCGACGCCGGCAGCGCGGCGACGATCGCGGCCAAAGCGATGCTCGTGATCCTGACTGACAAATAGGCTCTCCCGGTCAAATGTCGGCGTCTGCGATTGACGGTCGTTGTGCTAGCTTTATACTCCGACAAAAGATGGGCGCAACCACTCGGTGGTCGGCCTATGTCGAGAGGAAGACACCACGATGGCACTGCCCGCCTACTCGGCCGACACAATGCAAGCCGCCGGTGACGGGCAGAAAGGGCAGGCCGGGCGATCCGCATTGACGTTGCTCGCAAGCCTCTTCTTCATGTGGGGCTTCATCACGGTCATCAACAATACGCTGCTCCCGCACCTTAGGAGTGTGTTCGATCTGGATTACAGCCAGACGACGTTGATCGAGTCGGTCTGGTTCATCGCCTATTTCGTCGCTTCGATCCCCTCGGCTAAATTGATCGAGCGGGTCGGCTACAAGCGGGCGATGGTGATCGGACTGATCATCATGGCGGTGGGTGCGGTCGGCATGGTCCCCGCGGCACGGCTGCCGTCCTACGGCGTCACGCTTGTGGCGCTCTTCATTATCGCCAGCGGCATCACGCTGCTGCAGGTCGCGGCCAATCCGTATGTCGCGGTGATCGGACCGCCCGAAACGTCTTCTTCACGGCTCAATCTGGTGCAGGCCTTCAACTCGCTCGGCACGACTTTGGCGCCGCTGTTCGGCGGCTATCTCATTCTCGGCCGTTCGGTTTCGGGGACGACGCGGGATGCCGTGCTGACCCCGGCGGAGCGGCTGGCGGATGCACAGGCGGTGCAGCTTCCGTATCTGATCGTTGCGGTCGTGCTGGTGCTGCTGGCGTTCGTGATCGGGCGCTCCTCGCTTCCGGCCATGGGCGCGGCGACCAGCCGGGTCGCTAAGGAAAATCGCGGCGAGCATTCGCTGTGGCGCCATCGCAACCTCGTCTTCGGCGTGCCCGCGATCTTCATCTACCTGATCGCCGAAATCGGCGTTGCAAACCTGTTCATCAACTTCGTCAGCCAGCCGGATATCGGCAATCTGACGCATGAACAGGCCGCGCATTATCTGTTCCTGCTGTGGGGCGGAATGATGGTCGGCCGCTTCATTGGTTCGGCGATCATGCAGCGGATCGATGCGCGCATCGTACTCGCCGCCGCCAGCCTGGGGGCGTTCGTCGTCATGCTGATCGCGACCATCGCCACCGGGCATGTCGCGATGTGGGCGCTCATCTCGGTCGGCCTGTTCCACTCGATCATGTTCCCGACGATCTTCACCCTCGGCATTCGCGGCCTCGGGCCTTTGACCGAGGAAGGCTCAGGCCTGCTGATCATGGCGATCGCTGGCGGCGCGCTCGTCTACTTCCAGGGCAAAGCGGCGGACGCTTACGGCCTTCAATGGTCGTTCCTGATCACCGTGGTGTGCGAGCTTTATGTGCTCTTCTACGCGCTGTGGGGCAGCCGGGTGCCTGGCGAGACCGAGCCCGGCGCGCCCGCGCTCTAATTCGATTTTCCTGCCGTTGCTGAAGCACGGCCATACTTTTCGAGAGGACCGACATGCGGCACACTTTCCGCTCCACAATGATGACGTTGACTGCGCTGGGCGCTCTAATGGCGGCTCCTGCACTTGCGCAGAGCGCTGACGTCGCAACTGCGACGGTGCATGCCGACACGCCCGGCCCTGTCATGTACCGTCAGGTTTTCGGGCAGTTCGCCGAACATCTCGGCCACGGCATTTACGGCGGGATCTGGGTTGGTGAGAAATCCTCCATCCCGAACGATCATGGCTATCGGCGGGACGTGCTGGACGCGCTGAAGGCGATCAAGGTGCCGATGGTGCGTTGGCCCGGCGGCTGCTTCGCCGATGAATATCACTGGCGGGACGGCATCGGCCCCCGCTCGAAGCGGCCGGTGAAGATCAATACTAATTGGGGCGGCGTCAACGAAGACAATGCGTTCGGCACCGCCGAATTCATGGGCTTCGTGGAGCGGCTGGGCGCCGAGGCCTATGTTTCCGCCAATGTCGGCAGTGCATCACCCAGCGAAACGGCCGAATGGGTCGAGTACATGACCTCGCCAAACGGCTCCACGCTGGCGAAGGAGCGCGCCGCCAATGGCCACGCGGCGCCTTACGCAGTGCGTTACCTCGGGATCGGCAATGAGCTGTGGGGCTGCGGCGGAAACATGCGCGCGGAATATGCCGCCGATATGACCAATCAATATTCTCAGTTCGCCAAGGCCGGCGGCGGCCCGAACACGCCCAAGATGCTCAAGATCGCGAGCGGGCCGAGCGATGAGGATTACGCCTGGACCGAAACGTTCATGAAGCTTGCGGCCAAGAATTTCGATGGCCTTTCGCTTCATTATTACACCCGCCCGCGCAACAAGAAGTGGGAAGACAAGGGCCCTGCGCTCGGCTTCAGCGAATATGAGTGGGCTTCGACGATGAAGCACACGCTGTTCATCGACGAATACATCACCAAGCATTCCGAGATCATGGACAAGTATGATCCCGAGAAGAAGAAGTGGCTCGCCGTGGACGAATGGGGCACCTGGTATGATCCGGCGCCGGGCAGCAATCCCGGCTTCCTCGTCCAGCAGAACAGCATCCGCGATGCGGTGTTGACCGGCCTCAACCTCAACGTCTTCGCCCGCCATGCGGATCGCGTGAAGATGGCGGCGATCGCGCAGATGGTGAACGTACTACAGGCGATGCTGCTCACCGACGGTGCCAAGATGGTGAAGACGCCCACCTATTGGGTGTTCGATCTCTATAGGCCGTGGCAGGACGCCACGACCTTGCCGGTCGATCTGAAGTCCCCATGGTATCATCAGGAAGATGTCGCTCTGCCAGCGGTGAGCGCATCGGCTGTGCGCGATGCCGCCGGGCAGGTGCATGTCGCCCTGGTCAATCTGGATCCGCATCGCGCCATCCCGCTCTCCTTGTCGCTTGCGGGCGTACAGGCGAGTTCGGTTTCGGGCCGGATCGTGACCGGTGCGACGATGGACGCCCACAACAGCTTCGATCAGCCGAACGTCGTGAAGCCGGAGGCGTTTACCGGCGCGCAGGCGAACGGAGGCACCGTCACGGCGACGCTTCCTCCGATGTCGGTCGTCGTGCTCGACCTGCGCTGACGACCATAAAAGGAGTGGCTGCGATGTCTGATCCCGGCGGTATCACCCGGCGTACGGCGATGGAGGTCGCGGCGGTCGCGGCGGCCGGGATGGCGCTGCCGTCCGTGGCGCAGGGGCCCGCCAAGGGGCCGGCCGCCCGTCTGTGGTATCGCCAGCCCGCCCAGAAGTGGACGGAAGCGCTACCGATCGGCAATGGCCGGCTTGGGGTGATGGTTTTCGGCGGGGTCGGGCACGAGCGGCTGCAGCTGAACGATGCCACATTGTGGAGCGGGGGGCCGTACAATCCCGTCAATCCTGCCGCGCACGATACGCTTCCCGAGGTGCGCCGTCTGATCTTCGCCGGCCAATATGCAGCAGCCCAGAAGCTCGCCAATGCCAAGCTGATGGGCATCCCCCTGACGCAGATGAGCTATCAGCCGATCGGGGATCTGCTGCTGGACATGCCCGGTCTGGGCGAAGTGCGCGATTACGAGCGTGAACTGGATCTGGATGCGGCCATCGCCACCACCACCTTCACGGCCGGGGGCGTCCACTATCGTCGAAGGGTTGTGGGTTCTCCGATCGATCAGGTAATTGCGATCGAACTCACCGCCGATCGGCCCGGCGCCTTGGATCTCGATGTATCGGCGGCCTCGCCTCAACAGACGAGCGTGCGCGCGCAGGGCGATCGTCTGCTTCTCGCCGGGAAAGGTCCGGCGGAGAAGGGCATTGCGGGCGCACTCCGGTTCGTGGCCGACGTGCGCGTGCAGCCGTCGGGCGGCACGATGGCGGCCGAGGGCGAGCGCATCGTCGTACGCGGCGGCAATTCGGTGACATTGTTCGTGGCGATGGCGACGAGCTATCGGCGCTTCGACGATATCGGCGGCAATCCCGAGACAATCGCGGCGGGGCAAATCGCAAGCGTGGCCGGTAAGAGTTTCGCGCATATCGCCGAGGAAACGGCGGCCGAACATCGTCGGTTGTTTCGGCGGGTTACGCTGGATCTCGGCCGCACGCGTGCTGCCGATCGGCCGACGGACGAGCGGATCCGGACCAGCGCCAGTTCGGACGATCCCGCATTGGCAGGGCTCTACTTCGATTATGGCCGCTATCTGCTGATCTGTTCGTCCCGGCCCGGAGGCCAGCCGGCGAACCTTCAAGGTCTCTGGAACGAGAGCGCGAAGCCACCCTGGGGCTCCAAGTTCACGATCAACATCAATACCGAGATGAATTATTGGCCCGCGGAGCCGACCGGCCTTGGAGAGTGCACGGCACCACTGGTGCAGATGGTGCGCGAACTGGCGGTTACCGGCGAGCGAACCGCGCGCGACATGTATGGCGCGCGGGGCTGGATGGCGCACCATAATACGGATGGCTGGAGGGCGACCGCACCGATCGACGGCGCTCAGTTCGGGCTGTGGCCGATGGGCGGCGCGTGGCTTTGCACCCATCTTTGGGACCATTACGATTACGGGCGCGATGTCGAATTCCTGCGATCCGTCTATCCGCTGATGCGGGGCGCGACTTTGTTCTTCCTGGACGTCCTTCAGGTAGATCCAGCCAGCGGCAAGCTCGTCACCAATCCGTCCCTGTCGCCGGAAAACCCGCATGCGCACGGTTCCTCGCTCTGCGCGGGGCCGGCGATGGATCAGCAGATCCTGCGCGATCTGTTCGACCAGACGGTTCGGGCCGCGACGATCCTTGGCGAGGACAAAGCATTCGTAGAGCAGGTTCGTTCTACGCGGTCGCGTCTCGCACCCGACAAGATCGGGGCGCAGGGGCAATTGCAGGAATGGCAGGAGGATTGGGATGCGACCGCGCCCGAACCACATCACCGCCATGTCTCGCATCTTTACGGCCTATTCCCGAGCGAACAGATCGATCTCGATCACACGCCGGCGTTGGCACGGGCCGCGCAGCGGTCGCTCGAACTGCGTGGCGATGAATCGACCGGTTGGGCGACGGCGTGGCGCGCAAACCTGTGGGCGCGTTTGCGGGACGGCGAACATGCCCACCGCATCCTCACGCTTCTGCTGAGCCCCGGGCTTACCTATCCGAATATGTTCGATGCGCATCCACCCTTCCAGATCGACGGGAATTTCGGCGGTGCACGGGCGATCGTGGAGATGCTGATGCAGAGCCGCGACGGGGAGATACTCCTGTTGCCGGCGCTGCCCCGTGCCTGGCCGAGCGGATCGGTCAGCGGCTTGCGCGCGCGAGGCGGCCTGCGCGTCGATCTCGCCTGGCGGGCCGGCGCGCTCACCAGCGCTACTGTCACGGCCGATGTCAGCGGGACGACGGCGGTGCGGCTCAACGGCAAGCGGATCGACCTGAACCTGTCGCGCGGCCAGAGCGCGCGGCTGCGCGGTGCGGAATTGCGGCGCGCGTAAAGCGCAATGCTCGTCAATGTGATGGAGGTTTGATGTTGCAGGCGGAAAAGCGTTCGGCCGGCTCTCGCAAGGCGTGGCTACGCAGCTTGGGCGCGATGGCGCTCATGCTGTGCGCGGAACCGAGCTGGTCGCAGGCGAACACCGGCAGCCCGCCCGCGCAGCCCGGCGCGCCGACGCTCACCGTCGAGCGAATCAAGGTGCATGGCCGATCGCTGGAAGGCAATCTGGAAGGCGAAAGCGCCGATCGGACGGTGCTCGTGATCCTGCCGCCCAACTATGCGCGCCAGCCGGGTCGCCGCTTCCCTGTACTCTATGCGCTGCATGGCTATTCGATCGGCGCCGAACAGTGGACGCAGGAGATCCATGCTCCCGCGACCATCGCCAATGCCTATGCGAAGGGCTTGCCGGACATGATCATCGTCATGCCCGATGCGAAGACGGTTCATAACGGCTCGATGTATTCCAGTTCGGTGACGACCGGCGATTTCGAGAATTTCATCGCCCGCGATCTCGTCGCCTACGTGGACTCGCATTACCGGACGATCCCCGATCGCCTCAGCCGAGGCCTCGCCGGCCACTCGATGGGCGGCTATGGCACCAGCCGGATCGGCATGAAGCACCCCGAAACCTTCGGTGCACTGTATATGATGAGCCCTTGCTGCCTGTCGGCGCGGCCGGCCGAGCAGTTCAACCCGGCAATGGGCGCGGATCTGGAGAAGGTGAAGGCGCTGTCGGACTCCGCCAGTCTGCCGTTCATGCTACGCGCGCAGCTGGCCAGCGCCGCCGCTTGGTCGCCCAATCCAAAGAAGCCGCCTTTGTACATCGATTTGCCGGTGCAGGACGGCAAGGTACGCGCCGAGGTCATCGCCAAGTGGGCTGCGAACGCGCCGTTGGCGTTCGTCGATCAGTATATCGGCAATCTGAAGCAGTATCGCGCGATCGCGATCGATGTCGGCGATCAGGACAGCCTGAAGGTGGATGCGCAGAAATTGCATGAAGTGCTGGATCAATATGGGATCGCCAATAACTTCACCATCTATCCGGGCACGCATGTCAGCAACGTCGCCTTCCGCTTTCAGGATGAGGTGCTGCCCTTCTTCGGCCGCGAATTGAAGGCGGGGAAGGCTGGCCGATGAAGACGCGTCGCCTGCACCACGCTCTGGTCGCCGTCAGTGCCCTGGCACTCGGTACGGCAGCATCGGCGACCGATACGCTCAAGCCGACAGGGCAGTGGACCGCCAATTCCCGAGGGCAGGCCGCGCTTCCGCCGATGGGCTGGAATTCCTGGAACGCCTTCAACTCGGACATTTCCGAGGAGAAGATCTTGGGCTCGGCCGACGTGATCCGCAGTTCCGGGCTGGCGGACAAGGGGTATCGCTACATCAACATCGATGATGGCTGGTGGCTTAAGCGCCGGGAATCGGACGGGCACATGATTCCGCGCACCGAACGCTTCCCCTCGGCAATCGTGGCTGGAGGCGATCCCACTTTCCGACCGCTGACGGACCGGTTGCATGGCATGGGATTCAAGGCCGGCATCTATAGCGATATCGGCCGCAATTCGTGCGGGCAGATCTACAGCCCTACCTTCGCCAACCAGCCTCAGGGGACCGTGGCGGAGCGCGAAGTGGGGCTCTATGGTCATACCGATCAGGATATTCGGCTCTATTTCGCGGAATGGGGCTTCGATCTCATCAAGGTGGACGGCTGCGGCATTCGCGGCTTGCCGGCCACCGCCCCTGCGGTGAGATCCGGCCTGTATCGTGCCTTGCCACCGCTGATCGATCCCGACTCTTTCGCGCGGACGGATGTCGATGCGGTACGGCGGCTTTACGAAGACGTCGCCGCCGCGCTCGTCCGCTATAATCCGGACGATCAATATATCTTCTCGATCTGCCTGTGGGGATCGGCGAATGTCCGCGCCTGGGCAAAGGATCTCGGCGGCATTTCGCGCACGAGCGAGGATGTGTCGCCGCGCTGGGAGCGGATGCTTCACAATCTGGATACGGTGTCCCGTCGGGAACTGTATGCGCATCCCGGATCGTGGAACGACCCGGACATGCTGTTTGTCGGCACGGGCGATTTTGACGAGAAGCACCTCGTGGAGGCACGATCGCACTTTGCGCTCTGGGCGATCGTCAACGCGCCGCTGATGATCGGTTATGATCTGCGGCATGCTTCGCGGGGGCTGATCGATCTGTTCGGCAACAGCCGCATCATCGCGGTCAATCAGGACAAAGCCGGAAACCAGGCGACGCTCGCCTTCGATTCCGATCAGATCCAGATCTACGTGAAGACGCTCGCCAATGGGCAGAAGGCGGCCGCCATCTTCAATCGCGGTAGCGGCCCGGCGAAGGCGACGCTGACCGCCGCGCATCTGGCGTTCCTGGATACGGCCGACGTGGCGCTGGTCGATCTTTGGACGGGCGCTCGATCGACGTTCCGCAAGGAACAGGACTTCACCCTGCAGCCCCGCGAGACACTCATCTTCACGGCGGCCGGCACCCGGCAATTGCCCAACGGAATCTTCCTGTCCGAACAACCGGGCAGCGTGAACCCGGCGGACGATGGCGTGGTGACGCCAGAGCCCGATCCGCTCGTCCATCGCGCGGCGTTGCCGTGGCTGGGCACGCATGGGGCGGGCGATTATCCGCGCTATGCGGGCTGGGGCGGGGCGCGCGTCAATCGTACGCCGCACGATGCTCCGCTGCGTGTCGGCGGCGCATCGATGCCGCACGGTCTTGGCGTGCTGGCCAATTCGAGGCTGGAGGTTCGCAACGCCGGGTACAAGACGTTCCGCACCCGCGTTGGCATCGACGACAGCACCGCAGAGGCAAAGCGGAGCGTCACCTTCGCCGTTTATGGTGACGGTCGTCTGCTCGCGACGAGCAAGCCGGTGACGGCACGGGACGGCGCCCAGGAACTTACCGCCGACGTAAACGGCGTCCGCATCATCGAACTGGTGGCCAAAAGCTCCGGTAGCGGCGAAGCGCCGATCTTTGCGGATTGGGGCGAGGCTGCGCTGACCCGTTAGGGTGCGGGCGTACCGTTCGGCTCCATGACCGTGCGGGTGTCGTCGAGTGCAAGCTCGATGAGCGCCTGCATGGCCGTGCTTGCCTCGTCCGGCTTGCCCGCTGCGATCGCATCGAACACGCGGACGTGATCCGGAATCGGATCGCGGGGCAGTTCGCGCAGTCTCTGCTTGTAGTGGGTGGTCCAGTTTACCGCCGCGCCGATCGAAGCGCTGAGGACGACCATCGCATCGTTGCGCGTCGCCTTCAACATGGCGTCGTGAAAGGCGCGGTCGGCCTCGCGCCCCTTGTCCGTCGCCAACGAAAAGCGCCGCATCGCCGATAGGGCATCCCGCATGACCTTCAAGTCCGCTTTGTCGCGACGGCTGGCGGCGAGGGCGGCAGCAGCCGGCTCGATAATGCTGCGCAGTTCGAAAAGGCTGCGGATCAATTGGTGATCGGGTTCGCCGGTAAAGGCCCAGGCCAGCACGTCCGGATCCAGCAGATTCCACCGATCCCGGGGCAGGATGCGGGTGCCGGCCTTTGGGCGGCTTTCCACCAAGCCTTTGGCGGTGAGTACCTGGATCGCTTCACGGAATGCGCCGCGCGATACGTTCAACTCTTCGGCGAACGCGATCTCACCGGACAGCGTTTCGCCCGGTGCGTACCGGCCTGACAGGATCGCAACGCCCAGCTTGTGGGCGACGGCGCCGCGAAGCCGCCGTCCGGTGGAACGCGTACCCTGGATTATGCTCGGGTCCGGCGCGGTTTCAGCGGGAGTGGATGCAGATGAATCCACGACGATCACCCAGCTGAATGATTGGAAATGGGGGCTGCTTGTCGAAGCTTCATTTTACCTCTCCCCCGCGCTGGCGTTACGATCGGTTATTGGGTTCTCCGATCCACAGAGCTGAGCCTGACAGAAGAAGGCAGCCTGCGCAATTGTAGGACTGTTGACGCTCCAGTCGTGCTGCCGCTACCGTTTACTACGTCGACGCCACGAGCGGAGTCTCGGTCGCATTGTCCGACAACAACAATGGCTGGAAGCCAGCCGATCCAGGAGAGCAGAACATGACCGAAGGGCTGTCGATCGATCGGCGAAGCGCATTGCTGTTGTCCGCCGCAGCGGGCGCGGGCTTGGCATCCATGCCGCTGCGCGCCGCGCCCTCCGCCGTGACCAATCAGCCGCCGGCGGATCAGGGCGCCTGCTCCACGCCGCGCAAAGCCGTCACTCGCACGCAATACGGCCCGGTTCGCGGCTATATTTCCGGGGGCGTCTACACGTTCAAGGGTGTTCCGTACGGCGATGATACGAGCGGTGAAAACCGCTGGTTGCCGGCCAAGCCACCGAAGCGCTGGACGGAGGAATATCCCGCGTTGGCCTATGGCGCCAATTGCCCGCAGACGCTGCACAGCTTCCGCGCGATCCAGCACACTTTCCTTCAGCAGTGGGACGACGGCTTCCTGGGTGAGGATATGCTGAAGCTGAACGTCTGGACGCCGTCGCTCAGCGGCAAACGGCCGGTGATGGTCTATTTCCACGGCGGCGGTTTTGCGTTCGGTTCCTCTTACGAACTGGCATCGCACGATGGCGCGCAGATGGCTCGTCACCACGATGTCGTGCAGGTGTCGATCAACCACCGGCTGAACGTGCTCGGCTTCTTGGATCTCACCGAAGTCGGTGGCAGCGCGTATGAGGAATCGGTCAACGTCAGCATGACCGATTGCATCGCCGCGCTGCGCTGGGTGCAGCAGAATATCGCGGCGTTCGGCGGCGATCCCGATAAGGTGATGATCTTCGGCCAATCGGGCGGTGGATCGAAGGTGACGACGCTGCTCGGCATGAACTCCGGCAAGGGCATGATCCACCGCGCGGCGATCCAATCCGGTGGCGGCGGGATGATCCCGACGGCGGAAATGTCGCGAGAATTTTCACGTCAGGTGGTGCGGACGCTGGGTATCGGCAGCAAGGATATCGGCGCACTCCAGAAGATGGACTGGAACACGCTGTTCGCGGCCGGCACCAAAGCTGCCGCCGATATCAACGGCCCTGGCAGGCCCACCGGTCCAGCGATGAAGCCGCGCATTGGCTGGAACCCCACGCTCGACGGCAAAGTCATTACGGTTCGTTCGTATCAGGAGGTCGGGCCGGACGTGTCGCGCGATGTGCCGGTGCTGATCGGCAACGTCAGCGAGGAGGGGATGCGCTTCGGCTCGAACCCCACCGAGAGCGAATGGCGTGCCGATCTGACGCAGCAGATGGGCGCCACCAAGGCCGATGCGCTGATCGCGGCAATGAAGCAGGCGCATCCCGAAAAGGCGATCCGCACTCTGTCTTACGGCGTGCAGGGGCTCCAGAACCGCAATCGCGTTCAGCAGATGGCGAAGCTCAAATATGAGCAGCGCGGCGCCCCGGCCTATCAATATCATTTCCAGTGGCAGTCGCCGCAGCTGGATGGCGTGGCGGGCGCCTGGCACACGGCCGAGCTGGCCTTCTGCTTCGACAATACGGCGCGTTGCGATCAGGGGACGGGCAATACGCCGGAAGCGCAGCGGCTGGCCCGCACAATGGCCACGGCCTGGGCCAATTTCGCGCGAACCGGCAATCCCAGCCAGCCCGGGCTTGCCTGGGCGCCCACCGATCCGGTGCGCTGTCAGACAATGGTGTTCGATAATCAGTGCCGGATGGTGGACGATCCTGAGGGTGCTGCGCGGCGGATATTGCTCTGATGCGGCGGGGCTTGCCGGCAGCTGCTGCTGCGGCAAGCCCTATGCTACATCCGTTCAGGGCAAGGTCAGTCGGGTCGGCCCATTCTTCTGATCGCGTCTTCCGGGAGATTTCTGTCACTCAAGCCGCTATGAAGACCCGCAGATCGTACGAGGAGATTTTCGTTTGTTGAGCCAGACTGGACGGAGCGGCCATTCCCGCCGTGATTTCCTGGCGACGGCCGGTATCGGGGCGCTTGCCGCCGGCGGGGCGGTGGCGATGCCATCATCCGCCCTCGCGGCTGCGCCGGTGCCGATGGCTAAGTCTGCCTCCGCCAAGTTGCAGCCGTTTGATATTGCGGACGTGCACCTGGCGGACAGCCCTTTCCTGCACGCTCAGCAGATGACCGAAGCGTATCTCCTCAAGCTTCAGCCCGATCGGATGCTGCATAAATTCCGGGTGAATGCCGGGCTGAAGCCGAAGGCCGCCGCGTATGGCGGCTGGGAATCCGCGTCGCTTTGGGACGAGATCAACTGTCACGGCCATACGCTCGGGCATTATCTGTCCGCATGTGCGCTGGCGTATCGGTCGACCGGCAACAAGGCCTACAAGCAGCGGATCGAATATATCGCGAGCGAATTGGCCGGATGCCAGAAGGCGTCGGGCGCAGGGCTCGTCTGCGCTTTCCCGAAAGGGCCGGCGCTCGTCGCGGCGCATTTGCGGGGCGAGAAGATCACCGGCGTGCCCTGGTACACGCTGCACAAAGTCTATGCGGGATTGCACGATTCGGCGGTGCTGGCGGATAGCGCCAATTCGCGTGCCGTGCTGCTGCGGCTGGCGGATTGGGGTGTTGTCGCCACGCGCCCTCTGTCGGATGCCGAATTCGAGACGATGCTGGATACCGAGCATGGCGGCATGAACGAAATCTATGCCGATCTGTATTTCATGACCGGCAACGAGGATTATCGCACGCTGGCGCAGCGCTTCTCGCACAAAGCGATCATGGAGCCGCTGTCTCGCAACCGGGACCGGCTGGACGGGCTGCATGCCAATACGCAGGTGCCCAAGATCATTGGTTTCCAGCGCGTCTATGAAGCGACCGGCGATGCCAAATATCGCGATGCGGCGGCCTTCTTCTGGAAGACCGTGGCGCATACGCGCTCGTTCGCGAGCGGCGGACATGGCGATAACGAGCATTTCTTTGCCAATGCCGATTTCGCCGAACATGTCTTCTCGGCCAAGGGTTCCGAGACGTGCTGTCAGTACAATATGCTCAAGCTGACGCGGGCGCTGTTCCTGCACGATCCGCGACCCGAATATTCCGATTATTATGAGCGTACGCTCTATAACGGCATCCTCGCCTCGCAGGATCCGGACAGCGGCATGGCGACCTATTTTCAGGGTGCGCGGCCCGGCTACATGAAGCTGTACCACACGCCGGAAGACTCGTTCTGGTGCTGCACCGGCACGGGCATGGAAAACCACGTCAAATATCGGGATTCGATCTACTTCCATGATGATCGCGCGCTGTATGTCAGCCTGTTCGTCCCATCATCGGTGGCGTGGAAGGACAAGGGCGCAATCCTGATCCAGACGACCGCCTTTCCCGACGAGGCGACGACGCGGCTGCACTGGAAGCTGGAGCGGCCGACCGACATAGCGCTCAAGCTCCGCCATCCACACTGGAGCCGTACGGCAATCATTCTCATCAACGGCGTGGAGGCTACGCGCTCGGTGGAACCGGGCAGCTATGTCGAGCTGGCGCGCACCTGGAAGGATGGCGACCGCGTCGAGCTTCGGCTGGTAATGGAACCGGCGGCGGAGGTCGCGCCAGCCGCGCCCGAGATCGTCGCGTTCACCTATGGGCCACTGGTGCTTGCGGCCGCGCTGGGGCGCGAAGGGCTGGCGCCGGGCGCGGACATCATCGTGAACGAGCGGAAATATGGCGAATATAACAGCACGCCCATTACGGTTCCGACGCTTGCCGGCGATCCTCAGTCCCTGGCGAAGAGCATTCGTGCGGGCGATAAGCCGCTCGCTTTCGCGATCACATCGGTCGAGGGCACGCCGGTGCCACTCGTTCCGTATCACCGGATCGCGCATGAGCGTTACGCGACCTATTGGCAGGTGAAGCCGGTTACGACCTGATGCCATGTTGCCGTGGGTGCGTCAGCGCGAATAATCGCGCCATAGCCATTCGAGCGCGTCCGGCAGCGTCTGTGCGATGACGTTCCCGTCGACATGGATCGCCTCCTTCGCGACGACATAGCGATAGTCGTAGCCTTTGGCCTGAAGTACGGTGGCCATGCGGTCGTTCGCCAACGGCCAGTTATGGTAGGTCGTTTCCGGATCCTGCCAATGCAGATCCTTCTCGCCGACCTCCATCCAGATGCGGATCGGCTTGCGCGCGGTCTGCGGAATAAGGCGGGTGTGATAATCCCAGGCGCCGTGCGGCGTGGCCGGATCGGCCGGTGACGCCTGGTTCACGAACGTGCCTGAGTAGGACAGCACCTTGCGATACCATTCGGGGTGGAACCAGGCCATCGAGAAGGCGGCGGTGGCACCGGAGCTTCCGCCCATCGCCGCGCGGCCTTCCGGGTCGCTGGTAAATTTAACGCCATAAAGCTGGGCGACGCGGGGGAGCACTTCCTGGTCGACGAACTCCGCATAACGGCCGGACATGGTATCATATTCCAGGCCGCGCTGTGATCCTTGCGCGTCTCCGCCGCCAGACTGGATCATCACCGCGATCATCGCTGGAACGCGGTGTTCCGCGATGAGCGTATCGAGCGCGGCGGCGACGCGCGCCACGTAATCGCGCCCGTCCTGCACCACCAGCAGAGGGGCGGCGCTACCGGGGCGATAGCCTGCGGGAATGTAGACGAAGACATCGCGGCGATAGGGGGCGGGCTCGGAAGCCTGATCGGCGGGTGCCGCCAGACGATTGCCATGGTCATCGCGCCGGCGGGTGACATCGTTATCGAGCTGCCGGATGCCCGGATAGATGTGGCTCTCGCCCGATCGCATGATGAAGCTGTGCAATGTGCCCCGTGGCGAACCGGGGAGCGCGGTCATCTCCCGCGCGTCGGCATAAGGCGGAGCGATGCGGATCGTTTGGGGCGTCTGGGCCGAAGCCGGGGCGGTCGCGATCGAAGCGGAGAGGAGCAGAGCAAGGATACGAATGGCGGCGTCTCCCACCGCCGATGCCGGCGGCTCAAGGTGCCAGTGTGACCTAAGGCTTGCCTGGAGCCAAGTAGGTCGCGGGCTGCCATGCTTATCTTACAACGGGGTATTGCCCGCGTGCCGCGCGCGCTATGTCGCTAGCTATGGCCAGCAAACGTCAGATCCTCATCGTGGGTGGTGGAACGGCGGGATGGCTGACGGCGGCCTACCTCGCGAAGTCGCTCGGTGCTGCGGTCGGCATAACGCTGCTGGAATCGCCGGAGATCGGCACCGTCGGCGTCGGGGAGGGGACGTTCCCCACGATCCGCGACACGCTTCGCTTCCTGGGCATAGACGAGACGACCTTCGTGCGGGACGCAGGCGCGACCTTCAAGCAGGGAGTGCGCTTCAGGGATTGGTTACGCGCCCCCGAGGGGGATCGCCGACACAGCTATTTCCACCCGTTCGAGCCACCATTCCAGGGCGATTTCGCGACCCTCGTCCCCTATTGGCTGCTGGAAGACGACGCATCACGTCCGCCATTTGCCGAGGCGATGACGATCCAGAACCGCGTTGCGGCTGCGGGCCGGGCGCCCAAGCAGGCAGGTGAGGGCGATTTCGCGGGGCCGCTCAACTACGCCTATCATTTCGATGCCATTCGTGTTGCGCGGGTGCTGGCCGATCGCGCGCGGCAATTGGGGGTGTGTCATCTCTCCGGCCGCGTGAAGAGAGTGCAGCTGGACGCCGAGGGAGCCATCGAAGGGCTTGAAACCGAGGCGGGCTGGCAGACCGCCGATCTCTTTGTGGATTGCACCGGCTTCCGGGCGGAGCTGATCGGGGGAGCGCTTGGCTCCGGCTTCCATTCCGTATCCGAACAACTGTTCACGGATCGGGCGCTCACCTGCAAGCTGCCTTATGACCGTCCCGACGCGCCGATCGAGAGCGCCACGATCGCCACCGCGCACGAGGCTGGCTGGATTTGGGATATTGGCCTCGCGGAGGCACGGGGAATCGGCTGCGTCTACTCCAGCCGCCATATCAGCGATGATCGTGCGGCGGAGATCCTGGCCGGCTATGTCGGTGCCGGGTTCGATGATGTTTCGCCGCGTTCGCTGCGCTTCGCACCGGGCTGGCGGGAGCGGCCGTGGATCAAGAACTGTGTTGCCGTAGGGCTGGCGGGCGGCTTTCTCGAGCCGCTCGAATCCACCGGCGTGGTGTTGATCGAGGCTGCGGTCGGCATGATCGCGGAATTATTCCCGCATCACGGCCCGATCGAACTTCCCGCGCGCCGGTTCAACGAACTGATGAACGCGCGCTACACCCGCATCGTGGATTTCCTGAAGCTGCATTACTGCCTCAGCCAACGCCCCGAGCCGTTTTGGCGCGACAATGCCGATCCGTCGACCATCCCGGACACGCTCCGCGATCTGCTCCACCAATGGCGCTATCGTCCGCCAAGCCGCTTCGACTTCGCGCTCGATGTCGAAACGTTCGCTTTCTTCAATTATCAGTACATTCTCTACGGCATGGATTATCGGACCAAGCTGCTGGAAGGATCCGCCGACTTGCCGAACGTGGGCGAAGCGCAGCGTCAATTTGCCCGGATCAAGGCGTTCAGCGATCATGCGGCGCGCGATCTGCCGGCGCATCGCATATTGGTGGAGCAATTTGCAGGCGTCGCGCCTAACCGCGCACAAAAAGATTCTTGAGCCAGACCGGGCCGCTTCTGGACGCCTGCCGCCAATCGCCGCTCTCGGCATCCGCGCCGGCCGAATAGGACCAAGGATTGAAGGTGCGGACCTTGCCGGACCGGTAGGATGCAGGGGAGCGGGTCGCGACCGTCAGCCCGTGCTCCAGCGCGGTCGCCGCGAACAGGCCGTCGCGCAGATGCGGATAGCCGAGTGCCGCCGCGCGCCGCGTGACGACAGCATCGACGCTCACGGTGCGGCCCTCGAAGGCTGCCGGGACGGCACTGTCGATCCATTGCCGAACCCCGCTTGCCGAGGCCTTGTCTGTCCTCTCGATCTGCATGGCTACGGCACCCAACTCTGCCAGCGTCAAAGCGGATATGAACAGGCTGGTACGCGGTTGTGTCGCCACCCATCCGATCATCGGGGCCTCACCGCTTTCACGCTTGGCGTTCCGAAGCGCCCATATGACTTCGGTATCTAGCAGGAACATCAGTTCGCCCAGCCCCGGATCATTCGCCAATCGGGCTCGAACCTAGCCGGATCGTCCATGGCCAGTTGATCGATCAGGGTTTCGTTCGGGCCGGCCAATTGCCGAAAAGCATCGATGCTGAGCAAGACGTGCGTCGGCTTGCCGCGGTCGGTGACGAACACCGGCTCATCTCGTGCCAAGCGTTTGGCTGAACTCACATCCTGATTGAACATGCGACTCGTAATGATCTTCATGAGCCTACGTACCTACAATAGCGACGTGTTGATGTAGGTAAGATACTACAACGGTGCCGCTGCGCAACGCTTCTCCTTATGAGACCGGAAATCGTAACGCCGTTTTCAATTTTGCGGTTGCGGATTGGCCCGATCCTGTTTCTCTGGCCACGAGCAAAAGGGCGGGGAAGCCTTTTGCCGGGGGAATATGTCGATGGAATCCTGGTTGGACAGCCTTGTGCGGACGGCGTCGGGCGTGCTTGCCCCGCATGGCCCGGCAATCCAGGCCGCTGCGCAAAGCTACGCGCCGGGCGATTTCAGCATTCACTTCTTCCTGCAACTCGCCGTGATCCTGATCACCTGCCGGGTCGTGGGCTGGCTTGGCCAGAAATTCCTCGGGCAACCGCAGGTCGTAGGCGAGATGATCGCGGGAGTCGTTCTCGGGCCATCGCTGCTGGGCTTGCTGTTTCCGGCGATGCAGGAGGCGATCTTCCCCAAGGAAACGAGGAACGTGCTCTACGCCGGCGCGCAGCTAGGCGTCGGCCTCTATATGTTTCTGGTCGGGACGACGCTGCGGCTGGATCACTTCAAGAGCAAGGCGAGGGCGGCATCGATTGTGTCGACCGCAGGAATCGCCGCGCCCTTTGCCATTGCGGTGCTGATCACGCCGCTTCTGCTTAAGGTGCCTGGCCTGTTCGCGGCGGGCATTAGCCAGGTGAACGCAACTTTGTTTCTCGGCGCCTGCATCGCGCTGACGGCATTTCCGATGCTCGCCCGCATCATCAACGAACGCGGGTTGGCGAATTCATCGCTGGGTACGCTCTCGCTGACGGCGGGGGCGTTCGATGACGCTTGTTCCTGGTGCGTCCTTGCTATCGTGCTGGCCACGTTTGGGGGCGGCGCGGGCGTAGCGATCCTCGCCATTGGCGGCGGACTTCTGTGGGCGCTGTTCGTTATTCTCGCCGGTCCTCGAATCCTCGCACCCCTTGCGCGGATGGTGGAGCGGGAAGGGCAGCTAAGCTTAAAAGCCTTCGCGTTCGTGATGATCGCCTTCTGCACCTCCGCTTTCCTGATGGACGTGGTGGGCATTCACGCGATCTTCGGCGGCTTCATCCTCGGGGCAGTGATGCCGCGCGGGCTTCTGGCGACGGAACTGAAGCGCAAGATCGAGCCGCTGACGGTGGTGCTGCTGTTGCCAATGTTCTTCACCTATTCGGGCCTCAATACCCGCATGGAGATGGTGAACTCTGCATCGCTGCTGCTGATCGCCTTTGGCATCCTTGCCGCCTCGGTTCTGGCCAAGGGTGGCGCCTGCTATCTCGCTGCCAGATTGGCTGGCGAGGACAACCGCACGGCGCTTGGCATTGGCGCGCTGATGAACTCACGCGGCTTGATGGAGCTTATCATCATCAACATCGGGCTTCAGAAGGGGATCATCGGGCCAACGCTCTTCTCCATGCTGGTGCTGATGGCAATCGTGACGACGATGATGGCAAGCCCCCTGTTCGAACTGTTCTATGGCCGCCGTGGGCGGGAGACGGGCGAGCTGGAAAACCTGAGCAGCGCGGTCGTTCACGCCGGTTGATCCTGTTGCCCACCGGCCGTGCGCCGGCGGCTCACCCTGTTCACATGGGAACCGTCATGAGACTGTGGCCGCTTGTCATTGCGGGCCTGCTGAGCAGCGCCGCGTCTGCCGAAGATATTCGCCTGACGCCGCTGATCGATGCCCGCCTGCGTTGGGAGAATGTCGAACAGGCAGATGAGCCGCGGGATGCGGATGCGGTGACAATCCGGGTGCGGTCTGGCGTGAAGGCGGATGCCGGGGCATTGCAGGCTTTGGTCGAAAACGAAGCGACCATCGCCATCGTCCAGCGGTACAATAGCGGCACCAATGGCCGCACTCTCTACCCTCTGGTTGTCGACCCCCAGAATATCGAGTTGAACCGCGCGCAACTGCGATACGAAGCGCATGGCGTGGCGCTGACGGGCGGGCGGCAGCGGCTGGAGTTGGCCGATCAACGCTTTGTGGGATCCGCGCCTTTCCGCCAAAACGAACAGACATTCGATGCCGCGCGGTTGCAGATGGGCAATGCGAAGGCGCTGTTTGCCGACGTCACCTACGCCTGGTCCGTTCGCACGGTGAACGGCATCGATGGTCGCGGCGCCCGCCAGCAGGCTGTGAGCGGCGGGAATGTCTTCGCGATCGTGGGCGCCAAGACGCCGTTCGGGACTGCGTCCGCGTTCAGCTATTTCGTGGATCAGGACGAGGCGGCGGTGCAAGGTTTTCGTCTGTCCAGCCGGACGCATGGCGTTCGTCTGGCGGGCGCGATGCCGATCCGCTCGGCATACAAGATTGCGTATGTCGCAAGCTGGGCGCGTCAGAGCAACTGGCACCGCAACCCCAATCGGTATGCGGCGGATTATTGGCTGCTGGAGGCGACGGGCAGCGCCGGGCAACTGGCGATCACGGTGGGGGAGGAGGTGCTGGGCGCGGACGATGGCCGCGCGTTCACGAGCGTACAGACACCGCTCGCCAGCCTATTCAAGTTTCAGGGGTGGGCGGACAAGTTCACCACGACGCCGCCGAACGGCCTGCGCGATCTGTATGGCACCGCAGGACTTAACTGGAAAGAGACAAGCGTCTTCGATGGGGCAGGGCTGTCCGCGACCTATCATCGCTTCCGTAGCGACCGGCTGAGCCAACGTTACGGAACGGAGATCGACATCCTCGCGACCATGAAGCGCGGTCACACCATGTTGTCCGCACGCTTCGCGCACTACAAGGCCGACGGGTTCGCGACGAACACGGACAAAGTGTGGCTCCAAGCCGACTGGAGCCTTTAGCAGGCCGCAATGGTGGAATGTTCGGAAGCGCGGGTGACGCTCTGGTCATGCGGTTCCGGCCACACATTTGGCATGGAGATAATTGATGGCGCCGACCAAATTAACATCGGGCCGTTCCACTCTCCATCTCGGGATTTGCCGAAGGTTCGAAGTGTAGGCTGCCCGGCCTTCGAACCGTTCGTTGAAGATTGCCAGCAACGCATCGTTCGACAGCACCTCCCTGCCGTTTCCGTGCAGTGTCATCCCGCCCCAGGCGCCCGTCGCAAGAACCGCATCGCCACAAAAGCTGCCGAGCATCCCTGCGCGTATGCTGGCGATTCGTCTGGAATCGGTTCCAACTCCCGCCTTGGCCCAAATGGGATCGGATGATCCCGCTAAAAGCGCACGCTCCCAACAGACAGGGACCGGCGGCTTGGAAAGTGCCTGACACAGCGCTTTTTCGTCATCGCCGCTTGGCGCAAAACCGATCTGGCCGAGCTCGGTTTCCACATGGAAAATTCCGTCCGCATTCCGGACGAACAAGGCCGCCCCGAGGCCGGTTGCGAAGTTCACCGCTAGGAACCGGCCCATGCCGCGTTCGGCCTGCGTGGATCCGGTGGGACCGCCGATCGGCGTGTGACTGTTGCGTGTCGGCTCAAGATCCGACCACAGCTTCGCGGCGCTGTCGTTGATTACGAACGGGTCACGATCGATCAGATACCCGATGCCGCGAATTGAGATGATCCACGGGCAACGCGCTATCCTGACCGTATCTCCAACTACGGGGCCGCTAATGATGACGACCGTCATCAGGCCTCGAAGTTCGAGGCCGGTGTCTTGCGCATATCTAAGAATACAATCGGTGGCGGTGATGAAGTCACGGCTATGGTAACTACGCCGGTCACCCAAATCAGCAGAGCCGTCCATCCTGGACGTCGCAAAATGAACGTCCTGACCGTCAATGTCTATCAGTAGACCGCTATCAACCATTTTTTGAGCGTCGCCCCTCCCCCAACATGCCCGCGTTAACGTCACGGATCAGTTGGAAGCGGAATGGTAACGCTATCCTCGACCAATGCAACCTGCGACTCCGCCGGGTAATCGACACTTTCGAACCTCAGCGCGGTAGCGGCTCGTCAGCGATGCGGTCTTTTCCGGCCCGACGCGATATCCTATAGGGTATCGGTGTCCATCTTGCCGGCTCCTCGAACTCATCTTCGTCTCGCGCCTTCCGCAGCATCTGCGGACAGCGCCCGCTCCGCCGGTAAAGCCGCGCGGCCTCCGGGTGGGCCTACGCTGGTCGAGTGGGCCTATGAGCATCTGCTGGAGATGCTGATGACGGTTCAGATTGCTCCGGGCGAACGGATCGCGATCGATACGGTGGCACGGCAGCTCGGAATCTCGCAAACGCCGATACGGGAAGCGCTCAGCCAATTAGAGGCTGGCAAGCTCGTCTCGAAGATGCCGAACGTCGGCTATCGCGCGAGCCCACGCATGACTCGCGAGGAAGTGCAGAATCTCTACGCGCTGCGGCTGCTGATCGAGCCTTATGCGGCAGCGCGCGCCGCCGAGAAGATGGACGATGAGACGCTGGCGACGTTGCAGGAAATTGCGATCGGGATGCGGGGGGTGGCGAATGGCGACGACCGGGATTTCACGCGCTTCGCCGAAGCGGATGCCAAGCTGCACCGTCTGATCGCCACTGGTAGCGGCAATCACCTGATCGCCGAGACGATCGAGCGCCTGCACGCCCACCTGCAGATATTTCGCTCCCTCTACAGCACCAACGCTCCGGAAGAGGCGGCTGTCGAGCATCAGAGAATCATCGAGGCCTTGCTGGCGCACGACGCGACGGCTGCCGAGATCGCCGTGCGGGTGCATCTGGAAAGATCGCGGGACCGCATGGACCGCGCGTCCGCCAAGACCACCGATCTTTAGGCCGGACATCTGCGGTAAAGGATCGAAGGAGCATAAGCCTCTGAATGCGCTAAACTTATGCGCGGGCAAGAGGCGAAGAGGATAGGGTGCTCTGACGGGCCGCAAGGCTGCTTGACGATGGGCCGCCGTCACCCTACCACTCCGCTCCTGGATCATATATGATATGAAAACAGATCTGGAGAGGACTGATAATAATGGTGTCTGAAACCCGCTCTGCCCTCCGGCGTAGTAGCTCTGCCATCGTCACCTGCATTGCTTTGACAGTGGCGGGGTCCGCCTTGGCGGAAACGACGGTTCTGCGTAATTTTACGCTGATCGATGGGACGGGCAAAGCGCCAGCCGCCGATCAGGCGCTTATAATGACGGACGGTAAGCTGAGCTGGGTTGGGCCGGTTTCCAAGCTGAGGGCGCCGGCGGGATCGTCGGTTGAGGATCTGAAGGGTAAATACGTGATGCCCGGGCTGATCGACAGCCATGTCCATCTCGGGCTGGTCGACGGCATCACCCAGGATCTCAAGTATCAGACGCCCGAGAATATCGACAAGCAGCTGCATCTTTACGCAGCCTATGGCGTGACCACCGTTCAGACGCTGGGCACCGAAAAGGACATCATCTTCCCGATCCGCGATGCCGAGCGCGCGACGCGGCCGGACAAGGCGCGTGTTTTCACCGTCGGTCAGGGCGTCGTCTTCAAGGGAAGCTATGGCGGCGTGCCCGGTCTCGATCAGCAGGTGGCGACGCCGGAAGAGGCACGCCGAATGGTGGATGCCCAAGCCGCGAAGAACGTGGACATGGTGAAGATCTGGGTCGACGACGAATTCGGACAGCTTTCGGAGCGGATGCCACCGGCGATCAGCACGGCCGTGATTGACGAGGCGCACAAGCGCCAGAAGAAGACGGTCGCGCACGTTTTTTACTACGACAACGCTGCCGAGTTGACGCGCGAGGGCGTGAATGCCTTCGCCCATGAGGTGCGCGACCGGTCCGTCGATCAGCCGCTGCTGAGCGCGATGAAGGCGAAGAACGTGTGGCAGATGGCGGCGACGCTCAGCCGCGAAGCCTCCTTCACCTATGCGACCTTGCCGTTCCTGAACGATCCGTTCTTCTCGCGGGGCGTGACGCCGACGGTGCTGACGCAATTGGCCAGCCCGGAGCGCGCGCAGAAGCTTTCGTCTTCGCCGACGTTCCCCAAATACGGGCCGACGCTCCAGTTCGCGATGGATAACTTTGCCGCCCAGGTGAAGGCGGGAATCCGATATGGCATGGGCACGGATAGCGGCCCGACCGCGCGCTTCCCCGGCTATTTTGCGCATTGGGAGCTGGAGTTGATGGTCAAGGCGGGGATCACTCCCTTGCAGGCTCTGACCGCCGCCACCAGCTCGAACGCGGAAATTCTCGGCGCCCGCGACATCGGCACCGTCCAGCCCGGCAAATCGGCCGATCTGCTCGTGCTGGACAAGGATCCGACAGCCGACATCCGCAACACCCGCACCATCCATGAGGTGTTCATCGCCGGCCGCAAGGTTCCGACGATCTGGCAGACCTGCACCGGGCGCGCTGCCGATGCGTGCGGCGCGCCGCAATGAGCGATGCTGCGTCGGGTGATATGCCGGTAAGGGCTTCGGCGGCGGGCCTGCTGGTGCGGGCGACCCGCGCCCGTTACAAAGTGCTCGGCTTCGTCATCGCCGCTTACTTCATCACGTATATCGATCGCGTTTTGCTGTCCGTGGCAGCACCGTTCATCGAGCGCGATTTCGGCTTCTCCACGATCACGATGGGCTGGGTGCTGTTCTGCTACAGCATCGCATACGCCGCCTTTCAGATTCCGGGCGGCTGGTTCGGCGACAAGGTCGGCCCCCGGCTGGCGATGACCTGCGTCGTGATATGGTGGTCGGTCTTCACCGCGCTGACGTCGCTTACCTGGTCCGCCGCTTCGATGGGCGTGTGCCTGTTCCTGATCGGCATGGGTGAGGCTGGCGCGTTTCCGATCGCGAACCGGGCTCTGTCGCGCTGGATGCTTCCATCCGAGCGGGCCGTAGCGCAAGGCGCGACGCACGCCGGATCCCGTCTCGGCAGTACGCTGACGCCGATCATCGTCGTCACACTGGTCGGTCTGACGACGCTGAGCTGGCGGCTTCCGTTTCTGCTCTTTTCGATCGTCGGCGTCGTCTGGGCGGCGCTCTGGTATCGCTGGTATCGGAACGCGCCGAGCGAGCATCCGTCCGTCAACGAGGCGGAGCTTACGCGCATCAACGATGCCCTCGGCCACTTCAGCAAGGGCAAGCGTCAGGTGCCGTGGCGCCAGATCCTGTCCAATCCGCAGATGTGGCTGCTGGGCTCGATGTATTTTTGCTACGCTTATGACATCGGCGTGTTTCTCAGCTGGTTTCCCAAATATCTCAATGCGGCGCGCGGCCTCGATCTGAAGACGATGGGGCTCTATGCGAGCATCCCGTTTCTCGCTGGTCTGATCGGCGACATTACGGGCGGCGTCGTATCGGACGAGATATTGAAGCGGACCGGCAATCTCCGGCTGGCCCGGCGCGCGGTCTCGGTGTTCGGCTTCTGGGTTTCGGCCGTCGCCGTCTCGCTGGCGGCGTGGGTGAGCGATCCGCTTGTCAGCATCGCGTGGTTCTCGCTCGCTCTGTTCGCGCTGGAACTGACCGTCGGCGTGTCCTGGGCAGTGACGCTGGACGTTGGCGGCGAGTTTGCCGGCTCGGTATCTGCGGTGATGAACACGCTCGGCAATATCGGCGCGGCGACGGCGGTCGCTCTGACGGCGCGCCTGGCAACGGATTATGGATGGGCTTCGGCCTTCTCGGTTATCGCAGGCCTCGCTTTCTTGGCGGGCTTCCTGATGCTGACGGTTAAGCCCGAACGCAGATTTTATAGTGAGGATGTAGCTTGAACGCTAAACCAGCGATGCGCCGGAATATCGCTTTATCGGCAACGGGTGTTTTGATGATGATCGGCGGAGCGGCGACGGCCGCGCCACCGGTGATCAAGGGAGACGCTGTGCACGGCCAGCAGGTGTTCGCCCGCTGCGCCGCCTGCCATGTCATCGGTGCCGCCCCAGGCACCCGGATGGGGCCGACGCTGAATGGCGTCGTGGGGCGTAAAGCCGCGACCGTCACCGGCTATACCTATTCGGCCGCGATGAAGAATTCGAAGATGACATGGGACGATCCGACGCTGGTTCGCTTCCTGCAGGCGCCGATGAAGGTGGTTCCCGGAACCAAGATGGCGTTCCCGGGCCTGGCCAACGAACAGGATCGGGCGGACGTCGTCGCCTATCTCAAGCAATATCGGGCGGATGGCACCAAGAAGTGATGAACGATAATCCCATGTTCGGCGCGTTGCGCCTTCCGCGATCGATCCTGTTCGGGCGCGGCCAGCGGCGGGCCATCGGCTCGGCGACGGCAAAGATCGGCAAGCGCGCCTTGCTCTGCACGGATTCGCGCCAGAGCGCGCAGCCCGAGTTCAAGGATATCCTCGCCGATCTGGCGGCGCATGGGGTCGAGACCCACGTCTTCGATCAGACGATCCCGGATTTGCCGATCAGCTCGATCGAGGCGTGCGTGGCCGAGGTCAGCGGCTTCGCGCCGGACGTGGTGATCGGTGTCGGCGGCGGCAGTTCGATGGACATGGCGAAGGTCGTGGCCGTGCTGCTGACGCATGGCGGCGACGTCCGTGCTTATTATGGCGAGTTCGCGGTACCGGGGCCGGTCATCCCGTTGATCGCCGTGCCGACGACGTCGGGCACCGGATCCGAAGTTACGCCCGTCGCGGTGGTCGCGGATGAGGAGCGGGGCGCTAAGGTAGGTATCGCCAGCCCGCACCTGATCCCGCTGATCGCGATCTGCGATCCCGAGCTGACCGTGACTTGTCCGCGCGGCCTGACCGCCTGTTCCGGGGCCGACGCGCTGACTCACGCGGTCGAGGCCTTTACGACCTTGGCGCGCCCAATCGATGCGCTGTTGACCGAGCAACATGTCTTTGTCGGCAAGAACGTGCTGTCGGATCATTTCGCGAAGCTCGCAATCGTCAACGTCTTCAAATATCTCGAGCGCAGTTACCGCGATGGCGCCGACATGGAAGCGCGCGAGGGGCTGATGCTCGCCGCTCTGGCTGCCGGTTGTGCGTTCGGCACGGCCGGCACCGCGGCGGCGCATGCCTTGCAATATCCGGTCGGCAATCTGACGCACACCGCGCATGGCGATGGCGTCGCGACGCTGCTGCCGTACGTCATGCAGTTCAACCAGCCTGCCTGTGTCGATGCTTTCGCCGAACTGGCCCAAGCGGTCGGCCTTTCCGCGGGTTCGCCCGAAGAGATGTCGCAGGCGTTCATCGATGCGGTCTCCGATCTGCTGGGCAAGGTCGGGATCCCCGCCTCGTTGGCGGCGCTCGGCCTGGCCGAAGATCAGCAGGATTTCGTGGCTACGAACGCCATGAATGCCGCGCGCTTGGTCAAGAACAATCCCCGTCCCCTCGATTTGTCCGCAATGCAGAGCATTACCCGCGCCGCCTTCTCCGGCGATCGGCTTGCACTGCGCGCAATTTGAACAAGGTGTTCTGATGTCTGTCTCGAATAGCTACGAAACCCAGATTGCCGGTGCCCCGGCCGGCCCCTTTGCGATCCCGACCGATCTGCTGATTGGCAGCGACTGGCGTCCTTCGGCCAGCGCCAAGCGGATCGATATCGTCAATCCCGCGACCGAGGAGGTCATCACGTCGGTTGCGGATGCCAATGTCGAGGAAGGCATTGCTGCCGTCGATGCGGCTTCGGCGGCTGCGGCTGCCTGGGCTGCCACGCCGCCCCGCAAGCGCGCGGACGTTCTGCTGGCCTGCTTCCATGCGATGATGGAGCAGCAGGAGTGGCTGGCGCAGCTCATTTCGCTGGAGAACGGCAAGGCGCTGACCGATGCGCGGGGCGAAGTGGCCTATGCGGCCGAATTCTTCCGCTGGTATGCGGAAGAGGCCGTTCGCATCCCAGGCGAACTCGGCATCTCACCGTCGGGTGCCAACAAGATCCTGGTCCAATATCAGCCTATCGGTGTCTCCCTGCTGATCACGCCGTGGAATTTCCCGGCGGCGATGGCGACCCGCAAGATCGCCCCAGCGCTCGCGGCCGGCTGCACCTGCATCTTGAAGCCGGCGGCAGAAACGCCGCTGACGGCCCTTGCGGTGGCGGAGATCATGCGGCGCGCCGGCGTGCCCGATGGTGTCGTCAACGTCGTCAACACCAGTGAGCCCGGTCCGGTTTGCAGCGCGATCCTTCACGATCCGCGCGTCCGTAAGCTGTCCTTCACCGGCTCCACGCAGGTTGGCCGCGTCCTCCTGCGGGAAGCTGCGGACTCGGTCATTAGTTCGTCGATGGAATTGGGTGGCAATGCGCCGTTCCTGGTTCTGGACGATGCCGATCTGGATGAAGCGATCGAAGGCGCGATGATCGCGAAGATGCGCAATGCCGGCGAAGCCTGCACCGCCGCCAACCGCTTCTATGTTCAGCGCGGCATCCACGATGCGTTCGTGGCCAAGCTGGTCGAGCGGATGGGCGCAATGAAGATGGGCCCGGGCAGCGAGAGCGGCACGCAATGTGGCGCGATGATCAATCGCAAGGCCATCGACAAGATCGAGATGCTCGTCTCCGATGCTGTCTCCAAAGGCGCCAAGATCGAATTGGGCGGCACGGCACCGAGCGGCGCAGGCTACTTCTATCCGCCGTCGGTGATCTCCAATGTTCAGCCGGGTTCCGAAATCCTGGAGACGGAAGTGTTCGGCCCCGTCGCCGCCGTTATCCCGTTCGATGCGCCGGAAGAGGCAGTCGCACTGGCCAATGCTACCGAATATGGCCTCGCCGCCTATGTGTATTCGGGGGATCTGAAGAAAGCGCTCCAGATCGCCGAGCAGATCGAATGCGGCATGGTCGCGGTCAATCGCGGTCTCGTTTCCGACGCGGCGGCGCCGTTCGGCGGTGTGAAGCAGAGCGGACTGGGGCGCGAAGGTTCGCACCACGGCCTGCTGGAATATTGCGAAGCCAAATATATCGCCGTCAGCTGGTAGCTGAAGCATCGTAACGAATCAGGCGCGAAGAAGCCGAACGAGAGGATAAAGATGGAAGGCATTTCGCGGCGCAGTTTGCTTGTCGGCACGGCATCGTCATTCGTGCTCTCGGGGCTTTTTTCAGGCAACGCTGTGTTGGCCGCACCGCCGGCCAACACAGCAGCCGCCGGTGCGGGCGGTACGCCGCCCGATACCGAATGGCGCCATTATGCGGCCGATCAGGCGAACACCCGCTATTCGCCGCTCGCCCAGATCAACGGCGCGAACTTCAACGATCTGGAAGTCGCCTGGACGTTCAAAACGGAATCGCTGGGCGCCCGCAAGGAATTCCAGTTCGAATCCACGCCCTTGCTGATCAAGGGCCGGTTGTTCACCACCGCCGGATCCCGCCGCACCTGCGTGGCGCTGGATGCGCGGACCGGTGAACTGCTCTGGATGCATCGCCTGGACGAAGGGCGGCGCGCGCTGAATTCACCACGGCAATTGTCCGGGCATGGTTGCTCATACTGGACGGACGGCACCAAGGAGCGCGTGCTGTATGTGACGACGGGCTATCAGCTCGTGTCGCTGGATGCCGAGACCGGCATCCCCGATCCTAACTTCGGCACGAACGGCATCGTCGATCTCAAGAAGGATTTCGATCAGGACATCGATCTCGTCAATTCGGACGTCGGCTTGCACGCCACGCCGCTGATCGCGCGCAACGTGGTCGTCGTTGGCGCTGCGCATACGGCTGGTGACGTTCCGGCGATCCGCAAGAATGTGAAAGGCTATGTTCGTGGCTTCGATGTCGCCACGGGCAAGCGCAAATGGATATTCCACACCATCCCCCTGAAAGGTGAGTTCGGTTACGAAACCTGGCTGAACGGTGATGCCGAGCAGACCGGCAATGCCGGCGTCTGGGCGGAAATGTCGGCCGATGAAGAACTCGGGTTGGTCTATATTCCGGTCGAGCAGCCGACGGGTGATGAGGTTGGCATCTACCGGCGCGGCAATGCGCTGTTCGGCGAGACACTGCTTGCGCTCGATATCGATACCGGTGTCCGCAAATGGCATTACCAGTTCGAGCATCACGGCCTGTGGGACCGCGATATACCGTGCGCGCCGATCCTGTGCGACATTCCGCACAATGGCCGCATGGTGAAGGCGCTCGCGCAACCGACGAAGCAGGCTTTCCTGTTCGTCCTGAATCGCGAGACCGGCAAGCCGCTATGGCCGATTGTCGAGCGCAGGGTGGAGAAGGGCGATGTGCCCGGCGAATGGTATTCGCCGACCCAGCCTGTTCCCAGCAAGCCTCCGGCCTATGACATGCAGGGTATCACCGTCGACGACTTGATCGATTTCACGCCGGCGCTGCGCGCGGAAGCGGTGGAGTTCATCAAGAATTACAAGACCGGCCCACTTTACACGCCGCCGGTGATCAGCACGCCGGATCGGTGGGGAACCATCTCCGTGCCGGGTGTTCAGGGCGGGACGAACTGGCCCGGTGGGTCCTACGATCCCGATACGTATACGGTGTATGTCTATTCGAAGACCCAGCCAGCCGTACTCGGCATCATTCCTAATGAGGACAAGGCAGTATCCGATTTCGCCTACGTTCGCGGCGTGGCCGGAAACAAGGTGCGGCCGCAGATGTCTATGGGTGCCGCAATGCCTGCCGGCGCGTTCCGCGGGCCGTCGCCCGCTGCAAAGCCTGCCGCTGGGCAAAAGTCGGCGCCGCCCCCTCCCGGTTTCCTGACTGTCCAGGGGCTGCCCCTAATCAAGCCGCCCTACGGCCGTATCACCGCGATCGATCTTTCGAAGGGCGATATCAGCTGGCAGGTCGCGCATGGCGAGACGCCGGACAATATCCGCAACCATCCGGCGTTGAAAGGCCTGAAGATCCCGCGCACGGGCCGACCGGGCAACCTCGGACCGCTGGCGACCAAGACGCTCGTGATCTGCGGCGAGGCCGGATTCTACACGAATGAATTCGGCGTCAGGGGTGCGATGCTGCGGGCTTATGACAAGGCGACTGGAGAGGAAAAAGGGGCAGTCTACATGTCCGCGCCGCAGAGCGGTTCGCCGATGACTTATATGCTGGGCGGAAAGCAATATATTGTCGTGGCGATCGGCGGCGGTAACTACGGCGCCGAGCTTGTTGCGTATCGTCTTCCAGGGAAAGCATAATGGCTGATAATTTCACGATCCGCCGCTGGGTTGCCATCTCGGGCGGCATGGCTGCTCTGGTGGCAGGCGCGGCCATCACCCATGCCCAGGCCGGGGGGCGAACCGTCTGGTCGGGCGTCTACACCGCCGAACAGGCCGAGCGCGGTAAGGCTGCCTATGGCGCGCAGTGTGCTTCATGCCACGGAGCATCGCTCACGGGTGGTGATGTCGCGCCGCCGCTGTCGGGCAGTGCCTTCCTCAATAACTGGAACAATACGTCGGCTGGCGACCTGTTCGAGCGTATCCAGACCACGATGCCGCAGAGCGCGCCGGGCACGCTGAGCGGCAAGACGGTTTCGGATATCGAAGCCTATATGTTCCAGGCCAACGGCTTCCCGGCCGGCGAGGTGCAGCTGCCGCCTTCGCAGCCGATGATGGCGGGCACCAAAATCGTGGCATCGAAGCCTGCGGGCTGATCGATCGTAGCGAGCTGGCGAGAGCTAGCTTCTGTTTAGCTTGGGACGTCCTAGCAAGTGTTGGGACGTCCTAGGTGTTTATGTCCGGCTACAAGCAGACTGAACGCTCGCCAGCATTGCGCTGACTACGCGAGGTGAAGAGGGCGCCGGAAACCGGCACCCGCATCACCAATGGGAAGATTACTTCCCCGTCCAGGCCGGCAACGCCTTGGTTCCGCCCAGGAAGGTCGCCACGCCCCGGCGGAAATCCGCGCTGCCGTACACCTGAGCGATCAGGTCTTCGACATCAGGCAAGCCTGCATAGCGCATCCGCCGCAGCATTTCCTTGCTCGCGGCCGTCGTCAGCGGCGCATTCTCGGCCGCGCGGCGGCAGAGCGCCTCTGCGGTTTCGTCCAAAGCGTCCGCTTCCACGATCTGGTGGAGGAAGCCGCTTGCCAGCAATTCAGGCGCCGGAACGATCTCGCCCAGAAGAACCATGCGCTTGGCCATCTGCACGCCGATCGCGGTGCCGATTCGGGCCACGCTTTGCGCGGAGAGGCAATTGCCGATGGTTCGCCCGATCGGAGATCCGAAGCGCGCGTTCGGCGTGGCGATCCGGAAATCGCACGCGGAGGAGATGTTGAGACCGCCACCGACGGCCCAACCCTCGACGATCGCGATGGTCGTGCAGGGGATCGCATCGATCGCGCCCATGCAGATATCGATATCGCGTTCGTAAGCGACGCCCTGGCTGCCTTTGGAATAATCGGCGAACTTCGTGATGTCGGTGCCTGAAATGAACGCCTTGCCGCCGACGCCTCGGAACGTGGCGACACGGATCGAGCGATCCTTTGCGATATCGAAAGCGGCATCGCGCAGATCATGCCACATCTGGCTGGTAAGCGCATTGTGTGCCCGTTGATTATCGAACCGGACATGCGCGGTGTCGCCATTCTTCTCGTAGATGAGCCGTGCGCCGGTCATTTCGCAGGCTCCGACGGGCTCTTGAGAAGCCCCTTCTCGATCAGCTCTCGGCGAATCTCGTCGCTATGTTCGTTCAGGAGGGGCGGGGGCATGCGGACCTGCTGCGGCGTACCGCGCATCTTGACCGGGAAGCCAAGAGCCTTGAATTCGCCTTCCACGGGATGGGGCACCTGCATCACCATCTCACGCGCGACGGCCTGCTCGCTTTCCACCGCCTCGCCATAATCCAGGATCGGAGCGGCAGGCACGCCGGCGGCGAGCATCGCATCGATCCATTCCTGGCGGGTGCGGGTCAGGAAGGTGGGGGCCAGATCCTCGATCAATTGAATGCGATTTTGAACACGGGCCGCATTGGTGGAGTAGCGCGGATCTTCCTGCAGTTCAGGCCGGCCGATAACATTCAGGAACGTGAGCCATAGACCCTGATTGGCGGCGCCGATCACGAACCAGCCGTCCGAGGCATGTACCGCCTGATACGGCGCCGACATGCGGTTTGCCGAGCCGATGGGGGTGGGGGACTTGCCCGTTCCCCACAATTCGGTCGTTTCCCATACGGACAGCCCGAGGGCCGCTTCAAGCAGCGAGGCGTCCACATACTGGCCCTGACCGGTCTTCTCGCGGCCGATGATCGCGCTCAGTACGCCATAAGCGGTGAAGAGGCCCGCACCGAGATCGGCGACGGCGATCGAATTCTTGGCAGGCTCCATGCCCGGAAAGCCGTTGGAGCTGAGAATGCCCGACATCGCCTGCGCGATGAGATCGAAACCGGGGCGCTGTGCCCAAGGACCGGTCTGTCCGAAACCGGAGATGCTGGCATAAACGAGACGCGGATTGATCTTCGCAAGCGTATCGTAATCGATGCCTAGCCGGGCGGCCACGCCGGGGCGCGCATTCTCGATCAGAATATCTGCGCTCTTCACCAGTGCATACAGCACTTCGCGGTCGGCATCGTCTTTGAGATTGAGGGCAATGCTGCGCTTATTTCGGTTCAGCGCGAGAAAGCCGGGGCTATCTTCGCCCTTGAGCCGGAAGCCCATCGAGTGGCGGGTCGAATCGCCTGTCTTTGGCGGCTCGATCTTGATGACATCAGCGCCCATATCGCCCAGCAGCATGCAGCAGAACGGGCCTGCCATCACCTGCGAGATGTCGAGCACTCTCATTCCGGCCAGTGGCAAGGTCGCCATCTTCATCTCCTAAACTTTTCAGGCTTCGCGGATCAGACCACCCCGTTCGGATGTCAATCCAGATCCTCCGGATCATATTGTATATGATTTGTCGCGCTGCTAGCATCGGCTCAGGCAAAGAACAATGACGCCTGTGGATCTCCGCAGGTGCTGCCCATCATGAGAGGATGCCGCTTGAGAAAGCAGCCCATATTTCGCGCGCGTACCGAAAGCCTCGCTCCGATCATGGCGGCCATCGCCATCCTCACGCCGCTTGCGGGCCATGCCGCGACCGCGCCGGGTGATTGGGCGCATTATGGGCGGGATGCCGGGGCAGCCCGCTTCTCGCCATTGACCGAGATCACGCCCGGCAACGTTGCGAAGCTGGCGCCTGTGTGGACCTATCATATGCGTCCGGCCGGCGTCGTCGCAGAGAGCTTTCCGATGCCGGACAGCCTGAAGAAACGCTTCGCTACCGGCTTTTCAGCCTCGGAGGCGACCCCGCTGGTGGTGAACGGCGTCATGTATATGCCGACGCCGTATAACCGCGTTGTCGCTCTGGACGCGGCGACGGGCACGGCGTTGTGGACCTATGAACTGCAGAACCGCGATCAGCCGTCCACGCGCGGCGTGGCCTATTGGCCGGGCGGCAAGGGCACGGGCGCGCGGATCGTATTCGGCACGCGCACCGGCAAGCTGATCGCGCTCGATGCTGCTACCGGCAAGCCTGCCGCCGATTTCGGCACGGCCGGCCTCGTCGACATGAAGACGCCCGAAGTGATGAATGGCATGCGCTCGCCGCTCGGCATGAGCAGTCCGCCTGCCATTTATCAGGATTTGATCATCACTGGATCGCGCGTGCAGGAAATGCCCGTAAAGGGCGCGGCCGGCGATGTGCGGGCCTGGGATGCGCGCACCGGCAAGCTGGCCTGGACCTTCCACACCATCCCGCAGCCAGGCGAACCCGGCTTCGGCACGTGGGCCGGCGAGAGCTGGAAGGGGCGCTCTGGAACGAACGTCTGGACCAGCCCGATCGTGGATGAAAAGCGTGGTATCGCCTATCTGCCGATCGGCGCGCCGACCTTCGATCGCTGGGGCGGGGACCGTGAAGGCAACAATCTCTTCTCGGATTCGATCGTCGCGGTGGACGCGAAGACCGGCAAATATCTCTGGCACTTTCAGACCGTCCATCATGACATCTGGGATCTGGACCTGCCGACGGCTACGTTGATCGATGTGCGCCGCTCCGGCCGCACGATCCCGGCGATTGCGGTGATGAACAAGACCGCGATCATGTTCATTCTGGATCGCGTGACCGGCAAGCCGATCTACGACGTGCGCGAGGTGCCGGTCCCCACCGACACAGACGTGCCGGGTGAGCATCCCTCACCGACGCAGCCGATGCCCGTCGCGCCGCCGCCGCTGGCACGGCTTAGCTATAGTGCCGAGGAGCTGAACGACCTCACGCCGCATATGAAGACCGTCTGCGAAAAGCTCGTGGCTGACCTCAATATCATGCCCAGCAAGGCATTCCAGCCGCTGCGGGCGGATAGCGCGGTCAACTTCTTCCCGGGCAGCTTGGGCGGAGTGGATTGGGGCGGCGGATCGTTCGATCCTTCGACCGGCTATTACATCGTCAACGTCAACGCGTTGGCAAGCCCGCAGCAGCTTGCAAAGCAGCCTGATGGCACGTGGGGCATGAAGGCCGGCTATGCCTATTTCCAGGATCAGGAGAGCGGCAATCCGTGCCAAAAGCCGCCGTGGGGCGAGTTGGTCGCGGTCGACGTGAACAAGGGCACGATTGCGTGGCGCCGCATTCTCGGCGCCAATGAGGATCCCGCCTTCAAAGATGCCGGCAAGATCAGTGCGGGCGGCCCGATCAGCACCGCCAGCGGTCTGACGTTCATAGGCGGTACGAACGACAAGACGATCCGGGCTTTCGAGACCCGCAGCGGCAAGCTGTTGTGGGAGGCAACTCTGCCCAGCTCCAACTACGGCACGCCGATCACCTATCGAAACAAGGCCGGCAAGCAGATGGTGGCCGTGGTCGCGACCGGCGGATTTGCCTCCACACCTGCAACCAGTGATCAAGTGGTAGCGTTTGGCGTTCAGTGAAGAGAGTATCGATGAGCAAGCTTACCACCGCCGCAGCGCTCCTTGCCGTATCCCTGATCGGGATGCGGGCGTTCGGAGCAAATCCGCCGATAGCGGCGGCGACCGGGACGCCGCCGCCCGGGCCGGGCCTCGCGCTGATCAACGAACGCTGCGGCTTCTGCCATTCGACCGGGCAGGTCTTCGCAGCGCGAAAGAGCCAGGGCGAGTGGACGGCCACGGTGCAATCGATGGCGGACCGTGGGGCCGAAGTCTCGCCGGACGAGATCAAGGTGATCGCGGATTATCTGGGCACGAACTTCGGCGCTCCGGCAGCGCCCGCTGCGCACCCGTGATCTGTGCAGGGTGACGGCGGGATCGCTGTCGCTCATTTGATCGGCAAGACATTCCCGCCTCGGCCAGATAGCCGGGGCGAGGAGAGCACCACTTTAGATTAGGAAAGTTCGCCAGATTAGGAAAGTTCGCCGGGCTGATATGCCCGGCGACAAGTCCTTAGCGACGATAGACCGGAAGCTCTCCGGCGACCTTGCTGTGAAGCCGGTAGATGCTGGTTGATGCGGTGATGTAGACGGTGTGACCGTCCTCGGCGAACGCCAGATTGGCGGCGACTTCCGGCAGTTTGATCTGGCCCAATACCTTGCCCAGCGGCGTCACGATCCGGATCCCGCCTGGCCCTGTCATCCAGAGATTACCAGCCATATCGACCTTCAGGCCGTCCGGACCACCGTCGCCACTATTGGCCGGGAAACGGATCACGGTGCGGGGGGCAGAGAGCTTGCCATCGCTGCCGACCGAATAAGCGCGGATATGCATGTCCGGCCCGTAATTGCCGACGTAGAGCGTCTTGCCGTCCGGTGAGAAGCCGATGCCGTTGGGCAGGGGCATATCCGTGATCATCGCCGTGAGCTTGCCGTTGGCGTATCGAAACACGCCGTTGAAGGCGAGTTGCTTGGCCGGATCCTTGTCCATGCCCTTGAACAGCCCGAATGGCGGATCGGTGAACCACAAGGACCCGTCCTTGGCGAAAACAAGATCGTTCGGCGAATTCAGCTTCTTCCCCTCATATTCGGAGAGGAAGGGAATGGTGCGATTTTGTGCGTTCAGCCGCACGATCCGCCGCGCGCCCATCTGGGCCAGCAGCACGGAGCCGTCTTTGTCCGTCACCATCGCGTTCGAGCCGATATTCGCGCCGGCCGGCGGGTTGGGATAACCGCCGGAATTCGTCAGCAGCACTTCGACCTTGCCGTCGGATGATACGGCCCGGAGCTTGTCGCCCTGAACGTCCGAAAACCAAAGACGTCCCTGGCGCCACATCGGCCCCTCGGTAAAGATGAAGCCGGTGGCGACCCGCTCGATCGCAGTTCCCGGAGCGATGACGGCATCGAGGCCGGGATCGAGACGCTCGATCGACATCGGCTCTGCCGACTGCGCAGCGACCGGCGCGGTGCAGAGCAGGCTGAGGGCTGCCGCGATCGCGGTGGCGGTAAGGCGTGGGGGCATGGACTGGGTCCCTTTCATAAATGTTCTGCCGAGTTCGAGTGCCGGCATGTTCTGCACGGCGGCTTCGACTGCCGGCAGTTGTATTTGTCGGCTGATTAGCGGCGAGGCATGCGCGCGGCGGCCATCCGTTCCCGATATTGCGCCTTGGACGCCAGATCGCGCGCGACGCCGATCACCATCAGTTCGAGCGGGGCGGAGCCGCTGGTCGTCAATGCGCGTGCCTGGTTGATATCAACCGGGATCGCGTCGCCCTCGCGGATCAGTGCCTTGTCACCATCGACAGTGATCTCGCCGCTGCCCGAGATGACGTAATACACCTCGCTCATATCGGCCTGCGCCGCGTTGCCAACGGTGGTGCCCGGCGGAAGCATCAGATGATCGACATAGGCCCACGGCGTCGAGAAAATGGTGGGATCCAGCGTTCGACGGTACAGAACGCTGCCGGTGCCGCCATTCATGGCCGACACCGGTTTTAGCAGGGTCCGGTCGAGGCGCATGCTGATGAATTGCGGGATCGGATCAAGGGTGGCGTTGGTGCGCGGATCGCCAAGATCGAAATTGTCGTACGTCTTCGTCAGGCCTACATTGATGTTAAGCCATTGCAGCGGCTTGTCGGTCGCGTTGAAGATGGCGTGAGCATGGCCCATGCGATCCGGCACGCCGCCCGGCCCCTTCAGCACGGAGGTGTGGCCGTCGATCGTAAACTGCGCTTCGCCATCGAGGATGACGAACATCTCTTCGGACTGATTGTGGAAGTGCTCGCCGATGCCGCTGTGCGGCGCGATGACGCCGCGATGGACGAAGATCAGATTGGTGCTCAAGGCGTCCGCGCCGACAATCGGGCCGAAATCCATCGTGCCCGCACCTTGATGCACCGCCGAGAGATGACGAAACTTGCTAGGATCGCTGTGACCGATGCGCTGGGAGAGCGGCGGCGCGGCCTGCGTGGCGGCAGTTGCGAACAGAAGCGCCAACGAAGCAAGCCGGACCGTGCGTCGTGCCATTCTCATCATCATCCCCTCATTGCCGGCAGCCCGGTCTTTACGGGACCATACAAGCGTCCTATTGAGAATCATATATGATATTAAGCGCCGGCTAACCGGTGCCGATGGAGGGGACGAGATGGCTGGACTTGCGCGCTCACGAGTCAGGCTGGCTCTTGTCTTCCTGCTGTTCCTGATCAGCGCGATCGCCTTTCTGGACCGGACCAACATCTCGGTCGCCGGTGTGGAGATGCGCCACGAATATGCGATCGATCAGGTTCAGCTCGGCTGGGTCTTCAGCGCCTTCCTGATCGGTTACGCGCTCTTTCAGGTGCCGGCCGGCTGGCTGGCGCAGCGTTATGGGCCGCGCAAGGTTCTGACGTTCGCTCTGATCTGGTGGGGCCTGTTCACTGCGGCGACGGCGCTCGTTCCGCCGCAGGCCGGTCATGCCTTGCTGACGCTCGTGCTGGTCCGGTTCGCTCTCGGCATCGGTGAATCCGTCGTTTACCCGTGTGGCAATCAGCTCCTCTCGCGCTGGATACCGGCGCAGGAGCGGGGCAAGGCGAATGGCCTGATCTTCGCCGGCGTCGGCGCGGGCTCGGGCATCACGCCGCCGCTCATCACCGCGATCATCCTTGCCGGCGGGTGGCGCGCATCCTTTTACGTGTGCGCCGTCGTGGGTCTGATCGCGGGCGTGATCTGGTATCTCGCCGCGCGCGATCGCCCGGAGAACCATCCCGCCGTGAACGGCGCCGAACTCGCGCATATCCGTGCGGGCTTGCCGGCCGAGCGCAGCGGGCCGCAGCCGCCCGTGCCGTGGAGCGCCATCTTCGCGAGCCGCAACGTCTGGGGCCTGTTCATCAGCTATTTCGCGTTCGGCTATGTCATCTGGATCTTCTTCAGCTGGTTCTACATCTACCTGGCCGAGGCCCGTCACCTCGACCTCAAGTCCACCGCAGCGTATGCGATGCTGCCATTCCTGTGCATGACCGGAGGGTGTTTGATCGGCGGCGTGCTGAACGACCGCATTGCCGCCCGCTACGGCCTCTACTGGGGGCGGTCGGGCTTGGCAGTGGTCTCCTTCCTGCTGACCGCGTTATTCCTGGTGCTCGGGTCGATGGCGGACAGTACGCTGGTAGCCGTGCTGGTGTTGGCGGCCGGTGCCGGGGCGATCTACCTTTCGCAAAGCTCCTTCTGGTCGGTCACCGCCGATATTGCGGGTCCGCACAGCGGGGTCGTGTCGGGCTTCATGAACATGGGGTGCCAGATCGGCGGCGCGATCACATCGTCGCTCACGCCGTGGATCGCGCTGCAATTCGGCTGGATGGCGGCGTTCTTCGTCGGCGCGGGGATCGTTCTTGCTGGCGTGCTGGCCTGGGCGGTGGTCGATCCGAACCGTCTGCTGGAGCCGGACAACCGCGTGCCGGAAGACCTCGCTGTCGGTGTGGTGGCCTGATCGAATACGGCGGGCAAAGGTCGTCCGTCGGTACGCCGCGTTACGAAGAATAATGCAACACGCCGAACAGGCGGGAGGAGAGATTATGCTGGGTTTGAAGAGCGGGTTGTCGCTGTCGGTCATGGTCTCCCTCGCGGCGGTCGCCGTTGCTCAGACGCCGCCGCCGGGGCCACCCCCCGGTGCCGCACGTCCGGCACCGCAGATCGCCTGGTCGCCGAAGCGCACCCCTTATCGCGCCTATGACGCGCCGAACAAAGCGTGGTGGAAGCTGGCGGATGTGCTGGCGATGCACAAAGGCCAGCGCTCCTGGGTGCAGCCGATCGTGCGCAACAAGGATCTGATGGCCGATTGGCATCAGATGGCGTCGGGCGAGCGTACGCCGGAGCTGGGCTATCCCGATAACCGCACCTCGATCATCGTTTGGGGTGGGCAGCTGCGGGTCAGCATTCGCGGGCAGGAGCCGTTCGTCGCCAGCAAGGGCTTCGAGATCGACGTGCCATTCCGTTTGCCGTTCACGCTGGAGGCTATCGGACAGGAGCCTGCTTTGTGGTTCGAAGTCCACGCGGCCGGCGATCTGCCGATCTATCCTGTGGAAAGCACCACCCAGAAGCCTAAGGATGTAAACGGCTTCTCTTATCAGCAGACCACATTGGGCGGCGGCGATGGGAAGTATGACGAGGCCAACAAGCCCTATCTCGATTACTTCAAGGATGTCGTCCAGGGCGGCGCCCGTGCGGGGGCGTTCGTGTCCGGCGATCACATGTTCGTGAACAACATCCGCGGCCGGGGTACACCCACGCCGCCGCCGACCAACAAGGGCCATTTTCATTTCGGCCACGACGAGTTCTGGTTCATCATGGAAGGAAATGTGGATTATCAGATCGAGGGCGTGCCTTTCTTCACGGCCAGCGCCGGCGATATCGTGACAGCCGCGCAAGGCCGGTGGCATCGTGCGAGCTTCGGCGGCCCCGTCGGGCAGATGGCCACGCGGGTGGCCATCAACCCTTATCCTTATGGCCTCCACAATTATTCGGTGGAGTCGGGCGGGCGCCAGTAGGCGCTGCTTTGAACTAAGAGGGCTCGGGCGTCGGAAGGCGCCCGAGCGTACCTAAATGATGTTACTCAATTGCCCACGCTATAGCGGCCGGAGTTCGATCCAGTCGGGGTGATCGGTAACGGCCATGCGCGGGAGGCCGGCGGTGGTGCCGATCGTCTCGATATAGCGGACGACGGCTTCCCGAACGTTGGCCGGAGCGGGAACGGGCCGTCCCGGCGGCTCGAACCAGATCGGGATATAGCCAGCCTGAAGCGTGCCATCGCGCAGCAGTCGCAATCGACCGATCAGCCCATTGACCGCTTCAGGATGAAAGGGCGCGAGGGGGTAAGCGGGATCGGGCTCGAACCCGAAGAGGCGCTTGCGCCGCTCCACCCAGTCCGCGCGCGCCGCATGATCCTGCCCCGGACTCAGCGCATGGGTGACGACAACGCCGTTGCCCAGACCGTGGAAGATCGGCCGGCCGCGATGAAATTCGATCCCTCGGGCGATGTGCGCATGATGCCCGACCACCACGTCCGCTCCAGCATCGATCGCAGCGTAAGCCAATGCCCGCTCATAGGGAGCCAGTGTCGCGGGCCGGTGGGTGATGCCCTTGTGCAGGGCGACAACCAGAAGATCGGCACGGGGACGCTCGGCCATGATATCGGTAGCCATCTTCGCGACGGAATCTGGATCGGCTTCGACGAGGTCCGCCTGCGGCCGGCTGGGGCCGCCGTCGGCCGCGCGCACCTTTACATAGGCCGAGCCAGCGCGGTCCGCCGACGCCCACGAGATTTCCGGACCGACGCAATTGTAGCTGAGCAGGCTGACCGATTTATCTCCAACCACCATTCTGGCCGGCGCGAGCGCACTGGCAAGATCCGCGGCCGCGCCATTGTGGACGATGCCCAGACGATCGAGTTCAACGATCGTGTCGGCGATCCCCTCGGCTCCGCAATCGGCGATGTGATTGCCGGCCATCGAGAGCGCGCGGATGTTGGCGCGCGTCAGCGCCGCGAGATGGTCCGGATCGGCACCGGGGGCGGGAACGTCGCCCTGCATTTCCTGGCCGCGCCGGGTGTGCGGCACCTCCAAATGGCCGATCACGAGATCGGCGGCGCGTGTGAGCGGGGCGATGCCGGCCAACCAATGATCGGGATCGGGAACGTCGAGGATCAGATCACCCAGAAGCAGGACGTCCAGCGCCTCGCTCACCCGATCACGCCTTGCGCCTCAAGCGCATCGATATCCTCCGGGGAGCGACCGAGTTCGGCGAGGATGGCGCGGCCATCGGCACCGAGGGCGGGCACGGTAGGCGTGGCCGGTGTATCGCCGGTGCGGAAGCCCGGGCCGAGCGTCGTGATCGGTTCGTCCCGGCCGGGCAGGAAGGCCGGCTCCAGCAGCCCGCGCGCCGCCATATGCGGATCGTCCGATATTTCGCCGATGTCGCGGAGGCGGGCCGCCGGAATGCGGGCGGCGGTCAATATCTCTTCCAGCTCCGCGGCGGTCTGGCAGGACAGGCGATCCGTCAGCCAAGCCCGCAGCGCATCGTAATTGGCGACGCGCGCCGCATGATCGCAAAAGCGCGGATCGCGGATAAGCTCCGGCGCGCCGAGCGCCACGAACAACGCTTCCACCTGTGGCTGGTGATTAGCGCCGAGCGCGATCCAGCCATCGCCGGTCGGATAGAATTCGGCGGTGGCGACGAGGCGGAAGCCGCGATTGCCGGTGCCCTTCGGGACGATGCCATTGTAGAAATAGGTGCTGACGTTAACGGCGTTCAGCTTCAGCGCCGCATCCAGCATCGCCACGTCCAGCGTAGCGCCTTCCCCGCTCAGATCGCGCTGGCGAAGCGCCGCAAGGATGGCGATGGCGGTGAGATAGCCGCTGAAGCTGTCGATAATCGGCATGCCTATCTTCAGCGGCCCTTCGGACGTGGCGTTCATCATCGCGATGCCGGACATCGCCTGCGCGATATGATCGTAAGCGCCCCAATCGCGGAATGGCCCCGTCTGTCCGAAGCCGGTGATCGATGCGCAGATCAGCGCCGGCTTGATATCCCGCAGAACGCCGAACCCGATGCCGAGACGGTCGAGTGTGCCGGGCCGGAAATTCTCGACGACTATATCCGCCCGACGCGCCAAATCGAACAAAATCTCCCGGCCGTGCGCGCTTTTCAGATCAAGCGCGATCGACCGCTTGCCGGCATTTACAGCTGCGAACGGGATGCTCAAGCCGGGCAGCCCGGCATGTTCGGTATAGTGGCGGAAATCGTCGCCGCGCCCCGGCGGTTCGACCTTGATGATCTCGGCGCCGAGCTGGGCGAGAAGTTGTGTGCAGGTTGGGCCGGACAGAGCATGCGTCAGATCCAGGACCGTGATGTTCGACAAGGGTGTCACGCTTGTGCTCCCTTCGCGTCGTTGAACAAGCCGTTGGCTGCGAGACGTGCGGCCTCGTCGGCGGAAAGCCCCAGTTCCGACAGGATTGCGGCATTGTCCGCGCCGGGGTCGCCGGCGGGAACGGGCGCGATTGCGGGCGTGTCCGGCAAGTGGAACGGCAATCCCAGCTGAACCACCGGGAACGATCCCGACAGCGGAACATCCAGCACCATGCCACGCGCGCGATGATGGGGATGCGCCAGCGCCTCAGCCATCGATAGAACCGGCTGCGCCTGGGTGTCCGCCGCTTCGAGGACAGCGACCCAGTCATCGCGTGTGCGAGTTGCGATGATCGCGGCAATCTCGCGCTGCATCATTGGGTGCCCTTCAATGTCGTGCTGGCGGGGGGCGAGATCAGGGCGCTCGATCGCCGCGCAGAAGCGTGCCCAGTAGCGGGGCTCCATATCAGTGGTGCACAAATATCGGCCATCGGCGCACGTCCAGACACCGCCCTTGGGATGCCAGGCGCCCAATTCGGGAAGCGCGTCGGGATCGTCGGTGCGGCCGAGATTGACCAACAGAAGCGCCATGCTCGCATCGCTCATCGCGACATCGACATGCTGTCCCTGCCCGGTGCGGGTGCGGGCCTGCAACGCCAGCAGCATTGCGATCGTGGTGTGCGCCCCGGTCAGAACGTCGGCCACCTGCAGCCCCGGCAGGCTGGGGCAGGGCAGCCCGTTAAGCCGCGAGAGGGCGCCGGCCACAGCCAACGCGGCGGGATCATGGCCCGCGCGGCGGGCAAGTGGCCCGGTCTGGCCGGCGAAGGACACGGAGCAGTAGATCAGGCCGGGATTGAGCGCGGCCATATCCGCATAGCTCAGCCCCATGCCTGCCAAAACGCCGGGGCGGTAATCCTCGATCAGGATATCGGCCCGCGCGATCAGCGGATGCAGCACCTGCTTCGCCGCGGGATGGCCCGGATTGAGCAGCAGGCTGCGCTTGTTGCGAGCATAGGTCGGCCGGGCGCGGCGGCGACGTTCGGCGTCCGCATCCGTCTGCTTTCCGAACATGGCCGCATGTTTGGCAAGTTCGCGGGGATGTTCGATGCGGACGACATCAGCGCCCATATCGGCCGCCACCCAGCTGGCATAGGCACCGGGCAGAAAGCGGGAGAAATCGACGACCCGAAGCCCTTCCAGAGCATGCGTCATGCGGCCGTCTCCAATCCTTCGATGAAGACGGTCACGCGACGATGAACCTCGGCTTCCGCATCTGGACTGGCGCTGAAATTGTCGATCCCGAGTTCCAGCACTGGCACACCCGCCTGGCGTAGCGCCCGGATGACGAACGGATCGGCGTCGGCGAGGGCGACGGCGCCGTGAACGCCATGCGTGCGTGCTTCATGGACATGCCAGGGGCCGGCCCAGCCGGGCATCCGCAATTCGTCGCCCATCGTGAGGAAGCGTGCCGCGAGCGCGCGGAGCGGATCCCGTCCGCCGTCCGTACTGCGAATGTAACCGTCAGCGGCGAGGGCGAGATACATCGACCATACGAAAACCGCGCCGTGGCTTTCTTCCCAGCGCTGATAGAAGCCCATGTCGCTCCACAAGCCGCGTCCGACGAACATCAGCCGCACACGTTCGTTAGGCACCGCCGCTTCGCCGGCAGCAATGCGTGCGGCGACCTCATCATGGAAGGCGCGGGCCGCATCGCGCGCCCATTCGGTGCCGCGATGCCATTGCGGGACCATCGTCGCGGGCATGCTGTCGACGATGCCGATCGGCGCGGGGCGGGCCTGCGCGATCATGTCGCGTGTGCGGCGGTAATAATCCTCCTGTTCGTTGACGAGCGCCATCACCGCCTCGAACCGATCATCGGAGAATACCCGGCCGGTCGCACGTTCCAGCCTGCCGATCACGTCGCGCAGCTCGGCGACGAGCAGATCGATCCGGGCAGGCTCCAGGGCCTCGTCCCAGCGGTCCGGCAGATCTGCCCACCATTCCGTACCGATGGCGGGGCGGGGATCGAGGGTGCGCTCGTACAGATAGCAATCGGCGCCTGCCGCCTCCGCCCATTGGGTGAAGATTGCGGGTGTGGGATCGCTGGAGATTACGGCATGAACGAAGTCCGGCGTGGGAAGGCCACCCCACGGGGCGTTATCGTCCTCCGTGTCGAAGGTAGCGGCAAGGCCTTGGGCGCTGTAGGCTTCAATGTTGGTCGGAAAGCCGTGTTCTTTCAGCAGATCGGCATAGCGGCGCGACTGCTGCTTGGCGGCCACGATCGACGCCCACCATTGATTGACGACGAACGGGATATCGAGCGCGCGCAGGATTTCCTGCGGTGCGTTTGCATTGACCATCGCGAAGCGCTCACCAGCGGCGACGCGGCGCCGTACTTCGGCGAACCATTCACGCTGATAGGTGCCAAAGGTTGAGACGGACGCGAGGGACTTGCGGCTTCGCGCCGCGCGCGGTTGCGGACGGGTGGTGCGGTCGGCAGTTTCCTGTTCGACATGCACCGGACGATTGTCGGTCAACAGGGATTCCAAGTCAGGATCGTCGAGGCTGTCGAGGCGCACCGCGCGAAACTCAAGGCGCTCGGCGAAGGCTGCTCTCAGCGCCCCTTCTTCCCAGGGTGCGCGTTCGTCACCCTCCAGAGCAAGATGAAGAACTTCCGAAAACTCAGCCGACGTCGCGTCACGTGCCGTATCCTGAACGACGGTCGCCACCGGGCGGAGCATATGCGGGACGCGGAGCGAGGGCGCCGCAATCGCGTCTTCGGGCGCCGCATCACTCGCGGGCACGTCCTTTGATCGCCAGTTTTCGCCGACGATATGCCAGGCAGCATTTTCGATACGGCGATAAAGATCGGCAGCTTCGTGCGGCGTGCCTGTTACGAACATCCGCTTGGCATCGCCGCATTCCGGAAGATCGTCCGCGCCAGCCAATATGGCGCGGAGATGTGCGATATGTTCGCCCAGCGGCAGAACATGCGCGGCGCCGGCGATCGCGAGCATCTGCGTGCCCGTGATGCGCGGATGAGAGCCGGTGCGCAGCGCATCGATCTGCGCGATTAAAGCGGCCTGCTCTTGCGAGGCCGTGATTTCGCGCGACATCGCAGCGGGGGAGGCCGCCGTGCCACCGATCGAGGCAAGCCACTCGGCACAGGCGCTCAACCGCATACGATTGTAATCGGCTGAGGAAGCTCGATCCATGTGAAGCAGGTCGAGCAGATGGACCTGTGCGGGCGCCGGTTCGCCCAGGCGCCGCAACTCACGCAACGCTGCGAACAGTGCTGGCTGCTCCGTATCGGCATGCGTGATCAGGATCGGTACGTGGGCGAGATCAGGCGACAGCAGCCTCTCCAGCAAGCGTCTTCCACGGATACCCAGCGCTTGACCTGCGACCGCGTCGGCTAGCGGAGTGGCACTGCCTTTAACGGCAGCCAACCGCACCGGCACGATGCCCGCAGCGCGGACCAACTCGACCGGCGCATCGCTGCCCAGCGTGCGCACGATTGGCTGGCCCGAGGCGGTCAGCCGCGCCGCAACCGCATCCGGATCATCGAAGGCAGTGACCAGCGCGTCGATAGCTGCCGCTGCGCTCACATGACGCCCTTGGCTGCAAGCGCTGCGATCTCATCGTCGCTATAGCCGAGCAGATCGCGATAGATTGTGAGATTATGCTCGCCGATCTTGATTGGGAGAACCTCGTCGAAGCCCGTTGTCGCGCCCGAGAAGCGGATCGGGATGCCGGCGGTGCGGAGATCCACGCTGGACGGATAGGAGGGGTGCGCGATCGGCATCGTTTCCTCGCGCCGCACCACGCGATGATCCAGCAGGGCTTCTTCCGGGTGACGGACGGGCGCGGTCGGGACACCTTCTGCTTCCAGCAAGCTGACGACCTCCGCCACCGTCAGTGTACGCGACCAGGCGTTGATCCTGTCCTCCAGCGCATGCGCGTTGGCGACGCGGGCGTCACGCGTAGCGAAGCGCGGTTCCTCGCCAAGCTCCGGCGCTCCCATTGCGCGGAACAGCCCCTGCGCCATCTTCTCGTGAACCGCGACCAATGCGACATAGCCGTCGGCACATTCGAACACGCCAAACGGCGACAATCGGCGCACCGTCAGGCCGGTGCGTGCACCCATGCCGGCCGCGGCCATTGCCGACCAGTTCTCGATCGCGACAAAGGACGTCAACGCGCCGAGCATCGAAACATCGATATGCTGGCCTTCGCCGGTGCGGTGGCGCTGTTCCAGAGCGGCGAGAATGCCGATCACCGAAAAGACCGGCGCGAGCATATCCGCGAGCGGGACGCCGATCCGCACGGGTGGCGCATCGTGATCGCCACTGGTGAACATCGCGCCGGACAGCGCCTGAATGATGACGTCCATCGCCTTGCCGCCTTCCGGCGCATCGGCTCCGAAACCCGAAAGCGAGCAATAGATGATCGAGGAATTAGCAGCCTTCGCGGCTTCATAGCCCACGCCAAGGCGGTCCGCCGTGCCGGCCGTGAAATTCTCGACGACGATATCCGCCGTGCGCACCAGATCGGCAAATATGTCGGCGGCTTCGGGCGCCTTCAGGTTCAGGCTGACCCCATGTTTGCCCCGTCCGCGCGTCAGATGCGAAATAGAGACGTCGTCATCATGCCGCTTCTCGACGACGATGCCGTCCCTGCCGACATATGGACTGTTATCGCGGGCGAGATCCCCGCCGCGCGGATCCTCTACCTTGATGACCTGCGCGCCCAATCCGGCGAGCAGCAAGGTTGCATAAGGGCCGGCGAGGGCGCGCGTTAGATCGATGACGCGCAGCCCTTCCAGCGGGCGATTGGTAGGCAATTGAGGGATCATGAATGTTCCGAAGTGAGAGGCGATGCCGCGCATTGCGCCGCGAGTGAGGGATCCGCGACAAGGCCCTGCGCTTCGGTGAAGACCGGCGTACCATCGATACCGATCCTGGCGAGGCCACGCGCCTGGGCGAGGGCCAAGCGATTGTAGAGGCCGTCGAACCGCGCTTGCTCTACGGGGGCCATGCCGATGGTCTGGATACCATTTTCCTTTCCGAAGCTGATCCCCGCCGCCTCCGCCTTCAGCAACTCCGTTTCGAGCGCGTCTTCCCAGACCTTGCGCGACGCGAGCAGGATCCGTTGCAGGTCCGGCGAAAGGCGGCGGAATGCCCGTTCGGAGATTGCACGCGCCGGATAGGCGCCCCGGCTGAACCGGATGGTCGAGAAATGCCGAGCGACTTCCGAAAAATGCAAGCTCTTGATCGTGTCGGCTGGCGCGACGACCCCATCGATGATGCCCTTCGCGAGCGCCGAATACACCTCACCCATCGGCATGTTGACGGGATCCGCGCCTAGCGCGTGCAGCACATCGTTATTCTCGGTTGGTGCGCGCAGGCGCAGTCCCCGGAAATCCTGGAGCGAACGGATGGGCTTGTCCCGCGTCAGCACGCCCGGAAAGTTGCCGCCCTGGACGGCCAATACGACCAGACCGTCCAGTTCATGCCCGATTTCGGGAAAGTGCCGGGCGAGGCAATCGTAGATCTTCACCTGATCGCCGATCGTGCGCACGCCTCCGTAGAAACCGGACTGCACACGCAGCAAATGGGCGCCGCCCCGGGCGTAAATCGGTGTGATCAGCCCGGCATCCGCAACGCCGTGGCGGATCTCGGCCATGCTCATGTCAGACGACAGGAGCGCGCCAGCCCAATAGGGCTGAACGTGGAGCCGACCCCGGCTTTCCTGTTCGACCCACTTCATCCAGGTAATGTCGGCCCGGCTGAAGGGATGGGTCGGCGGGTAGGGGCTGGCATAAGTCAACACCTCGGCAGCCGGCGGCCGGCGTTCGCAACCTGCCAGAAGCATTAAAGCCAGTAAGATCAGGAACCGCATCTGCTCAGCCCGCCGCAATGCTGGGAAGCCACAGGCTGATTGCCGGGAAGGCGATCAACAACCCCAGATGGATGAAGTCGGCGATCAGGAACGGGATCACTCCGCGAAAGATCGTACCGAGCGGAATATCCTTGGCGATGCCCTGGATCACATAGACGTTCAGCCCCAGTGGCGGATGGACGAAGCCGATCTCCATCGTGCGGACGATGAAGATGCCGAACCAGATCGGACTCATGTGCAGGCTGACGGCGATCGGCAGGAAGATCGGCGTGGTCAGCAGCATCAGCGCAAGCCCGTCCAGAAAGGAACCGAGCACCAGCAGGATCGCCGCCATCGCGATGATCGCCATCGTCGGCGTGGCATGAAGATCGGTGACGATCCGGGCGAGGCCGTCCGCCATCCCCGTGACGCTGATGAACGCGGCGAACAGGATCGCGCCGATGATGACGACGTAGATCATCCCAGTCGTGCGAAGCGTGGCGTAGAGCGCGTCGCCAAAGGCCGCGACGGTCAGGCCACCCCGGCAGGCCCACAGTAAGGTTGCACATACGACGCCCACCGACGCCGCCTCCGTGGGCGTGAACCAGCCGATCATTAGCCCGCCGATCACGAACGTGATGAGAAGCAGCACATCGATGATCCGGCGGAAAGCCGCCCGCCGCTCGCTCCATGTCGCACGCTGCGCCGGAGGGCCCAGTTCGGGCCGGAACGCGCAGAGCAAGGCGATCGTCACCATGTAGAACAAGGCCTGGCTCAGGCCGGGTATGATCGCTGCCGCGAACAGCTTGCCGATCGATTGTTCGGCGATGATGCCGAAGACAATCAGAGCGCCGGAGGGAGGCACCAGCGAACCCAAGGTGCCGCCCGCCGCAAGCGCACCTGCGGCAAAACCCGGCTGGTAGCCCGCGCGCCGCATTTCGGGGAGGGCGACGGAGCCGATCGTGGCGACCGTGGCCAGACTAGAGCCGCTGATTGCGCCGAAGCCCGCGCATCCGCCGATCGAGGCCAGAGCGAGCCCGCCGCGCCGGTGCCCGATAAAGCGTGCGGCCGCCTCGAAGAAATCACGGCTGGCGCCGGCCGCGAAGCAGAGGTGCGCCATGAGCAGGAAGAGCGGCAGAACGCCGAGTTCGTAGCGGGAAACCGTCTCGAACGAGATCACGCCGAGCTTGATGAGCGCGGCCTCCGGCGAAATCATCAGCGCCAGACCACCTAATCCGACGAGCCCCAGGGCGGCGCCGATCGGGACGCCGAGCGTTAGCAAGCCGAGCAGGCAAACCACGCCGGCAAGGCCGATAAGCCCGCTCATCGACTGCGCATCCGGAGCGCCTGTGCGGCGAACAGGATCGCCACGACTAGCGACGCCCCGGTCCAGACGAGGCGCAACCACCGGAAGGGGATGAGCAGCAATTCCGTCCGTTCATGGCCGTTCCATCCCTCGATCAACAACCACCCACTGCCGAGCGCGACCGCCAGGAACATCAATGCGGACAGCGCGGCGGCGCCGGAGGCCAGGCGCTTGGCGGCTATGGGCGCGAGTTTTTCGGTGAGGATGTGGACGGCGGCGTGACTGCGCGCGAGAGTCGCCGTGATGATCGCGCCGGAAGCGGCCAGAACGACCGCCGATTGCACGATTTCGATCGATCCCAGAAAGGTCACGCCGGTATGGCGGCCGATGACGGCGAGCGAATCGGTAGCGGTAGCGAGGACAAGCCCGATGGCGCCAACGAAGAAGGCAACCCGTCCCAGCAGGCCGCCCGGCGGTGATTCGCTGGAAATGGCTGGATCTCGCGCCTTCAAGGCCGTCTCTCCCAAGGATGTTGTTGTTTGGCGAAGATAGTAGTGAATACCAACTAATGGTCAAGCAGGGTGAAATGGCGGAGCAAGCGCGAGCGATGAACGATCAGCCTGACGATACAGGGAGCGCACGACCGCGTCTTGGGCGGCTGGGCGATCTGGTCGGCTTCCGCCTTCGACGCATTCAGACGCATTTCGGCCGGGCGTTCAGCGCGGCGACGGCCGGGCAGGGATTGCGCTCCGGCATGATGTCGACGCTGGCCTTAATCAGCGCCAATCCGGGCATTTCGCAGTCCGAAGTGGCGAAATCGACGCTACTCGACAAATCGGCGGCGGTGCTGATCATCAACGAATTGGAACGACGCGGTTTAGCACGGCGCGTTCGTGCGGAGGACGACCGCCGCCGCCATAGCCTGTACGTGACGGCGGAGGGCGAGGCCTTCCTGACTGAACTACTCGACAGCCTCTCGGTGATCGAAGATCGCGTGCTGAACCATCTCACCAGCGAAGAATTGCGCGCATTGAACCGCCTGCTCGATCGCCTGTACGACATCGCGCTCGATCTGGAATAGCTATGCTGCATCGCAAATAAGGTTGACAATCACCACGACTGATTCGCAGATTACCTCCGTCGGGCGATCGCCCGTCACTCGCCAGAGCAAGAGCTCGGCCGGATGGGAGGATGATCGGAATGGCGCAGCAGCGTTTTTGTATGTCGGCGTCGATTCTCGCGCTTGCGCTGGGGATCGGTAGCGGTCCCGCTTTCGCTCAATCGACCGCGCCGGATTCCGGCGGGCGGGTTTCAGCAGCGCAGAGCACTAGCCTGCCGGGAACGGGTGGCGCGGCCGCTGGCCCGACGACCATCACCGAAGCCCAGGACATCGTCGTCACCGGTAGCCGCCTACGCGGCGCGGCGCCGGTCGGCTCCTCGGTGATCTCGCTCGGCCGCGATGATGTCGTGGCATCGGGGGCCGTCACCACCGATCGGTTGATCCGCCAGATCCCGCAGGTCTTCGATCTTGGCGTATCCGAAAACTCACGCGGACAGTCGGGCGGAAACGGTAACATCACCTTCGGCAACAGCATCAATCTGCGCGGCATCGGCCCGTACGCCACGTTGATCCTCGTCGATGGCCACCGCGCGGTGAACAATAGCCGCGCCTTCGATCCCTCGGCGATCCCGACGCTCGGCCTGGAGCGGGTGGAAGTCGTGGCAGATGGCGCGTCGGCTATCTACGGTTCGGATGCGGTCGCGGGTGTCGTCAATCTCGTGCCTCGCCGCTCGTTGAACGGAGGCGAGGTCATGGCGCGATCGGGCATATCCGATAGCGGCGATTTCACCGAATATCAGGCGGGTGCGGCGCTGGGCAAGGTGTGGAGCAGCGGCCAGTTCATGGGCGCGGTGGAATGGGTAAGGCGGTCCAGCCTGAGCGGCGACGATCGCACCTTCTTCCGATCCGATCAGCGCGCTTCGGGTGGTCGCGATTATCGGGTCACGCGCTGCAATCCCGGCACGATCACGGCGGGTGGCATTAATTATGCGATCCCGACCGCCGGTGTCACCGCGGCTACGGCCGGTTCTCTGGCGCCCGGCACGAGCAATCTTTGCAACGATGTCATCGGGCAGGATCTGTTTCCAGAGCAGCAATATGTTTCCGCTAATTTTACCGGCACGCAGGAGCTGACCGACTGGCTGACCGTCTTCGCCGACGGCTTTTACACGAAGCGTAAATTCCGACGGGAGCCTTCGTCGGCATCGGCTGTGCTGACCGTGCCGCAGACGAATGCCTTCTTCGTGCGGCCACCTGGCTTCACGGGAACGAGCTACACGCTGGGTTACAACTTCATCAGAGATTTGCCGCTCGCCACCAACACCGGCTTCGCCCGCAATTGGGAGGTTACTCCGGGCGCGCGGGTCAAGCTGCCGCACAATTGGCAGCTTGAGGGCATTTTCACCTATGGGCGCGGCAACGATCAATCGAACAGCTATCTCGGCCTCAACAATGCGGCGCTGAATGCCGCGCTGGCGAGCAACAACCCCGCAACAGCGTTTGATCCTTACGGCCTCGGGCGGACGAGCGCTGCAACGCTGACGTCGATCAGCAACTTCATCTCGCTCTCTCCCACGCTGAATCGGTTCAAGGGGTATGAGGCGCGGGCCAACGGGACGCTCTTGCAGTTGCCGGGCGGGGATGTGAAGCTGGCGGCCGGCTATGAAGGCCAGGAGATCAGGACGAGGCTTGGCTCCGCGCGCGGCATCGTCGGAACGCGGGTGGTGTTCCGCCAATTCGAACGCCGGGTCGATTCCGGCTATGCGGAATTGCTGGTGCCGATCTTCGGGCCTGGCAACGCGATGCCAGGCTTCGAGCGGCTCGAGATCGATGCGGCGGTTCGCTACGATAAATATAGCGATGTCGGGAAGACGACGAACCCTAAATTCGGGGTCAACTGGTCGCCGGTGCGGGATCTGACCTTGCGGGGAAGCTACGGCACCTCATTTCGTGCGCCGCTGATCACTCAGATTTACGGCAACTCGAACAACTTGTTCATCCAGACATATCAGAACCCCGCGGGCGGGCCGATCATCGGCGTCGCCCAATCCGGGGCCAATCTCGGCCTCGCGCCGGAGGAAGCCAAGACATGGTCGGCTGGCGCGGACTGGAACGTCACGCCGACGCTGAGGCTGAGCGCTACCTACTTCAACGTGAAGTATAGCAATCAGGTCGATACCTATTTGGCCGATCTGGCGATCCTGTCGCGCGAGGCGCAGTTTGCCGGCACGAACATCATCCTTCGGGGCGATGCCGCGCGCGATCGTGTACTGGCGCTTTTGGCATCGGGGGTCACTTTGGCCGGCGGGGCGTTTCCGGGCGGCAGCCCAAACAACGTCACGCTCTACGTCGATGGCCGGAACCAGAATTTGGGCGTCTCCTACACCGAAGGACTGGATTTCACAGGTAACTGGCGCCTAACCACACAGAAAGCGGGCGTCTTTAATTTCAACGCGACCGCCACCTATCTTACCCGCTTTGATGCTGCGATTTCCGCGAACGGCACGCAGATCGATCGCCGCAACACGATTTTCTTTCCGCTCAAGTTCAAGGCGCGCGGCAGCGTGACGTGGGAGCTTGGAGCAATGCGGATGCAGGCGACGGCAACCCATGTCGGCGGGTATACCAACAATGCGGTGTCTCCGACCGAGAAGGTAAAAAGCTACACCCCCGTGGATCTCAGCGTCGGCTGGACGATCGATGGCGATGGCTCGAAGAGCTTCACAGGCGGCAAGTTGGTCGTCGGGTTCGAAGTGCGAAACCTGTTCGACATCGATCCGCCTTATGTGAACATCGCGCCTTCGATCAACGGCAGCGGCGGCTATGATGCGACTGCGGCAAACCCGGTCGGCCGTACGCTTGCCGTGAGTGTCCGGAAGAGCTGGTAGCTATCTTGGGAAAGGTGCGGCGAGCCGAGGTTTGCCGCACCTGTTGATGGAGCAATCCCTGCCGCCAGGGGCAAAGTCCGGCAATCTTGCGTTTACCTGCCGGCCCAGGCGTCGACTGTGCCGTCGATCACGGACCCGATCTTGTCGGCGATGATCTTCTCGTCATCCAAGGATGGATGCGAGTGGCAAGCCGCGAAGGAGAGGTTGCGGATAGGGAGATAAGTGAGCCGGGTTTCGCCGGATGCACGGAGGTTCTCCGCGACGTGCGCCACCTCCGTGTCGATCTCGCCATTGGCCTTTTCGGTGGCCCACAGGACGATGAGCGCCTTGGGATCGCGCAGGCGCAGATCGCGTACGAAGCGGACATACTTCGCTTCGAAGTCGCTGTGCAGCGCGTCCCGTGTCGTCCACGGTTCGCCGGCATGCAGAGCGGTAGTGAAATCGTTCGTGCCGAGGGCGATCACGATGACGTGCGGATGCCAATCGACCGCGGGTGCAGATTGTCGGTTGCCGAACACCGCGAACGGGTAGGCGATCGGGAGAGGGTCGCCTGCACCTCCGTTATAGTTGCGGACGACCCCACGCCCGGAAATTGCGTTGATCTGGTAGTCCGCACCATAGCGACGGGCGAGGATGGGGCCGAAGGCGCGGGACGTGTCGGTGGTCGTCCAGACATCGTCCGAGGTGCACGCTTGTTTCGAGGAGCTGTTGGCATAGCCGACCGTATGGGAGTCGCCGATAAACTCGATTTGCCGGGTCCGGCGGGGGAAGGTGCCGGGCTTCGTGATGTGCCCGAAAAAGCCGGTGAAGACGGTGGGAGCGGCCTGGCTTTCTGAGGCGACGTCGATGCGGATCCGGTGATGCCCGCTCTTGAGGCCATCGACGCGATAGGTGCCCGCCACTGGCTTCACGAGCGTCGCGACAGGCTGATCGTCGATCAGGACGTGCAGGATCACATCACCGGCCCCGAGCCTGAACCAGGCGACAGGACCGCGAAACGCTGCTTCGAAATAGGTGCCCGGCCATTGGCGAACATACCCGCCGCCGTCCGCAGGCGCTGTTCGCCCGCCGACATGGATCGGCAGTGGCACGGAGCCGATTCTCTCGGAAAGCGAGGCGACATGCACTGCGGGAACGGCAAGGGCGCCGGATGTTGCGGCACAACTCAGAAGCAATCCAACAGCCAGACGAAGCATAACGTCTCTTACATCAAAAAAAAGCCCGGCGGGAGCATGAAGCGTCCGCCAGGCAGTAGAGGGAAATTCCCTCGGGGAATCGGATGCTGGCGACGGCCACCTGCGGAAGCCATCGCCAGTCTTACAAAGCGTTACAGGCTGAAGCGGATGCCCGCCCGATAGACGCGGCCGAGGATGTCGTAGAGCGACGGGCTCGGGAATCCCGGAACCGACGGAGGCGACTGATTGAACGCGTTGTCGAGCTTGAAATAGGCCGTGACGTTCGGGAGGATCTTATACGATCCGCCGATGTCCACGTAGAACGCCCCGCTGATCTTGTTGTTGTTGATCGTCGGGTGGTTGACCGTCGAAGCCGGGCAGCCAGTCTGGCACTGGATATAGTTCTTGTTGTAGACGCCGTCCGTGAACCAGCGCTCCTGAACCAGGAATGAGAACTTTCCGGTCTCGAACGTCTGCAGCGTCAGGAACTTCCAATCTGGAATGTTGCCGGTGAGATTGCCCGCTACGTCGGTCGGGATGGTGCCCGGCAGACCCGTGTCGTTCACGTACTTGATCACGTGCGTGGCGAGGCCGCGCAGGGTGAGGGTGCCGTCGATCCCCAGCGGACGCTGCCAACGGTAGCTGGCCTCGATATCGTAGCCGGTCGTCTTGATCGACGCGAAGTTGAACGGCTGCACGTTGATGAAGTTCGGGCCGGCCGTGTTGTTCAGGTTGAAGGCGCTGCAGGTCGGAAGGATGTTCCGGAAGCAGTAGTTCACGATGTCGCCAACACCAAGGCTGCCGATGACGTCCTTGATCTTGATCGTGTAGTAATCGAACGACAGGCTGAAGCCCGGCAGCCAGTTCGGATTGGCGAGCACCGCGCCGACTGACGAGTTGCGCGCCAGTTCCGGCGTGAGAGCGGGGTTGCCGATCGCATTCTGGATGGCGAGCACGTTCAGGCCGCGGAACGGATCGAAGAAGTTCGGCTGCGTGGTCGTGACCGGAGCCGCGAACAGTTCCGACAAGTTCGGCGCACGAACGTCACGCGACGTTGTCGCGCGAAGGCGGAGGCCATTGAGCGGCGTATCCCACGTCCCACCGATCTTCCACGCCCAGACCTTGCCGGAGGTGCTGTAATCGGTGATGCGTGCGGCACCATTCAGGTTGGCGCGACCGATGCCGCCGGGTGCGTCGAACAGCGGAAGATTGACCTCAACGAAGGCCTCCTTCACGTTATACTTGCCCTGACCGTTCTTATAGTTGCCGGCGAACCAGTTGTTGCCGGTGTTGAGCAACACCGGATCGGCCGGGTATTCTGCGTCATACGGCGTGCCGGCGATGCCAGCCTGAACGCCCGTGCCGTTGCCATATGGATCGGCGCGAACCTTGTAAGCCTCACGGCGATACTCGGCGCCGAACGCGATCGCCAGCGGGCCGGCCCAAAGATCGATCGGCGATCCCGAGAAGTTGATGCTGGCGACATCCTGACGCTGGCGCGTCCGCTGATACGGGCCATTCTCCGGCTGGATATACTGGAGAGCAGCCGCCGATGGCGGCGTGGCGCCGAAGACGTTGATCGGCTGACAGCCATTGGCGCGAGCGACCGGATCGGCGCATACGATAACGCCGTTGATCCGCGTGGCGTTGATCGCCTGATCGAAACGACGGTTCAGCATGATGTGGCTGACGTCGATCTTCGTCTTGTTCAGACCGTACTGATAGTAAGTATCATATGACCAATCCGTTCCGAACAGGGGGAACTTGCCCTTCGCGCCAACGACGTACCGGTACTGACGACGATCGGTATCGACCCGCGTGCTCGGCAGGATCGCGTTGCTGGTGCCGAAGTTGAACGTGGTAATCCCGGCCGCTGCGCACTGCGCCTGGATGGCGGCGGGCAGGAATACATTCCCTGTCGGGTTCGCTGCGTTGGGAAGGCAATTGATCGTCAGGTTCGGACGGGCCATGCCGTTGATCGGCTGGTTGTTCGTCTGGACCTTCGCGACGTTTATCGTCGTGTAGACCTCACTGTCTGCCGCGAAGTCGTAACCGATGCGACCATAAGCGTCAAAGCGCTTGATCGGCGACTGGAGCGTACGGCCCGCATCGACATTGCCCGACGTATCGCCGCCGAGGCAGAAGCCAGGATAGCAGCCGGTGACCGTACCCGCCGCGTTGCGATCCGGACGGCCATTATTGCCGTATACGAACTGGGTCGGGTTGCCCGCCTGATCGAAGGCGATGCCCTGAAGCGGGCCACCGGTGATCAGGCCGTACTTGCCCTGATTGTAGGGCTGGCCGAAATCGCCCTGGACATATTGCGGGGAGCCGTCGTTCAGGATGTTGCGATTGATCGTCGTGCGGCCGATGAACCAGTCACGCCCACCGGCAAGCCCGAAGCCGTACTGACCGGGACCGACGCCCTTTTCACGATCATATTCGCCGCTGACGACGATATGAAGACGATTGTCGAGCAGTGATTTACCGTATGCGCCCTGGAGCAGTATCGTTTCGTTGTCGTTATAGTTGGTGATGCCGCCCTGAATGTTGGCTTTGAAGCCTTCGTAGCGCGTGTCCGTGATGAAGTTGACCACGCCGCCGACGGCGTCTGAACCGTAAGACGACGACGCGCCGCCGTTGACGACGTCCACGCGCTTGATGAGCAGCTGTGGGAACAGGCTGACGTCGGGAACGCCGGTCACGTTGGCGGGAACGACGCGCTGTCCGTCGATCAGGGTCAGCGTGCGGATCGCACCAAGTCCACGCAGAGAGAAGGAGCTGAGCCCCTGCTGACCGCTGGACGTGCTGAACGTGTTGGTGGTGGTGCCGGTCGAACCCTGCAATGACGGCAGCTGGGCGATCGTCGCAAAGACGTTCGGCTGTGCGTTCAACGCCAGCTGCTCGGCGCCGATCACTGATGTCGGCGTCGGCGCCTGGAAGCCGCTGGTCGTGATGCGCGAACCCGTAACAACGATGTCCTGCGCACGCTCTTCACCGATCGCCGGCGAGGGCGCATTCGATTGAGCTGTGGAGGCTGGCGTTGCATCCTGTGCGAAGGCCGGCGCCGACATCGAGCACGTGGCGATGGCGCCAAAGCTGGCTGCCAACATCAGGCCACGATCGATCTTAAGAAACTTGTTTGACATAAACCTCCCCTTTGTTCGTGCGGTCGGCGCTGTTCCCCACGCCATTCCCGCACCATTCGAGTCATGAAACGTCTACTCGATTACTCCGACCACGGCATCTACGACCAAAGTCGTGGGTGTTGGTGGAAAGCCATCAACATCAAAGCTGTGCCGCATAGAGCGCGTGGTGCGTGAGGATGAAGAGCGTCCGCCCGTCGCTGCCGCCGAACAGGATCTGCAGCGGCCGATCCGGCACATCGATCTGCCCTTGCTCGCGGCCGTCCGCCCCATAGACGAAGATCTGGCCGTTCGCGACGTAGACCCGGCCATCTGGCCCGGTCGCAACGCTTTCGCCGCCGCGTGGCGCAAATGGCGTCAGGCCGGTGACGGCGCCTCCTGCCGCCAGCGTACCGCGATAGGTGATATTCTCCGATCCGTTCGCCACGTAGATCGGGCTGCCGACCTTGCCGGTAACGAAGCCATATGTGTCCAGCATGTCCGAAAAGCGCCAGCCGAGATGGTTGGGCGGCCCCTGCCTCCAGACGCGGAAGGCCGGCAGCACGAGACTGCCGTCCGGCGAGACATATTCGCGGGCCTTGGGCATGGCGACATCGCGGGCGAACATCTCCGCCAGGGTCGTGAAGTGGTCCTTGGACGCGTCATACTGATCGCGGAATTCGCCATTGTCCCAAAAGCTGGCAGGCAGGGCCACGCGCGCCTTGGCGTGATCGCGGGCTGGGGTAGGAGCGATCAGGCGAATGTCATGCGGCTCGCCCGGCTTGATCGCATAGACGGTCCCGTCCGCGCCCGCCGACGAAAGCACGATGAGATTGCCCGACGCGTCGACGGCCAGGTTGACCGGATCGGTCGGGGCGTCTGCGACGACGGACAGACCGTCCTTGGCTGACCAGCCATGGATGCGATGGAAGACGCGATCCGTGAAATACAGCTTGCCACTTGCGTCCACGGCTCCGCCGCCGAGCGAGTAGAATCCGTCCGCCAGCTTGCTGACAGGCGTGAGCGACGGGGCAGGGGCCGGCAAGGGGGCATCGGTGATATCCAGCGACGCAAATTCGCGCTCGCGCACCGCCGCGCCGCGCGTGACGTCCACGATTGCGTTTTCGTACGGATATTTGCTGGCCCGCAGATAGGTCCCGCAGCCCTCCGCGTCGCAGGTCGAAAAGCCGCTCTCGGCGTTCACATGGACATTGCGGAAGCGGATGTCGGTGGAACCGTAAAGCATGGCTGCGGCGCGCGCCGGCTGGAGGCTGCGCGTGACCCGGTAGCCGTGGTAATTGGCAAACAGGATGTTGCGGGAATTCCGTACCTCGAGCGACACCGTGTTGCGGCTCTCGCCCGCCTCTTCCTCGGTCTGAGGGGCCAGAAACTCCCAATTGCGGACCCCGTCCAGCACGATCTCAGCGCGCATGTGATGCTCGGCCGACATTTCGTAGACGTGGCCCGGCGTGCTCGTATTCGATACGTGGAGGCCGGCTTGCGCGTAAGTATCGACGGTCCACAGGCCATTGAAGGTGCCGCCGCCGCCGTCCGTGACGAGGAGGCTGGCATATTGGCCGTCCCAGCGTTTGTTCGGGTCGGAATCGCCGGTATGATCGGCATTGTAAGGATCGAAGCGGCTGCCGTCGAAACGGTTGGTGCCGTGTCCGCCCTGGAACTTGACGTCGTCCACCAGTGAATCCGCTCCGGCGCGCCACAGGAGCGCGGTCGCGCGCGGATTGATGCCGCCGGTGAAGAGACCAAGGCCCGAGACGATCGCCGCGCCCCCCCGTGCGGTTTCGATCAGTCCGCGGGGGCTGCCGATACCACGGAATTTGGGGCTGTCGTCCGCCAGCACGATCTGGGTAAGGCTCGGGTGAAGGCCGATCAACACGCTGTCCGGGCGGAGCTTCAGCGTATCGGTGATGCGATAGAAGCCGGCGGGAAAATAGAGAACGCGATGCGTATCGATCGCGCGCTGGAGCGTGGCGGTGTCATCCGTTGCGTCGTCGCCTTTCGCACCCAGGCTTCGGACGTTCGCCCATTCGGCAATTGCCGGGAAGGCGCGGATCGCGGGGGTGGCCCGGCGCGGCATGGCGGGCAGAGCCACGGCGTCCATACGGCTCGTGAAGGTGCCAGTCTTGCCAAGCGCGGGGACGGCAAGGCCGTAGGTAAATGCCTTGACGCGATACCGCGCGGCCGGGCCGGAAATGGTCTTGCCGCTGTCACGGAAGCGGGCAAATACCGGCGTTCCCGTTGCGATCGCGTTTTCGAAGCCGATCTGGGTGTAGGTGTTGCCTTCGTTGCTGATGACGATGCCGGCCTGGGCGACGTTTTCGAAGCGGACGTCCTTGCCCCACAGCCAATCGCCATAGCCTTTGTCTATGTCGATCCCGATCGGCACGTTTCGGATCAGCGTGTTGACGAGCGTGAGGCCCGCCTCATGTTCGCGGATTGCGGCGTCGCGCTGACCGTCAAACTCGGCGTCGATCAACGTATATTGCCACGCGGGCGACGGCTTCTCCGTGAGGATGCCGTAACGACCGCCATAGAAGCGGAGCTTCTGGCCGAGGTTGCCAACCTGATAGATGCCGGCCAGCGCCGTCCCCAGCCGGAAATCGATATTCGCCAGATAAGCATGCTGCGCAACGTGGAAGCGCACGGCCGTCGCTGCCGGATTACCGTCGGCAATCTCGAAATCGACATTGGACAGTGCCGAGTAGAAGGTCCCGGAATTTGCGTCTGCTATATCCGGGTTAAACGGCACGCTGGTCGGCGGCGGAACAGGCACACGACTCCTTGCAGCTACGCCGCCGGGTCCGGGCGGGGTGGCACCGGGCTGATTGCCGGTGAAGAAGACCATGCTGCCGACGCCAGTCTGGAAGCCGGGGGTGGCCGCAGTCAGCAGGAAGACCGGCCGGGTCCGGCCGACGCCGAACAATCGCACGCCCGGCCACATGAAGATGGTGCGGGTCAAGCGGTAGCGCCCGGACGGCAGGAACATGATCCCGCCGCCAGGCTGCTTCGCCGCGGCATCGACCGCCGCTTGGATCGCCGCGGTCGCGTCCGTCGTTCCGTCTGCCGGGGCAACGACGGTGATCGCCTTTGCATCCACGGGCGCCTTGAGGAACACGGACTTGGAAGGCGCCGCAGCCGCAGGCGCGGCATTCGTGCCGATGAAAAGAAATGCCAACGCCGATTGCGCCATCAGGCTTGCCGCGCTCGTCTTCATGTCGTCGCTCCGATCGCTCGCAAATATCTCCGAACAATGTCGCTTAGGCAGGAGCGGTCAAGCAGGCGATCACGACGAAGGTCGTAATGGCCAGCCTAGAACGCGGCCGGTAATTTCCCCAGATGCAGTTCGGCAGAGTGGTACAGGGAGCGCGCGAAGGCTGGGAAGCGCCGCCGGCGGGGATCGTGGCGATCGGCGTCAGCGGCAGCGGCAAATCGACGCTGGGCACTTGTTTCGCCACGAAGCTGGATTGTGCGTTTTTGGAGGGAGACGATTTTCACGATGCTGCCAGCGTCGCCAAGATGCGGGCCGGCACGCCGCTTGACGATGTCGATCGCTGGCCCTGGCTCGATCGCCTCGGCGCTGCCATCGGCACGGCGGCGCGCGCCGACGGGATCGTTGCCGCGTCATGCTCGGCACTGAAACGCGTCTATCGCGAGCGTCTAACGGAAGCGGCCGGCGTGCCGCTCCTGTTCGTGCTGCTGGACGCGGATCGGGAGACGCTGCAGCGCCGCCTGCTTGCGCGACCGGGCCACTATATGCCCGCCAGCCTGCTCGATAGTCAGTTTGCCGCGCTGGAACGTCCCGGCTCTGACGAGCCTGCTGCCACCTTTGCGTCGATCTTTCCACCCGACGATGTTTGCGTCGCTGCGTTGGCGTGGGCGAGGAACCAGATCACCGCGAGAGATTGATCCGCTCCCGTTAGGGCATCAACCTCTTACGGCCCTGCGACAGGTGCCAGCGCATCGCCAGAGCAGCGCCGTCCGCATCTCCGACGCGGATCGCATCGACGATCGCGTCATGCTCGTCCATCATCGCCTGAATCACCTCCGGCGGGCGTGAACGGGAGATATCGACCCCGGCCTTCAGGATTCCCACGACGTCCGTCCGCAAATGGGCGAACACGGCCAGAAAGGCCGTATTCGATGTTGCTTCGGCGATAGCCTGATGTAGCAGCCAATCCTCGTCATGTGCAGGCTCGCTGGACAGGAGTGCGCTGCGAAGCTGTTCCAGCGCCGCGCCGATCTTGTCCATTTGTTCTGGGGATCGGCGTTGTGCCGCTAGCCGTGCAGCCTCCGCCTCCAGCACAAACCGAACTTCGTACGTGCCCATCGCCGAAGCCAATGCGTACATCGGCATGTGCACGCCCAAGCGTTCCGATGGCCGGCGCTTCACATAAGAGCCGGCGCCACGCCTGGCCTCGCTGATGCCATCCGATGCCAGCCGCGCGAGCGCCTCGCGCACGATCGTCCGGGACATGCCGAACAGTTCGGCCAGCCGCGCTTCGGATGGCAGGCGGTCGCCAACCGCCAAGCCCTCGTCATTGATGATCTGAACAATCGCCGTGTAGGCGCGATCGGCAAGCCGCCCCTCGTTCAGGCGGGGTCTCGTTCCTCGCATGGCGGCATCACGCGCCTCGTTGCCGCCCAGTTCAAAAGCCGTCGCATCCGCGCCGCCTGGATGTTCCATGCTTCTCGCCTCCTCGACTGGACACTGACGGCATTAAGGAGCGAGATCTGTATGACAGATATTTGCAAACAGGTAACAAAAACACTTGATTTGAGATGGTCAGAGGGCCGATAACGTTAACCTGTCCAACTGATTCCGGATCGAACCGGAGTGCAGGACGACTCGTCATCCCCCAACGGGCAGGCGAGAACCAGAGGGAGGATGACGATGGAGATTCATGGGGGCGAAGTTCGCGGGATGACGGGCAGGGATGCTGCCCCGGAAGCGCGAGCACACCGCGAAGACGCGCTCGCACGCTTGACGCCGACACAGATAAAAGTGCTGCGCGGCGTTCACTCTGGCTACCTGAACAAGCAGATCGCATTCGAACTGGGGATTGCGGAGGCCACCGTTAAGGCGCACATGACGGCTCTGATGCGTAAGCTCAACGTGCGTAACCGCACGCAGGTCGCGATTGTCGCGCAATCCTACGCTCTCGCATCATGAATTGGTTTGGCGCGGTCCGATGAGCGGGCCGGCTGCCTGTGCGGTCACAGAGTGATCCTGCAATGGCCGTACCATGCGCTGTCGTTGCGGCATAGGCGGCCTCCGTACGGAAGCGCCTGATCGCACCCGGCGGCAGCGCGGCGATTTTCTTCGCGCCGCCGAGCTAAAACGCCCGTCTGATCAGCTTCGAAGAGAAAGTGCGAGATAAGCCAGTCGCCGCATCTCCCGGCGGCCGCGAACGACCGTGTCGAGGATGAGGCCGGTAAAGAAGCAGAGGCTTGCGAGAATGATCAAGCCCGTTGCCAGCACCGCCGTCGGTAATCGAGGGACGAGGCCGGTGCTGTAAAAGGTAATGCCGAGCGGAATGGCGAGGACGATCGCTAGGCTGGCGAGCAGCGAGCCTATGAGTCCGAAGAACAAAACGGGCTTTTCGATGCGAAATAAAGTGATGATCATGTTCAGGATGCGAAACCCGTCGCGATATGTCGAAAGTTTGGAGGCGGATCCCTCCGGCCGCGCTGAATAACGGGTGGTGATTTCCTTGACAGGCATGCGCAATTCCAGAGCATGTACGCTGATCTCAGTCTCGATCTCGAATCCCGTCGAGAGCACCGGAAAGCTCTTGACGAAGCGCCGCGAAAACACGCGGTAACCTGACAGTATATCGTTAAAGGCCCGGCCGAAAATGCGGGCGAGAATGCCCGTAAGCACGCGATTGCCAAGGCGATGCCCCCGCCGATAGGCCTGTTCGACCTCCGTTTCCCGGGCACCGACTACCATATCCAGATTGTCGTCGATCAGGCTGGCGATCATCATCGGCGCCGCTGCGGCGTCATAGGTCGCATCGCCATCGGCCATTACGTAAACGTCTGCTTCGACATCGGCGAACATGCGGCGGACGACACTTCCCTTGCCCTGCTGCGCCTCATTACGGACGATCGCTCCTGCAGTGCGAGCCACCTCCACGGTCCTGTCCCGACTATTGTTGTCGTAAACATAGATGGTGGCATCGGGCAGCGCCGCCTGGAAAGCGGCGATCGTCACGCCGATCGCCTGCTCCTCATTATAGCAAGGTAGGAGGACGGCGATCCGCATTTTCATTCCCTAGCTGTGGCAGACATCATCCGCCGACCTTTCGGAGGCAAGCGCCGCGCCAAACCATCAATCCCGATCGGGTTGTCATCGGCCCTGCAAGGCCAAGGCTAGCTGCGTAGGTCTTGATTTCTGGTAAATTGACATTCCCCGGATCAGTCGCAATCAGGCCTGGACGGGCGTCGTAACGTTGAAGTTGCTGGCCGTCCGGCAGGGGTGTCGCATCGTTCTGACCCTCGATCAGCCGGAACAACCGCCAGCGGAGGGCGAGCTCTTCGGAGGAGCGGGTGAACCGATAATGCGTAAGATAAAGATCGCGCACGTAAACGAGCTTAGGATCGTCAAGCTGCGTCGACAGCCAGACCGCTTCCCTCTGGGGTGCGAGGATAGCGCAGCCTGAAATCCGAAGCGCGGCGAGTTCCTGCGCCGATCGGTATGGTTCGGGATCAACTTTCAGCCCTGGGGCGCCCCAGCGGACGATGAGGTCCGTCGGTGCATGGTGCTGGTTCCATAAGATTCCTCCCGCTAACATGAGAAGGCCTGCCGACAGCGATGCGATGAAGCGGGCGGGGGTGGGGACGATCGCGGCCGCCAACCGCGTCCAGACCAGTCCCGCCACCAGTGGCCCGGGAATGGACCAGAATATCCTAAATCCTAGGTTGCCGGTTGCGGCGGAAATGAACCGCCAGCCCCACACATTGAGCGTGACCAGCAAGACCACTGGGATGTAGATCGCCGCGGCCTGCCGCAGCGCCAGGCCCGGGATCGCCAGGGGTGCGAGCGCGAGCGGCGCCAAAAGCAAGGCGCCCGATATGCTGTACCCGGTCACAAACGCCAGTTGCGGACGCGGATTGGTCAGCCCCATCACTTCGGATGGCAGCCCGAGATGGCGCAGGATGACGACCGCCGACATGGCGATCGGATAGAATAAGGTCGTGAAAAGGGCCGGCAGCGCGCGCCAATGTCGGCGCGGATCAGCTATCAAGAAGCTCAGCGCCACAAAGCCGCTCGCTGCCGGCGTGACAAAGATGCCGTTCGCGCTGACGCCGACCGCGCAGATGTGAACCAGAGCAAGCCCCGCCAGATCCCAGCGGTTGCGCCGGCCCATGTAACGAACGGTCAATCCACAGGCGAGTGGGGCGAATATTGTCAGCAGCGCTCCCTTGCCCTGAAACAGTCGGGTAATACCGTGGACGCCCCACGTTCCGTAGCTCTCGCCATTGAGATAGGCGAAGCCGATCGACGCGATCGCCGCGCCTAGCCAAATCCGCCCAACCGCCGGCAACAAGACCAGTGCCAGGGACAAGGCGAGCAAAAACAACTGGGGTGCGGGCAGCACCAGATGCAGAACGGTGATCGGTGTCAGGCCCGAGATGCTGGAGACGGCGGCGCCGAGCAGTTCGAAGGTCTGGAGTTTGTAGGTCGGCAGGTGAATGGAAGCTGGACCGTCCCCGGTCATCGTATCGAACTGGTAGACAAACCCATGCGTATGCTGTGCGCCAATCGCGAGATTTACGAAATTCGCGTCGTCTCCGTCAGGTCGGGATCCGCAATAATAGAGAAAAAGGAGCAGAGCGAAAAGGCCGGCAACGCCAAGCAGCAACTCGCGATTGCCTGGCAGAGCCGGCGCTGGCGGCAGCCGCGCCGCGCAGAAATATGCGGCGATGCTAACGCCCGTCATGCCGAGTATAAGCACCGGTGCGCCCGATACCATCGTTATACCAAGCGCGAACACAACGACAACGAAGAGCATGGCCGTTGTCGACGGCGAAATCCTGCGGTCTGGAGGACCTTCGTGATCCGGCCCGGAAAGGCGCGCATATTCGCCTCGGACCGCGCCGCAGGCTGGAATAGCGGCTGCGATGGAGAGAATGGTGGTCGTAAGTACGCACCAGGGCAGTGCTGGGAAACGCACCCCGATCAACACCAAAGGGCTGATGGTCGCCGTCCAGAGGGCGTACCAAAGAAGGCCAAAACCGGTTGCAGCGGCGAGCCAGCCATAGACGCTGTCGGTTCGGTTCTTTGCCATATCGATCGTCACACGCGGGCCCCGTTATAGTCTCGCTCGCCAGCGAGGTGGAACGATCGCTTTAAGCATACGCGTGCGTTGAAATAGCAAGCGGCGCGCGGCGATAGCGGCTCGTGCTTTGCTCTCCCGGTGTCCGCTGCTAAGGCGGGGCCTGCAGCGTAGTTTTCATCACAGTCAACGCCCAGGCCAGGGCTCAGCGAGATCTTTTTTCATGATCAGTGGGATTTGGCTAGCGGTAAAGATGACGGCATTCATTTCCCTTGCGGGGATGCTTTTCGCCTGGCTGCTGCGTCCCTCCGAAGCGCGTTGGGTGCGCTCCCGCGCATTACCCTTAACGGCAGGCCTTTTCCTGACTGGCATGCTCGTTCCGAACATCTGGATCATGTATCTGGTCATCATCGCGGTGATACCGATGATGTCGCGCAGCATAGGCGAGGCCGCCGCCTGCTACATGCTTGTGATCATCGGCTTGCCCCGCCTGGAGCATGCCGCCACGATCGGACCCATCTACATTTTGCCATTCGACAAATGGGTGATGAGTGCGATTGGCATCAGCATCGCGCATCTGGTTCACCGTGCCAAAAAGACCGAAGTGGTCGGTTCTCGTTTCGATTTGCCCTTCTTGCTGTTCCTTGGGTTGGAACTGCTACAGGCGCGAGGGGCACCTAACTTTACGAGCTTTTTGCGAAGCGAGGTCAACGCTCTCATTTCGTTCGCAATCCCGTACTTTGCCGTGACCCGCGCCGTGCGGAAGCCTGAAGACCTGCGCCTGATGTTGCTGGCGACGTGCTTTGGCTTCTTCGTATTATCGATAATGGCGATTTACGAATCCCGTACCGGGTTCCTCGTCTACGATTTTATTGCCCAGCGGCTGGGATCGACGGAATCAACGCTCGGCTACCTTCACGTTCGCTCTGGCATGTTGCGGGCTCACGCCACGTTTGGCGATGCGACTGCGCTAGGCTCGGTGATTGCCAGCGTTTTCCTAACGATGATGGTGCTTCGCGGCACATTCCGGACGCGAAATTGCTACTTTGTCGCCTTGCTGGTGTTGCTCGCCGGCCTTTACGCGACAAACTCTCGCGGTCCTCTCGTGGGCCTGGCACTCGGGGTCATCTGCTTTGACATCTATAGTCGCCGTTATGGCAGGGCGTTCCTTAAGGCGGGAAGCCTGGGCGGCCTCTATCTGCTGGCCTTGACCGCCGCGCAATTTTCAGCGCGTTTTGCGGACCGGCTGGGCAACGGTAGCACCTCTGGCGATACGATCACCTATCGGCACTTGCTGATCACGCGAGGGCTGGAAGAGATACGGAAACATCCGCTGGCGGGTATCAGCCCGAACAAGATCAGTATCGTCCTAGCCGATCTTCGGCAGGGGGACGGTGTAATCGACATTGTAAATGGCTACATTTATTATGCGTTGACGGCTGGCGTTCTCGGCGCGGTAGCACTTTTGCTGTGCTTTCTGCTTCCCGTGTCCAGGATAATGAAGCTGCGGAAGAGGATGAGTTGGGATCCGCAGCTTCTGAGGATCGGCGCACTGACTTTTTCATTGGGCATCATGACCATGCTCACGTGCGGTACATCCGGTTTCGGTGGCCGGCCGGCGATTATATTCTTTCTGCTTTCCAGCGCCGGTTTGACTGCCGGAGCCATTCGGCGGCCTAGGTTGGCTGCTTCGGATCCGGTCGATGTCGAAGTAGACGGGCTAGCCCCGCTTAGTGGCACGCCGCATTTGCAGCCTGCGGCACGATAGTCGATGGCGGGATTTCTAGGGTGCGCCAGGGCGCTTGCAACTGATCGAGCGGTGAAAGGTGAATAAAGTTATGCGCATCATGGGGCTCGGAGCGGTATTGGGCAGCGTTGCCGCCATCTGCGTCTGGGGCGTGAGCGAGCGCGTAAACGGTGGGCCCAAGTCGGCGGCAACGACCCAGAACGCCGGATCTCTGCCAACGGCGGGAAGGCCACGGACAATTCCGCCGATGACTCTCGGCATGAACGCTGGCGTGCCGACGGTCTACTCTGCGGAATGGGCGTTTAACGATTTGATCAAGAACAACGCCGATTTCACCTATGGCGGCAATAAGATCCCGTTCGATGTCAATTCCGGTGGCTATCTCGTCAACATCGGGAAAGTGCATGATGAGATAACGTTGACTGTCCAGATATCCAAGCAATGGCGCGAGGGGAAATATGACTGCGTCATATCCCCTGGCTGGTCGGTCAAGATGCGGTTTAATGATGGCAGCATCAGTGGCAGCGGTGAGAGGTTCCGCTTGACCATCCCGCGCGCCATCCAGGGTTCGCTCGTATCGTTTGTTTTCAATAATGATCCGGGCGTTACCACATTCGATAAACTATCGTGCATGCCAGCTGGCCAGCCGGCCAGCCTGCTTAATCCGGCCTTTATTGAGGACATGAAGCCGTTCCGCGTTGTGCGGTTTATGGATTGGATGCGGACGAACAATCTCGAGCCGCAGACGTGGAGTAATCGGCCGCTCCCGACCGACCTGTCGATCGCATACCGAGGGGCGTCTGTTGAAGATATGGTGGCCACTGCAAACGCGCTCAATACGGACCCGTGGTTCACATTGCCGTTCGATGCCGACGAAACCTATTATCGCAACTTCGCGACCTATGTGCGCGAGCATCTTGCGCCCGGCCATAAAGTGTATGTCGAGCTGTCCAACGAGGTTTGGAACGGCAGTTTCAAACAGACGCGGGACGCCTTGGAGCGTGGCAAGAAAGCCTATCCGGGTCTCGATGATCAAAAAGCGACTGATTACTATTATGCCGATCGCGTCCGGACATTGATGGATTTGTGGTCGTCGGTTTTTGCTGGTCGCACGGGCAGTCTTGTCCGAGTTGTGTCGGCGCAATCCGTGTGGGCGCAGCGCGCCGATGACATATTGAGCCACAAGGAGTTGTGGCGGCATGTCGATGCGTTGGCGACTGCGCCCTATTTCGGCCACCCGATCCAGGATATTGCGGAAAGTGGCTCTGTACGAGTTGATAAGGTGTTCGCGCGTCTGCCAGCCGAGATGGAGAAGTCAATTAAGGACGGGGTCGCAAGCAAAGCCGTCGCCGACAAGTATAATCTCCGCTTCATGACCTACGAGGCTGGACCGGATGTCATCGGCTTCTCGCCGGACGCCGTTAAAGACGCGGAAGCGATCATCAGTGATCCACGTATGTATACCCTTTACATGGACTTCCTGCGTAAGTGGCAGGCGCAGGTCGGCGGCTTGCTCGTCCTCTATGACTCAGTGGGTGCGTCGACCTATTCACACAAGACCTACACAGGCCAGCCACTAGCCGAGACGCCCAAGATGCGGGCGTTGGCCGACTTCGCCAAAACGCTGAAGGCCGGAAACGAATAGCGCTCGGCAAGCGCCGCTACGTTACGGTCACTTCAGGGAAACGGCTCTAATTGGGAAAGTGGTCGCCGAACTCTCATGCCATTTGCTGATCATGTCTGGTGCGCGACTGAACTACAATATGTGATCGCATGATTCGGCGTGTCGTATTTCGTTTGCTTTGCCATTGAGCCTTTTTTGACGTCGATGTGGGCTGCTATCGGATACCAGCCTGCTCAGGTTTCATGAAAGCGCTGGGAGCGAGTTGCCGCACTCGTCCGGCGTCAATGGTCTGTGCTCGCTCTCAGCATTTGGTTAGAAAGCCCCCTGCGTAGAGCCTCGCGAAACAGACACCTCTGCGCCTATCAGGGGGCATTCACGAGCATCGCTGAGACTGCTCCGCCGCTCCCGCATTTACAGTAAGACTGGACGGAGTGGCCTACCGCGCCGCGCACGCAACCGGCAACGCTGGTGACCCCTACGAGAATCGAACTCGTGTTTTCGCCGTGAGAGGGCGACGTCCTAACCGCTAGACGAAGGGGCCGTATCGCGAGGGGACGCGCTTATCCGCGACGTCTTATGGCGTCAAGCGCGTCGGCTCACGCTAGTCCGCAACAGTTGAAACGGGCCGCGGCAAACCCGCCGCCCGCTCGCACGTATTTTACCAGCCGCGGTAATAGCCGTGCCCATAATAGTAGGCAGGCGGCGGTGGAGGTGGCGGCGCGTAGTAATAGCCGTAGGCTGGCGGGGCGTAATAATAATCATAGGCCGGCGGCGGCGGGGCATAACTATAGCCGTATCCGCGGCCACGGTTGGACGAAGCGATCGCCGCACCTACGCCCAACCCGAGAATGCCTGCTGCTACGGCAGCACCCGAACCGCCACCACGATGATAGCCGTAACCGTAGCCGCGGCCACCACGCCAGCGCTGCGCATCCGCCGGGGCGGCGGCGGCAACTAGCGTACCGGCAAGGGCCAAAGCGGTAGCGGCAGTAGTCAGAACCTTGCGCATCACCGATCTCCAATCTGTCCTTATAACGATCCTTATCGCGATTCGGATGAACCGCTTGAAAATCGCCCGTTTAGCCGTCGTTCAGTCGTCGTCGGCGGCAAGGGTGGCGGCGAGGCGCCGCTTGCGGTAAATCTGGCCTCGATGCCGCTCTCGCTGCTCCGCTCCCGTCCGCTTTTCGATGACAAGAACCGAGCTTTCTGGACATTCCAGACGATCGGCTGGTCGGGCTATTTCATTCTGCGCGCGTTGGGCGGGATCGCCAACGCGATGGGGTGGCTCTTCGTCGTGCCCACGGCGCTGACGACGGCGACCGGCTATTCGCTGACATTGCTGATGTCGGCGGCATATCGGCGGCTTATCCGGCAATCGGCCATCATCACCTGGCCTGTCTCGATCCTGATCCTGCTGCTCGCGTCCGCTGCCTTCTCATCGATCGAAACGTGGGCGCACGCTACCTTTTACCGTTCCGGCTCGATGCCGGAGGGCATTCAATACCTCTCCGCGATTCTGCTGGATTTCTCTGTGCTGTCGGCATGGTCGGCGCTGTATTACGGCATAAATTTCTACTTGGTGGCCGAGGATCAGCGCGAGCAATTGTTGCGGCTGGAGGCGCAGGCGAGTTCGGCCCAGCTGGCGATGCTGCGCTACCAGTTGAACCCGCATTTCCTGTTCAATACGTTGAACTCGATATCGACCCTCGTCCTGCTGAAGCAGACCGACCGCGCCAATGCCATGCTGTCGCGGCTGTCCTCCTTCCTCCGTTATACGCTGGTCAGCGAGCCCGAGGGGGCGATGACGGTGGCGCAGGAGATGGCAACGCTGAAGCTGTACCTTGAGATCGAGAAGATGCGGTTCGAAGAACGGCTGCGGACCGTGTTCGATGTGGATCCTGCGGTGGCGGACGCGACCATGCCGTCCCTGCTGCTCCAACCGCTCGTGGAGAACGCCGTCAAATATGCGGTGACGCCGAAGGAGGAGGGCGCCGATATCACTGTTTCGGCCAAGCGGATCGGTAACCGCGTTCACATTGAAGTCAGCGACACGGGTCCAGGGTCGAACCTCACCGAGGCCATGGCTCGGGCGACCGTGTCTACGGGCGTCGGCCTGGCCAACATCAGAGACAGGCTCACCCAGGCCTACGGGGCCGACCATCGTTTTGACATCCAGGCCGGGGAAGGCGGCTTCGCCGTCGCGATCGAAATCCCGTACCAGGCCGCATGATTTGAGGACTTCCGACGCATGACCATCCGCACGATTCTGGTCGACGACGAATCGCTGGCGATCCAGGGGCTGGAACTCCGGCTGGAGCCATATGACGACGTCGAGATCGTCGAGACCTGCACGAATGGCCGCGAGGCGATCCGCGCGATCAAGACCCAGAAGCCGGACCTTGTCTTCCTCGATATCCAGATGCCGGGTTTCGACGGCTTCTCGGTCGTATCCGGGCTGGCCGAGGTGGAGCCACCTCTGTTCGTATTCGTGACCGCCTATTCGGATCATGCGCTGAAGGGGTTCGAGGCGGGCGCCGTCGATTATCTGATGAAGCCCGTGGATACGGATCGCCTCGCGGACACGCTGGAGCGCGTTCGCCAGCGCCTGTCGGAAAAGCGTGCCGCCGAGGAAGTGGTTCAGCTCAAGGAAGTGATCGCCGAGCATGCGCCCGAGGCGCACGAGGCGCTGCCAGACGGTGGATCGGACGCGCTCTCGTCTAATCGCTACGAAAAGCTGATCAACATCAAGGATCGCGGCCAGATCTTCCGCGTGGATGTTGACACGATCGAACGGATCGACGCGGCCGGCGATTATATGTGCATCCACACCGGCGACAACACGCTGATCCTGCGCGAGACGATGAAGGATCTGGAGCGGCGCCTCGATCCGCGTCGTTTCCAGCGCATCCACCGGTCGACCATCGTCAATCTCGATCTGGTGAAGCAGGTGAAGCCGCACACCAATGGCGAATGTTTCCTCGTGTTGGATTCGGGCGCGCGGGTGAAGGTGAGCCGTTCCTATCGCGATGTGGTGGCGCGCTTCGTCCATTGATGACCCGATATTGATTTTGCGCCTCATCCCGGCGAAGGCCGGGGTCCGGGGTTGCGGGCATCATGCCTGAAGCTCCGGGTTCCGGCCGTCGTCGGAAGGTGAAGGAGTCGAACGTGCAGCCGCTGACCGAGATCGAAGGACGGGCTTATCCGCTGGGCCTGAAAAACGTCGACACGGACGTCATCATTCCCGCGCATTATCTGAAGACGATCACCCGATCCGGCCTTGGCCGGGGCGCATTTGAAACGATACGCGCTGAGCCCGGCAATGTGTTCGACGATCCCGAATATGCTGGATCGCCCATCCTGATCGCTGGCGACAATTTCGGATGCGGGTCCAGCCGGGAACATGCGGCCTGGGCGCTGGGCGACCTTGGCATCAAGGCGGTGCTGGCGCCGTCCTTCTCCGACATTTTCTCCGGCAATGCCTTCAAGAACGGCATCGCCACGATCGTGTTGCCGCAGGAGGCGATCGACAGGCTTGTGGAGGTGGCGAAGACGGACCCGATCACGGTCGATCTGGAAACGCAGTCGGTGACGACGCCGTTTCAGGACCGCTTCGAATTCCGGATGGATCCTTTTCGCCGCGACTGCCTGATGAAGGGGCTCGACGAGATCGGCCTGACCCTGGCAGGGGCAAACGACATCGATCGGTTCGAGACCCAGGTGGCGGCGGAGCGTAGCTGGCTTTAGAGCCGGCGGGGCTCAGCGGCCCTTTACTACCGACCGTTGGAGCAGAGGCAGGCGGCTGGCCAGCCCCACCGGAAGACGTTCTACCACCAACCGCCGCATGGGCTGCCAGAAGGCCGAGAGCATCAGCAGTGCCGAGCCAATGACGAGCGCCGTCAGCGCGACATTGAGGCTAACCGCGCCAAACTGGCGGAAGAGGCCGGCAAGCGCGTACAGCACATAGAAGAGCGACGAGACGAGCAACGCCCGCCGGTCGATCGCAAGCGCGATGATCCCGAACGCTACATAGAGCCCGATCACCAGCAGAGCCGTCGCCGCGCCGATCGACCCGCTGACGACGCCCAGCAGCCAGAAGATCGGATGCGCGATCATCGGTGCGGCCGCCAGATGCAGCCAGAAGGCCACGTCGGATCGCCGGGTCGTGCGCGTGGGATCAGACATGTCCCACCACATGGCAAAGGTAAAGATGACCAGGCCGGAGGCGAGCGTCAGCCACAGCCAGGCGCTCTCCACATCAGGCAAGATTGCGGTCAGCAGGCTCTGAATGGTCACGACCAGAGCCCCCGTCAGCGCGGCGATCGTGATGGGGACATGGAAGCGGCGCCAATGCACCCAGGCGGCGGCGGCACTGAGCAGCGCAGCGAGAGCGGCCCGAAGGGCAATGCCGCGAGGATCAGCCGAGGGCGAGGCAAACTGAAGAAGCCCGAAGCAGGTCGATCCGATTGCGAAGACGAACGTCCCCAGCAGAAGGATGCTGGGCAGGGCCATGCGCCGCCGGCGTGTGAAATATTCCGCGAGCAGCCAACTGACGGCCGCCACCGCGACCGAGCCGAGCAACGATCGCGAGGCGAGAAAGCGGAAGGCTTCGGAGTCGTTCGCCGGCACGTCTTGAAAGGCGCCGCCGAGACTACCGCCAATCCAGCCGATCGCAACGAGCAGCAGGATCGCCGCGATCGATACGAAGATGTCGTTGAAGCCGGTGAGGAGGCGAAAGCTTTCCTCATCGACCAGCGGGGTTTCGCGATGCGTGGCGACGCTGTTGCGGAAGGCGGCCGCTGCCTCGGGCGTGAGCGCGCCGGATGCAACTGCGGCTTCGATATCGCTTTCGCTGTACATGGCGCTCTCCTCGAGCGGAGAATAGCAGGGCTGCTTATCCCAGCAATACAGCGTCGGAAGCAGCGCTTCTAGGCCACGCCCTCGGCATCGAGCGCGTATCCGGCCGATCGCACGGTGCGGATCATATCCGGCAGATCGCCGATGTTGATGGCTTTCCGCAGGCGGCGGATGTGGACGTCCACGGTTCGCGGCTCGATGTCGCTCTCGCGGCCCCAAACGCTATCCAGCAGCCGTTCGCGTGAGAAGACGCGTCCGGGATGCTCCAAGAAGTGGCGCAACAAACGAAACTCCGTCGGTCCCAACGGCACGGTCGATCCGTCGCGGCGGACGCGGTGGCTGGCGAGATCCATCTCGATCCCGCGATATTCCAGCCGCTCGCCCGAAAGCGCAGGGCGGGTGCGGCGAAGTACCGCACTCACCCGCGCAACGAGTTCGCGCGGTGAGAAGGGTTTGGTCACATAATCGTCGGCGCCGGTCTGGAGCCCGCGAATGCGATCTTCCTCCTCGCCGCGCGCGGTCAGCATGATGATCGGCACGAGTTGTGTTTCCCGCGCCCTGCGGAGACGGCGACAGACCTCGATGCCCGAGACATTCTCGATCATCCAATCGAGCAGGACCAGATCCGGCGTCCGCTCGGCGGCAAGCAGCATCGCTTCCTCGCCGTCACCGGTACGCTCGACCGAATAGCCGTCGCGCTCCAGATGCCACGCGATCAACTCGGCAAGCGCCGCATCGTCCTCGACCAGCAGAATGTGACCCGTCGTCATGCCGTCCCCTCAGGCAACTACCGGTGCGAGCGTGTCGACGCCGCGTCCGCGCTCTGCGACCTGCTCGCCCGTCGCGGCGAAATGCACCATTTCCGCAATATTGGTGGCGTGATCGCCGATCCGCTCAAGATTCTTGGCGACGAACAGCAAATGTGTCGACGCCGAGATCGTGTGCGGATTTTCCATCATGTACGTCAGCAATGCGCGGAACAGGCTGTTGTAGAAATCGTCCACCACCCGATCCTGCGCGCACACCTTCAGCGCGGCATTCGGATCGCGGGCGGCGAAGGCGTCCAATGCGTCATGGACCATCTCGGCCGTCGCGCGGGCCATTGCCGGGAGGATCGAAATCGGCTCGATCCCGCGGCTTTCCTGCAGTAGCGGAACGCGCTTGGCGATGTTCTTCGCATAATCGCCGATCCGTTCGATCACGCCGGCGATTTTCAATGCCGCTAGAATTTCACGCAGATCGTCGGCCAGGGGCGCACGGAGGGCGATTAGGCGGACGACCTGCCGTTCCAGCTCCGCCTCGAGCCGATCCAGCGCGCGATCGGCTTTCACGATCGCGGCGGCGGCTTCGGTATCGCGATTGGCGAGGGCGGTAATGGCGCCGTCGATAGCTTCCTCGGCGAGTCCGCCCATCTGCGCGACGAGCGCGCGGAGCTCCGCGAGATCCTCGTCAAAAGACTTCAGAATATGTCCGGTCGCCATCGCCATTTCGCCTTGCTGCGCCTAGCCACGCTTGAAGACAGTGATGTTACACGATTTCGTCGTCCTCAGGGGAGGCTGGCGAACGGCAAGCTCACGGTCACGGTCGTACCCGATCCGACGATGCTGGTAATGTCCAGTCTGCCGCGATGTCGTTCCACCACGTGCTTGACGATGGCAAGCCCCAATCCGGTACCTCCCATCGATCGGCTGCGGCCCGGATCCACGCGATAGAAGCGCTCGGTAAGACGGGGGATCAGCTCGGCAGGAATGCCGTCGCCCTCATCGCGAACCGTCAGGACGACATTGTCGTCGGCCACCTCCACAGCCACCGAGACTTCGCCGTCCCCACCATATTTCAGCGCGTTGCCGATCAGGTTGTGGAGCAGCTGGAGCAGCTGGGCGCGATCGCCGTGAACCGTCGCGCTACCGGGGCTTACCTGACATCTGACCCGCTCGCCCGCCTTGCCGCCGGCTTCTATCTCGGCACAGGCGATACGCGCGAGGGCCGCCAGATCGATCGTTTCGCGGGGGGCGACGAAGCGATCGGCCTCGATCCGGGAGAGCGACATCAGATCGTCGATCAGGCGCTGCATGCGCCGTGCTTCGGATGCCATGATGCCCAGAAACCGCGCGCGGATCGGCGCCTCGTCCGGCCCGTTCGCATCCTCCAGCGTTTCGATGAACCCGATGAGCGCCGCCAGCGGCGTGCGCAGCTCGTGGCTGGCATTAGCGACGAAATCGGTCCGCATCCGCTCGGACGCCTGGGCGGAACTGCGATCCTCGAGCCGGACGAGGCGCCGCCCGTCGGCAAGTGGCTTGACCGACATTTCCCAGCGGCGATCGGGATTGCCGAGCCCGCCGATGGCGACCGGCCCCTCCCGAGCCCCGGTCAGAAGTGCACTCGCCTGGGGATGGCGCAGCGCGAGGCGAACGTCCTCGCCATCGACATACGCTCCGAACAGCTGGCGGGCAGAGCCGTTGGCAGCGACCACGATAAGCCCGTCCAGTAGCAGCAACGGTTCGGAGAAGGCATCGAGCAGGATTGCGCCGTCAGCCGCTGGATCGGCACGCTCCTGCGCTTCGGTCGGCTCCTCCCGGCGGGGGCGCCGCCTGCCGAGCATGTCCGGCCAGCGCGCCATCAGCGTCCAAGCCGCTCCAGCGCGGGGATCAGTTCGTCATAATGATGGATCAGAATGTCGGCGCCAAGCTCGGCGGGCGGGCGATCGTGGAAGCCGAAGCTGAGCGCCACGCAGGGTATTCCGGCAGCCTGTGCGGTCATCGTGTCCGTAATGCTGTCCCCCACGAACGCGGCGCGGCCACCGCCAGCACGGCCGATGGCGGCGAGGAGGGGGGCGGGATCGGGCTTGCTCACGCCCACCGTATCGCCGCCGATTATGACAGGGAAGCGACTCTCCCATCCGATCGCGTTCACGAAGCGGTGGGCGAGGCTTTCCAGCTTGTTGGTGCAGATGGCGAGCGTAACGCCCCGCGCGGCAAGCGTATCGAGCGCAGCCTCGCTACCGGGAAATGCGAAGCTCTCGTCGGCGATGTGCGCTTCATAATAGGCGAGAAAAACAGGAAAGCCGCGCTCCACAAGCGCTTCGTCCGCCACGCCGCTGGAGGACAGCCCCTGGCGAAGCAACGCCTTGGCGCCATGCCCCACCATGTGGCGCACCTCTGCCGCCGGAACACGTGAGAACCCCAACGATTCGAGCGTGAAATTCAGTGCGGACGTCAGATCGGGCGCGGTATCTGCGAGTGTCCCGTCCAGATCGAAGGCGACGATGTCGAAGGGGAAAGATGTCATGTGCGAGGCCTAAAGGGCGCCGAGTGGCGCGTGCAAGCGGAACATGGCAGATGCCTGTGTCATGACCCATTCGGAACCGCCGCTTGCCGCCATCATCCTTGCCGCGGGCAAGGGTACACGGATGAAGTCGGATCTGCACAAGGTGCTGCATCCGATCGCCGGCAAACCCATGCTGGGGCATCTGACGGACGCGGTAGCGAGCCTCGGGGCGGTTCAGACGGTAATCGTCGCGGGCGCCGGGCGCGAGCAGGTGGAGCGATTCGCGGAGCCGCTGGGCCTGTCCGTAGCCGTTCAGGAAGATCAACTCGGCACGGCCCACGCCGTTCAGCAGGCGGAACAGGCGCTTGGCGGCTTCGCGGGTGACGTGATGATCCTGTATGGCGACGTGCCGCTCGTCAGCCGGGCTACGATGGCGCGGATGATCGCGCGGTTGAACGCGCCCGATCGTCCGGTGATCGTGGTATTGGGATTCCGGCCAGAGGATACGCTCCGCTACGGCCGCATCATCGCTGACGGCGATCGGATCGTGAAGATGGTGGAGCATAAGGATGCGACACCTGACGAACGGGCCGAAACGCTATGCAATTCCGGCCTGATGGCGGCGCGCACCGGGGATCTGTGGCCGCTGCTGGCGCGAGTCGGAAATGCCAATGCGGCAGGCGAATATTATCTGCCAGATATCGTCATGCTGGCTGCCGAGGATGGCCATGCGTCCGTGGTCGTCGAGGCGGATCCCGATGAAGTCGCGGGCGTGAACAGCCGTGCCGAACTCGCGCATGTTGAAGCAGTCTGGCAGCGTGGCCGGCGTGTTCGCGCGATGGCGGAAGGCGCCTCCTTGATCGCTCCCGAAACAGTGTGGTTCGCGTGGGACACCGCGGTCGGAAGGGACGTCACGATTGGACAGAATGTCGTGTTCGGGCCGGGTGTGACGATCGGCGACGATGTCACTATTCACGCGTTCAGCCATATCGAGGGCGCCAGCGTAGCCCGGAGCGCGGTGATCGGGCCATATGCACGGCTGCGGCCGGGCGCGGAGGTGGGCGAAGAGGCGCATGTCGGCAACTTCGTGGAGCTGAAGAAGACGCGCCTTGGCAAAGGTGCGAAGGCCAATCACCTCACCTATCTCGGCGATGCCGACATCGGACCCGGCACGAACATCGGGGCGGGGACGATCACGTGCAATTATGACGGGTTCGGCAAATATCCGACCAGGATCGGGGCCGGTGCGTTCATCGGATCCAATAGCGCGCTGGTGGCGCCGGTTACGATCGGTGCCGGCGCGATCGTAGGGGCGGGGTCGGTCATCACCCGAAACGTGGAGCCGGACGCGCTGGCGGTTGCACGCGGCGTACAGGAGGACCGGCCGGGCTGGGCCGCCCAGTTTCGCGATCGGAAATTGGGCCGCGATAAAAGCTGACGATGCTCAAATGAGCGAAGTCCGCTCCCAAAGATCCGGGAGCTTCAGGCTGCTGCCGTTCATCAATGCCTCGGCATCGGCTGCCGGCATTGCCGATCCGAAAAGATATCCTTGCCCGTACCCGCAACCGCGCCGCATCAAATAGCGCGCCTGGGCTTCGGTTTCGATACCCTCGGCGACGACTTCCATTCCAAGTCGGTTGCCCAACCCAACGACGGCATCGACGATCGCCGCATTGCCAGATCCTTCGCACAGATCCGCAACGAAGCTGCGATCGATCTTTATGACATCGACGGGGAAAGCCTGAAGGTGAGTCAGCGAGGCGAAGCCTGTACCGAAATCGTCCAGCGCGATGCGGATGCCTGCTCGATGGAAAGTGTCGAGAGTATCACCGACGTCGCCGGCACTCTGGCCGAGGAATACGGTTTCCGTTACTTCAAGCTCAAAGCAAGAGGGTGGAATCCCCGCATTGGCCAGTTTGTTCATGATGCGGGGCACAAGATTTTCATGGCGGAATTCAGCTGGCGACAGATTGAAGGCGATGCGGCCGAACTCGGCGCCGCGATCCAGCCATGCCCGCATATCCCGCATCAGACATTCCAGCATCCGTTCGCCGAGCTGCATGGCAATATCAAAATCCTCGAAGGCACCTGCGATCGTCGCCGGCAATTGAATACCTTCTGTGTCATGCCGCCAGCGCAGCAGCGCTTCGAACCCCGTGATCCGGCCATCGACCAGCGAGACCTTCGGCTGATAAAAGGGAACGATGCGGTCCTCACGGGCGACGACGCGCGCGACGCCCAGCATGGACGATCGGCGCTGAAGATCGGCTCGCATATCCGAGCGGAAGATCGACAGACCGCCCCGCGCCCCCGCCTTGCCCGCATACAGCGCGATGTCCGCCGCCTTCAACAGGTCCGTCGCCGATCTTTCATGAAGGGGAAAGATCGATGCGCCGGCCGTCGCCGCGCAATCGAGCGTATGGCCGCTATAGGTAAACGGTTCCCGCAACGACTTTAACGCCGCGTCAACCTGCGCGCCGAATGTGGCTTCGCTGCCATTTTTGATCAGGGCGGCAAACTCGTCGCCGCCCAAACGGCCGAGCGTCGTCCCGGGTGGCAGCATCTCCCGCAGACGGGTCGCGAACGTGCGCAGCAGCAGATCGCCTGCATCGTGGCCGATCGTGTCATTCGCGGACTTGAGATGATCCACGTCGAACAGAACAAGCGCCAGTTGAGTCTGCGAGGTATGGGCCTCCTCGATTGCAGCCTCCAGCTGATCGGTGAAGGAAGCGCGATTGGGAAGACAGGTCAGCGCGTCATACGATGCGGTCCAGCGGATTCGCTCTTCCGCCGTGCGCTCCTCAGTCACATCTCGCACGCTCACGAGGACGCGATTGAGCCGCCCATCCGGGCCCAGCACACGCCATCCGCTCGCCTGCATCCAGCGCAGCGCTTTCGTATCGGCACGTTGGATCCGGATCGTGGCGGCGAAGCTGTCGTCGCCGTCCTGCTTCTGAACGGTGGCGATGAGTTCGGTCAGAATATTGCGGTCTTCCGGAACGATCAGCTCGAAAGCCGCAGCCAGATCGGCTGGCACCTGTTCGGACAGGCCCAACATCAGCTTCAATTCCCGAGACCATTCGCGGCGGTTGCGAACCGCGTCGAAATCCCAGACACCAAGACCGGCCGCCCGGGCGGCGAGCCGGAAACGTTCTTCACTGTCCTTTACCCCTTCGTCGGCAATCTTCCGATCATGCGTGTCTTCAAGCGTTCCGTACCAGCGGATGATCGCACCTTCAGCGTCGCGTCGCGGCATGGCGCGGGCACGGAACCACCGGTAGCCGCCTTCGCCTGTTTGAACCTGAAGTTCGAGATCGACTGGCGCGCCGGTCGCCAAGGCTCCGCTCCAGGCCGCCTGCGTGGGCGCCAGATCGTCTGGATGGACCCGCTTCAGCCAGCCGTAACCCGCTGCCTCCATCGGATTACTGCCGATCGTATCCTTCCAACGGGAGCTGACCTCTTCGACCAGCCCGTCCGGCGTGGCCGTCCAGGAAATCTGAGGAAACAGCTCCACCGTGTGCCGAAAATGTTCTTCGCTTTCGCGCAATTTCAACGCGTCCGCTCGGTGCGCGGTGATGTCCTGGGCGACGACGAGGGTCGAGACGGCGCGATCTTCTTCGTCACGGATGAAAGACACGTCGACCGAGCACCAGACGGCCGAGCCGTCGGGCCGAACATAGCGCTTTTCAATACGGAAGGGTTCGGCGCTGGCTCGGTGCCGAGAGAAGAGGGCTTTCGCTCGCTTCCGATCATCGGGATGCGTGAAGCTGTTCATCGGCAAGCCATCGAGTTCATCGACCGTCAGCCCGACCAATTCGCAGTAATAGTCATTCACGAGCAGCACACGATGATCGGAGTCGCGCTGGAGAACGCCGATCCGGGCGTGGCTCAGAACGGCGTTCAGGTTGAGAAACGGCGCGCGCCGGGCCGGCCCTGGCTTCCCGCCCACAGAAGGACGTGGCCATCCGGTCAATGCGGCCGACAATTCCGAAATGAGGCTACTGGGCGTGATCTGCCCGGCATCCGCTCGCGCAGGTAATGTGTCTTCTTGCTCTTGCAGACGTCGAACATTAGCCCCAGGCACGCGCGCACTCCCAATCTGCCAGGCTGTGACGTCGTCACGAGCTCAGCTCTCGGCAGATCCTGCAGGGCCTCCTTCAACGAAGCAGGATCTCTTCGGTGAATGTCTGCGGCCAAATGGTTAAGAATTAACAGCCAAGCGACGCCGGCTGGAGTCGCCGGCGTAAGGCGCTGAGTTACCTAGAATTGTCCAAAACCAAATTAATCAGGCCGAGGCCCATGAGCCTGACATGACGCCGGAACGTCGAGTCGGAGGAACTGCCGCTCAGCTAAGCCGGGCGGCCACTCTTGGGACGGGCGCGAAGCGTGCGATCGCGTGGTCCACGTGGTCCGGCATCGCCGGTCGGGCGATTTCCGCGCGGAGCCGTCGGTGGCTCGCCCGGGGCAGGTTCGATGCGCACACCGCTCTCATCCTCGCCGCGTGGATCGGCAGTGCGAGCCAGCGTAGCTGCGAACTTCCCGGCAAGTGCGCGGGGCACCTGAAACCAGGTTTCTCCCGGCAGAATGCGGATCGCGCCGATCTCGTTCTTCGTGATGTGGCCGCGACGGCAGATGAGAGGCAGCAGCCAGCGAGGGTCGGCATTCTGACGGCGGCCTATATCCATGCGGAACCAGACGGTGTCTTCGAAGCCGGGGCGATGGCGATCAACCTGCGCGGCCTGGCGCGCTTCCGGCGTCTGCTCGATCAGTTCTTCGGGCTGCGGCATCGAGGCGCGATGCATGCGGACCAGCGCGGCGGCGATATCCTCGGCTGATTTCTCGGCCATCAGACGTTCCGCCAGTGCGCGATCCTCGTCGTCGAACTCCACCGGCTCCAGCAGGGCAAGGATCAGGCGTTCACGGTCGTTCTTGCGAATGTCCTCGGGCGTAGGCGCCTGAATCCACTCGGCATTGATGCGCGCGCCCTTGAGCACGCTTTCGACCCGACGGCGGCGGGGATAGGGCACGATCAGGACGGCCGTGCCCTTCTTGCCCGCCCGGCCGGTGCGGCCCGAGCGGTGCTGAAGGGTCTCCGCATCGCGCGGCAGCTCGACATGGATGACCAGGCTGAGCGACGGCAGATCGATGCCGCGCGAGGCGACATCTGTCGCGACGCAGACTCGCGCACGGCGATCGCGGAGGGCCTGTAGGGCGTGATTGCGCTCGGACTGGCTATGCTCGCCCGAGAGCGCCACGGCGGAAAAGCCGCGCTCGACCAGCGTAGCATGCAGGTGGCGCACGTTGTCGCGGGTGGCGCAGAACAACATCGCCGTTTCTGCCTCATGGAAGCGGAGCAGGTTGATGACGGCATGTTCGATGTCGGATGGGGAGACGGTCACCGCCTGATAGGTGATGTCTCCATGCCCGCGATCCTCGCCGACCGTAGAGATGCGCAGCGCATCCTTCTGATAACGCTTGGCAAGCTGGACGATCGGCTTCGCCATCGTGGCCGAGAACAGCAACGTGCGGCGCTCGTTGGGCGTCGCGTCGAGGATCTCTTCCAGATCCTCCCGGAAGCCCATGTCGAGCATCTCGTCCGCCTCGTCGAGGACGACGGCACGGAGGGCCGACAAATCGAGGGCACCGCGCTCCACATGGTCGCGCAGGCGCCCTGGCGTGCCGACGACGATATGCGCGCCGTGGCTTAGCATTCGCCGTTCCTTGGACGCGTCCATGCCGCCGACACAGGTGGCAACGCGGGCACGCGCGGCCCCATAGAGCCACATCAGCTCGCGGCTGACCTGCAGCGCCAACTCACGGGTTGGCGCGATCACCAGCGCGAGCGGCTTCTGCGGGACGGGAAGCTGGCCATCCACCAGGAGCTGCTCGGAGAAAGCGAGGCCGAAGGCGACGGTCTTGCCCGAACCGGTCTGGGCAGAGACAATCAGATCGCGGCCGGCGGCTTCCGGCTCCAGAACGGCGGCCTGAACGGGCGTCGGAGATTCGTAGCCACGCGCAACGAGCGCTTCGCTCAGAAGCGGCGGCAGGGAAGGAAATGTCATGGTCGTCCTGAAGATGGAGCGCGTCGGCGACGCGGCAAACGGTTGGGAAACGAGCGCATCCCGCAGCCCGCGATATCGCCTTATGCCACATAATCGGCGCCGCGCGAAGGGCGGCTCGCGAAGCATTCAGCTTCGTGTAAACCAGCGGAGCGCTTGAGGGCGAAAGACACCGATCGGGAACGAAGAGAATGTGCGGAATTATCGGCATCGTCGGCAAGGAAGAAGTCTGCGGACGGTTGCTGGAAGGGCTGCGTCGGCTGGAATATCGGGGCTATGACTCGGCCGGCATCGCCACCGATCATGACGGGACGATCGATCGTCGCCGCGCGCCGGGCAAGCTCGACAATCTCGCCGCCGTCCTCGCACAGCAGCCGCTTCCCGGCAAAACCGGCATCGCCCATACGCGCTGGGCCACGCACGGCGCGCCGACGGAAGACAATGCGCATCCGCATGCGACGGGCGAAGTCGCCGTCGTCCACAACGGCATCATCGAAAATTTCAAATCCCTGCGCGAAGAGCTGCAGGGGCGGGGGCGTACCTTCAGCTCCCAGACCGACACCGAAGTTGTGGCGCATCTGATCTCGGAACGGATCGAGGCGGGAGACGAGCCGGCCATAGCGGTCTCCTCCGTGCTGAAGCGGCTGCGCGGGGCATTCGCGCTGGCCATCCTCTTCCGCCAGCATCCCGATCTGCTGATCGGGGCGCGGCTCGGATCGCCACTGGTCGTCGGCTATGGCGAGGGCGAAACCTATCTCGGCTCCGACGCACTGGCGCTGGCGCCGCTCACCCAGCAAATTTCCTATCTAGAAGAGGGCGATTGGGTCGTCATCACGCGCGATGGCGCGCAGGTGTTCGACAAGGACGATCAGCCTGTCCAGCGGCCGATCGTGGCATCCGGCGCGACCGATATCGCCAGCTCTAAGGGCAATCATCGCCACTTCATGCTCAAGGAGATTTACGAGCAGCCGATCGTGGTGGCGCAGACATTGCGGACATATTTGCGCCGGCTGGAAGGCGAACTCGCGCCTTTGCCGATCGAGGATTTCGATTTGGCGGGTGTGCGGCGCGTGACGATCGTGGCGTGCGGCACCAGCTATTATGCCGGGCTCGTCGCCAAATATTGGTTTGAGCAGTTCGCTCGCGTGCCGGTGGACATCGATGTGGCGAGCGAGTTCCGTTATCGCGCGCCTGTGCTGGAGGAAGGCGGGCTCGCGCTCTTCATCAGCCAATCGGGCGAAACCGCTGATACGCTGGCGGCGCTTAGGCACGCCCGGGGTGAGGGCCAGAAGATCGCGGTCGTCGTTAACGTGCCGACCTCGACGATGGCGCGCGAGGCGGACCTGTTGCTGCCGACCCATGCGGGGCCGGAGATCGGTGTCGCGTCCACCAAGGCCTTTACCTGCCAGCTTGCGGTCTTGGCGGCCTTTGCGGCGAACCTTGCCAAGGCCAAGGGGCGGCTATCGCCCGCCGAGGAGCGTGAGATCGTTCGCCATCTTTCCGAGGCGCCGGCCTCGTTGAACGGGGCGCTCGCCTATGACGAGACCATTCAGGATATGGCGGGTGTCATCGCCGTTGCCCGTGACGTGCTGTATCTCGGCCGGGGGCCGGACTATCCGCTGGCGATGGAGGGCGCGCTCAAGCTGAAGGAGATCAGCTACATCCATGCCGAGGGCTATGCCGCCGGTGAGATGAAGCATGGCCCGATCGCGCTGGTGGACGATAGCGTGCCGATCATCGTCATCGCCCCGTCAGGCCCGCTTTTCGAGAAGACTGTGTCGAACATGCAGGAGGTGCAGGCGCGCGGCGGCAGGGTCGTGCTCATTTCCGATTATGACGGTATCCAGGCGGCCGGCGAGGGCTGTGCGGCCACGATCACGATGCCGAAGGTGCATCCGCTGATCGCACCGCTCGTCTATGCCGTGCCGATCCAGCTATTGGCCTATCACGTCGCAGTGGCGAAAGGCACGGATGTCGATCAGCCGCGCAACCTCGCGAAGAGCGTCACGGTGGAGTAAGGCGTCAGCTGCGCCGGCTGGAAAGTTTCCAGGAGAGCAGCCAGATCGCCAGACCGCCGAGTGCGAGAGCGCAGCCGACATAGCCGGTCGACGTCCAGCCATATCCCGCCCGGATGGCCATGCCGCCGAGCAGAGGCCCGATCGCATTCGCGGTATTGAAGGCGGAATGGTGGAGCGAGGCGGCGAGCGCCTGAGCATCGCCAGCGACGTCCATCAGCCGCGTCTGGAGGACCACGCCGTACGCGCCGCCCAAGCCGATCCCGAATACGGCGAGCAGCAAGGTGGGCAGGTGCAGCGCGGCGATCGGCCAGAGCGCCAGCATGACGGCCGACCAGAGCATGATGGCGGCGGCGGTGGGCATCAGGCTCTTGTCCGCGAAGCGCGGGACGATGATGGTCCCCGCCGTCATCCCCGCGCCGAAAAGTACGAGAGCGAGGGGGATCATGGCGGGAGACACGTTCGTGACCGCCAGCATCGTATCCGCAAGATAGGTATAGACCGCGAACAGACCGCCAAAACCCACCGCGCCGGTTGCGAGCGTGAGCCAAACCTGCGGACGGCGCAGTGCACCGAGCTCCCGCAGCGGGCTGGCGTCGCGCTCCGCAATGTCCCGTGGTGCGAACAGGGCGACGAGCAGCGCAGTGATTAGCGCCAGCACGGCGACAAGCCCGAAGCCCCAGCGCCAGCCGATGACCTGGCCAAGGATGTTGGCGAAGGGAACGCCGACGATCGTGGCTATCGTGAGCCCAAGCATGACCCGGCTGACCGCCATCGTGCGTCGATTGGGCGGAACCAGCGATGCCGCTACTAGCGCCGCGATGCCGAAATAGGCGCCATGGGGCAGGCCGCTCAGGAAGCGAAACAGCAGCATCCAGTGGTAAGTGGGGGCGATGCCGGACAGGCCGTTGGCGAGTGCGAAGATGCCCATCAGCGCGATCAGCAGCGTCCGTCGGGAAACCTTCGCGGCGAGAACCGCGATGGTAGGTGCCCCGACAACTACTCCGAGGGCATAGGCGCTGATAACGTTGCCGGCCGTCGGCGCGTCGATCGCCAGATCGCGCGCAAAATAGGGCAGCAGGCTCATCGTCGCGAATTCGGTCGTCCCGATCGCGAACCCTCCGACGGCGAGAGCCAAGTGAACGAGCGACGGATTGACCGCACGACCGGCAGACGGATGATCGATTTTCATTGCGCTGCAACATCGGCGTCAACCGTCCATGCTGCAAGCCCCGCCTTCGCACAATGCTCTGGCGTTGCACACCAAGTCGTCCAGTGCGGCGCGGCGCACGTCTTAACTTAGGAAATTGAAAGCAAACGATTTACCTGCTTAGACGGCGCCGTTCTAACCGTATAATGGCGCCCGATGATCGGAGAAGACCAGCAACCCGTCCACGCTGATTTCAAGATGATCGAGCGGGAAAAGGAAACCGGTGGGGCAAATATGAGGGCTATAAGCGGGCTTCTTCGCGCGGCATGGGCGCTTCCGAAGGACACCTATGTCACGCAAGACATCCCCATTCTGCTGACCCTGCTGTGTTTGCGCGAGACGCCGCGCGAACGCGACCGGTCAGATACCGGGAAATCAACACCTTCGGTTGATTAGCGATCGCCATGACGGGCCGCGCCTAGCGGCACCGGCAGCGAATGCGCAGTCGCCCGCTATATTGCGGGTCACGAACCGCCGCGTATCGTTCCACCTCGTGACCTTTGACGGCTGTTTCGGCTGTGCGGTGGGTCGCATCGAACCGGCCGCTCGCGTCGAGGCACCCCTTGAGCAACGGGCGGCTTATCCAGCCGAGCGAGGGCGTGGTGATCAGATCTTTCAATACAGACCGGACGAAAAATATCTCACTCGTTCAATCAGGTGCGATGTATTCATCTTCCAATATATTAAGCGGCATCGCTAGCGGATGGCGCCCTTGGCAATGAGGCGGGGTAGAAGCGCCAGTGCGCCCATGATCGGCCAGCGGCGTTGCCAGGGGCGAATCATGACCGGTTGGCCCGAGTGACGGCCGATCTTCCACGCGAGATAATCGATGCCACCCGCATAGGTGGCGCTGGCCTTGGCGAGACGGGCAAGCGTCAGTAATTTGCCGTTACGGCGAAGCTGGCGCCAGCGTCGGGCGGCCGCTTCGGGCGTGAGCGATGGTGACGGAAGTGCAGCCAGCGCGGCCCGGCCGACAGCTTCGTAACGGGATAGGTCGAAGTCCACGATCGACCCGGGGCGGTTGGCGCGTTCGGCACGGAGTTCGGCCGAGTAAGTGAGTGCAAAGCCCTCGCGCCATATTGCTACTGCGCCGTTGTCGGATCCGCCGGGAGACATGGTTGGCAGCGTCAGTTCGAATAGCGTCTGTGCCGCGCGGGCGACGGCTTCGACGATGCGTTCGGCCGCGCCCTCATCGCGACGCCACACGAGCCGGGAAGGTTGGGCAAAGCGCGCCCAGACCGAGACAGTCTCCGCCTCCGGACCATTCAGGCGAACGAAATCGTCGGCGCTGAGAACGGCGTATTTGGCCACTAGGCCACCATGCTCGAAAGGGAAGACGTTCGGGGGAAGCAGGCGATTGGCCGTCGCGAGCCATCGGCGATCAAACGCTTCGGTGTAGCTTTCGACGATCAGGTAGAAATCGAGCATCAAGCCGTCGAAGCTCTGTTCGCGCAGGCAGGAGCCATAAAACAGGACGCCCACCGAAGATGAATGACTCGCTGCGATGGCGGTCGCCATATCCGTCACGGGCGGAGGCGCCGGAATGGCGATTTCGGCTGCCACGAGGTCGCGCAGGGCCGTGGTCGTCATCCGTCGTTTCCGATTGCGTCGTGCCGGGCTCGTTCCGGCGTTCGCACGTGTTCGTCAGGCAGCAAGGCGAACAAAGGGGAGAGGATCGGTGTGGCGGAGCACGATCGTGCGGCCGGCGCCTGCCTGGAACACCTCGCCATCGAGGATCAGGCTGGATCGATCGCCGGAAATGCGGATCTCGTCGCCGCTTTCCACCTGGACGCCATGCAGCCGCCCGTAACTCAGCTTGCCGAACGCACTCGTGATAACGGCGCGAGCAAGCGCGAACGGATTTTGATCGACGACGAGCAGTTGAAGCGCGCCCAGCCGTCCGGTCGTCGGAACATTGGAGCCCAGCAACAACTTACGCAGCGTGGTTACGATGAGCAGCGAGAAATAGCCCTGTATCTGCCCCTGTCGGATCAGCGAAACGTTCACCGATGACGGGCGCGGTGGGAGGAAAGCGGCGCGCATGCCAAGCACCAGCGAGAGCAGCAGCGCGAAGAAGGTGAGGACATGGCTCAGCCAGTTCGGCAGGCCGAGAGGATAGATCTTGTTGCGGCAATACAGGATCGAATCGGCAAGGCCGGCCCCGCCCAGGAACATGCCGAGCACCGGCACGCCGTCATCCTCGCTCAGCGCGATCAGTTCGCGGCTGACGATATGATCGGCAACATTGCCGCGTGCGATTTCCAGAACGCGCTCCAGAGCGATGATCGGATCGCCCACCGCTCCGAGATCGAGGGCGATCAGGTTCGTCTTGCCGTTTGGCAGTACCGCGACAGGCGGCGGCGTCGCGCCGAACTGACCGCCATGATAAAGCTCGGTCAGCGTCGACTGTACGGTGCCGTCGCCGCCATTGATGACGAGAATGCAGGGTTCGACCCGCGCGATCGTCGTGAGCGCCACGCCGATCTGATCCGCGCTTTCCACCTCATAGTGAAAGATTTCAGGATGATCCGCGCAGAAACTGCGAACGCGTGGCAGCAGCGACCGGTTGCCGGTCGACTGAGGATTGGAAAGAAGCGCGATCCGGACCATTAAATTCCCGTCAGCGTTCGGCCGTGGCGATCGGCTTGACCGATCCACCCTGCACATAATTGAGAACGATCGGCACGCGCGTGACGCCGTTCGCCACTTTCACCTCGACCTGAACCGGCGAGGGCCGGCGCTTGAAGACGACATCCAGCAGCGAGACGCTGGGATTGCCCGAGAAGCCACCGCCATCCGTCATGTCCGATTTGCCGCTGCCGTTCAGGTCATGCCGGATCGAAACGGCATAAGCGCCGGGGCGAGGAACCGGCATGCAGACGTCGACCGGGCCGTTCGCCGGCGTGGGCACATCGACGCGTTCCAGATAGGTGCCCTTGTCGAAATATCGGGCGGGATCACCACCATAGGACTGGACGCGGACTTTGCCCGTGCGAATCTTCAGGCCCAGAACCCGCACCAGCATGGCGGGTTTTCCCGCTCCCGGCGCGCATTCGGCGGCGTGCGGCCCGACGATCGCGGCGGTGGCCGCTGCGGGCGCGACGACCCCGCCCGCGAAAAGCGCGGTGGCGACGACGGGCACGAGAAGTTTAGACATGACCAACCCACTCCCGGAAGCTATAGCCCGCCGCCAGTGGCGACGGGCGAAACACGCCCCCATGCCGACTGCAGATTGGCCTCGATTGCGGCCAGATCATGGTGACGGAGCGTCGGCATTTTGAATTCTGGCAAGATGGTCGATCGCTACCTCTCCCGCCTCATCGCCGTGCCGCTTGCTGCGACGCTCGTGATCGCGGCGATGCTGCTGTTGCTCGACAAGATGCTCCGCCTGTTCGATTTCGTTGCGCAGGAGGGCGGGCCAGTCAGCGTCGTGTGGCGGATGCTGGCGAGTCTGATCCCTGAATATCTGTCGCTCGGCATACCGATCGGACTGCTGCTGGGGATTTTGTTGGCCTTCCGCAGGCTCGCGACCACGTCCGAGCTGGACGTGATGCTAGCGGTGGGGATGAGCTATGGTCGCCTGCTGCGCGTGCCCTTTTATTATGCGGGGGCGCTGGCGGCGCTGAACCTGGCGATCGTCGGGTTCGTCCAGCCTTATGCACGCTATGCCTATGAAGGTTTGCGCTATGAGCTGCGCTCCGGCGCGCTCGGCGCATCGATCAAGGTGGGCGAATTCACGCGGCTGGGCAAAAAGATGACGCTGCGGGTGGAACGCAGTCAGGATGGCGGGCGGGAGCTTTCCGGCCTGTTCGTGATGGCGCGGAGCGATGACGGGAAGAGCCTGGCGGTTACGGCCGAGCATGGCCGGTTCATGGCGACTGACGATCCGAATACGATCATCCTGCGGCTGCGGAACGGCAGTCTCGTCCACAATGCGCCCGGCTTCGCCACGCCGCGCGTGCTGACCTTCGTAAACCATGATCTGCCGATCGATCTGCCGCGCGAGGAGGCGTTCCGGCTGCGCGGCGGCCGGGACGGGGAGATGACGATCCCCGAACTGGTGAAATCCGGCCATACCGACAGCAACGCCAAGCTGGAGCGGGCGCGAAGCCGGTCCGAATATCATTTCCGGCTGGTGGAGGTGGCGACGATGCTGCTGTTGCCGATGCTGGCGGTATCGCTGGCCGTGCCGCCGAAACGATCCTCGTCGGCCTTGGGCGTTTTTCTCTCGATCGTGATGATCGTCACGTATCACAAGATTAATGAATATGCGGAGGCGCTTGGCAGTCTCGGGCGGATCGATCCGCTGATCGCCCTGTGGGTGCCATTCACGCTGTTCGCGGCGTTGATCTGGTGGATGTATCACACGCTGGCGCACAAACCGGGCGGGCAGCCGATCGGCGCGCTGGAGAAGAGCGCGAGCGTGGCCTGGACATGGGTCCGCAGTCGCTTCGCCAAGGATAAGAAAGTGAGCGCGGCATGATCCGGGGACCGGGCCTGCTGCCGACGCCCACCATCGGCTGGTATCTGGCGAAGACCTTCGTATCGCGATCGATCGCGGTGCTGGCGGCGCTCGTGCTCGTGCTGGTGACGCTCGATCTGCTCGGCGAATCCGGCGATATTCTGGCTCAGCCGGGGAACGGCCAAGCGGCGATCCTGCATTATGTTTCGCTGCGGGTGCCGCAGATCATTGCGCGCTTCCTGCCATTCTCCGTCCTGCTCGGCACGCTCATCACGCTGGTGCGGATGAACGCGAGCAGCGAGATCATCTCGATGAAGGCCGCGGGCATCTCCGCGCACCAGATTCTCGCGCCGCTGGGCGTGGCCAGCCTCGCCATCGCCGGGCTCTCCTTCTGGTTCAACGATCATGTCGTCGCCCGCGCGACATCCACGCTCACCGCCTGGCAGAATGTCGATTACGGGGTAGTGAAGGATACACGCGGCGTGGTCGACAACGTTTGGGTGCGGGACGGGGAGGATCTGATCCATGTCGATCGCGTGAGCGGGCGGGGCGCCGGGGCAAGGCTTTCGGGCGTGGAACTCTATGATCGGACCAAGGATCGGCTGACGTCGATCGCGCGGGGCGAAAGCGGGCGATTTGTGGATGGCGCCTGGCGGATCGACCAGGTGCAGGTGTTCGAAGTGCGAGCCGGGGCATTGCGCAAGGTGCCGGCGATGACGATCGGCCGGGGCATCGCGCCCGACCGCTTCACCCTCGCCAATGTGGATGGTGACAGCCGCTCCTTTCGGTCGCTGTGGGAGGCAATCGGGGAACTGGATGCCAGCGGACGGCCGACGGGGCCACTGGGGACGATCCTGTGGCACAAGATTTCAGGGCCGCTTTCGACGATCCTGATGCCGCTGCTGGCGGGCGTCGCCGGCTTCGGGCTGGCGCGATCGGGGCGGCTGTTTCTCCGCGCCGTAATCGGCATGGCGCTGGGCTTCCTATACTTCGTGGCGGACAATTTCGCGCTCGCGATGGGCAATCTGGGCGCCTATCCGCCGTTGCTGGCCGCGTGGGCGCCGTTCCTGCTGTTCTTCCTGATCGGCGAGGCGGTGCTGATCCGCACCGAGGAGTGACCGCAGAGCCGAACGCGGCCGATGCCGCCGACGCCGCAGCCCATGCGGTAAGGCAGCAGGCCGCAAAAGGCGCGGGCACGGTCGCGCTCTCTCGCCTGGGTGCGGTCGTGGAGGTGGTGAGCCAGCCAGCCTACACCTGGATGTTCGGTCTGCCGACCTACGGCCTCTACATGGTATTGTGGAGCCTGGTGAACCTGGCCGAGAACATCTTCGATCTGGGCGTGACAAGCGGGTTGCAGCGCATCCTGCCGGCTTGCCGTTCGCCGGACGAGCGGGCCGGCGCGGTCCGTGCGGCGTTGATCCTGGGGGTTTTACCCAATCTGGCGGCCGGAGCGCTCGCATGCCTGTTCGCCCCGCAGATCGCCGCCTTGCTGAACGTGGCGGCGCAGGACAGCGCCAAGCTGGTGACCGGCATTCGCATCTTCGCGTGGGCGCTGCCCTTGTGGGCGATCATCGAGGTATCGACGTCCGCCGTGCGCGCGAACCATGCGTTCGGCCCCGAAGTGCGGGTACGGCTGATGTGGGAGCAACTGGCGCGGCTGCTTGCGGCGGGCGCGTTGTGGGCGGCGGGGATGAGCACGCTCGGGCTGCTGCTTGCGCACCTTATCTCGCTGGCATTCACGGCGGGATCCGCCCTGCGGCTGCTCAATCGCTACGTGCCCCTTCGCGATGTCGCCGCGCGGCCGGCGGCAGGAGCAATGCTGCGGGAGATGACGCTCTCCAGCGTTTCTGTGCTGCCTGCCAACATTCTGGCGCGGACCTTCAGTGACCTTGCGACCATCATCGCCAATCTGCTGGCGCCCGGCGCGGCTGGCGCGTCCGCCGCCGGCCTGTATGCGATTGCCCGGAAGGTTTCGAGCATCCCGCAAATCGTGCGGCAGACGTTCGGATATGTGCTGGCGCCGATCGCGGCCGCCGCAAAGCGCGGCGACCGGGCGACGCTCCAGGCGCTCTATGACTTTTCCGTGCGGCTTTCCGTGTTGCTGGCGGTGCCGACCTGCGTCGCGCTGGCGGCGGCCGGACCGGCGATCCTCGGTGTCTTCGCGCATGGCGCGGAAGCCGGGCTACCGATCCTGATCATTCTGGTGACGGCGAGGGGGATCGAGGCGGCGATCGGACCGGCCTCGACAATCCAGCAGGTGATCGGCCGGCGGGTGCTGCCGCTACAAAACAGCCTGTTCGCCGTGATCGCGGCAGCAATAGTCCTTGCGGTGGCGGCGACGCCATTTCCGGGGATGGCGGTCGCGCTGGCGGTCGCAACGGGGCAGATAGCGGTCGCTGGGCGATCGATCGGTCAGCTCAGTCGCGAAGAGGGGCTTGCCGCATTTTCTCCACCCTTTGCGCGTACGTTGAGCGTGGCGCTGGCGGTGTCGGCCGTGATCATTGCCTTTGCTTTTGCAACAGCTGCGCTGCCGCTTCTCTGGCAGGGGCTTCTTATTCTGGGTATGTGGGCGGGAGTGCTATGGGTCGCACTCCGGTTTGGTCTGGCCGAATCGGACAAGTCGGCTCTCGGGCGGGCGGCGAGGCGCCTCCACCTCTAGAGAATCAGGCATTTTGTGCGGCAAACCGGGATTCCCCGAGGGTCGGCGGAATATGGTGCATCCGGCGTTCAGGAACCGGACACCGCCAATGTTGTTAATATTCACCGATGCTAGACCGATTGCCTTGCCCCTTTCCCAGGACGCCCAGGCGGCGGTTTTCGATTTTTCAGGTGAGTTGATCGTATGATCTTGCCAGCACGCGCCGTCTTCGACGCTGCGCTTCTCGATTTGTCGCTTACCGGTTTGGCAGCGACATTGTTCATGGCCGTACAGGCTCGTTCCGTCTTCGGCGTGGACGAGGATAGCGGACGCAAGATCGCGCCCGTTTGGGCTGCGGCCATCGGCTGCGGCGTAATCGGCGCCTATTTCGGCGACAATGCCATCGGGGCGGCTATCGTGACGTTGCTGGCTCTGATCGGCGCGAGCCTGGTGAGCTGGGCGATGCCGCGGCTGACGGCCGCCGGCGCGCTGTCCATTGCCGTGCAGCCCTTGCTGTTGCTCACCGCGCTTCCCTGGTCGTTCATGCTTCTGGCCGAGCTGGCATATCCGTTGTGGGCTTTGGCGCTCTGGGTGATGTCCAGCGCTTTGGCGGTGGCGTTGATTGGCTTCAGCATGGCGGGATCGCTCGTTCGTCAGGCGACGATGACCCACGTCAACTGGCGCCGTCCCACGGCGCCGCTGAAACCGAAGCTCAGCGCCGATGCGCCGATGATATCGGTGCAGGTGCCTTGCTATGCCGAGCCGCCGGAGCTGGTGATCGACACGCTGGATCGCATCGCCGCGCAGACCTATCCTAACTTCGAAGTCATGGTGTGCGACAACAACACCAAGGACGAGGGCCTGTGGCGTCCGGTGGAAGCGCATTGCCGCCGCCTCAATGCGCGTCTCGGTTTCGAACGGTTCCGCTTCTTTCATGTCGCGCCGCTGGACGGTGCCAAGGCGGGTGCGCTCAATTGGCTGGCGCCACGTATGGACAAGCGCGCGACGTTGGTCGCGGTGCTAGACGCCGATTACGAGGCCGAGCCCGGCTTTCTTGCGAAGCTCGCCGGTTTCTTTGACGATCCCAAGATCGGCTATGTTCAGACGCCGCACGATTATCGCGCCTATCAGGGCAGCCCCTATCTGCGCGCCTGCTACTGGGAATATATGCCGACCAACAAGGTCGTTTATCCCGGCATCAACGAATATAATGCCGCCTTCACCATCGGCACGATGTGCATCGTCCGTGCGGACGCTATCCGCGAAGCAGGCGGGTGGGCCGAATGGTGCCTGACCGAAGACAGCGAGATTTCGGTGCGCCTGCGCGCTATCGGCTATGATGGCATCTATTTGCCGCAGACGTTCGGGCGTGGCCTGATCCCCGAAACCTTCGAGGATTATCGCAAGCAGCGCTTCCGCTGGTGCGCTGGCCCGGTCCAGCAGCTGCGCCGCTATTGGCGCTATTACCTGCCGCGTCCGTTCGGCCTGAAATCCGGCATCAACGGCTGGTCCAAGCTCCTCGAATTCCAGCGGAGTGCCGCGCCACTGGTGCAGCTTCTGACGACGGGCTTCGGCCTTGCGATGATGGCGGTGATGACGGTGCTGAGCGCAACCGGCATTCTCCCGCAGATCGTGCTGCCCGGTGTTGCCTGGGCCGTGATGGCCTCCGGGATGTTGGGTTCGCTCGTGCTTCGCTGGCGTCGGTATCGCCTGTCCGGGTGCACGCGGATATCGGACATGATGTTGGGCGAAGTGGCGCAGGCGAGCCTGTCTTTCGTCCAGATGACGGCGGCGGTTGCCGGGCTCTCCTCGAAGCCGCAGGCTTGGCGCCGCACGCCGAAGTTCGCGGCGGCAGGATCCTGGCGCCGTGCCCTGAATGCGACCCGGCCTGAAGCGCTGATCGGCGGCGCGCATCTTGCGCTGATCGTCATCCTGTTCGCGATGGCGGGCGAGGTCGGTGGGCATCTGACGGCAGTCGCGGCGCTGTCGCTTTTCCTGTCCGGCGCGCGCTTCATCGCCGCCCCGGCGATGGCGCTGCTGGGCGAACGGGAATTGGCTCGTGCCGCCTTAAAGAAGCGCGAGCAGGAAGACCGCTTTTTAGCAACGCATCGGCGGTCGACGTTCAAGATAGCTTAAAGTGCGCGCAGGGCTTCGGGTGAGATTTGCCCGAGGCTGCCAGCCGTCAGGCTTTCGGGTCCCGGTCGACCAAGTAAACGCTTTGGCGTTCATTTCGCCGGCCGCGCGCCTGTAACAAATATGGTTAACAAATTTGCGAATTGTTCCGTCGAGCGTTTGGGCGGATTGAGCCCCGATCGCAAGGGGAATGCTTATGCGGCGGTGGCCGATGACGAACGCGCCGAAAGATGGACGAACGATCATCGGATGTACGCGGGTGGAGGGCGTCGAGCATCGGATTGCTTGGAGCAGTCAGGGATGGCTCGATGTGCAAACAGGCGCCGTCATTCCGTCAGATGTTTTCGTAGAATGGCGTGGCGATCGCGCCGGGGCGCAACGATCCATTTAACTCTGCGGCCATCCGATCGGCTTCGCCATCGGCGCGTGCCGCTTCGGCGAGCGTGATCCGCTTATCCTCGGTGGAAGACAGAGTGAGCGCCATTCTCCGGTGGCGAGCCGCCTTGGCCCGCAACTTCTGAACGAACGCACGACCGTCCTCGAGAATGGGACGACCCATGGATACTCTCCCGCCTGAAGGAGCCTTGAATATCGTTGAGAAAGATTAACAAATTCTAAAAGGCGCCCTAGCGCTTCCGTCATTCGCCGCTCGATGTGCTCATTCTGTCTTTTCGACAGTAATTCAGCCTGCGCGCGAAAGTATCCACAAAGCATCTGGTTATGAAGCATAACACGCCATCGGACTATGCGGGCAGGGCGAATGCGAGAGCGGCTTTATCGCTGGCGATGCCGCATGGCATTATCGAAGCAAAGCGATGTCGTGGTAACCAAATGGTCGCTCCTCGACGCAATCGGCGTGATGCTCGTTGGGTCAGGTCTCGCACCCGCAAGCCGGCCTTTTGCCGAACTTGCCCGGGCATAGGGGCGGCGCCTTGATCGGCCGGACGATCTGGCGCTCGCGCCGGAGCGGCTGAACCAGACAGCGCGGGCCATACAGGATGGTCCGGCCCGCTTCGTGGCTTCCCAGCCCGATCCGTTGCTTCGGCCTTGCGGTCATGCGCCGGAAAGCTGCTGCGGCGAGGCGCGCGCGGCGAAATAGCCGGCGTTCTCCGCTACGTCATGATCGCGGTCTGGCCTGAAAGGGCCCGCGCGGCGGCATCGGGGCGAAGAGCTTGCGGATGCCGATGCGGACGGAGCGGCCGAGCGGATCCAGGTAAGCGGGCTGGTAGCGGATGGGTGTGTCGCCAGTGCCGTCGCGCACGGTCTGACGCTCGTTGAAGATATTCGTCACGCCGAAGGTGAGGCGGACGTTGCGCGCCCAGCCCTTGCCGATGAACGCAGGCATCTGGCCCAGATCGGCGAAGACCCGCAGATCGAACGTGGTGAGATCGGAGAAGCGCAGATCGCCGATCGCGCTGCCCGTAGCCGCCCGCGCCGTCGTCGGGCTCTGCCAGTTGGCTGACAGCCGGACACCCAGTCCGGCGTTCGAATAGCCGAGCTGGCCCTCCAGTTCGTGACGCGGCGAGCCGCCGGCCGAACCGGTCGCATCGCCATTCAACCGATCAAGCACGGGCAGGCCGGGCCGGATCAGCACCTCATCCTGGAAATGCCAGGTGTGGTACAGCGCAACCTGAACGCGGCCCCCTGCCTGACCGCCGCCGCGCGGCCCGCCGAAACCGCCGCCGCCGGGGCCACGACCGCCACCGGCGCCTCCTCCTCCGCCGGGCCCCGCACCGCCACCGACACCACGCTGGGCCGAATTGGCGCTTTCGCCGGTGCTGGCCCGCTCGCCCGCGGGGGCGGCGCCCGGCGGGGGCGGTGCACCTTCAGGCGGCGGGCCACCGGCACCGGCGCCCCCACCGGGTCCGCCTGGTCCGCCCGGGGCGGGGAAGCCCCGTTGCGCAGCCAGCTTACGAAACGCCGCGATCTGCGACGCCGTGGGCTTGAGCGGGATCGACAGATTGAAGCCCCAGCGCAGGCTTTTCGTATCCTCCCGACTGAAATTGACTGACCGCATATCGGCACGGATCAGGTTGCCATCGCTATCGCGCAGGAAACGATCGGGGAAGGCGGACTCGATCGCCGCCGTCGGCTCGGGTAGCGCATTGATTGCATTGCGAATCCGGCTCTTCACGTAATTGGCGGTGAGCGACAGATCGGTCTTGGTCAGCGGCTTCCAGGTCGCGCCGATCTTCACGACGCGGCGGTCGTCCGCCAGCAGGTTCGGGTTTCCGCCGGTGATGGCAGTGACATCGACGGACTGACCGCGTCGGTAATCAAAGACGCGCGCGGCGGGCGTGACGATGACCGGATTGCCAAGTTGCTGGACGGTCGGTGCCCCCTCATCCGCCGTGTAGGACGCGATGAGGGTGAGAGGAGGGCGCGGTGTCCAGTTCAGGCCGGCACCATATACGGTGAGCGTGCCGAAATCGCTGAAGCGGTTCACGGCGAAATTGGCATTCGCCGTCAGGTTGCCGAGCGCGGAGAGCACGCCCGCGCGGCGGCTGGCGATTGGCACATCGATGCTGACCTTACCGTTCCCGGCGGTGCGGGAGAGCGACGTATCCTGGCTGATGCCGGCGCGCAGTGAATTCGCGTCGATGGCTTGGAATGCGCCGCCGACGGTGATCGTGGTGCCGATCGCGCCCGCCGGCAGCTTCGCCAGCGAGCCGCGCGTGACGAGCTGAAGATCGCCCGCATTGGTGATGGAATGAGCGCGATTGACCAGCAACCCGCCCACGAACGGATCGAGATCGCTATAGGGATTGAGCGCGGGATCGTTGGCGGTGAGGCGAGACTCGATGGCGGTGGTGTCGAGGCCGGTTTCCGTGCGGGTCTTGCTGTCACCGTGATCGTAATTGCCCGTCGCGGTCCAACGCCACGCCTGCGAAAACTGGCCATTGGCGCCGCCACCGAAATGGCCGGTCCAGCCGTTCGTCCGCTGCGAGAGCGGATCGGTGCCAAGGTAGCGATCGACGAGCACCGCCGAAGCGAAGGGCGAATAGGGGTTCGCAGCCGGCAGCGACAAGGCGGTGGCAGGCAGGCCATTCAGTGCCTTGCTGCGCGTGACCGTGAGCAAGCCATTCGCGGTTGCGGAGATGTCACCGAAAGCGCGTGCATAGACAGAGTTAATCGTGAGTGTTTCGGTTTCGGGGCGAAGCGTACGATAGGGTGAGATATCGGTGTTGGTCTGGTTGTTGGCCGTGGCGGCGAATGCTCCGAGGCTTGGTGTGCCGGTGGCGGCTGAGAGCGGCACGCCGGCGATCAGCACGGGCGTGCCTGCCAGTGCGCTCAGGCGCGGATCGATCTCGCCGCCGCGCGCCGCGACGACATTGCCGACCCGTGAATAGGGCGCGCCGGCAGACGTGGAGATCAGATCCCGATCGCTTTCCGTCAGGCGGGCACTACCCTGGATGCGGGCGTTCAGGATGAAGCGATTGTCGCCCCTGATCTGGATCTTGCCGCCCTCCAGCGTGCCACCCTCGCCACCGCCCTCCGTGGAGGTGCTTCCGTCGGCGACGACGGTCTTTGCGTCGAAGCGGCGGCGGAGGACGAAATTGACGACTTTCTGATCGGAGCTGAAGCCATATTTCAGCGCGACTTCTTCCGGCATGACCTCGACCCGCAGGATCGCTTCGGTCGGGATGTCGCGGATCTCGGCGAAGCTGGAGATGCGTTTGCCGTTGAGCAGCACGGCAGGCGCGCCGCCGCCGCGCCCCTGATTGCTGCCGGTCTGCGGGCTCAACTGATCGAGCAGATCGGAGATGGAATTGACGCCATAGGCACGGACGTCGGCGGGGTTGAGGACCTGTTCGGCAGGAATGTCGCCGACGACCGAGCCCACCGGTCGCTGCCCGGTAACGAGGATCGTCTCCTCATCGTCCACCACCGGGGTCTCGCTGCCGCCCGGAGCAGGCGTCGATGCGGGCGGCGTGCCCTGTGCGATCAGGGCGGCGGACGGCGAGGCGACGACGCCTGCCAAGGCGGTGGCGAGATGGAGCGTGCGAATCATGAGGCGGTTGCTAGCGGCTATTCCCCGTCTGGTATGTCACACCAGCAATAAAAGGCCGGATTGATCCCCACCGCCATGCGTCCCATATCTCCGGGCTAAGGCCGCGAACATCCACGCGGCATCGGAGTCCCCATGGTCGAAACTTTTCCCGTTCTGCCGCTTCGCGACATTGTCGTCTTTCCGCAGATGATCGTTCCTCTTTTCGTAGGCCGCGACAAATCTGTCGCCGCGCTGGAAAGCGCGATGACGGCGGACAAGAGCATTTTCCTCGTCGCACAGTTGGATCCTGCCAATGACGATCCCGATGCGAGCGCCTTGTATGAGGTGGGCGTCGTCGCCACCGTCCTGCAGTTGTTGAAGCTGCCCGACGGCACGGTGCGCGTGCTGGTCGAGGGGCAGCGGCGAGGGCAGATTTCCGATCTGCGCACCGAGGGCGGCCATCTCGTCGGCGATATTGCGCCCGTCGCCGAGGGCGAGGGTACGGACGATAACGAGACGAAGGGGCTGATCCGCTCCGTCATCGAACAATTCGAGCGCTACGCGAAGCTGAACAAGAAGATCTCCGACGATCTGCCGGGGCAGCTTGGCGAGATCGAGGCGCCGGGCAAGTTGGCCGATGCGGTGGCCGGCAACATCGCGGTGAAGGTCGCCGAAAAGCAGGCCATGCTGATGGAGCCCAATCCCGCCCGTCGGCTGGAAATGGCGTTTGCCTTCATGGAAGGCGAATTGGGCGTGCTGCAGGTGGAAAAGAAGATCCGCAGCCGCGTGAAGCGCCAGATGGAAAAGAGCCAGCGCGAATATTATCTCAACGAACAGTTGAAGGCGATCCAGCGCGAACTCGGCACGGGCGAAGGGGAAGAAAGCGGCGACGAGATCGCCGAACTCACCCAGAAGATTGCCAATTTGAAGCTCTCCAAGGAAGCGCGCACCAAGGCGACCGCCGAGGTGAAGAAGCTGCGCACGATGGCGCCGATGAGTGCTGAGGCGACGGTCGTCCGTAACTATCTGGACGTGCTGCTCGGCTTGCCGTGGGGCAAGAAGAGCAAGATCAAGAAGGATATTCCGGCTGCGCAGGCGGTGCTGGACGACGATCATCATGGCCTGGAGAAGGTCAAGGACCGGATTATAGAATATCTCGCCGTTCAGGCGCGGACCAACAAGCTGAAGGGACCGATCCTGTGCCTTGTCGGCCCGCCCGGCGTCGGCAAGACGAGCCTGGGCCGCTCGATCGCGAAGGCGACAGGGCGCGAGTTCGTGCGCCAATCGCTGGGCGGCGTGCGGGACGAGGCCGAGATCCGGGGGCACCGCCGCACCTATATCGGATCGCTGCCGGGCAAGATCGTCTCCAACCTGAAGAAGGCGGGAACCTCCAATCCGCTGTTCCTGCTGGATGAGATCGACAAGCTCGGCCAGGATTTCCGGGGCGATCCGGCATCGGCGCTGCTGGAGGTGCTGGACCCGGAGCAGAACGGCAAGTTCCAGGATCATTATCTGGAGATCGACGTCGATCTGTCCGACGTCATGTTCGTCTGCACCGCGAACAGCCTGAACCTGCCGCAGCCGTTGCTGGACCGGATGGAGATCATTCGGCTGGAGGGCTATACCGAGGATGAGAAGCTCGAAATCGCCAAGGCGCACCTTCTGTCCAAGCAGATCGAGGCACACGGGCTGAAGGCCGACGAGTTCACGCTGACCGACGATGGGCTGCGCGATCTGATCCGCTATTACACCCGTGAGGCGGGCGTGCGGACGCTGGAGCGCGAAATCGCCAAGGTCGCTCGCAAGGCGCTGCGGCGCATTTTAGAAGGCAAGGACAGCCGGGTTGTCGTCGATGCCGAAAATCTCGGCGAATTCTCCGGCGTGCGGAAGCATCGCTTCGGTGTGTCCGAGGAGGAGGATCAGATCGGTGCGGTGACAGGTCTGGCCTGGACGGAAGTCGGCGGCGAACTGCTGACGATCGAAGCCGTCACGGTTCCGGGCAAGGGGCTGGTGAAGACGACGGGCAAGCTCGGCGAAGTGATGCAGGAGAGCGTGCAGGCCGCATGGTCCTTCGTAAGAGCCCGCGCCCCGATCTATGGGGTCAAGCCGTCCGTGATCAACCGCAAGGACGTGCACATCCATCTTCCGGAAGGCGCCGTGCCGAAGGACGGTCCGTCGGCAGGCATCGGCATGGTGACGACTTTGGTGTCCACCCTTACCGGCATTCCGATCCGTCGCGATGTGGCGATGACGGGGGAGGTCACGCTGCGTGGCCGGGTGCTGCCGATCGGCGGCCTCAAGGAGAAGTTGCTCGCGGCGCTGCGTGGCGGGATTACGACCGTGTTGATCCCGCAGGAAAACGAAAAGGATCTCGCAGAAATACCCGCGAAGATCTTGACGGGACTAAATATCATCCCGGTTTCCCATGTTGACGAAGTGCTAACCCATGCTCTCGTCCGGCCAGTGGTGCCGATCGAGTGGACGGAGGCAGATGAACTGGCGACGGAGCCTCCTGCCGCGGTCGCGGCACCCGAGCATGGAGGTAGTCTGGCACGGCATTAACGTTGATTTTGCCCGGTTCAGCGTGTTTTTTCTTTGACACGGGGGCGTGAGCAGGAGTTTACTTCCTCCACCAACAATAAGAAGTGGAGCAGAGGATGAACAAGCAGGAGCTCATAGTCGCCGTGTCTGAAGAGACAGGGATGAACCGTGGTGATACGGGCCGCGTCGTCGAGGCTTTGTTGAGCAAGATCGGCAAGACTTTGGAGGACGGGCGGGAAGTGCGGCTGGTGGGCTTCGGGACCTTCTCCGTTACAAGGCGTAAACCATCGACGGGCCGAAATCCGCGTACCGGCGAGCCGATGAACATTGGATCCACCAGCCAGCCGAAATTTCGCGCGGGCAAGGTTTTGAAAGAACTGGTCAACTGACTTTCTAGCCGTCTTTACGGGTGGACAGGGCCGGGGCGAGCCTTTAATCGCCGCCCCCTGGCGTGGCCTTCCCGATTATCGGGGCGCATAGCTCAGCGGTAGAGCACACCCTTCACACGGGTGGGGTCGCAGGTTCAATCCCTGCTGCGCCCACCACGCTAAAGAGCCCGCCTTCTCAACGAGATGGCGGGTTTTTTTGTTGGATACAGGCTGGCTGCTTATTTGTGACGCGGCGGCGGCCGGTGCGTTGAACATGGAACGCTAAAGCTATCTGCGATCGCATCGCAAAAGCCAATGGAGCCGCAAGTGTGGCCGCTCGTTCCTTTCCAGCAAGGAGACGAAGATCATGGCCAAGCCACCGGAAACCCCGCCACACTCCGATACGGACGGCGTCAATCGCGATGCTCGGGCAGGCTCGCGCCTCGGCGACGAACATACCGATCCCGGCAGCAAGATGAATCATGCCGATAAGGAAAGCCGGGGGCGACCCGAGGGTGGCCGCCAGGCCGACGAGGAGCCGGACGAGAAGGGCGAATAAGGGGCGCAGATCGAACGATCGGGTGCGGATCAGGGATGAAGCGTTCCGTCCTGGCTTTGCTACCGACCGACGGTCGAATTACCTCACCGGAGCGACGGCTGCCGCTCCGGTATCAGTATGTCAGTCGCGAGCGATGCACATGGCGACGCCCATGCCGCCGCCGATGCACAATGTGACGAGACCCTTCTTGGCGTCCCGCTTTTCCATCTCGTACAGCAAGGTGGTGAGAACGCGCGCACCACTGGCGCCGACCGGATGGCCGATCGCGATCGCGCCGCCATTGACGTTTACCTTCTCGGCATCCCAGCCGAGTTCCTGGCCTACTGCCAGCGCCTGGGCGGCAAAGGCCTCATTGGCTTCGATCAGATCGAGATCGTCGATCGTCCAGCCGGCCTTTTCGAGCGCCTTCTTCGAGGCGGGAACGGGGCCGATCCCCATGTAAGCCGGGTCCACGCCCGCCGTGGCCCAGGAGGCGATCCGGCCGAGTACCTTCGCCCCCCGCTCGGCGGCGTTCTCGGCCGTCATCAGGACGATGGCCGCGGCGCCGTCATTGATCCCGCTCGCATTGCCGGCCGTGACGCTGCCATCCTTCTTGAAGGCGGGTCGCAGGCTGGTCATCGAATCCAGAGTCGTGCCGGCGCGGATATATTCATCGTCACTGACGACGGTTTCGCCTTTGCGGGTCTTGATCGTCACCGGGGCGATCTCATCGGCGAAACGGCCGCTGGCGCGGGCCTTCTCGGCCTTGTTCTGGCTGGCGACCGCGAAATTGTCCTGCGCATCGCGGCTGATCTGATAGCGCTCGGCCAGATTCTCGGCCGTCATGCCCATGTGATAATTGTTGAAGGCATCGGTGAGGGCATCGTTCAACATCGTATCGACGAGGCTGACCGCGCCCATCTTCGTGCCGCCGCGCAGATGCTGCGCGTGGGGTGCCATCGACATGCTTTCCTGGCCACCGGCGACGATGATGTCCGCGTCGCCCGCCGCGATCCCCTGCGCGGCGATCGCCACCGCCCGGAGGCCGGAACCGCAGATCTGGTTGATCGAATATGCCGTCGCCTCAGCGGGAATGCCCGCGCCGATCGCGGCCTGACGGGCCGGCCCCTGACCTTCGCCCGCCGGAAGAACCTGACCGAGCACGACCTCGTCGACGTCGGCAGGGGAAACGCCTGCCTGTTCCAGCGCGGCCTTGATCGCGGTTATGCCCAGCAGATGCGCCGGAACATTGGCAAAGGCGCCGTTGAAGCTGCCGACCGGCGTCCGCTTGGCGCCTGTGATGACGATATCTGCCACGTCTCGCTCCATGGTTAAAGAATGTGCTGCCGCGCTAGCAAAGCTACCGCGCCTGCGAAAGCCATTGCAGGAGCGGCCGCCACGCCAGCTCCTTGGCCTGGCCGCTGACGATCATGCCGACATGGCCCAACCGCAGTGTCAGGCGATCACCCACACCGGCGGCCGATGCGTGGGGGACGATCCGATCGGTGGTGGAGACGATCTCCAGGATGGGGCAGGTGAGGCTGGCGGGATCGATCACCTGTCCGCCAACGCGCCATCCGCGTTCCCCGGGTAGATCGCGCCCGAAGAAATCCACCATCATCTCGCGCGCCGCCGCGAAGGGCATGGGCGGGCCGTCATTCGCCCAATCCTCGACCGCAGTGAAGGAGGCGAGAGTCTTTCGGTCATTCGCCTTGCGGCCAATCGATTCAAATTTTGCGAGGGTGCGAACCGGATCGAGCTGCCAGAATGCGGACTGCGTAACCTCCATCGGCAACAGGCCGATCTCCTGGGCCGGCGCGCGGGCGCTGTCCCAAAGCTCCGCCAGCCGCAGGCGCGATTGCGGCGGAAATCCGGAAAAGCGCCAGGGCGCTGCGATCAAAGCGAGCCCGCGACACGGCATCAGCTGGGCTAGCGCCGTTGCGAGTGTTCCGCCGAGGCAATAGCCCGCAATGATCGGCGGCTCTCGCAGGCGCGACAGAAGCGGAAGCAGGAATTTCTCGACATGGCCGGCGAGAGTGAGAGCGCTTTCGCCGCCGGACGGCGATCCCCAATCGACGAGCAGCGGACGAACGCCCTGACCGCGCAGCCACCGCATCAGCGACCGATCCCGATCGAGATCGAGGATTTCGGAGCCGTTAATGACCGACGGGACGAAGACGACCAGCGGACCCGCTCCGCCATAGTCTCGCAGCGTCACCCGGCCGCGCCGGGCGATCGCGCGCGCGCGCCGCATCGGACGGGCGCGGGGCGCTTCCTGATAGGCGCGGATGCCCTTCAGCACCGCTGCCATTCGGGCGGAATCGTCACCCGCTTCGCTGCGCAGCATTTGCAGAAACAAAGGCAGCGGCCGTGGCCTGTGTTGCGGTGCGGCGAGAGAAAGTGCTAGAGACGGGGCTGACACGGAGAGGGGCGATCCATGGCTAAATCATCGAACAATACCGGCCCGGTCGTCATCAAGAAATATGCGAACCGCCGGCTCTATAACACGGAAAGCTCCAGCTACATCACGCTGGAATTCCTGGCGCAAATGACCCGCGAAGGGCGTGAGTTCAAGGTGATCGATGCGAAATCCGAAGAGGATATCACGCACAACATCCTCACCCAGATCATCATGGAAGAGGAAAACCGGGGGCAGACGATGCTTCCCGTCGGCTTCCTGCGCGAGCTGATTTCGCTCTACGGCGATTCGATGCAATCAATGGTGCCGCAATATCTGGAGGCGTCGATGGAGGCTTTCCGGCGCAATCAGACCCAGTTTCGCGAAGCGATGCAGGGTGCCTTTGCGGGCGGGCCGTTCGCGGACATCGCCAAGCGCAACATGGAGATGATGGAAGCCGCAGCCGAAGCCTTCAAGGTGAAGCCGGGCAGCATCAAGCCCGGCGCTCCCGCGGCCGAGACGGCGCCTGCCGGCGGCAAGGACGACATCACCGCGCTCAAGGAGCAGATGGCCGCTCTTCAGGCGAAATTGGACAAAATCGGCGAGTAATGCTCGCCGGCGCTACGATCAGCGCCGCACGTAAACAGACACGAAGCGCTCATCCACCCACGCCCTTCCGGCATGGCGGTAAAAGCGGGCCAAGCCTTCGCGCATGATCGCGAAGGTCCGTTTGTTGGGTCGGCGCACATCGCTGTCACCGATGGTGATGACCAACGGCCTTGCGGCGAGAACGCGCCGCGTCTCCACTGCCGGGTCCACGCCGATCGCGCCATCTTCGTTGGCGGCGCTCAGGTGATCCGGGAACGGATAGCGGCTCACCGTGCACGCATGGGTGAGGTAATAGAGTATCGGCGGACCATCGAACATCTGCATGCAGCCGGTCGTCACTTCGGCGGGCACCAGCGCCGACAGAGCCGCCATCTGGCGCTGGGATCGCGTTGTAGTGGCAATTTGTGGCCAGGCGCCCGTGCCGATGGGGAGCCATGCGGCAAGCCCAAGCAGGACCGGCCCGATCGGACGCCGCCGAAAGATCGGTACGGCCGCAGCCGTGAAGGGCACGAAGAGCGGCAAAATATAGTGCGAATAGAGGACGCCGATCGCGAAGAATCCGATCAACGCCGCGATGCACCACGTGCCGAGGAAAGCCAGCCAAGCCCGCACTCCGGCGGAATCGTCGCTGCGCAACAAATATAATGATGAAGCGAGGCCGCAGACCGTGAACGGAACAAGGCGCAGCAGCCCCGTCGCCGCGCGATGGGACAGATCCTCCGCCGGAGTCTTTCCGCGCAGGAAGATGGACGTAAAATTCGCGAACCAGAATTCTTCGGCATGGCCCATTGCGGCATAGGCGCCGAGCGCGATGAGGCTGGGCGCCAAAGCGGTGACGGCGAGGAGTAGGGTTTCCACGAGAGCGGTTCGCCGATCACGGCACCAGGCTTGGTACGCCGCGACCAGACCGAAGAAGACGCCTTCGATCACGGCGGAATATTTGATTTGAATGGCGATGCCGACAAGCAGCATGGCCCAGAAGGCACGCGGCCTGGTGCGCGCTTGTCCGGGAGCCGCCAACAACAAGGCCGCGCCGGCCATCGGCAGATTGTAGAATATGGGTGATTGGCCGCCACCGCCCTCGGCGATCTCGACCCAGATCAGATAGAGTAGGCCGCCGATCGTTGCCCCCGCGATGCCCGCATAGCGTCTCGAAAACGCGAAGATGCACATCGCCGTGCCCGCCGCGCATAGCGTGGCCAGACCTTGATACTGAACGAAGCCGTCGCCGCCGAACAGCCGGGCGGCGGCATAGATCAGGAACAGCCCGATCGGCTTCCTGTCCCAGATATCGACATAGGGCAGGCTGCCGTGCAGAATCCGATCGCCGACAAACAGATAGAATTGCTCGTCGATCTTATAGGCCGGGTCGCCGAAAGCCGGGGCGCGGATCACGAAGGCGGCGGCGAGGAGGAGCAGGCAACAGCCGACGCCGGGACTGGGCACGGCACGGATGGATGCGGGCGCTCTGGGAGGGGGGAAGCTGATCATTCGTCGCTCTGCATGCTTCCCAAGGCAAAGGCGTCCCGCATGGCCTCGCTTATGGCTGCGAGCCGTAAGGCAGGATGGTTAATGGGATGCTAGCGAGCCGGCGGTTCGTTGTTTCAAGTGACGTCTGCAATCGGCAGACCATATAGCCGGTCGCCAAGATGGCTGGTCAGGGGTGAGTGAGCATGAAGATCGTCGGGATCGTAGGCGCTGGCCAGATGGGCGCGGGGATCGCGCAGATTGCCGCTCAGGCGGGGATGCGGGTGCTGCTGTCGGATGTTTCCGAAGAGGTCGCGGCCAAGGGCAAAGCCGGAATTGCCAGGCAGCTAGGTCGACTGGTGGAAAAGGAGAAGATCACGACGGCGGCGCGGGATGGGGCGGTCGAACTGATCCAGCCGCTGGGTGCGATCGATGCGATGGGCGAGGCGGACCTCATCATCGAGGCGGCGACCGAACGCGAGCCGGTCAAGCGCGCCATCTTCGAATCGATTGGCAAGGTGCTGGCGCCCGATGCGATCCTTGCCAGCAATACATCCTCCATCTCCATCACGCGGCTGGCGCAGGCGGCGCCCGATCCGGAGCGCTTCATCGGCATGCATTTCTTCAATCCGGTGCCGCTGATGCCGCTGCTGGAGCTGATCCGCGGCCTCGGCACCAGCGATCGGGCGGTGGCGGTGGCCGAGGCGTTCGGGCGCGCGGCAGGCAAGACGACGATCGTGGCGGCGGATCGGCCGGGCTTCGTCGTCAATCGCATCCTGCTGCCGCTGATCAACGAGGCTTGTTTCGCGGTAGGCGAGCGGCTGGCGTCGATTCCCGATATCGATGCCGGGCTGAAGCTGGGCGCGGGCCATCCGATGGGGCCGTTGACGCTGGCCGATCTTATCGGGCTGGATACGGTTCTGGAGATATTGCGCGTCTTCCAGGCGGATTTCGGCGATCCGAAATATCGCCCCGCGCCGATCCTGATGAAGATGGTCGAGGCCGGGTGGCTCGGCCGCAAGAGCAAGCGGGGCTTCTACGATTATTCGGGTGAGACGCCGATGCCGATCGAAATCTGATGGACGCTCGCCGCCGCCTCAGCGACCGAGCACGTGATCGACGAGGCTGCCGAGGGTGGCGAAGCCCGAGATGCGCATCCCGGCGCTTTCCACCTTGCCGGCGGACGGAGCAAGCGCGCGCTGGAAGCCGAGCTTGGCGGCTTCCTTGAGGCGCAGCGCGGCGTGGCCGACCGGGCGGACCTCGCCCGACAAGGCGACCTCTCCGAACGCGACGGCATCGGCGGGCACCGCTCGCTCCGACAAAGCCGAAACGAGCGCGGCGGCGACGGCGAGATCGGCAGCGGGATCCTGGATGCGATAGCCGCCAGCCACGTTCAGATAGACTTCGGCGGTGGAGAAGCTCAGCCCGCAACGCGCCTCCAGCACCGCGAGGATCATCGCCAGCCGCCCCTGATCCCAACCGACGACCGCGCGTCGCGGCGTCGCCCCGCTGGCAAGCCGCACGACCAGCGCCTGAATCTCGACAAGCACAGGCCGGGTGCCTTCCATTGCCGGGAACACGGTAGCCCCCGCAATCCCGTCGCTGCGATCGGTCAGGAACAAGGCAGAGGGATTTGCAACCTCCTCCAGCCCTGCGGCAGCCATAGCGAAAACGCCGATTTCATCCGTACCGCCGAAGCGGTTCTTCACTGCGCGCAGGATGCGATATTGGTGGCTGCGCTCGCCCTCGAAGGAGAGGACGGTATCGACCATATGTTCCAGCACGCGCGGTCCGGCGATGGCGCCGTCCTTGGTGACATGACCTACCAGAATGAGCGCGGTGCCGCGTTCCTTGGCGTAGCGGATCAGTTCCTGCGCGGACGCGCGGACCTGCCCGACCGTGCCGGGCGCGCCCTCGATCAGGTCCGAATGCATCGTCTGGATCGAGTCGATGACGAGCAGGGCAGGAGGAGCGCCGGCATCCAGCGTCGTGAGAATATCACGCACGGACGTCGCCGCGCCAAGCTGCACGGGTGCATGGCCAAGTCCCATCCGGCGGGCGCGCAATCGGACCTGATCGGCCGCCTCTTCCCCGGATACATACGCCACCCGCGCCCCACCGACCGCGAGCTTGGCCGCAGCCTGCAGCAGCAAAGTGGATTTGCCGATACCAGGATCACCACCGATCAACGTGGCCGAACCTGCGACGAGACCGCCGCCGAGCGCCCGGTCCAGCTCAGCCATGCCTAGGGACAGGCGCTGGGGCAGGGCGACATCGGCATCAAGGCTGGAAAGAGCGATCGCCCGCCCGCCCGACCGCAGATCATGCTTGGCGGCGAACGGCGTCACGACACCGCCGCCCGTTTCCTCGACTAGGCTGTTCCATTCGCTGCAATCGACGCACTGGCCCTGCCAGCGCGATTGCGCGGAGCCGCAGGCCTGGCAAACATAGCGGCGAACGGGCTTGGCCATAACACTCCGGCGACAACATTGAACGAAGCGGGAACATATCGCGATATGGTCAGCCTCGCAACCATGCGAAGCGGGATCGTTGCGGTGTCGCTATCTGACGCGAAGCGCGATAGGATAGCGCTCATGGGCTTCTTGCGAACGCTTTTCTGGATCGCCATCACCGTCGTGGTCGTGGTCTTCTCGCTCCACAACTGGACGACGGTGACGCTCGATCTGTTCGGCGGGCTTCAGGCTGACGCGAAACTGCCGATGCTGCTTTTCATCGCCTTTCTGATCGGATTCGTGCCGCTCTACATCTATCATCGGGTGACGCGCTGGCGCTATCAGCGCCGCATGATCGAACCTGTCAGCACGATGCGCCCGCTGGCGCCGCCCGCCACCGAACCGACATTGGCGCCCCAGGAGCCGTTCTAATGGGCAGCCGTATCTATGTAGCGCTGGATACGCCGGATCTCGCCCGCGCGCTGGCGTTGGCGGGGCGTATCCGCAATCATGTCGGCGGGTTGAAGCTGGGGCTGGAATTCTTCGCCGCGAACGGCGCGGCCGGGGTGCGCGAGATTGCCGCGCTCGGCTTGCCGATCTTCCTCGATCTGAAACTGCACGACATTCCGAACACCGTGGCGAGTGCGATCCAGGCGCTGCACGATCTGACGCCAGCCGTGCTGACGATCCATGCGTCCGGCGGTCGGGCGATGATGGAAGATGCCAAGGCCGCCGCGCCGCTCGGCACGAAAGTGGTGGGGGTGACTGTGCTGACCAGCCTCGACGCGGGTGATCTGGCGACGATCGGTGTGGGCTCCGCACCGTCCGATCAGGTGGCGCGGCTGGCCGATCTGGCGGCCGAGGCAGGGCTGGACGGGATCGTCTGTTCCGGCGCGGAAGTGGCTAGCGCGCGGGCGCGGTGGAAGCACGGCTTCTTCGTCGTGCCGGGGGTGCGGCCGCCGGGCGGCGACACGGGCGATCAGAAGCGGATCATGACGCCGCGTGCCGCGATCGATGCCGGCGCCTCGATCATCGTGATCGGTCGGCCGATCACGAAAGCCGAGGATCCCGATGCCGCCGCGCGGGGGATCGCGGCGACGCTCTAGCCGCCCCTCGCGTGTAGCAGACGGCCATCCCGAGAGCTTTTCTGTGCGGCATCGTTGTTTTTCTTCGGCGTCCGGACGCAGCGTAACTCCTATACCTGCGCTCTGATATCCGGAAAGGGGTGCGATGATCTTGTTCCGAGGGCTGGAAAGCCACCCGCGCTCCTTTCTGAAGGCCGTCAGCTGGCGAACCTTGGGATCGATCGACACGTTCGTGCTGGGGATGATCTTCACCGGCGCCAACGCGAAGATCGCCGGATCGATCGCGGGCACCGAAGTCATCACCAAGATCCTGCTTTATTATTTTCACGAAAGGGCCTGGGCGACAGTGCCGTGGGGCCACAAGAAGGCGGATTCGGAATTTCTGGACGATGGAGCCTCCGGCCCGGCTTGACCGCGCGGGCCAAGCGCCCTTAAGGGCGGCGCTGCCGACGGGCATGTGTGGCGGTCGTAGCTCAATTGGTTAGAGCGCCGGTTTGTGGTACCGGAGGTTGCGGGTTCAATCCCCGTCGATCGCCCCAGCGGCCCTTTTCCCGCACCAGCCCCTCACGGCTATCCCAGAGCGCCATGCCCATGACATCCCTTTGGGATCTTCCCGATTTCGACGCGCACGAGAGCGTCAGCTTCTTTCGCGACGAGGCTGCCGGTTTGACGGCGATCATCGCGGTCCACTCCACACATCTTGGGCCGGCTGCCGGCGGCACGCGCTTCTGGCACTATGCGGATAAAGCGGATGCGGTGACGGACGCTCTGCGCCTCTCGCGCGGCATGAGCTTCAAGAACGCGATGGCAGGCCTGCCGATGGGCGGCGGCAAGGGTGTGGTGCTGGCGGATGCGAGCGGAGCCAAGTCGGCGGAACTGCTTGCCGCCTTGGGCCGTGCAGTCGAATCGCTGGGCGGACGCTATGTGACTGCCGAGGACGTCGGCATGAGCGATCAGGATATGGTCGCGATCCGGCAGGAAACCCGATTCGTGTCCGGTCTGCCGGTCGGTGAAGGTGCTGCCGGCGGCAATCCTGGCCCATCGACGGCGACGGGTGTTTATCTCGGTATCAAAGCCGCGATCTCGCGGGGGCTCGGACGGCATCGCGCGGATGGCGTCCATGTTGCCATTCAGGGTGTCGGATCGGTCGGCGGCGGCGTTGCGCGGCTGCTGGCAGCCGATGGCGCTCGGCTGACTTTGGCTGATGCGAATGCCGAACGTGCCGAAGCACTGGCATGCGAACTGGGTGCCGAGGTGGTCGCCGCGGATGCGATCCTGCGCGTGCAGGCCGATGTTGTCAGTCCCTGCGCGCTCGGAGCAATCCTGGATGAGCAGAGCATCGCCTCGTTGCGGGCGCCAATCGTAGCGGGCGGCGCGAACAATCAGTTGAAGACGCCCGAGGACGGCGATCGGCTGACGGCGCGGGGCATCCTCTACGCGCCGGATTACGTGATCAACGCTGGCGGCATCATCAACGTGGCGCTGGAATATCTCGGACAAGGCGATCGCGCCGAAGTCGAGGCGCAAATCACTCAAATTCCCGAGCGTCTGGAAGCGATCTGGGCAGAGGCGGCGCAGACGGGTGAGGCGGCGTCCGCCGTCGCGGATCGCATGGCGAAAAGGCTGATCGGCCGAGGCTGAGCGCGTCTCAGCATTCGGGCGGGGCGCGTCCTTGCGCCGGTTCCTGTCCGCGCCGCCCTTCGCGATAGGCGGTGTAGATCCCGCTCCCGGCGATCAGCGCGGCGCCCGCCAGCGTCCAGGCGACCGGCGGCGATGCGAAGATGATCCAACCGAAGATCGTCGCCCAGATGATCTGGAGATAATCGAGCGGGACGACAACGGAGACAGGCGCGAATCGGAGCGATCCGGTCATGCTGATCTGTGCTACGCCGCCGAACAGGCCGGCGCTGAGAAGCAGCGCATAGGTGGTCGCATCATGGATGTGGCCGAAAATCGGCAGGAGCATGGCGCAGACGAGCGTACAACCGCACGTAAACCAGAAGACGATTGCGGTGGTCGTCTCGGTCTTGCCGATCTGCCGGAGTGTTATCATCACGGCGGAATTGCCGAATGCGGAGGCGATCGCGAGCGCCACGCCGAGCAAAGGAAGATCGCTCCCGCCTGGCCGGACGACCAGCAACATCCCCGCGAAACCCACGATCACAGCGGCCCACCGATATGCGCCGATCCTCTCGTGCAGGATAAATGCGGAGAGGATCGTGGAGAAAATCGGTGCGGTATAGGTGATCGTCGTAGCCTCACCGAGCGGCAGCAGCGAAAGTGCGCCGAAGGTGAAGAACATCGTTGCCAGCCCGATGGCGGAGCGGGTGAGGTGGGCGGTGGGACGATGGGTACGCAGGCTGGCAAGGCCCGGCCCGGCAGCGGCCCACAGGAAGACGAGGGGAAGTGCCCCGGCGCTGCGATAGAAGAGTAGCTCTACCGTCGCCGCGCCACGCTCGCTGGCGGCCTTCAGCAGCACAGCCATGATCGCGAAGCCGGTCGCGCCGACGATACGCAGGCCCATTCCCAGCAAAGGACGATCGGGGGCGGAAAAGGCGTGCGACATCGGGAGGCGATTGGCGGCTCCCGCACGCCGACGCAAGCCAAGGCGCTAAGCGCCCGCTTTCCACCGGGCCGCGCTTATACTATTCGGCGGAAAGCCTTTTCGGACGTTCCATGCATCGCTTCGCCAACCCTGCCCGCTTCCTGCAGATCGCCCGCCCGCTGACGGCGTGGTTCGGTCTTGGCGGTGCGCTGTTGATCGCAATCGCGCTGGTGGGCGGGCTGCTCATCACGCCGTCCGATTACCTGCAGGGTGAGACGGTGCGGATCATGTACGTGCACGTTCCGTCGGCCTGGCTGGGCATGGCCGGATGGGCCGGCATTGCCGCGGCGAGCTTTGCGCAACTGGTGTGGCGCCATCCGCTAAGCGCCGTCGCGGCGCGGGCGATTGCGGTGCCAGGCGCGGTCTATGCGGCCATCTGCCTCGCCACGGGCTCTATCTGGGGGCGGCCTACGTGGGGCACATGGTGGGAATGGGACGGGCGATTGACCTCGATGCTCGTGCTGTTCTTTCTCTATGTTGGCTATGCGGCCCTCGCCAATGCGGCGGGCAAGGATGCCGGCGGGCAGCGCATCACTGCCATTTACGGGCTGGTCGGCGCGGTGAATCTGCCGGTCATCCATTTTTCGGTTCAATGGTGGCGGACGCTGCATCAGGGCCAAAGCATCGGCCTGTCGGGCACCAGCATCGACAGCAGCCTGCTGTGGCCGCTGCCGCTGGCGGCGCTGGGCTTCACCTTGCTGTTCGGCGCGATCGTTCTGATGCGGATGCGGGCGATGCTGGCGGACATGAAGGTAGAGGCGCGGATGAAGCGGCTGGCAACGGCATGATCGGTGGCTGGCCATTCGTGATCTCCGCCTATGCGGTGACGATCGTCGCCACGCTGGGCCTCGTCGGCTGGGCCTCGGCGGCGCTGCGGCGGGCCGAGGGGCGCGCGGAGCGGTTGCGCGACCGGTGATGGCGACACGCATGAAGGCCAAGCACCAGCGCCTGACGCTGGTATTGCTCGCGGTGGCGGCGCTGATCGGCGCGGCTCTGCTCGCCATGTCGGCGCTGAAGGATCAGGCCGCCTATTTCTACACGCCGAGCGATGTCGGCCGCGATCATCTGCCCGCTGGCCGCGCCGTGCGACTGGGGGGCATGGTCACGAAAGGTTCGATCACGAAGCTGGCGGATGGTGTCACGATTCGCTTCCTGGTCACGGACGGCGCCGCGACGGTGCCGGTTCGCTTTTCCGGCATCGTGCCCGCCTTGTTCAAGGAAGGATCGGGCGTCGTGGCCGATGGTCGTTTCGATAGTGCCGGTCTGTTCGTGGCGGACCAGATCCTCGCCAAACATGACGAGCGCTATATGCCGCCGCAAGTGGCCGGGGCGATGCACAAGTCGGCGAGCCTGGAAACCGACGAAAAGGCGAAGGCCGTCAAGTGATCGCAGAAGCAGGCCTTGCCGCGCTCTGGCTGGGGGCGGCGCTGTGCGCGTTGCAACTCGTGCTGGTGGTGCTGACTCTCATGGCATCGAAGCAGGTTCGTTCTGACGTCGTCGAAGGATCGTCCGAGAAGAAGAGGGGCTCGGAGCAGCTTGGCCCGACAGGGTTGGTTGGCGAAGCGCTGGAGCTCTCACGCGCGATCCGGCCTGTCGCGGTTGCGCAGGGCGTGCTGACGCTGGCTGCCTTCGCTCTGCTGATCCTGCTGTTCGTCCGCGTCGATCTTTCCGTGCTGCTGGTCGCGCAGAACGATCACAGCGAAAAGCCTTTCCTTTATCGCTTCGCGGCATCGTGGGGGAATCACGAAGGCTCGATGCTGATGTGGGTTGCGATCCTCTCCATCGCGGGTGCGGCGGTCGCGCTGCTGGAGCGGCGGCTGAACGAGCGCACCCTGATCGCCACGCTCGGCGGGCAATCAGCGATCGGGCTCGGCTTCTACGCGTTCCTGCTGTTCGCATCGAACCCGTTCGCGCGGCTGACGCCGCCAGCAGCCGAAGGACAGGGGCTTAATCCGCTGCTGCAGGATCCCGGCCTCGCCTTCCATCCACCGACGCTTTATCTCGGCTATGTCGGGCTTTCCGTGGCTTTTTCCTTCGCGATCGGTGCGCTCGTCACCCGCGATGTTGGCCCGGCATTTGCTCGGGCGATGCGGCCGTGGGTGCTGGCTGCGTGGATATTCCTGACGATCGGCATCACCGCGGGCAGCTACTGGGCTTATTACGAGCTAGGCTGGGGCGGCTGGTGGTTCTGGGATCCGGTTGAAAATGCCTCGTTGATGCCGTGGCTGGCGGCGACTGCCTTGCTCCATTCCGTTACGGTACTGGCAACGCGGGACGGTCTGCGGGCCTGGACGGTGATGTTGGGCGTCGTCGCTTTCTCGATGAGCATGGTGGGGACGTTTCTGGTTCGGTCTGGCATCCTGACGAGCGTCCACGCCTTCGCGGTCGATCCGCGCAGAGGCAGCTTCCTGCTGGCGTTGCTGGCGCTCTACATTGGCGGTGCACTGGCGTTGTTCGCGCTGCGCATCGGCACGGTGCGGGAAGGGTCCCGCTTCGATGCCTTGAGCCGGGAAGGCAGTCTCGTCCTCAACAATCTGCTGCTCTCGGTCATCCTCGGGATCGTGCTGGTCGGCACCTTGTATCCCTTGATTCTGGAAGGCGCGACCGGCGAGAAGCTGTCGGTGGGCCCGCCTTATTTCAACAGCGCGGCTGGACCGCTGGCGCTGATTCTGGGTGCGGCGATGGTGGCCGGACCGCTGATGCGCTGGCGCCGGGAAGACGTGCGGCCGCTCCTGAAAAAGCTTGCCCCTGCGGCCGCGCTTGTGATCGTGATGCTGGTGGCGGTGAAGATGGCCGCGCCGACGATCGGCATCTTGCCACTGCTGGGGCTGGGACTTTCGGCGGGCATCTGCCTTGGATCGATCGAACCGTTGATTGGTCGCAATCTGCGCCGCACGCCTTTGTTCACCTGGGGCATGGTCGTCGCGCATTTCGGGATCGGGATCGCCTTGGCGGGAATGGCCTGCGACAGTGCCTTTACGGCCGAGCGGCTCGTCGCGGCTTCCGTCGGCCAGACGGTGGACGTCGGGCCGTGGCGCGTCAAACTGGCGAGCGTGACGCCGGGGTTCGGCCCCAATTGGACATCCATGGAAGGTACGCTGGAGGCGTCACGGAGTGGCGCTACCACCATCTTGCGGCCGCAAGCCCGCTATTATTGGGCACCCCCGACCGAGACGAGCGAGAGTGCGATCCTGACCGCCTGGAACGGCCAGCTCTATACGGTGCTCGGTGCGCAGGCCGGCGAAGGCAGATGGCAGCTGCGCCTGTGGTGGAAGCCGTTCGTGACCTTCATCTGGGGCGGTGGTGTGCTGGTCGCATTCGGCGGGACTCTGGCGCTGATCGGGCGCCTGCGGCGGGAGCGGCGTTCCGCGAAGAACCGGGAGGCCTTTGCGTGAGCGCGCCCGTAGCGACCGCGCGACGGCCCTGGTTGTTGTGGGTGCCGCTAATCGGCTTCGTGCTGCTGGCGACGATCTTCGTCATCGGCCTGCGCAAGCCTGACGATCCCGCCATTTCCTCCAAGATGATCGGTGAAACGGTGCCCGCCTTCGCCTTGCCGGCGGCGGCGCGGGACGTGCAGGGACTTAGCAGCAGCGATCTGGCGGACGGCACCCCGCATCTCGTCAACATTTTTGCCAGCTGGTGCGTGCCGTGCGCGGCGGAAGCGCCGCAACTGGAAATGCTCGCCAAGAACGGCGTGCCGATCGTCGGGATCGCCATTCGGGATCGTCCGGATGATGTGGCCGGTTTTTTGACGCGCTACGGCAATCCCTATCGTCGGATCGGCAGCGACACGACCAGCAAGGTGCAGATCGCGCTCGGCTCTTCCGGCGTTCCGGAGACGTTCGTGGTAGATGGCAAAGGCGTGATCCGCCTGCAGAAGATCGGTCCGATCCTGCCGCAGGATATGGCCGATGTTCAGGCGGCTTTGGCGGCAGCGCGATGAAGGGCGCCCGCACGATCCTCGCCGCGCTGTTGCTGATCGCCGCACCCGCACTTGCCGACAGCAATATGCCGAGCGCAGTGCTGGCCAATGTGCAGCTTCCCGATGCCGCCCAGGAAGCGAAGGCGAAGGCGCTGATGGAGACGTTACGCTGCCTGGTTTGCCAGGGGCAGTCGATCGCCGACAGCAACGCCGATCTCGCTGCCGATATGCGCAGCCTCGTTCGCCAGCGCATCCAATCCGGGGAAACGCCCGATCAGGTGCGCGCATGGCTCGTGAAGCGCTACGGAGCCTGGGTGTCCTACGAACCGCCGCTCGGCACCGATACCGTGCTTCTGTGGCTGGCACCGTTCGTGCTGCTGGCGCTGGGCGGCATCCTCGCCCTGGGCAGCCTGCGGAGACGCGCACGATGAATGGGTGGGTCATTCTCGCGATGCTCGCTGTCCTGCTGGGCGGCGGGCTTTTGTATGTGATCCGGCCGACACGCGTGGTTAGCGAACTCATTGCGGCAGGCTTGCTCGTCGCCTTGGCGGGCTATGCATGGCAGGGTAGCCCGCTCGTTCCCGGCCGGCCGACCGGGCCGCATGACAACCGGCCCGCGCCATCGAACCTGTTTGCCGAGGAACGCGGCAAATGGCTGGATGAGGTGGGCGTCGATGCACAGACGCTGGAGGCTGCGGACGGCCTGATCCGAAGTGGCGATGCGGATTATGCTGCTGGCATATTGCGCGGCGCGATCGCCCACCGGCCTAGGAGCGCGACGTTGTGGATTGGCCTTGGCAATGCGATCGCCCAATATGCGGATGGTCTGGTCACGCCTCCCTCCCGCTACGCATTTCAATATGCATCGCAGCTTGCGCCCGAAAGTCCGGCCCCTTCTTACTTTCTCGGCCTGGCTCTAGCGCAGTCTGGTGATCTGGACGGCGCCGATCAAGCGTGGCGGTCGCTCCTGGCAGGCGCGCCGGAAAATGCGCCGTGGCGTGCCGAGGTAGAGGCGAAGCTGGACGCCATCGAACGGGCACGAACGCTTCGCTGAGGCTTATTAACATAGAATAAGTTATTGACGTATGTGACGAATTTCGCAACGACCACTGTTCACGCTGCCGACGGCGCGCTACACGGATGCGGTATCTCCCAAATTCCGAGAATAGCTCCGTTGTCGATGCGCCTTGCATGACCAATGATACGAACATCGCTGTCATCGCTCCACTGGTGGACAGATTGCGCCGATCCGATACCCTCTCGGATCAGGAGGTCGCGGCCTTGGCCACGACGATTTCCGGCACGCGCGATCATGCCAATCGCACCGTCATCGTCCGCCCCCACGAACCACTCGATCGAAGCCTGCTGCTTTTGGACGGCTTCATTGCCCGGCAGACCGAATTGTCCAACGGGCGGCGCCAGATACTGGCAATCCATGTTCCTGGCGACTTCCTCGATCTGCACGGTCTGCTGCTGAAGTCGCTGGATCATGAAGTGATGGCGCTTTCGCAGGCGCGGCTGGCCGAGGCGCCACATGACGGGCTTCGCACCGTGACCACCGAGCAGCCGCATCTGGCGCGGCTTTTGTGGTTCTCGACGATGGTGGACGCAGCGATCCATCGCGAATGGATCGCATCGCTCGGCCGGACGGCGGCGGGCCGCATCGCGCATCTGTTCTGCGAATTGCAGACTCGGCTGGAAGTGGTCGGTCGGGCTGATGAACGCGAATATGCGCTTCCGCTGACCCAGGTAGATCTGGCCGACGCGACGGCGCTGACCCCTGTCCACGTCAACCGCACGCTGCGGCACTTGCGTGAGAACGGGATCGTCGATTTTCGATCCGGGCAAGTCGTGATCGGTGACCTGAACGCGTTGCGGCGTATCGCCGGCTTTAATCCCGACTATCTGTATCTGCGGCAGTTGCCACGCTGAGAAGCGTCCTCTCCCGACCATCAAGCTTGGCGGTTGTCATAAAAACGTCATAGAACAGACGGAAAGCGGTCTTGCGCCGCCGGTAAGGTCGTGCGCCCGGCGGAAGTCGCGCAAAATCGGAGACGCAATGCCGCTCAAGCTCCTGTGCTCCATTGCCATGTTCGTGCTGGCGAGCACTGCGGGAAGCGCCAGATCTTTGTCGGGTGCCGGCGCCAGCTTTCCGGCTCCTGCCTATGCGAAATGGGCGGAGGCCTATCGCGCCGCTACGGGCGTGAAGATCAATTATCAGGCGATCGGTTCGGGAGGCGGCATCAAGCAGGTGACCGCCGGGACGGTGACGTTCGGCGCATCCGACAAGCCCTTGAAGCCCCAAGATCTTGCGGCCGCCGGGCTTTATCAGTTCCCAACCTTGATCGGCGGAGTCGCTCCGATCGTGAATCTGCCCGGCGCCGCAAACGGCCAGGTGCGCTTAAGCGGTGACATTCTCGCGAACATCTATCTGGGGCGAATCCGCCGCTGGAACGCGCCTGAGATCGCCGCGATCAACCCCCGCCTGAAACTCCCCAATCTGCCGATTACCGTGGTTCATCGATCGGACGGGTCCGGCACGACATTCCTGTTCACCACCTATCTGAGCCGAAGCAGCGGCGATTGGCAGCGTCAGGTCGGCGCAAGCGATGCGGTCGCTTGGCCCATCGGCCTGGGCGGCAAGGGCAATGACGGCGTGTCCGCGTTCGTGCGCCAGACCAAGGGTGCAATCGGCTATATCGAATATAGCTATGCCAAGCAGAATGGCGCGACCACCCTGTCGCTGCGCAATCGTTCCGGGCGCTTCACGGTGCCCGGCATGCAGAGCTTCGCGGCGGCGGCAGCCAGCGCGGATTGGCTGCACAGCCCCGGAAACTATATGATGCTGGTGGACGAACCGGCCGCTGGCGCCTGGCCGATCGTGGGGGCAACATTCATCCTGGTGCCGCGGCGACCGAACCATCCGGCGGAGGTGCGAGATGCGCTGCGCTTTTTCGCTTGGGGTTTTCGGCATGGCGATACGATAGTGGCAGCACTGAATTTCGTGCCTGTGCCCGCGCCTATCGAAGAGCTGCTCGTCCGCCAGTGGTCTCGCCTGATCATTGCGGATGGCAAGCCGGTCTATAGCAGGTGGTGATGGCCGAGGCATCCGCGAGCAGCGCGATTGAGCGACGGGGGCCGGGGGAGGCATTGTTCCGCTTCGCTTGTGCAGGCGCGGCGACCTTGCTGATGACGGCACTGGCGGGCGTTGTCGTCAGTCTCGCCATCGGCGGGTGGCCGGCGTTTCGCGCGTTCGGGCCGGCCTTCCTCTACACGGCCACCTGGAACCCGGTGACCGACGTCTATGGTGCGGCAGGGCCGATCGTCGGCACACTGCTGACGGCGACGATCGCGCTGAGCTTCGCCTTACCGCTGGCCTTGGGCGTGGCGGTGTTTCTGGTGGAATTCTGTCCGGCCCGGTTGGCGACGCCGATCGGCATCGCCATCGAGTTGCTCGCCGGCATCCCGTCGATCGTTTACGGCATGTGGGGCCTGTTCGTGCTGGCGCCCTGGTTTGCCGCTTATATCCAGATGCCGATCGCTCTTTCGGCCGAGGCGGGGAGTTGGGCGGATACGGTCTTTTCGGGGACTCCCAACGGCGCCAATATCTTCACGGCCGCGCTCGTGCTGGCGGTTATGATCCTGCCTTATATGGCGGCGGTATTCCGGGAGCTTTTCCTGACGATCCCACCGCACGTTCGCGAGGCGGCTTATGGCCTCGGCTGCACGTCGCTGGAGGTGGTGCATTCGATCACCATTCCGTCGGTCAGGCGCAGCATCGTCGGCGTGGTGATGTTGGGGCTCGGCCGGGCGCTGGGCGAGACGATGGCGGTGACGTTCATCATCGGTAACTCCCACAGCCTGCCGCGTTCGCTGTTCGATGGGGGCGCGACGATCGCATCGACGATCGCCAACGAGTTCACCGAGGCCACCGGAGCGCTGCATGAAGCGTCGCTGGTCGCGCTGGGGCTGATCCTGTTTCTGATCACCTTCGGCGTGCTCGCGATCGCCCGGGCATTGCTGCGGAGCACCGACTTATGACGCGCGCTGATCGCAGGAAATTGGCGAACGGGGTGTTCGTCGCGCTTTGCGGGATTGCAACGGCGATTGCCCTGTCATTGCTGGTGGCGATCCTGTGGGCGCTGGTGGGCCGGGGGCTGGGTGGCATGGGCATCCTGCTTTTCACCAGCGATCAGCCTGCGCCAGGATCGATCGGCGGGCTACGCAACGCGATCGTCGGTTCGCTCATCATGTGCGGTCTCGGCATGGCGGGAGCGCTCGTCATCGGCATTCTCGCAGGGACGTGGCTGGCAGAATATGCGTCAGGCACCCGCACCGCCGCTACCGTGCGTTTCCTGAACGATGTGCTTCTGTCGGCGCCGTCGATCCTGATCGGCCTGTTCGTGTACGAACTGCTGGTGGCGCCGTTCGGGGGCTTCTCCGGTTACGCAGGCGCCGTCGCGCTGGCCTTCATCGCCACCCCCATCGTGGTGCGGACGACGGAAGACATCCTGCTGCTCCAACCGGCGGAATTGCGGGAAGCGGGAATGGCAGTGGGGGCGGGCCGGGCATTGGTGATCCGGCGGATCATGTGGCGCGCTGCGCGCACGGGCCTGCTCACCGGCGGCCTGCTTGGCTTTGCGCGGATCAGTGGCGAGACCGCGCCTTTGCTGTTCACGTCGCTTGGCAACCAGTTCTTCAACGCCGATGCTGCCCAACCGATGGCGAGCCTGCCGACGACGATCTTTCAATTTGCGCTGTCTGCCTACGATCAATGGCAGAACCTTGCCTGGGCGGGGGCGCTGCTGATCGCGGTTGCGGTGCTGATCGTGAACATCGTTGGCCGAATATTGGCACGGGAGAGCCATCTGTCGTGACCGCCTCTTCCGAACATGGGCGCCGCCCGATCACCGAGCCTGACGCCGCGACGTTGATCTTGGAGGTGAGACAGCTCGATTTCTTCTACGGGCAGACACAGGTGCTGTTCGGCGTGGATCTGGCGGTTCAGCGTGGCCGGATCACGGCCTTGATCGGCCCGTCGGGGTGTGGAAAATCCACGCTGCTACGGGCTATCAACCGCATCTACGCACTCTATCCGGGGCAGCGCGCCGAGGGGACGATCAGGCTGGATGGGGAGGACGTGCTCGGCTCGACCGATCTCGCCGCCGTGCGGGCGCGGATCGGCATGGTGTTCCAGAAGCCGACGCCCTTCCCGATGTCGATCTACGACAATGTCGCTTTCGGCATCCGCCTGACGGAGAAGAAGAGCAAAGCGGACATGGATGCGATCGTCGAACATGCGCTGCGCCGGGCAGCCTTGTGGGACGAGGTGAAGGATCAACTTGCCCGTTCCGGTCTTCGTTTGTCGGGGGGGCAGCAGCAGCGGCTATGCGTGGCGCGTGGGCTGGCGGTGAGCCCGCAGGTGTTGCTGCTCGACGAACCCGCTTCGGCCTTGGATCCTATCTCCACCGCCAAGCTGGAACAGACGCTGTTCGAGTTGAAGCAGGAGGTCACGATCGTGCTGGTGACGCATAATCTGCAGCAGGCGAGCCGCATTTCGGATCATACCGGATTCCTATATCGCGGGCAGATGGTGGAGTTCGGGCCGACCGACGCGCTCTTCTCCAAGCCGCGATCCACCCAGACCCGCGATTATCTGACCGGACGGTTCGGATAGCGGCACCAGCGCGGGACGGGCGCGTTCAGCCTGCGATGGAACGTACATGGATGATGAGGGGCGCTGTCGGTGCTGCGGCTCTGGTGGGCGCTGTGCTGATCCTGCTGCCGCCGACCCAGCCTAAATCGAGCTGGACGAGCGTGCAACGCGCGGCGCCTATGCGGATAGATAATCCGGCCGGGCCGAACGGGTTCGAACCATCCGGCTATTCTGCAGTAGAGCCAGTCACGAAGCAAGGACCGGCCATTACTGAGCCTGTCGAGCCCCGGCGCGATGTCGAGCGGGAGGATGAGGCGACGGCGCGGGAGATCGCGATTGCCGAGAGCGACCGCGCCTATAGCAGCGGCTACGGTTGGGCGGACGAGAATGGGGTTGAGGATCGGCGCGAATGCCGTCGCCTGAATGGATCAGGTGCGGAGGGATGCCGTGATTATGTTGCGAGCCTTGTTCCCGAACGAGACTTCTAACTGGACCGAGCCGCTTCGATTGCGATTGAACTAAGGGCAGCCTTCTGAACGCCGAGCGCGTCGCGCCGTTCAGGCCTTGCTCTTGTCTTCCAGCATGCGGGTTCCGCCTTCCTTCACCGCAGACTGAATCGCCCCGGAGAAGAAGGCCAGCACCGGCGGCAGCATGAGGTGTACGCGGACGAGGGTGTCCTGCACCTCCAGACGTGCATCGATCTCCTGACCCATCGCCCTGATTGCAAGCGCCATCTCGTTCTCGCCCGGCCAGGACGCCTGAACATCGGCCAGTCCACCCGGAATGTGGCCCGCGAGTTCGCCGACGCGCTGTTTCATCCGGTCTCGTGCACCAGCCTTGCCGAGCTTATGCGGAACATCGATCGTCACCGGCGTCATTTCGCGCTCACCCGCCATATCGCGTTGCCGACATCGTCCGCGACGAGCAGGCCACCGGCCCGATCGACGACGACGCCGACCGGCCGGCCGCGCGCCTGATCATCGGCGCTGAGAAAGCCGGTGAGTACGTCGATCGGCAGACCAACTGGACGGCCCTTCTGGAAGCGTACGAAGATCACCTTGTAACCGGAGAAGGGGTTGCGGTTCCACGAGCCGTGCTGGCCGATGAACGCGCCTTCCGCAAACTTCGGCCCCAGCTTTGCCCCTTGAGAAAAGGTCAGGCCGAGCGAGGCGGTATGCGGCCCGAGCGCGTAATCGGGACGGACGACATATTGCTGGAGATCCTGATCGTCGGGATCCTTGGGCCGACTATCCGGCGCGCCGCCCCAATAATACCAGGGCCAGCCATAGAAGCCGCCGAACTGCACCTCGGTCAGATAGTCCGGCACGACGTCCGAGCCGAGTTCGTCACGCTCGTTTACGACGGTATACAATACCTTGCGGGTCGGCTCCCACGCCATGCCGTTTGGATTACGCAGCCCATAGGCGAAGATGCGATGCTCTTTGGTTTGGAGATCGATTTCGAGGATCGCGGCGCGCTCCTTCTCCACCGCCATGCCGCGTTCGCCCACGTTCGAATTGGATCCAACGGTGGCGTAGAGCAGCTTGCCATCCGGGCTGGCGACGATGTTCTTCGTCCAGTGATGATTGATCGGGCCGCCGGGAAGATCGATCAGCTTGACCGGCTTGGCATCGATCTTCGTCTGACCGGGCGTGAACGGGACGCTGACAATCGCATCCGCATTGGCGATGTATAGGGTGTTGCCAACAAGGGCCATTCCAAACGGCGAGTTCAGCCCGGAGATCAGCGTGCTGCGGCTTTCGGCAAGGCCGTCCCCATCCTTGTCACGCAGCAACGTTATGCGGTTGGCGCTCTTCGTGCCGGCGCCGGCGCGCGACATGACGAGGCCCTGCACTTTCGCCTTCAAGCTCTTATTGTCCTCGGGCTTGGGCGGTGCGTTCGTCTCGGCGACGAGAACGTCGCCGTTCGGCAGCGCCAGAAGCCAGCGGGGATGATCGAGACCGGTCGCGAACGGCTGGACCTTGAGGTCTGCCGCCGGGGTCGGCATTTCACCCGCCTTCCAGCCGACAGCCTTAGCGACATGAACGAGTGGCACGAACCCGGTATGGACCGATTCCAGGTTGGGCTTGGCGCCCTGACCGGCGGTGATATCCAGGCGAGCGCGTTGGTTGCGGACCGTGAAGAACAGCCCCGCCGCGACCGCGACGATCACAAGGCCAGCTAGGATGAGGATCCGTTTCAGCATGTTGGCGTAACGATCCAGCGCGAGAAAGGTGTCAGCGGAGAAGCGCTAGAACCGCGTCTCACTCCACATCTTCCGGAGGATGCAATCGCAAGCGTTCGACCCGCCGTGGATCGGCCGCAGTAACCTCCAGCCGCCAGCCGCTCGCATGAAGAACCGTCTCGCCCACCTGTGGCACATGGCCGGCCAGGACGGAGGCGAGGCCACCGAGCGTATCGACATCTTCCTCGATGTCGGAAAGGCGCGGGTCGATAACCTCCGCCACTTCGTCCAGTTCGGCGCGCGCATCCGCGTCCCATGCCCCGTCGTCCAGGGGGATCAGCATCGCGGTGGGCGCGTCGTCATGCTCGTCCTCGATGTCGCCGACGATTTCTTCGACAATGTCCTCGATCGTGATCAGACCCTCGGTGCCCGAATATTCGTCCAGCACGATCGCCAGATGGGTGCGGGTAGCGCGCATCTCGGCGAGCAGATCCAGCACGCCCATGGATTCCGGCACGTAGCGCGGCTGGCGGATCAATCCCTCGATCGAGGCAGGCGCGGGCTTGCCCGTCGCGAGGATGCAGAAGACATCCTTGATATGGATCATGCCGACCACCTCATCGAGGCTGTCCCGATATACCGGCAGGCGGCTGTGGCCGGCGTCGGCAAACACCTTCACCAGATCATGGAACGCGATCGTATCCTCAACGGCGATGATGTCGCCTCGGGTTACGCCGATATCGCCGGCGGTGCGTTCACCGAAATCGAGCAGATTGCGGAGCATCTGGCGCTCGGCCACGGAGAGATCGCCCTTTGCCGGGGCGCCATGATCCTGCTCTTCATGCTCCTCGATCGCCTCGGCGATCTGGTCACGGAGCGTCGGCTCGCTCTCATTGCCGAAGAGCAGACTGCGCAGCCCGGCCCACAATCGGCCGCCGTCATTCGCCTCGGGCATGGTGGCGCTCAGGCCTCCCTGACCGCATAGGGATCGGCGATGCCGAGCGTGAAGAGCGCGGCACGCTCCAGCTCTTCCATATGATCGGCCTCTGCTTCCCCCGTTTCATGATCGTAGCCTAGCAAATGCAGCAGGCCATGAACAATCAGGTGGGTGGCATGCTCTTCCAGCGTGACATCCTTTTCCTGCGCTTCGGCCATCGTGATGCCATGCGCGAGGACAATGTCGCCCAGCAGAACCTCGCCATCGTCGCTGTTCGCAAGGCTGTCGAGCAGATCGATCTGCACCATCGGGAAGGACAGGACGTTGGTCGGCTTGTCCTTCTGCCGATATTCGCAATTGAGCGTTTGCACCTCCTCATCCGACGTGAGGCGTACCGACACCTCGGCCGTGTAGCGGGCAAGGGCGATCTGCCCGTGCGGGCTGGCATTGATCGCGGCGGTGATCGCGCGGATGGCGAGGGCCGGCCAATCGCCGCTGGGCCAGGGTTCTTCGATAGCGGTTTCGACGTGGATCATGTGCGTTTCGTACCGGCTGCCAGCGGTTCCCGTCCACCATTATCCCGCTTGATTGTCACAGGGCGGCAGACGCAACTTTCGATCCGGCCAATGCTCCGGGCCATGCCTTACGCGGCGTCGGGGCCTTCATAAGCCTGCACGATCTTGCCCACGATCGGATGGCGGACGACGTCAGCCGCGCCGAAGCGGATCGTTGCGATGTTTTCGATGCCATCGAGGCGGTTCACCGCATCCGCGAGTCCCGACTTCCCGATATCGGGCAGATCGATCTGGCGGGGATCGCCGCAAACGACCATCCGGCTATTCTGTCCGAAGCGGGTGAGAAACATCTTCATCTGCGCGGGCGTGGTATTCTGCGCCTCATCGAGGATGACGAACGCATCGGCGAGCGTTCGCCCACGCATGAACGCGATCGGTGCGATCTCGATCTCGCCGCTCGTCATGCGACGCTCCACCTGTTCGGCCGGAAGCATGTCGTACAATGCATCATAGAGGGGGCGGAGATAGGGATCGACCTTCTCCTTCATGTCCCCGGGCAGGAAGCCCAGCCGCTCGCCCGCTTCGACAGCAGGGCGCGACAGGATGATGCGCTGGACGGAGCCCTGGATCAGCTGCTGCACGGCCTGCGCGACGGCGACATAGGTCTTGCCGGTGCCTGCCGGGCCGAGCGCGAAGATCAGATCGGCGGAACCGAGCGCTTCCATATACAGAGCCTGGGTGGCGGAGCGCGGTACGATCGTCTTCTTGCGTGTGCGGATCATCACGGATGGCGGCGCGGAGACATCGTTGCGAATGATGCCGTCCAGCATCGGTTCCGAAGACATCTGAATGACCGCGTCCACCATCCCGGAATCGATATTCTCGCCGCGAACGATCCGATTGTAGAGTCCGGACAGCACTTCGCGCGCGCGCGCCGCCTGCTCGGCCTCCCCCTCTATCTGAATCTTGTTGCCGCGAGCGGAAATGTAAACGCCCAGGCGATGTTCGATCGCGATCAGATTCTGATCATATTCGCCGAAGAGCCGACCGAGCAGCTGTGGGCGATCGAAGACGATTTCCAGGCGGGCGCTATCGCCGGCACGGGCGGGGACGGGCTTGCGGCTCATCTGATCCTTTTACGGTACGAGTCGGATGAGAAGATGGGCGCCTTGTGTGACGATTGCGAGTCTCAATCGCCGCCTTATGCCTTGGCAGGCGCGAACTTCATCGCGGCGCCATTCATGCAATAGCGCTTGCCGGTCGGTGGCGGGCCATCGTCGAAGACGTGACCGAGATGACCGCCGCAGCGCCGGCAATGAACTTCCGTGCGGGCCATGCCGATCTCGTAATCCGTCTTCGTGAGAACCGCGTTTGGCAAAGGTGCGTAGAAGCTTGGCCAGCCGGTGTGACTGTCGAACTTGGTCTTCGACGAGAAGAGCGCGAGCGCACAGCCGGCACATGCGAAGCTGCCGCCGCGATGCTCCTCGTTCAAAGGCGAGGAGTAAGGTCGCTCGGTGCTGGCGCGTCGAAGCACGGCATAGGCCGGAGGAGCCAGCCGCTTGCGCCATTCGGCATCCGAAAACGTTACTTCGTAGCGCATTTCAGCCGCGCCACCGCGCGATGTCCATAACAGAGCGACAGCAGACGCTACGCCCATCGTTCCGATCGCCTCGCGCCGCGTGACCTTCATTCGACTTCTCCTCGACCTCCCTTACGTAGGAAGCCGTATCCCAGTTGCGCAGTCGTGCTGCGACCAGATTTCAATACGTTGCGACGAAACATCCTCGCGCCGATGCGGATCATCACTGCCAGGGCGACGATCTGCCACAACAAAGCGAGCAGATGCGGCCAAAGCTGGGCAAACTGCGCGGCGCGTGCGATCATCGCGAAAGGCGATGTCCAGGGGATGATGGTGGCCGCGAGCCCGAATGGGCGGTTCGGTTCACCGACCGATGCTGAGGCAATGCCGAATATGACCAACTGACCCATCGTCAGCGGCATGGAGAGGGTCTGCACTTCGCGCACGCTGCCGGCCTGCGCGCCGACACCGAGATAAATTGCGCCGGTCAGCAGATAGACGGTGGCAAAGTAAGCGACGCCCAGAGCCAGGAATATGGGCCAGCCGACGGCCGGGGCGGACAACGCCATATCCGTGGGCAGGACGGCGGCGGCGCAGATGCCGACGCTCATCCAGACGGCGATGCCGGTGAGCGAGACGCCCAGCATGCCGAGCAGCTTGCCGAGAAAAATCGCATCCACGGGGACGGCGGCGGCCAGCAGCTCGATGACCTTGCTCGATTTCTCTTCGACCAGGTTCGAGATCATCATGCCCGCGAGCAGCATCGTCAGGAAGAACAGGACGAGCTGCGCGCCGCGTGCCAGATCCACGGAGGCATCGTCCGCTTTGCCGAGGGCGATGTCCGATCGCGTGGCGATCACGACAGGCAAGGGCAGGGCGCTTCCGACGGCCCGCTTTGCGCGAGCCTGATCGACGATGAGGCCGACCCGTCCTGACAGTCGCGCAAGCAAATCGGCGGGCGCGGCGAGCCCCGGCTTGTCGAGCGAGCCTGTCAGGGCCGGCTGCGCGTCTGCCTCGCTCCGGACGGACAGGCGCGGGAGGGCGTTCTCACCGAGGCGTCGAACAAGAACGGCACGAGCTTCCATCAACGCTGCGGTGTCCGAGCGACTCATGATGATCTGGATCGGGTGGTCGGCGGCGCGCGTCTGGCCCGCCATGACCGCGCCGTAACCGCCGCCGAGGACCAGCGGCAGCAGCGGGCCGAGCAGAAACAGAAGAAACGTCTTGGACCAGACCGTCGCGACATAATCGCGGCGTGCGATCACCCAGGAGGAACGGAACAGGCGGTTCATTTTGCGGCTCGTCCATCCGGCGTGTCACTGTCGCCCACAATGGATACGAAGGCCTCGTGCAGGCTTGGCGGCTCGATCACGAGCGTCTCGATCCCGGCCTGTGTCTCGATCAGCGTGGCGAGCAATGGCTCGATGCCGCCATCCGGAAGCTGGAATTGCCATGCCCCTTCGCGGTGCACCGCATCGGCAGGGAGGGATGCGCGCCATGATCCGTCCACGACCTTCGCCGCGAGGCGGACCCGCGAGGGCAATCTCGCACGCGCGGCGGCGATCTCGCCTTCGAACCGCACCTCGCCGCTGGAGATGATCGCGATCCGTTCGCACAGGCGCTCGGCATGGGCGATGACGTGGGTGGAAAATAGAATAGTGACGCCGGCCGCAGCCTGCGCGCGGATCAGCTCTTCGAGGCGTTGCTGGTTGATCGCGTCGAGCCCTGAGAAAGGCTCGTCCAGCACGATCAGGCGCGGTTCGTGGACGATCGTGCCGAGCAATTGGACGAGTTGGGCCATGCCTTTGGAAAGCGCGCGGATCGGGCGATCTGCGGGAAGATCATGGTCGGCCAGCAGCGCCGTGGCGCGGCGACGTGCTTCGGCGAGCGGCAGCCCACGCAGCGCCCCCATGAAGGCGATCGCCTCCCGCGCGCTCATGCCGGGATAGAGCCCGCGCTCCTCCGGCAAATAGCCGACGAGCGAGGCGACCGTAAGCGGATCGGCATGACCCAGAACGCGGCGTTCACCCCGGTCAGGATCGATGATGCCGAGCAGCATGCGCAGGGTGGTCGTCTTACCGGCACCGTTCGGGCCGAGGACGCCGTAGATCGTACCGGTGGATATCGCGAGATCGATACCGCGCACGGCGGGCACGCCGCCGAAGCTCTTCGTGAGGCCCGTGGCGCTGATGGCGAAGTCCGGCATCCACGACGATCATAGCGGCCCGTGCTTCGGGGGCAAATGGCGCCGTCACGAAGAGCGGGCATCGGCTGCCGGAAATTGATAGAGGCAGGTTGTGGCCGATCTGCTTCCCCTCGAACAGCGCATCAAGGCCGAAGCCGAACGGTTGGGCTTCGTCGCCTGCCGGATCGCGCCGGTCGCGCCGGATTGGCTAGCCGGCCAGCGGCTGCATGCGTGGATCGACGAAGGCGCGCATGGCGAGATGGGCTGGATGGAGGACCGCGCCGAACAACGCGCCCATCCGAACGCGCTCTGGCCGCAGGCACGATCCGCCATCATGCTGGGCATGAGCTACAAGCCCCCGTTCGATCCGCTTGGCTTAGCGGCGGAGGGCGGGATCGGACGGATATCCGTCTATGCGCAGGGACAAGATTATCACGACATCATTAAGAAGGCGCTGAAGGCGCTCGCCCGCTGGCTGGTGACGCAGCAGGGAAACGGAGCCGCGCTCAAGGTCTTCGTGGATACCGCCCCGGTGATGGAAAAGCCGCTGGCCGAGCGGGCCGGGCTGGGATGGCAGGGCAAGCACACCAATCTGGTCAGCCGGGAGCATGGGAGCTGGCTCTTGCTCGGCTCGATCCTGACGGAAACGGAGCTCGTGGCGGATGATACCGTCGGTGATCGCTGCGGATCGTGCGATGCATGCCAGCGGGCCTGCCCTACGGATGCGTTCCCCGCGCCCTATCGTCTAGATGCACGGCGCTGCATCTCGTATCTGACGATCGAACATAAGGGTGCCATCCCCCACGAATTCCGCGAAGCGATCGGCAACCGCATCTATGGCTGCGATGATTGTCTCGCCGTCTGCCCGTGGAACAAGTTCGCGGAAAATGCGCGCGCGAACCGGGCTTTTTTGGCGCGCGCGGAACTGGCCGCGCCGGAACTGGCGGATCTGCTGGCGCTGGACGACACGGCGTTCCGGCAAGTGTTCGCGGGATCGCCGATCAAGCGGATCGGTCGCGATCGAATGGTCCGTAATGCGCTGATCGCTGCCGGCAACAGCGCCAGCGGTGCCCTGGTAGATCGCGTCGCGCGGTTGCTGGACGATCCCTCCGCGGTGGTGCGTGGCGCCGCGGTCTGGGCGCTGGGGCGGCTCGATCCTGCTCGTATCGCGGTGGAACAATGGCGGCGCGAAGGAGAGCTGGACGAGGACGTTCTCGAAGAATGGCGGTCTGTCATCCTTCGTACTTTCGCCGACGGCCGGATTTAGCGCCTGCCTGGGCGCGTAGTAGGCGGCTCGACACGCGCCAGCGAGGCGATGCACGAGGCGCGATCAAAATCGTTGCCCGAGGATGTCCGCGCATCGATCCACGTCACCTTGGCATCGCCGCCTGTGGCGGATGGATAGAGATAGGCGTCCAGAACGCAGGCTGGCGAGCGGAACTGCAACTTGCGGGCCGGGCCTTCGCGTACGTCCAACGTGGCGGCGCCGAACAGTGCGGTAAGCGCCCCGGCGCTTTGCCCCATCACGCGATCGAGGCCAACGGCGGGTGCAGCGGCGCGGGGCGGGGGCGGCGCGGAGATCGGCGGCGCGCTCGGCCCGCACGCCGCCAGCGTGAGCAGGAGCGGAACGGGCAAGAATGACAGGGCGGTGCGGTGATCCATAAGGTCTCTCTCGATCGGGACGGGAAAGTTCGCAAGGCGGTTGCCGCCAGAGTGCGCCGTCTCTAGGCCGGATCGACTTTTTTCCGGAGACGTATGTGAGCGAGCCCACCATCGATATTATCGCCATCGGCAATGCCATCGTCGACGTTCTGGCATCGGCCGACGACGCATTTCTGGCCGCGCAGGGCATGACCAAGGGCGCGATGCAACTGCTGGATGCCGATCAGGCGACGGCTTTGTACGCGGTGATGGGCGCGGGGCGCGAGATTAGCGGCGGATCGGCCGCCAATACGCTGGCTGGTGCGGCATCGCTGGGCGCGAAATGCGCGTTCATCGGCCAGGTGGCGACCGATCAACTGGGCGAGGTTTTCACCCATGACATCCGCGCGCAAGGCGTCGACTTCGTGACCCCCGCAAAGGCGCTTGAAGCGCCGACCGCACGCTGCCTGATCCTCGTGTCCGAAGACGGACAGCGGACGATGAACACCTATCTGGGCGCGGCGCAATTCCTGCCGCAGGACGCGATTGTCGAGGCCGAAATCGCCAGCGCCAAGGTGCTGCTGCTCGAAGGATATCTGTGGGATCCGGCCGAGCCGCGCGAGGCGATGAAGCGCGCGATCCGCATGGCGAAGGCGGCGCGCCGCAAAGTGGCGCTTGGCGTTTCGGCGGTGTTCTGCATCCTCAATCACCGCGCCGATTTCCTGGCCCTGCTGGATGCGGGCGACATCGACATCCTTTTCGCCAATGAGGAGGAAGTGCTTGCCCTGGCGGGTACGGAGCATTTCGAGGACGCGATCACGTTCGTTTCGGCCAAGGTGCCGCTACTGGTGACGACGCGGGGCGCGGATGGTGCCATCGCGGTTTCAGGTGGCGAGCGGGCGAGCGTCCCGGCCGAACCGACCGACAAGATCGTCGATACCACCGGAGCAGGCGATCTCTTTTCGGCGGGGTTCCTCGCCGGTCATGTCAACGGCAAGGGGCTGGAGGAAAGCCTGCGGATGGGCGCCATTGCCGCTGCCGAGGTGATTTCACATTGGGGCGCGCGTCCCGAAGTGGCGCTCGACAAGCTCGTCGCTGAGAAGATGGCCTAAGAGGCTTCTCTGGATCGCCCCTCAGGCAGCGATCTGGCCTCACGGCAGGCAAAAGAAAGGGACGGCCCGTCGATCGGCCCGCCCCTTTTTTTGCGTCGTGTAAAGGTTAGCGGGTGCCGGGAACCGGCGGGTTCAGATCGTCATACGCCTCGACTTCGGCCGTATCGATGATGCCCCGGCCGAGGTTGGAATGGCCCCGGCTGTAGAGGAAATAGACGATCAGACCCACTGCCGCCCAACCTACGAACAGCTCGATCGTCGCCAAGGAAAGACTGAAGAACAAATAGATGCAGCCGACGATCGAGATCGGCGCGACGACCATGATTGCTGGCGTGCGGAACGGGCGGTGGCGCGCCGGATCGGTCTTGCGCAGCACCATCACTGCGATGGACACGGCCGCAAACGCGAAGAGCGTTCCCGAGTTCGAGACGTCCGCCAGCATGCCGACCGGGAAGAAGCCGGCGAACAGGACGACGAAGATGCCGGTCAGGATCGTGATGACGTGCGGGGTGTGGAAGCGCGGATGGATCTTCGAGAAGAATTCCGGAAGCAGGCCATCGCGGCTCATCACGAAGAAAACGCGGGTCTGGCCGAACATCATCATCAGAATGACCGAGGGCAAAGCGATGATCGCGGCTGCACCGACGAGCCAGCCGATGAAGGGATGGCCGACCGACCGCAGCGTCCAGGCCAGCGCCTCCTTCGAGCAGACCACGGCCTGGTCCTGAATGGCCGAGCAGGCCTGCGACAAGGCCGGCGTGCCGGGCGAAAGCACTTCGTGATTGGGACCGAAGACCGGCTGCGCACCGACCGTACCGATAACACCGGCGGCGACCAGCATGTAGAAGATGGTGCAGATGGCGAGACTGCCGATCAGGCCGATCGGCATGTTGCGCTGCGGGTTCTTGGTTTCCTCGGCCGCCGTGGAGACGGCGTCGAAGCCGACATAGGCAAAGAAGATCGAGGCGGCGGCGCCCGAAATGCCGGCGAAGCCTAAAGGTGCGAACGGCGTGAACTTGCCCGACTGGATGACGGGGATGGTGAGGATCACGAACATCGACAGAGCGAGGATCTTCACCGCTACGAGGACGGCGTTGACCGAGGCGCTCTCCTTGGTGCCCTTGACGAGCAGGGCGGTGATCAGCGTCGCGATCAACATCGCCGGCAGATTGATGATGCCGCCATCGAATGGCCCGCGCACCAGAGTGAGCGGGATCGAGAGATGGAAGCTCGTGTTGAGCCAGCCGATGAAATAGCCGGACCAGCCGACCGAGACGGCGCCGGCCGCGATCGCATATTCTAGGATAAGCGCCCAGCCGACCATCCAGGCGATCAGCTCGCCCATCACCGCATAGCTATAGGTGTAAGCGGAGCCGGAGACGGGAACCATCGCTGCCATTTCCGCATAGCAGAGCGCGGCCACGGCGCAGACGAAGCCGGCGATGACGAAGGAGAACATCATGCCTGGCCCGGCCTTCTGCGCGGCTTCCGCCGTCAGCACGAAGATGCCGGTGCCGATGACGGCACCGATGCCCAGCATCGTCAATTGAAAGGCACCGAGAGATCGCGTCAGGGACTTTTTCTGTGCCGTCGCCAAAATGGCGTCCAGCGGTTTGACGCGTCCGAAAATCATGCAAAATCCCCTTATGCCCGCACCGTAAGGCGAGCGCCTGCCCCAAGACTAGCTACAAAACGGAACCGCGCAACCGTTTAGCGATATTCGCCGTTTTGCGGGTTTCGCGACGACTTTCCGGTGACAAAGGCCAGCTGCGCGCAGGATTCCGCTTGGGCGTTCAGCGCTCGCGGGGCACCATCTCTAAGAACTGGCGGCCGCCGAAAATATGGACGTGGAGGTGGGGCACCTCCTGGTGGCCATGCTGGCCGACATTGGCGAGGAGGCGGTAGCCGGGTTCGGCGAGACCGGCTTCGCGGGCGACATGGCCGACAGCGCGGACGAAGCCGGCGATTTCCTCCGCCGACGCCTTGGCCGAGAAATCGTCCCAGGAGACGTAGGCGCCCTTGGGGATCACCAGCAGGTGGACGGGCGCCTGCGGGGCGATATCGTGGAAGGCCAGGGCGAATTCGTCTTCGTAAACTTTCTTCGCCGTAATCTCGCCGCGCATGATGCGGGCGAAGATGTTGGCGTCGTCATAGGGGAGGCTAGGGTCGATCGGCATGTCTGTCTCCAACAATCCGTCTGCCCGCCCCGACCAGCGCCGTCAGGCAGCGGTGCGGCCGGCCTTTTCCGCGATGCCGGACGTGCCCTCGCGACGGTCCAGCTCACCCAGCACGTCCGCCAGCGGAATGCCGGCGTCGGCCAGCAGCACCATGAGGTGGAAGAGGGTGTCGGCCGCTTCGCCGACCAGCTCGCTGCGGTCTTGGCCCAAGGCGGCAACGATCGTTTCCACCGCTTCCTCCCCGAACTTGCGGGCGATCCGGGAGCGGCCTTTGGCGAACAGGCCGGCGACATAGGAGGAGGCGGGATCGGCGCCGCGCCGGGCGGCGATCGTCGCCTCCAGCCGGGCCAGCGTATCGCTCAAGCGACGGCTTCCAGCAGGCCTTCGAACAGGCGGCGGCCATCGGTATTGCCGTGGGCGGTTTCCACCGCACGCTCCGGGTGGGGCATCAGGCCGAGGACGTTGCCGGCGGCGTTGACGATGCCGGCGATGTTGCGGGCCGAACCGTTTACCTGCTCGCCATAGCGGAAGGCGACGCGGCCTTCGCCTTCGAGGCGGTCCAGCGTCTCCGGATCGGCGGCGTAATTGCCGTCATGGTGGGCGACCGGCAAGCCGATCTCCTCGCCTGCCTGATAGCGGCTGGTGAACAGCGACTGGCTGTTGCCGACTTCAAGGCTGACGGTGCGGCAGACGAAGGCGAGGCCGGCATTGCGCATCAGCGCGCCGGGCAGCAGGCCGGCTTCGGTGAGCACCTGAAAGCCGTTGCACACGCCCAGCACCGGCACGCCGCGCTCGGCTGCCCGGCTCACCGCCTGCATGATCGGCGAGCGTGCGGCCATCGCGCCGGAGCGGAGATAATCGCCATAGGAGAAGCCGCCGGGCACGGCGACCAGATCTACGCCATCGGGCAGCTCAGTATCGCGGTGCCACACCATGATCGGCGCGGAGCCGGTCACATCGCGGATGGCGACGGCAAGATCGCGATCGCAATTGGAGCCGGGGAAGACGAGGACGGCGGACTTCATGGCGCTCAGCCCCTTTCGATCCGATAATTCTCGATGACAGTGTTGGCCAGCAGCTTGCGGCACATCGCGTCCAGATCGGCATCGCTGACATCGTCGGCATGATCGATCTCGATCAGCTTGCCCTGGCGCACGCCATCGACGCCGGTGAAGCCGAGGCCGTCCAGCGCATGGTGGATGGCCTTGCCCTGCGGATCGAGAACGCCGTTCTTCAGGGTCACGTAGATGCGCGTCTTCATGGGGCTCTTCTCTGGTTGGCAAAGCCGCTTGGGTCGGCGCCGCTATGGCGCGGTGCGGCGGACGGGGCAAGCATTGGCTGTTCGGTGGATGCGCGGCGACATCAACATCCGGCTCTCGATCCCGCTCGCACTGAGCTTGTCGAAGTGTTGTCCTTCTCTTCGCCCGCCGAAAAGAAAGGACGGTGCTTCGACAGGCTCAGCACGAACGGGATAGAGGATTGGCCGTTACGCGTTTATCCGCGCTAAAGGAAACCCATGACCGACACACCGCCCGTGCTGATGCTGATCGAACGCCCGTCGCAATGGATGATGGCGGGGCTGGAGGGGCGCTATGCGCTGACCGACACGCCGGGGCCGGGCATCGCCATCGCGATTACCGGCGGAGGCGAGGGGATCGACGCGGCGACGATCGACGCCTGCCCGGATCTGAAGCTGATCGCGGTGTGCGCGGTCGGCTATGACAAGGTGGACGTGGCGCATGCCAAAGCGCGGGGCATCGCCGTGACGTACACGCCCGACGTGCTGACCGACGACGTGGCCGATCTGGCGCTGGCGCTGATGCTGGCCGTGTTCCGCAAGGTGCCGCAATACGATGCCTATGTCCGTGAAGGCCGCTGGGCCGCGCAGGGCACGCCGCCGCTGACGCGCAGCCTGACCGGGCGCCGGATCGGCATTCTCGGGCTCGGGCGGATCGGCCATGCCATTGCCGAACGGGTGCGGCCGATCGCGGGCGAGATCCGTTATTTCTCCCGAACTCGCAAACATGACGCGGCCTGGGCCTATGAGGGCGATCCGGTAGCGCTGGCGGCGTGGGCGGAGGTGCTGGTGGTGGCCGTCGCCGGCGGCGCGGGGACGCAGGGGCTGGTGGACGCACGCGTGATCGAGGCGCTGGGGCCGGAGGGCGTGCTGATCAACATCGCGCGCGGATCCGTGGTGGACGAGGATGCGCTGGTGCAGGCGCTCGTCTCCGGCCGATTGGGCGGCGCGGGGCTGGACGTGTTCGCGGACGAACCGAACGTGCCGGGCGGCTTGCTAGGGCTGGAGAGCGTCGTCCTGCTGCCGCACCAGGGCAGCGCCACCGACGAAACCCGCGCGGCAATGGCGAAGCTGGTGCTGGACAATGTGGAGGCGTTTCTGGCGGGCAAGCCCCTGATAACGCCGGTTTAGCGGCTGGGTCCGGACGCAAAGAGTCACGGAGAGTCGCACTACTGCGCGTGTGTGCCTGTGTGTGGGCGCATGCGCGCGTACGCGAGGGGATGCGCGTCGGGAGCGGCGTTGCGGGCAGGGCAGAGGTCATCGCGTCCGGACTCCAGAGTGGGGGCGGACGCCCAAGTGTCACACGAAATCCTACTTTGCAAAAAGGACGGCCCGTATTGACGTTGTAGGTACGGCTTTGCATATTGGGGCTGCGAGGAGGACGGTGATGAACGAAGCGACCAGCGTTGCAGGACGTGGCTCCGATCCTAAAGGCAGCATCAATCTTCGGATCGAGGTGCACACGCGTCGGATCATCGACGAGGCCGCAGCAGTGTTGGGCAAGACGCGAACCGAATTCATGATCGAAAGCGCGCGAACAAACGCCATCGACGTGCTGTTGGATCAGCGCCTGTTCGTGTTGGACGACGCGCGATACGAGACTTTCGTCGCGGCGCTGGATGACCCGCCACCGCCAGGATCCAAGCTGAGTGCGCTGCTCAAGCGTACGCCTGCGTGGCAGCGCTAAGGCTCGGTAGGGAAGCGAGATCGCGTGTTGGATTGCCGATGCGGCAGTTGGTAACGAAGCCGATGATGCACCGTTGCTCTTCCCGAATCGACGCGCAGAAATGAGGCTGTCGGGCCCTGTGCCGCTGGCGGCGCACCATGATCTATCCGCGTTCGATTGTGGCGAGCCGGCGCTCGATACCTGGCTGAGGCAGCGCGCGCTGAAGAACGAGAGCCGTTTCTCCCGGACCTACGTGGTGTGTGAGGGCGATGCGGTGGCGGGGTATTTCTGCCTGTCGGCTGGAGCCGTCCAGCGGGAGGCCATGCCGGGAAAGCTTCGCCGCAATGCACCGGATTCTGTTCCCGTGGCGGTGATCGGGCGGCTGGCGGTTAGTAAGGCTTATGCCGGCCGTGGGCTAGGTGCCGACATGCTGGCCGATGCGCTACGCCGGGTCGCGGTGGCATCGGAGAGCATCGGGATCAGGGCTGTGCTGGTGCAGGCAAAGGATGAAAAGGCGAGGAGCTTCTATCTTGCCTGCGCGGAGTTCGTCGAATTTCCAGAAGATAGTCGGATGCTGTTTTTGCCGATTGGCGCAGTGGTAAATGGACTTCGATTATAATGACAGAACGTCAAGATCTTCTTATGGTACAGGAAGACGCGCGCTTCTTCGCGATCGACAAGGTCGCCGCCGGCTTAGGCATGATAGCTACAACTGAAAAGCTTTTATCTAAAAAGATTGTAAGCTTTGGTATGCCGTCATTGCCAGCCCTATCACTTAGCTTAGCGAGATCTGCGTATAAAAAACGGGCGGCGATCTCAGTTGAAGATCTTTTTGATGCTCATGATCCGCCGCAAGGGACGTGGCCAGAAAATCACACACCGCTTTTCGATTATATAGAACTTGTCGTCACAGAGATCGTATTTTCATACATGTCGGTTGAAGGCGCTATCAACGAGCTCATTCTTCCATCGAGTACATATGTTCGTAGAGGCAAGCAGACTGAAACACTAAATGGATCTGAGATCGAACGAAGCATTTCTCTGTAAGAAAAGATAAAAAGAACAATTCCTCTCATCACCGGTATAAAAAGTCCAGCGGGCACGGCGTCGTGGGATAAGTTTATTCGACTAGAGAAAATGCGTGACAGAATAATTCATTTAAAGGGTGTCGATAGGCAATCCAGTGGCCCGGATCAAAAGACAATATGGGGAGCCGTTATCGACGTTGGTTCTGACGTATACCCCGACATTGCGGTAAATATAATTTCTCACTTTTACCCCAAAAACCGCCGTTGGTTGCGCCTACTAAGTTCTCGAAAGGACTAAGAGGTTCTGCATCCAACTAGCTAAAGCGTTTCTTGCGGTTAGCCAAATACAAAAAGGGGGCCTTTCGGCCCCCTTTCCGTTTCAGTGCTGTCGCCTGACGATCAGTCGTCGTCGCGGCTCAGGAAGGCTGGGGCGAAGGGCGCGGGGCTCTCTTCGCCGGTGGCCTCACGGCGGGGGGCGCGCTCGCCGCCGCCATTGCCGCCGTCACGGCGCGGGCCGCGATCACCGCCGCCACCGCCGCCTTCGCGACGCGGGCCACGATCACCACCGCCGCCGCCTTCGCGACGACGATCGCCGCGCGGACGATCACCGCGATCGCCACGGTCCGGGCGATCACCGCCCTCGCGTGGTTCGCGCGGCGGGCGGGTGTCTTCCAGCTCGGTGCCGGTTTCCTGATCGACGACGCGCATCGACAGGCGAACCTTGCCGCGGCCATCTATCTCGAGAACCTTGACCTTCACGTCCTGGCCCTCGGTCAGAACGTCCGAGACCTTGGCGACGCGCTCGTTCTTGATTTCCGAGATATGGACGAGGCCGTCCTTGCCCGGCATGAACGTGACGAACGCCCCGAAATCGACCATGCTGGCGACCTTGCCATCATAGACCTTGCCGACTTCGGCCTCCATCGTGATGCCTTCGATCCACTTGCGGGCGGCGGCGATCTTCTCCGGATCCGACGACGAGATCTTGACGGTGCCGTCATCCTCGATGTCGACCTTGGCGCCGGTGGTGGCGACGATCTCACGGATCACCTTGCCGCCGGTGCCGATCACTTCGCGGATCTTGTCCTTGGGCACCTGCATCGTTTCGATGCGCGGCGCGTGGGCGGACAATTCGCCGACGTCGGTAAGCGCCTTGGCCATCTCTTCCAGGATGTGCGCGCGGCCTTCCTTGGCCTGCGCCAGCGCGACCTTCATGATCTCGTCGGTGATGCCGGCGATCTTGATGTCCATCTGCATCGTGGTGATGCCCTCGGACGTGCCGGCGACCTTGAAGTCCATGTCACCCAGATGATCTTCGTCACCCAGGATATCGGAGAGGACCGCGAAATCCTTGCCTTCGAGGATCAGGCCCATCGCGATGCCCGAAACCGGGCGCGTCAGCGGAACGCCGGCATCCATCATCGCGAGGCTGCCGCCGCAGACGGTGGCCATCGACGAGGAGCCGTTGCTCTCGGTGATGTCCGAAAGGACGCGCACGGTGTAGGGGAAATCCTCCACCGACGGCATGACCGGGTGCAGCGCGCGCCACGCCAGCTTGCCGTGGCCCACTTCGCGGCGGCCCGGCGCGCCGAAGCGGCCGACTTCGCCCACCGAATAAGGCGGGAAGTTGTAGTGGAGCATGAAGCGCTCGTACGACAGGCCGGAGAGGCCATCGATCATCTGCTCGGCTTCCTTGGTGCCCAGCGTGGCGGAGCAGATGGCCTGGGTCTCGCCGCGCGTGAACAGCGCCGAACCGTGGGCTCGCGGCAGGAAGTGGACCATCGCCTCGATCGGGCGGACCGTCTTCGTGTCGCGGCCGTCGATGCGGACGCCTTCCTTCAGGATCTGCGTGCGGACGATCTCCGCCTCGACCTTCTTGCCGAGCTTGGCGATCTTCAGCTTGGTCCCGGCATCGGCATCGGCGAACTTCTCCTTAAGGGGAGCCTTCGCAGCGGCGATGGCGGCGACGCGATCGGCCTTGCCGGTGATCTTGTACGCCTTGGCGATCTGCTTGCCGATGAGGTCCTTGACCTGCTTCTTCAGCTTGGTGTCGTCTTCCTGGACGAGCTCCCACGGATCCTTCGCGGCCTTCTCGGCGAGATCGATGATCGCGTTGACGGCTTCGCGACACGCCTTGTGGGCGAACTGGACGGCGCCGAGCATGACCTCTTCCGAAAGCTCCTTGGCTTCGGATTCGACCATCATCACGGCATTGCCGGTGGCGGCGACGACCAGATCCAGATCGCCGGCCTTGATCTGCTCCTGCGTCGGATTGAGGACATATTCGCCCTCGACATAGCCGACGCGCGCGGCGCCGATCGGGCCCATGAACGGCACGCCGGAAATGGTGAGCGCGGCGGACGCGGCGACCATCGCCAGAATGTCCGGCTCATTCTCGCCATCATAGCTCAGAACCTGGCAGATGACGTTGATCTCGTTGTAGAAACCCTCGGGGAAGAGGGGGCGGATCGGGCGATCGATGAGGCGGCTGGTGAGCGTCTCCTTCTCGGTCGCGCCACGCTCGCGCTTGAAGAAGCCGCCGGGGATGCGGCCGGCCGCGCTATACTTTTCCTGATAGTGGACGGTGAGCGGGAAGAAATCCTGCCCTTCCTTGACCGACTTGGCGGCGGTGACGGCGCAGAGGACGACGGTCTCGCCCAGAGTGGCGATGACGGCGCCATCGGCCTGGCGGGCAACGCGGCCCGTTTCCAGAGTGAGGGTCTTGCCGCCCCACTGGACTTCGGTTTTCTTGATATCGAACATTGTGTTTCCTTCACTCCCCGGACCCGATGTCGCGGGGGGCCTATGGCGAGCCCCGATGCGGGGCTCTGTCGGGCAGCCGGCCCGTGCGGTTCGGGACTATGATGCCCCTTGGACCTCGGCCGTATTGCCGCGATCCCGATCTGGAGGATGCCCCGGAAAGTCCGGGACGACATACAACAAGGGCGCCCGAGGGCGCCCTTGAGATTACTTGCGGAGGCCGAGCTTGCCGATGAGGGCAGAGTAGCGGGCGACGTCCTTCTTCTTCAGATAATCGAGCAGGCTGCGACGGTTGTTTACCATCATCAGCAGGCCACGGCGCGAGTGATTGTCCTTGGCGTGCGTCTTGAAATGCTCGGTCAGGTTGACGATCCGCTCGGTGAGGATCGCGACCTGGATCTCGGGAGATCCGGTGTCGCCTTCGCTCTGGGCGTTGTCCTTGATGACTTCGGCTTTGCGCTGTGCGGTAATCGTCATGGTCTTTTCACTCCGACATCAGATTGAAGCCGCGCACCACCTTGATGTCCTGATCCATTTCGACGAGCGCTACGGGCACAATGCCCTCGACCGCGAGATGGAGACCCGGTGACGCTGCGATCCCGACGAGCCGGCGTCCCTGGCGGAGCGCGACGGCCTGATCGGGGGAGACGGCGAGGACCGGGATGTCGTCCAGTCCGGCCGTCAGCGGCAGAAGCAGCTCCTGCAGCGCCGCCTCCCTAGCCGATTGGTCCAATTTGTCCAGCGATATCGCCGAGGCGAGGGTGAACGGCCCGGCCTTGGTACGGCGGAGCATGGTGACATGGCCGACCGTGCCGAGCGCCAGTGCGATATCGCGGGCGAGGCTGCGGATGTAGGTGCCCTTGGAGACATGGGCGGAGAGGGTGATTTCCTGCAAACCGCTCTGGCCGTCACCCCGGACTTGATCCGGGGTCCACTGTTCAACAGGCGGAGCGGGTGGTGGGGTGGACCCGGGATCAAGTCCGGGGTGACGGGTTAAGATAAGAGCGTGGATGGTGACGCGCCTCGTCGCCAACACGACCTCCTCGCCCGCGCGCGCCAAAGCGTAAGCGCGCTTTCCGTCCACCTTCAGCGCGGAATAAGCGGGGGGCACCTGATCGATCGGCCCGGTAAAGCGGGGAAGGATCGCTTCCATCTCTTCCAGCGTGGGGCGCTTATCGCTTTGCGCCACCACCTCACCCTCGGCATCCAGTGTCGAGGTCTGCGCACCGAACTGAATGGTGAAGTCGTACGCCTTGTCGCTGTCCAGCATGCGGCCGGCGAGCTTCGTCGCCTCACCGATGGCGATGGGGAGGACGCCGGTGGCGAGGGGATCCAGCGTGCCGCCGTGGCCGACGCGCGCCTTGGGATGGCCCGCCGTTCGCAGCGCGCGCTTCACCGCCGAGACGCCCTGCGTGGAGCCGAGGCCCAGCGGCTTATCGAGGATCAGCCAACCGTGGAGTGGTTCGGCCATTCGCTCGCCAATATGGAATAGACGCAGGTATCGCGCACGAAGCCCGTCCAGGTGATGCGCTCCTGGCGTAGCTTGCCTTCGAAGGTGGCGCCGATCTTCGTGATCGCTGCCTTGGATCGCCCGTTGCGATCATCGGCACGCAACTCGATGCGGCGAATGCCAACCGCAAAGGCGTGGTCGATCATCAGCCGCTTGAGCCGCCCGTTCAGGCCGGTGCCGCGCGCGGACGGGGGGATATAGCTGTTGCCGATCTCCACCGTCTGTTTATCGATCGCGGTAATGATGTAGCCGCTCATGCCGACCAGCTTCCCCGCATCATGGACGGCGAAGACGATGCGATCCGTGCGGACGAGCAAAGCATCGAACGCCGCGTCGAACCCGTCCGGCCCGAAATTGACCGGGTAGATATCCCAGATCGCCGCATCCTCGGCGCAGACGGCTTTCAGATCGGAGCGGTGTTCTTCGGCGAGAGGGACGAGGGTAATGCCGTCGCGGGAAGGGACGTGGCCGAGCGACGCGCTCAATACATCCAGCTCCCCCACTGGGCCGTAACCTTCCAGTCGCCCTTGCCGTCCGGCTCGACCGCATACAGCGTGCCCCAGTGATAGACGCGCACGGCGACGAACGCGATATTATCGCTGCGCTTCACGCCCGAAAGCACGAACTGCGCCGTGCAGCCGACCGAGCTATCCTTGCCCGGCCACCAGCGGGCGTGGATGTTCTTGGGCACCCAGCTATCCTTGATCATCGCCACGTGGGTGGCGACGGCCGCTTCGGACAGTGCGAAGGCCTGCCCGTCGATCAGCGAACGCTGGTCGCGCGGCAGCATATCGCGTCGAACCGGGGGCTCGGGAATGTCGGCGCGGCGCTCGGCGGCGACATCGTCCCGCAATTCCTTCTGCGTCGGCATGGCGGGCGGGCGGAACGGCGTCGGCGGATACCATTCCAGCGCGTAATAACGCTCCAGCCGGCCGCGCCGGGCGACGCGATACTGGACGAGCGGGCTGCCATAGGTGATCCGCTCCACGCACAATGGCTTCCCATCGGACGCGAGCAGATTAAGCACGGAGCGGACGATCTTGCCGTCCGTATCCAGCTGGCCCGATTTGGCGCCGCTGCACGCCGACAAAGCGAGCGCAAGCAGCAGCGTGGCGCGTTTAATCATCTTCATCCAGATCGCGTCTCACAGTCGGTGAATTGAGCAATGCATCGATACGCGCGCCTTCATCGAAGCTCTCGTCAAGTTCGAAGCGCAGTTTCGCGGCATATTTGAGGTTTACCGCCTTGGCGATCTCGCTCTGGAGATAGGCGGTGTTGGTGCGGAGCGCCTTCAGCACGATTTGCTCGTCGCGGCCGAGCATGGGTTTCACGAACACCATCGCGTGGCGCAGATCGGGCGACATCCGCACTTCGGTGACGGACACGGGGTGCTTGGTCAGCACATCATCATGGACATCGCCGCGCATCAGCACGTCGGCCAATTTGTGGCGCACCTGTTCCCCGACGCGGAGCAGGCGGACGGAGCGGCCCTCGCCAGACTGGTTCGTACGCATGGGCCGTTCCTAGTGCGACCGGCCGCTCTTGGCGAGAGGCGCGTTGATCGGCGTTCGCGCGTGGCGGATTTTTCGCGTCTAGCCCGGCGCCAATCCGCCGTGTTCGCCTCGTCGCGGGAAAGGCCGCGTCCGGCGTTTCCAAGGAACTGGCGAAATTGATGTGGGTTTTGATTCCCATGCGCTGGCTCCGTGCGAACCGGCGTACTCTGGAGAGATACCGAGGAGGATCCAATGGGTTACGAACGTAACGATCGTTCCTATGGCAGCAATTACGGCAATGATCGCCATCGCGATTATAGCCGCGATCAGGACCGTGCCCGCAGCTACGGGCCGAGCCGGCCGCGCAGCGATTACGACGATTATCGCGGACAGCGCTTCGACACCGGCGGCGACCGTGGTCAGCGCGATTACGGACGCGATCCGCGCGGATACGATTATCAGGATCGCGGCTTCTTCGATCGCGCGGGTGACGAGGTCCGCTCCTGGTTCGGCGACGAGGACGCCGAGCGCCGTCGGCGTGCCGACGAGCGCTACGAAGAGCAACAGGGTGGACGCCCGGGTTCACGCTATCGGGACGGTGGCCGCTACGCGTCGTATGGCGCCGGCAATACCGGATCGCGCTATGGCGGCAGCGGCGACACTGGCGGCGGCTACAGCACCAGCGACTATGGCGCGGGCCGCGGTGCAGGCGCTACGGGCAACTGGGGCCTGGGCGCCGGCAATGATCGCGAAGAATGGGCGCGCGACCCCGGCTACCATTCGTGGCGCAACCGCCAGCTGAGCCAGTTCGATCAGGACTATGACGAATATCGCCGCGAGCATCAGCAGAAGTTCGACAGCGAATTCCATTCCTGGCGCCAGACTCGCCAGGGCCAGCGCGATCTGCTGGGCAAGGTGCAGGAGCATCAGGAAGTGGTTGGATCCGACGGCCAGCATATCGGCACGGTCGATCATGTTCGGGGCGACCGGATCAAGCTGACCAAGACCGATCAGGATGCGCGCGGCCACCATCATTCGATCCCGTCCTCTTGGATCCAGTCGGTCGACGATAAGGTCACGATCAGCAAGACGGCGGATCAGGCCAAGGCGCATTGGCGTGACGAAGATCGCAGCGAAGGCGGCCTCTTCGGTGGCCGTGAAGAGCGCGGCGGCAATCTCAATCGGAGCTTTTCGGGCACCTATTGATCGCCCGATAGGCTGAAAAAGAAGGGCTCGGCGGAGACGCCGGGCCCTTTTTGCGTCCGGCCTGCTCCGCTTGCTTCTGGGTGGATACCGGCAAGCGATCTTGACTTTTTCGGCGTCGTCTTCGAATGGGCGGCCATTCCTTGGGGAGTAGCCGCCCGACGATACGGGGCGCGCGTCAACAAACTTGAGCCTTCGGGCTCGTGGCGCGTGCGGCATTTGCTTGGCGAGACCATGGATCGGCGGGCGTCCGGGGCCGGACGACGGCCGGTTCATGCGCGTCTCCGCCGGCCCCGGGAGCTTCAATGCCAAGCCTGGTCCTGCCGGTCGTTCTGCTCATCGGCTCCGCTATCGTCATCTATCTGGCGTGCGAATATTTCGTGAATGGCGTGGAATGGGTCGGGCGCAAGCTAGCGGTCGGCACGCAGGCGACGGGCACGGTGCTGGCGGCGTTCGGGACGGCCCTGCCGGAAAGCGTGGTGACTCTCGTCGCGGTTGCATTCGGGGCCAGCGCGGCCTCGAAGGAGCTGGGCGTGGGCGCCGCGCTGGGCGGCCCGCTGGCGCTGTCCACGGTGGCCTATGCCACGGTCGGCATCGTCCTGCTTGTCACCCGCCAGCGTTTCCCGGTGACGGACGAGGTGCGGGCCGACTTTCGCGGCCTGCGGGACGATCAATTGTGGTTTCTGATCCTGTTCGGGCTGAAAGTGGCGCTGGGCGTCGTCTTGTTTTCGCTGAAGGCGTGGACCGGGCTGATCTTCCTCGCTGCCTACGGCATCTATGTGATGCGCGAGATGCGGCGCGAGAGCGTGATCGAGGAGGAGGCGCTGGAGCCTTTGCGGTTGCGGCCCCACGCGGCCGCGCCGCACACCGCCTTTGCCCTGACGCAGACCGGGTTGGCGCTCGGCGTTATCTTCCTGGCGTCACGCGAATTTGTGGGTCAGTTGGGGGTGATCGGGCCGGCGCTGGGGATGCATCCGCAACTCGTGGCCCTGCTGTTGAGCCCGATTGCGACGGAGCTACCGGAGACGATGAACGCCATCATCTGGGTGCGGCAGGGCAAATATCGGCTGGCGCTGGCCAACATCTCCGGCGCGATGATGATCCAGGCGACGATCCCCACCGCATTCGGGCTATTCTTTACGCCGTGGCTGCTGGGGCACGAACTGCTGATCTCGGCCGGAGTGACGGCGGCGGCTATCCTGACGATGCTGGTGGCGTTCACGCGTGGGGTGATTTCGCGGAGGATGCTGGCGGGGATGGGGCTGTTCTATGTGGTGTTCGTCGGGCTGCTGTTGACGGTGTGACTAAGAGAGCTGCTCCCGTTTCTGTTCGTCCCGAGCGCAGTCGAGGCACGCAGGGATCGAGCGTAGTCGAGAGCCCGTGCCAGGTGTCCCGGCGTCTCGACTTCGCTCGACGCCTAACAGTGTCTCGACTTCGCTCGACATGAGCGAGATTGGAGGACGATCTCCAATTACCGATCGATCGAACCCGTGAACGTGTCGCACTGGGCGGGATCGCCGCTGTCGAGGCCGCGCTTCAGCCAAGCCATGCGCTCGGCCGAGGTGCCGTGGGTGAAGCTGTCGGGCATCGGTGTGCGACCGGCCGACTTCTGGAGCGTATCGTCACCGATCGCCTGAGCAGCGCGCATGCCTTCTTCGATATCGCCGGGTTCCAGACGATCGCGGTTGTTCGCGGCCCAGACGCCCGCATAGCAGTCGGCCTGTAGCTCCATCTTGACCTGCAGGGCGTTGCCGCCGGCCTCGTCCGCCTGCTGCTGTTCGGCGCGAACCTTGTCCGCGATGCCGGCCAAATTTTGGACGTGGTGGCCGACTTCGTGGGCGATGACATAGGCTTCGGCGAAATCGCCCGAGGCCTTGAAGCGATTGTTCAGTTCATCGAAGAAGCCGGTGTCGAGATAGACCTTGCGATCGGTGGGGCAATAAAACGGCCCCATCGCCGATTGCGCAGCACCGCAACCGGAGACGCCGCTGCGATCGTAGAAGCTGAGGATCGTCGGCGCATATTGCGCGCCGCGCGCCTGAAACAATTTGCCCCACGTATCTTCGGTACTGGCGAGAACGCGGCACGAGAATTGATGCGCGGGATCGGCCGTGCAGACCTGCGCCGCGCTTTTTTTCTCGATCCGGGCCTGCTGCGGCGCACCGCCACCGCCCATGAGGGAAAGTGGGTTCATACCGAACAGCATCATGCCGATGACCAGAACGACGATGCCGCCAATGCCGAAGCGGCTGCCAATCAGGCCGAAGAGCAAACCCAGCCCGCCGCCACCCCCGCCGAAGCCGCCACCGCCTCCGCCGCTTTGCTGTTCGACATTGTCGCTGTCTCGATAGTCGTCCAGCCGCATGAGATGTTCCTGACGTGAGATCGTTACGGGCTGAATGCGCATGGGGCGTTGCGGTTGCATAGGCCATTCTGCCCACCGCAACTTAGATGGGCGGGTGTCGGCAGTCTTAGCTGGGGGGCGGTCGTCGCAAGGTGATTGAAAAGGCGCCGAAGGTGGTTAGGCTGACTGTTGTGCGGCCCGGAGCCATCCTCGCGTTCGTCGCTGCCTTGCCGATTGCGGCTGGCATTTCGTTCGCCGCAGCGCCGCGCGCATCGCGCGACAGTCTCTGGCGGCTGGCCATCACCAGCCAGGATCGCGCCCGTCTGCGCAACTGGCGGGAGGCCTGGGTATTGGGGCTGGAGCAGGCTCGCGCCGCCGGCGAAGGCGATACGATTGCTCGCGAAGGCGTGTTGCTGGATCCCGATGCGGGGCTGGAAAACCCGGCGCTGCCGGACGGCGATTATGCCTGCCGCACGATCAAGCTGGGCCACAAGACGGCGGGCCAGCTCGCCTACGTCGCCTATCCCGCTTTCCGTTGCCGCATGGCCGGCGATCGCTTCGTGAAGCTGAGCGGATCACAGCGGCCGGAGGGGCATGTCTGGCCGTTCGATCCGCTGCGCATGATCTTCCTGGGCGCGATGGCGCTGGGGGACGAGCCGCGTGCGCTGGACTACGGGCGCGATGCGGATCGCGATATGCTCGGGGTAGTGGAGCGGATCGGCCCCAAACGGTGGCGGCTCGTGTTGCCTCAGCCGACTTGGGAATCGCAGATCGACGTGGTCGAACTTGTGCCCGTCGCGGCGGGAGCTAGCCCGCCAGCGGGCGGCGCGTAAGATCCCGGATCAGCGGCAGGATTTCACGCGCGAGAAAGCCCGGCGCACCCAGCCTGCCACCCGCTTCGCCATGAACCCATACGCCCCAGCAGGCGGCCACGAACGGATCGGCCCCGCGCGCAAGCAGGCCGAGAATGATGCCGACGCCGACATCGCCCGATCCCCCGGTGGCAAGCCCGATGCCGCCGCCTGGATATTGGAGGAGCCGTCCATCGGGCGCCGCGATCCATGTCTCGCTGGAGCGAAGTGCGACGACGGCGTCGAACCGGCGGGCGGCGTCGATCGCGCTACCCGCGCGATCCTGCAGGACATCCTCCACGTGCCGGCCCATGAGCGCGGCCATCTCGCCGGGGTGTGGCGTCAGGATGAGGGCGGCGCGGTGCGCGGCCAGTTGTTCGCCCAGCGGATCGGCGCACGCACAGGCGGCCGCATCGAGGAGGAAGGCGGTGTCCGGTGCGGCGTGCAAAAGCGCCTTCACCAGGATGGCGGCATTGGCCCGATCGCTCATGCCGGGACCGATCGCTACCGCATCAGCCCGGCGCGCGCTCTCCGCCAGCAGCGACGCAGCGGAAGGGTTCAGATCGCCGGAGGCATTTACCGGAAGCGCGACATAGCCGGCCTCGGGCAGTGTGACCGCGCAGTGCGGCACCATTCCGGCCGCGATGCCCAGCCGGGCGCGGCCGCAACCGGCACGAAGCGCGGCTTCCGCCGTTAACATCGGCGCGGCGGGGGAATGGGGCCCGCCACCGACGATCAGCGCCTGACCGCGACTGCTCTTGTCGGTCGCGTGATCGAAGCCCGGCAGCGGATGCGCGGCGAGCCAGGCGACATCGAGGATGTCCGCGTCGCTCATCCGCGCGCGGCGACCGCCTGATCCGGGGCGGCGGTGACGGCGGTATGATCGGCGATCATCGGTGCCGTCACATTGTAGCGTGCCAGAACGAGATTGCCGAAGCGCCCCGCCGAAGGATCGAAGCGATATTCGGTGACGGAGCAATTGGCGACGTCACCCTCGCGATCGATCGCGAGGATATGCTGCTCGGTCATGTTCTCGATGATGTAGCGCAGGCAGAGCACGACGACCTGATGCGCCACGATCATCACCGGTCTTCCTGCATAATGTAGCGAGACGGTGTCCATCAGGGATCGCAGGCGCAGAATCACATCCGCCCAACTCTCGCCGCCGGGCGGGCGATGATAGAATTTGCCCAGCATCCGGCGGAATTCGGCCTGCTGCGGCTCCTGATTGGCGACGCCCTGGGTCGTCAGCCCATCGAGGATGCCGAACTCCTTTTCGCGCAAGCGCTCGTCGACGCAGAGGGGAACGTCCGCATCCACCGTGCCTCCGGCCGCGCGGAACAGGTCCGCCGTCGCCTCGGCGCGGACATAAGGCGAGACGAGAACGACTTCGGGCCGCTCGCTTTCCGGCGCAGCCGCGAACCAATGGCCCAAAGCGCGCGCCTGCTGTTCGCCCAGGGGGCTGAGCGGTACGTCGACGTCGCGGCCGGTCAGGGCGATGCGATCGGCACCTTCCGCGTGCGCCTCGTCCCGCGCGACATTGCCCGCGCTCTGGCCGTGGCGCACGAGCCAGAGGATCGTCGGCCAACGCGGGTTCATGCGCTGGCGGCGTCCAGCCTGGTCAGTTGCGCGGGGGTAAGGACGATGTGCATTGACGCGAGCAGATCCGGCAATTGTTCGATCGTGCGCGCGCTGGCGATCGGCGCGACGATCGCGGGCTGCGCGGCCAGCCAGGCGAGGGCGATGGCGGCAACCGGTGCAGCGTGTTCGGCGGCGACCGCATCCAGCGCATCCAGCACACGCTGACCGCGCACATCGAGATACCGGGCTGCCCCTTCGCCGCGCGCGCTTGCGGTGGCGTCTGCGTCGTCTCGATATTTGCCGGTCAGAAAACCACTGGCGAGCGCATAATACGGCACGACGCCGATATTCTCGGCAACGCACAATTGCTGCAATTCGCCTTCGAAGCCGTTGCGTTCGACAAGGTTATAATGCGGCTCCAGAACGGTGTAGCGGACAAGCCCACCGGCATCGCTCGCGGCCAGCGCGGATTTCAGCCGATCCGCGCGGAAGTTCGAGGCGCCGATCGACCGGACCTTTCCGGCCGAGACCAGCGTATCGAATGCGCCGAGCACATCGGCCTGGGGGACGTTCGGATCGTCCTGATGCGCAAAATAGAGATCGATATAATCGGTGCCGAGGCGGTGGAGGGATGCCTCCACCGCTGCCATGATCCTGTCGGGATGCAGGCCCGTACCGCCGGGACCATCGAGCATTCCGACCTTGGTGGCGATCAACACGTCCTGGCGGGAGCGGGTCTTCAGCCATTCACCGATCAGCGTCTCGCTCTCGCCGCCCTTGTTGCCGGGCTTCCACGCCGAATACACGTCGGCGGTATCGATCAGCGTCCCGCCGCCGGCAACGAACCCGTCCAGCACCGCGAAGGTGGCCGCGCGGTCTGCGGTCCAGCCGAACACGTTGCCGCCCAGCATCAGCGGCGGTGTCGAGAAACCGCTGGATCCGAGCGGGCGAGAGGGGATCATGGATCAGACCTCGGGCAGCAGCTTGCCGGCCGTAAACGCATCTAGCGTCACATGGCCGTCGCGCTTCAACGCTTCAATCGCGCGCTTCACGTCCTGGCTGGATCCGCGCGGCAGGATCAGCACCGCATCGCCCGTCGCGATCACGATTAGATCCTTGATGCCGACCGCCGCCACCAGCGGCCCATCGGTGCGGATCAGGCATCCCGACGTATCGATGGCGACGACTTCGCCGTGATGCGCATTGTTGTCCGCATCGCGCGGCGCGATCGCATGAAGCGCGTCCCAGCTGCCGAGATCGGACCAGCCCATATCGACGGGAACGACCGCGACGCGTTCGACCTTCTCCATCACCGCATAATCGACCGATTCGCTTGGCGATGCGCCGAAAGCGTGCGGATCGGGATAGATGCGGCTGCCTTCGCGGCGGGCCTTTTCCATGCCCTCCTGCGCGGCGGCGAACATGGCAGGCTCCAGCCGGTTGAGCGCGCCCAGATAGGCGCCTGCCGTGAACAGGAAGATACCGCCGTTCCAGCTATAGGTGCCTTCCGCCAGATAAGAGCGGGCGGTTTCGACGTCCGGCTTTTCAACGAAGCGTTCGACGCGATTGACGCCGGGGGACAGTTCCTCGCCACGGCGAATATAGCCATAACCGATCTCGGGCCCGTCCGGCGTAATGCCGAAGGTGGCGAACCAACCCTGTTCGCACAGGGGCTCCGCGGCCGCGATGGCAGCCATGAACGCATCCACATCATCGATGACGTGATCGCTCGGCATGATGAGCAACAAGGCGGAAGGATCGGCCGCGAGCGCGGCCAGAGCGATCGCGGGGGCGGTGTTGCGGGCGGCCGGCTCCAGCACGACGGTGGCGTCGGTAACGCCGATGCCGAAGAGCTGGCGCTCAATCTCGTCCGCATGGGCGGCGTTGGCGACGACGATGGGACTCGCGAAACCCGGGCGCTGCATCGTCCGACGCGCCGTCAGTTGCAGCATCGTCTCCGTACCCGTCAGCGGCAGTAGCTGTTTGGGTCGTTCCGAACGCGACATCGGCCATAGCCGCGTTCCCGACCCGCCCGACAGGATGACGGGTATTATCATACTGATTTTCTCCTGAATCCGGCTGCCGAACGTAGCGCGAATGCGTTGCCCCTTAACGTTAGAGGCCCGTAACCGTTGCACAAGAGCCTCATCGACGAACCGTCATCCGCGCGGTTTCAACGCGGCGCTTTCCGAGTTTACAATTTATGAGTATGGATCAGCTAGCCATAATCCGTGTTTGGCGATGGCTGTGTATTAAGGGGCTTATTCGATGGCTGATTCGATACCGATGCTGAAGCGCGAACAGCGCCGTCATCTGCTGATGAACGGCTGGCTGATTGCCGGTTTCATCGTCGTCGGTACGGCGGTCACCAACGAGCGGGGCATCTTCCGTCCCGTGGGCCTGGACGGCGTCTCCGCCACTGCGCGCGCCTTCATCGCCATGGCATCGCCCGGCGGCCTGCCGGGACTTGCACCGCGTCTGCGGGATGTGCGCTCCGTATCCGGGCTGGATCCGTTCGAAGTGACGGCACCGTCGCGCGATGTCCGCCGACGCTTGATCGACGCGATCGATTGGGCGCCGGGCGAGGGCGAGGGCCCAAGCTTCGCGCAGCCGCCGCTCGGCTTCACCATCGGCGATGTGCCGACGAACATCACGCTTGCCGATGCGGGCAATGTCGGTGGACCGCCCGGGCTTCAGCAGCCGGCCTTCGCCGTTCCGCCGGAGCAGATCGGCGTCAACAATCCGCCTGTCGTGCCGGATGTTCCCGGTGGACCCGGCGTGGTGCCGGAGCCAGCGACGTGGGCGATGCTCATCCTGGGCTTCGGGATCGTCGGCAGCATTCTGCGCATGGTCGCGCAGCAGCGTCGGGACGCGGCGCTAGCGCCGGTGCGTCGCCGTCGCCGCCGGGCTGCAGGTAACCTTACGGCCTAAGGTGGCGCGCTGCACGATCGGCGCGGCGTCTTTCTTCTGAATTCGGGGCGTCGGCTCGCATCTAGCGGTGCCGATCGTTCCGTCTCATGCGCGATGTGAAGCTGGGCTAGCCGCAGCGGTCTAGGCGCCGTGTCGGCGCCCAATTGGTGCGCCATCGAGCGCATATCGATAGAGGCTGAGCCGCGATGCGAGCCCGGCAGCGTCCGCGTCATGCGAATTAAGCGCATCTAGCGAAATCGAAGGCGCGCCAACTGGCGTTCGGATCCGACGCTGACCTGGCATCCCTGCCCGCGCCGGGGCGGACGTCTACCTAGATGGCAGACGCAAATTGCTCAGGATTGATCGGCGGGGGTGACGCGGTCGAACTCCATGCGATCACCCTTGATGTGGATGCCGCCGAGCTGAGAGAGCAGGTTCTGCCCCAGCAGCGACACGCCGGGTCCGCCGCTTACGACGGCGGCGGTGACGCCGTGAACTTCCTGGCCCGCAACCTTGACGTGGCCGAGCTTCGTCCAGGCCATCGGGCGATTGCCCCCTGCCGTCGCCATACGCGCATTGTAGCGGCCCGAGCGGGGCAGGGCGCCGACCGCGCGCGCATCGGCATCGCTGAGCACGACGACGGTCGCGCCGGTATCGACCAGGAACCTGACCGGCTGGCCATTCACGACGGCACGGACATAGAAGAGGCCATCCCGCGCACGGGCGATATGGGCGCTGCCCGGTGCCTCCGGCTCGACGATCAGCGCCTCGTTCGTATCGTTCACCTCGGCCACGTCCTGCGCCATCGCGGCGCGGGATATCGCCTCGGCACGCTGCGCAAGATCGGGCGTGTGCGGCGTGATGGCGGGGGGAACGTTCGCATAATAGCCACCGGCAAAGGCGGCGAGAGCGAGCGGAACGGAAAGCGCCTGATACAACATGAGGGGACTGTGCGACGCCGCCCTTAATAAATTAGCCTATAATATGGTTACCGCGGCGTTGACGATGTTTCGCCGGCCTCGTCCCAATCGGCAGAGCGATAATAATCGAGATCGTCCCGCAGCCTGCGAACATGGCGCAATTGGCCCAGGCCGGTCGCGCCGAAGAGCAGCCCGCCAAGCAGGAACTGCGCGGCAATGATGTAATAGGGCCAGCGGATTGTTGCCGCCGAAGCATATAGCACATGATATTGCTTGGCGGGATGATAGCCAAGATATCGATAGAGGCGGACGAGCGCACCCGGCAGATCGGCATGGACGAGAATGCCGTTGCGATGACTGATCGTGGCGCCGGCGTTTATCTCCGGCCGCTCGATCGGCAGGAATTCGACGAAATAGCGGACCCGCCCGTCGCTGCCCGGAGGGGGCAGGATGGGCGCGAAAAGCGCCGTACGATTGAAGAAGAGAATACCGCGGTTGAACGAGGCGATGCGTCCATAACGGACCGCGCCTTCCATTTGCGCCGCGCCTTCTTCCGGATCCGGCGCATTTGCGGCCGATGGCGTGAAGCTCTTGGCCGGCCCTGATCCCGTCGGCAAAGCGAGGGTCCACAGTAAAGCGACGATCGCCGCGATCGCGAGCGCGGCGGCGAAGCCAAACAGGAAATGCATGTAATCCTGGGCCGACAGCAACGCGAGCTGCGACTGCTGCTCCCACGCATCATCGTCCAGATCGTCATCGGGAACATCGCGGCGGGCGCCTGCGGCCTCGTCGCGGGACAGGTGGCGACGGCGGAGAATTGCCAACGCGGGCAGGGCCAACGTCATCGTCAGCATACAGAAATTCAGCGTTGGAAGATCCTGGCCGAGGCGATCGAACTGCCATTCCGCGAGCATGGCGAAGAGCCCGCGATAGGTAGCGGCCTCCCATGCGAAATAGAGGACGACGACGAGCACCCAAACCCACAATGCAATCAGGCGTGGCGACGTACGCCGCAGCCGATGGGAAAGGGTGGGGGAGCCCGTAGCGGGGGTCGCATAATCCGCAGCCGAACTCACGCAGATAACCCCGCCAAAGATGGAAGCGTCGTCATGCGCGTGGCATCACGTTTGCGGACGTCGTTGATCGTCTTTCCCCCGCACGAGCGATGCTGCGCATCTTCTGGAACCGCGCCGCCGGCACCGACTCGAACGTCGCGTACCGGCTGACACCCTGCTCCAGGCCGCTCGTAAAATGTTCAACCCGAAGCGCCTTTAGGCGACTTCGCTCTACTAAGGGTTAATACGCTACCGTGCCGATCATTGCGGCGCACCGACCCATTTTCAAGCTCAATCGCCAGAGTTACAAAGGTTTGGCTGATCCCGTTGCACTGAGCAAGGCCCGGACCGAGGCGGTGGCGACATCGGCATCGATGCCGACACCGAACAACGCCCGGCCGTCCGGCGTCTTGATCTCGACATAAGCGGCGGCCTGCGCATCGCCGCCGTGGCCGATCGCATGTTCGGAATAATCGACGATATCGAGGTCCAGCCCAAAGCCGTCATGCAAAGCCGCCAGCACGCTGGAGAGGAGCCCGTTCCCGCGACCGCTGATCGATGCCTCCTGCCCCCCGGCGCGAACGCGGCCCACGAAGATACGGTCGCGCCCGGCCTGCTGCTCCTCATAGGAGATCAGTTCGTAAGGCTGCGGGCCGGCGAGCCGATACTGCTTTTCGAAAGCGCCCCAGATATCGGCGGCGTCCAGCTCGCGGCTCGTCTCGTCGGCCAGCGCCTGCACGGCGCGGCTGAAATCGGCCTGCAGGCGCTTGGGCAGTTTCAGGCCCTTATCCTGTTCGATCACCCAGGCGACGCCGCCCTTGCCGGACTGGGAATTGACGCGGATCACGGCTTCGTAGCTGCGGCCGAGATCGGCGGGATCGATCGGCAGATACGGCACGTTCCAGAACGCATCGTTGCGCTGCTCCTGCGCCGCGAAGCCCTTCTTGATCGCATCCTGGTGGCTGCCTGAAAACGCCGTGAACACCAGCTCGCCCGCATAGGGATGGCGCGGATGGACGGGCAGCTTGTTGCAATATTCCACCGTCTGGATGACTTCGTCGATATCCGAGAAATCCAGTTCCGGGCTGACACCCTGCGTGTAGAGATTGAGGCCCAGCGTCACCAGATCGACATTGCCGGTGCGCTCGCCATTGCCGAACAGGCAGCCTTCGACGCGGTCGGCACCCGCCATCAGACCCAGTTCGGCCGCAGCGACGCCCGTACCGCGATCGTTATGCGGATGGAGCGAAATGACGACGCTGTCCCGGTTGGGGACGTTGCGGCAGAACCATTCGATCTGATCGGCGTAGATGTTCGGCGTTGCCGCCTCCACCGTGGCAGGCAGGTTCAGGATCAGCGGCTTTTCCGGCGTCGGGCGCAGGATATCCATGACTGCGACGCAGACCTCCAAGCTGAAATCCAGCTCGGCAGTGGAGAAGGTCTCGGGGCTATATTCGAAGCGCCAGTCCGTGTTCGGCTGCTTGGCGGCCTCGTCCCGCAGGATCTTCGCGCCGTCGATGGCGATATCGCGGATCTGATCGCGGGACATATCGAAGACGATCCGCCGCCACGCGGGCGAGACGGCATTGTAAAGATGGACGATCGCGGTGCGCGCGCCGGTCAGGCTCTCGAAACTCTTTTCGATCAGATCGCGGCGTGATTGGGTCAGCACCTGGATCGTCACGTCTTCCGGCACGCGATCGTTGCGGACCAAACCGGAAATGAAATCGAATTCGGTGGCGCCGGCGGAGGGGAAGCCGACCTCGATCTCCTTGAGGCCCACCTTCACGAGTAGATCGAAGAAGCGGCTCTTCTTCTCCTCGTTCATCGGATCGATCAGCGCCTGATTGCCGTCGCGCATATCGGTGGAGAGCCAGCGCGGCGCCTTGGTGATCGTGCGCGAGGGCCATTGGCGATCGGGCAAATCGACTTGCGGGAACGCGCGATATTTCGTGGAAGGATTGCTCAGCAGGGGCATGATATTACTCGACGTCAGAACGGGCACGAAGGCGCGCGGACAGTGCCGTCCGGCGCAGCGATGATCCCCTTAGGCGGCCGAGGCGGCCAGATGGCCGCATACGATCGACGCGCCTAAGGGCGCGTAAGTCGAAGCGTAAGAAGGGCGCGGGCAGCCGACATGGCTGTGCCGCATAGTCGGCGGATCGGGCGCGGTCCAGCCCTGCGCGCATAACGACAATGGCCGAGAGCAGATGGAAGGGAGGCGATATGGCCGGTGCGAACCTGCGCGCGCCGTTGCCAAGCGTCGCGCAGGTCGCTGCCTGAGCCTACTTCTGCAGGAAGCCGGCGTTGATCGTCAGCTTCACTTCGTCGGAAACGACCGGTGCGTAGGTGATGCCCCAATCGGAACGCTTGATCGTGGCGGTGCCGGCGAAGCCGACATAGGGCTTCTTGCTCCGCATATCGGCACCTGCACCGACGAAGCGGGCCTGCATGACGATAGGCTTCGTCACGCCCTTCAGCGTAAGATCGCCCGTGATGGTGGCCGTCTGGCCCTTCGCGACGATCTTGGTGGAGACGAAACGGCCTTCCGGAAATTTCGCCGCATCGAAGAAGTCGGGCGATTTCAGGTGCGTATCCAAAGCGGGGACCGTCGTCACGACTTTGTCGATCGGGAAGACGATCTCGATCTTGGAGGCGGCGGGGTTGGCCTTGTCCAGCGTCAGCGAACCGGTCGGGTTGGTGAACTGGCCGGTATATTCGGTAAAGCCGAGATGATTGACGGTGAACAGGACCTGCGTGTGGCCGGCATCGACTGCGTAGGTGCCAGAGGTAATGCGGGCGGGATCGGGCGCGCCGGGAAGAGACGGGGCCTGGGCGAAGAGCGGCGCGGCGAGCGCCAGCGACAGAGCGGTGATCAGCGGGCGCATCGACATTCGTCTCCTTGGTCGTTCCGGGTGCGAGCTTCGTCGCTACAGGGCGGCGCTGTCAAACGGGAAAGCGATAGCTGCGACTCGCTAGGGCAGGAAGGGTGCGCTATTCTGCGCGACGGCGGTGCGGGGATGGGCTGATGGGCTTCACGATGGGGAACATGCTGATCGGATCGGCCCTGTTGCTGGCCGCCACATCTTTGCCCCGCGCAACCGTGTGGGTGCGGGCCGCGCTCAGCCTGATCGGTGCGGTCGGATTGGCCTATGTCATCCTGCATGGCCGTGGCATCGGCGCGGCCTTGGCCTGTGGCGCGCTGATGACGATCAGCTTCGTCCGGGCGCTGTTCGCGATCAATTGGGGCGCCAGAATCCAGTTCTCCGCAGAAGAGGTGGCGATGGTGGAGCGCTGCTTTCCGTCCATTCCACGCGCCACCGTGCGCCAATTGCTGGATCAGGGCTTGTGGGTTTCAGGCAAGGCGGGGGAGGCGCTGGTGCATGAGGGCACGCCCGTCACCCATCTTTTCTATCTGAGCGAGGGGGAGGTCTCGGTATCGCTACGGGGGCGCGAAGTGGCGACGAGCGGCCCCGGCCATTTCTTCGGGGAGATGACGGTGCTGAGCGGCGGGCCCGCCACGGCCGATGTGGTCCTAAGAACGCATGGGCGCTTTTGGTGCGTGTCCGCCGATGCGCTGCACGCGTTCCTCGCCCTCTATCCCGATTATCGCGGCATATTGGAGGCGGCGTTTGCCGGCGATCTGCGGGACAAGCTGCGGCTGGCCAATCAACGGATGGTCACAATGGAGGCGGCGGCTGCCGCGCACGGATACTAAGGCCGTTCAGCGCCCTTCCAGCAGGCTCCGGGGAACGAAGTCGAACGCTTCGGCCGGCAGCCATCCCATGATGTAGTTCAGATAGAAAATGCCGAACAGCGCGATGGCAACGATCGTCGTCCACAGGCAGGTGCGCCCGAAGCTAAAGCTGGGCGGGGCTCCGTGCATTTCGCCGGGGATCGACCGAGCTGGCCCCGCGCCCTTACGCTGCAGGCGGAAGGGGAGGACGAAGAAGAAGCTCAACGACCAGAAGAGCGAGTAGATTGCGATGATGGAACTGAGGCGCATGATGATGATCTAGCCCAACACCGCCCCGTCATGCTAGCGCAGGCTGGCATCCATGTCTCTTGGGCTTAGGTGGGACGCCCTGCATTAAGACATGGACCCCGGTCTCGCCGAGATGACGGCAATCCTTTCGTGGCCTCAGCGGTTCTCGACGGGAACGTAATCGCGCTGCGTCGGGCCGGTATAGAGCTGACGCGGGCGACCGATCTTCTGATCGGGATCGGTGATCATCTCGTTCCACTGCGAAATCCAGCCGACCGTGCGCGCAATGGCGAACAGCACCGTGAACATCGATGTCGGGAAGCCGATCGCCGAGAGGATCACGCCCGAATAGAAGTCCACGTTCGGGTAGAGCTTCTTATCGATGAAGTACGAATCCTTGAGAGCGATCTGCTCCAGTTCGCGCGCCGTATCCAGCACCGGATCGGAAATGCCAAGCTTGTCCAGAACCTCGGTCGCGGCCTTGGACAGCACCTTCGCGCGCGGATCGAAATTCTTGTAGACCCGATGGCCGAAGCCCATCAGGCGGAACGGGTCGTCCTTGTTCTTGGCGCGGGCAATATATTCAGGAATCCGATCGGGCGTGCCGATCTCGCGCAGCATGTTGAGCGCGGCTTCGTTGGCGCCGCCATGCGCGGGGCCCCACAGGCAGGCGATGCCGGCGGCGATGCAGGCGAACGGGTTCGCTCCCGACGATCCGGCTAGGCGCACGGTGGACGTCGATGCGTTCTGCTCGTGATCGGCGTGGAGGATGAAGATCTTGTCCATCGCATCTTCGATGATGGGATCGACTTCATAATCCTCGGCCGGCACGCCGAACGTCATCCGCAGGAAATTGCCCGCATAGGACAGGTTGTTCTTCGGATAGACGAAGGGCTGACCGATCGAATATTTATACGCCATCGCCGCCAGCGTCGGCAGCTTGGCGATCAGCCGGTGGCTGGCGATCTTGCGCTGCTCCGGATCCGCAATGTCGGTGGAATCGTGGTAGAAGGCCGAAAGCGCGCCGACCACGCCGCACATGATCGCCATCGGATGCGCATCGCGGCGGAAGCCCCGATAGAAGGTGGCGAGCTGTTCATGCACCATCGTGTGGCGCGTGATCGTGTAGCTGAAATTATCGAGTTCCGCCTTGGACGGCAGTTCGCCGTTCAGGAGGAGATAGGAGACTTCCATGAAGCTGGACTTCTCGGCCAGCTGATCGATCGGATAGCCGCGGTGAAGCAGGATGCCCGCGTCGCCATCGATATAGGTGATCTGCGATTCGCAGCTTGCCGTGGAGGTGAAGCCGGGATCGTAGGTGAAGGCGCCGGTGTCGGCATAGAATTTGCGGATGTCGACGACGTCGGGGCCGGTGCTGCCGGAGCGTACCGGATATTCGTGGCTCTTGCCTGCAAGGCCGATCGTGCTCGTTTCGCCCATCCGAATGGTCTCCTTCAAATCTGTGGCGCCTGCCCGATCTGGTCTTCCAGCCTGGCAAGACTTTCCTCGCGCCCGACAAGCACGAGAACGTCGAAGATGCCTGGTGAGGTCGTCCGCCCGGTCAAGGCTGCGCGCAGCGGCTGCGCCAGCTTGCCGAGGCCGAGTCCCTCGTTTTCCGCAATCTGGCGGACCGCGACGTCGAGCCCTTCCAGGCTCCAGTCATCGATCGCCGCGAGCGCATCCCGGGCACGCGCCAGAAGAAGGCGCGCCGGGCCATCTAGCAGCTTGGCCGCCGCTTCGTCCACGTCCAGAGGGCGAGTGCGGAAAAGGAAAGATGCGCTTTCCGCCAACTCATTGAGATTCTTGGCTCTCGGCTTCAGCGAAGGCATGGCGCGGCGCAGCAGATCCAGCTTGGCGGGATCATCTGCCACGCCGACTCCGCGGGCTATGAGCGCGGCCAGCCGATCATCGTCGGCCTCGCGCATATACTGGCCGTTGACGCTCTCCAGCTTCTTCAGATCGAAGCGGGCCGGCGCGCGGCCGACCCCGGCCAGATCGAACAGTTCGATGGCGCGGGGGCGGGGAATGACCTCCTCGTCGCCGTGGCCCCAGCCCAGCCGCAGCAGATAATTGTTCACCGCTTCAGGCAGCAGGCCGAGTTCGTCGCGATAGGCATCGACGCCCAGCGCGCCGTGGCGCTTCGACAGCTTCGCGCCGTCGGCGCCGTGGATCAGCGGGATATGCGCGTAGGTCGGCTCGGCCCAGCCCATCGCGCGGATGATACCCAGCTGGCGGAAGGCGTTGTTGAGGTGATCGTCGCCCCGGATCACGTGGGTGACGCCCATGTCGTGATCGTCGACGACAACGGCGAGCATATAGGTCGGCGTGCCATCGGAGCGCAGCAGCACCATGTCGTCCAGAATATCGTTGGCGACGGTGACGGCGCCCTGCACCTTGTCCTCGATGGTCGTCTCGCCGCCGCGTTCCGCCTTGATACGGACGACGAACGGCTTGTCGGCGGGCGCATCGGCGGGATCGCGGTCACGCCACGGGCTATCGACCTTGAACGGGCGCTTCTCGGTCTGGGCCAGTCCGCGCGCGGCGGCCAACTCCTCCTGCGTCATGTAGCAGCGATAGGCATGGCCCGAATCGAGCATCGCCCGGGCGACCTCGGCATGGCGATCCATCCGCGCGAACTGATAGACCTCTGCGCCATCCCAATCGAGATCCAGCCAGCGCATCCCATCCAGAATTGCTTCGATCGCGGGCTCGGTGGAGCGGGCGCGATCGGTATCTTCGATCCGCAGCAGGAACTTGCCGCCGTGGTGGCGGGCGAACAACCAGTTGAACAGCGCGGTCCGCGCGCCGCCGATATGGAGGAAGCCGGTCGGCGAAGGGGCAAAACGGGTGACCACGGCCGGTCCCGTCGCTTCGGGTGCGCTTGCGCTCAAGACATGCCTCTTACAAGCTGGACCCTATGGCGGGTCGTGGGGTCGCGCCCCCTAGCATGGTGCTGGCGAGGGGCGGAAGGGGGCGTGAGGGCGGGCGATGGCCTGTCGCGCTCCGCCCCGCCGCCGTGCGCGACGGATTCGAGGCTTGGCTGGATGCCGAGCGCGATCAGCTGGGGCTCTGGCTGCCGGTCGTGCTCGGGTTGGGCATCGGCCTCTACTTCGGCCTCGGCGAGCGATGGATGTGGCTCGCGGCGATGGCGCTGCTTGGCGGCGTGGGCGCGGCGGCGCTGGCAATCGGGCGGGGCGGGCGCGCGGCGAGCGCGGTCGGCTGGGCCGCGCTCGTCGCGATGCTCGGCGTCGGCCTCGCTTGGACGCGCAGCGTGGAGGTGGCGGCGCCCGTTCTGGCGCGGCCGATGGTCGTGGAGGTGCGCGGCACGGTGATCGAGGCGGATCCGCTGCCCGCGCGCGAACAGGTGCGGCTGCTGATCGCGCCGGAGCCGGGATTGGGCCTGCCGCCGCAGCTGCGCATGTCGATCGATCAGGAGAATGCGCCGGCCGGACTGAGCCCCGGCGCGCGGATCGCAGCGCGGGCGCGATTGGTGCCGCCGCCCGAGGCGGCGGTGCCCGGTGCCTATGATTTCGCGCGCGTCGCCTGGTTCAAGCGGATCGGCGCGACCGGCAAGGCACTGGGGCCGGTCACCGTCGTCGCAGCGCCGTCCGATGGCGGCTTCTGGCGCTGGCTGGCGACGCAGCGGGCGCGGCTCACCCGCCATATCGAGGCGCAATTGGCCGGGAGCGTGGGCGGCGTGGCGGCGGCGTTCGTAACCGGCGATGTCGGCGCGATCGATCAGTCGGATGCGGACGCAATGCGCCAATCGGGGCTCGCGCATCTTCTGTCGATCAGCGGGCTGCATGTCGCGGCGGCGATCGGCGCGACGATGTTTCTGACGCTGAAGCTGCTCGCATTGAGCGAACGGCTGGCTCTGCGCTGGCCGCTGCACCTGATTGCGGCGGGAGCAGGGGCGTTGGCCGGGATCGCCTACACATTGCTGTCGGGCGCGGAGGTGCCGACGGTGCGGTCCTGCGTGGCGGCGCTGATGGTGCTGGCGGGCCTCGCGCTCGGGCGGGAGGCGATGACGCTGCGGCCGGTGGCCGTCGGCGCGCTGGTAGTGCTGGCGTTTCGGCCCGAAGCGTTCGTCGGCCCCAGCTTCCAGCTGAGCTTTGCCGCCGTCACCGCCATCGTCGCGCTGCACGATCATCCGTGGGTGCGGGCGTGGACGCTGAAGCGGGACGAGGCGCTGCACCGCCGGTTTGCACGCGAAATCGCATCATTGCTTCTCACCGGCATCGTCGTAGAGGCGGCGCTGGCGCCCATCGGCCTCTACCATTTCCATAAGTCCGGGCTTTATGGCGCCTTCGCCAACATCGTCGCGATTCCGCTGACCACCTTCGTCGTGATGCCCGCCGAAGCATTGGCGCTGTTGTTCGATCTGGGCGGCGTCGGGGCGCCGTTCTGGTGGGCGGCTGGGCAGGGATTGCGGTTGCTCCTGTGGCTGGCGCGGACGGTGTCGTTCGTTCCCGGATCCGTCGCGGCGTTGCCATCGATGCCGGTGGGCGCGTTCGTGGCGATGATCTCCGGCGGGCTGTGGATCATGCTCTGGCGAACGCGCGCGCGCCGCCTGGGTCTGGTACCGCTCGCCATCGGCGGGGTGTGGGCGCTGGCGACGCCGGCACCGGATGTGCTGGTGACGAATGACGGCCGCCATTTGGCCGTCCGCGCCGCCGATGGCCGGCTTCACCTGCTGCGAAGCCGCGCAGGCGATTATGTGCGCGACGTGCTGGCGACGGGCGCCGGCACAGCGGATGAGGCGCTGGATCTGGACGCGATGCCGGGCGCGCGTTGCAGTGACGATGCGTGCGTTGCCACCATCGATCGGGGCGGACGGACGTGGCGCCTGCTCGCCCTGCGCAGCCGCTATAAATTGGACTGGGCGCGGCTGACGGAAAGCTGCGCCTGGGCCGACATCGTCGTCGCCGATCGCCGCCTGCCGCGCGGCTGCACGCCACGTTGGCTGAAGCTAGACGCCGCTAGCCTGCGGGTGAGCGGCGGCGTGGCGATCCGGCTTGCCCGGGGGCACCGTGCAGGCTACGCGTGCCGGAGACCGCCACCCTTGGGCCGTTCACCCGGTCGTCGTTCGATCCGTCGGCGCCGGAGCATCCCAACCGAAGAAAAGCGGCCGGAGGCGATCCGAAAGCGGAAATTTCGGCCGCTAACCGCCTTAGGTGAGCGCGCCTTTGGCTGACCATGCCGCCATTTCGCCGTCAGCAATCGTCAAGGACACCCGCCAACGATCGGTGCGGCGCAGGATGTAGACATGCTCCCATTCGGCAACGATATCGTCGCTCTCCCCACGCATCTGATAGGCCATGCGGGCTTGCGCGACATTCGCGAACAGTTCGGTCGCGGAGAGTAACTTGCCTTCCGGCCTGACGACGCCCTGCTGACGGTAGAATTCCATTAGCGTCACACAATGATCGCGAAACGCCTGCCGCTCCATTGCGAAGTTGCCGGTTGGTGAGGGAAACAGGCCAACCGCGTCCCACAGTTCGCTGAGTGCATCGGCATCGCTGCGGGCAAACACATCGACATACTCGGCAAAAAATCCCGCGATTTCTTCCTGGAAGGTCATAGCTATCCCGACAGACGACTGAGCGCTCGGGCACATGCCACAGGGGCTGGATGCCGCCAATCCGTGCGCGCTTGGCAAGCGCCGCAGAACCAACGCTCGGCTTTGCTGCGTTGCGATATGGCATTTCGAGGCACAAATCGATACGAGCCCGCGACGAGCTCGGTCTCTACTCGATACGCACGGGAGCACTTATGTTGCTCCTTCAGGAGTGACACATGGCAGATTATGATTTCGACGTTCTGGTAATCGGCGCCGGCCCCGGTGGCTATGTCGCGGCGATCCGCGCGGCACAGCTTGGGCTGAAGACGGCGTGCGTCGAAAGCCGCGCGACGCTGGGCGGCACCTGCCTCAACGTTGGCTGCATTCCCTCCAAGGCGCTCCTCCACGCCTCCGAGCTGTTTCAGGAAGCGGCCGGCGGCGCGCTGGCGAAGCTGGGCGTGAAGCTGGAAGGCGTCAGCCTCGATCTGGATGCGATGCACGCGCAGCGCCTGGATGCGGTGAAGGGACTGACCGGCGGCGTCGAATTCCTGTTCAAGAAGAACAAGATCGAATGGCTGAAGGGCCATGCCACGTTCGAGAGCGCCGATAGCGTGAAGGTCGGCGATCGCACGGTGCGCGCCAAGAATATCGTCATCGCCACCGGATCGTCCGTCACCCCGCTGCCGGGCGTGACGGTGGACAACGAAGCGATCGTCGACAGCACCTCCGCTCTGGAGCTGCCGAAGGTGCCCGGCCACATGGTCGTGATCGGCGGCGGCGTGATCGGGCTGGAGCTTGGCTCCGTGTGGAGCCGCGTCGGTGCGAAGGTGACGGTCGTCGAATATCTCGATCAGATCCTGCCCGGCATGGACGGTGAAGTCCGAAAGGAAGCCAACAAGATCTTCAAGAAACAGGGGTTTGAGTTCAAGCTCTCCACGAAGGTGACGAAGGTCGAGCGCAACGGCGCGGGCGCCGTGGTCACTGTCGAGCCTTCGGCTGGAGGCGCTGCCGAGACGATCGAGGCGGATGTCGTTCTCGTCGCCATCGGCCGCAAGCCGAACACGGATGGTCTGGGCCTCGACAAGGCGGGCATTACCCCCAATCCGCGCGGCCAGATCGAAGTGAATCGCGAATTCGAAACAGGAGTGCCCGGCGTCTGGGCGATCGGGGACGTCGTTCCCGGCCCGATGCTTGCCCATAAGGCCGAGGATGAAGGTATTGCCGTGGCCGAGAATATCGCCGGCCTTACCGGCATCGTAAATCACGATGTGATTCCGTCCGTCGTCTACACGATGCCGGAATTCGCCGGCGTCGGCCTCACCGAGGAGCAGGCGCGGGAGAAAGGCGAGATCAAGGTCGGCAAGTTCCCGATGCTTGCCAATAGCCGCGCCAAGACCAATCACGAGCCGTGGGGCTTCGTGAAGGTGATCGCGGACGCCAAGACCGACAGGGTGCTGGGCGTGTGGATGATCGCATCGATCGCGGGATCGATGATCGCGCAGGCCGCGCAGGCAATGGAATTCGGCGCCACCAGCGAAGACGTCGCCTACACCTGCCACGCCCATCCCACCCACGCCGAAGCCTTCAAGGAAGCGGCGATGGCGGTACTCGGCAAGCCTATCCACGTTTGATCCTGCGGCTGCCGCATTTGTTGGCGGCCGTAGCTGTGCAGGGGTGAATTAGGCGCGCAGAAGTCTGCGAACAGATGCGCGCCTAATTAGCGCCCTCAAGGGAGAAAGTATTTGGGTTCGAGGTTAGGCGGAGTGGCCAAAATGCTCGGCGGCGTGTTGCCGGGCGTCAGAATTGAAAGGCGCTTGCGCAAGCTCCAGCACACTGCGGCGTTGATCGATCACTTCAACCTGGGCAGCAGTGCAACCTATATCGGCGATAATCGTGTACTTGTTCGATTGTTGCCGGCATGCACGTTTTCATCCTGTACGTTCATGCAGACGACAAGCTCATCAGCCCCTGGCTGATCGCCACCGGACGATATGAGCCGGAACTTACAGGCTTCTTCGTGCGCGAGCTTCGGGCCGATAGCCATTGCATCGATGTCGGCGCGAATATCGGGTATTTTACCTGTCTCATGGCCAAATATGCATCCGGCGGACGGATCGTAGGCATTGAGCCGAATGGGTTTGTCCATGCGCTCGCGGCCGACAATATCCTGATCAACGCCTTGCATGAGCGAAGCGAAGTTCTGAACGCCGCGGCAGGCGATCGCGTGGGCGAGTTGACCTTGTTCCATCGGATCGGCCGGGCGGGGAACACAAGTCTCGCGGCGTTGGGGGACGAGGCGACACGCGGTATGCGCGAGCCGCCGGAACAATCTTTTCAGGTTCCGATGCTGCGGATCGACGACTTGCTTGATCGCTTCAATGGACGCGTCGATTTCGTCAAGGTCGACGTGGAGGGGGCCGAGCCTCTCGCAATCGCCGGCGCGCGCGAGACGATCCGGGTTAATCCGCAGCTTCAAATCGTGATGGAATGGGCGCCCAATCAGATCCGTCAGGCCGGCTTCGAGCTAGGCAAATTCGTGTCTGACATGTTCGCCATCGGTCTACGGCCTTTTGCGATGATGACAGGCGACCATCCGCAATCGCTCAGTGCGGATGAACTGGTCGGGCTGCCTTATCAATCGGGCGTTTTGCTTCGCCCGGCTGCGTGAGAAGCTCGGCGGAAGGCAACCCTCCCGCGTCTCAAGCGTACTTTCCGCACCTGTAACGACTTTGAGGGGTCGGGATGCGTTCGGTTCTGCTAGCTTCCGTCACGATGGCACTGCTTCTCCCCGGCTGCGGGAAGAAGGTGCCGACTTTGCCCGAAGACGCGGTGGACCGCGCCGCCACCTGCGGCGTGGTCGCCGCAGCGACCCAGCGCGAGAAGGCCGGCGTGAAGGGCGAGCTTCCGGCCGAGGCGCAGGAAGGCATCTTCCATTATGCCCTGCTGGCGGGCGCCGAAGGGCCGGTTTTCGATTCCGAGCGCGCCAATGCCGTGTTCCAGCGGATGCCGGGGCTGTTCGACAGCACGATCAAGGGCAAGTGGCAGGTGCTGCAACCCGCCTGCGCCGCCGCATATCCGGTGACGCAGCAGACCGCGCCCAAGCTGCCGGAGGGCAAGCTGGACAATGCGCTGCAATGCTACGTGCTCGTCGATTTCATGCGCAAGGCGTTCGGCAGCCAGGGTGGCTCCTATAACGAAGTATCGATGACGCTAGGTATGCTCAGCACGAAGCTGGATGCGAAGGTTTCCCCGATGCTCAAGAGCGCGGGCGTCGGCACTGGCGATGCGCTGCAAAAGAAGCGCAACGAAGCGCTGGCGACAGTGTCCAAGTTGGGCCAGCCACAGGCGGTCATCAAGGCATGCCAGGCCAAATACGGCTGAGCAGGACGCTGCCTGCTGAGCCTCGTTAAGAGCGGCGATCGGGTGGTCTACGCCGCCCGATCCGCCACCGCGTCCTGCCCCAGGATCGCGCGCGCTACTGCCTCGGCCACCTTGATGCCGTCCACGCCTGCCGAAAGGATGCCGCCGGCATAGCCCGCGCCTTCGCCGGCCGGGAACAGGCCGGACGTGTTCAGGCTCTGAAAGTCTCGGCTGCGTCCGATCCGGATCGGGGAGGATGTTCGTGTTTCGACACCGGTCAGTGTCGCCTCGGGATGATCGTAATTGGCGATCTGCCGCCCGAACACCGGCAGCGCTTCGCGAAACGCTTCCATCACGAAATCGGGGAGGCACGCGGAGAGATCGGTCGGCGTCACCCCCGGCCTGTAGGAGGGCGTCACCGCACCCAGCTCGGTCGAGGCGCGGCCGGCCAGCAGATCGCCCACCAGCTGCACCGGCGCCGAGTAATTGGAGCCGCCCGCCAGGAAGGCGAGGCTTTCCCAATGCCGCTGCAATTCGATTCCCGCCAGCGGATGGCCCGGATAGTCGCGCTCCGGTTCGATCCCGACGACCAGCCCGGAATTGGCGTTGAACTCGGCCCGCGAATATTGGCTCATGCCGTTGGTGACGAGCCGCCCCGGCTCGGACGCCGCCGCGACCACCCGGCCGCCGGGACACATGCAGAAGCTGTAGACGGTGCGCCCGTTCGCGCAGTGGTGAGAAAGGCTGTAGGCGGCGGCGCCCAGATCCGGATGACCGGCGCAGGCTCCGAAGCGGGCGCGATCGATCCACGATTGCGGATGTTCGATCCGCACCCCGATCGAGAAAGGCTTGGCCTCCATGTGGACACCGCGATCGTAGAGCCGCGCAAAGGTATCGCGCGCGCTATGCCCCACCGCCAGCACGACATGCTCGGCCGCAAGAAAGCTGCCGTCGTTCAGGCGCAGGCCGCGCAGCCGGCGCTCGCCGCCGGGGCGGGTCTCCACCTCGAAATCCTCGACCCGCGTGCCGAAGCGATATTCGCCGCCAAGATCCTGGATGGTAGCGCGCATGCTCTCCACCATCGTCACCAGACGGAAGGTGCCGATATGGGGATGCGCTTCCGTCAGGATTTCGGGCGGGGCGCCGGCTTTCACGAATTCGGTGAGCACCTTGCGGCCCAGGAAGCGCGGATCCTTGATCTGGCTCCAGAGCTTGCCGTCGGAGAAGGTGCCGGCGCCGCCTTCGCCATATTGCACGTTGCTTTCGGGCTCCAGCACGGCGCGGCGCCACAAGCCCCACGTATCCTTGGTGCGCTCGCGGACGACCTTGCCGCGCTCCAGAATGATCGGGCGAAATCCCATTTGTGCCAGGATCAGGCCCGCGAAGAGCCCGCACGGGCCGGCCCCGATCACCACCGGCCGTGGCGCGCCCGCCGGGGCATTGCCGATCGGGCGATAGCTGTCGTCCGGTGTCGGCCGGATGTGCGGCTGGCCGGCGAAGCGCGCAAGGATACCGGCCTCGTCGGCCAGCCGCACGTCCACCGAATACACCATCTGGATGGCGGACTTGCGCCGGGCATCGTTGGCGCGACGCGCGATCTTCCAGTCGAGCAGATCGGACGGCGCGATGCCGAGGCGCGCGACGATCGCGTCCACCAGCGCCTCAGGCGGGTGATCCAGCGGGAGTTTCAGTTCGGAAAGGCGAAGCATCGCCGCCCCTTACGCGTTCAGGAGCGCGGTGCCGAGTGCCGACAGCGCACGCTCAGCTTGCCAAGTGCGGCTCGCAACGCATCGCTGTCATAGGGACGGCTGAGGAAGCCGATGCACGGCGCCGTATGGCGCGCCGCGAGGGCGTCGATAGACTCCGTTTCTGCGGCGATCAGCACCGGCAGATCCTTCCGCACCGCATGGATCTGCCGGATCAGCCCATCCAGCTCGCCCGCGATTGCGTCATGATCCATCACCACCACATCGAAGCCGCCCGCGCTGCTGCGCATCTTCCCCATCGCCTCCATGGACGATCCGGCCGGCTCCACCGTGAAGCCTAGCTGCCGGATCAGATCGATCGCCAGCACCCGCCGGTTATCGTCTGCGTCCAAGAACAGGATGCGATCCAGTTCGCCGCGATCCAGCACTTCGCGCACACGCGATGCCAGTGCGGAAAAGGTGAAAGGCTTGGCGAGGAAATCGATGCCCTGATCCAGCCGCCCGCCGTGGATGATCGCGTTGCGGGTATAGCCTGAACTGAACACCGTCAGCAGGTGCGGGTAGAGCTTGCGCGCCGCATCGGCCAGTTCGCGCCCCGTCATGCCCGGCATCACCACATCGGTGAACAGCAGATCGATCTCCGCCTGTTGCCGCTCCAGCAGGCGGAGCGCCGAGGGGCCGTCATGCGCTTCCAGCACCCGGTAGCCAAGCTCGCGCAGGCTCTCCACCGTATAGGCGCGGACGTCGTCGTCATCTTCCACCACGAGGATCGTCTCGTCATGCACGCCGCGCTCGGCGATTGTCGGTTCCGACTCAGCTTCTGCATCGAGCCCGCCCGAGAAGCGGGGCAGGTAGATCTTGACGCTCGTGCCCTGGCCGGGCTCCGAATAGATCTTCACATGCCCGCCGGATTGCTTGACGAAGCCATAGACCTGGCTGAGCCCCAGGCCGGTCCCCTTGCCGACTTCCTTGGTGGTGAAGAAGGGATCGAAGGCGCGCGCCAGCACTTCGGGCGCCATACCGGCGCCCGTATCGGTGACGGCGATCACCACATAGGGGCCGGCGGCCACCTCGCTATGGATCGCCGCATAGCCGCGATCGATCACCGTATTCTGCACCTCCACCGTCAGCTTGCCCGATCCCGACATGGCATCTCGAGCATTGACGGCGAGATTGATGAGCGCGCTTTCCAGCTGGTTCTGGTCGACCTCGACCGGCCACAATCCCGCGCCGGAAACCGTCTCGATCGAGACCGTCTCGCCCAGCGAACGGGTGAGAAGATCGGACATGCCGGCGATGAGACGGCCGACATCGGTGGGCTTGGGGGCCAGCGGCTGGCGGCGGGCGAAGGCCAGCAGGCGCTGGGTGAGCGTCGCCGCCCGTTCGGCGCCGCGCTGGGCATTGACGAGGGCACGGTTGACGCTGGGTTCGGCGCCATCGCCCAGCTTGCGGGCGACCATCTCCATATTGCCGAGAATGATCGTCAGCAAATTGTTGAAATCATGCGCGATACCGCCGGTCAGCTGGCCGACCGCTTCCATCTTCTGCGCCTGCCGCAGCACGTCCTCCATAAGCTCGCGCTCGGCCACCGCTTGCTTGACGCGCGTTTCCAGCGTGGCGTTCAGTTCGCGCAGGGCCGCTTCGCTCAGGCGTTGTTCGGTGATGTCGGTATGGACGCCCACCCATTCGGTGATTTGCCCATCGCCATCGATCACCGGCACGGCATTGACCGCGAAATTGCGCCAGCTGCCATCGTGCATTTTCAATCGATGTTCGAACACGAATGGCTTTCGCTGGTCAACGGCCTCCTCCCAGCTGGAGACGGTGGGAAGGCGATCGTCGGGATGGACCCGATCCGCCCAGCCGAAACCGGAATATTCCTCGCGGGTCTGCCCGGTCAGCGCGGCCCAGCCGGCCTGCTCGCCTTCCATCCGGCCTTCGGGCGTATTGGTCCACAAGACGCCGCGCACGGCATCCACGGCGCCGCGAAAGCGGGCATTGCTCACGATCAGTTCCGCTTCCGCAGCGCGGCGGGCGGCGATCTCCGCGTCCGCAGCGGCCAGCAGCCGTACATTGTCGATCGCGGTTGCCGCATGGCCGGCGATACCCAGGATCAGCCGCTCATGTTCCAGCGTGAAGCGGCCGCTTTCCTTATGACCGAACAGCAGCGCGCCATGCACTTCGCCCCCGCGCGATATGACGGGAACGGCCAGATAGCTCGTCACTAGCAAATGCCCTTTGGGCATACCGTGGTGAGGCGCGTTGTGCCCGTAGCGCGGATCCTGCCGGATATCGTCCGATCGCACGATCGCCTCGCCCGCGAAAGTGGGCGCGAAGATCCCTGTGCTGCGGGGCATCGGGAATTTGGAAAACTCCTCTCGCGATACGCCGGAGAGCGCATAGAGCATGTAGCGATCGCCGCTATTATCGACGATGTTGTAGAAGAAGGCGCTGAAATCCGCCCCGGTCAGTTCTACGCCGGCATCGGTGACGAGCTGGACGACGGCATTCAGATCCCGCTCGGCAGCGATGGCGGCGCCAATCCGGTTGAGAACTTCCAGCGAACCGGTGAGAGTTACGCGGGACACGGCGGCCGCGACGTGGCGGCCCAGCAACGTCATCAGCGGAACGGTGTCTTCCTCGAACGCGTCCGTTTTCGCCCAATAGGCGCCGATCGCGGCGGCATGTTCGCCGCTGCCAGCCGGCACCATCAGCAGGCTCTTCACGAAGGTCGGCCGATAGGCTTCGATCGGGACGCGCGGATCCTGGAAAATGTCGGGGATCAGGGCCGGCTCGCCGCGCAGCATTGTCCAGCCGGACACGCACTCCTCCAGCTTGAACTTCTTGCCCAGCCACAGCGGCCCAATCGCGTCTTCGGCGACGTAATGGCAATGGTCACCCTCGCGCCGGACGAAAGTGATGCCGTCCGCGCCGCTGATGCCGCGCGCGCCTGTGCGGATGATGTCGATGATCGCGTCCAGCGTGCGGGCTTCGGACAGATGTTCCGCGGCTTCCAGCAACGCTGCCCATTTTGCCGAGATGAATTCGCGCGGCGCGCGCATGAGCAACTTCCTCCGAACCCGCAGAACTCCTAAGGCGGGGGAGGATCGGCCGCAACGGCCGATCGTTGCGTTTTGCGGCGGCCTCATCGGGCCGTGATCGTGTGAGGGACCATGAAGAATTCGGCGACCGACATCATGCAGGAGATTTTGTTCTCCGCCGTCATGGACGCTGTCGCGGCGTTGAAGACGGCATCCAAAGGCATGCCTAATTCCCTGCTGCGCGACATCAACGCGATGGGACCTAACACCGCTTTCGCTGATCTGCCGAAGGAAGTTCAGGCCGGGATTACGGGCGCAGTGCGGACGGCGTTCAATCGGCTGCTGAAGGAGGGTTATTCCGTCGCGCCGACGGGGAGCGCCCCGCCGCCGTCCCGGCCCAGCGCCCGCCCGGAAGGGGTGCGTGGGCCCCGGCCGGACGGTCCACGCGGGCCGCGTCCCACCGGACCACGCTCCGATCGGCCGCGCGGCCCACGCACGTCAACGGACGGCTCGCGTCCGGCGTCGCCGGATGGACGGCCGCCGCGCACGCCGAAGCGCTAGCTGTCCCGCCGGAATCCGGCGTTCGGGAAACCCCTATCAAGCGATTGCGCGGCAATCCGGCATCTTGCATGGATCGGCTTGTGGACGCTCGCAAAACTGCTCAAACCATCCGTCGATTGACAGAATCGGGGGATGATCGGTGGTCGATACGAAGAAAGTCCGCGCGGCGCTGCTGTTTGGGGCAGCGCTGACGGCGAGCGCTGCGTCCGCTCAGGCAGTGGATACGGCGGCGCTGAAGACGCGGGCGGTTGCCGGCGTCGATGCCCGCGCGAAGCTGGCGCAGGTCATCACCGACAGCGTCTTCAGTTTCTCCGAACTCGGCATGCACGAAGTGGAGACGTCGAAATATCTGACGGCCCTGCTGGAGAAGAACGGCTTCACGATCGAGCGCAACGTCGCCGGTATGCCGACCGCGTGGGTCGCCAAATGGACCAACGGTAGGGGTGGACCGGAAATCGCGCTCGGCAGCGATATCGACTGCATCCCCAAAGCCTCGCAGAAACCCGGAATACCTTATCGCGATCCGCTGGTGGCGGGAGCGCCCGGCCATGGCGAGGGGCACAATTCCGGACAGGCGGTCAATATCGTCGCCGCCCTCGCGGTCAAGGAGATCATGACCAAGGAGAAGATCCCCGGCACCTTAATGTTGTGGCCGGGGGTGGCCGAGGAACTGCTCGCCGGAAAAGCCTATATGGTTCGCGCTGGCGTGTTCAAGAATTCGGATGCGGTTCTGTTCACCCATGTCGGCAGCAATCTCGGCACCCGGTGGGGCTATGCCGGCGGCACCGGCCTCGTCTCGGTGGAATATACATTCAAGGGCGAAGCGGCGCACTCCGCCATGGCGCCTTGGCGCGGTCGTTCAGCGCTGGATGGCGTCGAGTTGATGGATGTGGGCTGGAACTTCAAGCGCGAGCATCTCCGCCCCGAACAGCGCTCGCATTATGTGATCAGCGATGGCGGCGATCAGCCGAACGTCGTGCCGCCGGTCGCCTCGGTCTGGTATTATTTCCGCGAACAGACCTTCGATCAGATCCAAAACCTGTACGATACCGGCAACACGATCGCGCAGGGCGCGGCGACGATGTCGTTCACCACCGTCAGCCACCGCCTGCTCGGCACCGCCGCGCCCGGCCACTTCAATCGCCCGATTGCAGAGGACGCGGAGGCGAACATCAAGGCGGTCGGCCTGCCGAAGTGGACCGAGGATGAGCAGACCTTCGCCAAGCTGGTCCAGAAGAATATCGGCGCGCCGCAGGACGGGCTGGATACCGAGGTCGGCGAACTGCGCCCACCGCCGGCGAATCCGCAGAGCGGCCCGTCGGATGATATCGGGGACGTATCGTGGAACGTCCCGACGATCGTCGTCTCCTACCCGGCCAACATCCCGAACCTGCCCGGCCACAATTGGGTGAATGCCATCGCGATGGCCACGCCGATCGCGCACAAGGGCGTCGTCGCCGGGGCCAAGGTGATTGCGATGACCACGCTGGATCTGCTGACGAAGCCCGAACTGCGCCAGTCGGCGAAAGATTACTTCGCCAACGTCCAGACTAAGACGCAGAAGTACGTCCCCATGCTCGCTGCCACGGACAAGCCGCCGATCGAACTCAACACCGAGACGATGGAGCGCTTCGCCCCGCAGCTGAAGCAATATTATTATAATCCGGCGAAGTACGGCACGTATTTGGAGCAGCTCGGCATCAAGTGGCCGATGCTGACAACGCCTCCCGGCAAGGCGGAGCCCGCAAAAGGCTAGGCGGTAGCCCCACGGCACGCTGCTTATGGCCCGCGTAGGACAGCGCCGCACTGTCCTACACGGCCCAAGCTGTGCCAAGGCGCGCGCGATGCGAATCCGCGCGCCACACTCGTTCACTGCCCGGCGTCGGATGCCCGCCTCACGTACGCACGCGCGCGCTCACGCGCAGTGGTGCGACATCGTGTGACTCTTGACCTGCGAGGATGACATGCTGATTGCCCTTCTGCCCGGCGACGGGATCGGCCCCGAAGTGATTGCCCAGGCGCGGCGCGTGCTGGACGTCGTCTGTGGCGATCGCCTTTCCTATGAGGAAGCGCCTGTCGGCGGCATCGCCTACAAGACAGAGAGCCATCCTCTACCGCCCGCCACGCTGGATCTCGCGCGCCGGGCCGATGCGATCCTGTTCGGCGCGGTGGGCGATCCGGATTGCGATGCGCTGGAGCGGCGCCTGCGACCCGAACAGGCGATCCTCGGCCTGCGCGCCGCGCTGGAGCTGTTCGCCAATCTTCGCCCGGCCAAGCTGTTTTCCGAACTGGCCGATGCCTCCGCGCTCCGCCCGGAAGTCGCCAGCGCGATCGACATGGTCATCGTCCGCGAACTGAATGGCGATGTCTATTTCGGCGAGAAAGGCCTGCGCAAGACGGCCAGCGGCCGCCGCGAAGGCTATGACGTCATGTCCTACGATGAGGATGAAGTCGCCCGCATCGCCCGCGTCGGCTTCGAAACGGCGCGCGCGCGCGCTGGCGGACAGGGCGGCAAGCTCTGCTCCGTGGACAAGGCCAACGTGCTGGAAACCTCCCAGCTGTGGCGCGATGTCGTGATCGAGCTTTCGGCCGACTATCCCGATGTCGCGCTAAGCCACATGTATGTCGACAACGCCGCGATGCAGCTGGTGCGCGATCCCGGCCAGTTCGATGTGATCGTCACCGGCAATCTGTTCGGCGACATCCTCTCCGATCTGGCGAGCATGTGCGCGGGATCGATCGGAATGCTGCCCTCCGCATCGCTCGATGCGAACCAGAAGGGGCTTTACGAGCCGATCCACGGATCCGCGCCCGATATTGCCGGGCAGGGCAAGGCCAATCCGCTGGCGACGATCCTCTCGGCGGCGATGATGCTCCGCTATTCACTGGGCATGCCGGGCGAGGCAGATCGGATCGAGGCGGCGGTGGTCGAGGCGCTTGCGGGTGGCGCGCGCTCGCCTGATCTCGGCGGCAGCCACACGACCGCTCAGATGGGTGATGCGGTGCTCGCCGCTTTGTGATGGCGGCGGGCCGCGTCGATCTGCCGCTGATGGCGGCATGGCTCGCTGCCCGTTCGCTTTCGCGAGGGCTTCCCACGCCGGTGCTCGATAGCGGCGGCGTGAGGGTGGACACAGGCCATGCCGACGAGCGGCAGCGCTACGCCTTCGTTCAGCCGTGCGAGGGGCTGCGCGATCTCGGCCAGAGCATCACCCGGCCGTTCGTGGCGCTGAAGCTGTGCGGGCCGGCGGACGATCTGCTCGCGATGCTGCCAGGCCACTGGGCGATCAGTTCCCGATCTTGGGTAATGGGCCGGGTCGAGAGCAATCAGGCCGAGACCGCGCTGCCGGATGGCTATGATCTGTCGATCGAGGGCGACGGGCCGGTGTGGGCGGCAAGGATCGTGGACCGGGCCGGCGTACTCGCCGCCAGTGGCTATGCCGTGGAGCAGGGCGGCGTCTTCATCTACGATCGCATCCGCACCGAGCCGGCGTATGAACGGCGCGGGCTGGGGCGGGCGCTGATGACGGCGCTGGGCCGCTGCCGTCGCGATGTCGGATCACGCGAAATTCTGATCGCCACCGCCGCCGGCCGTGCGCTGTACCTCACGCTCGGCTGGCGGGATCTCGCGCCCTATTCGACGGCGATGATCCCGCCCGCTTCATAGAAGCGGCTCCGGCGTCACTCGCTGGCGAACAATTCCTTCTCGATCGCGCTCACCAGCGCGTCGTCGTCGGGCGCCGTATCCGGGGCGAAACGAGCGACCGGCTCGCCATCGCGACCGATCAGGAACTTCTCGAAATTCCAAAGCACTTCCGGCTGCGGATTGGGCGTCATGCCATGCCCCTCCAGCCGCGCCCGCATCGTTCCATCATTCTGCGCCGTCGGCAATGCAGATGTCAGCTCGCGGTAGAGCGGATGCTTGTCTGGCCCGACGACGCTGATCTTGGAGAACATCGGGAAGGCTACGCCGAAATTGGTGGTGCAGAAACTCTCGATATCGGCGTCGCTGCCAGGCTCCTGGCCGGCAAAGTCGTTGGCCGGGAAGCCCAGCACTGCGAAGCCTTCGTCCTTGTACTTCTCGTACAGCGTTTCCAGGCCCTCATACTGTGGGGTCAGCCCGCACTTGGAGGCGACGTTGACGATGAGCAGCACCTGGCCCGCATAATCGGCGAGGCTGCTGTCCGTGCCGGTGATGGTCTTGAGCGGCACATCCTGAATGGCGGGCATCGGCGATTCCTTCTCTGGTCTCGTGCGTTTCGGCCCAAGCGAAGCTTGAAGTCAACGCGGCCAAGCATTGACGCAAGGGCCGCCACCGTCCCAAAGGCATGGCATGAAGAGGAAGACCGGCCAGGATCGTTCGATCACCAGCGGATGGCGCCCTGCCACGCAGGCGGTGCGCGGTGGCACCGCGCGTTCGGAATGGGGCGAGACGAGCGAAGCGCTCTTCCTCACCTCAGGCTACACCTACGACAAGGCGGCCGATGCCGCCGCGCGCTTTGCCGGCGAACAATCGGGGATGACCTATTCCCGCCTCCAGAACCCCACGGTTGAGATGCTGGAGCAGCGTATCGCGCTGATGGAGGGGTCCGAGGCGTGCCGCGCGATGGCGACGGGCATGGCCGCGATGACGGCCGCCTTGCTCTGCCAGCTCAGCCAGGGCGATCATGTCGTCGCCGGCCGCGCCGCGTTTGGATCCTGTCGCTGGTTGACCGATACGCTGATGCCGCGCTTCGGGATCGAGACGACGATCGTCGATGCGCGCGATCCAGATCAGTGGCGCGACGCGATCCGGCCGAATACGAAGGTGTTCTTCTTCGAGACGCCGGCCAACCCGACACTGGATATCGTCGATCTTGCGGCGGTGTGCGGCCTCGCCCGTGAACGGGGCATCACCAGCATCGTCGATAACGCGTTCGCCACGCCGCTTCTCCAGCGGCCGATGGATTACGGTGCCGATATCGTCGCTTATTCGGCCACGAAGATGATGGACGGGCAGGGGCGCGTCCTGGCCGGCGCCGTCTGCGGGACCGAGGAGTTCATCGAGAAGACGCTGCTCGGCTTCACCCGCAATACCGGGCCGACGCTCTCGCCCTTCAATGCGTGGGTGGTGATCAAGGGACTGGAGACGCTGGATCTGCGCATCCGCCGCCAGAGCGAGAATGCGCTGAAGGTGGCGAGCTTCCTCGACAAGCGCGTGCCGGAGTTGCTCTATCCCGGCCTGCCGAGTCATCCGCAGCATGATCTGGCGATGCGCCAGATGGAGGCGGGCGGCACCATATTGGCGATGAACCTCGATGGCGGACGGACGCAGGCGCATGGCCTGCTGGATGCGCTGCAATTGATCGATATTTCAAACAACATTGGGGATTCGCGCTCGTTGATGACGCATCCCGCCTCCACCACCCATGCCGGCCTGAGCGCCGAGGTGCGTGAGACGATGGGCGTGGGCGAAGGCATGTTGCGCCTGAACATCGGGCTGGAAGATCCGCTCGATGTGATCGAAGATCTGGATCGTGCGCTGGCGTCGGTAGGGCTGTGAGCGCGCTCGCCGATCTTCTATTTCCTTATGTCGCCGAAACGCAGGGCGTGATCGTCCGCGTTTCGGTCAGCTTCCTTGCAGATCAGTCGCAGCCGGAGCGGGGCCGCTGGTTCTGGTCCTATCATATCCGAATCGAGAATGTCGGCGATCAGCCGGTGCAATTGCTCAGCCGGCGCTGGATCATCACCGACGGCCACGGCGCGCGCCACCGGGTAGAAGGTGAGGGCGTGATCGGTGCCCAGCCCTTGCTCGCGTCCGGCGAGAGCTACGATTATGTTTCCGGCTGTCCGCTGGATACGCCGACCGGATCGATGGAGGGCGTCTATCGCATGATGGGCGCCGATGGCGGCACGTTCGATGCGCGGATCCCGCGTTTCGCACTGGTCGGTTCCGCCGCAGAGTGACGCCACGCCGATGAAACGCACGCATCTGCCCCTCAATGCCCTCCGGGTTCTGGATGCGGCGGCGCGGCATCTGTCCTTCACCCGCGCTGCCGATGAGCTGGCCGTGACGCCAGCCGCTGTCGGCCAGCAGATAAGGGCGCTGGAGGAGACGCTGGGCGTTGTCCTGTTCCGCCGGACCGCCAAGGGGCTGGAACTAACGCCTGAGGGTGGGGCTGGGCTGGAGGCGCTCCGGCGCGGATTTCTGGAGTTCGAGGAAGCGGTCCGCGCCATGCAAGCGGGTCAGACCTCAAAGACGTTGACCATCGCTGCGCCGCGCGATTTCACCGCAAAGTGGCTTGCCGCGCGGCTCGCCGCTTATGGCCGCACCGATCCGGAGCTGCGCTTCAAGCTGGTAGCTGCGGATGAAGGGCTCGATTTCACGGAGGCAAATCTGGACCTCGCCGTTTGCCTGACGGTGGAGAAGGGTGAGCATGAGGGCATCGCGATCGGCGGCACGGATTATGTGACCGTGAGCAGCGACGCTGGCGCGGATCATCCGATCGGCTGGCCGGAGTCACCGATGATCGAACAGGAGCCGCTGCTCACCGTCGCCGATGCGGGGCTTGCCATCGATGCCGCCGCCGCCGGGTTCGGCCATGCGACCGTACCCGCGCTCCTTGCCGCGTCCGACATCGCCGCAGGCCGCGTGATCGAACGCGGACGTGTCAATGGCGACAAGAGCTATTGGCTGATCGCCCCGGTGCCGCAGTGGCGTCAGAAGAAGGTCAAGGCGTTGGTGGCCGCTCTGACGGCTGAGTAAGACGGATCAGGCGTCGATAGCTTCTTCGTCCAGAGCCGACGCGTTCGCCTGGATGAAGGCGAAGCGATGCTCCGGATTGCGGCCCATCAGGCGATCCACCAGATCGCGAACGACGGCGCGTTCCTCATATTCCTGGGGCAGCGTGATGCGGATCAGAGTGCGGCTTTTAGGGTCCATCGTCGTTTCGCGCAGCTGCTGGGGGTTCATCTCGCCCAGACCCTTG